>Ga0114905_1000018_pt1 | contig 232507 bp, 205 predicted proteins | sample MalvireepMed_b05_FD_83499 | JGI IMG/M metagenome (GOLD analysis project Ga0114905, IMG submission 83499) | Marine viral communities from the Global Malaspina Expedition - Malaspina viral metaG DeepMed_b05 | ecosystem: Environmental > Aquatic > Marine > Oceanic | place: Mediterranean Sea...
GAATAAATTCAAATCGATCCGTCGTCTCCAGGATGCACAGACTGTAGCGCCATAACGCTGCCCGCGCATCCCTTCCTTCTGATCTACAATGTCAAAGAACTCAAAGGCCGAAGCCCCGAACCGCCGTTCCGCGTCGCCGTTTCGTTTGGCGCCGCACCCCGTCGGTGGAGGCGGGTTATAGGGCCCCAATCCGAACCTGTAAACACCTTTTTCGGAAAAAAGTGCATTTAATCGGCATTTTTATAAATACTGTTATTTTTCAACGTGATAGCCAAACAGGCCTATCCAACCATAACAGTCAAACAAGACTGCGCCCAAGACCCGTGGTTGAAAAATCCAGCAAAGCCGCTGAAAACAGCCTGCAAAGACCGGGCTTTTGGCGCGCAAAAAACATTGAAGCGGATCAAAATGATTCGAAAAAGGCCTGCAAGCCTCACATTAAGATCGCGACAAGCGCACCGATACAGATTAAATCCGTTTGATTTGGTGCAATGCGTAAACGCAGATACCTCTTAATAGTATAAGGCGACATGTGACCGACAGGCTGTGCGTCGTTCAGGCAAGTTCGTAAAATGCTGCAAAAGCAAATATGTGAACCTTTCCTTTACATTATCACCCGATGATAGGGCGAGATAGAGATACCCCTCATTAGAAGACGGGCATCAGGGGACCGAAGGAAGATGATGAGACTGCGACAATATCTTATATGTGCTGCCGCAATTGCGGGGCTCTCTCTCGCCGGGTGCTCGGGCACCAACCTTGTGCCAAACACTGGATCTGGCAGTGGGGATGGCAAAGGTGGACAACCGGGACCATCCTTTACCCAGTTCACCGATATTCCGATGCCATCCAATTCCTCGCTGGATATGGATAAAAGCATCATATTTGGTGCATCCGATGCCTGGCATGGACGCGTTGTCCTGAATGCAGGCGGATCCCCCGCCCAGATGTATGACTTCTACGAGCGTGAAATGCCCAACTTCGGCTGGAGCAAGGTCACCGTGGTGCGCGCCGACATTTCGGTTCTGGTTTATGACCGCGAAAACCGCGTTGCCACCATCAAGCTTACCGGCGGATCGTTTGCGGGCTCGATTGTCGATATAACGGTGTCGCCAAAAGGCTGAGACAGCTTAGACAAGACAATCCGAAAACAAAAAGGGTGCCAGAAGGCACCCTTTTTTAATGGCATCTCAAAGATTGCCGACTTAGCGCGTTCCGAACAGTCGGTCACCCGCATCGCCAAGGCCCGGCACGATATAGGCCTTTTCATTGAGCTTTTCATCAAGGCCCGCGGTATAGATCGGCACATCCGGGTGCGCATCCTGGAAGACTTTAACGCCTTCGGGTGCAGCGACCAGCGCCATGAAACGGATATCCTTGTCAGCCACACCGTATTTGTTCAGCGTATCAATTGCGGCCACCGCCGAGTTCCCCGTCGCCAGCATCGGATCGACCAGAATAAAGGTACGGCCTTCGACTTCCGGCAGCTTGACGAGATATTCGACCGGCATGTGGGTTTCCGGATCGCGATACAGGCCGATATGACCAATGCGCGCGGACGGCATCAGTTCGATCAGGCCATCGGCCATCCCCGAACCGGCGCGCAGGATCGGCACAACAGCCAGTTTGCGCCCCTGAATGACAGGCGCCTTCATCGGGCAAATCGGGGTCTCGATGTCTTCATAGCTGACAGGAAGCTCGCGGGTGATTTCATACCCCATCAGAAGCGCAATTTCCTTGAGCAGCTGACGGAAGGTCTTGGTCGAGGTGCTGACCTTGCGCATGTGGCTCAGCTTGTGCTGGATCAGCGGATGATCAAGAATATGAAGGTTCGGGAAATCCTTGTGCGTGCTCATGTGCTTTCGGTCATCCTGTCTTGCTTTGCAGCCATCCGAAACATGCGGCTGCCGGTCTGATATTTGCGAACCTAGCGCGTAGCGCCTTTGTTCGAGGATGGCAAGTAGAATGCCCCAATCAGAAGACAAAAACAAACCCGATAAGATGAAAACGGCAACATCAGCGCGTTAACCCCGATGCATCGCCAAAAACAAAAGCGGGGTGACACGTTCCTGCATCACCCCGCCCCGCATTCCTGCATCTATATATATAAGGTGCGCCCAAACGGACGCAGATGGTCAATCCACCACGCGGTCGTTTGGCTCTGCACGTACCGGGAACCCGTCAAGTGAATGGTCGGCCTTGATCTTGGCAGCCGCATCACGGGCGGCAGCAAGGCTGGCATAGCCACCAATCCGGACATAGTACCACGCCCCCTCACTTTCTGGTCCGCGCACAACCACTGCCACTTCAAGTCCTTCGCCCCGCAGTTCATCGGCGCGCTGCTTGGCATTTTCATGGACCTTGAAGGCGCCAACCTGAACCGAGAACGGTTTGTCAGCATCGGTCGCGGCAGTGCTATCCTCTGCCGGGGCACTTGGTGCCGGTTCTTGTGTGGCATCAGCAGTTTCTGTTGCCGGTTCTGCTTCTGCCTCGGCTTCAGCGGGCGCAGCTGCTTGTTCAGAAGGTTGTGCTGCATCGCTCTCGGTGCTTTCCGCCGCTTCGTCAACGGCCGGTGCATCTGGTGCTTCGGGCGCCTCAGCCGTTCCGGTCACGTCCCGGATTTCCGGGGCAGCAATGCCCGGCTCTTCGGACGGGGTGGTTTCGGTTGATTCGGGTTCTGGCGTCGCATCCGCCGCCGGTTCTGCACTGTCGGTTGCCTCATTTGAAAGCGCTTCGCTGCGTTGCGCGATCAGATCGCCGACCGGGTCTTCGCTGTCGGCGCTGATTTCCGGAATCGCTGCGGGTTCGGTGACGTCCGGTGTCGCGTCCTCGATCACGGTTGGCTCATCGGGTGCAGAGGCCAGCATTTCGACTTCCGGCTGTTCTGTCTGCGCGGTGCGGGCACCGTCATCAGAATCCATAAACAGTCCTGCGCCAACCAGCATTCCGGCAAAGAACAAGACAAGCCCGAGCATGCCTGCGCCTGTGACCAGGCCAAGAAGGGTTTTGCGATCCATATCCGCTATCCGTGCATTAAGGTTTTGCCGATCACCGGGCCGTGTTGCCCTGCGGCCATTGCCATCACCCTGCCCGTCTCGACCGTAAATAAAGGCCGGAAGCGGTGCATCCTTTTGCCCGGCATCCGGGTCCGTCGGGGCATCCGGGGTTGCGCGCAAATCGTTTTTCGGGGTGTGGTCTTCGTCAGCCATGGACGTGGCGATCCTTCACGACATCAAAGTTACCCTGCGTTTGTAACCGCCAGCACCTTTATAAAACGCTAAAGCCCGCACCGCTGCACAACCTGACAGCGCGCCAGGATTGCCCACGCATCAATTCATTCGGATAAAAAAAGGGGGACTGGTATGTTCCCCGGCATTGTCCCGCACAATGATCCGGATACCAGTCCCCTCGAGTGAGAGAGATCGACCTTCGGGGAGAGAGAGTCCCGAAGATAGAAGCCATCAGGCACGCCATGTCAGCCTGATGGCCGGTCACAAACGACAGTGTCGCCTGCATTTGACAAACACAGTCATAGAGCATCACTTTTTCAAATGCAAACGATTATCACACACATTCGCATAAAATTTTGAATTCGCCAAAAATCGCACGTGTTTGATGGCTAAGTGTCGCCACCAAAAAGAGAATTTCCAAAATGCGGCCACTTTCATACACCTTGAGAGCCGCAGTTATCCTCAAGGACAGCAAACTAAGGGATTGTGTTCCAAATCAAGCTCTGGTTGGATCAGGGAAACTACTCATGAGAAGTAGGGGTGTGAATGGGAGCGATGCGAGCCAACATTATTAACACAAAAAATAAGTACGGTTTGCTCTGGAGTGACAAAAATGACGGGAGACAAGGCCGCGAAGACGGCTATTACAGGAGGCGCTACCAGCCTTCTGACGTTACGGCGAATTTTGCTCGTAACAGGGTTACTGGTATCTGGTGCAGTGACCTGGATGCTTCTTTGGACCGGTGACACCTATCGCAATTTTGCGATTGAAACACTGAACAACTCGGTCAGTGGTACAGTTAATTTCTTTGTCGGATCGCGTATCGCGACCGATTATGCCGACAAGATCACCCCCATTGCCAATGAGTGGTCACGCCTTGGAAGTCTGGTCAAAAGTTATCAGGAAAATGACCAGACCCGCATGAAGGCCGAACTCGACATTCTGTCGAACGCGCGTGAGGTCGTGCAGGGGGATGTGAACCTTCTTGATGCGGTTGCCTATGATCAGGAATTCAATCAGCTGGCAACGTCTGAGGCCAATCTGGGGGCAAGCGTTACTGACGACCCGGAAGTCAAAGCCTATCTCGCGAACCGCGAAAAGGCAGAAGCCCGCAAGCCTGCAAGCTTTATGTGGGCGACACCTGACGGGCGTCCGGTCTTTAGCCTGATCCTGCCTGTCGGTGGTTTCCGGGCGGTTGGTTTCCTTGAAGTCATCACCGACCCCCTGCCCCAGCTTGAAGGCATCGGCAAGGTTCTGGGGGGCAACTTCCAAATTCTTAATAATTCCGGCACGGTGTTGTTTGAAAGTCTGGAATCGCCGGAAATGGCCCAGGCAGAGGCCCTGGCCCCGTCAACGGAAGACGCACCTGCCCCTGCTGATGATGCAGGCGATGCCGCACCAGAAGCCGCCAACGAAGCAAGCGATACGGCGGCTGCAGAATCCGATGAAACCCACCGCGCAGCCGTTAGCGTGACCATTGACGATGGCCGAGGTGGCGTTTGGGCCGAGGCACGCTTTGACCGTGATATTTCCGATTTCTACGAGCAAACCAATAGCCTGCGGCTCCTGTCGATTGAGATTCTTGTCGGCGTGCTTTTGGCGGGATGGATTGTCGGCTGGATCCTGTTGCGGACAACGGTCCTGCGCAATCTGCGCGCTTTTGCCCGTGCGATGACTTCGATCTCGAACGGCGATACCAACGTCAACTTGCCAGATGTCGGCAATGACGAAATCGGCGAAATGAAAAAGGCGCTGATTGCGCTGCGTGAATCCGTGCGTCAGGCGATGATCTTGCAAAACATGGTCGAAAATACACCGACCATGACGGCGATGATCCTGGCTGATGGCAAGCTGAGTTATCTTAATGCCAGCGCACAGGACTATCTTGGCGGGACACCCCAAACGGTGTCGGGTGATTTCTTGAACCTTGGTTCGGAATTCCAGGCAAAGCTTGCCAACCCGAACAACTTGCCGTTCTCCGAGATCATCCAGACCGAGCGTGGATATCTTGATATCCTTGCGGCACCGGTGCGCGACAAGGACAACGTCCTTTTGGGCACCATGCTGGCCTGGAATGACGTGACCGAGCGCGAGGAAAGCAAGATCGCGGTGACCGAAATGATGGCCGAGGTCGCCCGTGTGGCGCAATCCGTCACCGAGCAGTCCGAAGGGTTGCTCAGCCTTGCCAATGAACTGACAAGCCAGTCGGAAAACACCGTGCAGCAGTCAGGCAGTGCGTTGGATGTGTCACGCGAGGCAGCGTCCAATACCCGCAATGTTGCGACCGCAGTCGAGGAGCTTTCATCGTCGATCGCCGAGATCAACCGTCAGGCAACCGAGGCATCCGACGTGACCGGACGGGCACGCGAGGAAGCCGAGGAAAGCCAGCGCAATATCGGATCGCTTGAAAAGGCCAGCTCCGAGATCGGATCGATCATTGATCTGATCAACGACATTGCGCATCGCACCAAGCTTCTGTCACTCAACGCAACGATCGAGGCCGAACGTGCCGGTGAACTTGGCAAGGGCTTTGCCGTGGTCGCCAACGAGGTCAAGTCGCTTGCCGATCAGACGGCAAGTGCCACTGGCCAGATTGGGGATCTGACAGCGGCCATTCAGCAAGAAGTGCAAAAGGCCGCACATTCGATCAGCACGGTTGGCGAGGTTATTCACCAGGTCAACGACATCCAGTCGACCATCACCCAATCGGTTGATGAGCAACGCCGTGCAACCGGCGAGATTTCCGAGAACGTGCAGCGTATTGCAGCAGGTGCCGGATCAATGGATGAAATGATCACGTTTGTGAATGACGGGGCGCAGGGCACGGGCCGCAATGCCCATGACCTGAATACTGCCAGCCACAACCTTTCGGAAGTGGCGCGCAACCTGTCAGAAAAAATGCGTGAATTCAGCGAGCGGATGAAACTGACCTGATCAGCTTTCCAATCCGAACTTCACAAAAACAAAGGGCGGCACTTTCCGGTGCCGCCCTTTGTCATGTGACCCAAATGGTCTTGTGATCAGCTTGCCACGGATTTCGAGGCGATTTCATAAAGATCGCGCGAAATTTCCGGTTTGGCGAGGATGCGGTTGAGCGCTGCCTTCATCTTGTCGGCACGAACGTCATCATATTTCGCCCATTTGCCCAGCGGCGAACACAAACGCGCTGCCACCTGCGGGTTGATGTCATCAAGTTCGATCAGGCGATCAGCATAGAATTCATAACCCGAGCCATCCTTGGCATGAAAATGGCGTGGATTGCCCATGGCAAAGGCCCCGATCAGGGCACGGACCTTGTTGGGGTTACGCATGGTAAAGGCCGGATGGCTCATCAAATCCTTGACCCGTGCCAGCGTATCATCGCGTGATGACATGGCCTGCAAGGAGAACCATTTATCCAAAACGACCGCATCACTGGCAAAGCGCTGCTCGAAGTCGGCCAGTGCGGTTTCGCGACCCGGATGATCAAGGTTATTAAGCACCGAAAGTGCGGCCATCTGATCGGTCATGTTGTCAGCCGTACCATATTGCGCGACGGCAATTTCGGCATACTCGTCTTCGCCGCTTGCCACCAGATAGGCCAATGCGGTCGCCCGCAAGGCCCGCTGACCGGCAGACGTGGCATCCGGGGTAAAGGCCGCATTTGACGCATTCTGGTGATAGGTATTGGCGAAATCATCGCATAGCGCCTGACCGATACGTTTACGTAGGGCGGTTCGCACCTGATAGATCGCCTCGGGATTGGCTGGCTTGCGCTGCTCGGACAGGAATGCCTCGCCCGGCAGGACAAGTGCATCAGACCGAAATGCCTTATCAAGATCATCATTGACAAGTGTCTGACGCATCGCGGCAATGAAGGCATCGACGCGGTCCTTTTCGCCCTCAAAGGCAGCATCAACATCGCCGCCATTTGCCTCATACGCGGCAATGGCCGACAGCATCAGACGGGTTGCGTATTTCTGCCCGGCTTCCCAGCGATTGAATGCATCACTGTCATGGCCCATCAGGAAAGCAAGCTCTTCATCAGGCTGATCGGTGGTGATGTTGACCGGTGCAGAGAATCCACGGTTAAAGGACAGAACCGGTGCCTCAGCCACCCCCTCGAACACAAATTCCTGGCTGGCTTCCGTCAGCTCCACCGTTTTGGCCAGAAGATCAGAACCATTCGCGCCCAGAAGGCCGATTGAGATCGGCATGTGCAGCGGCTTTTTGTCTGGCTGTCCCGGGGTCGGGTCGGTTTTCTGGGTGATTGTCAGGCGGTATTGCTTTGCATCCGCGTCATAGTCGCCCTGCCAACTGAGTTTTGGTGTGCCTGCCTGCGAATACCAGCGTTTGAGCTGGCTGAAATCGGCACCATTGGCGTCTTCCATTGCCTTGGCAAAATCATCGCAGGTCACCGCCTGCCCGTCATGGCGATCAAAGTAAAGGTCAATGCCCTTGCGATAGCCATCCGGACCAAGCAGCGTATGCATCATGCGGATCAGCTCGGCACCCTTTTCATAGACTGTCGCGGTATAGAAATTGTTGATTTCCATATAACTGTCCGGGCGGACCGGATGGGCCAGTGGCCCAGCGTCCTCGGGGAACTGGGCGGCGCGAAGTGCGTTGACGTCCTTGATGCGCTGCACCGGGCGGGAACGTTGATCTGCCGAGAATTCCTGATCGCGGAAAACGGTCAAGCCTTCCTTGAGCGACAGCTGGAACCAGTCGCGGCAGGTTACACGGTTACCCGACCAGTTATGGAAATATTCGTGTGCGACGATGGATTCGATGCGTTCATAATCCACATCGGTCGCCGTATCGGGCCGTGCCAGAACGAATTTGGCGTTGAAAACATTCAAGCTCTTGTTTTCCATCGCCCCCATATTGAAGTCCGACACCGCGACGATATTAAACAGATCCAGATCGTATTCGAGGCCATAGACCTCCTCGTCCCACTTCATGGACCGTTTCAGGCTGTCCATCGCGTAATCACAGCGGTCCTCGTTGCCATGTTCGACAAAGATACGCAGCGCCACATCACGGCCCGACATGGTCTTGAAGCTGTCTTCGACACAGGCCAGATCACCGGCCACCAGCGCAAACAGGTAGGACGGCTTGGGGAAAGGATCTTCCCACACCGCGAAATGACGCCCGCCATCAAGATCACCACTGTCGATCAGGTTACCGTTTGACAACAGAACCGGGCAGCTTTCCTTGTTGGCATTGATCGTGACCTTATAGGTCGCCATGACATCGGGACGATCCGGGAAATAGGTGATACGCCGGAAACCTTCGGCCTCGCACTGGGTGCAAAACGCGCTTTGCGAAACATACAGCCCCTCAAGACGGGTATTGTTGGCAGGTGAAATCTGGGTTTCGAGTTCGGCAATAAAGGTTTCGCTTGGTGCAGTGAAGCGCAGGCCTTCCTGATCCACCTTAAAATCGCTTGAGGCCAGACGGGCATCATCAAGTGTGACGGAAAGGAGCTTCATATCCTCGCCATGCAGGAAAACTTCGTCCCCCTTTCCGGTACCGCGCGCAGGATTCGCAGCCATAAACAGGCGCGATTTCACATTTGTGACGTCCCGATCAAGGTCAAAAACCAGTTCGACCTTTTCGACAACAAAGTCAGGTTCCTTATAGTCTTCGCGGCGGATCACTTGCGGCTGTTCAGACATTTAGGTGTCCTTTTTTCCTTGGGCTGCGCGGTTTTGGAACGGATTGTATAAATTCGCCAACTTCGCAATGCAGTGTGGTGTGTCAGAACTGAATTTCGGTCATTGATCACACTGATAAGATAAATTTCATTTTTCCTCAAATGCGGAGTTTACGGCACCGATTTTAATGGGCATACTCTCAAACGGTGGCGCGAGGGGGGCCAAAGTTTCACATTTCGTGGGGCGAGAGTGATCTTTGGTTTCCCTCAACCTTTCTGCCAGTTTTTCCAGACAAAACCTGTCGCGCAGATCGTCGCCAAACGGGTCGCATCCAATCCAAAATCAAGATATCCCATCCTTTTCTCACCTAATAATTTGTGAGTTCCGCTTGAACGGGATAGAATAATTGCGACCTGTCGGGGAAAGATAACTTTCAGGGGAAATATCCAATGTCCGAAACGTTCCAGATTCTGATCGCTGATGACCACCCGCTTGTGCGCGGGGCGCTCAAACAGGCGTTAAGCACAGAACTGGAAAATGTCTCGGTGCTTGAAGCTGAAAGCCTGTATGAGGCGATTGATCAGGTCGAGGCACATAAAGGCGATATCGACCTTGTCCTGCTTGATCTTCATATGCCGGGCATGAACGGCTTTACCGGCCTGTTCACACTTCGCGCATCCTACCCCGACATACCGGTTTCCATCGTTTCGGCCAGTCAGGAACTGCCTGTCGTACGTCGCTCCATCGAATATGGCGCGTCGGCCTTTGTACCGAAATCGGCCCCGGTCGATCAGATCGGCCTTGCGGTCAAGACCGTGCTGGATGGTGGCATGTGGATGCCCGACTGGGCGCGCGAGGCCATGGAAAACGGCCCGACAGATGATGAAGCCACCGGTCTTGCCGAAAAGATCGGTCAGCTTACCCCGCAGCAATTGCGTGTTCTGAACATGCTGACCGAAGGCAAGCTCAATAAACAGATTGCCTATGAACTGGATGTGACCGAGGCGACCGTGAAGGCCCATGTATCGGCGATCCTGCGCAAACTTTCGGTCCACAGCCGCACCCAGGCCGTGATCATCGCCCGCGAATTGCAGCTTCAGGAACCGGCCATCGACGCCTGATCGGCGCGATCTCCCTTCTGCCCGTCCCCGGAAACGCCCGGCTGTTAAGCTGTTCATACATATATCCAGATTTCAGCAGACGTGTTTGCCCTGCCCGTCGGAGACCATCTCTGTCGGCCAGACGCCGCGCGCATACCTACACGCCACCGCGACAGTGTCCTCTCAGCATTCACGCCCGATTGGTTGGCGTGTCAAATCGTCCCATTGCCAAAACCTGCAAACGCTGCCAGTTTTGTGCGATGAACAAGGTCGAAATCATTGCCCATGATTGTCTGGGTGTGGAAGCCGTCATGGCCAAAACACGCCATTCCTTTGCCAAGCACACCCATGAGGCGTTTGGCATTGGCTTCATGCATTCCGGGGCGCAAAAATCGGCCTCCGGTCGCGGCATGGTCGAGGCCGGAGCTGGCAACATCATCACGGTCAATCCGCGCGAAGTGCATGATGGCTATCCGATTGGCGATGGGCCACGCGGCTGGAACATGTTGTATTTTGACCCGGACCTGATCGCGCGTGCGGCAAGTGACCTTACTGATGCCGCCACCGAGCAATATGAGTTCACACGACCCGTGATGGACAGCCCCGCTGTCCGGCACTGCTTTGGGGCGTTATTCGATGCCGTCACCAACGGATCGGAAGAAAGCGCACGTCTTCGGCGCGAAGAAATGCTGCTGATGATGCTCCATCACGCCATGATCGGCCCCGGTGAACCCACCCCGAAATCAAACGTGCGCCAAGCGGTTGCCCATGCCCGGATAAAACGCGCCAAGGCATTGCTCGATGACAGCCCGACACACAGCCACAGCCTTGATGATCTGGCGAACGCCACGGGCTTAAGCAAATTTCAGACACTGCGCGACTTTACCCGTGCGACGGGCCTCACCCCGCACGCCTATCTGCTCCAGCGGCGCATTGATCTGGCGCGTGACATGATCAAAAGCGGCGAAACGCTTGCCAATATCGCAAGTAGCGCGGGATTTTCTGATCAAAGTCACCTCAACCGCCACTTTGTCCGCGCCTTTGGCCTGACACCGGGCCGCTATGCCCGTGCCGTTCGCGCGAATTAGCCGACGGCCTCAGAAACGGTTCCCAATCCAAACGTCATTCCCGCGCAGGCGGGAATCCATCTTTGCCGCGATTGCACATGGATTCCGGGTCTGCGCTGCGCTCCGCCCGGAATGACAAATTTGGCAAAATCATCCTGCAATTCCGTTCAAGAATGCCCTGCTGTCCATCCGTAAATTGAGGACAACAACAGTCAAACGAACGGACACACCATGATCAGCCTCGATTTCCTGATAACTTCCCTCATCATCGTCGCCCTGCCCGGCACGGGTGTGATCTATACCCTAGCACTTGGACTGGGACGCGGCATGAAGGCCAGCATCTGGGCGGCCTTTGGCTGCACGCTTGGCATCGTCCCGCATATGACTGCCAGCGTCCTTGGCCTCGCCGCCCTGCTCCATGCCAGCGCAGTCGCGTTTGAAATCGTGCGTTATCTGGGTGTGGCGTGGTTGCTTTATATGGCCTGGGGCATGTGGTTTGGGACGGGTGCGATGAAAGTCACCGCCAATGAAAGTGCTGCGGGCGTTCTTAAAATCATCCGCGACGGGATATTGCTCAACCTGCTCAACCCGAAACTCTCGGTCTTCTTCCTCGCCTTCCTGCCACAATTTGTTAGCGCTAACACACCTGACACGACGCTCGAGATGACCCTGCTCGGCCTGATCTTCATGGCGATGACATTTGGTGTGTTTGTGGTCTATGGCTGCTTTGCGGGCGGACTGCGCAGCCACATCATCGAACGCCCAGAGGTTATGGCATGGATGGGCAAGGGGTTTGCCTGTGCGTTTTGCGTGATGGGCGCAAAACTTCTTTTTTCTGCGAGATAGAAAAATGTGGCACCCAAAGTGCTTCACAACGGCATTCGCCCCTGAACCATTTGGAATGCACACCTGCGAAAGATAGCAACCTAATTCAGTAAAGCGTCTCTAAATTTGGCAATTTCGCCGACACGACACAAATCATATTCAGCAGAATGCCGCACGTCATAGGACGCTGGCATCGACAGCACGGACATACAATTGAAATGATCTTTGAACGCAACGCGATAACAAAGATTGCTTTTGTCAGGTAAGTATTGGTCACACCAGTCAAGCGGACTTTCTTTTGCATGCTCTTTGTAATTCTTCATCCAGCGGAGGACTTCAGGCGGAGGGGCTTGCGCTGCTTGCTCAGCAGTCATTCTACGAATATCCGCCATACTATCCCCAAGGCCACGGCTTTGCTCATACACAAAGCGAGCCATAGTGACGAAGAACTCGCCAACAAGTTGTGGATCAAGGGAATTCCGCTGCGCAAAATCGATTGCATAACCACAATTGCCTGCAACGTGGTTCGCAATCATTTGCGGGTATTCTGGTGTCGTCCAGTATTTTGCGAGAAATTCATCATTTCTCGCATCAGAAAACCCTATTTGAACACATCCGTCCCCGAAATACTGAATCGCCTCTCGCTGGGCCATTCCCATGTCATCTGGAAACTCCACTTGCGGGTCACTCGTGGAGCCTTTTGCCAAGCTTTGATACACGGTGAATAATTTTGCGGCCCTTATTCCGCCTTCCACAGCTTTGCCCAAATACTCTTGACGATAAAAATGGTCGCTATATGCAGGTCGGGAAGCTGTCGTTAACATGCGTATCATCAGCGCTTTTAGGTAGCTTTCAGGGCTGTGCTCGTCATCTGGCCCCATCAGGGCCTTCTCCGTGTCTTCAGAAACATCTGTGAGATGGGCAAGATAGAGACTTTGCACATAAGAATGTGCGAAAGCGTCGCCTCCTTGATAACAGCGTTTAGCCAACGCAATAGGCAGGTCATCTGAATCTGTTTTGAATACGAGCGAAGGCAGTGAGGCGCAATCAGCATCCTGTTCCCCGGCTTGGGCGTATTTTTCATCACCCACCCAAGTCAGCGCCAACGCCCAAAAGGCCAAGGACAGTAACAACTTCATCGGTAAATCATGGTGCTCCAAAGTTTAATCGTCCAGATTGATAAGTCATCCACAATCATTCAGCCGCATCACTCCCCAACCGGTTGAGCGCGCGGGTCATCAGCGCGCGCAGTTTGGCTGGGCGGAGCGGTTTGTTGAGCAGGGAGAATCCTTGGGCGGCGATCAGGTCGGCGGTATCAGCTGATCGGTCGGCGGTGATGATGACGCCGGGGACGTTAACGCCGTGAACATCACGCAGCCGCATTAGGACATCAAGGCCGGTCTGCCCGGAATCAAGGTGGTAATCGGCAAGGATAATGTCCGGAACGAACGGCGGTCTGCCATCGACTGTTTTGGTCAGGGTGTCTTCGGCCGCTGTACCGGACTGGGCGGTAACCACGACGCAATCCCAGTTTTCCAGCATGGCACGCATGCCATCGAGGATATCGGGTTCGTTATCAAGGCACAGCACCCGCAAACCGCCCAACTCGCCCGCCATGCGGCGTTTGGGCTTGGGTGTGGCGGCGGTATCGGCAACCCCCAGCGGCACTTCGACCGAGAAGACCGTGCCGCGACCGGGGCGCGAGCGGACCGAAACCGGGTGGCCCAGCGATTTGCCAAGGCGGTCCACGATGGCAAGGCCAAGGCCAAGCCCCTTCACATCGGTGGTTTCCGGGCCTTCGAGACGATGGAATTCGCGGAAGATGATTTTCAGTTTGTCTTCGGGGATGCCAGGCCCGCTATCCCAAACTTCGAGTTTGAGCGTGTCACCGCGCACACGACAGCCGACCACCGCCCCGCCGGTGCGGGTATAGCGCATGGCGTTGGAAATGAAGTTCTGCAAGATACGCCGCAGCAAACGACTGTCACTGCGCACCCAAAGATCACGCTTGTAGACCTTGAAACTCAGTCCCGCATTTTCGGCAATCGGGCCGAATTCGGTTTCAAGCGCGCCCAGCACATCATTGATCGCAAAGTCACGCACGGTCGGCTGCATCGCGCCAGCATCAAGCTTGCAGATATCAAGAAGCTCGTTGAGGAGTTCTTCAACCCCCTTGAGCGACAGATCCACCTTGCCGACCAGATCAAGCACGTCATCGGCCAGCCCCTGTTTGCCACCAAGGGCGACTGTAAACAGGCGCGCGGCATTAAGTGGCTGCAGAAGGTCATGGCTGGCGGCGGCAAAGAAGCGGGTCTTGGTATCATTCGCCGTTTCAGCCTGTTCCTTGGCGTCCGAAAGTTCGGAGTTCAGGACCTCAAGCGCATGGGTACGTTCGGTCACGCGGGCTTCAAGGCCTTCGTTGGCTTCCTTGAGCGCCTGTTCGGCGGTCTTGCGTTCGGTGATGTCGTGATAGATGCAGAAATAGCCCAGCACTTCGCCGGTTTCATCAAAGTGCGGGATATAGGTGCCTTCGGCATAGCGGCCTTCGCGCACGCCCAGGGTGGCGCGTTCGTCATTGCGGTTGCGCGTGATGGCGGGGAATTCGATCTCGAAACTTTGGCGATAGCCCTGCAACACAAGATCGATCATCGGGGCGAGATGGACATAGCGTTCCTCGCCCACCGCTTCGCGGACCGACATGCCGTGTGCCTCAACCCGGCGCAGGCCAAACATCCGTTCATACGGGCGGTTGGTAAAGCGCAGGCGCTGGTTCTTATCGGCGTACGCAATCATCACCGGAATATTATCGGTATAGATCCGGATGTTGCGTTCGCTGTCCCGAAGGGCTTCTTCGGTGCGCACACGGGCGGTGATATCGGCAATGGTCGCGACAAACCCGCCATCGGGCATCGGGTTGGTACGGACTTCCAAAACCATGCCATCAGCACGCTTGCGCTCATAGGTGTGGGGCAAACGGCGCATCTGTGGCGCGGCATTGCGGCCCAGCAGTACATCAATATCCACCGCCCGGTTGCCGTTATCGCGGCAGATATGGACAAGTTCGGACAGTGGCAATGTCACCTGAATGTCGCTGGTCGAAATGCCAAGCAGATCAATGAAGCGGTGGTTCCATGTCGCAAGACGAAGGTTCTGGTCAAACACCCCCACCCCTTGCGAGATGTTTTCAAGTGTATTGAGCAACAGATCACGGTTGAACTTGATGGCCTCGGACGCCTCATCAAGCAGTTCCATCGCATCGCGGCGCGAAACGGCCTTGTCGGGCAGAAGCAGCGCCATCACGACGCGCGATGATGCGGCCCCGACGGCACCAGACAGCAGATGTTCGGTAAAGTTCGCGGCATCAACATCGGCAATATCAGACCGCTTTGTCGTCCCTTCGCGCGCTTGCAGGTAATTGCGAAAGGCACGCTGCGCCCAGTGTTTCCCCAAAAAGCGCGCGGCCAAGTCTTCGAGGTCGCCCAGCGTCACCCGACCCGGCCAGGTATCGTTACGTGCCTTGGTGTCCTTGCGCCAGACATCGACAAAGACCTGTGCCTGACGACGTTGGGTCACCCCCTGCACACCAACGGCAGATCCGACAAACATCAAAACGAAGTTCACACCAAGCGACCAGACAACACCGTGGGTCAGATGGTCTTCAATACCGACACCCAAAAGGGCCTGCGGGTTCAGGATACCAATGCCAAATGGCCCGTCTGTCAGGATCGAGGATGGCAACAACCCGCCCTGCACAAAAGCCGGAATCAACAGGGTATAGGCCCAAAGCACAAAGCCTGACATCAGGCCAAGCCGCACCCCCGTCCGGTTGATGTTTTTAAGATAGATCGCCGCCAGAACCGCCGGGCCGAACTGCGCCATGGCGGCAAAGGACAGCATGCCGATATCGGCCAGCGCATAGTTTTCCGCAAGGAAGCGATAAAAGCCATAGGCAAGGAACAAAAGCCCGATCACGGCCGCGCGGCGGATTTTCAACAGCACCTGACTGACATCGCCGGACATGCGTTTCTGAAGACGTTCGGAGCGCAGCAAAAGCGGCATGACCAGATCGTTACAGACCATGGTCGATACTGCGACACAGGACACAATCACCATGCCGGTACTGGCCGATAGCCCGCCGATAAAGGCCACCACCGCCAGCCAGTTCTGCCCGCCCAGCAACGGCAGGGTCAGAACAAAGGTATCGGGATTGACCGTCGGGTCATCGCCAAACATGTAAAGACCGGCAATGGCGATCGGCACAACAAAGATATTGATCGCAATCAGATAGGCCGGGAACAGCCAGCGCGCACTGGTCAGGTTGCGGCTGTCATCATTTTCGACAAAGGTGACATGGAACTGGCGCGGCAGACAAAAAATGGCAAAGCCCGCCAGCATGGTGGCGATAAAGAAGTTCGACGTCATCCATGTATCGGGGATGAACATTTGCCTGATGTCTGGATCGGCCAGCGCACGTCTGTTGATATCGACAAAACCGTCAAACATGCCGTAAACGACAAAGAAACCCACCATCAAAAGGGCGGCGAGCTTGATCAGGCTTTCGAACGCCACCGCCAGAATAAGGCCATCATGGTGTTCGGAGGCATGGATATAGCGCACACCAAACAGAATGGAAAAAACAGCCATCAAAATGGTGACGTAAAAGGCCGTATCCTTGGAAAAGTGGCCTTCGGAATGGCGCACGACCTGTTCGCCCAGATCGCCAATCAGCACATCAAAGGACATCGAAACAGCTTTGAGCTGCAGCGATATATAGGCCAGAACGCCAACCACCGCGATCAGTGCAACAAGGGCTGCCAGACTTTGGCTTTTGCCATAGCGCGAACCAAGGAAATCGGCAATCGAGGTGATGTTTTGCTTATGACAGACACGCGCGATCTTGGTCATGATGCCAAAACCGACAACCATCACCACAATCGGGCCGATATAGATCGGCAAGAACGCCCAGCCGCCTGTCGCCGCCGACCCGACAGAACCAAAGAACGTCCAGCTTGTGCAATAAACCGCCAATGACAGGGCATAAACCGTTGGCTTCAGCCGGGATGCCCGCCATTTATCGGCATATTTGTCGCCATAGTGGGCAATGGCAAACAGCAACCCGATATAGGTCATGGCAACAATAAATATCAGTCCGCCCTGGATCATCCGCGCGTAGCCCTGTGTGTCGTTCTGTAACCGGTTTTCAATCCGGCCGCCAAATCAGGCGGTTAGGATAAACTCTGATCGGGGACTATACCACGGCGGCGTTATTGTCTAAAACGGCGCAAATCGATTTGAGACCAAAGATCAAGGAAAGCGTGGGCAAGATGGCTTCTGATTATGGCTTTTACGCTGGCATCCTGCGGTTTGTTGCCAAGAAAACCGAGACCGAAGATCCGGAAATCCGCATCATGATGGGCCATCTGGCCGGGATTTCCGATGCGATCGAACAAAGCGGCCGCTTCATGGTCGAACGCAACAATTGCGAAAGTGCCGCACGCGCCTTTGCCGGTGTTGCCAAATTCCTGCAGGAACGCATCCTGCCCGAGGCCCTGAATGCCGGGAACGAGGGTGCGGTCGAACAACTTAAATGGACGATTGAAACATCCCTGGTTCTGGCCGCCGAACTGGTCAAACGTGCCGCGAACGAAGAGCTTAAAGATCAGGACAGGTTCACATTTGACCTGCCCGCCGCCCCGAATGCGCCAACGGTGCATTGACCGGGCGGCAAAGAACAATTTTAAGACGTTTGACAAGGGGGCTGCGGCCCCCTTTTCTTTTGCCCGGTCTCAGGTCGATGCGGCTTCCTCGGCGACCACACGCTGGTAGGCTGCCTGAAGTTCTTCAAGAACTGATTTGTCAGGCGCAGGCGCGCCAAGGTGGATATGGCGCAATTCATCCATAAAACCTTGCCACATGGTTGGTCCGCCCTCTTCAAGCAATTGGGCGCGAATGGACAGCTCCTTTGAGACCGGCATATAGCGCCGCCCCCACGCCCCCATTTGCACCAATAGCGGAACCAAAGCGATTGCAGGTTCTGTCAGACTGTAAATAGATTTCTGTGAATGGCTTGGATCGGACGACTTTGACAAAAGCCCCTCCGCCACAAGGCGCTTGAGCCTTGCCGAGAGAATATTTGAAGCAATGCCTTCCTCGGAATCGCCCAGCAATTCGCGAAAATGGCGGCGATTGCCAAACATCACATCGCGAATAACGATCAGGCTCCAACGGTCGCCCAGAATTTCAAGTGTCAGATTAATCGGGCAACCCGAGCGGTGCTGATCCATTTTTTGCCTTCCTGCTTTGCACTGGTTGCAAAATAGGATCGGTTTTGATAAAAGACAACCAGTTGCATTATGCAATCAGTTTAATCCCCTACTGTACGAGGCGAAAATGTCGATCACATTCTATGGCCATCACTTCTCGTCATATTGTCAGAAAGCGCTGATAGCCTTTTATGAGCACGAGCTGGATTTCACATTCCGCGAAATTGATTTTCAGAATGAAGAGATCATGCAGGAACTTGGCGCCCTTTGGCCGATCAAGAAGATGCCGGTGATCGTCGATCAGGGCCGGTCCGTGATCGAAAGCAGCATCATCGTCGAATACGTCGATGAGAAGTATCACGGTGATAGTCGCCTGATCCCGCAGGATGCCGATAGTGCGCTTGATACCCGTTTCATGGACCGATTTTTCGACAATTATGTCGCGACCCCGCAGATGAAGCTTGTGATTGATGCGATGCGGTCGGCGGGCGACAAAGATCCATATGGTGTAACCAAGGCCAAAGAGATGCTTGAGACGTCTTATGCCTGGCTGGACGATAAAATGAAAAATCGAGAATGGGCCATTGGCGATGACTTCACGCTGGCCGACTGTGCCGCTGGTCCGCATCTTTTTTACACGCATTGGAGCCATCCGATTGATGCGCGTTTTGAACATCTTCTTGCCTATCGCAATCGTCTGATGGCACGCCCGTCCTTTGCGCGTTGTATCGACGATGGCCGGCCCTTCCGTTCGTTCTTTCCGTTGGACGTTCCGCATATGGATTTGGACTAGTACCTGTTTAGTACAGATACCCGAAACACCAAAGGCCGGCCCCCGAAGGAGCCGGCCTTTCAAGTTCAGCCGCCTGACGGCTGGAACGCTTAGTAAGTGCCGTTGGCAAAGACATTGGCGCGCTGATTAAGCGCGGTTGCCTCGAACTCCTTGCCGTACGGGGCGGCTTTCTTGGCAAAGTCCATGAGCGATGCATAGATGCGGCCGTTAAGGTCACTCTTGCCTGCGATTTCTTCAAGCGCTTCCTTGGCTGCACCGGCAAAGGCATTGATCAGGTCATCATTGAAGTGACGGATCTCGGTACCTTTATCAAGGATCGCCTGATAGGACTGGACGTTGTTGAACGTGAAGTCAGACAGGGTCTGGTCGACATTGGCCTGTGCAGCAACAGCAACGATTTCCTGCAAGTCTTCGGGCAGTTCGGCGAACTTGTCCTTGTTGATGAAGACTTCAATGCCAGAGCCCGGCTCTGCAAATGCCGGCGTGTAGTAATATTTGGCAACAGATGCGAGGCCAAAGGCATAGTCGTTCCACGGACCAACCCACTCGGCCGCGTCAATCGCGCCTGACTGCAGGCTTGGCAGGATGTCTGCGGCCGGCAGAAGCGACGGGGTCGCACCCAGACGGCGCATGGCTTCGCCACCGATCCCGGCATAACGGACTTTAAGGCCTTTAAGGTCCTCGACCGAGTTGATTTCCTTGTTGAACCAGCCACCGGCCTGAAGCCCGGTGTTGCCTGCCAGGAAAGGCTTGACGTTGAACTGTGCATAAAGCTCGTCCCACAGCGCCTGACCACCGCCAAAACGCAGCCAGCCGGACAGTTCCCACGCCATCAGACCAAACGGAATGGTGGTAAAGAACGAAACAGCCGGATCCTTGCCAAACCAGTAATACGGGGTGGCATGCGCCAGATCGGCAACGCCCTGCTCGACCGCATCCATGCATTCAAGGGCTGGAACAAGTTCACCTGCACCATAAACCGTGATGTTCAGGCGACCGCCCGACATCTTGTTGACACGCTCGGCAAACAGTTCGCCGTTCGCACCAAGGCCCGGCGTACCTTTCGGCCAGGGCATAACCATGCGCCAGTTGATGGTTTCATCGGCTTTGACGATGGCCGGTGCGGCAGCGGTGGCGGCAAATGCACCTGCGGCAACGCCTGCACCGCTCAGAAACGCGCGACGTTTCATTGTGGGGCTCCCAATATTGGTAAAATTTTGCGTAAAACGTTCACGAAGATAATTTCGTAACCTTGATGGGCTCCAAAGTTACGTTTTTTGCCGTTCGCAACAATTCATGTTTGCGGGATGCTGCATCGCACTCGGCGCATGACATCGACATTTTATCAACAAACCTTCAACCATAAGCTCAAAAAAACAGGGGCTGTCCAAATGACAGCCCCTGAATGGGTTCGAACCTTTCGGCTCAAGCGTATTTGTAGACCGGACTTAGTAGCCCCAGACCTTGGCACGGTGCATAAGGCCAGTGGCCTCGAACTCCTTGCCATAGCGCGCCGCTTTCTTGACAAGATCAAGGTAGCTGGTCGCAATCCGGCCCGCGAGATCGTTCTGGCCTGCGATTTCATCAACTGCGGCCTTGGAATGTTCGGCCAGCGCCATGATGACTTCATCGGGGAACTGACGGACTTCAACACCCTTGTCGATCAGTGGCTGATATGACTGGATGTTGTTGAAGGTAAAGTCGGCCAGGGTGTTTTCGGCAATTGCCTGTGCGGCAAAGCGAATGATCGCCTGCAGATCCGGCGTGAGCGCGTCAAACTTGTCTTTGCCAACAAAGATTTCAAGGCCCGGGCCCGGTTCATGGAAGGCCGGGGTGTAGTAGTATTTGGCAACCTGATACAGGCCAAACGCCATATCATTCCACGGACCAACCCACTCGGCCGCATCAATCGCGCCCGACTGCATCGCCGGCAGGATTTCGCCCGGCGGGATCATGGTGGCGTTGGCACCGGCACGGCGCATGGCTTCGCCGCCAAGACCGGCATAGCGCATTTTCAGGCCCTGCAGATCATCAAGGGAATTGATTTCCTTGTTGAACCAGCCACCGGCCTGCATGCCCGAGTTACCGGCATAGAACGGCACGACATTAAATTCGGCGTATGCTTCTTCCCACAGCTTCTGGCCATCGCCAAAGCGGATCCAGCTTGAAAGCTCCCACGCGGTGAGACCGAAGGGAATGGTCGAGAAGAAGTTGAGTGCCGGATTTTTACCCTGCCAGTAATAAGGCGTTCCGTGGGCCATTTCGACCACGCCCTGTTCGACCGCATCCATGCATTCGAACGGCGGAACCAGTTCGCCCGCACCATAAATGGTGATGTTCAGGCGACCGCCCGACATCTCCTTGACCATGCTGGCGAATTTCTCGGCATTGGTGCCAAGGCCCGGCGTACCTTTTGGCCATGGCATCACCATACGCCAATTCAGCGTTTCCTGCGCAGATACAACAGCCGGCGCTGCAACCGAAGCAGCAACCGCACCTGCACCCAGTCCGGCCCCTTTAAGGAACTGACGACGCTTCATTTCGATCCCCCTGGATTATTCTATTTTGGTGGTTTTTTGCGCGACCACCAGCCTACGGAGGGGGATTTTGGCCAAAACAGCTGTCGTTTTCCACTATTTTTGCCGAAATCAGGAAATATTTTTTCATTACGCTACGGAAAGCTGGCGTTTGCCCAATGCCGGGGTTTTCACGATCCAAGGTAACGATTGTAATCAGCGACAAACTGTTCAACCGTACCGGCCCCCTGTGGCGTGTTGTAGTATTGCTTCCAATAGGCCGCCAGTCCGTTAACGTCATTCGGATCGGATGGCATTGCCGCCGGCGCGCGATAATAGCGGATGCGACACAATGCTGTGGCAAAGGCCAGATTGGTCGCCAATTGGGCGTCCTTGTCCGGGGTCCCATCGGGGTTTGCCGGCTGTGCTGCCAGAAAACCATCGACCTTGGCTTTCAGATCCGCCCGGTAATCAAGATAGTTTTCATAACAATCATGCAGTGTTGCCGGTTCCATCTGGAAAATGCCCAGGGCCGGACCACCGCCAACCTGCGCGATGTAATCCCCCAGATGACTTTCATGGGCAGCGGTTCCCATGATCAGGTTCTCAGCAACATCAGGTGCTGACAGTCCCAGCTCTGCGAGAACCGGTTTGACGACAAGCGTACGGAGCTGCGTGGCATTGATTGGCATAGAAGCCTCCATTTAGCCAAAGGTATAGACAGCTCTATGACGCGACAGATCGGAAAATGAGAAATTTTTCCTCAAATTTCCTCTAATGCGTGTATTTTGGCGTATTATTATCTAGTTCTATGTAAAATAAATCACAAAAACTAAACTTTCGTACAGTTCAACTAACCCTCCTCGCCCCAACCTAAAGTTAATCAGGTCATTTTGACTATTCGAAATGCTTGCCGGTTTTGTGGGGGTACAGAAAGTGACACATCCTGAACTAAAACGACGTCTCGACTTCGTTGGGCTTGATGAAACCAAAATCAAACAGCTCAAGCGTGCGTGGCCTGCTATCGAAAAAAACCTTCCGGTCATGCTTGAAGAATTCTATCGACGCGTGATGAGTGACGCAGGTTTGGCCAAGATTATTGGCGATCCATCCAATATTGAGCGCCTCAAGAATGCCCAAAGGAAACACTGGGCGAAGCTGTTTGAGGGGGACTTCGATCAATCGTTTTATGATGATGTCCGGCGGATCGGCAAAGCCCATGAACGGATCGGTCTGACCCCGGAATCATATGTTTCGGCCTATAACTTCATGCTGGGTGAAATCACCGCTGTTCTCTGCAAGAACTTCGCCCGTGATTCGCAGCTTCCAACCATATTGATCGCCAGTACCAATGCCTTGCTGGTCGATGTCGAAATGGCCATTACGGTCTATTACGAAGAAACCCAGACGACCTACTTCAACAAACTTCAGGACATGTCAGACGAGTTTGAAAAAACCATCGGAACGGTTGTTTCCGCTGTTTCAAGCTCCGCACAGGATATGTCGCACGCCTCGGAAAGCCTTATCGCAAGCATGGGCGAAACCCAAGGCGAGGTCCAAAAGGCCAAAAGTGCGGCAGAGCTATCAGCTGATAACGCAACTACTGTGGCGGGTGCCGCGGAGGAACTTGATAGTTCGATCCGCGAAATCTCAAGCCAGGTTTCACGCGCATCGACCATCTCCAACGATGTCGAAAATTCCGTTCAGCAGACGTCAGAAACGATTGAGGCGCTGAACACCGCTGCCGAACAGATTGGCACTGTGGTTGAGCTCATCGACAAGATTGCCAGCCAGACCAATCTGCTTGCGCTAAACGCCACCATCGAGGCTGCCCGCGCGGGCGAAGCCGGCAAAGGCTTTGCCGTTGTCGCAAGCGAGGTCAAAAACCTTGCCAACCAGACAGCCAAGGCGACCGGCGATATCACAGACCAAATCAATAATGTACAGCAAAGCACGGTTGCCGCTGTTACAGCCATTCATGGCGTTGCAGGCCAGATCGGTAACATTGTCGAGGCGGTCACGGCGATTTCGGCTGCAGTTGAACAACAAGCCGCAGCAACCACCGAAATCAGCGGGAATATCAATGCCGTGTCATCGGCCAACCGCGACGTAAACAACAGCCTCGAGTCCGTCAATGACACAGCCGCCCGGACAAACTCGGTTGCCTCAAACGTTTCGGAAGTATCGCGGAAACTTAAACAGAACTCGGAACAACTCCGCTCCGATGTTGATGCCTTCATCACCAGACTAACATCGTAAAATGCTTCCGGTCCGGGGCGTTGCGGGCTAGCGATCGCGCGCCTCGGACGGTGTCATGCCAAACACGCGTTTGAACGCGGTAGCAAAATTGGCCGGACTTTTATATCCGGCGATCAAGGGCAACATCGTCCATCGTGATAAATTCGCCTGACGTGAAGCGCCGCTGACCTATCACTGGGAAGATGGTGAAAGACGGGAGTAAAAGAACGCCTCCCTCCCTAGGCATATAAAAAGACGTCAGCCTGGAAAAGCTGGCGGTTTCATTTTTATCGAAGCTGATAGTTCACCGGAACAGTCCAGATAACTTGCTCTTCGGTCATCTCGTCAGGGAATGGCGGGAATTTCCGCACACGTTCAATAAGACGTTCGGTTTCACGGTCCAGAATGCTTGATCCGCTTGAACTGATCATGCTGGCCTCAAGCACGGTGCCGTCGCGTGCAATGACAAGACGAATGCGGTTTTCCCCTTCGATCCGCCGGCGTTGGGCGCGTTCCGGATACTCGCGATAGCGCGCCAGCATCTCCAGAACCGATGCCTGATAGTCAACCATCATTGCCTGACTTGCAGCACCACCGCCGCTCCCGGTTGAAGAGCTTGCCGCCTGACTTTGGCTGGTTTCACCCGTCGTGCCATCCGACTTGACGGAGTTGGTGAGCCCGGAGGGCTGCGGCGTTGGCTGGGCGGTCTTTTCGACCGGCTCCGGCATTTTGACCGGTTCCGGCGTCACAGGCTGCTCAACAGGTGGTTTCGGCTTCCTGCGGACAGGTAGCACCTCTGCCAGATGTTGTTCGACGACTGGCTCGGGCTCCGGTTCGACCACTTCTTCAACAACCGGTTCCGGTTCTGGCAGTTCCTCGACAATCTCGGGTTCGGGTTCCGGCTCTGGCTCTGGTATTGGCTCGGATTGTTCTTCAACGATTTCCGGCTCTGGCTCGGGGATCACTTCTGGTTCAGGTTCAGGCTCGACGATTTCTTCGGGAACGTCGGCGGCAGTGCTATCGACCGCATTGGCACTTTCTGTATCGGTCTCGGCCTCGCCAGTTTCGGCCTTCCCGGCACCAAGCGAAATGCTGATGCTCTGGACGGCCCCTGCCCCGCCCCAGCCGGATGGCTGCGGGTCGGGCATGGCAAGCACGATCCCGCCGGTCAGGACAAGGCCGGTCAAACCGGTCGCAATCAAAAGATCAACGCGCTTGGACATGCTATCCCTGTCCCGGTTGCATGGCCGTCATCAACTGGACCTTTTCGATCCCAAGTTCCTGCAGGCGTGCCAGAAGGCTTACGACCCTGGCACCCTCAACTTCACGGTCTGCACGGATTTCAACCGGACGACCGATATAATCGGCTGGCAGCATTGATGACAGGCGATCAAGTCCGCCGGTCAAATCATCAATCCCGATTTCGCCGGTATTGCTAAACCACAGAACAATGGTGTCTTCGCACCGGGCTTCGGCGGTTTGGCTGGCCGGTGGATCAACTTCAAAGGGCCCCAATTTTTGCAAGCTTCCGGCAATCATGAAAAAGATCAGAAGCAGGAAGACAATGTTGATCAAGGGCAACATCGGCTCCTGAACCGGGCCATCTTCGGCAATATGGATGCGGCGTTTCATTCAATGAACTCCACGTCCGTGACGCCACCCCGGCCCAACGTATCCATGACTTCGACCAATCGTTGCAGATTGGCACCGTTCACCGGGCGCAGACGCACTGGCGATCCTTCATGATCGCGCAAAAGCGTGGGCGCAAGATTGGACAGCGCAACAGCATTGCCATTGATCGACAGGCCACCATTGACGTCAACCTCGACCGTGATCGGGCGGGTGTCGCTTTGACTGGTGGATCTGCCGTCAATGATGCTGACCGACATCTCGAAGCCCTTCCAGTCAAGGAAGCTTGAGGCCAGCATGAAAAAGATCAACAGGATAAAGACAACATCAATCAGCGGGGTCAGACCGATCATCGGCGATGTACCGCTGTTACGTTCGCGCAACTGCATGGGTCGACTTCCGGAGACAGTGTTTATTCGGCGGCGTGGTGCAGTTCGGTAAGGTTCGATACGCGGCTGAGCGACTTCTGGGCCAGCTCACCGCGATTGACCACCAAGGTGCAGACATCTTCCATGGTCGACGCTGCCCGGCCAATAACGCCCTGCATCCACATATGGAATGCGGTTGCCGGAATCGCGACGACAAGGCCGATAGCAGTTGTCAGAAGTGCCAGCCAGATACCACCAGACAGTACAGAGGGATCAATACGGCTGCCTGCTCCTTCCATACGCTGGAACGCCTCGATCATGCCCATAACCGTGCCCAGCAGCCCCAAAAGCGGGCTCAGCACGGCAATGGCGGACATAATGCGCAGACCACCATTGAGACCATCGATCTCTTTGCGCGCACGGGCGGCAATCAAATCAAATGCCGCTTCGCGATCCTGGGCGGAGTTGACCGGCAAGGTCATGCCAGACAGGCCGATGCGGGCCGCCGGATGACGACGACGCGCCAGAAGTTCGGCTGCCTTTGCCTCATTCCCGGATGACAGATGATTTTCGACATCCTTTACGAAGCCATCGGCAAACACACCGCGACGCAAGAAACCGACAAGCTTGTAGAAGAACACCACAAGCCCGATCAGCGCCATCGCCGCCAGCACCCAACCGACCACACCGGCCCGGTCAACTTGTTCAATCACAGGAAGACTGGTGAAATCCCCCAAAAGGCCATTGGACTGGGTTGTCGCCGTGGCATCAATGGCAAGTCCGGTATCGGGATCGACCATCACAGTGCCGTCCGCATTGAGCGTTCCGGTCGCAGCGGCACCATCTGCCTGTGCGCCATCGGAAGAAAGCGGGGATTGCGCAGCCACGGATGCGGCAGATGAATTTACTGGGTCAGACATGTAACTTTCCCGATCACAAAATTGATCATCACCAGACGTCCTGCTCTGATGCGTTTGAAACTGATTTGCATTCTTTACAGGAAATAGAATTGCGATGCAATCGCAACAAAATAACCACAACGTTTTTTGCCCTGATTTCCCGTTCGGGCATCAGTCATTGAGGCAAAACAAGTCATGTTGGGTATTGGTGATCTTTGCCGGGAAATGCGTGCCAAAGCCCGGATATGCAAAACCCCCGGAACTTCTGGGTTCCAGGGGTTTTGAATTGGTGAGCCCGACAGGATTCGAACCTGTGGCCAACTGATTAAAAGTCAGTTGCTCTACCAACTGAGCTACGGGCCCTCAACGTTGGTGAGCGGCGTTTTAATGGGCCAGACGGGATCGGTCAACCCCCCTTTTTACGCGAAGATGCACATCAGCTATGAAAAGATGAAAAATACCCGATTATGTCAGTGAATCTTGATCGAGAAACACCAACACGGAACACGAAATATCGTCTCGATGACAAGAACCAGCCATCACCAATGGACAAGTTGAGCAAGGGAAAGGCAGATAAATAAAAAGCCCCCGAAACCGGTTAGGTTTCAGGGGCTTATTGGTGAGCCCGACAGGATTCGAACCTGTGGCCAACTGATTAAAAGTCAGTTGCTCTACCAACTGAGCTACGGGCCCTCAACGTTGGTGAAGCGCGTTTTAATGGCACAGGCCCCATCGGTCAACACCTGTTTTCCATATTTTGGCTCTTTTTGCGCATTCAGCCCCAAAAACGCGAAAGCCGCCCCACAAAGGAACGGCTTTCGGTTGCAATACTTGAAAGTTCGCGATTATTGCGCGTCAGCAGCAACCTGCATTTTGACGATCTGATCCGGGTCGGCGACGCTGCCATTCGCCCAGGGCGCACCCTTTTTGATCATGTCGACATATTCCATGCCCTCAGTCACCTGACCCCAGATGGTGTATTGGCCATCAAGGTGCGGTGCATCGGCGAATACGATGAAGAACTGGGAATCTGCACTGTTCGGATTGGCCGAACGCGCCATGGAAACGGTACCACGAACATGGCGTTCATTGGAAAATTCCGCGTCCAGTTTCAGGCCGGAACCGCCAGTTCCGTTGCCCTTCGGGTCGCCGGTCTGAGCCATGAAGCCTTCGATCACGCGATGGAAGTTCAGACCATCGTAAAAGCCTTCACGGGTGAGTTCCTTGATCCGGGCAACGTGGTTCGGTGCCAGATCCGGACGGAGCTGGATCACAACGCGGCCATCTTTCAGGTCAAGATACAGCGTGTTCTCCAGATCCTGTGCGACAGCGTCGTTTCCAGTGGACATGGTGATAAATCCTAGTACGAGAGCAATAATTGAGAATAGACGAAAAAGACGCATGGCCTGCGTTATTCCTTTTCTTCTGCCAGCTTTTCGTGCAGGCGTTTGAGCACGTTGGCGGGCACAAATTCAGTGACATCCCCACCCAGACGGGCGATTTCCTTCACAAAGCGCGAAGACACAAACTGCTGTTTGTCAGATGCCATCAAAAACACGGTTTCAACTTCCGGGGATAGCCGGGCGTTCATCCCGGCCATCTGGAATTCATATTCAAAGTCCGACACAGCACGCAGACCACGGATAATGGTACTTGATCCGTTTTCCTGCGCAAACTGCATCAGAAGCGACGAAAATGGCTTTACTGAGGTACGGGCGGCCACTTCACCGCCCGCTGCCTTAAGCGCACCCTCAACAAGTGCACAGCGTTCCTCAACCCCGAACATCGGGCCTTTGCCGGCATTGATCGCAACACCGACAATCAGCTCATCGACGATCCGGGTCGCACGACGAATGATATCCATATGCCCCTGGGTTACCGGATCAAAGGTGCCCGGATAAATCCCGATACGCGATACGGTAGAAGACGTTTCAGTCATCAAACTTCCAGTTATTCGTCGCTGTCTGCGTCATCAGATGCCGGTGCTGCGGATGCATCCTCGTCAGATGCCTCTGCGGCCGGTTCAGTGGTCTCGGCAGTGCCTTCGCCACCTTCGATCACACCTTCTTCACCATCGATGACCTCGTCCTCGTCGCCAAGGTTTGACAGACGCTCGACAGCAACGACTTCTTCGTCCTTGGCCGTACGGAACAGCGTCACACCCTGGGTCTTACGACCGGCAATGCGGATATCATGGGTCGGCATGCGGATGACCTTGCCACCATTGGTGACCATCATCAGTTCGTCGCCTTCCTCGATCACGAACGACGCGGCAACGTTACCGTTACGCTCGGACATTTCGATATTGGCAAAGCCCTGGCCACCACGGCCCGTCACACGGTATTCATAGGCAGACGTCCGTTTGCCATAACCGTTTTCGGTCACCGACAGGATCAACTGATCACCGTCATAGATTTCCTGATAGCGGTCAGCACTCAGGACCTCAAGCGGCAGGCTGTCCTCGGAGATTTCCTCGCGGCGCAGCTTACCGGCAATCGACAGATACTCGTCGCGTTCTTCCATGGTGACATGGTTGCCAAACAGCACCGACATCGCAATGACTTCGTCTTCGTCGGCCAGACGGATCCCGCGCACACCGACCGAATTACGGCCCGTAAACACGCGCACGTCCGTCACACGGAAACGAATGCATTTGCCCTTGCGGGTGGTCAGAAGAATATCGTCATCATCGGTACAGGTCTGAACCGCAATCAGCTTGTCGCCACGTTCTTCTTCAAGCTTCATTGCGATCTTGCCGTTTGATTTCACATTCACGAAATCAGCAAGACTGTTACGGCGCACGTTGCCAGTCGAGGTGGCAAACATCACATGCAGGTTCGGCCATTCTTCCTCATCAGGCAGCGGCAGAACCGTGGTGATATATTCGCCCTCCGAGAGCGGCAACAGGTTCACAAGCGCCTTGCCGCGTGATTGCGGCGTGCCCATCGGCAGACGCCAGACCTTCATCTTGTAGACCATCCCCTCGGAGCTGAAGAACAGAACCGGGGTGTGGGTATTGGCAACAAACAGCTTGGAGACAAAATCCTCCTCGCGGGTTGCCATGCCCGAGCGGCCCTTGCCACCGCGGCGCTGGGCGCGATAGGTCGACAGCGGCACACGCTGGATATAGCCACTGTGCGACACGGTCACGACCATGTCCTCACGTGCAATCAGGTCTTCGATGTCATGTTCGAATTCTGCTTCCTGAATTTCGCTGCGACGCGGGTCGGCGAATTCATTGCGCATTTCCGAAAGTTCATCCTTGAGGATGGAAAGCTTGCGCTCACGCGAACCAAGGATATCAAGGAAGTCCTTGATCTTCTCACCCAATTCGGTCAATTCGGCCGCGATCTTGTCACGTTCCAGACCGGTCAGGCGATGCAGGCGCAGTTCAAGGATCGCGCGCGCCTGTGCTTCGGACAGGCGATACATGCCATCCGATGAGCCAACCTGGTTCGGGTCGGCAATCAGTTCGATCAGCGGAACAATATCGCCCGCCGCCCAATCGCGCGCCATCAGCTGTTCACGCGCCACAACCGGATCGGCCGCATTACGGATCAGTTTGATGACTTCGTCGATATTGGAAACCGCAATACCCAGACCAACCACGACATGGGCACGATCACGTGCCTTTTTCAGAAGGTGGATGGTCCGACGGGTGATGACTTCTTCGCGGAACTCGACAAACGCCTGAATGATGTCTTTCAGGTTCATCAGTTCCGGCTTGCCGCGATTAAGCGCAAGCATATTCACACCAAACGAGGTCTGAAGAGCGGTAAAGCGGAACAGCTGGTTCAAAACAACATCCGAGTTGGCATCGCGCTTGAGCTCGATCACCATACGCACGCCCGAACGGTCAGATTCGTCGCGCAGATCCGAAATGCCTTCGAGTTTCTTTTCGCGCACCAGATCAGCGATCTTCTCCATCAGGGTCGCCTTGTTCACCTGATAGGGAACTTCGGTCACGATGATGGCTTCGCGGTTGGCACGGATTTCCTCGACATGGGTACGTGCGCGCATGACGACCGAACCACGACCGGTCTTGAATGCCGAATGGATGCCCGAACGGCCAAGAATAAGCCCACCGGTCGGGAAGTCCGGACCATGGACAAATTCCATCAGGCCTTCGACGGAAATGTTGGGATCATCGACATAGGCCATGCAGCCATCAATGACTTCGCCAAGGTTGTGCGGCGGAATGTTGGTTGCCATACCAACCGCAATACCACCGGCACCATTGACCAGCATGTTCGGGAAACGGGCCGGGATAACAGACGGTTCCTTGGTGGTTTCGTCATAGTTATCGCGGAAATCGATTGTGTCCTTGTCGATATCATCAAGCAGGAAGTGCGCGGCCTTGGCCATGCGCGCCTCGGTATAACGCATGGCGGCGGCTTTATCACCGTCCATGGAACCAAAGTTCCCCTGCCCGTCAATCAGCGGCAGGCGCATGGAGAAGTTCTGCGCCATACGGACCATTGCGTCATAAATCGCGCTGTCGCCGTGCGGGTGATATTTACCCATCACATCCCCGACCACACGGGCGGATTTGCGGAACGGTTTGTTATATTCAAACCCGTTCTCGTGCATGGCGTACAGAATACGACGATGTACCGGTTTCAAACCGTCTCGGACGTCAGGCAGTGCGCGGCTGACGATCACGCTCATTGCGTAATCAAGATAGCTCCGGCGCATTTCTTGTTCGATGGAAACCGGGAAGATATCGCGGTTCTCAGGATTGGTCTCTTCGGTGGACAAAGCCCGTGACCTCTTAAACGCTTGATCAGAAATGATTCAATCGGCGTGACATGCCCCGTTTTCAGGCGCATGCCGGACCAGAAAGGCGGAAAGTATCAGGTTTGTCGCGCACAAACAATATTGACAAATCCTATCCTTCACGGTTGGCAAAGAAAGTTCGAAATTTATCGCGAATTCAGGGATTTCGCTGCCCTGAAAACCATCATTTTTGCGCGGATTTTTCGCCTTCAGGCGCTTCCATCACAGCGGCCATGGGATCGGCCTTGGCACCTGCCGCATCGGCCGGTTGCGATTTACGGCCAAACCGCATCTGAGATGCCGCAATCCCGCCCAGAATAATGGCCAGTGCGATCAGGGCATTTGGCTGGGGCACCTCGCCCAGAATAAGGAAACTGATCAAAACTCCGACGGCCGGCACCAGATAGTTGTTAAATACAAGGAAACTGGCCCCTGCCACGGCAATGATTTGCAGGATCAGGAACATGGCTATGCCGGTCGGGAACATGCCGAGATACATGATCGCAAGCGCGCCTTCCAGATCCCAGTTCATGGTCCAGGGCTGATCGACAATCAGGGTAAAGGGCATCAGCATCAATGTTGCGAACGTCAGAATAACCGCCGTCGATCCGATGCGCGGCTGATCGCGCAGATTACGCGCCACAAGCGACGAAATCGCATATCCAATTGCCGCGACCAGAATGGCCAGCTGGAACAGGAACTCACCACCCAGCCCGGAAAGCGTCTCCGGGCCAACCAGAACAATCACGCCAATCGTGCCCAAAATCACCCCGATCACCTTGCCGGTCGACAGCTTTTCATCCTGGGTGAAGAAATGCGCCAGCACGACGGTGGTAAGTGGCACGGTCGACATCAGGATCGCCGCCAGCCCGGCATCAACCTTGATCTCGCCAAAGCTGATCAGGAAGAACGGAATGGCGTTCCCGACCAGCGCCACCATAAAGGTCGAGATCCATGCACGCCGCCCCGTGGGCATTTCTGATTTGCGAATCAAGGCAAGACACCACAGCACAAGGGCGGCAAAGGCCAGACGTCCGCTTGCCACCACAAGCGGCGAATAGGCATGCACACCGATTTTGATGAAGGTGAATGAACTTCCCCACATCAATGCCAGAAGCACCAGAAGCAGATATTCGCGAAATCCCGGACGTGTCATTTTGCCAGCCTATTTTTGCCATACTTGTTGGGTCTAATCGCTTTTACAAACAGACCAGATCACAGCGTTAAAACCGATCAGGGTTTTAATCAAGGAAATACAACCCACAGGAATTTGGCCGGGACTCAGGCACGAAAAAGCCCGCAAACGCGGTTTGCGAAAATTTCGCACAGATCGACCTGCCTTAAGACAGATCAAAGCGTTTAAGGGCCGAAAATGAAAAAAGATATCATCGGAACACGAAAATTGTTGCGAATGACTTGCAATTGCATTACATTCACGACAACAAAAAAATTCGGGATACGAGAAGATGAGTTACGTTGATCAGGAATTGACGGTCGAAGATATGCTTGCCGACCCGATCGTTCAGACATTAATGCGCTATGATGGCATCTCTGCCAGTGATGTCCGTCACACGATAGAAGCAGTAAATCAGCATCGCCCGGAAAATCCGGACGATGAAGACGCTGCCTTCAACTGGAAACCGGGCAGCACCGCTGATCGTTTGCGCGATACAGCAGCATAATTAAAACTCTGCGATCAACGCCCGTGGGCGTTTAACGCCCAATCATAGGTGTATCCGGCGATATCAAGTTCTGTGATATCGCCCAGATAGGTCATCAGATCAGGCGCGGCAAACGCCTTTAGATGCGCGATGAAATCCGCGTCACTTTCCCCGAAATCATCCCGATACCAGTCATACAGGCTTGAAAGCACAAGACGGCCATCGGCATTGATACGCACCGCGCGTGGATGATTGATGAAATCACGCGCCGCCTGATCAAGCTGCGCTTCAAGTTTGTCGGCATCAAAGGCCTCTGGCGCCAATGCCGGGCAGCCAATAGATGCACAATTCACCACATAATGAATGCGCGCATCGCGCCAGATCGGGCGCAGGATGCGATGCTCGATATCATCAAGGCTCAGTGTTCGCCCCTCGACCGTGATCAGCTTTTTGCCCCAGGGCCCGGAGGCAAATAACCCCGGCGAGATATCAATATCTCGGATGCTGTCCACCGGATAATGATCCAGAACCACCTTGACGGTCAGCGCATTATAAAGGTTCACCCAATAGGCAAATTGCTGATCGCGGTTAAGCTGATCCACCGCGACGCTGGTCATGGCATCAACATAGCCCGCAACCATCCCTGCCCCGCCATCTTTGCTTGCTGCTTTATAATCAAAGCTGGTCACACCGGGTTCTGGCACCGTGACATAGCGATCCAGAACGACCTGCCAATCACCATGATCAATCGCCACGGCACTTTCAGGATCATGCGCCTGCCAGTCCGGCCATAAATCTGCATCCGGCGCGGCTTGCACCGAGTTTGGCGGGGCAAGCATCAACACAGCGATCAGAAAAGGGACCAAGGCAGAAATCATAAAACGCATCATCGACAAACCGATCTGGAACAACTTTGCCACTACCTTACCCGGCAGATGCAAAACCACCGCATCAAACCAGCGTGATCTGATCGCGGATCCATGGCGCTGCCAGTGCCATCGCCTTGATCTGCTTATGTACATTTAACCCAGAGTTGGGCTATACTAAGCCCCATGATACAGGCAGGTGCAATACAGGTTATCCCCGGCAGTGGTGGGCAACTTGGCCAGATTATAGCCACACGCGCCCTGCCCGGCTCCGGGAGCCAACCGCCGACCAGCGGGTCGGACGGAACGGTTGCGTCTGCGCCGCAAACCTTACCGGCCGCCGTTGCGCTTGTCCCGCTTTCAAGCACCATTGCCGCCACCCACGCCCCTGCAAACACATCCACGTCGCGCGGTGAGTCAGCAAATTCAACGCAGACCACCGGCACGAACGAACCGGCCCCAACACCACCGCCTGCCCCGGCGCAAACAGCACCTGTCAACAGCGCGGCATCGGTGGTCACGATCATCCAGCAGCTGGATCCGCGTGATATTAACGGTGGCGCGCCGGAAGAACCGCAAATCCAGAGCCCGACACAGCGTCAGCAGGAAGAGCGCGACGCCACCCCTGAAAGCGCACGTCAACCCACATCAAACCCGGCGCTTCTGACCGCGACCGAACGTGAAATCGTGCAGGAGCTGCGCGCCCGTGACGCAGTCGTGCGGACAGAGGAAGAAAGCCATCAGGCCCTAGCTGGTGCCAATGCCGGTATGATCAGCTATAGCTACACGCCGGGTCCGGACGGGCGGCTTTACGCCACTGGCGGCAAGGTCAGCATCCGGCCCATTCAGGGCCTTGATGGTATCGCCGCCATCGCCAACCAGGCCGCCATTTCCCGTGCGGCATCCGTCCCCGGAAGCTCGGCGGCTGATTTTAATGTCGCCAAGGGCGCATCGATGAACATCTCGGCCATGATCTCGGCACAGGCTTATGCGGCGGCCGAAAGCTATCGCATGACGCTGGGCCTGAATGCTGCGCCGGGCACCGTGGATCTGAGCGGATAATCCCGGCTACCACAAACGAAAAAAGCGGCCCCGTCGGAGCCGCTTTTGTTTTGTCGTGCATTTGTGCTTAGGCGTAATGCCAGAACACATCAAAGCCCGGATTAAACACCGTTACCGGGCCTTCGCCGGTTTCGATTTTTTCCGCGAACCTGGCGGGTTCAGCGCGTTTTTCCAGCGTGATCTGATCACCATTCAATGGCAGGCCGTAATATTGCGGGCCGTGGATCGAGGCAAAGCCTTCAAGCTTGTCCAGTGCCCCTTCTTCCTCAAACACATGCGCCAGAAGCTGCACGGTGTTGTTGGCGGTAAAGATCCCGGCACAACCACACGGGCTTTCCTTGCGTTCATCGGTATGCGGCGCTGAATCCGTACCAAGGAAGAAGCGCGCATCGCCCGATGTGGCCGCCGCCCGCAGCGCCAAACGATGCTTTTCACGCTTGGCGACCGGCAGGCAATACATATGTGGATGAATGCCGCCGACCAGAATGGCATTGCGGTTAATGATCAGGTGATGCGTCGTGATCGTCGCGCCCAAATTCTTGTCATTGGCTTTGACATATTCGACACCGTCTTCAGTCGTGATGTGCTCCATCACCACACGCAGTTCCGGCAAACGCTTGCGCAGCGGATCAAGAACCCGGTCGATAAACACCGCTTCACGGTCAAAGATATCAATATCGGGATCGGTGACTTCGCCGTGTACACACAGCGGAATGCCAAGCTCCGCCATCCGCTCCAGCGCTGGCATCGCATTATCGAAATTGCGCACGCCGCTATCGGAATTCGTCGTCGCCCCCGCCGGATAAAGCTTTAATGCCGTGATCACACCAGCCTTGTAACCTTCCTCGATATCATCGGGATTGCTGCCCTCGGTCAGATAAAGCGTCATCAGTGGCGTAAAATCATGGCCTGACGGGATTGCGGCAGTAATCCGGTCGCGATAGGCCACGGCATCGGCCGTCTTGACCACCGGCGGCACCAGATTGGGCATAATGATCGCACGGGCAAAATGCGCCGATGTCTCGCCAATCACACCTTTCAACATCTCGCCATCACGCAAATGCAAATGCCAGTCATCGGGACGGCGAAGGGTAATGCGGTTGGTCGACATGCGGCGATCTCCTGGCAAGCAATGAACCCGTTTGGGAAATATGGAGCGTTACCTAGCAGATTGGCACGGAATTGGGAATGTCAAAGCGCTTTAACCTCTGACAAAATACCCAAGAGAGATTGAACCCAATCATCAACAATCAAAAATTAAACCAGAGAAACCTCAATGCCAAAACTAAATCATTGGACTGACACTATTCCACTACTTGGATTGTTGACGGTTGCATTTTTTGCGGGCTGCCTTACCGGCAGAAAGTTCGTAGAGGTTGATTGGGAAACGCTGTTAACAGGCATTCTTGCTGTTGGTGCTGGTGCGTTTGCCCTTGGGGCCGCTCGGATCCAAATCAGTCACCAGAAGGCAGAACGTCGCTCTCAGATAGAGCGCGAAGAACTGCTTGATCACACTAACTTTCTCCAGGATATGGAGATCTTCATCATCGAGCTAAAAAACACTTGCAAGCATGTATTGAAATCAAAAGACAAAGAAATACAAGCTGATTTGTTAGAACAATATTATGAAGTATTTTTTCCGAACAGCATGCCCGCAAAACCAGCAACAACAAACGAAGAAATCTCGTTTCGATATAACCAAATAAGGCTCGGCTACAGAATGCTAAACCGTCAATTAGAGACTGTCGCAGTTTGGAAAGCCTCAATCCTGAAGCATGAAAGATTTCGGGCGTCGTTGCACAAAAACGCGGATATGCTTCATAAGATCTGCGACCAGTTTCCGAAATCCGATTTGGTATTTGCAATCGAGGAGGAGAATGACAGCGAAAAACAATACACAGCCTAATCTGCGCAAAGTTTATTCGCACCATGCGAGTTGTAGTGTTTGGGAAAGCATGAACGAAAAAAAGGGGGGACAGATCTATTTTCTGCACCCATGTTTCCATTCGCCCTTTTACTTACTCCGTGTCTCTTCCGTCAGGCCAGCGAAAGTACCGGCCCCTCAAGCAGATCCATCAGTTGCCCAAAATATCCACCGGATCGTGCGGGCGACGTCGGATCAGAGGTGATGGCCACCGCCATGTCCTTTTCTGGATGTGCCGCGATGATCTGGCCGCCATAGCCGCGTGCGATAATGAAGCCGCTGCGGCTCAGGAACCAGCCATAGCCATACGCGAGCCCCGAATAAGGTGATCGGGTGCGGGCCTGGGTTGACTGGTCAATCCAGTCGGCCGGAATGATCTGGTCACCATCAAACCGGCCTTGATCGCGCATCAGGGTCGCGATGCGCAGCATCCCGCGTGGTGTCAGCGCCATCTGGTTCCCGCCGAAATAATAGCCTTGCGGATCCTGTGTCCAAGACGGAATTTCAATACCCAGCGGCTGACCAAGAACAGCGCGCGCCTGCGCAAGCAGGCTTTTCCCCGTCGCAACCGCAAGCACCACACCAAGGATATGCGTGGTACCGGTGGAATAGATCATACGCCCGCCCGGGCTTGCCACCATCGGTCGGCGCAGCGCAAAGGAAACCCAGTTTTCGGAATTGACCCAAGCGCCATAGTTTCTCCCTGATGTGCCCTCAAGCCCGGCCCGGAGCGTTATTAGGTCTTCGATGGTCAGATCTTCGACACCGGGGGTGGCATCCGTTGGAATGATAGACGGCGCGATGTCGCCAATGGTGGTGTCGACCGAGGGGATCACCCCTTGTGCGATCGCATTGCCCGTCAGCAGGCCGATGATGCTTTTCGAGCAGGACTTGATGTTCGCAACCCGATCCAGGCCCGGCCCGCGCGGCGCATCGGCAACAATAATCTCGTCCCCGCGTTGGACCAGGATCGCATGAAGCTGGGACATGTTCGCAATTCGCGACCGGATGTCTGACGGCGTTTGCGCGAAGGCCCGGCCCGCAAAAGGAAATGCCGCAGCACCCAGAAGGGTCGCGGAAAAGGCACGGCGGGTCAGCATCGGAAGTGGTCTGTCGCTCGGCATATCCATCAGTCCTTGGCGGTCGGGATCATATGCGGGCTCAAACTATACGCAGTCCATATGATCACGGCCTGCAACGCACACCTTTCCAGTCAATCGAGCTGGGAGATAAAGCCCTTGTCTGGAACTATTTACGCAGGATGGCGACATCAGACCACAATCGGACAAGCCTAGATACTCACGGCAATATCCGAAAATGCTTCGTCTGCCAGTCTTTGCGCAAAAGCACTTTCCAGCCCCTGCTCAAACCCGCGCGTGTAGCCCTCGGTATCAAACAGCGGCTTGGTCTGGCGATCAGTGGCAAGTTTGGTGCGCAGTTCTGCCAGCATGTCCGGATTTTGCGCGAGCTTGAGGATGAGCTCCTCATAGGCCACTGGCGTGTCTGTGATCAGCTCCGGCAGACCGATGGCCGCAAGCAGGCTGGCAGCAACACGGGCGGCAAACTGCTGTCCGGCCAATGTCACCACCGGCAAACCGGCCCACAGCGCATCACTGGCGGTCGTATGGGCGTTGACGTTGAAGGTATCGATAAACAGATCCGCGTGCCGCAGGCGGGCGAGATGTTCGGATTGCGGCATGTAACCGGCAAAGATCAGACGGTCGCCTGAGATACCGTGCTTTTCCGCCGCCGTACGCAGGTTGGCCTTTGCGACATCATTATTGCACCAAAGCCAAAGCACGCTGCCCTCCACCTTCTTCATCACCCGCATCCAGATGGCAAATTCGCTTGGCATGATTTTGTAGTTGTTGTTCAGGCAACAAAACACAAAACCATCTTCGGGCAGGTCAAGCTCGGCACGTGTCATCGGCTTGCTTGATATTTCGCGCGTGTTGTCATTGGGCTGATAGCAATCGGGAAGATAGATGATCTTCTCGTGATAACCGCTGCGCTGTTCGGGCGGAATGACGACCGGATCGGCCACGATATAATCAATGAAATCCGCACCGAGCGTGCCGGGATAGCCAAGGTAGCTGATCTGCAAGGGGGCCAGGCGTTTGGCAAACGGTTCCAGACGGCCATCGCGGGTATAGCCCTTGAGATCAATCGCGATATCAAGGTTCTGTTCACGGGCAAGCTTGGTCAGATCACCATCGGACATGCCCTGCACATCAAAGAACTGATCAACGTTTTCAAGCACCTGATCGCGCTGTGCATCGGTTTTGCTTTTGCCATAGCTGAACACGAAGATTTCGAATTTTGATCTGTCATGATGGCGCAAAATGCCCGCCATGAGAAACATGGTCGCATGATCATGAAAATCGGCCGAGAAGTAGCCAAGCCTGATTTTGCGTCCATCCGCCGGGGTCGGCTGGATCGTCGATACCGGGGCCGCCGCCGAGAAATGGCTTTTCGCCCAGTTGCGCGAACGGGCAAGTTGATGGGCGGGATCATCCTCAAACGGCAGCAGCGGGAATGGCAGGGCCGCCGCGCCGGTCACACCAAGCTCGGCACCATATTGATCAAACAGGTCGCACGCCCGCCAGTCACACAATTGGCTTTGCTCACGCAGTTGTTCGACCATTGCCAAAACATAACCGGGCTTGACCGCAAGGGCGCGTTGATAGGCCTCAATCGCCTCTGGGCCGGATTTAAGCTCTGCCATGGTTTGGCCCAGTCCGTACCAGGCCTCAGGCAGCTTTGGCTGCAGCTTGAGCGTCTTGAAATATTGCTGTTTGGCATCCTCAAGCAGTTCACGCTCACGCATTGTATTGGCAAGATTATAGTGCGCGTCGACATAGTCGGCCTTGCGCGCAATCGCGTTCATATAACAGCTCTGGGCTTCTTCAAGCTTGCCTGCACCTTTAAGGATATTGCCCAGATTGTTGTGCGCCTCGGGAAACTCCGGGGAGGCCGCAATGACTGCGCGGTAGCACTGCTCTGCCTCAGACAGCTTGCCAAGACGTTCAAGGATGACACCAAGATTGCTTTTGGCGGCAACCATATCAGGTTGCAGATGCACAACCTGACGCAGGGCCTGTTCGGCATCATCAAGCAGGTTCAGATTGCTGCTGACGGCTGCGCGAAAGTTCCAAAGCTTGGCAGATTTGCCATACTGGCCCAAAAGCTGCCCGGTCATGGCATGGACATCTTGCAGGCGACCGGCCTGATAGGCTTGTGAAAGTTTGGCAAAGACCTCAGCCGGGGGTTCGCCTGCGGCCCCGGATGCGCCGCCCTTTGCGCCCACAGCCGGTTTGACAGGGCCGCTTAACTCGGCCAGAGCCGTTTTGACGCGTTCGTTTTTCGGATAATCAGCAAGGATCGCCTCATACAGGGCGCGCGCCTCGGCCATTTCGCCTTTGCGCATATGCGCCTTTGCGCGCTTCATTGCCTGATCAACTTTGAGCTTCGCCATACGACCCCGAACCTTGATGTTTTCGGGCAGTCTAGATGATAAACCGTCAAAGGCAACCGGGCCGGGTCAAAAACGACCGCAAAAGACAAAAGGCCAGGCATTTCTGCCTGACCTTTTCACAAATGGGGCGAGTGATGGGACTTGAACCCACGGCCCCCAGTGCCACAAACTGGTGCTCTAACCACCTGAGCTACACCCGCCATCGTGTGGCGCGGTTTATATGGCCCGAGGCCCCCAACGTCAAGCGCATATTTTCAATTTTTTCCCCTGATTTCGGCCAAGTTGTTCAAAGCGCCGATTTTTGCGGGCTTGAGCCATCTGCAACCGGTTTCTTCATCCATTCCTATCCGTAAAATGGGCACCCCACCCGTCTGAACATCTTGCATCCCTGACCACATGCCTTAATTAATTTGGTTCAATAACAAGCCATTGCCAAAACACAGGCTGTCAGAACCCCCATATATAAAGGGTTGCCTGCTTGTCCTGAGGTGGAAATGGCCACAAAAGAGAAAAACAGACGGAGTATCGGAATGAAGTGGGGCGTTCTTAGCACCGCCAAGATCGGCACGGAAAAGGTTATTCCGGCCATGCAGGAAAGCGATCAGCTTGAAATCCTGGCCATTGCCGGTCGCGATCTTGAAAAGACCCGCGAGGTCGCAGAAAACATGCGCATTCCGCGCGCCTATGGTTCGTATGAAGAACTGCTGGCCGATCCGTCGATTGAGGCGATCTACAATCCCCTGCCCAACCATTTGCACGTGGAATGGACAATCAAGGCGCTTGAGGCCGGTAAACATGTTCTGTGTGAAAAGCCGATCGGCCTTCATACCGAAGACGCCAAACGCCTGATCGAGGCGCGTGACAAAAGCGGCAAGCAGGTGCTTGAGGCGTTCATGGTCCGCCACCATCCGCAATGGCTTGAGGCCCGCAAGATCGTTGAAAGCGGCCAGATCGGTCAGCTCAACACGGTGCAAAGCATCTTTACCTATTTCAATGCTGATCCGAATAATGTGCGCAACAAGAAGGACATTGGCGGCGGCGGATTGCTTGATATCGGCTGCTACTGCATTGTCGGCCCGCGCTTCATCACCGGCAAGGAACCAATCCGTGTGGTGTCATTGATGGACAAGGATCCGAAATTCGGAACCGATCGTCTGGTATCGGGCATGCTTGATTTCGGTTCGGGCCTGCAGGCAAGCTTTGTTTGCGGCACACAATCGGCTGCTGTTCAGCGCGTGCATATCCTTGGCACCGAAGGCCGGATTGAAATACTGATGCCGTTCAATCCCGTGTCGGAAAACGAAGCTGTCATTCGCGTCGCGGGCCAGAAACAACCGGGCTTTGACGAAGCACGCGAAATCAAATTCCCGGTTTGTAACCACTACACCCTGCAGGGTGAGGCAGCCACCGCGATCTTCAGGGGTGACAGCCCGGTCGATTACCCAATCGAGGACGCGATTGCCAATATGCAGATCCTCGATGCCTTTGCCCGCTCCGCCAAGACCGGCAGCTGGGAAATGGTCAAATCCTGATCAACGCAGTGCAAATATCAAGATACAGCAAAAGCCGGGGAACCCCGGCTTTTTCTTTGCCCGTCATGCGCCCGCAAACAGGGCGGATTTGGCCCTAAGCCGCGGGAACATGAAATCATTGAACGCCCGAATGCGTGGCACAGCCTTAAGATCGCGGTGCATCAATATCCAAAGATCATTATCAAGCCCGTCAATCGCATCACCAAGGATGCTGATATTGGAAAACGCACCGGCAAGAAACATCGGCAGCACCGCATAGCCCGCCCCGGCATTCACCAGCCGTGCAACATTCAAAAGCGAATTGCTGCGCATCGTGACATGCTGCTCCTGGAAATGCTTGTCGCGCCACTGGGCGGCCTTGATATGGGCAAGGCTTTCATCGCAAGTGATCCATGGCCCGTCAGCGTCCTTGGGATCACCCATGCCCTTTGCCGCACAGACCACGGACCGGATCGGGGCGATTTGCCGCCCGACAAGGTTTTCATTGGGCGCGTTGCTGGGCCGGATTGCAATATCGGCATCATGCCGGTTCAGGTCATAAAACCGGTTGTCGGTCACGACATGTACAGTGATCTCAGGATAGGCCGTGGCAAAAGCGGCCAGATCATCGGCCAGCACCGCGTGAAGCAACGTATCTGTCGTGGTCAATCGCACCGTGCCGGTTGGCCGGATATCCTGCCCCGCAAGGGTACGGGCAAGAACGGCCATTTCCGCCTCAAGGTTTTCAGCGGTCTGCATCGCTGCCAAACCGGAACTGGTCGGCTGATAGTCGCCCTGCTGACGTTCAAACAGCTTGGCGCCAAGGCGACTTTCGATGTCAGCCATACGCCGAAACAATGTGGAATGATGAAGACCACATTGTTTGGCCGCCTGCGTAATGCTGCGTGCCCGCCCCACAGCCAGTACCAGTTTCAGATCATCCCATTCCAGCATGTGCAACCCTCCAACTGCGCCGCCCAACGATTCGCATTATTGCACATACTGTTTGAATTATCACAAATTTACTTCGCACTACCGCACATCAATACTGGTCCCATCACCAACAACATTCCAGATGGAGATTGGAAAATGAGCAACACAATTACCCGCGACGAACTCAAGGCCGCCCTTGGCACCGCCAACGCACCCACCCTGATCGAGGCGCTTCCGGCGCGGTATTATGTTGATGCCCACCTGCCCGGCGCGATCAACATTCCCCATGACGCCATTGATGAAAACGTGAAGCAGATCCTGCCCGATTTGAATGCACCGATTGTTGTTTATTGCGCCAATGGTCCGTGCAAGAACTCCGGCATCGCCCGGATGGCGCTGACCAAGCTTGGTTACAGCAATGTGCGGGATTACCACGAAGGCAAAAGTGACTGGCGCGAGGCGGGCCTCCCGCTTCAGGGTCAGGGCGCACTTGAACAAACCGCCTGACACTATTGCCTTCGCGCAACCAAAACGGGCCGACATTAAAAAATGTCGGCCCGTCTTATGCCGGTGCTGCTGGTGCAGGAACAGCAAACCATCTTATTGCCAGCTTGCGTTGCGAAACATCGCAAAATTTACTTGGCAAAAGCCTTTTTCATCCGTGCAATCGCTTCGTCCATTTTGGCTTCGTCCTTACAGAAGCAGAATCGCACGAAGTTACGCACCCCGCCATCTTCGCCCTGATAGAAGGCCGAAACGGGGATCGCCACCACCCCGGCTTCCTTGATCATGATCTGGCAAAACTCGACATCATCGCAGTCATAGCCAAGCGGACGGAAATCACAGGTGATGAAGTAAGTGCCCTGGGAATCGAGCACATCAAACCCGACCTCCTTCAGCCCCTTCATCAGGTAATTGCGCTTGGCTTCCATTTCGGCGGTGAAGTTCTCGAAATAGGCGTCGTCCTTGTTCAGTCCGAATGCCACGCCATGCTGAAGGGCGGGTGATACGGTAAAGACAAGGAACTGATGCGCCTTTTTGATCGGCTCCATCAGTTTGGCGCAGGCCGTAATATAGCCGATCTTCCACCCCGTCAGCGAAAAGGTCTTGCCGGCTGATCCAATGCGCACGGTGCGTTCATGCATCCCGGGTAGCGTCATCAAAGGTGTATGCTTGCGCCCGTCAAAGACAAGATGTTCATAAACCTCGTCACACAGCGCGATCACGTCATGCTTGATGCACAGATCGGCGATGAATTGCAGCTCGTCTTCGCGATAGACTTTAGAGCACGGGTTTTGCGGCGAATTGAGCAAGATCAGCTTGGTTTTGTCGGAAAACGCGGCTTCAAGCTCTTCGCGCGGCAGCTCCCATTCCGGCGGGGTCACACGCACCAGCTTGGGGATGCCGCCTGCCAGTTTCACCATCGGCAGGTAGCTGTCATAAAGCGGCTCGATCAGGATGACTTCATCGCCCGGTGCAACCAGACCAAGGATGACATCGGCCAGACCTTCGGTCGCACCGACCGAGACCAGCACTTCTTTCTTGGGGTCGACCTCGATTCCATAAAACCGTTTGTTGTGATCGGCAACCGCCTGAAGCAATTCCGGAACACCAGCCAAAGGCGGGTATTGGTTGGACATATCGGTCAGTGATTTTGCCGCGACCTCGCGGATATCGGCCGGGCCGTCTTCATCTGGCGCGCCCTGCCCCAGATTGATGGCCTTGTGCTTCAGGGCCAGCTCATTCATCACTTCAAAGATTGTAATCCCGCCAGAAGCGAAAAGCGGATTGCCGACAAATTCGGTCATGAGGCGTCCTTTATATTATGGTCGTTCACCGGATGGTGGCCTCCGGTCGAGTCCCGATCATCGTGCACATTTTCGTATCTGATAGAACCCTTTCATAGCAAATCCTGTTGCATGATGGCCTCCGATTGGCAAGTCCGGAACCAATCAAATGCCCCCGCGTGCCTGTCAAATCGGTTATTTGCATATTTTTTGAACATCTTGCCTAAAACGCAGTCAGCGACAAGGTGGAAAATCGTAAAAATTTCATGGGTTTTGCTGGGTTTTCGCAACGGGAATCCTTAGAATGCCGTGGCCGGTAAAAACTGGCATGGTCCGTGCAATAGTCAGCGGGCGAAGCATTACGCTTTACAGAGTTCAACGCAACTCTCGCCAAAAAGCAGAGGGCGCTAATGAAAAAAATTGAAGCCATCATCAAGCCGTTCAAGCTTGACGAGGTAAAAGAGGCCCTTCAAGAGATCGGTCTCAAAGGGATTACCGTTACCGAAGCCAAAGGTTTCGGACGTCAGAAAGGTCATACGGAGCTGTATCGCGGCGCCGAATACGTTGTGGACTTTCTGCCGAAGGTAAAGCTGGAAATCGTTGTCGAGGACACGCTGGTTGAGCGTGCGATTGAGGCAATCCAGCAAGCCGCTCATACCGGGCGTATCGGCGACGGTAAAATTTTCGTTTCCTCACTCGAGGACGCGATCCGTATTCGTACTGGTGAACGGGGTAACGACGCGATCTGATCGGTCACGCCACGCTAAGAACACCATACGGTAACTGTTTATGAGTTTTAAAGGGTTGCATCATGTCTGACGCTGCTTCTGTACTTAATCTGATCAAAGAAAAAGGCATCCAGTTTGTCGATCTGCGCTTTACCGATTCCAAAGGTAAATGGCAGCACACCGCGCAGGATATCTGCACGATCGACGAAGACGTCTTTGTTGACGGCATCATGTTCGACGGTTCGTCGATCGCCGGCTGGAAAGACATCAACGAATCTGACATGATTCTGATGCCGGATCCGGCAACCGCTGTTGTTGATCCGTTCACCGCTCAGCCTTGCCTGATCCTGTTCTGCGACGTTATCGAACCGGCCACCGGCCAGGGTTACGAGCGTTGCCCGCGTTCGACCGCGAAACGCGCACTGGCTTACATGAAGTCAGCTGGCATCGGCGACACCGCATTCTTCGGCGCAGAGCCGGAATTCTTCCTGTTCGACGACGTCCGTTGGAGCACCTCGCAGGAGAGCATGGCGTACGCGCTTGACTCCGAAGAAGGTCCGTACAACACCGGCACCGAATTCGAAGGCGGCAACCGCGGCCACCGTCCGGGTCCGAAGGGTGGTTACTTCCCGGTCCCGCCGGTTGACTCGGCAAACGACATCCGTGCCGAAATGGTCAACTACATCAACGAAATGGGCGTGCGTTGCGAAAAGCACCACCACGAAGTTGCGCCGTCGCAGCACGAACTGGGTATCGCATTCGGCACCCTGATCGAACATGCCGACGCCATCCAGATCTACAAGTACTGCATCCAGATGGTTGCACACCAGTATGGCAAAACCGCAACCTTCATGCCGAAGCCGATCTTCGGTGACAACGGTTCGGGCATGCATACCCACCAGTCGATCTGGCACGAAGGCAAGCCGCTGTTCGCAGGTAACGGCTATGCTGACCTGTCTGACACCGCCCTGTACTACATCGGTGGTATCATCAAGCATGCCAAGGCTCTGAACGCCTTCACCAACCCGTCGACCAACTCCTACAAGCGTCTGGTCCCGGGCTTTGAAGCACCGGTTCTGCTGGCATATTCTGCACGTAACCGTTCTGCATCCTGCCGCATCCCGTACACCGCATCGCCGAAAGGCAAGCGTGTCGAGATCCGCTTCCCGGATGCGATGGCCAACCCGTACCTCGCCTTCACCGCGATGCTGATGGCTGGCCTTGACGGTATCGAGAACAAGATCCACCCGGGCGAAGCAATGGACAAAAACCTCTATGACCTTCCGCCGGAAGAGCTCAAAGAAGTTCCGACCGTTTGCGGCTCGCTGCGTGAAGCTCTTGAAAGCCTCGATGCAGACCGTGAGTTCCTGAAAAAAGGCGACGTCATGACCGACGACCTGATTGAAGCTTACATCGAGCTCAAGATGGAAGAAGTCATTCGCTTCGAACAGGCTCCGCACCCGGTCGAATTCGACATGTACTACAGCGCATAATCTTCCTTTTGGAAGACCATGCTTACGGGAAACGCCCGGCCGGTTGGCCGGGCGTTTTTCGTTTCAGCTTAAACAGTTTGCTTACCCCATGCGCTTAAGGTTGACCTGATCTTTCGTATCAGGATTTAATCATCTCCATGAGCAAGGCAGCGTCCAAGCCCAGTTTCGCGGAAAAACGCAGTCGCCAAAAGGCCGACAAACTGATCCATGCCGCGCAAAGCGCATTGGCGTCAGGCAAGGCGGGTGATGCTCTTGAACATGCGCGACAGGCACTGGCACTGGTTCCGGAATATGGTGCCGCCCATCTGGTTATTGCCCAAATTTACCGTGCGACGGGCAATCTGAATGAAGCGGCTAAAGTCCTGCAGACTGCCTGCAACCTGCCCGACACAAAAATTGAATATTTCCGTGAGCTGGCTGGTATTTTTGCTGCAAGCAAGCAGTATGATCTGGTGCAACAGATCCTGTTTGCGGCTATCCGGAAGTTTCCCACGCATGCCCAAACGTACAGTGACCTTGGTGTCTACCTCATTCAGGGTGACCACATTACCCAGGGCATAGCGATCCTCGAGAAGGCTGTTGATCTCGCTCCCAATGACTGGGGCGCACTTACCAATCTGGGATCGGCACTTCTCAAAGTTGGACGTGTGCGCGAAGCACTGCAATATCTTGGTCGCGCAGAAGAACTCGCCCCGGATGAACCGAATCGCCGGATCAGTAACTTGCTTCAGATCGGTGAAGCGAAACGTCATATGGGTGATCTTGACGGTGCTGCGGAATACTTCCGAAAAGCAATTGACGAGAACCCCAAGTCGGGACGTGCATGGCATGATCTTGCAGATGTGACGAAGTTTAAGCCAGACAGTCCCGAAATCGCGGCAATGGTCGATATCCTTGCAAATGAGGACAAGCTGGCCAAAGTTGACCGCGAAATGATCGGCTTTGCACTGGGCAAGGCCTATATCGATAGCAAGAATCCCAAACAGGCGATTTTTCACCTTGATCGCGCCAATGCGTTGCGTCGTCAGGATTTTGCCGAGGATACCCCCACGCGAAAGGCCTATGATTCAAAAAATGCCTGCGAACGCGTACGCGCAATAGCAGACTACTTTCCAGCCACACTGTTTGAAAACCTGCCGGAAAAGACCGGTGATGGCCCGGACCACGCATTCATCGTGGGCATGCCCCGCTGTGGCAGCACCCTAACGGAGCAAATTCTTGGCAGCCATCCCGAAACGCTGCCCACCGGTGAATTGCGCAGCTTGCCGAAATACAAGGACCAGCTGTTTGGCACCACCTTCCCCAGTCAGCCCGAAGACCATACCAAGATCAGAAATCAGGCCATGCTGACAGAACTTGCGAAGCTTTATCGTGACGAAGTCCAGGCGATGTTCACGCCATCGTCAACGACCAAAATCATTATCGACAAGATGCTGGGGAACTTCGCCTGGGCTGGCTTGATTCTGCTTTCGGTGCCCGGCGCCAAGATCATTCATTGCCGCCGCAACCCGGTGGATACGTGCCTGTCGTGCTATTCCAAGCGCTTCGCCAATCTGCAAGTCTACGCCTACGACCAAACCGAGCTGGGTCACTACTATCGCGCTTATGAAGACCTGATGGCACATTGGCGCGCTGTGTTACCCAAGGACCGATTTATCGAGGTAAACTACGAAGATCTCGTCGCCGATATCGAACCTGAAGCCCGCAGACTGATCGAATTTCTGGGCCTGCCCTGGAATGATGCCGTGCTCGACTTCCACAAGACGGAACGTTTGGTCCGAACCGCGAGTGCCGCGCAGGTTCGTCAGGGCATCTATCAAACCAGCGTTGAACGCTGGAAGCCCTACGCCCCCTACATCCAGCCGCTCCTGACCGCCCTCGGTATCGAAACACGCGACTGACCAACAGACGCAACGCGCAGCTTTGCCCGCTTAGCCGTCGCTATGGAGATCTGGTTCCAGTTCGGGGGTATACAAGCAATATTGCGCCTTGCCCGCTGCTTTGGCTTCGTACATTGCCTTGTCGGCACGGCGGAGTTGCTCGCTCATATCGCAGGAACCGCCGTCAAATACGGACAGTCCAATTGAGGCCGATATGCCGCAGTCATGTCCTTCCCAGACAAATGGCTGGCTCATTTCGGCAAGTATGGCATCGGCCACCGCGCTCATTTCCTTTTCGCCACCCTTATTCAAGAACAACAAGGTGAACTCGTCACCGCCAAGGCGTGCAACTTCTTCTGCCCGGCGCGCTGCGCGCTTCAGGCGCTTGCCGGTTTCCACAAGCACCCAGTCACCAGCCGCATGGCCTTGCGTGTCATTGAGCTGCTTGAAGCCATCAAGATCAAGAATAAAGATCGCCGCCGGGGTATCTGTCCCGCGCAGAACATTTTCACACTGATCAAGTTTCTGCATGAAACGCGCGCGGTTGGCCAACCCGGTCAGTTCATCGTTGTTGGCCTTGTTTTGCAGTTCGCGCGCGGCGTGTTTTTGCTTGGTGATGTCACTGGTCCACCAAAGAACGGCGTCTTCGCCTTCGAATGACAGGGGTTCAATTGACGTCTTGAGCCAACGGGCATCTGCCATATTCGGTCGGCGCAGGCGGATTTCGACATCCTGCAGTTCACCGAGCGCATCCATATCCTTGAGCGACTTTTCACGATAGCGCTCTGAAAGCAGAATGGCGTCAGATGGTTCCTTTTCGTCTTCGATACCAAGCATTTTGGCAAAGGTGGTATTGAAGAACCGGAACACACCGCTATCGCGTTTGGAAATCCCAACCCCGATTGGCGCGCTTTCAAGCAGTTCCGTCAGGCGCTGGGACGCTTCGGCGACTTCTGCCTGGGCCTTTTTCAAGCTGGTCACGTCAATCAACGAGCCAATGGTACCGGCGATCGCCCCGCTTGGCCCCTTAAGCGTTGAAGCCGCGAACAGGGCAACGCATTCCTGATCGGCGATGGCAAAGCTGATCTCGTCGCGGACCTGACCTTCTTTATCGCGCAAGGGAGCTTCGAGTTCTCCAACGGTTTTGGCAAGTGATTTCGGCGCGAAATCGGCCATTCTCTTGCCGATTGCATCCTCTGTACCAAGGCCGAACAGTTCGGCAAAGGCACCGTTACACCGGGTAAGTACCCCGTCGCGATTTTTGAGGTAAACCGGGGTCGGCAAAACATCAATCAGGTGCTGGATAAAGGTTTTGTGATCCGCCAACGCCTTGGCAAGTTCCTGTGCGCGGCCAACATCGCGCAATACAAGCGCAATCGTCCCTGACGGACCTTCATCGCAGTGCCAAACAAATGGAATTTTGCCCAAACGAAAAGCAGGAAGTTCGGAATGCTTGCCCGACGAAATCGCAGCAAGGGCATTTCGTACTGCTCCGACCGCATCGCCATCAGTAAATTCGCCATTCTTGGCAAGATAGGCCAAAAGCTGCTTAATCTCTGTGCCCGGTCGCAAGACGGACTTGGCATCAGCTAGGTGCTTGTGCCCAGCAGCATTGACATACACGACCTTTAGGCCGTCCGGATCAAGAAAAATAAGGCTATCGCGTGACAACGCCGCAGTTGCCACCACATCCGCACTGACTGACAAGACACCCGGCGCGCTGCAAAGCAGCGCTCTCCCTTTATACGCGTTTTATGTGATGCCCCAAATCAGACCTTTTAAGTCGGTCTTGTATATTTATGCGCAACCCATTGCATATACTCGAGAATAAGTCATTATTTTTCTTGTTGTACAGATATCAAACAGGAATGTTTACCCGAATATCGCTATTTTTTGGTCGGAAGATCAATGTAGCCGCGGTCAATGCAGTGCTCGAGCTCCTTGGCCACGGCCAGCATTTCCTGAAAACTTTCACGCAGATGCTTGAGCTTTGCCAATTCCTCGGCAGTCGGGTGTTCTTCGGCGCGATCATCGCAAAGATGAAAAGCGAATTTCAGATACTCCGCACGGAGGCGTGCAACCGTAATCATCAGAGGAACGGCATTTTCAACGGACATGTCAGGGATGGCCGGACTGATGATCTCGTGATTGATCTCACGCAGAACATGTTCCATGCCCATCATGAAACGGCTTTTGCTACGCGTCGGGTCCTGTGTCATGGCCGTAACTCCTGCACCATAGGAATCTGAATAATCGCAACATTATCCGCCCGGAAAGTAAAAACTCCTATAACAACTTACCACCCATGGTCGCATTTTCGACCATTCGGCCCCCGATTGCCCGTGATCGCACCTTGCAGGCACATCCAAGGCGAGCTAGAGGTTAAGGCAACAGTTTATTGCAGATGGGAATTCGATCATGGAAGCGCGTGTAAAGTGGCTTGAGAATCTGACCTTCACCGGCACCAGCGGCACCGGCCACGGCGTCGTCATGGATGGCGACAAGGATAATGGTTTTGGACCGAGTCCAATGGAGATGCTCCTGCTGGGTCTTGGTGGCTGCTCGTCTATTGATGTTGTGCATATCCTCAAGAAGGGCCGTGAAAACGTTCTGGATGTTGAAACCGATGTCAAAGCAGAACGTGCGGAAACCGATCCCAAGGTCTTCACCAAGATCCACCTGCACTTCAAGGTCAAGGGCGAGGATCTGAATGAGACAAAGGTTGGCCGTGCGGTTGAGTTGTCGGCAGAAAAATATTGCTCGGCCTCGATCATGCTTTCTAAGGCGGCCGAGGTCACCCATAGCTGGGAACTGATTGAATAGCCGGTTTCGGTCAAGCCAACTGTCAAAAAAAGCGATCTGTTCACAGGTCGCTTTTTTGTTGCTCGCACCATACCGATACGCGCGTTAACATCCCCGTTGGCAAAACAACAAACCTCTTCAAACCCGGAAACGGATCGGAGCAAAACCAATGGGCACGTCTCGCATCATTCATACAGGGATTGCATCCCTTGCCCTTTGTGGTCTTTTGGCGACAGGTGCCTGCGCAACAACCGACACGGCACTTGAACCGTCTGGCGCGGCGATTACGGCCCCTGCCCCGGGAACTTCGTTTGATGATTACGTCCAATCCACCCGCCAGAAACTGCGCGATGTAATTTCCCGAACACGCTTTGCCGGGGAAGAAAAACCGTTTGGGGAACACACCCTAAATCAGGTTGTCGACATGCGCGCACCCTATGCACTTGGACCGGTTGGCGCCACATGCACTGACGACGATCCCGCTTTGCAGGGAAATGGCCTTGGTTTCCTGATGGTTCACGGCCTTACAGACAGTCCCTATTGGCTAAGTGACATTCGCGACAATTTGCGTGATCGCTTCCCGTGCGCGGTCTTCCACGGGCTACTTCTGCCCGGTCACGGCACGGTTCCCGGTGACTTGCTCGATGTGGATTATGAAGACTGGCTTAAGACGGTTCGTTTCGGGTTGAACAGTTTTGACGATGATATTGAACACATCATCCCAATGGGCTTTTCCACCGGTGCAGCCCTGATTGGCCGGGTGTATAGCGAACAATCACACAAAGACCGGGTCTCGGCACTTGTCATGCTGTCGCCCGGTCTTGCCGCCAAAAGCGATCAGGCGTGGCTTACCCCCTATGTACGCTACGTCAAAGACTGGGTCGGTCAGGGCGAAAACAACGATCCGGGCAAATATGGCTCGATGGCGATGAATGCCGCCGCCGAGTTTTACCTGCTGACCGAACCCTATGGCGAAGGCAGCCTGCCTGACTTTGACATCCCGGTGTTCGGGGTTGTCAGCTCAGACGACCAGACCATCAATCCCGATGTCATGCTTGATTTTTATTGCAACAAGGTCACTGCACCCCAAAAACAATTGGTCTGGTATCAGGGCAGGATTACCTCTGCCATGAACCTTCCGGACTGTGCGGGGATTGATATTGTGCGCTCGGAAAATGATCAGTTACGCACACTCAATCATGCGCACACGGCCATTACCATGAGCCCGAATGATCCCATCTATGGGTTGGATGGCTCGGCCCCCGATTGCGGGCATTATGACGATCCCGACGCACTTTCACGCTGCCGGACTGGTAATGATGTCATGTATGCGGAACGCAATCTGTTTGATACGGCCCCGGATGGCACGCTTCGCCGCGGAACGTTCAACCCGGATTTCACCGGCATGATGGACAAGATGAAGGATTTCATCATGACATCTGTGATCGCCCAAGAATAAGCCCGAAATGTGCGCATGACATTTACGACTGAAACCCTCGAAACGCCGGATGGCATCAAGCTCCGTTTTGGCGTTCAAACGCCTGAAAACGCAGGTCAGCACATACTGATCCTGCAAGGGCGCGGCGAATATATCGAACGCTATCAGGAAACCGCCGATGAGCTTGCAGCACGTGGATTTGGCTGTGTGACTTTTGATTTTCGGGGTCATGGTGGTTCTTCACGCGAAACCGATGACCCTGTGATGGGCTACATCCATGACGTTGCGCACTATATCGCCGACACGGGCCATGTCATCGAGCATGTCAAACAGGCACATGGTATCGAATGTCCTTGCGTCCTGACCCACTCGACCGGCGGGCTGGTCGCCATGGCGATGATGCTTGATCAACCCGGTCTTTGGGAAAATGCCGTGATGGTCGCGCCGTTTTTCGGGCTGGGTGGGCATGACTGGTTGTCGCTTGCAGCGCAATTCGTTGCTGACAGCATGTGCCGGTACGGGTTCGACAAACAATATCTTCCTGGGCAAGCCAAGCTCAGTCCGCTAGCAGAGTTTGAGCCCGATAACATCCTGACCTCGGATGCAACCCGTTATGCCCGCAACGTCGCGATCCTGAAAGAGCACCCGAACCTTGTGGTCGGCGGTGTATCTGCCGGTTGGCTCGATGCCTGTTTCAAGGCACAGGCATCGGTTTCAGACCGCATAGAGCAGATGAAATCCGGTCAATGGTTGCTACCACCAATCACGATGGTGCTGGCCGGAAACGATCAGGTTGTTTCCAATCAGATTACCGAAGACCTGTTTGGCGGCGTTCCGTCCGTGACGATTACGGAAATCCCGGAAGCCCGCCACGAGATCCTTCAGGAGCGCGACCTTTACAGGGACAAGTTCTGGCAAGCCTTTGATGCGCATATCGCACGTTGTCAGACGGCTTGACGATCAAAGCTTGGCGAAAAGATCCGCCTTAATACCGTCATCGACAAAGGCAGCTTCGATGGCCGTACGGGTCAGGCCCCTCAGTTCTTCGGGGGTAAAGCCAAACACCTCTTCAGCACGCTGATATTCAGCCGCAAGCGAGGTAAAGAAGAACGGCGGATCATCCGACCCCAGAGTGACCTTGACCCCGGCATCATAGAATTTGCGCAATGGATGAGCTCCATAATCCGGAAAAACCGAAAGCGCGATGTTTGATCCCGGGCAAACTTCCAGCACGATCTCACGCTTGGCCAATGTTTCGACCAGTTTCGGGTCTTCAATCGATCTTACGCCATGGCCAATACGGGTCACCGGCAACTTTTCAATCGCGTCCCAGACGCTTTGCGGTCCCTGAACTTCGCCAGCATGGGTCGTGCAACCGAGCCCCCCATCACGGGCGACCTTGAACGCCGGATAGAAATCTTCCTGCGTGAACATGCTTTCATTACCGCCCATGCCAAATCCAACAATGTATGGATGACCACAGGCCACGGTTTCCCGGGCAACCTGCACCGCCACATCCGGTCCGATATGGCGCACACAGGTCATGATGATGCGGCCGACAATGCCGGTTTCCTTGTTGGCGCGATCAATGCCTTCGACCACCGCTGCCAGATGATCATCAAACGACAAGCCACAATCAGCCGCATGGGTCGGGGAACAGAAGATTTCGACATAAATCGCGCCGGCCTTTGCCTGCTCTGTCAGGTAAAAACAGGTCAGGTCGGCGTAATCCTGCTTGGTGCGGATGGCGGCACCTGCCTTGTCGAAGCTATTGAGGAACTCGGGAAAGTCGTTCCAGATGTAGCGATCCTGATCATCGTAAATGTCATCAGGCAAGGTCATTCCATTGCGCTTGGCAAAGTTGCGTACAAGTGTGGGCGTCATCGCTCCTTCAAGATGCAAATGCAGCTCTGCCTTTGGAATGGTGCTGTTCATCGCCGTGCTCCGGTTTTCTTGGTATTGAGTTCCGTCTGATACCTTCTAACCCGAAGCACCCCGCAAGGTCTACGCGGCAACAACACGTCGCGATGATTTTACAGCGGCCTGCCATTGACGGATCTCCGCATCGTCCGCCAGTGCTGCCAGCCGGCCGATAAACGGCTCAAAACGCTGCCATTTCTGCACCGAGTCCTGGTTGATCGGACGGCGTACCTGAATCATGCTGGCAGTCGCGGCGGCTTTGTCGCTTCGATAAAACTCAAGGCATCCGGGATGCCAGTCCAGCCCGCAATGCGCCAGATAATCCTGGGCCACGGCTTCCGGATCAGACACCAGATCTTCGTAAGAAAGGTCATACATCTGACCACGATCATCGGCTTCGAAACTGGCCTTCATCAACGCGACATAGCCGCGATAATACTCGGCCAATTCACCAAGATCGTCGGAGTAGCGCATCGGGACCGAAAACGGCGTTGTGTAAATCGACAGACAGGTCGCAAGCGGGTGACGATGGGTGTGAATGATCGGTGCATCGGGGAAAACGCGCCGGAGCATCTCAATCCGCAAGAAATTGGCTGGTGTCTTGTTGGTGACAAAGCGTTTTTCGGGCGCGTAGGCCTTTAACGCATCAAGGTATTGCTTGCGAATTCTGGCTGCAGCCTTGCGATCAATGCGTGCCAACTGCTCTGAAATCGGGCCAACTCCGACCACGTCAATCACCGCCTTGGCAAAGTCGCCGATCTCACCCGCAGCATACACCTCGGGATGGGCACCAAGAATACGTTCGGTCAATGTTGTCCCGGACCGCGGCATGCCGACGACAAAGATTGGCTGTGGCCCATCTTCATATTCCGAAATGACATCTTCTGCATTGGCGACCAACCCCACCATATCTCGTAAACGCGCCAACTGCTCTAGTTCACGTGACATATCAATCGGTCGCTCCTCCCGGTTAGATTTGTGACCCAACTTATAAAAGTCAAAGGCCTGTTTCATGTGTCCTTTCATTTCCTCAATCTTTGCCCTTGCAAAAGCTGCCTTGTAGCGCTGCCCTTTTGCGATATCTGGTTTTGTCAACATCGCGTCTAGAACACTGGAAGCTGCGCTAGGCATCGATTGCGGGCGCATAAAGGAAATGATCAGATATGGCTGTACATCAAACGAAGGGTTTCTCCTAATGATATCAAGGCTTCCACTCACCGCCTTTTCAACCTCGCCGGCAATCGCGTAGGACGAGGCCAAAAACATTCGCGTCGCAAGACCATCCGGGTTGCGCGCAACCACGCGTTCCAGAACGGCAAATGCCTGCATATGTTTTTCCTGATACAGATAAATGCGTGCGAGCAGAACCTGAGCTTTTTCGAATGACTGATTTGTAATGGGAATCGACTTCAGGTTGTCTATTGCTTCTTGCAGGCCGGGCGCAAAACACAAACCTGGGCTCTTGCTGAGCTCTCTTTGAAAGATGACTTCTGCCAGCACATAGCCAAGCCAGTCCTGTTGCGCTGCCTTATGCATGCGCTTCCTGATCGCGGATTCAAATGACGAAAAGTCATTTGATTGATAGGCATATTGCAAAAAATTCTGAGCAACGGGACCAAAACAAGGGTCTGTTAGTGGTAAAGAATTGAAAAGCGTTTTCAACCTTCTACCAGCACTCATAACAGAACCAGACTGCAATTCGCTAACCGCAATCATAATTTGAATATCGGTTCTTTTAGAGTACGCACGCAATAGTCTCACACCAATTACAACTGCGCGATCAAACTGTCCGGCAGCCATTGCCTGTTTCATTTCAAGCGTAATGTCTTTTTGTGATTGCGTCATTCGTCTGTCCCTGGATGCGTATAATTTGTTCTACGCCTCCTCCCCAAGCACACAATGACTTTAGGTCAGTTAAATATTATTGCACAGCAAAATCTGCCTTTTCTGACCAATGCTCACGTAACTGTGACCAAAGCGCCACAGGTGGTAATCGCCATCATCGGGACGAACCACTTTGGCGATATTTCCATAACCGAAAGTTTAACGAAGCAAGAACCGCACCGCCAACGATCAGCAGACATCCCGCAATGGTTGCAGGCGTCGCGAGCGCTTTGCCAAAGGCAATCAACAAACACGTACTGAGCAACGGCGCCCCATAGGCCGCAACGCCAAGAACCTGAATGTCACCGTGCTTGGTGCCATGGTCCCAAACAAAGAAGGCGGCACCAACCGGCCCCAGCCCAAGCCCCAGAATTGCCAACCACTGCGTTGCATCCGGCTGCACCCATGCTTCGAGAATGACATGCGTTCCAAACCCCAGAAGCGATGCACCGGCACAAAATCCGCAGACAGCCCCAACTGGCACATTGCGATAACGCCGGTTCAAGACAGAATATCCCGACCACAGCAGTGAACAGATGATCGCCGCACCATATCCAGCCGCAAATGCCGGATCGAAAGACACGCCTTGCCCCTTGCCAATCAAAAGGACTGCCCCCGTCAAACCAAGAACAGCACCCCCGACATGCTGCCATTTCAAACGTTCACCGGGCAAAAACGCGGAAAACAAAACAATAAAGAGCGGCCAGAGATAGGCAATCAGACTGGCCTCAACCGCCGGCGCGTTGGCCAAGGCCACAAAATAGAAAAAGTGATAGCCAAACAGGCCCGCAACACCCAAAAGCCAAGCACCAAGTGGCTGACGCAACGCGCCCAGCACACTGCCCCCGCGCAGAGAAATCCAAGCGGCGCCAAACAGTGTCGCGATGGCGAAACACAGGCTGACCAGCTGAAATGGCGGGATGGATGCCAGTTCGGTTGTAAACAGCGCAAGCAGCGCCCAAAGAATAACGGCTATCGCCCCGATCAACGTCGCCTTGCGCTTGCCATTCATCACATTCATCGACATCGCCCCATATTGCTGCTTCTTGCACAGGGGAAGATGCCCGCTCACAGCAGGCAGGTCTTTGCCCAAACTCCAGAAGTTCGCGGCAAGAACGGCGGAAAACAACAAAGATGATGAAAATGTTTCTTACTGAAGCGCTTTAGTATGTAAGGTCGTGAGCGCTGCTCTTGGCAGCCCTTGGCGAACAGCCAAAGCGTCGTGAAAAGGCACGGGAAAAAGCACTTTGATCGGAAAATCCGACCACACTCGCCAAGTCTGACATTGAAAGACTGACCTCCCGATCACGCAAAAGCGCCATTGCCATTTCAAGACGTTGTTCTGTCAGCCAGCGCATCGGGCTTGTCCCGACATGCTTTTGGAATGCCTCAAACAGGCTGCTTTCCGATTGTGTTGCAACAGCTGCCAGATCAGCGATCGTAATGTCTTCTCCCAGCCGGGCTTCGGCCCATGCCATCACGCGAAGAAGACGGGACGGCAATGCCTGCGTAGCGAATACCCCCAGACCACTTGCGCGCTGACTGCGCAACAACAGTGTTTTCAGGCATTCCAGCCCGTCTGGACAGACATCCTCATTTGCAGGCGACAAATGGCCCAGCAAGCAGACCAATCCCTGTTGATGACCGGTTCGAACTTCGAGATAGGTTGAGGCCCCGCCATGGCGATACCACAGCGCCTCTAATCCGGCGCGGCGGGCCAAGTCCGTATTCACGTCCAGAACCAGAAAACGGTTCAGGCCCTCTGCGCGGTAGGCATGGGTTTTGCCCGCTTCGACAAAGGCCATCTGACGGCCAAAAACCTCGCCACCCCGACCTTCGACCTCCATCTCAAGACGGCCAAGATCAGAAATGATGATCTGATGGAAATCGCTATGACTGTGGCTTTCCGCTTCGGCGCGGTATTGCCGCATGCTGTAGTGCATCTGGTCCTCTATCGGGCAGTTTGTCGTCAAATATTACCAGCGCAGTTTGCAAGAACCAACGCTTTCGCGCACAGTGCCGGTTGAGCGGGAACAAGGGACTTTTGCGCTTTAGACATCCAATAGAGCCAATGCGTTGATTGAATTAAGTTCTACGCTGGATTTTTTATCGTTTAAACCCATATGTTACGCTAGAGTCAGGAGCTGGAATTATTAGAGTAAAGCAAGCTGACAAAAGGCCAGCAGCACGACCGACACCCGGGGAGAATGATGTGACCTACTGTGAAAAATGTGATTCAGTTCCTGAAATCGCACCTGAAAACGGGACACTCTATCTCTGGCCGCCTGTCGCACATACGACGGGCAAAATTCTAAAGGGTGCGAAGTCGATTGGTGTTGATGTGGAAAAGTCACCGTCAGCCGCCACCCTGTCCATTCAATATAATCGTCCGGGACTAAGTGCGCTGATTGATGTCATCTCGCGCGACCTTCTGCCCGAAGAGCTATCTGACACCAAGGCCCTTATCATGCCTGGTACCGATCGCCCGGAGATTGATGACATCGCAGACATCACAAGCCTTGGCGCGATCCGTGCGGCAATCGGTGCCGAATGGCTGGGCGATCTGTTGCGCGACAATCGGCTGAATTCGGTGTTTCAGCCAATTTTTTCTGTTGGTGATCTCAAGAAACCTTATGCCCATGAATGCCTTGTGCGGGGTGAAAGCGTTTCAGGAGATGTCATCAATCCCGGCCAGCTTTTTGATGCGGCGCAGTCGGCGACGCTGTTGTTCCAACTTGACCGGGCAGCGCGCGCAGCCAATGTCCGCAATGCGCACAAGGCCGGGATCACTGGTAATCTGTTCATCAACTTCACGCCAAGTTCGATCTACGATCCGGATTCCTGCCTGCGGTCCACCATCGAGGTGGTCGAGCAATGCAATCTGGACCGCAGCAACGTTGTTTTCGAAGTCATCGAAACCGAAAAGGTCCGCAGCACCGCACATCTGAGCGCCATTCTGGAAAGCTATCGCGCGTCGGGGTTCCGGGTTGCCCTTGATGATGTTGGTTCGGGTTATTCCACCCTGAACCTTTTGCCTGAACTGCGCCCGGACATCATCAAGATCGACCGTGAACTGGTTGACCATGTTGATCGTGACCATTTCAAACAGGCAATTGTCAGCAAACTGATTGCCCTGGCCAAGCAACTCGATATCGAAGTCGTTGCCGAAGGCATTGAACGCACCGAAGAACTTGAATTCCTGCGCAGTCATGACGTCGACTATGTGCAGGGTTTTTTGTTGGGGCGCCCTGGCCCGTCGCCGTTCACCGTGACGGCAGATTAAGCACGCAGATCGCGCCCTAAATACGGCTCATATCGGAAAGTTCCCGCCCGACCATCCGCTTGTAAGTTGCGACGATTTCGCGCCCCTCTGCGCGCGGTACGGAAATGGCAAGGCGCATGGTGGCCTCGCCTGAGTACATGATTAACAGGCACCGCGCGGCGATTGTTTTAAAATCACCATCATTGCCACGCACCCGCAAGATCGCCTTGGCCAATTGCTCTGCATTTGTCCGGCTCACTTCCATTTCCATGTCGCGCAGCGTCTTGTCGGCTTGCGTTCCGGTCCAGATATCGCAAATCACCGGCTCGGCCAGAAACAGTTCGTAATAGGTGTCGATCAGCTTATCAAAAGCTGCGAGCAAACCTTCGGCCGAATTCACCTCTGCCAGTGCCTCTTCGATACAGTGCAGGGATTCCTCGTTATAGCGATCAGCAAGCGCATGAATGATCGCCGCCTTGTCCGGGAAGTACTGATACAGCGATCCGATAGAGACTCCGGCCTTTTCCGCCAGTTCTCCCATCCTGATCGCATCACTGCCGTGGGTCGAAATCAGATCACAAGCCGCATTGAGTATGTTGTTGACCCGTTCTCGACTTCTTTTTTGTGTCGGCGCACGGCGCATCTTTTTCACGTTATCAGTCAATCGCTTAGATCCTTTTTTCTTATGACGCCCAAACACATCTGCACGGGTTTAGCACACTTTTGACGGCTTAGAACACTTGACGATCAAAATATGAGGATTTATCACATTTGGCAAATGTGAGGATTACTCACATTTCAAAAACCTCTATCAGGAGCTATTTTGATGTCAAACAATCCCCGTTTTCTTGTCCTGGGCGCGACGGCAAAAACCGGCCGCCGTGTTGCGGATAAGCTGAATTCTCTCGGTCATGATGTTCGTGCGGTTTCGCGCAGCACGACGCTGGCCTTTGACTGGACAAACCCGCAAACCTGGGATGATGTTTTGCGTGACCGCGACGCTGTATATGTCACCTTCCAGCCCGATCTCGCAGTGCCGGGTTCTGACGAAATCATTGCAAACTTCGCCAAGTGTGCCCTGCTTCACGGGGTGAAACGCATCGTAATGCTGTCGGGTCGCGGTGAAGATGCCGCCCATCAGGCCGAACATGCCCTGCATCTTTCGGGCGCTGATGTCACTGTGTTGCGGGCCAACTGGTTTTTCCAGAACTTCAACGAAGACCTGTTCTTGCCCTTTATCCAGCAAGGCACACTGGCCCTTCCCGCCGGTGACGTACCCGAGCCGTTCATCGACGCCAATGACATTGCCGAGTGCGCGGTTGCCTGCCTGCTTGACGACCGTCATATCGGCAAGACATATGAACTGTCTGGACCGACTGCGGTGACGTTTGCCGAAGCCACCAAGATGATTTCCGACGTTACCAATCATCCGGTCACTTTCGTGCAGATCAGCATTGAAGAACTTGATGCTGCCCTTGCCGCAGACGGCTTGCCCGATGACTTCCGGGGATTGATCCGCTACCTGTTTTCCGAAGTCCTTGATGGCCGCAACAGTCAGCCGACCAACGATGTACACGAGATTTTGGGACGCCAACCCAACAGCCTGCGCAACTTCGTTGAAGAAGTCGCCGGAACGGGTATCTGGGACGTCGCCAAACGCGCCTGACCCAAAATGCAAACGGCGCGTCGATTTGGTTACGACGCGCCGTTTACCTCTGCTTTATCCCGGTTTTCGGTCGCCCGGTGCCACCGCACGGAGTTGATTACGAGAACAGGGTTTTGTTTTCCTCGATGATCTGTGGCAGGCGTTCCATGGTCCCCGAGAGGTGCTGTCGCATTTCGGCACTTGCAGCATTACCGTCGCCTGACTGAATGGCTTCAATAATTGCCTTGTGCCCTTCAAGAACAGAAATCATCTTGCCGGCACGTGGCAAATCAAGGGTCCGTACGCGGGCCAGATGACCACTGCGCGCTGTGATCTGCAAATGCAGGTTCGACTGGCTCACGCCATTAAACAAGGCGGCATGAAACGTTTCATCAAGCTGCTTGAAAAGGTCAATCTGCTCGATATCTCCAACCAGTGCTTCCTGCATCTTAACAATGCCCTTGGCCTTGACCACGGCCGATGACTCTTTGGCCTCAGCCAACTGACGGACCACTTCGCATTCTGCTGCAACACGCAGGAAATGCTCCTCGCGGATGCGGGCAACATCAATCTTGGTCACCACTGTGCGCGACTGTGGATAGGAAACAACCAGCCCGTCCTGTTCAAGACGCATGATGGCTTCACGCACCGGAGACTGGCTGACATTGAAGCTTTCAGCCAATTCAGCGCGGACAAGCGTCGTTTCCGGCAGAAGCGAAAGCGAGATAATCCGGTTGCGGACTTCTTCATATACCAATGCCGAGGCCGGAACATGGGCGTTTGTTTTCAAATTGCCATCATGCACCGCAAGCAGCCCACCTGTTGTGGTATTCATTTTTTGTGTCTCCCTGGCATTTGCGCATATGCCCCTATTCCTCTGAAACTGTCATTACATCAGTGTATTGGGCAACAACAATGTCAAACTTGGCACGGCTGCCATCAGAACAAAGAACAGCACCATCGCCACAAAGAAAGGAATGGATGCCCGAGTATACGAGCCGGTCTTGACACCCAAAATCCCGCAGACGGTAAACATGATCACACCGACAGGCGGTGTGAGGCCACCAAAGTTGATCAGCGTCACTATCAAAATGCCCATATGCACCGGGTCGTAACCGGCACTTACCAAAACCGGCATGACAATTGGCGTCACAAGCAGGATGTTTGCCGCCCCTTCAAGGAACATGCCGCTAACGACTAGGACACCAACCACAAGCATCAGGATGGCCGTTCTGTTTTCGGTAAGCGTGGTGACAAATTCGGTGATCTGTTGCGGGGCACGTTCAATTGTCATGGCATAGCCAAGCACGGCCGCCATGATGATCAGCAACATCACCATGCCAAGATCAGAAATCGAACCAAAAATGGCTTCCTTGAGCCGGGCAAAGTTCAGTTCGCGATAGATGAACAAACCAACGCCCAGCGCATAGAACACCAAAAATGCCCCGGCCTCTGTCGCGGTAAAAATACCAAACCGGAACCCGATGATCAGAATGACCGGAAAGGCCAAAGCCCAGATGCTTTCAAAGAAGCTGGCCGTCAGATCCTTGAACTTGGGAAGTTCCGGCAGATCCGGCGTATAGCCGTTTTTACGTGCGACCAGCCAGGATGTAATCATCAGGACAATGGTCAGGAAAATACCGGGCAGAACCCCGGCCAAGAAAAGGCGACCGATGGAAACCTCGTTTACAAACCCAAACAGGATCAAACCGATGCTGGGCGGGATGGTTGCCGTAATGACCGAACCAAAGGCCAGAACCGCCGCCGTATTGGCCTTGGAGTAGCCCTTTTTGATCATACTCGGTCCGAGCAGGCGCGCCTCCATCGAGGCATCAGCAACCGCCGATCCGGAAATCCCCCCCATCATGAAACTGAGCACGATGGAAACCTGTGCCAGACCACCGGCCATCCAGCCCGTCAGAAGACTTGCGAATTTGACAAGACGGTGGGTAATGCCCGTCACATTCATCAGGTTCCCGGCAAGGATAAAGAACGGCACAGCCAAAAGCGGGAAACTTTGGGTCGCGGTGACCATTTTCTGGATCACAACGGTTGGCGGCATCGCACCGGTCATGACAAAGACCGGGATGGACGCAAGACCAAGTGCAAATGCGACTGGCAGCCCACAAACCAGAAACAGTGTAAACAGACCTGCAATCAGCAACAGCATCAGTTGCCCCCTCTGTTGCGGACACGACGGATAAGTTGCGAAACCATGGTTCTAATCATCAAAAGAATGCCCACCACCATCGAGGCATGAATATAAGACGCATTGATTTGCGCTGCCCCGACAAGACGCGGATGCATCAGGATCATGTTTGTCCATGCGTAATTCAGCAGAAAGACAAGAAAGGCGATGATCACCAGAATATTGATGACCTCCAGCCAGTGGCTTGTTCGTTCCGGCAAAATTTCACGCAAAAACTGAAGACCAAAATGCCGGTCTTCCTGCATGGCAATGTCTGCCGCCAGCATGCAAAGCCAGGCAAAGATCAGTTGTGCCATTTCCACTGACCAGATGATCGGCGATCCCATGGCGCGCGCGACAGAGGCCACCGCCACAAGGATGACCACGGCGACAAGCAACATGCCCCCACAGGCAAACTCAATCCGCTTGAGCATCAATTCAATTTCCATTGTGAAGTTTGAAGTGCGTTGCCAACACTCAAGGCAACGCACTTTCGTAAGGCAGGGTGTCCGTACCGGGTCTTAGCGCCCGAGAACCTTGTTAACAATGGCGGCTTCTGCCTCGAGATCAAGCATCTCGTATACCGGTGCAACGGCTTCCTTGAACGGTGCCAGATCGACTTCGCTAACCGTAACACCACTTGCCGCAACGTCTTCAAGCGCCTTGTCACCAAGTTCAATGGTCAGGCCGGATGCATAGCGGCCATTTTCAACCGCAAGATCGCGCACGATTTTCTGGTTTTCCGGCGAAATATCGTCCCAGGCATCAGCGCCAACGACAAGCGCGGTTACCAACTGGATATGGCCGGTTTTGGTGACATTTTCGATGACTTCATAAAGCTTGGCGTTCCAGATGGCTGTTGGCTGTGCCTCGGCGCCATCAATCGTGCCAAGCTGAAGTGCGCTATATACCTCACCCCAGGCAATCGGGGTCGGTTCAGCACCCATTGCACGGATGGTTTCAATCCAGACCGGCGCGCCGATGGTACGCATACGCACACCCGAAAGGTCCGCCGGACCAGAAATCGGCTTTTGCGTCAGGGCATGGCGTGCACCCTGATACCAGTTCGAGGCAATCATCACGAGACCGGATTTTTCGCGAAGCTCTTCGCCCCAGGCGATGTATTCATCCGAAAGCGCAAATTTATCGGCCTGCTCATAGGTATCGAACAGGAACGGTGCAGACATAATCGCCAGTGACGGTACAAAACTCGACAAACGGGCTACATCCGTGACCGTCCCGACAGCCGCACCCGCACGGGCCTGGTCAATCATTTCAGTGGTGTCACCAAGCTGGGAATTGTGGAAAACCTCGATCTCCACATCGCCGTTGGTCGCCTTTTCGACTTCTGCCTTGAACTTTTCAAGGCCCTGTCCCATCGGATCATGCGGTGCCAAAACCGTCCCGATGCGAAGAGTTGTCGCCGCCGTTGCCGGCATTGCTGCCGCCACCGCACCTGCAAGCACGGCACACAGTCCGAGTGATTTCATTGTGATCTTCATTTTGGATGTCCTCCCGATGAATTGGCTTTTGCCAAACTGATATTTTAGTTGCTTTAAAATTCTAGATATCTCGCACTCTTCTTGTCAACGGATTTCTCAAGCTTGTAAAATCGTTTATTTACAATGCTTTATGGTGAATTAATTGTGCCTGACACAATTGCCTGTCATCAACTTGCACATGATTTTGAACAGATGAATGTTCCCGGGCATGCCAAAAACACGGCCGAACAGAACCACAAACAGATGGATCCGGGCATGCGAAAACAGTCCGCTCAACACAGTTGATCGGACTGAAAACAGCGCCAGCAGATGATGGAAATGACTAGCGGGAGATGGCGCGATATTTCGCCGGTGTCAGCCCGGTAAAGCGGCTAAACCGGGTGGTAAGATGTGCCTGGCTTGAAAAGCCCGTCGCAAGCGCGATTTCCGCGACTGGCGCGTTGCCGTCGCGCAGCATATGCATTGCGCGATCAATCCGCCGACGCAGAACAAACTTGTGCGGTGCCTCTCCCACGGTTTTGCGAAACATCCGCGCAAAGTGATAGGACGACAGGTCAGCGACTTCTGCCAGTTCCTCAATGGTCAATGCGTGATCAAGGTTGGCATCGATGAAATCAAGCACACGACGTTTGATCGCAGGCGAAAGCCCACCCCGAACCTTAAAGCCAAGATCACGGCGGGTGGAATAACTGCGCAGCATATGGCCCAGCAAAAGTTGTCCGGCATTGGACATTGCCATCCGGTCAGCAGGCACATTCCAGTCAAGGGGCAGCATCGCATGCCGCACGGTTTGCTCAATCAATGGATCAAGGAAAAAGGTCTTTTCCGGGACTTCCACGGCATTGGGTTCGACATCAAAGGCTTCGACCACCGCGCGTTCCCAAGAAGCATGCGGTATATAAAGGTGAAACAGCTCCACCTCGCCGTGAACAACCCAGTCCGATGTCAGATGGGCCGGCATCAGGCAACAACGGCCAGGCCCGCCACCCGTCAACGGATCGGCACCGATTTTGCGCTGAATCCCCGTTCCACCATTCACATAAAGGCTGATGGTGTGATGATCAGGATCCGTGTAGCGGGTCAGGACATCCGCCTTGCGACGCCAATGGGCTGCCGAAATGCTGTCGCCGAAATCGCCCGCACGCAGCAGGTTTGCATCCCCAATCAGTTGATTGAAGACTTCAAACTTCTGGTAACGCCCGTTGGGCTGAAAGGCGGTGCCGGACTCTTCCATAACCTGTTCCTGACATTGAAGCCGTTATCATCGCATTGCCATGGCCTTTTGCAAAGCAAGGCGAATGCAATGCTGCCCTGTTTTGCGCAAGAATGTGAAAATCCACATTCACCGCACGCACTGTCCGAAAATGGACGGAACTAGATAGATAGCTTTAATCCTGATACTCACCTTTTTCACACCAGTAGCGGACAGTAACTTCAGGTTGCTGCGAGAACAGGTCTGCCGCGATCTGACAGTTTTCCTGATTATATGTCGCAGAGTTCTCTGCAGCATCAAAGGTCGCCATATGAATGCGCAGTGTTGGATCCAATACCGACGACCTATACAATGTGAACACTTCGCTCTCATCGCAGCCTGTAAGCAGAAGCAACATGAAAGGCACGCAAAGAGCCCTACTCATAACCATCCCTTTCACAACTATTTCCTACCAGAATAGCTGCTCAACCCGTGAACGTTAACCATTACGAATACCGATGGGGAGATTTTTGCGAGCTGATAGCACTTAATTACCCTGCATGCCGTCAGGTAAAATGACGTAGCCAAATTCCTGTGCGCTCGGCATCCCGCGCCTCATAAACCACAATGGCATGGCGGAGATCATCAAATTCCGGGAATTCCTTGCCTTCAGCCAATGCGGTCATGTGCATTGTGTACCATGCAGTAATCCCGCCAGCCGGGGCCTTTTCGAACCGCGGAAATGCTGGATCTTTTGGGGCTGCGTTTCGCCAGATATTTGGCAGCGCTGGTTCGATCACAAGCGCACGGGCCAATCCAACAACATCAATTGCCCCGCTGGCTACGGCGTCCTCAGCCTGTACACGGGTTTTGAAGCCACCGGTCAACATCAATGGCCTGGATGTGATTTCGCGGGCCTGCTTGGCAAACCCCAGAAAATACGGCCCGGCACCACCCCCGTCAGAGGCCGCCTTGGCACCGGGGAAATATGTCCCGCCGCTGATATCGATCAGATCAATACTGGTATTATCAAGAGCGGCAATGACGGCAAGTGCATCATCTTCGCACAAACCACCTTCAAGTTGGTCGGTGGCGTTCAGCTTAACAGCGATCACAAAATCCGGTCCAACCGCGGCACGCACGGCATGCACCGTTTCAAGAAGCAAGCGCATGCGATTGGCAATTGATCCGCCATACTCATCACGTCGCTTATTGAATAACGGCGATAGAAACTGACTAAGCAGGAACCCGTGCGCCGCATGAATCTGCACCCCGCCAAAGCCGGTTTCCCGGGCAAGCTTGGCGGTCTTTGCGAAACGGGCTGGAATTTCACGAATTTCGTCATCCGTCAGGGCCGCACAGGTCAGCCCCGGCAGATCAAGCGCACTTGGCCCCTTTGGCATACTGGTCGGGGTATAGGCCAAGGCCCCGGCATGACCAAGCTGCAGCCAAAGATTGCTGTTATTGACAGTCCCTTGGCGTGCCAAAGCGCGAAACCGTTCAAGGTCAGAATTATCATCAAGTACAAGATTTCCGGGCTTTTCGGCAAATCCCGGATGCCCCTGCACTTCGCCAATGATCGAAACAGCAACACCACCATCAGCCCAGCGACGATACAGGTGCATCTGGTCAGCAGTCGGATGTCCGGTGCCATCCCCAAGGGAATCCGACATTGCCGACTTCGCAATCCGGTTTTCAAGGATGGTACCGCAGGGCAGCGTCAGCGGTCTGAACAACGGGTTTTCAATGGTCATTGCGCATTCCAGCTGGTTTGGTGCTTATGAACGGGTATCGCAGCAGACACCATCAGTGCCCTTTGCCAGACGGGGATGGCCAATTCAGAACCAGTCCCGACAAAACGTCACCCGTCTCTGAAAAGGTGCCAGATTGGCTGTGCTGATATTCATGCAACTCTGCAGCCGTCAGATAAGACAGGTTTTGAACGGCAGGTGTTCCGGCCCTGGATGCAAAGGTACCTGCCCGATGCGCTGCGCGCTCTTGCTGCCAGGCTTCAATCGCGACACGTAGATGACCCACAAGGCCAAGAGGGGCATGTTCGAAAGATGTGATGGCTTTCATGATGAGTTTCTCCAATCAATGTTTTTTGTAGATTGAGGAAGACTCATTGATTAATCAAACGAGAAGATTTAATCTTATCTATTAGCGAAACTCACAAATGTGAATTTCTGAACCTGAAAGGCCGGTCATGAATTCCACGACAAGCGTTGTTCATAATCTTGACCTCGATCTTGCCCGCACCTTTGTAGCGATCTGCGAGACTGGGAATTTCTCGCGCGCGGCTGAGAAGGTTCACCGCAGTGCCTCGGCAATCAGTCTTCAGGTCAAAAAGCTTGAAACCATGATTGGGCGGGAATTGTTCAAACGCGAAACCCGCAAGGTTACCGTGACCGAGGATGGCGAGATTTTGCTGGGTTATGCACGCCGTCTGCTCAAACTCAATGACGAAGCGATGTCGCATTTCCATGCGCCGGAATTTTCTGGCACCGTGCGGCTTGGCGTCCCCAATGACACGGGTGTGGTTGTCATTCCCGAAATTCTCAAACGGTTTGCGCAAACCCATCCGCATGTCGATATCGACGTTAATCTTGGTCCGACCCGCACCCTGCGAGAGCGCGTAGAAACCGGCGATCTTGATATTGCGGTCTTCAGCTATAATGCAGAACTTGATCACCAGCCGCCGATCCATGCCGAACCACTGGTCTGGCTGGGGGCACGACATGGCAGTGCAATTGACAAACGTCCGCTGCCTGTGTCGATGGCGGAACCGGGTTGTTATTGGCGGACAGTGGCGCTCAAGGCGCTTGATGATGCAGGGATGGATTACCGCATCGCCTATACCAGTGAATTCTGTCAGGCCCAGATTGCCGCCGTGCGCGCCGATCTGGCGATTGCGGCAGTGCCAATCAGCGTGATTTCAGATGATCTGGTGCATCTTGGCCCGGCACATGGCCTGCCCGAAATCGGTGAATACCGCATGACCCTTGCCAAACGCCACGGCCACGGGCCGGTTGAAGACGCGTTGGCTGAACATGTTATTGCCGGATTCCGCAAGAGTTCCGAACGCGGCATGCGGGTCTTTGCCTGACTGTTCGCCAAGGCTTGCACATCCTCAGTCAACATACCTGCATGACGTATGATCCGCATCGTGAATCAGGATTCGGTTCATCTGGCCATTTGACAACAAAATCCAGTGAAAAACCGACTACCAAACGCTGAAAATATTTACCCGCAGAACAACCCCAGAAATGCACCTATCGCCCGCCCCGCAAGGGCTGAAGTCATTGGAATCTCGAACTTAACGGCAAGAATTAGGTGTAGAATTCAAAACCTGTAGTTAAGAAACTGGAAACGTGTAGCGTTTTCTGTATACTGCCCGACGAATATAAAGGCCCAATAAAACAGGGAAGGCTACACTATGGGAAAACTCTCTACCCTCCTCTTTTCGGCTGCACTTTCGACGGCTGTCGTCGCAGGCGCATCTGCACAGGAACAGGTAAAGATCGGCATGCTTCAAGGCTTCACCGGCCCGACGGAATCGCTCGTCAAGCCGATGGCACTTGGCGGCGAATTGGCCATTCAGGAAGTCTCCGACAGCGGCCTTCTGCTTGGCGGTCGTGAAGTTGTTTCGGTACGCGGTGACAGTACCTGTATCGATGCAGCAGCAGCCACAGCCGCAGCTGATCGTCTTGTGACATCTGATGGCGTTCATGGCATCAATGGTGCAACCTGCTCGGGTGCGACCACTGCCATCCTGAACAACGTTGTCCGTGCAAACGGCATCGTGATGATTTCTCCGTCGGCGACCTCGCCGGCGCTGACCGAAATCGAAGATGACGGCTACTTCTTCCGTACCGCTCCTTCTGATGCGCGTCAGGGCCAGATCATTGCTGAGATCCTTGACCGTCGCGGCATCGGCTCCGCAGCACTGACCTACACCAACAACGACTATGGTAAAGGTCTTGCTGACGCCATCCAGGCAGCTTACGAAGCAAAAGGCGGTAAAATCACCGCTGTTGCCGCACATGAAGACGGCAAAGCCGACTATTCTGCTGAAATCGGTACCCTTGCATCTGCAGGTGGTGAAGTTCTGATCGTTGCTGGTTACCTTGACCAAGGCGGCAAGGGCATCATCCAGGCATCGCTTGATACCGGTGCGTTCGAAACCTTCGTTCTTCCGGACGGCATGGTTGGTGAAGCACTGACCGATAACTTCGGCGATGCACTTGACGGTTCGATCGGCACCAACCCGGGCACCGACAGCCCGGGCGCATCGATGCTTGCAGAACTCGCTTCGGGTAAAGGCTTCAAGGGCGACGACCCGTATGTCCCCGAAGCTTATGACGCATCTGCACTGCTGCTTCTTGCCATGCAGTCCGCAGGTTCGACCGACAGTGCGGTCTACAAAGACCACATCATGAAAGTAGCCAATGCACCGGGTGAGAAAATCTATCCGGGTGAACTGGCCAAAGCGCTTCAGATTCTGGCTGATGGTGGCGAAATCGACTATGTCGGTGGCACCGCGCTTGAGCTGATCGCACCGGGCGAGTCCGCTGGTAGCTTCCGTGAAACGGAAATCAAAGACGGCAAGTGGGAAACGGAGATGTACCACTAAGCCGATCATTCTTTGATCGCTAACGACGCTGGAACTGTCAGGGACTTCGGTCTCTGGCAGTTCCTCTATTACCGGGCTCTATGCGCCGCTTGGCGAAAGGATGCCCGGGACTGATTGAATGACAGGGTCAAAAACTCCCCATGATACGGGTCGAAAACATCGCCAAGAATTTCGGCGGCATTCAGGCGGTCGATGGCGTATCGCTGTCGATCGAAAAGGGCTCCATAACCGGCCTGATCGGGCCGAACGGGGCCGGAAAAACCACGCTTTTCAATATTATAGCGGGCGTCTTCCCGCCGTCTTCGGGGAAAATTTTCCTTGATGGCGAAGACGTTACCGAACTGGAACCCCACGAACTGTTCCACAAGGGCCTGCTGCGTACCTTCCAGATTGCGCACGAATTCTCGACACTGAGTGTGCTGGACAATCTGATGGTGGTTCCGGGCGAGCAACCCGGCGAACAACTCCGTCACAGCTGGTTCAACTATTCTCGCGTCAAGGAAGTCGAGGCACAAAACTACGAGCGCGCGCTCGAAGTCATCGATTTCCTTGAAATTGACCACATCAAGCATGAGTTGGCAGGCAACCTTTCGGGCGGTCAGAAAAAACTGCTGGAACTGGGCCGCACCATGATGGTCGAGCCGAAGATCGTCTTTCTTGATGAAGTTGGTGCCGGTGTGAACCGCACGCTGCTTAACACCATTGCGACCTCGATCAAGCGCCTGAATGAAGAGCGCGGCTATACCTTCTGCCTGATTGAGCACGATATGGACTTCATTGCACGCCTGTGTGACCCCGTCATCGTCATGGCCGAGGGCAAGCTCCTTACCCAGGGCACGATTGAAGAGGTCAAAAACAACGAGGAGGTCATCGAGGCCTATCTCGGGACAGGTCGCAAGCATGAACGGAAGGTACCGTCATGAGTTTCTTAAGCGCAACCGGTATGACCGGCGGCTATGGCGGGTCCGATATTCTGCATAACTGTACGATCACTGTCGAAAAAGGCGAGATCGCAGTCGTGGTCGGCCCGAACGGTGCGGGCAAGTCAACGGCCATGAAGGCGGTGTTCGGCATGCTGAACCTGCGTGAAGGGTCTGTCGTTCTTGACGGCAAGGACATCACCAATCTTGCCCCGCAGGAACGTGTGCCCGAGGGCATGGGTTTTGTTCCGCAGAACCGCAACGTCTTTGTGTCGATGACGGTGGAAGAAAACCTCGACATGGGGGCCTTCATCCGCAAAGACGACAAGATCGAGGAAACCAAACAACAGATTTTCGATCTGTTCCCGATCCTTGGCGAAAAACGCAATCAGCCAGCCGGCGAGCTTTCCGGTGGTCAGCGCCAGCAGGTCGCTGTGGGGCGTGCACTGATGACCCAGCCAAAGCTTCTCATGCTTGATGAGCCAACCGCTGGTGTCTCGCCAATCGTGATGGATGAACTGTTTGACAAGATCGTGGAGGTCGCCAGAACCGGCGTTGCCATCCTGATGGTCGAACAGAATGCCCGTCAGGCACTGGAAATCGCCGATCACGGTTTTGTCCTCGTACAGGGACGCAACCGGTTCACCGATACGGGCGAAGCCCTTCTCGCCAACGAAGAAGTCCGCCGGTCCTTCCTGGGCGGGTAAATGGGGTATTGAATGGAAATCCTTAACGCACTTGCGCTGTTTGCCAATTTCGTGGTCGTTCCCGCGACTGCCTATGGCGCGCAGCTCGCCCTTGGGGCGCTTGGCGTCACACTCATTTTCGGCATCCTGCGGTTTGCGAATTTCGCACATGGCGAGTTGATGTCGTTTGGCACCATGATCACCATCCTGGTCACCTGGTTCCTGCAGAATATGGGCGTCTCTATTGACCCCTTCCCGACCGCCCTTCTGGCCTTGCCGATTGGTGTATTGGCCGCAATCAGTATGGCGCTTGTCACGGACCGGATGGTATTCCGGTTCTATCGCAAGCAACGCTCCAACCCGATTGTGTTTGCCATCGTGTCGGTTGGCGTCATGTTCCTGATTGCAGGCATCATCCGTATCGTCATCGGCCCGGCCGATCAAAGCTTTGCAGATGGCCAGCGTTTCATCATCGGCGCATTTGACAGCCGCCGGGCCCTTGGCCTTGATGAAGGCATTGCGATCAAGCAAAGCCAGGTAATCACCGTTGTTGTGACCGCCATTGTCGTTGCATGGCTGTTCTGGTTCTTGCAAAAAACCCGTTCGGGCAAGGCCATGCGCGCTTATTCCGATGATGAGGATCTGGCACTGCTTTCGGGCATCAACCCGGAACGCGTGGTGACGATCTGCTGGGTCATTGCGGCGGCACTGGCAGCGATTGCGGGCACGCTTTACGGCCTTGATAAGACCTACAAGCCTTTCATCTTCTTGCAGATCCTGCTGCCGATCTTTGCGGCCACCATTCTGGGCGGCATTGGTCAACCGGTTGGCGCGATCCTTGGCGCGTTCATTGTTGCCTTCTCCGAGGTGACCGTGACCTATGCCTTCAAGAAGTTTCTCGCCTATCTCGGCCCCACGGACTGGGCGCCAGAAGGCCTCGTGCAACTGCTGTCTACTGACTACAAGTTCGCGGTCTCCTTCATCATTCTGGTCGCGGTTCTTCTGATCCGACCAACCGGTATTATTCGTGGGAAAGTGATATGACGAAGAGAGTTGCGCTCCTATATGGCCTGATGTGCCTTGTGTTGATCGCGATCGGCTTTCTTCAAAGCTGGAACGTCGCCTTTGGCATTTTCAATCTTTGTGTGATCTCTGCGGTAATGGCGCTCGGCGTCAACATGCAGTGGGGCTATGCCGGCCTGTTCAATGTCGGCGTCATGGGCTTTACCGCCCTTGGTGGCCTGACTGCTGTTCTGGTTTCGATGCCCCCTGTGGGCGAAGCCTGGGCCGCTGCGGGTGGGGATATTGCCCTGTCATTGCTTAGCCTTGCGGGAACCATCGTTGCGGTCATTTACGCCCGCCGCGTTGTGCCGCCCGTCTTGAAGCTTCCGGTCACGCTTGTTCTTCTGCTGGCGGGCTACTTCCTTATTGGTGTGTTCTTTGGTCCGGCAACCGATGCGATTGAAAGCATCGATCCGGCGCTGAGTGGTTATCTTGGTGGTGCGGGACTTCCGGTCCTTGTCGCCTGGCCGCTTGCCGGTCTGGTGGCGGCAGGTGCCGGCTGGCTGATCGGGCGGATCGCGCTTGGTCTGCGGGCGGATTATCTGGCGATTGCCACCCTTGGCATTTCCGAGATCATCATTGCGATCATCAAGTACGAGGAATGGCTGTCACGTGGCGTCAAGAACGTCACCGGCATTCCGCGTCCGGTGCCCTATGAGGTCAACCTGGTTGAAAGCGAATGGTTCATCAATCTGGCGAACTTCTTTGGGGCGAGCGAGATTTCCGATGCTGCCAGCCTGTTCGTCAAGCTGTGCTATGCGGTGCTGTTTGTCGTCGTGCTGGCCATCATCATGTGGTTTGCCGAACGCGCATTGAAGTCGCCGTGGGGCCGCATGATGCGCGCCATCCGTGACAACCGTGATGCAGCCGCTGCGATGGGCAAGGACGTCAAACGTCGTCATCTGCAGACCTTTGTTCTGGGCTGTGCCGTTTGCGGGATTGCCGGTGCGATGCTGACCACCCTTGACGGTCAGTTGACGCCAACCAGCTACATTCCGCTGCGCTACACCTTCCTGATCTGGGTGATGGTGATCCTCGGTGGTTCGGGCAACAACTGGGGCTCGATCCTGGGTGGCTTCATCATCTGGTTCCTGTGGGTCGAAGCAGAGCCGTTTGGCAACTGGTTCATGTCCACCGTGACCGCACCGCTTGGTGAAGAGTCGGAACTTGCCCAGCATCTGGTCGCTGGTGCCGCCTATATGCGTTACCTGATGATGGGGGCGATCCTGTTGACCGTGATGCGGTTTGCGCCAAAGGGGCTGATCCCCGAGGCCACCAACCGATCAACAGCAATGACACGGTCTTCCTAAACAGACACGTGAAATCGAACGGGGCGGATACCGCAAGGTATCCGCCCCGTTTTTTATTGGCGAGGCAAACTTGCCGGCAAGAATCTGAAAAACAGCGCAAGAACGTGAAAGCCACGCGAGGCTGATTGTGGCTTATTACCGGTTTGCGGATATGCCCCTGAATATTCGTTCCCTGATTGGTCCCCGCGCGTCACCAACCCGCGTGACCAGTTCGCGCAACCCTTCGTGCCACCGAATGCCTTGCACGTGCTGTTTTGAAAGCCCCGATGATGACAGCCCTCTTATTCGTGATCGTCACCGCCTGCTGGGGATTTACCTGGTATGCGATCAAACTTCAGATCGGTCCGATCCCGGTCGAAATTTCGATCTTCTATCGCTTTGCATTGGCTGCGGCCGTTCTGTGCGGCTTTCTGCTGCTGACGCGTAAATGGCGTCCGGTACCGTGGCGCGCCCATCCGTGGATCGTGCTTCTGGGTTGCGGGCTGTTTGGCATCAATTTTATCCTGATGTATTCGGCAACCGGCTATATCGCCAGCGGCATCGTTGCGGTCATCTTCACCACCTCGACCATTTTCAATGCGCTGGGAAACTGGGCCTTTTACGGCAATCGCCCGGGCTTGCGCTTTGTTTTTGGCGCGGCCTTTGGTTTGGGCGGGATTGCGTGTCTGTTTGCCAATCAGATCTATGCCCTGTCGCACAATCCGCACGCGATTACCGGAATGATTTTCGCCCTGTGCGGCACAGCGGTCTTTAGCTGCGGCAACATGGTTTCGGTCAAACTCCATGCCATGGGCATTCCCAACCGCGATGCGGTTGCGCGCGGCATGATTTATGGCACGGTATTGTTGTTCATCTTTGCCATGATCCGCGGCCAGACGCCGATCCTGCCAACCGATCCGCTTTATATCGGTGGCTTACTGTATCTCGCCATTCCGGGCTCGGTCGTGGCGTTTATCGCCTATCTCGCACTGGTCAACCGCGTCGGTGCCGGACGAGCGGCCTATGTCACCGTCCTGTTCCCGGTGGTAGCCCTTACCGTCTCGACCTTCCTTGAAGGCTATGTCTGGACCCCGATCGGAGCAACCGGACTTGCGATGGTGTTGCTTGGCAACATCACGATTTTCGCAAAGCTTCCGAAATTCATTGGTGTGAAGAATAAAACCCTCGTGGCGGAACAGGAAATCTGATTGTCTGATGATTAAAACGGGCCGCTTTGGTCCCATTTTTTGATCCCACCTTCAGGTCCGAAACTGGCGAGCAGCAAAAAACCAATCCGCCTAATCTTCGTTGGTCACCAACAGATCGACGGAGCCCGCGATGCTGCCCCATGAAAACACCACACGTTTGATATCGCTTGAAATGGAACTGGCTTCACGCCCGAAACATCGTGGTATTGATGGGGCCAAAAACCTCTCTAATGCAGGCGGCTTACATCCCAAGCAACCACCTGCCCAACCGATGGACCGCATCAGCTGGTTGATGCTGATTTCGCTATCGGTCCTGTGGGGTGGGTCGTTTTTCTTTACCGAAATCGCGCTTGTCGATCTGCCGCCCCTGACGCTTGTTCTGTGCCGGGTGTCTATTGCGACCATGGTTCTGTGGTGGGTGGTAGTGTTGCGCGATATTGCCATCCCGCGTGATCCGAAATTCTGGGCGGGCGTTGCCGTGATGGGCGGGCTTAACAACCTTGTGCCCTTTTGCCTGATTGTCTGGAGTCAGACAGAAATCACCAGCAGCCTTGCCGCCATCTTGAATGCAACCACCCCGCTTTTCACCCTGCTGATTGCCCACATTGCGACAGATATGGAAAAACTGACGGCGCGCAAAGCTATCGGCGTGCTGATCGGGTTTGGCGGTGTGGTTGTGATTTTCGGCCTTCCGACATCTGGCAACACGATAGGTCTGCTTGCGCCGGGTGCCGTTTTGCTTGCCGCGTTCAGCTACGGCTGTGCCGGGGTGTTTGGCCGTCGTTTTGCTGCAACGCCGCCAATCCTGACGGCAGCCGGGATGACGAGTGCTTCAAGCCTGATGTTGCTGCCGCTGTCACTCATGATTGATCAGCCCTGGCACCTGCCTGTCCCGACGACCAGCACCATCCTTGCCGTTCTGGGTACTGCAACGCTGAGCACCGCCCTTGCCTACATCCTCTATTTCGCCATCCTCAAACGCGCCGGGGCAAGCAACCTGCTGCTTGTTACCTTCCTGATCCCGGTCAGTGCGATTTTGTTGGGTGTTGGCTTTCTCGGGGAAACACTGAAGATGCAACATATCATCGGCATGACAGTGATTGGGGCAGGACTGGCGATGATCGATGGTCGACTGATGCCAAGGAAGAGAGGATAACGACCTTTCAGATCTTAGCCCTCAATTGGCTTCTCATAAACCACCCAGTTCGAGGCATTGCCGATCTGGTCGTAAAGCCGCCGTGCTGTCGCGTTGTCTTCTGCCGTGATCCAGGCCAGTTTGAACCAGCCGCGGTCGCGGGCAGTTTCGCCCAGCCGCTGCATCAGGGCCTGAGCCACACCATGGCTTCGGGCTTCTGGTGTGACGTATAGATCGTCAAGTTGGCCGAACCAGCTACCGCTCAGGGTTTCCGGCACGGCACGGTATTGGGCAAATCCGATCACCTGACCGTCCATGACGGCCAGCATGCAGTCCATTGGTCCGTCGGGGTCGATGATCCAGCCCCATGTCGTATCAAGTGCGGCTTCAGAGACCGCGCAGCCATAAAACACCATATAGTCGCGAAACAGGCCAACCCAGGCATCCCGGTCGGCACCCGTCGCGGGGCGTATTTCGATCATCTCGGCCATCAGTCTGCCATCTCCCAACCGATACGATAAAGGTTCGTTCCCGTCGCCTTGGCGGCATACATCGCCTGATCAGCGACATGGATCAGGGTATCAAGCGTTCGGGCATGTTCGGGATAGATCGAAATACCAAGGCTCGCCCCCACATGATACGTGCCGTCCCCGAGCTCCATCGGCGTGGACACGGTACCAATGATCTTCTTGGCGACACCATGCACCTCGGCGTCGTTATCCAGATCCTCAAGGATGATGGTGAATTCATCACCGCCGATGCGCGCAACAGTATCAGTTGCCCGAACAGCATTGACCAGACGCTGCCCGGTATTGACCAAAACACGGTCTCCGGCAGCGTGGCCAAGTTCATCATTGATCAGCTTGAAACCGTCCAGATCGATAAAGACAACGGCAACCTGTTTTTGATGGCGGTTTGCACGCTCAATCGCCCTTGAGAGCCGGTCCTCGAAGATGATCCGGTTGGGCAAGCGGGTGAGTGGATCATGGAAAGCAAGGTCGCGGATTTGATCGACTTCTTCGCGTTCCTCGGTAATGTCGCGCACAACCCCCATCATTTTGACGGTTTCCCCGGCCTCATCCTTGATGACGTTGCCGGTTTCGCGCAGCCATCGGATTGTGCCGTTCGGCCACACAACGCGGTATTCCTCGTCATGGTTCTGGCCGGTTTCAATGCAGCGGATTTCACCTTCGCGGACACGTTCCTTGTCGTCGGGATGTACGGCATCACAGAACAGGGAATAGGTCGGCGTTACCTCGCCCGGTTTATAGCCGAACATGCCGTAAATGGCGTCGGACCAGTAAAGTTCGTCGGTATCCACGCGCCAGTCCCAGGTCCCGATGCGCGCGAAATACTGGCTTTGCTTGAAGCGTTGCTCTTCCTCATGCGCGTCCGGTCGCACACGTGAGAGATCACGGACGATCAGCACACACTCATTCTGCCCCCGGAGCACGAGGCGCTTTACCTCAACCGGGAAAGTCGTCCCGTTCGAGCGCATCGCGTTGCTTCGGTATTCGGTTGCCTGCGTTCTATCAGTATTTTCAGGCCCATCAGGCAAAAGGTCGGTAAGACGAAGCCCGGAAACCGCGCCCTCCGGCTGATCAAACATCTCTGCCGCTGCGGCGTTCAGCGCCTGAACCGATCCATCTGCGCCCAACGTCACGATGCCATCCGAAATGTTCGCAATCAGGGTATCGAATACATTGAGCGTCGTCCGCGCCTGCCGGCGCGAATGGACGGAATATGCCAATGCGCCAACGGCAACGAACGCAAAGATAATGGAAAGATAGTCGACATAGGTCATCGGCAGGCGTGGTTTTCCCGGGTAAATTTGTCACGCTGAATATATACATACCAATGTATAATTGGAATCTAACCTTTGGGACAATCTCGCCTTTAGTGGATCTCTGTCCATGATCTGGAACAAAGATCACAGAAAGTTGCTCCTCGCCTTCACGCTGCCGATCAGGTGGTTTCGGCCTCTGCCTGGGATGGTTCTGCCGGGTCATCGGTAACTTCGGTGTCGGTCTGATCCATGCGATCAAGCACGATACAGGCGACCAGATCCCCACAAACATTGATCACCGTGCGGCTCATATCCAGAAGCCGGTCCACCCCCATGATCAGGGCGATCCCCGATGCCGGAACACCGATGGACACCAGAATGGTCGACAGGATGACGATCCCGACACCGGGCGTCGCCGGCGACCCAATCGACGCCCCCACAGACGTCAGCACAATCAAGACCAACCCCGCAAAACCAATTTCGACACCAAAAACCTGGGCGATGAAAATCGCTGCAACGCCCTGATACAAGGCCGTGCCGTTCATGTTGATTGTTGCGCCAAGCGGAATGACAAACTGGCTGATATGTTTTTTGACCTTGAGCGGCCCTTCGGCCGTTTTGATCGACAGCGGCATCACAGCGGCCGAACTTGACGTCGAAAAGGCCAGCAACATGACATCCTTGGCCGCACCGATAAATACGCGTGGTGGCAAACCACCGTATATCCGCGCAACCACAAGCAACATGCCAAGCATCAGCCCCAGGCCCAGCAGCACTGTCGCCACATAGACCAGCACACCCAACAATGCCTGTGGCCCGGTATCGGCAGTCAAACGCGCCATCAGACCAAAGACGGCAAGCGGCGCCAGCCACATGGCCCATTTCACGATCGTCAAACAGACTTCCTGCAAGCTCGCCAGCAGATCAAGCACCGGGCGGGCTTTGTCGCGTTGCATCACGACAAGCGCCACACCAAAAATGCTGGCAAATATAACAATCTGCAGCATGTTGCTTTCAACCATCGAGGACAGCGGATTGGACGGCAGAAGCGTTAAAACATGTGCCGGCAAATCAAGTAGCCGTGCCTGCCCGCTGCCAGCGGCCTCGGCCGGGGCCCCGATCGCACTGGCCAGACCAAGGTTGGTGGCATCTACGTAATCGCCGGGGCGGATAAACAAGGCCAGGGCAACCCCGATGGTCACAGCAATCGCGGTCGTCAGCACAAAGAACAGCACCGCGCGAACCCCAAGCCTGCGCAGTTGATCAATATCATCCGAGGAACACAGGCCACGAATGATCGATGAAAACACCAGCGGGATGACGATCATCTGGATAAGCGCAAGGAAAAGATGTCCGGGAAAGGCCAGCCAATTGCCCACTACCGATGCCGTTTCGCGCGACAGCAGCCCGGTTGTCGGACCGATCAGCAGACCGGTCCCCACCCCCAGCACCATGCCGACCAAAACTTGCAACCAAAGTCGCCCGCGCACCAATGCCTGTAGCGAATAGGCAAATGGCAATAGTGACCGACGACGCGTCTGATCTTGCCCGCCCGACATGTTCCACTCCCGGTTCTCGTCAGAAACGCTAGTATTACGTTACCTTATCAGCAAAACGCCAGTCCAGTTGATCAAAGTGGTGATAGGGAAAACCGGGCGGAGGATATCAGCGCAATCTAAAGCCCGCGATTCATATCAAGCTGCGTAACCTATGCACGGGTCAGGTCTATTTCTTACCGGCCTGCGGATTGGCAATGGCGTCGTGATCGACAAGATCCCACTTCTGACCGGCATTACGGTAAATCCGCTTCTTTTTGTGCGGGTAATCCGCAACGTCGTGGTCAAGCCTTTCACCGGCGACAATGCAGCGAAGCACGTCTTGGCCTGTATTTTTCATGGTATGGGGCAGTCCGCCCTTGCGATAGCCGATGAAATCGCCTGCTTCGACGGGGTAGGTTTCGTCACCAATTATGACCGTACCTGTCCCGGAAAGAACATAGGTGCATTCGTCCTCGAAATGGTGGACGTGATACTCGGTCGACCAACAGCCCGGCGGGACGTCGATGATGTGAAAACCAAGCCCGGTCAGGCCGGTCATATCGCCCAATGACTTGTTTGTGCGCTTTGCATTTTCATTGAGGAAATGGGTCTTTGCGGTGCCGTCAAACGCATCAATTTCTGATTTCTTTACAACATACTGTGTCATTGTCGTTCCCTGATCTCGATCTATTTCCATCAATGGTGACCGAACTATTGCGTTGCCTAAAGAGCGGGTCTTCGTGCCAGAATAACGCCCGTGACAACCAAAATGATACCAAGGATACGCATGACGTTAACCGGAACGCGCGGCGCGCCAAACAGCCCGAACGTATCGATCACCACCGAGCTTGCGATCTGCCCGGCAAGGACCAGCAAAACCGCCGTTCCAATCCCGACCTTTAGCCCGAGGATCGAAATCGACAGCAAATAAAATGCGATGATTGCACCGCCCAGGACTGTCGGGATGGCAATGCTGCCCAGCATGTTCAGGCGCAAACCACCGCTGAGATGCGCAAAGAGTGTTGCAGCCAAAGCCGCCGTCAGAAAAATGCCAACGGCTGCCGTCGGTGCACCGACCCTATGGCTAACCTCGGCACTCATCGCCGCCATAACCGGGATCGCAAGCCCGGCCAAAAGCATCGTCAGGTACATCCAGCCACTGCCCTCGTTCATCCTATACACTCCAAACAGCGTCAATCGGGAAGACATCAACGGCATGCGAGGTGCCGTTGATGTCATAGCCTCTGCAAGGGGGGGGGAAGCAGGGGCTAGCTTTGGGTTGACCGGATATCCCGGACGGACCGGCCCGATATGCCCCAGTCGTCCAGAGACACTTCGTCAATCACAACAAAAGTTGTCGCGGGTGACTTGTTCAGGACCTTCTGAAGCAGATCAGTTACGCCCTTGATCAGTTGCACTTTTTCTTCCGGTGTTGGGCCGGTTCCATCCGGCCCGCCTTCGCGGGTGACCTTGATATTGACGTACGGCATTGCTCAGTCCTCCTTTGCGCGATACGCGAAAACCTTGGTGATCACCTTCCATCCGTCGTCGGTATGGATCAGTGTCAGCAGGTCTTGATAATCCCGGCCCATCATGGTCATGCGGGCTTCGACCAGGCCCATCTGGCGGCCCGTCAGGGATACCCGGTCAACGCTTTCGCGGCGGGGATCACCGCGTTTGGCCGGGGGCTCACGGTTATCGATGCGCGTCATGTACGCCTCAAGGTCCATGAACTCGTGATTGCCGTCCGTCGCATTGACATAGGCAAGTTCCGGGTGGAACACGGTGCGCAGGATTGCACTGTCTGACTGATAAAGCCCTTCGAAATAGCGCTCCATCAACGCGTCGATCTGCAATTCATCAGAAGATTTCATCACATAAGCCCTTCGGCCTTCATCGCAGCCAGCGTTGCCGGGCGGGCCTGAATGCGCGCAACAAACGTCGCAAGGTTCGGCCAGTTGCCCAGATCGATTTCCTTGAAATTCGCCCAGTTCGCCAGAACAAAGGTATAGGCATCCGCCACCGAGAACCGGTTTTCAACAAGGTACTCGCGGCCATCTGCCAATACGCTTTCAAGATAATCGAACTTGGTTCCGACCTTTTGCTTGGCCGCAAGCTGTTCCGCCGCGCTCGACCCGTCGGTGAAAAGCGGGCCCCAGGATTTGTGAAGCTCTGCTGCGGCGAAGTTCAAGAACTGCTGCAGGCGGGCACGTGCGACCGAACCGGGCTTTGGCGAAAAGGCACGATCCGCATGGGTGTCTGCAATGTATTGCAAGATCGCGACACCTTCGGTCAGGGTATCCCCCGTTTCGATCTCAAGGGCGGGGACATAGCCATTCGGGCTGATTTCGCGATATGTGCGGCCGCTTTCGGTCAGGCCTTGCGCAACATCAACGCTTTCGATGTCAAACTTGGCCCCCACTTCATGCAACATGATGTGGCTGGCAAGCGAACAGGCACCGGGCAAGTAATAGAGTTTCATGGGTAGCTCCTTTGGTTTGATCTATGCCCCCTTTAATGCCAAACCAGACGAGCAATTGATAATATCGACTTTTCATAGTAATGATCTATAAATCAGATCATCTTGAGGCATACATGAACCTCGAACAACTCATCGCCGTTGACGCGGTTGTCAGTACCGGCACCTTTCGCGGGGCTGCAGACCGCCTGAACAAGGCGCAATCGGCCATCAGCCATCAGGTGCGCAAACTCGAAGACGAGCTGGGCTTTGCCATCTTCTCGCGCGAAGACTACCGCCCCCGCCTGTCATCAGAAGGCGAAGTCTTCCTGCGCGAAGCCACCCGCGTACTTGATCAATTCCACAAGCTTCAGGCCACCGCACAGGAACTGCGCAGCACACAGGAACCGCTGGTGCGCATTGCGCTGACCGCGACCATGTCACTCGAACCGATCCTTAAAATTCTCGGTGAAATCGGCGATAAATTCCCCAATACCCACATCGCGGTTGCCACCGAAATGATGGGTGGTCCGCTGGCCCGGTTGATGAAGGGGGAAGCTGATCTGATCATCGCGGGTTTGGAGGGGGTCGACATCGACCACGTCGAAACCACGCCTGTCGGCGCGGTAGTCATTCGCCCCGTCGCCCACCGCAGCTTCCCCGTGGCCGGGCGCAGCGGCATGCGCTCGCGCATGGAAATGCAAAGCTACGTGCAGGTCATCGTCTCAGGCACCGGTGGCCCGGATTACGACCAGTCACGCGACGTACTTGCCGGTGGACGGCGCTGGACCGTATCAGACTTCGCGACCAAGAAATCAGTCATCATGAATGGTCATGGCTGGGGCGGCCTGCCCGAACACATGATCGCGGAAGAACTCAAAAACGGCGAGCTTGTCGCACTCAACATCGAAGGTTTCCGCCCGCGTCACACAGAAGTCTTCGCCATAAGACGGCGGGATCAGACGATGGGTCGGGTGCAGGGGGAGATTTGGCGGGCGTTGCAGGCTAAAGCTGGGGTGTAGACCAGACGGCTTACTCGACCGCAAAGAAAATTGCACTGCACGTTTTTCATCCAAGATAGTTTCTCAGTCGACCATCTTGCCGAAATCTATGAACCCGCTATCTTCAACCGGCATAGGTTCAATGTTCGAACCGCCAAACCGTTCGATCACCTTGGAAGGGAGAACTGGCAAACACGGCAAGTCAATTTTCGCTGTGTTTCTCAGTTGATTGATAAACCGTTTATCCAAGGACACAAAATATTCGGCCCCATGAACCTCTGCACTCCATAACTGAAGCCCGTCAGGCCAATGACGTTCATGTGGCAACGAATCTATGATTTGATGAAAGCGAGATATCGACTTCAAATTCTCAAGCGTAAACTGGGAGAAATGGCCGCAGAGGCTCGGTTCCCTCTCAAAGGTTTCCCAAGAACATTGCCTCAGCAACCTACAAAACTCGATCACATTCTGCCGAGAAGAGACACTATCAGTATTTCCTTGCTGGAAACTGGATCGATCCACCGCGTCTTCTAGTTTTTGAATCGCAACACCCGCAAAAATGTCACCTCGAGTACCGACGGCGTCAGACCTAGCCAAGAAGCTCTCGAAATGTGTCTCATTTGAGATGCATAGATCAAAATTCGCAGTTCTTGCAAGCTTTGCGAGTGTCGGCAATTTGCAGATTTCTGAATAACGCCATGCTGAGTCCCCTTGCCGCTTTGGTTTACATTTCCACCCGGCAATCTTTACTTCAACCCTGTTATCTCCCCATTCAACGGTTTGGGAGATTGAACTTGGTATTATCCGAACACTCTCCGACATAACATTTCTGTCTAGGAAAATCCGCATCAGCCACCATGAACACAAACTATCTACTATTGGACTGCAAGAGTTCTGAGTTCCCAATTGTACGACTTTGCGCTCTGACCTGAAACCAATACTCGGACGGAATTGTAAAAATCAGCCTTTGGGCTGCTTTTTATCCTTGGGCGGAGCCCGGCGGACCGTTGCGCGTTTCGCGCAACGTCTCTCGAAAGCTGCGTGCCTCGCTTTCTCGCGAACCCACGGGGGCAAGCCCGATCCTGCGCGTAGAAATGAAACAAGCCCTGCATCATGGATGCAGGGCTTGTTTGATTGGTAGCGGAGGAGGGACTTGAACCCCCGACACGCGGATTATGATTCCGCTGCTCTAACCAGCTGAGCTACTCCGCCACAAGCAATTTTGTGGTGTTCCGTACGGTGCGGAACGAGGCGGTTTTTAAGTCAGGGAGCCGTCCCCGTCAAGCGCCTTTTTGACGATTTTGTCAAAAAACATTCCCGTAAAACCAGCGGGCGAGGAACATCAGCCCTCGCCCGCCTTATTTGGTCATCAGGCGTGATGGATCAGGCAGCACTGGCTGTGTTGCCGATCAGCTCTTCGCGGGTGATCCAGCCGCCGCCAAGGACGCGTTCGCCCTGATAGAAGACACCAGCCTGCCCCGGCGCGATACCAAACTGGGCATCATGCAGTTCAATGCGGGCTTCGCCAGCGGCTTCGGGGAAGATCGTCGCTGTGGTCGGCTGCATGGCCGAGCGCAATTTGACTTCGACCTCGACCCCGTTTTCATCAATCTGGTCGCCATCAAGCCAGTTCAGTTCGCGGACATAAACCAGTTTCTTGGCAAGTGCGGCCTTCGGGCCAACAATCACCTGACGCTTTTCCGGCGAGAGTTTGACGACATAAAGCGGTTCGGCCGTGCCACCAATGTTAAGCCCACGCCGCTGCCCGACCGTGTAATGGATCAGGCCGCGATGATCGCCCAGCACATTGCCATCAAGGTCGACAATCTCGCCCGGCTCACCGGCCTCGGGACGGAGCTTTTCGACCAGACGGGCATATTTGCCATCCGGGACAAAGCAGATGTCCTGACTGTCGGGTTTATCGGCAACTTCAAGACCGTATTTGGCGGCCAAGGCACGGGTTTCGGCCTTGCTCATCAAATGCCCCAGCGGGAAGCGCAGGAAATCGAGCTGTTCCTGAGTGGTGGTGAACAGGAAATAGCTTTGATCACGGTTGGGATCCGCCGCACGGTGCAGTTCGGCCCGGCCATTGGCGCCGAGTTTCCGCTGCACATAATGGCCGGTCGCCATGCAATCCGCACCCAGGTCATAAGACGTTTCAAGCAGATCGCGGAACTTGACGGTCTGGTTGCATTTCACGCACGGGATCGGGGTTTCGCCGCGCATGTAGCTGTCGGCAAAATCATCGATCACTTCTTCGCGGAAGCGGGATTCGTAGTCCAGAACGTAATAGGGAATGTCGATATCCTCGGCCACCTTGCGCGCATCATAAATATCGCGCCCGGCACAACAGGATTTCGCACGGGTCGGGGCATTGGCCCCCATATCATAAAGCTGAAGCGTGATGCCCACCACGTCATAGCCTTCTGATTTCAGAAGGGCCGCAACGGCCGAGCTATCAACCCCGCCCGACATGGCGACAACCACGCGGGTATCTTCCGGGGCTTTATCAAAGCCAAGAGAGTTCATGTTTCTCACCCATCCGTGGGTCAAGGCCACGGCGACAAGAGGTTAATCCAAAAAGGCAACGGGCGGCGCACCCGCCACCCGCAAAATATCGTTCGGGCTTATATAGGCGATCTTGCCCTATTTTGCCAGATCAAGTCCCATCTGCCAAAAATCGGCTTCAAGGCGGCTTGCCATGGTAAAGGTTTCCACCAGCCCTTCGAGGCGGCGATGCCCGCCGCGCGTGGCAACTGTGTGTTCAAGCAACTCGATCTCGGCCTTTGCCACGTCCTGAAATTCCTCGGACGCATACATTTCAATCCATGCCCGGTACGGATTGCCTTCAAGCACAGTATCAGAACTTGCCATCAGGCGGTTTGCGATTTCGGCATAGCCCACCATACAGGGCATCAGGGCCACCTGAAGGTCCACCACATCGCCCTGATGGCCACGATCAAGCACATAGCGGGTATAGGCGATGCAGGCGCGTGCTTCGGGCTGGGCAATGATATCGGCCTCGGACAGGCCCCATCCTTCGCAAAATTCCAGATGCAGCTTCATTTCCATATCAAGGATGGCATGGACCGTGCCGGAAAACTGGCGCATGGCGTGCAGGTCTTCGGCCTTATAGACCGCAAGCGCATAGGCGCGCGAAAACTGGATCAGGAACAGGTAATCCTGAATCAGATAGTGCTTGAATGCGGCTTCCGGCAGCGTGCCATTGCCAAGCTGCTTGATAAAGTCATGACAGACATAGCTTTGCCAGGCATCGGGCGCACAGGTGCGCAGTTTGCCAAACAGGCTGTCGGCCGGAATGATGTCGGTGAAGGTGGCGGGTTTGCTCATGATGTTCCCTTCCCTGTGTTATTTATATCTTGGCGCAAACAAAAACGGACCAGCCCGCAGATGCAGGCTGGTCCAGTATTTCGTGATCAGGGTGCAGGCCGTTTGGCGCACATCACGCTCATCAAAATCAGTCTTCGCGTTCGTCGATCCAGGCCATCTGGATGGCTTCGAGAATTTTCTCGTTCGATTTATCGGGATCGTCTTCGAACCCTTCAAGCTCGGTAACCCACTTGTGCAGGTCGGTAAAGCGAAGGTTGAGGTTATCCTTGTCAGGATGGGCATCCTCAAGCTCGATCGCGATGTCCTGAATATCTGTCCAACGCATGTCTGTCTCCTTTGGCGCCAGGGCGGTCACCCCGCCCGGTCAGCAGAAGGTGATGAAACTTACTTGTCGACCATCATGTTACGGGTCGCGGACGGCAGGGTCACGCGCAGGCCGTCAAGCTCGTCGCTCATGATGATCTGGCAGCCAAGGCGTGACGTTTCGGTCAGGCCAAAGGCAAGATCAAGCATGTCTTCCTCGTCTTCGGACGGCTCGTCGAGCTTGTCAAACCACTCTTCGTCAAGAACAACGTGGCAGGTCGAGCAGGCCAGCGAACCTTCGCATGCGCCTTCCAGATCAATGCCATTCTTGTGGGCAGCTTCCAGAACGGACAGGCCGTCGGCAACTTCGAATTCCTTTTCGGTGCCATCCGGCTCAACAAAAACGATCTTAGGCATCTGTGCCTTTCTCCTCGGTAATACTTTTCGTTCGATCTCTGTTTATATACGTAGCGGGGCTACGCACTTGTCCGGCCCTGACCTTGGCGGTTGTCGGGGACAATCGCCGCAGTTCGCCGGTTTGTCAATTCTACCGGTGTCGATTAATTCACTTACTAGTTCACTTCATCGACATTTTGCCCGGCAAGTGCCTGGCGGATCCGGCTATCCATACGGGCCTCGGCAAACGGACGCGATGCATTTTCAAGCGCCTCGGCGGCGTCATTGATGGCTTCGCGGTTATCGCCTGCGGCGGCCGTTTCAAGATTGGCAATGGCCTGTTTGATGTTGGCCTCGTCGTCCTTGCTCAGAAGGGCACGGTCGGCCTCCATCGCGGCATTGACCGCCAGAATGTTACGACGTGCGTCAACGCGGGCCTCTGTCAGGACACGCATCTCCATGTCTTCGCGGGCATGTACCATGCTATCGCGCAGCATGGTCGCCATATCGGACTCATTGATGCCATAGGTCGGCTTGACCGCGACTTCCTGTTCCGTGCCCGTGGTTTCCTCGCGGGCCGATACGGTCAGAAGACCATCAGCATCGACATTGAACTGCACGCGAATGCGCGCGGCCCCTGCTGCCATTGACGGAATACCGGTCAAAACAAAGCGCGCAAGCGATCTGCACTGATCGACCATTTCGCGTTCGCCCTGCACCACATGGATCATCATGGCCGACTGGCCATCCTGATAGGTGGTGAATTCCTGTGCCTTGGCGACCGGGATCGGGGTGTTGCGGTCAATGACCTTTTCAACAATCCCACCCATGGTTTCCAAACCAAGCGACAGCGGCGTGACATCAAGCAGAAGGTTGTCCGAGCCGCCTGTCAAAGCCTCTGCCTGAAGGGCAGCACCAAGGGCGACAACCTCGTCCGGGTCGATATCGGAAAGCGGTTCCTGTTCAAACAGATCTGCCACCGCCTTGCGCACAGCCGGCACACGGGTGGAACCACCAACCAGCACCACACCCTTGACGTCTTCGGGCAAGACATCGGCATCATCCAGCACCTGTTCGGTGATGGTGGTCGTGCGCGCAACCAGCTTGGCAATCATGCCATCGAACTGTTCACGGGTAACGCTGTGTTTGGTTTCTTTGCCATTCAAGGGAACGGTCACTTCGACACTGTCCTGATCGGTCAGGCTTTCCTTGACCGTCCGGGCGGCTTTCAAAAGGCGTTTGGCATCGGATGCATCAAGGTCATCGGTCGCCCCGCCATCCTTGCGTTCCGCCAGAAGGTGCTCGGCGATGGCGTGATCGAAATCATCGCCACCAAGGGCGGCATCCCCGCCGGTCGCCTTCACCTGGAAGACGCCCTTTTGCATTTTCAGAAGCGAGATATCAAAAGTCCCGCCGCCAAGGTCATAGACGGCATAAAGTCCCTCTGCCCCGTTATCAAGGCCATAGGCAAGGGCAGCTGCGGTCGGTTCATTGACCAGACGCAGGACTTCGATCCCGGCAAGTTTTGCGGCATCCTTGGTCGCGGTACGTGCCCCATCATCGAAATAGGCAGGAACAGTGATCACGGCCTTTTCGACCGGCTGATCAAGGCTTTCTTCCGCCCGTGCGCGCAGGGATCGCAGAATATCGGCAGAAACTTCGACCGGGGTCAGAACCCGGTTGCCGACATTCAGGCGCACCATCATCGGTTCGCCGTTTTCGGTCTCGGACTTTTCGGGCACTTCAACGTGATACGGCAGTGTCCCCGCGACCGATTTGACATCGTCGAGACCACGGCCCATCAGGCGCTTGACCGATGAAACCACACGGCTGGCATCGGTATTGATCTGATCGCGTGCGGCTTCGCCCACCACCGGCGTGTCATCGCCATAATAGACAACCGACGGCACAACCGCATTGCCACCGGATTTATCACGCAGGACTTCGGGTTTTTCCGAGTTCGAGATCGCAACAACCGAGTTGGTCGTGCCAAGGTCGATCCCGACAGCTATCTGGCGTTCGTCCTCGTGCGGAAGTGGCGTTTCGCCCGGTTCGTGGATTTTTAGCAGAGCCATCTTTACGTCCAGTCTTTCTTTTATGATCAGGCAGCGGCAAGGCGCGATTTCTTCGCGCGCGCTTCCTCGGTCATTTTCATCAGGTATCTCAGACGGGTAGCCAGTTTTTTGGCCGCGTCATAGGATTTGCTGTCAAAGGCGGCACCAAGGTCCTTTTCACAGGCGCGTGCCTGTTTGCGGGTATCCTTGATCATGGCATCAATCGTGATTTTGTCATCGGCATCATCAAGGGCCTCGCGCATTTCCATCGCTTCCATCAGAAGCCCCGGATCATTAACGGTATGGCCTTCGCCGCCTTCTGGCTCATGACCGGCCAGACGGAGCATGTAATGCGCCCGTGCGACCGGGTTTTTCAGCGTCTCGAAAGCTTCATTGAGGCTTGCGGCCTGTTGCGATGACAAGGCCTGTTCACGGCCGGATCTGGATGCAAACCGATCAGGATGGAGCTTTTGTTGCTGCTTGAGATAGGTCGCCTCCATCGCATCGACATCAACCGCAAAGGAATGTTTCAGGCCAAAGCGGGTAAAATGATCCAGCTGGCCCGGGGCTTGAATGGCGTTGCAGGTTTCGCAAAACAGTGCGCTTGCTTCGACCGGCCCCTTGCAGGACCAGCAGACCTTGTGCGCAGTTTGTTCGGTATTGCTCACGCGATGCACTTCCGAGGATTAAAAGACAAAAAAAATCAGTTCAAAAAGGTGACCGGTATTCGGTGAAATCACCCTTTTTCAGGCGATGGCCCCGGCGATGTCGCCAGGGCCATAACCATTCAGAAAGCAGGGAAAGCCCGGCCTGATCAGACGTGGAAGGATTCCCCGCACCCGCAACGACCTTTTTCGTTGGGGTTACGGAAAACAAAGCCTTCTTCCATCTTGTCGACTTGGTAATCCATCTCTGTACCAAGCACGAACATGATGGCCTTGGGGTCGATCAGGATTCTCACGCCGTCCTCAAGTTCGACAACTTCTTCGAAGCCATCGGCACCATCAGCATATTCCAGCGTGTAGGACAGGCCCGAGCACCCTTTGCTGCGCACACCCAGCCGGATGCCGTGCGAAGGTTTTCCGCGGCTATCAAGCAACGCCTTGATGTGATCAAGGGCAACCGGTGTGACAGAAATTGGTGACGGTAGAGCCATTTTATTCTCCCAAAATTCCGAAAACGTTGGGGAGCGGGCGCTGCTTATTCAGCAGCGTCCACTTCCACTGCGCCGTTTTTGGTCTTGTAGTCGCTGATTGCAGCCTTGATCGCGTCTTCGGCCAAGATCGAGCAGTGAACCTTGACCGGCGGAAGTGCAAGTTCCTCGGCAATCTGCGAGTTCTTGATCGAACCGGCTTCGTCAAGCGACTTGCCCTTGACCCATTCGGTGATCAGCGAGCTCGACGCAATGGCCGAACCGCAACCGAAGGTCTTGAACTTCGCATCTTCAATGATGCCTTCCGGGGTCACCTTGATCTGCAGCTTCATGACGTCGCCGCAAGCCGGTGCGCCAACAAGGCCGGTACCAACAGACGTTTCGTTCTTGTCCATCGAACCGACGTTGCGCGGGTTTTCGTAATGGTCGATCAGCTTTTCACTATAAGCCATGATAGGAATCCTCCTAAAAAGTCCTGAGTCTCTCTCACGAGATAGAATACATATCGAATGTGTCGATAGTACGTTTTCGGTCGTTGTCGTTCTTAGTGCTCAGCCCACTCGATCGACTTGATGTCGATGCCTTCCTGCGCCATTTCCCAAAGCGGGCTCATTTCGCGCAGACGCTCAACTGCTGTGCAGATGGCATCAACGGCTTCGTCGAGCTCTTCCTTGGTGGTGTAGCGACCAATGCCGATACGAAGTGATGTATGGGCCAATTCTTCGTCAACACCAAGAGCACGCAGAACATAAGACGGTTCCAGCGACGCCGACGTGCAGGCAGAGCCCGACGACACGGCAATGTTCTTGATATCCATCAGAAGGCTTTCACCTTCGACATAGGCAAACGAAATGTTCAGGTTGCCGCTAACGCGTTCGTGTTCGTCACCATTGACATAGATGTCTTCAAGACGGTCACGGAAACGCTTGAGCGTGTAGTCACGCAGCTCTTCGATGCGGGCGTTTTCCTCGGCCATTTCGTTGGACAGAATGTCACACGCCTTGCCAAGACCCACGATCAGCGGGGTCGGCAGCGTGCCCGAACGCATGCCACGTTCCTGACCACCACCGGTGATCTGTGCAATGACACGCACACGCGGACGACGGCGAACATACAGCGCACCAATGCCTTTCGGGCCATAGATCTTGTGACCGGAAATCGACATCAGGTCGATTTTCATGTCGTCAACGTCAAGGTCGATCTTGCCAACCGCCTGCGCACAGTCGGTGTGGAAGAACACTTTGCGCTCACGGCAGATTTCACCGATTTCCTTGAGCGGCTGGATAACACCGATTTCGTTGTTCACACCCATGACAGACACGAGTGCGGTTTCGTCGGTGATGGCCGCCTTGAGTTCTTCAAGATCGATCAGGCCATTATCCTTAACGCCAAGATAGGTCACTTTGTAACCTTCCTGCTCAAGGTGGCGGGCACTGTCGAGCACGCATTTATGCTCGGTGACAACCGTGATCAGATGCGGCTTCTTCTTGCCGTAAAACTTCATCACGCCCTTGAGTGCGAGGTTGTTTGATTCGGTCGCACCCGAGGTAAAGATGATTTCCTTGGCTGATGCGCCGATGATCTTGGCAATCTGACCACGTGCGACTTCAACCGCGTCTTCTGCTTCCCAGCCAAAGCTGTGGTTGCGCGAATGCGGGTTACCGAATTTCTCGGTGAAGTATGGCAGCATTGCCTCGACAACCCGCGGGTCGGTCGGCGTCGTCGCCTGGTAGTCCAGATAAATCGGCTTTGCTTTAAGCTCGTTCATTTTAAAGGCTTCCTCACTCACTCTTTTGTCAGGCAGCGTGACGCGTCTTCTTACGCGCTGCATTGCCCCTCATCCGGCTCCAAACTCGGACAAATGTATCAATATCCTCTGCAGTGCTTTCAAGTCCCAGACTGACCCGAATGGCCGAGCCCGGCTCGTCAACACCCATCTCCTTGAGTACGTGACTTTCACGTACCTTGCCTGAAGAACAGGCAGATCCCGAACTGATGGCAACACCTGCCAGATCCAGCGCCATAACCTGGGTTTCCCCGGGCATTCCAGGCAGGATCAGGCAACTTGTATTCACCAGCCGCTCCGTTCCCTTTGCGGCGATCTGAAGCTCTGGGGCAACAGACGCCAGTTCCGTCTCAAGGCGGTCACGCAAAACTGCAATATCCGCCATCTTTGCCGTGTTGGCTTCGGCACGTTTGGCCGCGGCTTCAAAGCCAGCGATCCCGACAACGTTTTCCGTGCCACCACGGCGGTATTTTTCCTGCCCGCCACCCCGGATCTGGGGGACCAGCATTACGCCCGGCGCAATCGCCAGCGCACCGACACCTTTCGGACCGCCGATTTTATGGGCCGAGATCGACACCATATCAACCAGCAAACGGTTCATATCGACCGGCAAACGTCCCAGCGCCTGAACAGCGTCACAATGGACTTTCGCACCATATTCGCGCGCCAGCAGACCAACCTTGGCCACCGGCTGAATGACGCCGGTTTCATTATTGGCCAGCATGACCGACACCAGAACCTTTTGCCCGGCATCCGATGCGTCCTTAAGCATCGTTTCAAGTGCGACCAGATCAATCACGCCGTTTGCATCCACCGGAATGCGTTTGGCATCGGGCCGTGCTTCGATGACCGAGGGATGCTCGACCGCACTGGTAAATACGGTGACGTCCTCTAATCCGTTTAACGCCAGATTGTTGGCCTCTGTTCCGCCGCTGGTGAAAACGATCCGTTCAGAATCGCCCCCCACCAAATCGGCGATGGTGCGACGGGCATGATCAACGATCTTGCGCGCGGCACGGCCACTGGCATGAACCGATGACGGATTACCTGCAACATCCATCGCAGCGATCATGGCCTGCTTTGCATCATCGCAAAGCGGCGCGCTGGCGTTGTAGTCGAGATAAACCTGATCGGTCATCAGTTTAAAATCATCCTTATTCGCATCTGCCCTCGATATAGAGGACCAATTACTGTGCCGCAACCTGCGACGGCTCTTCGATCTGGGTTGTTTTACCCGGGAATGTCCGAAGCGTTCCCGCCACGTTGCGATCCACCACATCAGCAAGGCTGACAGAGGCAAGATACAGATAAATCTGGTTGCCGAGCTCTTCCCACAGTTCGTGGGTCTGACAACGGCCCTTGTTTCCCTTGCAGCCCTTGGGCGAGCCGGATTTGCAACGGGTTGCACGGATCGGCTCGTCCACAGCCAGAATGACATCGGCCACACGGGTTTCAGTGGCATTGCGTGCCAGCAAATAACCGCCACCCGGGCCGCGCACTGAACGGACCAAGCCGCCCTTGCGTAATTTGCCAAACAGCTGTTCCAGATAAGAAAGTGAAATTTCCTGGCGGTCCGCAATATCTGCAAGCGCGACCGGTCGGTCCTTGCTGCTTTCAGCGAGATCGACCATTGCCATCACGGCATAGCGGCCTTTTGTACTCAGCTTCACGGTGCGTCCTCCTGCCTTGCTTTCGGGTTACCTAAAGCGGGCTTGTTCATTCACATTACGCAATGCATGCGCAAATTCTATTCCGATGATGCGACGATACGCGGTTTTTCAGGTGCGCTTTCCTCGCCGGCTTTTTCAGCCTCCAGCGCAACGACCTTGTCGCGCAGCGTCTTGACTTCACGCCCGAGTTCATCAAGGGCACGTGCCACCGGATCCGGCAGGTCGCCAAGCGGCGTACCATAAGCACAGAACCGGTCATCCTGTTCACGACGAACAATCTTGGCCGGAATACCAACCACAGTCGCCCCTTCGGGCACTTCGGAAAGCACAACCGCGTTGCCGCCAACACGTGCATTCTTGCGCACGGTGAACGGGCCAAGGATTTGCGCGCCAGAACCAACAATCACACCGTCTTCAAGCGTCGGGTGACGTTTCAGACCGCGCTGACCATCGCTGTTTACACTGGGCGACGTCCCGCCAAGGGTAACGCCCTGATACAATGTTACATCATCACCAAGTTCGGCGGTTTCACCGATCACAACACCCATGCCATGGTCGATAAAGAAGCGCTTGCCGATTGTCGCCCCCGGGTGAATTTCGATCCCGGTCAACCAGCGCAAAATCTGCGACAGGAAACGGGCCGTCAGGCGAAAACCGCGCTGCCACAGCCAGTGCGTACCACGATAACCCATGATCGCATGGAACGCCGGATAGCTGATCACGACTTCCCAGCGGGATCGCGCCGCGGGGTCACGGGCAATCATCGCGTCAATTTCCTGACGAATTAGCTTGAACATGGGGCGGTCCACTGTGTAATTAGTACCTTCGATTCCCGGCAACCGCTTCTACGCCCAGCCTCGCGCAGATCGCGAAAGCGGGTGAGACACGCAACATCGGGTTAGCCGGAATATAGGATAACCGAGTAACTTGGTCAAGTATTTGCCCAACGCAATTTATGCACAAACACGAAAAAACTCACAAAAACACTCGGATATTTTTGTTACACACATCTTTCCATTCGTGGACAGGAGCAGTCTGATCCATGCCTGAGGTCATTTTTAACGGCCCCGAAGGTCGCCTTGAAGGTCGCTACCATCATAACGGCGCTGACGATTCGCCCATCGCACTTATCCTCCATCCAAACCCGCAACAGGGTGGCACAATGAATAACAAGTTGTGCTTCAACATGTTCAACATGTTCAAGGATCGCGGCTATTCCGTCATGCGGTTCAACTTCCGCGGCGTGGGTCGCTCACAGGGTGTCTTCGATCAGGGCATCGGCGAACTCTCGGACGCGGCATCCGCGCTTGACTGGATGCAGACCTATAACGCCAATGCGCGCGCAACCTGGGTCGCCGGTTATTCGTTCGGTTCCTGGATCGGCATGCAGCTTCTGATGCGCCGTCCGGAAATTGACGGATTTATTTCGGTCGCAGCCCCGGCAAGTGAACATGACTTCACCTTCCTTGCCCCTTGCCCGTCATCCGGCATTCTGATCCACGGCAGCCAGGACACCAACATCCCGGTGGCATCGGTTAACAAACTTGCCGACAAGCTCAATGCCCAGAAGGGTATTGAAGTCGACATGTGCGCGATTGACGGTGCCGATCACTATTTTGCCAAACAGCAAGATGACGTGATCAAGCATTCGATTGCCTATCTGGACAAGCGCGGCGCGTAACGCGCTACATGCTTTTAAGAATAAAACGAAAGGCCGCCTGATCAGGCGGCCTTTTTTGTTGTGTACAGCTTTCCACCACAACACGGTTCAGGGACACCGGTTGTTCCGGGGAAACTTAGCGGCAAATCACGCAAATGTCGCACGGCCAGAAAACCAAAACATTCCGCCTCAACCGCATCACCATCCCACTTCAGCTCATCCACCGAGCGTACCGGTACACCAAGACGGGCTGCAAGTGTCGCCATGATGTAATCATTATGTCGCCCGCCACCGCAGACGAACCAGCCTTTCGGCGCACTTGGCAAATGGTTCACACCGGCAACAATGGCTGCCACTGTGCAATTGGCAAGCGTTGCCGCCCCATCAGGCACATTCAGCTTGGCCTCGACCACCAGCCCGTCGATGCGTGCTGCCATATCTTCGCGATCAAGTGATTTCGGCGGGATTCGATCAAAATACGGGTCTTCAAGGAATTTGACCTCAACCATCGGGTCGCCCGTACCCGATGCGGCCGTTGCCCCGTTCAAATCGACCGGATTGCCGGTATGGCGCAGCATCCAGTCATCAAGCCTGGCATTGCCCGGCCCGCAATCAAACGCCAGCAACACATCGTCCGTATCAATATAGGTGACGTTTGAGACCCCACCAATGTTCAACACCGCCACAGGCAATTCCACACCGGCACTTTTGATCAGGGCCGCATGATAGACCGGGGCAAGTGGCGCACCCTCACCCCCGGCCGCCACATCCGCCAACCTGAAATCGGCCACCACCGGAATGCCGGTTTGTTGGGCAAGCATGTGCGGCGTTCCGATCTGGCGCGTGATGCCATTACCCGGTTCATGAAATACCGTCTGACCGTGAAATCCGATGACGCCAACATCAGCCGCTGAAACACCGGATTTATCAAGCAGCATGTTAGCAGCGTCAACATGCACCTGTGTCAGATCATCGGCCACGACATGTTCGCTGTTGGTCGCACTGCGATTGCCGAAGCAGGCCCGCATGCGTTCGCGCAATTCCGGGGCATAGGGCACAAAAACCGATTGTCCGGTGCGGCGCACTTCGATGCCATCGGTTTCAATCAGTGCTGCGTCCACCCCGTCAAGGGACGTGCCGCTCATCATGCCGATTGCTGTTATCCAGCCTTGTCTCATGTCGTGCTCCGTGCGCGGTAAATTGGTGGTTTAACGCAGACTAGAACGAAATTATCGCGAATTCGTTACCCGGATAGCAGATCTGTTCGCCGATGCGTTGCCGAGCGGATGTTTTCTGTGCTAGATCATCGCCTCCGCACCAATCGGCGGATCGAATTTTCTATCACAACCAACATAGCGCAAAAACCATGACTGAACTGAAGTCTGATTTTCTCCGCGTCATGCATGACCGCGGTTACGTCCACCAATGTACTGATCTTGAAGGCCTTGATGCCTATGCATCGGATAATACGGTGGTGTGCTATGTGGGTTATGATTGCACGGCTGACAGCCTGCATGTCGGCTCCCTGGTATCAATCATGATGCTGCGCTGGTTGCAGAAAACCGGCCACAAGCCGATCGTCCTGATGGGGGGCGGCACGACCCGCGTTGGCGACCCGACTGGCCGCGATGATGCGCGCCCGGTACTGACTGATGAAATCATCGAAGCCAACATGGCGGGCATCAAAAAGGTCTTCCAGCAGTTCCTGGCGTTTGGTGACGGCCCGACCGATGCGGTCATGGTCAATAACGCCGACTGGCTGGACAAGCTGAACTACATTGAATTCCTGCGTGATTTCGGTCGCCATTTCTCGGTCAACCGCATGCTGAGCTTTGATTCCGTCAAGCTCCGCCTGGATCGTGAACAGTCACTGAGCTTCCTTGAATTCAACTACATGATTCTGCAGGCTTATGACTTTGTCGAACTGAACCGCAACTATGGCTGCACCTTGCAAATGGGCGGATCGGATCAGTGGGGCAACATCGTCAATGGTGTCGAGCTGGGCCGTCGTGTCGATGACAAGTCGCTGTTTGGCCTGACCACGCCGCTGATGACCACTGCATCGGGTGCGAAGATGGGCAAGACTGCGGCTGGCGCTGTCTGGCTGAATGAAGAACGCCTGTCGTCTTATGACTACTACCAGTTCTGGCGTAACACCGAAGACGCAGACGTGATTAAATTCATGCGTCTGTTTACCGAAATGTCGCTGGATCAGATTGCCGAATACGAAAAGCTTGAAGGCTCTCAGATCAACGAAGCCAAAAAGGTTCTGGCATTCGAGGCCGTAAAACTTTGTCGTGGCGAAGAAGCAGCCCTTGCGGCGGCTGAAACCGCCCGCAAAACCTTTGAAGAAGGTGTTCTGGCAGATGATCTTCCGACTGTGGAAGTCGCCAAGGCTGATCTGGATGCCGGCATTCCGGCGTTTGACCTGTTCCGTCGCGCGGAACTTGCCAAATCGGGCGGTGAAGCCCGTCGCCTGATCAAGGGTGGTGGTGCCAAGATCAATGACGAAAAAGTCAGCGATGAAAACGCAACCATCACGGCCGATGCCGTCAATGCGGATGGCGTGATCAAGGTTTCTGCGGGCAAGAAGCGCCACGTGCTGATCAAACCTGTCTGATCACAAAATACCGATTAGAAAGCCCCGCACGACTATCGGCGGGGCTTTTTTTTGTGCTGCACGATCGGATTAACCCGGTTCAGCACCTGTGATCAGGTTGCGGAACACGCCGGGCACAAAGGTCGAGAGCGGATTGACCGTGATGCTTGGTTCATCAAGATCGCCTTCAATCGTGTATGTCGGGGCAAAGATACCGCCCCCCTCTTCACCGACCAGAATATCCCCAAGCAGCGGAATTGCACCGAGTGCCGAGTTCAGCGCATAGACCGGCACAATCGATCCGGCAAGACGGATCTCGGATTTCGCCAGATCAATCGAACCATTGGCCGTCACCCCGACAGCGGCCCCGTTTGCCGCCACCTTTGAAAGTGACAGGACATCATTTACATAGGTGAAGTCGCCATTGAGCGCGTTAAACGAAATACCATTGCCTTGCAAAACATCACCAAGCCCGGTCAGGGATGCGGCACTCAGGACACGGGCCGCAATCGGTGCGTTAACGACGCGAAATTCATCAATGCTGGCCTTACCGGTGAAGGGCTGGGAAACATCACTTTCGTCAACCGTACCTTCAATCGTCATGCGTCCGCCCAGAAGGTTGTCATACATATCAACCGCACGCAGGAAACGACCGGCATCTTCGCTGGTGAGTGTTACCTTGCGTGTCTGAAAATCCTCGCGGACAACCTGGGCAAACACGTTTGCACGGTCGCCAAATGCCCCATTAAGAACAAGACGGTCCCATTCCTGCCCGACCGTGTGGATCGAACCACGCACATCGGCCAGCAGTTCTCCATTGGCCATGACCATTTGTTCAATGTTCAGGAACACCTCTGTGCTTCCGCCGGAGCGTTCGGCGCGTTCGCCAATCCCACCGCTATTGGCATCTGACAGTTCCTTGCGCCTGTCTTCGCCGTCGTCTTCTTCATCCACAATCCACGGGGTGGCGATCAGTTGGCGGGCGGTGATTTCCAGTTCGCGTTGGTCGCCTTGCTGACGCAGTGTGATTTTGCCATCATTCAGAAGCGGTTCTTCGCCCTTTAACAGGAAGCCATCGGCTGCAAGCGTGACAAGATAGTTCTGCGCGTCGGGTTCAAGTTCAGGTGTTTTTTCTTCGGATGCCTCATCATCGATGAACGAACGCAGGTCAAACTGCGCACCTCGAAGATCAATCAGCACTCTTTCGTCTTCTTCCATACGAACAGTGCCGGCAATGCCGATATTTTCGCGGAATCGGGTGTCTTGCAGCTCGACCAGCCATTTGTCGGCCATGACGTTATCACCACGCCAGCTCCCACGTCCGCTTGCTTCAACGGCAGGTGCCAAGATCGCGAAACTATCGACCACCCCGCCACCGTCAAACTGGACGGCAACATCAAACCTGGCCGATGCGGCAGCGCCCGGTTCCTTGCGATAGCCGATTGTTTCAGTCGGAACGGAAATTCTGACATCGGCCAGATCAATATCACCGACCACGCGCACCGCGTCGGAGGCAACCTGAATATCAAGATCGCCCTTTGCCATCCCGTTCAGGTACGGCCCCGGATCAAGTTCGATATCAGGCAGAACCGCAAGATCAAGATCGCCCGACAGTTTGTAGTGACTTGTGACAGCCGCGCCGTCGTCAAACGTTTCCACCCAGTTGATGTTGGTGGTGCCGCGACCAACGGTTGCCGTACCGCCCAGCTCCAGCCCCTTGGTATTGACCTGCAATTCAAAGCTGCCATCGGCGATGTCCATGCCGCGAAATGCCGACGCAATCGCGGCATTTTCAATGCGCGATGCTGCTGCAACCTCAACATCATCAAAAGTCACATCACGCAAAAGCGGAAAATTCAGACGCACGCGCGTGGCTTGATCACCCCTGATCCGGGCCGGGTCAATGCCCAGACGGGTTGCAAAACCAAGCGGTTTTGCCTCGATCAGTTCAAGGGCCTTACGCGCACTGCCCTGTGCAACAATTTCAATATCGGCGGAGGGCACGGGTTCATGCAACTTCGAGAAGACGATACTGGCATCCGTGACTTGAAGACCATCTGTCTCACCGGTATCGACAAAGATACTGAAACTGGTTTCGTCAAACTCGGCGCGGCCGGCGGCATTCAGCACACTGGGCATTTCACCCAGATAATGTACCGTCACACCCGACATCGTCATTTGGCCGCCAAGATCATCAAGAATAACGTCGTCTGCATCACCCTTATGCAGTTCCGTATGAAGCGTCGCCTGATGAACGATCCCTTCGGAAAGGTTGGTGACAACCCATTCACGGGCGTCATATCCAACGCCTTCGGGCCAAAGGCGATCAAGATCATTGGTCGCGACATCCTTGGCCGACGCATCAAGGTTCACCTGCCACTGCCCGAACGGATCAAGCACGACGCCCTGAAGCTTGGCCGACGCATCACCGACATTTATCACAACGTTATCGATGCTGAACCGGCCAGGCACATAGCTTGTGACGATCTGCCCATCTGAAACGCGATAGGTTGCGCGCATTTCGTCGGGAGAAGTGATGATGCCGCTGCCAACCGAAAGATCCGTCGAGGCAACAAGCAATTCCCCGTTCGGATCAAAAGTTGCCTGCAATTTACCGGACACAGGTACGTAGGCATCGCGCAATTTTTCAAACACATCCGAGATACTGACAAGGTCGGCCAGCTGCACCTCACCCAGTTCCGCTGCAAGATCAACCTCGCCAGTTTCCCTGCTGTAATCACCAGTCACCTTGACCTCGGTTGAGATATCCCCCGCACTGACCAGCATGGAGGCTTCTGCCCCGATCCCGAAAGCCTGACGCGATAGCATGATATCGGCTTGTGGTGCGGCCCAGACAATTCCGATTTTCTCATCGCGCACCTGAAGATCAGCATTGACGATCCCAAAGCTTTCAAAATAGGCCGCCGCCGGAATATCGGTACGCTCGCCCGACAGAATGGCAAAGACATCTTGCAGAACGGAGTTTGCGGAACGCTCGACGGTTGGGGATTCAGACGTCACTTCTGGAATAGGGTCAAGTTCTGCCTCTGGTACGTCGGGCAACTCAATCGTGACGGATGATCCACGACCTTTTTCATAGGTTTGCGCCGCAGGGGCCGTAACATCATTTGCTTGATCTGTGTCTTCGGCCAGGGCTGTAACATCTTCTGCAGCGTCTGTGGCAACATAGCCGATATCGATCTTGCCATCCGCGCTGCGTTCAAGGCGGATGCGCGGACCAATCAGATTAAGTTCGCGAAGCGCAAGGACGCCTTCAAACAGCGCCTTGCTGGAGAACACCACATCGGCTTCGGGAACGTTAAGGAGCTCCTGATTGTCAGGGCCAAAGATGCTGACCTGGCGCAAACCGACATCGAACTTTTCATCCCAGCCACGCCAGCGCAGAACGATATCGCCCACGGCCAGCCGGGTATTTCCCATGGATTGATTAAGATGATCGACAATATACGGGGTCAAGCGGTGCAGGGACACGGGTTCCTGTGACAGCCGCCAGATGGTGACAGCTGCGAACACGCCGACAAACAGGACGATGGCTGATAACGTCAGCGCCAGCCATCCGGCAAAGGTCTTAACGTGGCGCACTCTTTGTACCCTGTTTTACCGATGTCATATGCAGCAATATCAACAACCTGTCATATCCGCGATGGTTGTCGATTTGTCATTGGCAACCATATTACCTGAAAGTACCAGACCGTTATTGATCTATTCCCCTTTTTGTCCGATCACAGAAAAGCTAGAAATGGTTAAGTCGTCCTGTTGATCAGGACGCCCGACTCCTTGCAGAAATTATGCAATCAGGCGCAACCCTTTGCATAGCGCGGTTTGTTGCCACTTCGCAATACAAGGAACGCAAAAAGTGTCTCTTTCCTGGATTTCACAGGACCTGCCCCACGCCTTCGATTCCGACCGTGTCGCCAATGCGTTCGAACGCTGGAACGCGCTGGGTGATCGGCCCGTTTTCAAAAGCTTGTCAGACAAAATTGGCGAGATTGCGTCCGATCCCCAAAAACGTGCGGTTCTTGAAGCCCTGTTTGGCAACAGCCCTTATCTGACCAATCTTTGCCTGCGTGATCCCGATACGGTTTGCGACGTGTTTGACAATGGCCTTGAACAGGCCTTTGCCAACGCACTTAATCCCGTCAACGCCAGTGCGAATGCCCGGGACCTGGATCAGGCCGCGACAATGGCCGCTGTACGCATTGCGAAACGCAAGGCGGCCCTTGTGATCGCGATTGCCGACATCTGCAAGGCCTGGCCGCTTGATCAGATCACCTCGGCAATCAGTGAAACAGCCGAACGTACCCTTGATTTCACTATGGCGCATTGCCTGTCCGCAATGGCGCGCCTGCGTAAATATGACCTGCCAAACCCGGAAAATCCGCTTGAAGGATCAGGCATCTTTGCCATTGGCATGGGCAAACTCGGTGCGGGGGAACTTAACTATTCATCGGATATCGACCTGATCTTTCTCTATGATCAGGATGTGGTGACCTATGTCGATCCTGATCGCATTCATCAGGACCTGGTGCGGATGGTACGTGACATCACCCGGATCATGGAAGAACGCACGGGTGATGGATATGTGTTTCGCACCGACCTGCGCCTGCGCCCGGATCCTTCATCAACGCCACCGATCCTGTCGATGATTGCGGCTGAAACCTATTACGAAACAGTCGGGCAAAACTGGGAACGCGCGGCCATGATCAAGGCCCGTATCGTCGGTGGAGATCGCGTTTCGGGCAATGAGTTTCTTGAAATCCTGCGCCCGTTTGTCTGGCGCAAGCACCTTGATTTCATTGCCATTCAGGACATTCATTCCATCAAGCGCCAGATCAATGCCCACAAGGGCGGCAGCAAGATCAACATCCCCGGCCACAACGTTAAACTGGGCCGTGGCGGTATCCGCGAGATCGAGTTTTTTGCCCAGACCCAGCAGTTGATCTGGGGCGGACGTGAGATTGCGCTGCGCGGCAAGGCGACCTGCGACACGCTGCGCACCCTGACTGAAGTCGGCCAGGTATCCGAGGAAGTCCGCGACGAGATGGTGGCGGCCTATGAGTTCCTGCGCACGGTCGAACACCGCCTGCAAATGATCAATGATCAGCAGACCCAAACCCTGCCCGATACAGATCAGGGGTTGCTCGCCCTTGCGACCTTCCTTGGCTATGAAACGCTTGATGCCTTCAAGGCGGACTTGCTGCTTCATCTGCGCAATGTCGAAAACAACTATGCTGAATTGTTTGAAGACGACACGACCCTTGCCGGTGCCAGTGGCAACCTTGTCTTCACCGGCACCGAAGACGATCCGGAAACCCTGATCAATCTGCGCGAGATGGGCTTTGAAAATGCCGAAAACGTCTCGGTCACGGTGCGTGGCTGGCATCATGGTCGCTATCGCGCGACCCGGTCGCGCCGGGCGCGTGAAATCCTGACGGAACTGATGCCGACCCTTTTGGCGGCACTTGGTAAAACCACCAACCCCGACATGGCCTTTCGGGCCTTTGATGATTTCCTCAAGGGTCTTCCGGCCGGGGTGCAGCTGTTTTCGCTGTTCACGGCAAATCCGCAACTGCTTGAACTTCTGGCACAGATTGCCGGGACAGCGCCGCGCATGGCGAAATATATCGGGCGTAACGCTGCGGTACTTGATTACGTGTTGATGTCGGGATTCCACGAGGAACTGCCCGATGCCGATGCCATGATTGCCGAACTGGATGAACGCCTGTCGCGTGAAGACATGGTTGAGGACTGGCTGGATGCCGCGCGGCGCTGGGCCAATGACCAAAAGTTCCAGATTGATGTGCAAACCATCCAGAACCGCCACACGCCGCACGAAGCCGGTCGGGCCTTGGCCGATGTTGCCGATGTCGCCATCCGCGCCCTGTTCCCGCGCATTGCCGAAGATTTTGCCGCCAAGCATGGTACGTTTGCCGATGGTGGCCTTGCAGTCTTTGCGCTTGGCAAACATGGCGGTCAGGAACTGTCCCCCGGCTCGGACCTTGATATGGTATTCATCTATGAAGTGCCTGAGGACGCCGAGGAATCCGATGGCCAAAAGCCGTTATCGCCCGGGCATTATTTCATCCGCTTAAGCCAGCGCTATATCAATGCCCTGTCGGCCCCGACTGCCGAAGGGGTGCTGTTTGAAACGGATCTTCGCCTGCGCCCCAGTGGGTCCAAAGGGCCACTTGCCACCCATTTCAAAAGCTTTGAGACCTATCAGAACAACGAAGCCTGGACGTGGGAGCACATGGCCCTAACCCGCCTGCGTGCTGTTTATGGCCCCAAAGCGCTCTGTGACAAGGTTTTGGCAACCACCAATGACGTTCTGTGCAAGCAACGCGATCCGGACCAGCTGGTCCGTGCGGTTTATGATATGCGCAATCGCATGGAGGCCGGCAAAGGTGACAACCACCCATGGGCAATCAAGATGCGTCGTGGCGGGCTGGTTGATCTGGAATTCATTGCGCAATATCTGCAACTGCGCCACGCCCATGACCATCCCGAAATCCTGTCGCCCACAACGCGCGAGGTTTTCAAGAATCTCGGCACGGCGGGCATCCTTGAAGCTGACGAAGCCGAATTCCTCGCCAATGGCAGTTCCTTCTGGCTAGCCTTGCAGGCCATGCTGCGCCTGACCACAGAAGGACCATTTGACCCGGAAAAAGCCAGCGAGGATTTGCAAAAAATGCTGGCAAACGCCGGAAAATGTGATGATTTCGCAAGTCTACAGGACAAGATGGAAATGACGGCAACCCGCATCAAGGAAATCTATGATCGTGTGGTTGCAACGCCTGCGGAAAAGATTGCGCCAACTGATGCGCCGCAATGATCCAAGACCCCTTGCCATCCTTATAAGGCTTTGTATTTTCACGGTTGCAACATGCCGCTATGCGGTCCCGAAAGATAAAGGATAGACCATGACTGTTGATGTTGGTGACAAGGCCCCGGATTTTGAACTGCCGACCGATGGCGATGGCAGCGTTAAGCTGTCTGATCTGGCCGGCAAGCCGGTAGTGATCTATTTCTATCCCAAGGACATGACGCCGGGCTGCACGACCGAGTCTTGTGAATTCCGTGACGCCGAACCCGATTTCAGCGCCGTCGATGCGCAGATCATTGGCATTTCCAAGGACAGCGCCGAACGCCATGACAAATTCAAGGCCAAGCATGATCTGAACTTCATTCTCGCCTCTGACGAGAACGGCACCACCTGCGAGGATTACGGTGTGTGGAAGGAAAAGAACATGTATGGCAAAAAATTCATGGGCATCGAGCGGTCCACCTTTGTCATTGATGGCGATGGTGTCATTCGTAATGCCTGGCGCAAGGTAAAAGTCAAAGGCCACGTTGCCGAGGTGCTTGAGGCCGTTAAGGCCCTTTAGGCAAAGCACTTTTCATGATTGAAGGCCCGGCTGCCCAGAGCCGGGCCTTTTTCGTTGCCTGCCCCGGAAAAGCGTTTCTGATCAAAACGCTGATGACACTACCTTTTACTGATTGTGTTGCCATACCTTGCATGTCGGGATAAAAATTCAGACTTGGGAGTAAGGAGTATCGGGTGACCGGTTAATCACCTGATCGGGGAAAACAAGCCGGGACTGCCGGCAAAGCAGGTACAGCAATGAACAAGAATGTTGTCGATCTCGACGATCAAATGCTTGCGGATTTTCGCGATGAAGCAAATGACATCATCAATTCCATCGATGTGATCTTGCAGAACGCGCGCAGCAAAAGCGAGCCGGGCCATTTGACCGCCATCCAGCGCGAAGTTTTCAACTTGCGATACAAGGGCAAGTCCGTTGCCGCACCGCTGATCAATCTGACCAGCCACCGCCTTGCCGACTATGTCACCACCTGCAAGGAATTGAATGAAGGTTCGATCGAAGACATTCAGGCCTTTGTCGACAAGATCGAAAAACTGCTTGTCGGCGATATGAGCGCCGACGGTCAGGATACCGCCGAATTCGTGCGTGAACTGCCATCCAAACGTGCACCCGACATTGATCCCAACTGGCTGAACAAAGCCAATGTCGAGGCGCTTCTGGTGATTCCGCAGCGTTCAATGGCAACCATTCTGGAACGTGAACTTGCCGCCTGTGGCTATCGCAGTTCGGTTACACAAACATCGTTTGAAGCGATTGAGCTTGCCGTCCGCACCCGACCGGATTTCATCATTGTCGCCAAAACCATCGATGAACTGAGCGGTGTCGATCTGGCGAACGCCCTTCAGGCGATGCCAAAGACACGCGGCATTCCGACTGCGGTTCTGACGTCGGACGCACCGAACCATCCTTCGCTTCAGGATCTGCCATGCCGAACCGCCATCATCCGCAAGGGCAATGCCTTTGGCGAGGATCTGGCAGAGGCACTGGCGCGCTTTAACATCACCTGATTGATACGCGCTTGAGGATTTAAAAAGGCGGTCCGGCATTGATCTGCGGGCCGCCTTCTTTGTTTGCCAATTGACCTGTGCGTGCGCAAATGGCAGACAAGGCCAACCCATTTGCCATCATAGCCAGTCAAACGATCATGACCAAGCTGCCCCTTGCCGAAGCCGCGAAAAAGGCCCTTCTGACTGAAGACGCCACCGAGAAGGCTGATGTCACCGCCGAAATGGCCGCCATGTGGCGCAATGGCGAGATCAGCGAAGTCGGATCAACCGATCTGCCCGACCGTCCCGGTCGCCCGGCAAAGCCGGAATTACTGCCCCCCAACAAAATGCCAAAGCGCAAGAAAGGCAGTGTTCAGGGCCGTATTGGCCTTCTGCATGCACTGGCCCACATCGAACTGAACGCGATTGATCTCGCGTGGGATCTGTGTGTGCGCTTTCCCGAGGCAGACATGCCGCGCGATTTCCATGATGCATGGGTTCAGGTCGCCGATGATGAGGCCCGACATTTCAAAATGATTAACAAGCGCCTTGGTGAACTGGGTGCGGCCTATGGCGATCTGCCCGCCCACGACGGGCTTTGGCAGACATCGATGGATACGGCCTATGACATTTTGCCACGACTGGCGGTCGTGCCGATGGTGTTTGAGGCCCGTGGCCTTGATGCTACGCCGCCAACCATTGAACGGCTTCTGGCACATGGGGATACGGAAAGTGCGCGTATCCTTAAAATCATCGCCCATGATGAAATCGCCCATGTCGCCGCGGGTCGAAAATATTACGAATATGTCTGTGACCAGCGCGACCTGCCCTACTACACCACGTGGCATGACATGCTGCGCAAACATTTCCGTGGGCCTCTTAAGCCGCCATTTAATGACGAAGCGCGTTATGAAGCCGGCATGCCACCGGACTATTATCAGGACTATGTCCTTGAATTGCCTGACATCGACGGTGATGACCAATAAGGCTTCTGCACAGCTTGTAAGAATTCATCAAAAAATTGATGCATCTCATGGTAGTGCAAACTGAAATCAACGACACTCCCCCTCGCGATATTTGAAGAAAAGACGTTCTTTTCCGTATCATCAGCAAGGAGATGTCACCATGCCCTCCACCATGAAAGCCGCCGTCGTACGGGCGTTTGGCAAGCCGCTGTCGATTGAAGAAGTCACCGTTCCCAAGGTCACGCCAGGGAAAATTCTGGTCAAGATCGAAGCATCCGGCGTGTGCCACACCGACCTTCATGCCGCCGAAGGCGACTGGCCGGTCAAGCCGAACCCGCCCTTTATCCCCGGCCATGAAGGTGTCGGCATCGTTGCCGAAGTTGGCGAAGGCGTGACATCCGTCAAGGAGGGCGACCGTGTTGGTGTGCCGTGGCTGCATTCCGCCTGCGGGCATTGCCATCACTGTGTTACAGGCTGGGAAACATTGTGTGGCGAGCAGCTTAATACCGGCTATTCCGTGAATGGCGGCTTTGCCGAATATGTTCTGGCCGATCCAAACTATGTTGGCCACCTGCCCGATCCGCTTGAATTTGGCAATGCAGCCCCGGTGCTTTGTGCCGGTGTCACGGTCTATAAGGGGCTTAAGGAAACCGAATGCAAGCCGGGCGAAACGGTGGTGATTTCCGGCGTCGGCGGGCTTGGCCATATGGCGGTTCAATATGCCAAGGCCATGGGCATGAAAGTTATCGCCGTTGACATTGCCGACGAGAAACTTCAGCTCGCCAAAGACCTTGGTGCGGACTGGACCCTGAATGCGGCAGAGGCCGATGTTGTGTCCGAGGTGCAAAAACAAATGGGCGGAGCCAATGGCGTGCTGGTAACCGCCGTTTCGCGCGCGGCCTTCAAACAGGGTGTAGGCATGCTGGGCCGTGGCGGGACCATGGCGCTTTGCGGTTTGCCGCCGGGCACGTTCGAGCTTGATATTTTCGATACCGTCCTGTCGCGCAAAACCATCCGTGGATCAATCGTCGGCACCCGTGCCGACCTTCAGGAAGCGCTTGATTTTGCCGGTGATGGCAAGGTGCATTCCCACTTCACGACAGAGCCGATGGAAAACATCAACTCGATCTTTGATCGCATGCGCGACGGCAAGATCGATGGCCGTATTGTCATGTCGATCTGATCGACCGAAACATCGCCACACTGACAAAAAAGGCTGCCATCCGGCAGCCTTTTCTTTTGGATTCAGGCCGCTTTGGCCCGCATTGCGGCCTCATGGTCGAGCAGCCATTTCTTGCGCGCAAGCCCACCGGCATAACCAGTCAGGGTACCGTTTGATCCGATCACCCGATGGCACGGCACAATAATCGATACCGGGTTAAGCGCATTGGCACGCGCCACCGCCCGAACCGCCTTGGGGTTGCCCAGCTGATCGGCCAGCCCGGCGTAGGAGACGCTTTTGCCACTCGGTATCGTGATCAGGGCGTCCCAAACCGATTTCTGAAACGCGGTGCCGACCATATTGATCGCATCTAGTGGCAAAGCCCTAACAGTGCCAGCGAAATAGTCATCCAGCCACTTGACCACTGCTGCGGGTGCTTGCCCGCCTTCTTGCCATTCAAGGTCTTTGAAACGCCGGTTTTGAATGATGTGCAGTCGGTCGTCATTGTCTTCGAAATCAAGATGCACCAGCTTGCAACCAATGCTCGCAAGCGAAAGTTCCCCGATTGGGCTGGTATAACGTACGACGTTGATTTGGGTTGTCATCGTCATTCTCCTTCCAAAGCGGACCAAAGATACTGTGCGGCATAGGCCCGCCATGGCCGCCAGTTTTCCGAAACGGTTTGGAGCGCCTTGGCCTTGTCCGGACCACCACCCATACTTGACGCTTTAAGGATGCCAAGATCGGCTGCCGGGAAGGCATCCGGGTCACCAAGTCCGCGCAGGCCAAAATAGTTCAGCGTCCACGGGCCGATCCCCTTGATTGCGGTCATGGCGGCAATCAGCTCATCTGCGGACATCTGATCACAATCAGGTCTGGCAAACAGATCAATCACATCGGCAAGGGTTTGCGCCCGGCGCGTGGTCAGCCCAATCGGGATAAATTCCTGACCGATCAGGCTTTGCGGTGTCGGAAACACATGTGTGATACCAGTTCCCGCCACAAGATCATCGGGCAAGGCATCACCAAAACGTGCAACCAGCCGCCCGGCCAGGGTGCGCGCCGCCGCCACCGAGACCTGTTGTCCCAGAACGGCGCGCAGAGCCAATTCGAACCTCTCCCAGCATCCCGGCACACGAAGGCCGGGACGTTTTTCCACTAACGGTGCAAGCAACACGTCCTTGGCAAATTGCGCGGTAATGGAGGGCACATCAGCATCAAGATCAAATAACCTTCTGACCCGTGCGCCAATTTCAAGCACCGCTTCACGCCCCGGACCACGCAGAATGACATCCACACCACTTTGATCCGTACTGAAATGACAGATCATCAAGCCGACCTGACCATCAATCTTGAAACCGCGCACATATGTCCGTTCGCGTACCGTTTCCAAGCCGGGAATGGCGCGGGCACGGAAGAAGGCCAAAAGATATTCGGCATCAAACGGTTGGCGGGCACGAAGTCGCAAAATCAAATCGTCACGTCGCGCCGCAAACGGATCATCCACTTTTGCCGGTTTCTGCGTGCTGGTTCTGATTCCCCGTCGAAAGGCCGTCGGCGCCTGTCCATAGGCCTGTTTCATCGCATCGTTGAAACGCCGCAAACTGCCAAACCCGGCAATATCAGCGATTTCAGTCATGGTCAGGTTGCTATCGACAATCAACTGCCGCGCACGGAGCAGTCGCCGCGCCTTGGCGTGTTCTTGTGGGGTGACGCCGGTATGATCCTTGAATATTCGCCGCAAATGCCGGTCGCCAACGCCAAGGCGATCCGCCAGATCGGCAATCGATCCATTTTCAAGCGCGCCCTGATCAATCAGACGCACCGCACGGGCAACAGTTGCGTGCACCCCGGCACTGGCCGGACTGCCCGGTGCGGCTTCGGGACGGCAGCGCAGGCATGGGCGAAACCCATGGGCAATCGCGGCCTCCGCACTTGGGTAGAATTCAACATTGTCGCGCTTGGGCGTGACGGCCGGGCAAATCGGGCGACAGAAAATCCCGGTGGTCCGCACAGCAGTATAAAACCGCCCGTCAAACCGTCGGTCCCGGGTTTTGAGTGCCTGATAGCAAATATCGTTATTGAGCTGTTCCATACCCGACAGTTTAGCAGAATTGATCAACAAAACTCGCCAGATTCGGACTCAGACATGAGATCGAAGGAATTGAAGGGCCCGAACTCAAGTGACTATCGGTGTTGGTTTCAGGGTCCCGACTGAGTCGACATTTACATCCATTTGGTCACAGCAGGGGATTGGACGTCACTGGCCTGATGAAAACAGACCAGTGACGCACCTCGTACACTTCAGAAACAAGTCGTCACTATTGGTTTGCTACAACGATCTGACGCTGAGAGCCAAGCCCCTCGACAGATAGCTCGACGACATCTCCTGCGTTTAAAAATCGCTGGGGTGTGAGCCCCATACCGACACCTTCGGGCGTACCGGTCGCGATTATATCGCCCGGCATCAGACACATGAATCCCGACATATAGGATATGATTTCAGCCACGGAGAAAATCATATCGGCTGTTGTGCTGTTCTGCACGGTTTCACCGTTTACAGAAAGACGCAGGGTCAGGTTTTGAGGGTCACCGGCTTCATCAGGGGTAACCAGCCATGGGCCCAGCGGGCCGAAATTTGGTGACGATTTCCCCTTGATCCATTGTCCGCCGCGTTCGATCTGATAGGCGCGCTCGCTAACATCGTTGATGGTGGCAAAGCCTGCCACGTAATCAAGTGCTTCGTCTTTGCTGACATAGCTGCAGGGACGGCCAATGATGATGCCCAGTTCAACTTCCCAGTCTGTTTTGACCGAACCGCGCGGCAAAATGATCGGGTCATTCGGCCCACAAATGGACGATGTCGATTTTGAAAAAAGCACCGGTTCTTTTGGTTCGGGATTGTTGGTTTCGCGGGCATGGCGGGCATAGTTCAATCCCACCGCATAAAAATTGCGCGCCGCGCCAACGCACGGGCCGATACGGGTTTGCGGATCAACAACAGGCAAATCAGACAGATTACGATCCGCCAAAGCCGTCAGCTCTTCGCAGGTCACAGTATCGGGAGTGAAATCGGCAATCAAAGCGGAAAGATCGCGAATGTTCCCTTCCTGATCAAGGCATCCGGGCTTTTCACGCCCGATCGGTCCGTAGCGAAGAAACTTCATTATTCAGTCCTTTCAAAAATGTTCTTTCAATTGGCCTATGAGGCAGAGCGCAGGATCATGTCGGCGGCTTTTTCCGCGATCATCACCACCGGCGAGGCGGTGTTACCCGATACAATGCGCGGCATGATGGAGGCATCAACAATGCGCAAACCGGTTACACCGCGCACCCGCAATTGCGGATCCACCACCGCCGCGTCATCAACCCCCATCCGGCAAGTGCCAACCGGATGGAATATGGTTGTGCCAATATCGCCAGCGGCACGCGCCAGATCGGCATCATCAATGATGTCGGCACCGGGCAGATCTTCGCGCGGGGCATATTTTTTCAATGCCGGCATGGTCATTAATTCCCGCGCCTGACGCAGTGCGCGAAGCGCGACATCAATGTCGCGACTTGCGCTAAGATAGCGCGGGGAAATGTCGGGATGTGCAGATGGTCCGTCGGACGATATATGGGTGGAGCCGCGGCTGTCTGGGCGCAGATTACATACAGATACCGTAACAGCCGGATAGGGATGAAGCGGATCTCCGAGCTTGTCCGTGGACAAAGGTTGAATATGATATTCAAGATCAGGTGTCTCGATTTCAGGACTGCTTTTGGTGAAGATTCCAAACTGGCTGGGAGCCATGGACAGCGGGCCGGATCGGCTCCAGAGATAACTTGCGCCCATGCTCATTTTCCCCAACCAGGAATTGGCGATCTGATTAAGCGTGCGGGCATTTTCAACGCGGAAAATCATCCGAAGCTGGAGGTGATCCTGCAGGTTTTCACCGACATGAGGCATGTCACGATGCACCGCAATGCCCGCATTTTTAAGACGTTCACCCTGCCCAAGCCCTGATGCTTCGAGCAATGCCGGCGAATGAATTGCACCAGCAGCAAGAATAATCTCTGCTTTGGCTGATGCTTGAACGGACACACCGTTTTGTCGAATAGTCACAGCATTCGCGCGGCCGTCCTCAAACGTGATTGCCTCGACATGCGTGTGGGTTAAAAGGCGCAAATTGCGACGCTTCAGAGCGGGTTTGAGAAAGGCCCGCGCCGCACTCCATCGGCGACCACCATTCTGGTTGACCTCGAAATAGCCGGCCCCCTCGTTGTCACCGCTGTTGAAATCATCGGTCGGTGGCACACCCATTTCCTGTGCGGCGCGCTGAAAGTCATCCAGCAGATCCCATTTAAGACGCTGGCGGGCAACTTTCCATTCACCACCCTGCCCGTGCATCTTGCCATCACCACCGGATCGGTCCTCGGAACGGACGAAATACGGAAGCACATCATCCCAGCCCCAACCGGTATTTCCCATCTGTGCCCAGCCGTCATAATCGGCGGCCTGACCGCGCATATAGATCATGCCGTTGATCGAACTGCATCCCCCCAGAACCTTGCCACGCGGATAGGCCAGTTGGCGACCGTTCAGGCCCGCTTCGGTGGTGGTTTTCATCATCCAGTCGGTGCGTGGATTGCCCATGCAGTAAAGATAGCCGACAGGAATGTGGATCCATGGATAGGTGTCTTTCCCGCCCGCCTCGATCAACAGAACGCGGTTGGCCGGGTTCTCGCTCAGCCGGTTTGCCAGTACGCACCCCGCCGTGCCTGCACCAATGATAATATAATCGTACTCGCCGTCTAAATTGCGGTTCATGTCGGTACCTGGAAATGTTGTGCTAGTGAATTGCGATTGCCGGGAAGAGGACAAGCAGGCCGACGGCCAGCACCTGAAGGCAAATGAACGGCGCAAGCGATTTGAATATCTCGCCAAGGGTGATATCGGGCGGCGTCACGCTTTTTAAATAGAATGCGGCAGGCCCGAAAGGCGGCGTCAGGAATGAAACCTGCATGTTCATGGCAAACAGCACACCGAACCAGACCGGATCGTAACCAAGCTCCAGAATGATTGGGACGAAAATGGGCATAGTCAAAAGTGCGATGCCCACCCAGTCGAGAAACATGCCGAGGATAAAAAGGATCAGCATCATGAACAGGATAATTATCATCGGCTCGTTTGAAATGCCGGTAATCAGCTGCGAAACAAAGCGAATGCCGCCCATCAGGTTGTAAACGCCAACCAGTGCACTTGCGCCAATGCCAATCCACATGATCATGCCGACAGTTGCCAATGTATGCAGGGCTGCATCAAGCAACATGCCAAACGAGAATTCCCGACGCAGGATCGTTGAAACGATGACACCTGCAACGCCTATCGCCGATGCCTCGGTCACTGACGCAATGCCGCCGTAAATTGACCCAAGAACGACAAACACCACCAGCAAGGGCAAAACAAGACCACGCAGTAGCGGCAAGTTATCGCGGAACGAGACGCGCTCTTTGGGTGGGGGCGGTGCGGCGTTCGGATCAAGATAGGAACGCAGCAGAATATAGGCGATATAAAGCCCCGCCAGCATGAAGCCCGGTACAAAGGCGGCGGTAAAAAGATCGCCGACCGAAACATTGGCGGTCAGGCCATAAATAATCAGGACGATGGATGGCGGAACCATTGTGCCAAGCGACCCGCCAGCGCAGACCACACCAATTGCCAGACGCCGGTTGTAACCAAGGCGCAGCATCTGTGGCAGGGCGACAAGGCCAAGCAGCACGATTTCACCACCAATAATGCCGCTCATTGCCGCAAGAATGACGGCCACGAAAATTGTCTGGACCGCAACGCCGCCGCGCAGGCGACCGCCAACAAGTTTCATCGCGTCAAACAAGTCACGCGCAATGCCCGACCGGTCAAGGATGGCCGCCATCAGCACGAACATCGGTACCGAGACAAACACAAAGGATGACACGAAGCTGTAAACACGGCTGGTGATCAACGGCACCGAACTTGGCCCAAACCAGCCCACCGCAAAGATCAGTGCGACAAGGAGTGTCACCATGGCCAATGGCGTTCCGGTCAGTAACAGCACGACCAGAAGGGCAAACATCAGCAATGTTCCCCAGCCGATCCCCAACGCCTTGAGGTTCAGTCCAAGATCAAGAAGGTCAAACATCGTCATGCCCTTTTGGCGCTTTGCAGCCACGTGCGTAATTGAAAGTCAGGATGAGGAACTGGAGGCTCATGGCAACGAGCACGCAGAACAGGAATATTTTCAGCACTGCAGGCGCTGGCGAGTTCCAGGCGCTTCCGGTGGTTTCCAGAAAGAAGCTGCCATCGGGACGAAACATCGCCTTTTTAACCATCAGCCACGATGCCCATGCGAAGAACAGGCTGGCCCCAAGACAGGCGATCGAAATGACCACGTCGAGCAAATGACGCAGGGACGCTCTGACAACATCATAAATCAGAACAACGCGGATATGCGTGTTGCGTGCGACACAGTAAAGCCCGCCAAAGATAAAGGTGACGGCACTTAGAAATATGGATGTCTCATGTGCCCATATTGTAGGTCGGTTGAACACATAGCGCAGAAAAACCTCCATCACGAGGATCGCCATGGCAGCAAGGATACACACGGCAAATCCGCGTGCTGCAACCGTTATGGCGCGTCCGAGCCATCCGGCTTCGGACAGGGCTTCTTGATTGGAGAGACTGGTTTGCGGCACATCAGGTGCCATAGGGGTATCGTCGAGGCGCTCGGACATGGCGGGCCAATCGTTTCAAGCGGAGTAATGATCGGAAGGGATATCCGGGTGCGATCAACGCACCCGGAAGATTTGCGTCAGTCCAGCAGACCTTGCGATTCCAGATATTCAGTCAGCAAGTCATAGACCTTTTGCGCATTTTCAGATTGCGCAGCGACTTTTGACCATTGATCCATTGCAATGGTGCGGAACTTTGCACGTTCCTCGGCCGACCAGTTGTGAACTGTAATCGACGGATCTGCTTTTGCCTCGGCCACAGCTTTCAGATCATTCATTGACAACTGGGCCACAGCATCCTGGGCAAAGTCGCGTACGGAAACCGTCATGATTTCCTGCAGGTCTTTTGGCATTGCGTTCCATGTGTCGAGGTTCATGGCAACCTCAACCAACGGCATGGAATGAAAACCCGGATAGACCGGATGGACACCGACTTTGTGCAGACCTTGCTGGTGGTTAGTTGAAAACACCGTAGAGTCAGCCGCATCAATCACACCCTTATCAAGTGATGTGTAGACCTCAGAATACGGCAGGTTCACCGGTACGGCACCCGCAGCAGCAAAGACTTCTTGAATGAGGCCTTCGGGCGCACGCACTTTCAGGCCCTTGAGATCGGCAACGCCATCAAGCGGGCGGTCAGACACAAAGCCTTCCAGGCCGGTTGTCGTCGCGCCGACAAAATGCAACCCATAAGGTCCTTCAAGCTCATTCATCAACTCATAGCCACCGCCATAATTGATGAAGCGGAACATTTCATCTGGCGATGCCCATGCGCCGATTGGGTTGGCAATAAGGCCAAATGCCGGGTCTTTGCCGGAAAAATAGCTTACATCCGTGATGTGGCCATCCAGAATACCGCTGCCAACGGCTTCCTGTGTTTCGCTGTAATCAACGACCGAGCCGACGGGCAGAAGTTCGATGGCAATGCGCCCGCCCGACATTTTATTGACGCGCTCGGTCCATTCTTTCTGAATGGCAAAGTTGGGGTTCCCGGCGGGGTCAACCGACTGGAATGTAAGATCAAACTCCTGTGCAGCAACCGTGGTACTGCCGAGCATAAGCGCTGCAAACGCCAGGCTGAGATTTAATCGTTTCATGGTTTTTCCTCCCTGATTGAAGCATGTTTCCGTGATCCCATGCCTTTGGACCTTTTCGTAAATTGGACGTCGTGCCCTGCACGAGTTCAGGCCACGCTGCGCTCCCGGTTCTGTGCCGGTGCGTTGACAAGATTGCGCAGCGTACCATCGCGCAGATACAGCATCGCGGTTTCAACCGAAAGACGGCGCGCATCCGCCACACTTTCGGGGCTCGACCATGCTGCGTGCGGTGTTAGAAACAGCCGTTCCCCAACAATTGGATCCTTGCCATTGGCATAGGCAAGAGCAATTGCGTCGTCGGGTGCAGGCGGTTCTGTGGGCAGCACATCAATACCGGCACCAGCAATCGTACCGTTACGCAGGGCATCAAGCAGTGCATCGATGTCGATAATTGCACCACGTGCCGTGTTGATCAGCAGTGCATGGGGCTGCATCATGGCCAACCGTTCAGCATTGATCATCCGGTGGCTTTCATCTGTGAGCGGACAGTGCAGGCTGACAACATCACTTTCGGCCAGAAGGTCCTCGAGGCGATCACAGCGGTCAACACCGGCGGCAATTTCCGTACCCCGGGAAACCAGCGGATCATAGGCCAGGACACGCATGCCAAACGCCTTTGCGCGAAGCGCCGCAGCTATACCGATACGCCCAAGACCAACAACACCGAAAGTTTTCCCGCGAAGCCTGCCCAGCAGCGGGGCACGGGCGTGGTCAAAACCCCCACGCGGCGATTCCATCAGATTTCTGTGATAAGACCCGATACCACGGCGCATCGTCAGCATCAGTGCAATCGCATGATCGGCCACTTCACTTGTGCCATAGTCAGGGGTGTTGCACACAGGAATGCCAGCTTCGGCCGCAGAATCCAGATCGATATGATCAAAGCCAACACCAGCACGTACGATCACCTTGCAGCGATCAAGTTTTTCAATCACTGCGCGGTTCACGGGCATTTCATGCCATACCACCATCGCATCGCATGCGCCCAGCACATCGGCAGGAATATTGTCTGGTGAACGTTCGCGATAAATATCCCAGTCGACCTGATCACCTGACGTGCGGCGTTCTATCAGCGCGTCATCTGGGTATTGAGCATCGGGGGTGAGCAGGCGAAAACGGGACATAAGGACCTCTTGAGTGTTCGTCGATATTAGGTTTCATCAAAATTGCCATTCTAGAATTCTAGAATTTTAATGACTTGTCAACAGGGATTGTTTGGTGTTTTATAGCCGAGCAAAATCAGGGGATTGATGGCAATTGATGCCATCACTGGGGTAATCAGAGAATGTGAAGGAGAGTACCGTGTCGCTCACTCAAGAGGCTTGTGAACGACTTCGCGATGCGATTGTGTCGGGCAAGTTTGATTTTGGTGAACGGCTGTCCGAGGAGCAAATTGCCCGTGCGCTTGGCATGAGCAAGGCGCCCGTCCGTGCGGCTTTCACAGACCTGCGCGACATGGGCCTGGTCAGCATCGTCCCGCAGGCCGGGACATATGTTTTTACGCCCACGCCCGAGGAAGTCAAAGAGATGAGCCATTTTCGCGCAATGTTGGAGCGGGAGGCACTTGGAAGCGCTCTGACATGCGATCCCGACGGTCTGGTGCAAGGTCTATCAGCAGCGATTGTACAAATGCAGCATGCAATAGATGCCCAGGATTTCCGGCTCTATAGCCGCGCCGATAGCGCGTATCACCGCGTAATTCTGCAACATGCAGGTAACCGCTATCTCGAAAAAGCCTATGATCTGACCGCAACCGCGCTGGAAGCCCTTCGGGCCCACTTGCAATCGGGTGAAGGGGATTTCTGGCAACGTTCCTTTGCCGAACACACACAGATGCGCGACCTGATGGAAAAAGGCCATTTCGATGATGCCCAGGCCTTGCTTGAGGAACATATTCTGGTGATCAACCGGTCGATTTCTCTGCCGTCGGCTAACATCAACCAGCGCACCAGAAGTCGCCGAAGGTCTGATGAAGAATATGCATCCTTGCTGTCGTAACCGCGTCTCTACGCTGACTGCTAAAACGGTATCAATGCTAGCAGGCTCTGGAATCACATCAGCTGATTGCAACAAGCTTTAGTTTAGCGGGATGTCGTTTTCGGCCTTGCCGTCCTGATATTTGGCGGACAGGCGGTCATACTCGTCTGATATCGCCCTGGCACGTGATTGATAATCCGCCTTCTTACCCTCTGGCATCTCTGCGACCATGCCCATCATCGAATGGCTGTCCCAGAACGCGTTGGATTTGTTGTATTCGCCGTCCTCAAGGGTAAAGACCTCCTTCATGATTTTCAGATCATGGGGGATGGCGAAGGCATCGCGCGAATCTTCATACGAGAAGAAATAATAGAAATTATCAAACCCCGCCCAGGCGATGGCCGACAAACACATTGAGCACGGCTCGTGCGTGGAAAGGAAAATCAGTTCTGACGTTGCCGGGCGTCGATCAGCCGGGATCTCATAGAACCGCTTCAGGCAATGGACCTCACCATGCCAGAGCGGATTTTCGGTTTCATTGTTGGTTTCGGCAATCACAAGCGAAAGGTCATCCTTGCGCAGGATTGCCGCCCCAAACAGCTTGTTGCCATCCGACACGCCTGCGCGGGTCTTTGGCAGAATATCGTCTTCAAGTACTGAAAAAAGGCGGTCGAGAATGTTCTGGTCGATCTTGGTATCGGACATGGTGGCGGCCCCGGATGGCGGTAATTCTACATGCTGCCATTTCATCGCGTCCGGGCCGCCAAGCCAACCTGTTTTTCGCTTTAAATCGCGCTAAACAGCGTATCAATCCGATTGACAATCAAAGACCGCGCAATATGCCGTCATTGTCGGGCAGTTGCCGACTTTCCGGCGGTACCGGAATATAGAAATCCCGATCAAGCAATGTGTGGATCGAAATCAGGGTTGGGGATTTGGTATCACGCACCTTGGTAATCAGCGCATGATCAACCGGTGCCATTTCGCGGATCTTGATAACTTCGAAAATCGGACCGTTGGGTGTCGCGAGTTTGAACTGGTCGCCAACCGCGACCGGACCATGGGACTGATGGGCCATTTGGATCTTCCCGTGAGAGTATGGATGTTTGCTCCGCGCAACCTGCCGGTGTCCCGTATTGCCCGGGTGTTTTATTGTATAAGACAGATCGCGCTTGACCGTACTCTTGCAGAGCTATCCGGCAATTCTGTGACAGAAATGGGATTTTTACGGACAAAACCGATTTTTTTGCCATTTCGGGCCACTCAACCAAAAACACCCCGCTGATTTTTCAGCGGAGTGTTTGCAAATTCGCGTGATTGGCAAAGCGTGATCAGTCGATATCTTCGACTTCGCCTGCTGACCCTGTGACCTTTGCGGCAAGGGCTGCTGCCATGAAGGCATCAAGATCGCCGTTCAGAACGCCCTGGGTATCAGACGTTTCCGTTCCGGTACGCAGGTCCTTGATCATCTGATAAGGCTGCAGGACATAGGACCGGATCTGATGACCCCAACCGATGTCGGTTTTGCTGTCTTCAACCGCCTGTGCTTCGGCTTCGCGCTTTTGCAGCTCTGCCTCATAAAGACGGGCTTTAAGCATCTTCATGGCCGTTTCACGGTTTTTGTGCTGTGAACGATCATTCTGACACTGGGCAACAATACCGGTCGGAATATGGGTCATACGCACGGCAGAATCGGTTCTGTTAACGTGCTGACCACCGGCACCCGATGCGCGATAGGTATCGATACGAAGATCCTTGTCCAGGATCTCGATTTCGATATCGTCATCAATCACCGGATAGACCCACACCGACGAGAAGCTGGTATGGCGGCGTGCGGAACTGTCATAAGGCGAAATACGCACCAGCCGATGTACGCCCACTTCGTTCTTGAGCCAGCCATAGGCATTGTGACCACTGATCTTGTAGGTCACCGATTTGATACCGGCTTCCTCACCGTCACTTTCTTCAAGCATTTCGAGCTTGTAGCCCTTGGACTCTGCCCAACGGTAATACATACGCGCGAGCATGGATGCCCAATCCTGCGCCTCTGTCCCGCCTGCACCGGCGTGGATTTCAAGATAGGCGTCATTGGAATCGGCTTCCCCCGAAAGCAGGCTTTCAAGTTCGCGCTTTGCGGCGATCTCGCGGATCGAACGCAGAGCTTCTTCGCCCTCCTCGATCGTTTCGTTATCGCCTTCTGCTTCGCCAAGCTCGATCAGTTCAACACTGTCTTCGAGTTCCTGGGCGAGCTTTTTATAGCCATTGATGGCGTCATCAAGCTGGGTACGTTCACGCATGACTTTCTGCGCATTCGCCGCATCATCCCAAAGGGTCGGGTCTTCGGCGAGTGTGTTCAGTTCGTCCAGGCGTCTAAGAGCGTTATCCCAGTCAAAGATGCCTCCTCAGCAGTGCCATCGACTGCTTGATTTCATCGACCAATGCCTGTGCTTCAGCGCGCATTGATGTCTCCGTTATTCGTCTGAAAATCTGTTTTACCGCATGGATGATGCGGCAATGTCGGCGTGGCTTATAACAGTTTTTGCCCGGCTTGAAACCCCTGCAACAATGCAAAAACCCGGCACGATTGATGTGCCGGGTTCTGTCATGAAAGTCAAAGCAGACAAAGATTTGGATCAGGAATAAACCGGATCAAGCGTTACGGTGTACAGCTCCTCGTCAGCGACATCGCGAAGCGAAACGCGGAACTGTTCTGTATCGGCATCAATATCCACCAGTCCGAAGAACTGAAGTCCGTAGGATGGCGGCAGGTTGATGCCCTGATCCTCGGTCGGGTGTTTTGTGAATTTGACCTGCGGACCGAATGTGTTGTCCATATCATTCGGACCAAAAGTTCCCGCATGCAGCGGACCGGATACGAATTCCCAGAAAGGTTCGAAATCCTGGAACTGTGCCTTGTTCGGGTCATAGTAATGGGCTGCGGTGTAATGTACGTCCGCCGTCAACCAGACCGTATTGTTGATTTTGGCGTTCTTGATGAAACGCAGCAGTTCAACGATTTCAAGTTCACGCCCGGCTGGCGCACCATCACCATTGGCGAGGTTTTCAAACGTGCTTTTGTTTTTCCAGTCATCATAGACAATCATGCCAATCGGCATGTCAGCAGCAATGACTTTCCAGGTCGCCTTTGAATTCAAAAGCCCCCGTTTGAGCCATTCCATCTGCGCACGACCAAGGAAGTCCGTGTTGTCCGTCGGTGACGGGCTGTTATTTGCATCGTTGGTGCCACGATAAGTCCGCATATCAAGGAAGAAGATTTCCAGTGACGGCCCGTATGACACCTTGCGATACACCCGACCCGGCTCGGATGCATGTTCGGTAATCGGCAGCATTTCACGAAAGGCGCGATTGGCACGTGCAGCCAGCAAGGATGCAGATTTTTCGGTATAACGATCATCGCCCAGCAACATCTCGCCCGGATACCAGTTGTTGGTCACTTCGTGGTCATCCCACTGATAATACACCGGCACCAGACGGTTGAATTCACGCACATGCTGATCAAGCATGTTGTATTTGTAATTGCCACGGAACTCATCGAGCGTCTCGGCAACCTTGGCGGTGTCTTCGGTGGTGATGTTTTTCCAGATTTCGCCGTCTGGTGTTTCCTTGGTCTCGGCAAACGGACCATCGGCATAGATCGTATCGCCGGAATGGATGAAGAAATCCGGGTTATGTCTGGCAATCGTCGCATAGGTTTTCATGCCACCACGGTCTTCATCAATACCCCAGCCCTGCCCGCCGGTATCGCCGGACCAGCCAAAACGAATGTTGCGCTTCGCTGCCGGCGCTGTACGGAAATGTCCGATAATCGGCTCTGACGATGCGCGCCCGTCATCAAGGTTCTCGAAATGGATCTTGTAAAAAATGTCCTGACCGGCTGGCAGATCTGCAAGGGCAAGCTTACCAGCGAAATCACGTTCTGGCAGCACATCGACATGTGGAATACGCACCGATTTCTTAAAGCCTTCGGTGGTTGCGATTTCAGTCACCATGCGCGACGCACGATCTGCACGCCCCCAGATGCACGCAGTGCTTTGGGTGACATCACCACTTTGAACGCCGTGTGTCACAATCGGACGGTCCGCTGCACGTGAAATCGACGGCATAACAAAACCACCCATTGCAGTTGCGGCACCTGCAGTCGCACTGCGGGTCAAAAACTTTCGGCGGGAAAGACGAAAAGTCATCACAAGAACCTCTTCAAGGTATGAAACAATACATTGAAGATCATGACAAAATCCGATGACACGCCGATGTCAGTGTCTTGATTGTTTTGTCACGCTTTGATGACTCAACAGGTTTGTAAAAAGGCCCAAGCGAAAACAAATTCATTCGGATGAACCTGTCACTGAACGAAAAAAGCCGGATGCTGATCACATCCGGCTTTCATCATGTATTTTCCGCAAACCCGACAAGGGTTGGCAGGGTCGGCTCAAGCAAACGGGTTAGTAGATACCACCCGGCCCGGCGACCGAACCGCCGCTGCTGTCTGATCCACCCGAACCGCTGTATCCGCCATCAATGACATTGTCGTTTGATGCCGGGATCGTGCCGGGTTTGAAGGCCTCCCAAATCACGTCCTGATCGCCCGGACGGGCCGGAAGACCGGTGCGTGCTTCAACACGAACCATGCGAATGCCCGGTGGGGTTCGGAACGGGATGGCTTTGGTGCCCTCAAGTGCGCCGCGCATGAATTCCTTCCAGATCGGGGCGGCAGCACTGGCGCCCTGTTCCTTGTCACCAAGGGATCGGTTGTCATCAAAGCCGACATAAACGCCAACGGCCAAATCCGGCGAGAAACCGACAAACCACGCATCGCGCGAATCATTGGTTGTGCCGGTCTTGCCTGCCAGCGGATAGCCAAGCTCTGCGATGCGACGACCGGTCCCGCGCGAAATGACACCTTCCATAATGTGAACCATCTGGAATGCGCTGGCCGGATCGGTCAGTTGTTCGCGGGTATCAGGCAGATCCGGCGGCATCTGATTGCGGAAGGTCACGTCCTGACACTGCGCACATTCGCGTTCATCACGACGGTAAATCACGTTGCCGCGGCGGTCCTGAATACGGTCAATCAGGGTCGGGGTGATATCCTTGCCGCCATTGACGAGTTTGGCATATGCCGCCGTCAGGCGCATGACGGTGGTTTCCGCTGCACCAAGCGACATCGACAAAACATCTGGCATTTCTTCGACAATGCCAAAGCGTTCCGCGTAATCGACCACCGTCGGCATACCGATGGTTTGCGCCAGACGCACCGTCATAAGGTTACGCGATTTTTCAATCCCCAGACGCATGGTCGAAGGACCATAGAACTTGCCGCTATAGTTGCCCGGCTTCCATTTACCAAGTCCCGGTCCCTGATCAATGACGAACGGGGCATCCAGAACCAGTGTCGAGGGCGTAAAGCCCTGATCAAGGGCCGCAAGATAGACAAACGGCTTGAAGGCCGAACCCGGCTGACGACGGGCCTGTGTCGCACGGTTGAATTTCGACAGGTCATGGGAAAAACCACCGGACATCGCCAATACGCGACCGGTGTGCGGATCCATCGCCACCAGACCGCCATTCACATTCGGGATCTGGCGCAGGCCATAGGTATTTGGCGGCAGTGTTTCGCCATCAAGTTCAGCGAAATGTTTGACGTAAATGACATCACCCGGTTTGAGGACATCGGATGGACGGTTGACCACAGCCCCCAATGTCTGGCCCTTTTGCCACGGGCGCGCCCACGTCAGGAAGCGCAGTGGAATGCGCCCCTGTTCGCCATTCATCAGGCCCAGTTTCGCCTCGTTGGCATCGGTATCAAGCACCACCGCACGATCCCAGGGGATATCGGCCGGTGTTTCGACCTCGCGCAGGGTCTGCTGCCAGTTGCCCGAAAGGTCGATATTGGTGATCGGGCCACGCCAGCCATGACGGCGGTCATATTCCACCAACCCGTCAAACAGGGCTTTGTCCGCAATATCCTGCAAGCGCGGAACGACGGTGGAACGCACCGAAAGGCCACCGTCATAAAGCATGCCCTCGCCATAGCGATCGACAAGCTGGCGACGGACTTCTTCGGCAAAGAAATCGGCCTGATAGGTATCAACCGACTCACGGGTTTTTCCTTCAAGCGGGGATGACCACGCTGCCTGTGCTTCGGCCTCGGTGATGTATTTTTCTTCCAGCATCCGGCCAATCACCCAGTTACGACGTGCCTTGGCTTCGTCGTGGTTGCGCACCGGATGATAGTTTGAAGGCGCCTTTGGCAGAGCGGCAAGATAAGCTGCTTCCTCGACATCAAGTTCATCAAGGGACTTGTCGAAATAGCGCAGCGCCGCTGCGGCCACACCATAGCTGCCGCTGCCGAGATAAATCTCGTTCAAATAAAGTTCGAGAATGTGTTCCTTGGAAAACGCGCGTTCGATCCGGAAGGACAGGATCGCTTCCTTGATCTTGCGCTCATAGGAAACTTCATTGGTTAAAAGGAAGTTCTTGGCGACCTGCTGGTGATGGTTGATGCACCGACCGGGCGTTTGCCCGTGCCCATATTGACAACGTTGGTCACAGCCGCCCGCAAGACCGACGCAAAATCGATACCGGGGTGGGAGAAAAAGTTTTTGTCTTCAGCCGCGACAAAGGCATCAATGACCTTGTGCGGAATGGCCGAAATCGGCACGAAGACGCGCTTTTCACGCGCATATTCAGCAATCAGCGCCCCGTCTGATGCATGCACACGTGTCATGACCTCGGGTTCGTAATTTTCAAGCTGGGTGTAATCGGGAAGTCCCTGACCAAAATGCCAGAAGATCGCCAGCATACCGGCTCCGCCCGCAACCGCCATCAAGAACAGAAAGCCGAAAATACTAAGTAGAATGCGCATGTAAGCAGGTCTTTTTCATTTTGTTGGCCTGATCCGGTAAGGGGGCATATTCATGCACTCTTCGCGGAAATGCAATGTTCCGGCAGACATTTCGCATGCCTGTGCCGAAAACCCGGATTTGTCCGCATTATAGCGGCAAAATAATGACGAGGTTGTGACAGCCGCCACGCCCGACAAGTTTTTGTGTGAAGACGTCCGCACACAATCGGTTTGCCTGGGCATTCGGCCATGCTGGCGTCATGCACGGTTATTAAAACCCGGTGCTTAAAACTTGTGTTTCTCGAAATAGATATCAATTGCCCGCATGACGGCCTCGGCAATCTTTTTGCGATGTGCGGGACTTTGCAGCAGCTTGGCGTCTGTTGCGTTTGACAAATATCCCATTTCAAACAGGGCAGACGGGATATCAGGTGCCTTGAGAACCGCAAAACCGGCAAAGCGATGGGTGCGGCGCTGCAGCTCGATGCTTTGGGCAAGCTGGGTAACCATGTTCGCGGCAAGCGTTGCCGACAGGTTCATGGTTTCGCGCTGCGCCAGATCAATCAGGATGCTTTGAACCAATGTGTTTTCATCTGACAGATCAATCCCGGCAATAACGTCGGCCTTGTTTTCCTTTGATGCCAGTGCGGCGGCCTCTTTGTCCGATGCGTTTTCCGACAGGGTATAGACCGATGCACCGCGATGCTTGGGATTGCCAATCGAGTCCGCATGCAGGGAAATGAACAGGTCTGCGTTGTTCTTGCGCGCGATGTCCACGCGTTGACGCAACTTAAGGAACACATCCTTGTCGCGCGTCAACAGCACGCGATAGCGCCCCGATGCTGTCAACGTTTCAGCAAGCTGTCGGGCCGCAGCAAGGGTCAGGTCCTTTTCATAGACATTGCCGACCCCGATCGCCCCTGGATCAACCCCGCCATGACCGGCATCAATGGCAATCAACGGCTTTTCATCACCGCCACGGCCCGACTGCACGGCGACATCGACACTTTGTTCGGTCGCACTCGTGTCGTTGCGGCTGCGTGCGGAATAGGCTTCCATGCTTTGGCGCGAAGCGGTCAGAAAGGCTTCGCGCTGGGTAGGCTTAAGATCAACCACCAAACGGTTCGGCTTTCCCCCGCCAGGAGGCAGCGCAAAAATCTTGGAAACCAGTGATGGCTGTGCGACGTCCAGAACCACGCGGAACGTGCCGGGTTTAAACAGCCCGTAACGCAGACCGGATATCAATCCCCCGCCCGAGGTTACCTTGCCCGGGGGCGCATTCCAGTCGATTTCGGGCATATCGATGATGATGCGATACGGATCGGGCAGCAGGAAGTAGGTAAAGTCGACCTCCTGATCAAGATCGATCACAAAGCGGGTGTAGTCGGGATAAACACCCAATCGCGCGCCGAGCACCTTGGCAGGTTCGGCCGATGCTGTGGAGGCGATCATCTGGGATGCAAACAGCAACGCAAACAGCACCATCATCGTTCGGGCGATCTTGGTAAAGATCGACCGCGACCGGACGGTTTTCGTCATGGAACGTGAATTTGCGTGCTTTGAAGTCATTTGTGGTTTCAGCGCCTGTTAACCTGCAAGAGCATCTGTTAACAGCTTATAGCAACGCGTTGGTTAACGGGCAATTGACCAACACCAGAACTTGTCGGGCATACCTTTCAACTTTCCGCGATGACTGGGGTGAATGGCAACACTGTAAAAACAGTGTCTTTTCATATATTTGCCGGAAATGAATCGCCAAAAAGAAAATCTCGCGGATTTCTGTGTTTTTTTACGCGTTACAGTCAGAAAGTCGTCACATCGCGCAACAAAACTGTTTGTAGCACACGCATAAAAGAGATATGTTGCTCGCGAGATTCCTAATAGCTTTGTGGTAAGCAACCAAAATGCCACCAGGCTGAGGACGCGACGAGTGCAGTTCTTACGGTCGGTGTCTCGGTGACGCGGCAATTCCCGCTCCCGATAGAGCCCTCCTCAAAAAGGCTGTCTTGGCGCGCTCGAAAAGACACGCAATCTAATTCTTTTGTTTCAACACCAAAACCAGGTCCAACCGGAAGAGCAGCCGACACGCGATGACCCAGATACATACAGGACATATCGCGACCTTTATGGGCGGCGCCTCTGGATACGCCGGTTTGTTTGCATATCAGCGCAATTGCGCCCATAGCATTGAACTGGCGGGGCCCACAGGAACAGGTTCCGAATGGTCAAACGCATGCTTATCGATGCAACGCACGCGGAAGAAAGCCGCGTCGTTGTTATTCATGGAAATCGCCTAGAAGAATACGACGTCGAAACTTCGACGAAAAAACAAATCAAGGGTAATATCTATCTTGCGAAAGTCACGCGGGTAGAACCGTCGCTTCAGGCGGCCTTCGTTGACTATGGCGGGAACCGTCATGGTTTCCTTGCGTTTAGCGAAATCCACTCCGACTATTATCAAATTCCGGTTGCCGACCGCGAAGCGATTGCGCAGGGCCATGCCCAAAGCAACGCACAGGTCAAGGACGCCGAAATCGTCGAAGACAATATCGGCGATGGCGACGACAGCCAGAAAAAAGAAAAGAAACCGTCCCGTTCACGTTCACGCCGCAAACCGCGCGCCAAGGACAAGGACGAGGCATCTGACACGCCAAATGCAGAATCCCCGGAAGCAGAAGCATCCACTGATGCCCCTGCCCAGTCCGAGGCTGCGACTGATACCACCAGCTCTGGCGACGAAGAAGACGCCAAGCCGCGTCGTCGTCGCCCGCGCAACCGTCGCAAGAAAAGCGATGAGGTCGAAGCGTCAGGTTCGGACGCAGAAGAAAATTCGTCAACGGATGGCAACAACGATAGCGGATCGGATGGTGATGACACTCCGACCGGTGGCAATGCCGCAATGTCGGCTGAAGTCGCTGAACTTGATGTTGATATCGATGCTGACACCTCGGACGAGGACACCGGCAACGAGGTAACATCACTCGACGCAGAATCCGATGTTGAAGAAGACATTGAAGATCTTGGCGGTGATGACAGCGACGAGTTCGTCGAATCGCACAGCCGTCAGCTTCAGAAACGCTATAAAATTCAGGAAGTTATCAAACGCCGCCAGATCATTCTGGTTCAGGTCGTCAAGGAAGAGCGCGGCAACAAGGGTGCTGCACTTTCGACCTTCCTGTCCCTGGCCGGTCGTTATTGCGTTCTTATGCCAAACACCCCGCGTGGTGGCGGCATTTCGCGCAAGATCACCAATGCCAAGGACCGCAAGCGTCTGAAATCCATTCTTGCAGAGCTTGAGATTCCCGATGGCATGGCCGTCATTGTCCGGACCGCCGGTTCCGAGCGGACCAAGGCAGAAATCAAGCGCGACTTCGATTATCTGATGCGCCTGTGGGATCGTATCCGCGAAACCACCCTTCAGAGCCAGGCACCTTGCCTGATTTACGAAGAAGCCGATCTGATCAAGCGTTCCATCCGTGACCTGTATGCACGTGATGTTGATGAAGTTCTGGTCGAAGGTGACGAAGGTTACCGGGTTGCCAAAGACTTCATGAAGATGCTGATGCCGTCGCATGCCAAGCGCGTGCAGCCCTACAAGGATCAGGGTGTGCCGCTGTTCCACCGTTTCCAGGTGGAAAGCCAGCTTGATGCGATGCTCAATCCGGTCGTACAGCTTAAATCCGGTGGTTATCTTGTCATCAACCCGACCGAAGCATTGGTTGCGGTTGACGTTAACTCCGGCCGTTCGACCCGCGAACGCAACATCGAAGAAACCGCTTACAAGACCAACCTTGAAGCCGCCGAAGAACTGGCACGTCAGCTGCGCCTGCGTGACCTTGCCGGTCTGATCGTTGTCGACTTCATCGACATGGAAGACCACCGCAATCAGGCATCGGTCGAGCGCAAGCTTAAAGAAGCGATGCGCAACGATCGCGCCCGTCTGCAGATCGGCCGCATCAGCCCGTTTGGGCTGCTTGAAATGTCGCGCCAGCGCCTGCGCCCGTCGCTGGTCGAAAGCGCGTTTGAGGTTTGCACCCACTGCCGTGGTGTCGGTCTTGTCCGTTCGATTGAAAGTGCGGCCCTTCATCTGCTGCGCGTGATCGAGGAAGAAGGCATGCGTCGCCGCTCCGGCGCGCTGACCGTCCATGTCGCAAGTGAAGTTGCGCTTTATATCCTCAACCGCAAACGTGATTCGCTTGGCGAAATCGAAAGCCGTTATGGCTTCAGCGTCATGATCTTTGGCGATGATAGTCTGATTTCGCCGGACCACCGCATTGAGCGCACCCGTGCGAAAAAAGGTGACGAAGCCGACGAAGCTGCACCGGTTCTTAATACCGACAGCGTGTCGCTGACCGCGATTGAAAATCCGGTTGATACCGATGACGAAGACGAAACCGAACACAACGAAGACGACGATCAGGGCGGCAAGCGCCGTCGTCGTCGCCGTCGTCGCCGTGGCCGCAATGATGACCGCGATGATCGTAACAACGATCAGCAGCAGGACGCATCGGGTGACAGCGATGATTCTTCGGACAACACGGATCGCAACAACAAAACCGACAATGACGACGATGATGACGACAGCAACCGCAAACGCCGCCGTCGCGGCAAGCGTGGTGGTCGCCGCCGTTCGCGCCGTCAGGACTTTGATGGCAACCGCACCCGTTCGCCCGCTGATGATCCGGCCCTGACGGCAGCACGCCGCAATCGTGATCACGAAGCACCGGACGGCACGGCGGAAGACACCGTGATCGACGCCGAAACCGAAGGTCAGGATGCTGACAGCTTCGAGCAGGAAGGCGTTCGTGCCGGTCGGACTCGCAGCACCACGGCCCCGGCGCCTGCCCGCCCACGTCGTGATCGCAATGACAATCGTCGCAATCGCCGCGACCGTAACAACCGCCCGAACAATCAAGACGGCGACAAGGACGGTAGCAACGAGCGCGATGTGAAGAACATCCCGATCCAGAGCGGCCCTGCCCCGGAAGCACAGCCGGAAACCCCGGTTGAAGCAAAACCGGAAGCAGCAAGCTCGTCGGCCTCAGCCCCGGCTGAAGTCAGTGCACCGGCACCGAAAGAAGAAGCCCCAAAGGCAGAAACGCCAGCGGAAAAACCTTCTGAAAAACCGGCCGAGCCAAAAGCTGATGAACCCAAGAAGGCCGAACCGGCACCGGAAGCAACCCCGGCTGCCGAACCGGCAAAGGACGAAAAACCGAAGCCGAAAAAACGCGGCTGGTGGAGCCTTGGTCGCTAAGACTGGCCAACAGAACACACGAAAAAGGGCTGTCCGATGGGCAGCCCTTTTTCTTTGATCGTCTTTTGAAAGATCAGCGCTTCCAGTCCTGAAGTGCTCTGACCGCACCAATCATGGTTTCTTCGCTATGCGCGAACGAGAACCGCACATAGCCCTTGCCGCGCATACGATCAAAGTCCGTCCCCGGTGTCGTGGCAACCCCGGTTTCTTCGAGCATCTGTTTGCAGAAGGCTTCGCTGTCATTGGTCAGTTCGCGGACATCGGCATAAAGATAAAATGCACCATCTGCCGGGGCAAATTTGGTAAATCCTGCCTTGGGCAACCCATCCAGCAGGATTTCACGATTGCGCGCATAGGCCGCGATATTGGCCTGCAGTTCGTCTTCGCAATCAAACGCGGCCACCGCTGCCAGCTGCGACAATGCGGGGGCCGAGATAAACAGGTTTTGCTGCAGACATTCGACCGCACGCATCAGATCGGGCGGCACAATCGCCCAGCCCAGACGCCAGCCGGTCATGGAAAAGTATTTCGAGAAGCTGTTGATGATGATCGCTTCATCGCCGAATTCAAGCGCAGTGCATTCGGCAACATCGCCAAATGAAATGCCCTGATAGATCTCGTCACTGATCAGACGAATGCCGTTTTGGCGGCAATAGGTTGCCAGTTCGCGATAAGTTTCCACATCAATCATGCTGCCCGCCGGATTGGACGGGCTGGCAACGATCAGGCCATCAACCGGCTCATCCAGATCACGCAACATCTGAACGGTTGGCTGATAATGGGTTTCCGGCCCGGCAGGCAGATTGATCGTATCAATACCCAGGGCACTCAGAATGTTGTGATACGCCGGATAGCCGGGGGCTGCCATCGCAACACGGTCGCCCGCATCGAAGGCAGCCAAAAAGGCCAGCACAAAGATCGACGACGATCCGCTGGCGACACAAACCCGCGCCGGGTCGACCGAAACTTCAAACTTGGTTTTGTAATGTCCGGCAATGGCTTCGCGGAGCGGATCAATACCCATGGCGTTGGTATAGCCGATCAGATCAGACTCAAGCGCCTTGGCAGCAGCTTCGCGCACCTTGCGCGGTGCCGGGGTTCCGGGCTGGCCGACTTCAAGGTGGTAAACAGCCTTGCCTTCCTTTTCGCGTGCATTGGCCGCGCGCATGACGTCCATAACGATAAAGGGCGAAATCGCACCGCGAAGGGATTGTTTCAATGCCATTTGTGGGGTCCTGACATGTGTTTAGGAACAACAGGGCAGGATGATCCCTGCCCTGTTGGGTGGTCTTTGACTATCGGGTTCCGGCCATGCCGCCGCCGACCGGGTCGGCCAGGAACTGGCAGCTTTCCGGATGGGGCGGCGTGCCTTCAAGGCATTTGATGGCATTAACCGAAGACGGGCCATCGGAATTCATCGCAATCCCCGATGCTGCACCGTTGCCAATCAGGTCTTCGGCCATGGTGGCAATCTGCTTGGTTGCCCCTGCCGGGGTGCCCGTGCCAGCAATGCCGTAATAGTATTCCCATACAAACGGGTTCACCATCAACGCCGGTCCCATCAGCGGGGTCGAAATCATGTTTGCGTCACCCGCAGCAAGGTTAAGGCCAAATGCATCCGCACCCAGCCCGGCACCAAAGGGCGTGTTCATGGTCGTCATACACGCAACCGCATTGGCCGCACGGTCAATGACAACAAAGCCACTGCGACCGGCATTGGCCTGCGCGGCCTCTGTGCCCGATGCGATATCGGCCAGATAACGGTTCAGGATATCGGCCAGTTCGCTGCCACCGGTGATCACGTTTGCGCCAGAGTTCGAGCGTGGCGGATAAGCCAGATAAAGCGTTTCGTTGCCAACCTTTACCTCGGTCGCCGTTTTCCACTGCGGACGATAGCTGCGCATGTCGTCGGCAGTCAGCGTCCCGCCAGCTGCTTGCACCGCATTGGCGATATCTGCGCCCAGCGCACCATTATAAAATTCCCCCGGCCCTTTGACGCGCAAAGAGGTCAGAAGCGCAGCAAGGTTGACCGGGCGAATGCGATCACCCACTTCAAGCATCTTGCCATCGGGCATAAAGGTAGCGCGCAGTGCGGGGCTTGCTTCGATGCGTGCCCGGTTGGCTTCGATATCCTTGACCAGCGAGCGCGAGACCGGCACACCAAGGCGGGCATATTGTTCTGCCGCACTAATCAGGGATCCCCACTGCAAACGGCCATAGCGTGCGCTTAGCGCATACAGGCCGCGCGGGACCGCTGGAATGGTCGTGGGCGTCTGGTCGGAGCCAGTGCGTGTCCCCGGACGCGGCCAGAAATCAAGAACTTCGACTTTTTGCGTCGCACGATCATGCACAACGCAAACACCGCCACCGCCAATTCCGGCAACTGAGGGCTTGGTCACAGTCATCGTCGCGTAAAGCGCAACAGCAGCATCGGCCGCCGTGCCACCGGCAGACAAAACATCACGCGCATTGCGAACTGCACGTGGTTCATCGGCAACAACGCCGCCGAAATAGCCAGAGACTGCCCCTATTTGACCAATATTTTCTGTTTCACTAGCACTACATGCGGCAAGACCGGCAGTCATTGCGATTGCGACCGCGATCCGCCATGATGGCTTGCGCGTCGGCACGGCACCGACTTCAGTCGAACGAAAATATGGAACGCACATTTTGCTCAGACGCATTATTACTCTCACTGCCATTTTCCTTGTTGCCCTGCCTAGCACGGTTTTCGCACAGGGTCGTTCTTTTATCCGCGATACAGAGATCGAAGAAACCCTCCGGATGTATGCCACGCCCATTTTCAGGGCAGCTGGCCTCGATCCGAATGGCGTGTCCATTTATATCGTTTCCGACAACAGCTTGAACGCATTTGTTGCCGGGGGCCAAAAGCTTTTTATCAATACTGGGCTGTTGTTAAAAGCAGAGACTCCCGAACAGGTTATCGGCGTAATCGCCCACGAGACGGGTCACATATCCGGTGGCCATCTTTCGCGCGTCCATGACCAGCTGCGCAATGCGTCGGCAATTTCGATCCTGTCGACAATCGCTGGTGTTGCAGCTGGTGTTGCGGCGGGTCGTTCCGACGTTGGAACGGCCGCAATTCTTGGCGGTCAGAACGTGGCAACCCGTAACTTTCTTGCCTATTCGCGAACGCAGGAAAGCAGTGCAGACCAAGCCGGCGTGAAATACTTGACCGAAGCAGGTATTTCATCGCGCGGGATGCTTGAATTCATGCAGACCCTTGAAGGTCAGGAATTGCTGAGCACATCCAGCCAGGACCCTTATCTGCGAAGCCACCCGCTTACGATTGAGCGTATTGATTTCCTTGAAAACTATGTATCGAACTCGTCGCTCAAGGAAGCCAAGGTCAGCCCGGAACTCTATGAACGCCATGCCCGCATGCGTGCCAAGCTGTTTGCCTTTACCAGTCACATTCAAAATACCATGCGCACCTATCCCGAAAGTGACAACAGCATTTCTGCGCGCTATGCCCGCGCGATTGCCTATTACCGGGATTCGCAACTTGATCCGGCACTGGAACTGATTGACGGCCTGATTGCCGAGGAACCGTCCAATGCCTATTTTGAAGAGCTGAAAGGCCAGATTCTTCTGGAATTCGGCCGCGCCCGCGAGGCCATTCCCCCGCTGCAAAAATCAGTAGAGCTATCGAACGGCGCACCGTTGATCCGGCTGCTGCTGGCGCATGCGATGATTGAAACCGGAGATGAGGCATATCTTGCCCCTGCCAAGGAAAACCTGATCGGCGCCTTGTCGCGTGAGCGCGGCAACGCATCCGCTTGGCGGTTCCGGGCAATCGTCGAAAACCGTTTGGGCAATGAAGGCGAAGCATCGCTTTCGCAAGCCGAATACAGCCTTCTGACCGGTGACAGACAAGCAGCAAGTTATCACGCTGTTCAGGCAGACCGGAAACTTGATAAGGGCACCGCTGCCTGGTTGCGTGCGCAAGATATTCTGCAGGCCACCAACCCTGAGGGCATCCCGGGCAAGGAAAAAGCCAATTGAGGACGCCTGACACCCTGCCCGCCAGTTCGCGCAACACCCGAACATTTCCCGGTGCGCGACGCCTTGGACCGTTGATGGTGGTGCTGGGACTTCTGGGATCACTGGGGCTGTCTGGCTGTACCCTTCCGGGTGCGGGTGTCGATGTCAGTGGCGACCTGAAACTGCTCTATGCGCCGTTTTCGCTAAGCAATCCACCACGATACTGGCAGGTGCATCAGCCTCAGGACGGCAACCCGGCACCCCTTGAATGGGAAGACAAGGATGGTCGCATCGCCCTTACTGCCCGACCGGGACTTGGCGCATTCGAGATCGGACGTCGGACCAATGTCATCGTTTTGGCCTCGCCGTTCTTGTCATTTGATTGGCAATTCAACAGTGCAGCTCAGGTCGGCGATGTCGAGCTTGTCCTTGGCTTCAGACGTCAGACGCAAGGAAGCTGGACTGAAAGCGACCTTGGATCGGGCAAACCGACGATGGATCAGGAAGTCCGTATTGCAGTTGGACAATATTCCGTGCGCTACGGCGAATGGCATCGCGAGTATTTTGATCTGTCGACATTGTATCGCCGTTATTGGCCAGATACGGCTGCCGATGAAGTTCGCCTTGTCTGGATCGGGCTTGTTTCAGGTCAGGACCATGTCGCAAGCGAGAACAGTGTCACACATCTAACGCATATTTTACTTTCCCGTTAGCGACCAGATCACGTATCAACAACCATCAATTGCAATCCGGGTCAGGACCATAACGTCACCGACTGACCAAAACAAAAGGACGCCCTATGAGTTCCCATTTCACAAAGCGTTTTATTGCAGGCACCGCACTGGGTTTCGGCATGCTTTTTGGTTCCCACGCGGCACTGGCGCAAGATGCACTTAGCACCGAACAGAAGACCGAGATCGAAGGTGTTATCGAACAATATCTGCTTGAGAACCCGGATGTTCTTTTGCGCGCCATTCAAAACGTGCAGACATGGCAGGCCAGCGAACAGGCCCGCCAGCAAGCAGAAGCCATCACGCCGGTCTGGGATGCACTGGTTGCGGACAGTTCCGTTCCCTCTGTCGGTCCGATCGACGCCCCGGTAACCGTGATCGAATTCTTTGATTACCATTGTGGTTATTGCAAACGCGTCTTTGACGGTGTGAAGGAAATTGCCGAAAACAGTGATGGCAAGGTCCGCACCATCTTTGTCGAATTCCCGATCCTGAGCGAAGAAAGCGGTCTTGCGGCACGTGCAGCACTGGCTGCTGCCAAGCAGGGCAAATACATGGAAACACACGAAGCTTTCATGACCAGCCGCGGCCTTCTTGACCAGGACCGCATCAATGAACTGGCTGCCAGCGTCGGTGTTGATGTTGATCAGATGCTTGAAGATATGAAAGCCCCGGAAATCACCGGCATGATCGCGCAATACGCGGCCATGGCCCGTGCAGTCGGCATTTCGGGAACACCTGCCTTCCTGATCAATGGCACCATGGTTTCCGGTGCTGACATGGATCGTGTCAACGCGCTGGTCGATGCCGGACTGAAAGAAGCATCCTGATCAGGGATCGCTACTGAAATACAAACTGCCTACTTTTGCAGTTTGGTCGTTTCGAAGTTTTACCAAAAACACCAAGGGCCGTTTCAATATCGAAACGGCCCTTTTGCATTAAGTGTTGCAGCGATCAAGTCGCCTGATAATCCCGGCTAGATAATTCCGGCCAGTGGCGAGGACGGATCGGCATATTTCTTTTTGGGCATGCGTCCGGCAAGGAAGGACTCACGCCCCGCAATGATGGCATGCTTCATTGCGCGCGCCATGCGGATCGGGTCTTTTGCCCCGGCGATGGCCGTATTCATCAAGACACCGTCGCAGCCAAGCTCCATGGCAACCGCCGCATCCGAAGCGGTCCCGACCCCGGCATCAACCAGCACCGGCACATTGGCGTTTTCCTTGATCAACGCAATATTGACCGGATTGAGGATCCCCATGCCCGACCCGATCAGCGAGCCCAGCGGCATGATCGCACAACATCCCATATCTTCGAGCATCTTGGCCTGGATGGGATCGTCGCTGCAGTAAACCATGACATCAAAGCCATCCTTGATCAGGGCTTCGGCAGCTTTGAGCGTTTCGGGCATATTGGGATAAAGTGTGGCCTGATCGCCTAGCACCTCAAGCTTCACCAGATTCCAGCCGCCAGCTTCACGTGCAAGGCGCAGGGTGCGCACCGCATCGTCCGCGGTAAAGCAGCCAGCAGTGTTGGGCAGATAGGTGTATTTCTTCGGATCGACATAATCGACAAGCATCGGCTGATTTGGATCCGTCAGGTTTACGCGGCGGACGGCAACCGTCACGATTTCGGCACCTGATGCTTCAATCGCAATTTTGGTTTCTTCGAAATCCTTGTATTTTCCGGTTCCGACCAGCAAACGCGAAGAGAATTTCTTGCCCGCAACGACAAAGCCGTCATCGTCGGCAGCCGCCAGACCGGTCTCATGTGAACCGCCACCGATGAAGTGGACGATCTCAAACTTGTCACCGTCGGCAAGCGGGGTTTCGCCATAGGCAGTCTTGGGAACGATTTCCAGATTGCGCTCAACCGCGACCTTTGTCTGGGCGATTCCCAGTTCGCCAAGAAGTTCGGCAACGTTTTCGGCATTGTCGATGGTGCGGTCTTCGCCGTTAATCGTCAGACGCATCTTTTCGCTTCATCCCTTTGGTATCAAAATCTTCACAATTGCCGCGCAGTATGCGCAGCACGTCCGCCTTAGGCAAGCTGTCTTGCATGGCTTTTCGCCATTGAGTGTCAGGCCTCCGGTCTTTTCCGGGCATATGCAACCGGAATAAAGCATTGAGGCCACACCGCAATGGCGACTGCAAAGTTGCGTCAGACTTTAGTCATGTTATAAACGCAACTCCAAATGTTGGGCATGCTGGTCGCTGTCGCTTCGCAGTTCAGACGCTGATTTGACAGTCGAAACACGTTGCGGGCAGATATGCGACAGATGGTCCGAAGCAAGAATGGAAGTGAACGAGTTGACTGGTTTTAGACAAAACCGACAAGAAGACTCTGGCATTCTTGGTAATGCTAAGGCATATACGCACACATCGGTTGCGATCCTTGATGCTTTCGCCAAATCGACCACGGCGAAACTCGGGATTCATCTGTCCAACATTCAAAAGCGGAATGCATTCAGACACGACACTTACGTCTCGAAAGCTTTACACGGCATGATCTATGGCTTTGGCTCCCGGAGCAACAATAACGCCCTGGATGCCATGCGCGGATTGATCCACACACCATCATAAAGATATCGAAATGAGCAAGTTCAACATCGACAATGACGCCATTCGCCAGCTCGCAGAGCTGCTGGACGACACCAATCTGACCGAAATTGAAGTTGCCGCAGGTGACAACCGTATTCGCGTCGCCCGTCAGGGCACCATGGTTGCTGCTGCTCCGGCTGCACCCGCTGCTGCGCCGGCACACGCGGCTGCGGCACCGGCTACTGCCGCACCGGCAGATGCAGGTGCGCATCCGGGCGCTGTCAAGTCGCCGATGGTCGGCGTTGTTTACTTCGCACCGGAACCGGGCGCCGCACCGTTCATCTCGGTCGGCTCTAGCGTAAGCGAAGGCCAGACCCTGATGCTGATCGAGGCTATGAAAACCTTCAACCCGATCCGCGCGCCGAAATCGGGCAAGGTCACCCAGATTATCGCGACCGACGGCCACCCGGTCGAATATGACGAGCCGCTGGTCATTATTGAATAAGTCGGGGTATCAACCGCATGTTCGACAAAATCCTGATTGCCAACCGTGGTGAGATCGCGCTGCGTATTCAGCGCGCCTGCCGCGAAATGGGCATCAAAACTGTCGCGGTGCATTCCACTGCTGATGCAGACGCCATGCATGTGCGTCTGGCCGACGAATCGGTTTGCATCGGCCCGGCAGCATCCAAAGACAGCTATCTGAATATTCCGGCCATTCTTTCGGCGGCTGAAATCACTGGCGCCGAGGCCATCCATCCGGGTTATGGCTTCCTTTCGGAAAGTGCTGATTTTGCTTCCATGGTCGAAGAGCACGGCTTTGCCTTCATCGGTCCGACGCCGGAACATATCCGCACCATGGGTGACAAGATCACGGCAAAACAAACTGCCGAAAAGCTTGGTATTCCGTGCGTTCCGGGGTCTGATGGCGAAATCACCACCGTTGACGAAGCCCGCATATGCGCCAAGGAGATCGGCTATCCGGTCCTGATCAAGGCATCAGGCGGCGGCGGTGGTCGCGGCATGAAAGTCGTTGAGCGCGAAGAGGACCTTCCCGAGGCATTTTCCATGACCCGTAAGGAAGCATTGCAGAACTTTGGCAATGCCGCCGTTTACATGGAAAAGTATCTTGGCAAACCGCGCCACATCGAACTTCAGGTCATTGGTGACATGCATGGTAACGCCGTTCACCTGTTTGAACGCGATTGCTCCTTGCAGCGTCGTCACCAGAAGGTGCTTGAAGAAGCTCCGTCTCCGACCCTGACGCCGGAAGAACGCGAACGGATCGGCTCAACCGTGGCCAATGCCATGATTGGCATGGGGTATCGCAATGCCGGCACGATCGAGTTCCTTTATGAAAATGGCGAGTTCTATTTCATTGAAATGAACACCCGCCTTCAGGTGGAACACCCGGTCACGGAAATGATTTCCGGTGTTGACCTTGTGCGCGAACAGATCCGAGTTGCGGCCGGTCTTGAACTGTCCTTCAAACAGGAAGACCTTGAAATTCATGGTCACGCCATTGAATGCCGCATCAATGCCGAAGACCCGCAGACCTTTGTTCCGTCACCGGGCAAGATCAAGGAATACCATGCGCCGGGCGGTCTGGGCGTACGTGTTGATAGCGGTATCTATACCGGCTATTCGATCCCGCCCTATTATGACAGCATGATCGCCAAGCTGATTGTCCATGGCCGGGATCGTGAAGAATGCATGATGCGCCTGCGCCGTGCGCTGGCTGAGTATGCGATTGGCGGTATCAAGACCACCATTCCGCTGCATCAAACCCTTCTTGCCAACCCGGACATCCAGAAAGGGGATTACGATATCCACTGGCTGGAGAAGTTCATGGGCATGAATAAAACGCTGTAATCAGTGTTTTGGCAGATTTCAAACGGGAACCTTCGGGTTCCCGTTTTTTTGTCTGATGTGCTCATCAAACTGTTAATCTGACTTCCCTATAATCGGGGATGGGTTCAGACTGGGCTGTGTGACGACCTTGTCGGATCCGGCCGGGTAACTCATATGTAAACTGACACCAGACACACAGGAACAGAGCAATTATCACTGCGATCATGTCAAACCAGCTGACCCCTGATCTTTTGATCCGAGCCTATTCCGTCGGCCTGTTCCCTATGGCCGAAAGCCACGACGATCCAACGCTTTACTGGATTGATCCGGAATGGCGCGGCATCCTGCCGCTTGACGGGTTTCATGTCCCGCGCAGCCTGCGCAAGGCCGTGCGCAAGGGTACTTATAAAATCCATGTTGACCGCGCCTTCCCGGATGTAATTCGCGCCTGTGCAGAACCCACCGACACCCGCGATGACACATGGATCAACAGCAACATACTTGATGCCTATTGCGCGCTTCACAAGATGGGCTGCGCCCATTCAATCGAAGCATGGAAAGACGGGGAACTGGTTGGTGGTTTGTATGGCGTTAGTCTGGGTAAGGCATTTTTTGGTGAAAGCATGTTTTCGCGTGCAACCAACGCCTCAAAGGTGGCATTGGTCCATCTGGTTGCGCTGATGCGCCAAGGTGGCTACAGCCTGCTTGATACGCAATTTGTAAATGATCACCTCAAGCAGTTCGGGGTCGAGGAAATCCCGCGCGAACGTTATCGCAACGAACTGGCCAAGGCCCTGACGGGACGCGCCAAACTTCCGTTTGAAGTTGATCCGGAAATCCTTGAAGAAACACTGACGGGCGACCATCGTTCGCATGGTTCCACGCCCTGATTTCAAAACCCGAAGATACCCCCCACCAGAACGAGTCCACCAATGCAAATCCGCCCTGCTACCCAAGACGACATCCCTGCCGTTCTTGATATCGTCGCCCCGATCCTGCGCGCTGGCGACACCTATGCCATTGATACCGACATGACCGATAATGACGTGATCGCCTACTGGATGGGCAAGGACAAGGTGACGCTGGTGGCGGAAGAAGACGGCGCGGTCGTTGGCACCTATTACATCCGCCAGAACCAGGGCGGCGGTGGATCGCATGTTTGTAATTGCGGCTATATGACCGCACCGGCAGCAAGTGGACGCGGCATTGCACGACGCATGTGTGAAGACTCGCTCCTGCGTGCCAAGGATTTAGGGTACCGCGCGATGCAGTTCAATTTCGTGATCGCCAGCAATGCCGCCGCTGTTCACCTGTGGCCGCAACTGGGCTTTGAGATTGTCGGTCGTCTGCCCGGGGCCTTCATGCACCCGACCCTGGGTGAAACCGACGCACTGGTAATGTATCGCAAGCTCTAGACCGGCGGATTTCCGAGAAACAAAAAGGGCGGGAACTTTCTGGCCCCCGCCCTTTGATCATTTGAAAACCGTGTCTGTTCGGATCAGAACAGGAAGCGGACGCGAAGCGTGCCTTCGATCCCGGAGAGTTCCTTGCGAACGCCCTCGCCCGGTTTGATTTCCTCGTCGACCTCGACCACCACGTAGCCGACACCGCCTTCTGAGCGCAGATACTGGCCGCTGATGTTGATGCCGCGACGGGCAAACACATCGTTGATTTTCAGCAGCACACCCGGCACGTTGCGGTGAATGTGCATGAAGCGGGTATGGGTGCGATCCTTGACCGGCAGCGACACTTCCGGGAAGTTCACGGCACCAAGGGTCGAACCGTTATCGGAATAGGTGATCAGTTTGTCGGCTACCTCGATCCCGATATTTTCCTGTGCTTCCTGGGTAGAACCACCGATATGCGGGGTCAGAATGACGTTGCTCATGCCGCGCAGCGGGCTTTCGAACTGCTCGTCCTTGCCAGCCGGTTCAACCGGGAACACGTCAATCGCAGCACCTGCCAGATGACCGCTTTCAAGCGCGGCAGCCAGATCTTCGATCACGATGACATTGCCGCGTGCGGCATTGATCAAATGCGCACCTTTTTTCATCTTGGCGAGCTCGGTCGCCGTGATCATGTTCTTGGTCTGATCGTTGGCCGGAACGTGCAGGGAAACCACATCGGACTTCTCAAGCAGTTCATCCATCGACGAACAGGAATTGGCATTCCCCATGGCCAGTTTGTTGACCACGTCAAAGTAAATCACGTTCATGCCAAGCGATTCCGCAAGCACCGAAAGCTGCGAACCGATATGGCCATAGCCGATAATACCCAAAGTCTTGCCGCGCGCCTCGTATGAGCCATGGGCATTTTTCAGCCAGTCGCCTTCATGGGCGGCAGCGTTACGTTTGGGAATACCACGCAGCAGCATGATGATCTGTCCCAGCACCAGTTCGGCCACCGAACGGGTATTGGAATACGGCGCGTTAAACACCGGAATGCCGCGCATCGCCGCAGCCTGCAGATCCACCTGATTGGTACCGATGCAGAAACAGCCGATCGAAGTCAGCTTGGATGCAGCATCAATAACGTCTTCGGTCAGTTTGGTGCGGGAACGAATGCCCAAAAAGTGCGCTTCGGAGACAACGGACTTCAGTTCGTCGGCATCAAGCGCAGCAGGGTAATGGTCGACATTAGAATAGCCGGCCTCTTTGAACATCTTTACAGCGTTTTCATGGATTCCTTCGAGCAGGACAACCTTGATCTTGTCCTTCTCCAACGAAAGTTTGCTGTTCACGGCGCACCATCCTTTTCTTCGCGAGGGCGACACGGGAAAATTCCCGAGCCGTTTTATGTCTTCAAACCGTTTCCAAACGGTCTGTGGCACAATGAAATAGGACCTAGAGGCGCTTCCGTCAAAGGCTTTCCCTTGCGTAAATGTGCATTGCGCCTATCTTCTGAACGCATATACCAGCTATTGCGTATAAGATTCAGGCCCCTTTGATGGGTCGATGACATCCATTTGAACCCGCTTCGGGAAGCATGTTTTGCCTGTCGAAATCAGAACCGTCACCGATATTCATCAAATCGGACAAACAAACTGGGACAAGTGCGCCGGGGCCGACAACCCTTTTGTCAGCTTTGCGTTCTTGTCGGCAATGGAAGACAGCGGCTCTACCACGGCCGAAACCGGCTGGCAGCCCTTCCATTTGGTCGCCGAGGACGACACAGGTGCGGTAATCGGCATTGTGCCGCTTTACGTGAAGGCCCATTCGTATGGCGAATATGTTTTCGACTGGGCGTGGGCAGAAGCTTATGAACGGGCCGGCGGGCGATACTATCCGAAGCTGCAATCAGCTGTGCCATTCTCTCCCGTGCCCGGTCCACGGCTGCTTGTTGCCAACGACCAGCCCGAAGCCGGTGCTGTACGCAATGCCTTGATCAACGGCCTGACGATTTTACCGGAAAAGCTGGGCATGGTGACCTTGCATGTCACATTTTGCAGCGAAGATGAAAGCAAGCAAATGGCGCAAGCAGGTTTTCTGGGGCGCATCGGCATGCAGTATCATTGGCGCAACCGCGATTATCAGAATTTCGATGATTTTCTGGGTGCCCTTAATTCGCGAAAACGCAAGAACCTGCGCAAGGAACGCAAACAGGTTCTTGAGGCCGGGTACAGCTTTAAGGCGCTGCGTGGTGATGACCTGAAAGCCCATCATTGGGACCGGTTTTATCACTTTTATCACGACACAACTGACCGCAAATGGGGTCAGGCTTACCTCACCCGTGATTTCTTTGACCTGCTTCATGAACGCATGCGCGATCGCACTGTGCTGGTCTGTGCGTTCAATGACGGTGAAATGGTTGCCGGGGCCCTGAACATGATCGGTTCGGAGACGCTTTACGGGCGCAACTGGGGGACAGTGGACCGTACCCCGCTTTTGCATTTCGAAACCTGTTACTATCAAGCAATCGATATCGCAATTGAACACGGCCTGAAAACGGTCGAAGCCGGCGCGCAGGGCGAACATAAAATTCAGCGCGGCTACGAACCGGTGATCACCCATTCAGCCCACCTGATTGCGGATCCAGGATTGAAGCGGGCTGTTGCACAGTTTTTGACCCAGGAACAGAGTCTTATCACCCGGGATCGCAAGTACATCCTGTCCGAACACAGCCCCTACCGGCAAGACGACCCGGCGCCAAAGACCTGAGGCAAACAGCCCGCATAAAAAAAGCGCGGGGAAATCCCCGCGCCCTCTTCAATGACATATGCAGAATGTCAAACGGCCCTGACGTCATCAAGGAAGCCATTGACGTGACTGCGCAATTCGTCGTTAGCGGCCGCCAATCGACCAACACTGTCAAGCTGGCCGTTGGATAGATCACCACTTTCTGTAGTGGCCGTTGCAACACTTTTGACAGCATTCGAGATCGCAACGTTACCGTTCGCCGCACCTTCGACGCTGCGTGATATTTCTTCGGTCGCAGCGCCCTGCTCTTCCACCGCACTGGCGACGACAGCCATCAGTTCGTCAATTTTATTGATGGTGTCGGCAAAGCCACGGACAGCTTCGGAAGCAGCACCGGTCTCACTTTGCATCTCGGCGATTTTCGCCGTGATCTGCTCAGTTGCTTTCACGGTTTGCGAAGCCAGGTTTTTAACTTCACCGGCCACAACGGCAAAGCCTTTGCCCGCTTCACCGGCACGGGCCGATTCAATGGTCGCATTCAAAGCCAAGAGATTGGTTTGATCAGCAATATCACTGATCAGGTTGACAACCTCGCCAACACTGTGTGCTGCGTCATTGAGTTTGTCGACACGCTCGTTTGTGCGTTCGGTCTCGCCAACGGCAATCTGGGTTATCTCGGTGACACGTGCAATCTGTGACGAGATTTCCGAAATCGAGGCTGACAACTGTGCGGTTGCAGACGCCACGGTTTCGATATTTGATGAGGACTCCTGAGCCTGTTCGGCAACGTCCTGAGCATCCTGGTTGGCGCGTTGAGCATGCGAGGTCAGCGTTTCAGATGCCGAACGGACATCATCAAGTGCTGCATTCACTGCCTGCAGAACATCCTGGATCTTTTCATCAAAGCCCTTGGTGAGGGTTCCCATTTTCTTACTGCGTTCAACCTGACGCTGGGCTTCGATTTTTTCCTGCTCAGCCATACGTGCGCGTTCGCGGGCATTTTCCCGGAACACTTCAAGCGACTTGGCCATCGCACCCACTTCATCGGTACGCTTCATATCAAGCGTTTCGATATCAAGGTTGCCAGAGGCAAGGCTGCTCATGGCTTCGGTCATTTTGCGGATCGGCGTTGCAATCATGCGTGAAAGCGTTCCGCCAAACAGCACGGCCATGGCGATCAGAAGGATCACCCCAACACCCAGCGTAATCTGGAAGATGCGCATTGCCTGTGCGACTTCGGCCTCAACATCAAGGACCAGCTGATCAATGCTTTTCGCAAGTTCACCAGCGATGATCGTGATCTTGTCGGCCACTTCACGTGGTTCACCGGATGCCTCGATCGCGCGGGCATGGTTAACCGTCAAATAATGCCGCATCAATTCTGACTGCTCGGCAGCGATTTCTTCCCAACGGTCAATTGCGGCGTCCATGTCTTCGATCAGGGCCGCAACTTCCGGGTTGATGACTTCGTAGCCCTTCAGAACATCCGTCTGACTGTCGATTTCCTCAAGCGAGGATTCGTAACCTGCAAGACCGGCACGATCACCTGTCGTCAGAAAATAGATAAGTTCCTGACGCGCAACCAAGTAAGCGCGATCGAGGTCGCGGTAATCGCGCTCAAATTCGGAGAGATAGTCGCGCTGCTCATTCGCGCTGTTGACTTTCATGGTCGCAAATACACCCGCGCCAGCGACCATCAGGATCACAGCGATCATAACAGTGAAGCATGTGACCAATTTGGCGGGGATAGAGAGGTTCTTGAAAAATCTCATCGTATTTCTCCCTACAGACCGCGGCGACGCGCGAGCTCGTTCAGATTGACCTCAACAGTCACAGCACCAATGGGCTGGCGGTCAGAATTGCTCATCGTCATGTTCAACTGCGTACGCCATGAGTCAGAGCCCTCGTTATATTCCGCCTCGTCGATAAAGACGGCATCGGGACCATTGGGGAATGTGTTCTGGAACTTTGCCTCGTCCCCCTGCCAGAAGTCAGAGGTAATAGAACTTTGACCAACATTCAGGCCGACGGAATCCATAACAAAGATTTCGGCAAACAACCCGCCGGAGCGGGCTTGTATTTGGGTCAAATAGCTGGAAAGCGGATTGGTCAGGATCGCCGCAACCAGAGGCTGGTCTTCAGCCTCGCGTTCGGCACGCCACTGTTGGTCTGCGGCATCAATCTGGTCCTGTGTCATATCCTTGCGCAGCTTGTTTTGCGACGTAATCGAAAGTGACACAACCGGATTAGCCAACCATTCGCGAATGTCCTGGATCAACTCATCCGTAATGAGCGCATTGGGTTCCCCCGGCAACTCTGCCTTGGCAAAAGCGGCATGCGGCAGCGCGAACATTGTCGCTGCAAGCATCCCGGCCAAAGCCACACCACTCTTGGATATCATTCGTTTCACTCCCCAGTCTATGCCAATGGCAACAACAAACTACCTGTTAGTATAGTAAGTTATACTAAGGACGCACCCCAAATACAACCTTTTTTAGAAACCAAGGTAAAGTGGAGCCGCAAGAGAAGAGCTTCCACATTTTCCATATGTGAATTGAGCGCGCAGAAACAACATTTCGGCGTGGATTTGCTGGGAAGTGGATGTCGGAAATTCAGGCAAGAAAAAAGCGGCGGTATAACACCGCCGCTGAGTTTGGTTGGGACACGAGCAAACTGCAGAAGATTACGTTGTTCCAGGCGCGAAACGCGCCCCTGCAAAGAACAACTGTCCACGAACAACTAAGCAGGAAGCGTGCCAACTTTATAAAACCCCGAAAAACCGAGACTTTTTTAAGAAATTCACGTCCACCTACAAACAGTGGCAGCAGGATAGCGCACAATCTTTGCATTTCAAAATGCAAAGATTGCAAAATGCGAAAATCATTCTTTGCATTTTGCAAAACCCCGCTGGTACTTTAGAAAATGGCGTTATTTCAATTCGTGAGAAAGCACACTTACCTTGTGCGTTTCTTCTTTTTTCGCCCGCTGAAGTTGAGAAGAGCTGGCGCTTTTTCGATAATCTCTTCGAGAATCGATTTTGCTGTATCCAGGTCTTCCTTGGCGGACGCGTCCAGTTGACTGATATATCGTGGATCAGAAATCATACGCTCCGCTTCATAAAGCGTACGCAATTCGCTTTGGAACATCTCGCGCGCACCAAGAGGCAGGTTTTCCTTGGCACTCATGATAAAGAAGAACTTCAAGCTGGTTTTAATCACAATCCGAAGCATCAGAACCTGCAGTTTGTGGAACTGCTCTTCGAGTTCTTCTTTCTTTGGGTGGCTTTCAAGCTTGTTGAGCCGCTCCATGATTACCAGAGAAAGCGCCTTGAAATTATCAACCTCCTCACGAAACGGGCGATAACCGGTAACATCCGACTTACCGGCATGCTTTTCCAATTCATCAGCCAAAGCGATCAGTTTGCGCGCACGCAATTCAAGCCGGGAGAGGAACTCCTCGACTTCGTTTCTGTATTTTCGTTGTGCAGCTTGGCTCATAATATTCTGGCATTCTTTAAATGAAGGTGCCCGGGAAAGGTCTTCCCGGGCACCAATCTATACTGCCAATCATTAACAACAACCTGAGAACCGGGAAAGGTAAGCCTTAACCTGCCATCTCCGGATCTTTTTTCTGTTGTTTCTCGCCGTTCTCGTCTTCTGGATAACGGAAGATAACAGCATCGTCTTCGATATCGACCAGGACAGCACCACCCTTGGACAGCTTGCCAAACAGCAACTCTTCTGCGAGCGGCTTTTTGACGTGCTCCTGGATAACCCGCCCCAAAGGACGCGCTCCGAAGGCAGCATCGTAGCCGCGTTCAGCCATCCAGCTGCGCGCTGCTTCGGTCAGCTCGATCGAAACGTTGCGATCCGCCAACTGAGCTTCAAGCTGCAAGATGAATTTGTCGACAACCATCTTGACAACTTCCGGCTTCAGGTTGGCAAACGGAATGACTGCATCCAGACGGTTGCGGAACTCCGGCGAGAAGGTGCGCTTGATGGCCTCTTCATCTTCACCAGTGCGCATTTCACGTTTGAAACCAACTGGCGGCTTGGCCATATCCGATGCCCCGGCATTGGTCGTCATAACCAGCACGACATTGCGGAAATCGACCGTCTTGCCGTTGTTATCGGTCAGTTTGCCGTGATCCATGACCTGAAGAAGAATATTGAACAGGTCCGGATGGGCCTTTTCAATTTCATCAAGCAGCACAACCGCATGCGGATGCTGGTCAACAGCATCGGTCAGCAGCCCACCCTGATCAAAGCCAACATATCCGGGAGGCGCACCGATCAGGCGTGAAACGCTGTGGCGCTCCATATACTCGGACATATCAAAGCGGATGAACTCGATGCCCATGACAGTTGCCAGCTGTTTTGTCACCTCGGTCTTACCAACACCGGTCGGACCAGAGAACAGATAGCTGCCAATTGGCTTTTCAGGTTCACGCAAACCTGCGCGGGCAAGTTTGATCGCACTTGAAAGTGCCTCGATCGCGCCATCCTGGCCAAACACGACCGTCTTGAGGTCGCGCTCAAGATTGGCCAATGCTTTGCGGTCGTCGGTCGAAACCGATTTTGGCGGGATGCGGGCAATCTTGGCGACGATTTCCTCGACATCGCGTTTGCCGACTGTGCGCTTGCGCTTGCTTGGCGCAACCAGCATGCGCGATGCACCGACTTCATCAATCACATCAATCGCACTGTCAGGTCGCTTGCGGTCACTGATGTAACGCGACGCCAACTCAACAGCAGAGCGCAGTGCTTCGTTGGTGTATTTGACCTGATGGTGCTCCTCATAATAGGGCTTGAGCCCCTTGAGGATTTTGACGGTATCAGCTTCGGACGGTTCCTCGACATCGATTTTCTGGAAACGACGGACAAGGGCGCGGTCCTTTTCAAAATGACCACGGAATTCCTTGTAAGTCGTCGAACCGATGCAACGAAGTGATCCGCTCGCCAAAGCCGGCTTGAGCAGGTTTGAAGCATCCATAGCCCCACCCGACGTCGCGCCTGCGCCAATCACGGTGTGGATCTCGTCAATGAACAGAACAGCACCTTCGTACTCTTCGAGCTCCTTGACCACGGCTTTCAGGCGTTCCTCGAAATCCCCGCGATAGCGCGTACCTGCCAGAAGTGCACCCATGTCGAGCGCAAAGATCGTGGCGTTTTCAAGAACCTCTGGCACATCACCATCATTGATGCGACGCGCCAAACCTTCGGCAATGGCGGTTTTGCCAACACCCGGGTCACCGACATAAAGCGGGTTGTTCTTGGTGCGGCGGCACAACACCTGAATGGTGCGGTCAATTTCACTTTGACGGCCAATCAGCGGGTCAATCTTGCCGCTCTGTGCCTTGACATTGAGGTTCACACAATAAGCCTTGAGTGCTTCACCCTCTGCCGGGCCGCTTTCCTCGCCTTCGGTTGACATACCCGCTACGGGCTCTTCGTCGGCACCGCGCGGAATGCGACGCTCATTAAGTTCAGATGCTTTTGCAATTCCATGGGAAATGTAGTTCACCGCGTCCAGACGCGTCATATCCTGCAGCTGCAGATAGTAAACAGCATGCGACTCCCGCTCAGAGAACAGGGCAACCAGAACATTGGCGCCTGTGACCTCTTCCCGTCCTGATGATTGCACGTGGATGGCTGCGCGCTGGATAACGCGCTGGAAACCGGCGGTCGGCTTCGGATCTACCAACCGCGCGCTGATAAGGCCCGAAAGCTCGCTATCGGCGAATTCCAGCAGATCAGACCGCAGCCGATCAATATCAACCCGACAGGCCTTCAGCACAGCCAAGGCATCCTGATCCTCTGTCAGAGACAGCAGAAGATGTTCAAGAGTGGCATATTCATGCCTGCGCTCCGACGCATATGCGAGCGCACGGTGCAGGCTTTCCTCAAGATTGCGCGATAGCATATGTCACTCCTTCTCTAAGGTACACTGCAGCGGATGCTGATTCTGGCGGGCCAGGTCCATGACCTGATTAACTTTGGTTTCTGCGATTTCGTAGGTAAAGACACCACATACCCCGACACCCTTGCGGTGAACCTGAAGCATGATTTCGGTGGCTTCTTCACGTCCCTTTTCAAAAAACCGTTCCAGTACGTGAACGACGAACTCCATGGGTGTGTAGTCGTCATTCAGCAACAGCACCTTGTACATGGACGGCTTTTTCGTCTTGGGCCGTGTCTTTGTTACGATCCCCGTGTTCGGCAGATCAGTGCCGTCATTATCCTGTTCAGTCATCGTCTACTTACCGGAACCCTTATTTCCTGCATGAACTCCATGATAGGTCATTGCCAAACTCTTTCAAAGTCCGCTAGGCGGTGATCACTACGAATTTATTGTGCATCCGTGTTTCGGTTGTTGTCCATCTTCGATTCATTTAGGCCGCGAATAACGCACTGCAAGATCAGCCAGCAAACTTCCTTGTGATTTCGCCCCGGTCGCACAAAATTTGTGACAAGGCCGGAAAAGGAAACGAAAAAGCGGACATGACTGAATGCCATGCCCGCCCGCTATTCCAAACGCTATGGGTGATCCATATCACCCGCTGCATCATTTTGTGGTGACATTTGTCGCCTTGCTGATCGCATTCAATCCGTCGGAAATAGCACTGAACATCAGTTCCTGCATTTTTTCGCCTTCGGCCATACTGTTGGCATAGCAACGATTGATGATCCGGGTATGCAGCTCCTGCAGGTCAGCAAGACTCTCGACCTTGGTTAATTCATCAAGGTCATCCTGTGATGCCTCGAATTCTTTTTGCATCCAGCTAGAAAGCTCGGTTCCGATGCCGCCGGTCTTCTCAAACATTGCCATCGTCGACTGCCAGACTTCCTCGAAGCTTTTCTTCTGAGTATCAAGGAGTTCCTCATACTGCGCGGCAACACGCGATCCCGCGCCAGAGAACACATCTGCCTGACCAGTCATGGTCTCAAAGATTTTGCCAAATGCTTCATTGGCAGCGGAGACGCTCTCTTCAAACGCCTCATTCCCGGCGGTCACCATTGCTTCGACCTCTGGGGTTTTCCAAAGCTCAAAATATGGCTCCATAGCCGTTCCATCCATGAACAGTGCGCCAAAACCGAATACATCAGACTGCTTGGTCTCTGCTGCTGGTTTTGTCTCGGCCGTTTTCGCAGTAGCAGGTTTCGGCTGTGCCGGCGCAGCAGCGGATTTTTCTGGCGCTGCAGGCTGAGACGCTGCTGTTTTGGCTTGGGGTTTTGCCGGTGCCGGAGTAGCCGTAGCTGTTGGTGCCGCAGCAGATTTCGATGCCGCGCTTGCCGATACAGCAGCAGCCTTTTTCGGGGCAGCCTTCTTAGCAGGCGCCTTTGCGGCTGTGGTCTTTTTCGGGGCGGAAGATGCGGCCGACTTGCTGGTTGCCGCGGTTTTACTTTTCGTGCTCACGGTATTGGCCTTTTCGTTTTTGGTGGAGGTTGAGGGCGCTGTCGATTTGGCCGTTGCTGGCTTTGCAGCGAACGCCGGTCGCGCGGCCCCGGATTTTGCAACAGGAGACTTTTGGGTCTGATTTGCCGGATTGGTCTGCTTGGGTACCGGTGATGACGCCTGTATTTTGGAAACCGACTCTGGGTTCGGGGTCGACGTCTGGCCTGTCTGATTGTCTGACTGAGCATCATTTTTGGTCTCAGCCTGCGCAACAGGCGCCTCAGTCGATGCCGTTTTAGACGTGCGCGCTTCGTCAGCAACCGTGGAAGGCGCACTGGTTTCTTTACTCACGGCAGGCTCAGTCTTGGTGACCGACTTTTCAGTTTCAGCCTGTGCGGGCTTTGAAAGCTCGGCCTTAACGTCTTCTGCAGACACCTTCTGTGCGGCGGCCTCGATTTCCGAAGACGTCATGACCCTGCGCCTGGCGGGCGTTGATTCCGATACCGAAGGTGTAGGAGCAGATTTGGACGAAGACCTGGAAACCGGTTTCTTTGCCGATTTCCCTGACACTTTCTTCTTGGAAACAGCCATTGACTCGACCTCCTGATCGCCGGGACAAGGCCCGGATCAATGTTGCAATGCAACATAACCCTAGATGGAAATACCCGGACCCGTCAAGGACAGTTTAGTGACACTTCTGGTATGATTTCTCCATTTTCGGCGGCAGAAAACATAAGGTTTCCGCGATAGACAAACAAAAAACAATCTGATCAATGCATTAACAAGCAACTTTGTCGCATTGCAGCAAAATTTTCCGTGGGCGACAGCAATCAAGACCGACTGCTGTCGCCTTGTCAAAGGTCGGCGCGTTGGTTAGCGCAGCATGTTTCCGCGAACGGTACGATAGAAATCACGGGAGTCGTCATTCTGCACATAGTGCAACTTGGCGGTCCCTTGCGATCGTGCATTCTCAGCTGCTGGCGGTTCTGGCAACTCACGCTCGATCGAGGACAGGTTTGCCAGCACCTCGGGGAATTCAAGTGAACGCAGATCGTCGACGCCCGATGCCCATGCGCCGAGTGTCACACCACCAGATGAGCATCCAATCGCAACCCAGTAATAGTCATCAGAATACAGGCGGAGACCATCCCGGCTCTGAGTCCCGAAGCCCTCCGCTTGCAATGCGTCGGTAATCGCCAAGTAAGACTCCCGGTCAATGCGATCAACCGCCTCTTCACCACCAAAGGCCCCGAGCGGTGCATTGAGCTCCAAATTAATGTTTTTGACTTCGAGCGGTCCAAAGACACGGGATGTCAGATTGAACTCCTCGAAACCTGGATACGGGGTTAGCTCGAATACACGGACTTCCTTGTAGTATTCGGCATTATAGATGATGCGAATCTGACCTTCCGCATCCCCTGCTGCGCAGGACTGACGCAGGTCATCTGCATTCAGATACGAGAACCATGATGCCTTGCGCACCAGTGGATTGCTAACGTCGCTGGTCTGGGTAAAGGTACATCCCGCAAGACCAGCCACAAGGGCCACCACCCCTACTGCGCGCGCCAATCGGGCATAGGTTTTACGTGTATCGGTGTGAACTGGAACCCTGCTTTCAGACATTCGATCCTCGATTTTTTCCTGATCTGACGATATAAACAGTAGTTTGGCGCACAAAAATGGCCATCTCAAGGCCTTGCTGATAACTGCCGAAATTTGATCGCCTTAAACATTTGTTTAAGGCTCGGATGCGACATTGAGCTTATTTAGTTCTTGGGGAAACCTGAAAGCCGAGCCCGATATAATGCGTTTAATGACCCATGCCGGGCCAAATGCAATGGCCAAAGCTCAGTCTGTGGCACGCATGCTTTGCGTACGCAGCGTTGTTCCTTTGCTTTTGTGTTTGGCTATTGCCATCACGTTTACCGTTTTGTCTCCGTCTGCTTCACAGGCGCGGACCTATACGGCAATGATCATCGATGGCGACACCGGTGAAACGCTCCACGAGTACCGGCCAGACCACAAGGTTTATCCAGCGTCTCTGACCAAAATAATGACCCTCTATATGGTGTTTGACGCACTGGAACGCGGGAAGGTTTCGCTTTCGACTCGCATGAAGGTTTCCAAACGCGCCTGGGGGCAGGCCCCGTCCAAGCTTGGCCTTCAGCCCGGTGAAACCATTTCGGTCAAGGACGCAATTCTTGCGCTTGTTACCAAATCCGCCAATGACATCGCAGTAGTCGTTGCCGAACATCTTGGCGGTACGGAAATCAAGTTTGCCCAGATGATGACCTCAGAAGCGCGCCGCCTTGGCATGTCGCGCACGACGTTCCGCAATGCATCAGGCCTGCCAAACCGCGGCCAGATGACCACCGCACGTGATATGATCAAACTGGCTGTGGCGCTGCGTAAGAACTACGGCAGCTACTATCATTACTTTGCCACCCAAAAATTCCGGTTTGGCAATCGCACATATGGCAACCACAACAATCTTCTGGCGTCCTATTACGGTACTGACGGGATCAAGACCGGCTATATCAACGCGTCTGGCTTTAACCTTGTTGCATCTGTTAATCGCAACGGAAAACGCCTGATCGGGGTCGTATTTGGTGGTCGTACGGCGCGCACCCGTGACGCCCAGATGAAGAAGCTTCTTGATCAAGCCTATATCAAACTGACCAAGAACGGCGAGATTGTTGTCCCGCGCCCGCGTATCAGCCCGGAAGACAAGATCCTGCCCGCGGATGCCCAGTTGCTGATTGCCAAGCGCAGCACGCTTCGCGAAGCAGAACAGCCGGGCCGCATTGACACACAGACCGTTGTGACCCGTCTGAAGCCGGAAACCGGTGCAGGATGGGGCATCCAGGTTGGCGCCTTTAGTGACCAGCGCCGCGCACAAGAAGCCGTTCTTGCTGCTGCCCGCACTGCCCCTGATGTCTTGCGCCTGACCCGTGCCGCGGTCGAACAGCAATCGAGCGGCACAGGCATTGTTTATCGTGCCCGTCTGCTTGGCTTTGACGGCGAAAACGAGGCGCGCGCCGCCTGCGCTGCCCTCAAGCGCGAGAACCTGGCCTGCATCCCGGTCAATGCCGGTGACGCTGGCTAAGACCAGCCCAAAAACAAACCACAAAAAAGCCCGTCAGAGCGATCTGACGGGCTTTTGAAGTTCTGGTACTTGTCTCACCGGTGGCTTAGTGCCCACCGCCTGGTGCAAAGAAATCATCCGAAGACAAACCGCTTTTAACCAGCTGACCGGTCACCTGCCCCTTGAGCCGCACTAGCCCGGCGTCATCGGCGGCCTCACAGCGTGCGACGATGGCAGGCTGGGTGTTTGATGCGCGAAGAAGCCACCAGCCGTCTGCGGTGCTGACACGCACGCCATCAATGCCGCTCACTTCCGCACCGGCCTCTGCCAATCGGGCGCGAACTTCCTCGATCAGCGCGAATTTCCGGTCATCCGGGCAGTCAATCCGGGTTTCCGGCGTATTGACAGCAACCGGCATGGCGTCGCGCCATTCGGCCAGGCTTTTGCCGCTTTGAACCAGAATGCGATAAAGACGCACAGCAGCATAGGTTGCATCGTCATAGCCGTAATAACGTTCGGCAAAGAAGATATGGCCGCTCATTTCACCGGCTATCGGTGCCTTTTCCTCGATCATTTTGGTTTTGATCAGGGAATGACCCGTCTTCCACATGATGGCCTTGCCGCCAATCCGGTTGACCTCATCAAACAGGGTTTGGCTGGCTTTCACATCGGCAATGATCGCAGCACCCGGTTTGCGTTGCAGAACGTCCGCCGCATAGATCTGAAGCAGCTGATCGCCCCAAAGGACATTGCCCTTGCCATCAATCACGCCAATCCGGTCGCCGTCCCCGTCAAAGGCAACACCCCAATCGGCGTTGTGCTTGGCGACAGCAGCTTTAAGGTCGACAAGGTTGGCCTCGACCGTCGGATCAGGGTGGTGGTTCGGGAAGTTGCCATCAATGTCATCAAACAGCAAATAATGCGTGCCAGGTAGATGCGCCGTCAGTTTGCGCACAACATCGCCGGCAGCCCCGTTTCCGCAGTCCCAGACAATCGTCATCGGCTTGGGCACATCACAATTAAGCTCTGCCAAAAGGCGTTCAACAAAGCGATCTTCGATGTCGATATCACTTGCCGTGCCCTGCCCGGTTTCAAAATCACCGGCAGCGGCAATTTTGCCCAGTTCCTGGATGGCATCGCCAAACACGGACTTGCCCGCATTGAGCATTTTAAAGCCGTTATAGTTCGACGGGTTGTGTGACCCTGTGACCATGATGCCTGCATCTGTCTTTTCATCATAGACTGTGAAATACAGCATCGGGGTCGGACCACGGCCAATGCGTACAACATCGCAGCCCGTCGAAAGGATGCCCTCGGCCAGTGCAGCGGCCAACTCTGGCGAACTAAGGCGGCCATCCCGGCCCAGCGCGACGCGTTTCCCGCCGGATCTGCGCACCATGGTGCCAAATGCCTTGCCGAGCGCATTGGCATCAGTGGGGTGCAGGGTTTCACCAACAACACCACGCACGTCATATTCGCGCAACACAGAGCTATCAAATTGATGTCCGGCAGAATTCGTCATGATTTGGAAGAGCCTCCGATAGATGCACGACCGACACAAGAGTAGCTGAAGCCGTGTTCAGCCATTTCGCTCGGGTCATAAACGTTACGCAGATCAACGACGATCGGGTGTTTGAGCGACGCCTTGATGCGATCAAGGTCCATGCCGCGGAATTCGTTCCACTCGGTCAGGACAACCATCGCATCCGCACCCTCAATCGTATCATAGGCGTTCTCGCAATACGAAATGCCATCCAGAAGCTTCCTGGCTTCGCCCATGGCTTCGGGGTCATAGCCCTTTACAGTTGCGCCTGCGGCGATCAGGGCGGGGACGATATCAAGGCTAGGCGCATCGCGCATGTCATCGGTATTGGGCTTGAACGCCAGACCGAGAATACCGATGGTTTTACCCGCGACAGAACCGCCACAGGCTGAAATCACGCGATCTGCCATCGCTTTTTTACGCTTGGCGTTAACATCCACCACCGTCTCAATAATGCGAAGCGGGCTGTCATATTCCTGTGCGGTGCGTACAAGTGCCAAGGTATCTTTCGGGAAGCAGGACCCACCATAACCCGGGCCGGGATGCAGGAATTTCTTGCCAATACGGCCGTCAAGGCCAATGCCGCGCGCAACGTCATGCACGTCCGCCCCGACCTTCTCACACAGATCTGCGATTTCGTTGATGAAGGTGATTTTGGCGGCAAGGAAAGTGTTGGCCGCATATTTGATCATTTCCGATGTTTCACGCGTGGTGAATACAATCGGCGTTTCGATCAGATAGAGCGGACGATACAGGTCCGACATCACCTCGCGGGCACGTTCGTCGCTGGTACCGATCACAACCCGGTCCGGGCGCATGAAGTCGCCAATTGCCGACCCTTCGCGCAGGAATTCCGGGTTCGACACCACGGCAAATTCCGCATCCGGGCGTTTTTCGCGGATAATGCGCTCTACCTCGCGCCCCGTACCGACCGGAACGGTCGATTTGGTGACAATGACGGTGAAGCCTTCCATGGCTTCGGCAATTTCCTCGGCCGCGGCGTAAACGTAACTCAGATCGGCATGGCCATCACCGCGACGCGTTGGCGTGCCAACGGCAATAAAGACTGCATCGGCATCCTTAACACCCTCCTTGAGGCTGGTGGTAAAGGTCAGACGACCTGACTTGACATTATTTTCGACCAGAACATCCAGACCGGGCTCGTAGATTGGCATGATACCATCTTCAAGACGGGCGATTTTTTCTACATCCTTGTCGACACAAACAACGTCCGTCCCGAACTCGGAAAAACAGGCACCGGAAACAAGACCAACATATCCGGTTCCGATCATAGCTACACGCATGGAGGTTCTATCCTGGTAAGTAAGTCCGACCGCAACAGATCATTGGCTATTCCGGTCGGTCATTGTTGACATAAGTGGTTATTGCGCGGCTTCGCCTTCGGCAAACTCGCGGATCAGTTGGCGGACATCATCACGCATATCTTCACGGGCAAGTGCAAATGACATGGTGGCTTTCAGGAAGCCGATCTTGTTACCGCAATCAAAGCGACGTCCCTCGAAATTGTAACCATAGAACGGTACATGCCCGATCATTGCGGCCAGCGCATCCGTCAGCTGGATTTCATTACCAGCACCGCGCGGAATGTTTTCGAGCACCTCGAAGATGCCCGGATCAAGGATGTAGCGACCAATGGCAGAGAGGGTTGACGGGGCTTCTTCGGGTTTGGGTTTTTCAACCATGCCGCAGGCGCTTACAAGGCGGCCATTGGTGCCTTCGATCTCAAGAACACCATAACGGTGGACTTCCTCACGCGGGACATCCATCACGGCGACCATATTGCCACCCGTGCGACCGTAACTATCAACCATCTGCTTCATGCAGGGGACTTTGGACTGGATAAGGTCATCAGCCAGCAGCACGACAAACGGCTCGTCACCAACCAAGGATTTAGCACAGAGAACCGCATGACCAAGGCCCAGCGGGTTACCCTGACGGGTATAGGTCACACGACCATGTTCCGGGATCATTTCAAGCGCCTTGGACAGCGCGTCTTCCTTGCCGCGCTCGGTCAGGATGGCTTCAAGTTCAGCGGAGCGGTCAAAATGGTCCTCAATCGCGGTTTTGCCGCGACCGGTGACAAAAATGAATTCCTCAATGCCTGCAGCAATGGCTTCTTCGACGGCGTATTGAATAAGCGGCTTATCAACGACCGGCAGCATTTCTTTTGGCATGGCCTTGGTGGCCGGCAAAAAGCGGGTTCCCATACCTGCGACCGGAAAAACTGCCTTCTTGATTCTTTTTGACATTCAATACTTTCCTTTTTCAACCGCAGCGTGCCATTCCGTATCAGAATTGCCTGCATATATGCTTCTGCCACATTTCCAGAACACGGATCAAGCAAGCGCACGTATTATTAACGCTAATCTTTACATAGCCGTAACAAAAGGCTTCGCGCGGCATTGATCTTTGACGCCAGATAGTCAGATCCACCGTGGTCCGGGTGAACTGCCTTGATCTGTTTTTTATAAGCCCGATTGATCTCTTCGCGGGTTGCTTCCTGTCCCACGCCAAGAATTTTGCGAGCTTCGTCGGCCGACATGCCAGATGCGCTTGAACTCCTTTCGCCATTTCGGCTTTGCTCATTGTTATCGCGGTCGTTTCCTCCGTCATGCGCACCATTTTCGCCATGATCTTTCTGGTGCCACCCCTGCCATCCGGTACAATCGGGACGACGGTCAAGATAAGCTTCCAGAACCGCCCGGCTTTGGTCGGTTGCACTGCAACAGTCAACATAAAGCGACTGCAGGTCGTCAAGTCCCAAGCTGTCAAGATCGGCCCCCGCATAGGGGCCGCTGACAACACCGCCACGCATTTGCCCGGTTTCAAGATCAAGCACCATGTGCAGAAATTCGGTTCGAATTTCCGAACTTGATCCCGCCCCGGCCGTACTGTTGCCAAAACTTCCCGGCTGGGCGCGCTTGCGCGATGATGCGAAAATCCTGCGCAAAATCGGCCACAGGAACCCAAGCTTCATCACCCGAACCAAGAATGGAACAGCCGCGGCCAAAGCGGCGCCCATCGCAGCAATCTTGCCGGTGAGCAACAACCAACCGGCAAGCAGGATCAACACCAAGATGATCAGAAATGAGACAATTTTGCGGATTTCTTTGGGCTCGGCCTCAGTCATCCAGCGGATGAAAAAGCCAACCCCGACAAACGCTGCGATGCCAATCAATAACCACTGCATCAACGCGGCTTTCGCAACTGGTGACCAAGTCTTAGAACGTCATCGGACTTGGTCTTTTGCTGATAAATCGAAAGCCCCGACTGCCCGCCGACAGCATAACTTGCCACCGCCCCCAGCAAGTCTCGAAGCTTGCCAGCCGCACTCGCATCAAACTGCATAAACGCCCCGCCGGTTATGCGGGCAATTTCACCAAAGGCAAACGCAGCGTCCCTGTCATGGCCTTCCTGAAACATAAATGCCTTTACCCCCTTGAGCGCCAATTTCCCGGCGATCGGGGCCAAATGATCAGGATTTTCTTCGATGCAGTCGCCCACATAAATCAAGGCATCGATTTTTTTGTCACCCGCTTCACGTTCAACATGCGCCAGAACCCGTTCGATCTGCGTATGCCCGGCGCGACAGGTAACCTTGGTGATATAATCACGAAATGATTTGGCGTTTCTGCACCAGCCGCTAGATTTGCATTCCGACAGCCCGCGAAAAAACACAAGCTGCACATCAAGGGCACCGACACCATCGACTGAGTCAAACATTTCAGCCTGGATTTCAGCAGCACGGTCCCAACTGGGCTGGCGGCTGGCGGTTGCATCCATTGCAAAGATCAATCGGCCTTGCGCAGGCCCGGATGACGGTGCACGAACGGAAAGTTCGCGCGCCTTGCCAATGAAGTCTGCAACTTCTTCGGCGCCGGATGTCTCTGGAATGATGTCTTTGCGTGTCAAAGTGACCTGCCTGCTTCCTGTTCCGGTTGGACAATTTCATGTCCCACAAGATATAGGCCGGATGACGCTAGATCGGCAACTCCTCGCCGTCTGCTGGTTTGAAACCGATCACTTCCAGAAGCGATCTGACTTCCTGACGCGCAGCCATATGCGACATGCTCATCGGGATACCCACGCCCTTTTCACGCAGATCAAGCAAGGTTAATCCTTTAAGGAACAACTCGCGGTAAATGACGCGTTCGCCAAAGCCCGGCGCCTGACGGAACCGGATACGCTCAGCCAGCTTTTCAACGATTTCCGCAATGTCGCGCTTGTTGCGTGCATCAAGATGCGAAAGACGGTTGCGCATGACAATCCAGTCAATCTTGCCGCCATCAATGGCTGCACGACGCTTGCGCGCATCCCAGACCATTTCGGCATAGATGCTGGGTCCCTTGATATCAAGACTATCCGGATCAATCCGGGCCAGCATATCTAGATCGATGAAGCTATCATTGATCGGCGTGATCAACGTATCAGCACAGGCATGCGCCAACCGCGAAAGGTAATTATCACTGCCAGGGCAATCCATCACGATGAAATTGCAACTAACCACCATTTCACCAAGAGCAGTCGTAAAGCGTTCGCGCTCGTCCAGCTTGGCTTCATTGCCATCGGACAATTCACTGCGATAGATCGGGCGGTGTTCTGGGACCGGAAGAGAAAGACCCTTTTTTTCGTTAAAGGCAGTCCGGTTTTCAACATAGCGGGTAAGCGTCCCCTGACGGGCATCGATATCAAGTGATCCGACCTTGAACCCCATCTTCATCAGGGAAACGATCAGATGCATCGCCGTTGTCGATTTGCCTGATCCACCCTTTTCATTACCGATCACGATTACATGGGCGCGATTGGACGGCGGCTGTTTGTCTGTTGCCGTCTGCTGGCCCGCGCTGTCCCCGTTCGCGCCGGTCTGATGCACCGTCATGGTTATTTGCTCCGTATCTTCAGGCTTATTGACTTTGTCCCCAAGGCCAACCTCCCCAATGAGCCCGTTTACACCCAAAAATCAAGGTAAAAGCGAACTGTCTCACATGGTACAGGTTACTGCCCCCTAGCCAATCTAAAGGCACAAAGGTAAACATAAGAGTAGCGCAACGCAAAAATGCGCCTGAAAACAACCTGAAAGGACGCAATGTGAAGTATCGGGCGGCTTTGATCGGCAGCATGTTTGCAAGCCTTCTGGTGGCAGCAGCCCCAGAGATGAGCCTTGCACAGCAAACCGGCGGGTTTGAACAGATCCCGCAAGACCAGAGCCCGGTTCTGTTTGCCGCGAATACCGAGGGCCAAAACAGCTTCCTGCGTCAATATCGCGACAACAGCACAGTGTTTGTCGGCCGCTGGTATGCGCCACGCTCGGTTTCGGAATCGCCTGCGACAGCGAGCGACCTTTATCTGGAAACCGTTTATACGACCTCCGCCCCCGGTTTTCGGTTCAGCACCGCCATGGCATCCGAGCAGTTGCTGGACATGTTTGATGCACTTAAAGGGCGGAGCAGCCTCAATGGTGCGAACTTTGTGCAGGATACCCGATACGGCAATATCGCCCTGTCCCCCTTCACCCGTGATGGATCGCAATGCGTTTCATTTGTCGGGCAGTGGGATCCGCAAACACCGGCCCAACGCGGCAGTCGCCTGCTTGGCTATTACTGCACGCCCACACAGGTGCAAGCCGCAAATGGCAACAGTGCGCCGCTTAACGACCTGCCGATGATTGATGCCCAGGAGTTTGCTGCCGGGTTCTTTGGCCGTCTGACGATTGAACTGCCTGAAAATTCCGCGATTTCTGCCGCTGTGGTCGGACCGGCCGAAGATACCACGGCGCTACAGCCCGAAGGCACTACCACCCCGGCACCGATTGACGGAATTGATATCGTTACCAATTGGCAATCGGTGCGCGGTACCGGCAAGCTGCGCTTTGATCAGCCATCTGGCGAAGGCACCATGATCCTTGATGATGATCAGCGGCATTGCGAGGGCATCTGGCGTCATGAAGGTGGTGCGTATCAAAGTGATACGCTGCCGTTTGGCAGCTGGTATGTCTATTGTAATGACACAAGCTTCGCACGCGGCCACTACACCAGCGAATCACCAGCCGTTGTCACCGGCAATGGCAAAGATAATCAGGGACAGGCTGTCTATTTCCGCCAAGCCAACTAGCCCCTGATCAATATGCTCCCACATCCCAACCAAGACATTTAGTGATCATGACTGCAGACATTCAAACCATCGTCATCGGGGCCGGCGTCGTCGGACTGGCCTGCGCCCGATCTCTTGCACTTTCGGGCCGCGAAGTTCTGATCATTGAACAGCATGACGCGATTGGCACCGAAACCAGCGCACGCAACAGCGAAGTCATTCATGCCGGAATTTATTATCCGAAAGGCAGCCTGAAGGCTGAGCTCTGTGTCGCCGGACGCGAGATGCTGTATCGCTATTGTGAAGAAAACGGCATCGAACACAAACGCACCGGCAAGCTGATCGTTGCAACGGCAGAAGACCAAATGGCTGCGCTGGCCGGGATCAAGGACAAGGCATCCGAGAACGGCGTGACCGACCTTGTCTGGATGTCCCGCGATGAGGCACTGGAACGCGAACCGAACCTTCACTGCGTCGGCGTCCTTCAAAGCCCGTCGACCGGTATTGTCGACAGTCACCAACTGATGGTCACATTGCTGGGCGAAGCCGAAAACCATGGTGCAACACTGGCAATCAACACCAAGGTCACTGCTGTCAGCTTCGAGAATGGACTTTACACCGTCAGCACAACCGATGCAGACGGCGAAGAAATGAGCCTGACCTGCGCGGAACTGATCGTTGCCGGTGGCCTGCACAGCCAGACACTGGGCAGAAACTTTACCGGCCTTCCGCCCGCAACCGTCCCGCCGCAGCACTATGCGCGCGGGTGTTACTTCACGCTGTCAGGCAAGGCACCGTTTTCCACACTGATCTATCCCGCCCCGGAACAGGCGGGGCTTGGAATTCACCTGACCCTTGATATGGGTGGTCAGGCACGCTTTGGCCCCGATGTTACTTGGGTGGATGCGCCGAACTACGACGTCCCCGAAGAACGCCGGACCGCCTTTGCCGAGGCCATCCGCAAATACTATCCCGATCTTGATGAAGCTGCCCTGCAAACCGGTTATGCCGGGGTGCGCCCGAAAATTCAGGCCCCGGGCGAAGCTGCGCGCGACTTCATGATTGCTGATGAAAAACAGCACGGCCTTAATGGTCTTGTAATGCTCTATGGTATTGAATCACCTGGCCTTACTGCATCACTTGCGATCGGCAAGCGGGTGACTGACCTGATCACGCAGCAAGGTGAGATGCAGGCGGCATCATAATATCGCCAATATAATCAGCGATGGACAAAGGCATGGCCAAGCAACGTCACAGCAAGTCACGGCAGATCCAACCAACACCGGTCGCGTCCGGCAATGGCGTTGCGCCCAAATCAATGTCGCGCCGACAGTTTCTTGGCAACAGCGCTGCCGGGCTTGGCGGTGCGCTGTTGGCAACAACGCCACTGGGCGCGTACGCGCAGGATCTTGAACCCTTTATCCCGGCCCCCAACAGCCTGAGCAACGGCAGATCCGGTGGCATAAACACCGGCAAACCCGAAAAAGACTTCATCGAGGAAATGCGCGACTACGTTATCGCGATCAGTCGATGGGTGAAAAGCTATCGAAGTGATTTCGCGGTGATCGCCATGAATGGCCTCGAGTTGACCGAGTTCCTTGAGAAAACCCTTTTTGACACACGCGGCGTTGCCGAACCGGCAAGAAACTATCTCCGCGCGCTTGACGCCATTCTCGTCGAAGCACCTTTCTATGGTTTCGAAAACTATGGCGAACCGACCAACGCCGAAGAAACCAAATATATTCTTGGCTATCTTGAACGCCTTAAACTTGAAGGCCTGCAATACCTTGCCGTCGATTACACCGAAAACCGGGCCGATATGAACAAGGCGCGCGCGCAGCTTAAAGGGCTCGATGCGCTTTATTATGCCGCTCCGCCACCGGGCATGCAGCTGTCATCACTGGCAAAGGTTCCCAGTACGCCGTTCGGGTCAAACCCGCATGTGATCGACAACATCCGCCAAGCCAACAATTTTGCCATGGTGCTTGATAGCTCGCCCTATGGCACCAAGGACGCCTATGTCGAGGCACTGGCCGCGACCAATTACGATACGCTGATCATTGACCCGTTCCATCGCGGCACCATTCCACTGACCTATGATGATATGAAGCGGCTTCGCTACAAGAAGACCGGAACACCGCGGGTTCTGATTTCCTATCTCAATATCGCAACGGCTGAGACATATCGCTATTACTGGAAAAGTGGCTGGCGCGCCGGAAGCCCCGACTATGTCAGCGAGGGCAATCTCATGGCGCGTTGGGGACAGGAACATCACGTCCATTATTGGACCCGTGAATGGCAAAGCATCATCTTTGGCAACGAAAGCAGCTATCTTGGCAACATCATGAAGCTTGGCTTTGACGGGGTTCTGATGGCAGGCATTGAAGAGTATGCCTGGTGGCTGGATTACTGAGCCTTACGCATTCACCGCGCACAATTATCACAAACATATGAACTGATTTTGGCGGCCCCGATAAGACGGGTGTTTGACGAAGCATGTCTGCTTGGGCAGTGTGAATGTACTGAAAACAGCATCTGCATTGCAGACACAGGAGGCCGAGTTGTCCGAGCCAATTATTCACTATTTCTTTGTCCAGTCACCATGGTCCTTTTTCGGGTTTCGCCGCGCGGTCGAGATCGCGAAAAAGCATGGTGTGGACATCATCCACAAACCTTGTCGGGCTGCAGATGTCTGGGAACATGGCGGGGGAGTCCCGTTGGCGAAACGCCCTCTACCACGTCAGGAATACCGCCTTGTCGAGTTGAAACGCTGGTCGGATCATCTGGGCATTCCGATCAACCTGCACCCCAAATATTTCCCGGCTGACGAGACGCTTGCAGCGCGAACCATCATCGCAGTTCAGGATGATGGCAGGGATGTCAGCGACCTGACCGAGACCCTGATGGGTGATATCTGGTTGCGCGAACGTGATATCTCCCTGCCAGCCACCGTGCGCGAGGCTTTGGTCTCAAATGGTCTTTCGACAGAATATCTTGAAAATGCTGATCTGCCCGCGATCGCCAATATCTATGATGCCAACTGCCAGTCTGCGCGCGATCGCAACATTTTTGGCGTCCCAACCTATTTCGTTGGCAACGAGATGTTCTGGGGCCAGGATCGCCTTGATTTCGTTGAAAGAGCGGTTGCCCAGAACATCTAGCAAAGTGCATTAACCAACACGGGATCTGCCCGCATAAAATTTTATGCGGGCACTTTTCTGTCTCTGGCACGTTAAGCAGAGCAGCAGAAACAGTAAAAAGCCCGCATTTCAATGACACAAAGTGCATCTGACTTTCAAAAGGACTTTCTGAACTGGCTTGAAGACAAAACACCCAACGAGCCGGAATTTCACCAAGCTGTCGAGGAAGTGGTCGGCTCCGTTGCCGGTTGGTATCTTGATCAACGTGAAATGCGTAAAAACGCGGTCCTTGAACGATGCACCGAACCCGACCGCGTCCTGCAATTTCGCGTGGCATGGGAAGACGATGACAATCAGATACAGGTCAATCGCGGCTGGCGCGTTCAATTCAACCAATCGATGGGCCCCTACAAAGGCGGCCTTCGTTTTGCCCCCACGGTCAGTACCAGTGTTCTTAAGTTTCTGGGCTTTGAACAAACCCTGAAAAACAGCCTGACCGGCTTGCCGATGGGCGGGGCCAAAGGCGGTGCCGACTTCTCGCCAAAAGGCAAATCCCCGCAAGAAATCGGCCGGTTTTGCCAAGCCTTCATGCAGGAATTATATCGGCATATCGGGCCAGATACCGATGTGCCTGCCGGTGATATCGGCGTTGGCCGAAACGAGATCAGCATTCTGTTTGGTCACTACATCAAACTGACCCAAAAGTGGACCGGCGCGCTAACCGGCAAGGGATGCCACTTTGGCGGAAGTGCTGGCCGTGCAGAAGCAACCGGGTTTGGCTGCATCTATTTCCTTGGTCATATGCTTGATCAGGAAAACAAGGAACTGAATGGCAAACGCGTTGCAATCAGCGGTGCGGGCAATGTTGCGCTGCATGCCGCACGCAAGGCCATAGAGCTAGATGCCAAAGTCGTTAGTCTGTCTGACAGCTCTGGAACCATGCATTTTGCCGATGGCATGAACCAGGAACTTCTCGATCAGATTGACGACTGGAAAAACAACCAGCGCAAATCGCTCTCGGAGTTTGACAGCGGCAAGGCCGGTTCGTTCCTGGAAGACCAAAAACCGTGGGGGCTTGAGTGCGACATCGCCCTGCCCTGCGCAACCCAGAACGAACTTGACGAGGACGACGCCCGGAACCTTGTCGATAACAAGGTGATGATGGTGTGTGACGGCGCAAACATGCCACTGACATCAAAGGCCCAGAAAATCCTGCACGAAGCGAATGTTCCGCATGCACCCGGAAAGGCATCGAACGCGGGCGGTGTGGCGGTCAGTGGCCTTGAACAAAGCCAGAATGCGCAGCGCCTGCGCTGGGATACGGAAAACGTCGACAAACGCCTTCGCGAAATCATGGCCAAAATTCACAAGGACTGTATCGAAAACAGTCCGGATGGAAAAATTGTCAATTATCGCGATGGCGCCAACCTTGCTTCGTTCAAACGCGTGGCAGAAACCATGAATGCCTTTTGGCTTTCCTGATCAATCCTGGCCGTTGATGCGATTGTCGTTTGCGGCTTCTCACCATTGAAACCAAGGAGCTTCCTTATGAAAGTTGCCGATATCGCGATCAATCTTCTCAGCGACCTTGGTGTCAAACACGTGTTTGGCATTCCCGGCGACGCCATCAATGATATTACCTTTTCCCTTGAAAACAGGGATGACATTGATTTTGTCCTTGTCCGGCACGAAGAGGGTGGTGCCTTTGCTGCTTCGGCACAGGCAAAATTGACCGGCAGTCTTTCTTGTTGTGTTGGCACCGCTGGCGGCGGCGCGATCCATCTTTTGAACGGCCTTTATGATGCACGTCACGACCATGCACCGGTTCTGGCAATCACCGGGCAGGTTGAGTCAGAGTATATCGGGACCGACTATCATCAGGAAGTGGACCTGAAAAAACTGTTCGAAGACGTAACCGTCTATTCCGAGACAATCATGGACCCGGCACAGGCCGCGCGTATCCTGAAAGAAGCCTGCAAAAGCGCGATCGAAAATCGGGGACCCGCACATGTCTGCATCCCCAACAACATCGCCAGTGCCGATTGCTCAGATGGCGCGGTCAATATCGCAACATTGCTTGCAGCCCGCGAAGTGTCCCCGTCCAGTGAGAACCTTGACCATGCAGCCAAACTGATTGATCAGGCCTCGAAGCCGGTCATTCTTGCTGGCATTGGCGGTGCCGAGGCCGCGCAGGAAATGTTTGATCTGGCGCACCGGATGGATGCACCAATCGTCAGAACCTTGCGCGCCAAAGACTGGCTTGATGACGAGGATCCCATTTGCATAGGCGGACTGGGACTTCTGGGTGGCAAACCGGGACAGGATGCCGTTGCAGACTGTGATTTGCTTTGCATCATCGGTGCGGATTTCCCCTATCAGGAATTCTTCCCCAAAGATGCCAAAACCATCCAGATTGACACCAAGCGCAGCCAGATCGGCAGAAGGCTTGATATTGATGCTCCACTGATTGGAAGCGCCAAGTTGTCGGTACAGGGTCTTCTGGATCGCATTACGCCCAAGGACACTGAAACGCAGCGCAAACACTGGATCGAGAAAGTCAAAGACCAGCAAGAAGACTGGTCAAAGATCGAGACTTCCGACAAAACCCCGCTTCATCCGGCAAGCGTCATGTCAGCCATCGGGGAACACGCAGCCGATGATGCCATTTTCCTGGTTGATACCGGAACGACGACGGCCTGGGCCGCGCGACATCTGCGGGTAAAACGCAACCAACGCTTCACGCTGTCATCCGGCCTTGGCACCATGGCCTTTGCACTGTCGGGGGCCAATGGTGCCCAGCTTGCCTACCCTGACCGTCAAGTGGTTGCGATTGCTGGCGACGGCGCGTTCAACATGCTGATGGGCGAACTTTTGACTGCTGCCGAATACGACCTGCCGATCACGGCCATTGTCTTTGACAACAGCAAGCTTGGCTTTATCGCCCTGGAGCAGGAAGCAAAGGGCCTGCCCGAACACGCCATCGGCTTCAAAAACCCCGATATGGCGGCCATTGCACAAGCTTGTGGCTGTCTTGGGCTGCGTGCTGAAAACTCAAAGGAGCTTTCCAGCGCACTGTCGCAAGCCTTCGCAAGCAACAAGCCAACCGTCATTCAGGTTCCGGTGGACCCTGATGCCCTGATCATGCCGCCAAACCCAACCTTTGCACAGGCCCAGAAATTCGCCGTTGCCAAGGGGCGGGAAATGCTTGGGAAACTGACGTCTTAGTAGGCTCAACCTTCAGCGCCTTCGTCATTTGGCGCTTGCGACAAAAAAAGCGTGGCAGCAAAGCTGACCACGCTTTTTTTAGAGAATGTTTGGTGCGCTTTATCCCAGGCGTTTGACGTGATCGACAACGAAACCGTCTTCGGACGGATAGCTATTTTCGATCATGGCAAGGGCCTTGTTTTCGTCGCTTGCCGCAACTTCATGAGTCTGAACATCAGCCCAGCGATCATCAAAGAGTTCGTGGGATCGGTTCTCTTTGACGCATTCGCGCACAGCCTGATTGTGCAGTTCAACCTCGAATACGGTTTGGCGATGGTCTGTGAATGCAGACATTTCCGCCGCTCTCCTTACTTTTTGTTCGCTGGCGCCGCCCAGACGCCAACCTGTCCTGAACCGGGAATCTCAACCACAAGATACCCAACCATGAGTCTACGTTTCGCACCTTAACGAGCCGTAAATTGTCCGGTTAATTGATATTTCCAGATTAATTGCTCCGGTTTCAAGTGCGAATTTGACATGGCTGCATGATCATATCCCTGATTCAGGGCAATTCACCGGAAGTGCACTGCAACATATTGCCGTAAATCGAAAATGCTCCGAAGTTACCGCAGACGAAATCCGCAAAAATAGAATCCCAACCAAGCCAAATTTGGCGCCTATTTCTGCTAACCCGACATTTTGCAGCGCACACCTTGCGCAATAAAATTACAAAGCCACTCCGGCAGGCTCAGCATAATTCCACACCACAACAACAGCTCAACCGAAACGGTCTTTTTTCGATATCTGTGGAATTAGAAATTGATCATCCACCCAATGCATCAAACATAAAGGAATAAGCAGAAAACAATCTGCACCAGAACAATGATGCTGCCAGGAGGCTGCAAGAGGATGAACGTCTTTTCCGATATCGCATTTGATGACCACGAACAGGTTGTCTTTGCCAGCGACAAAACCACCGGCCTGAAAACCATCATCGCGGTTCATAACACCAATCTGGGCCCATCACTTGGCGGCTGTCGAATGTGGCCCTATGCCACTGAACAGGAAGCCATCCATGATGTTTTGCGCCTGTCACGAGGCATGACCTATAAGTCGGCCCTTGCCAATCTGCCACTTGGCGGCGGCAAGTCCGTCATCATCGGCGACCCGCGCAGCCAGAAGACACCGGAATTTTTCCGTGCAATGGGCCGCGCTGTCGAACAACTTGGCGGTCGCTATATCGTTGCCGAGGATGTCGGCACCAGCCCCGAGGACATGGGCCATATAGCAAGCCAGACAAAGCATGTCGGCGGCATCAACGATGGCAAGGACCCGGAACGCACCGGTGATCCATCACCATTTACTGCTTATGGCGTCTTCATCGGCATCAAGGAAGCGGTGCGCTTCAAGCATGGCACAGAAGACGTTAAAGGCATGCGCGTTGCTGTTCAGGGGCTGGGGCATGTCGGATATCATCTGTGCCGGATGCTTCATGCCAACGGTGCAAAACTGATTGTCGCCGACCTTCATGAAGCCAATGCCAAGGCAGCAGAAATCGAATTTGATGCAACCGTTGTTTCGGTCGATGAAATCCTGGCGGTCGACGCCGATATTTTGGCACCTTGCGCCCTTGGCAGCGTGATCACTGATCGCACCATTGAAAGCCTTAAGGTCAGCGTAATCGCCGGGGCGGCCAACAACCAGCTGGAACATGATCGACACGGTGAAATGCTGCATGAAGCAGGTATTCTGTATGCACCGGATTATGTGATCAACGCGGGCGGGGTTGTGGAAGTCTATTTCTGCCGTGAAGGTAAATCAGTCGCTGAAACCAACACCCATATCGAAGGCATCGGCGAAACCGTGCGCGAGATTTTCAAACGCGCCAAGGACCAGAACCTGTCGACCGGCTTTGTCGCAGACCGCCTGGCCGAGGAACGCTTTGGCCTGAAGAAATAACAGCGCCGATCAACAGCATCAGCATTAGGCACAAACAGCAAAGGCGAGGCCGTATGGCTTCGCCTTTTTCGTATCGCTTGAATATCTGGAAGCGCCCTACTCGGCAGCAATCGGTTCGATATTGGCCGTTACAGCGGCTGCATCATCACAATCGCAATTGCCACAGGTCTTTGCCTGCAGCAGTTCTGCGCGCATATGGCAGGCGCATTTACCACATTGCGGCGCGCAGCCATGGAAACGGAAGACTTCCGCCGGACGTGTCGCCCCGCCCTGCTCGGCGGCATGGCGGACGTCTTTTTCCTTGAGCGCATTACAAATGCAGACATACATGGTGCGATTGCAATCAGTTATTAATTACGTGCTCTCACCTCTATGACAAATGCGAATGGTTTTCAAACACTTTCGCATCCAATCCGAACAAAAAAATTCCCCGCAAGACCGGATGCCTGCAGGGAATTTCGAAACAATTTATATATTACAGGGCGTTAACCTGAATCAGGCGGTTGTGATGTGGCTCACTACCTTGGTCACACCCTTGATCCGGCGCACGATGGAAAGCACCTTTTCAAGCTCTGCATCGCTTTGTGCCTCGCCCATGATGTAGACAACATTCTTGACCGACTGCCAGCGATAGTTGACTGACGTCACACCTTTTTCGGCCAATAACAATGCCTTGATCTGACTTTCGATCCAGACATCGGACACTGACTGAGTGGCCGAATCCGTCGGAACGGCATTCTTGCCATATTCGTCCTCGGCCTGATGATAGGCATCAATCGTTTCCTGATCGGCGATCACCAGATGGTCGTGGACGGTTTTGATCCGGTTGTCCTGCTTGACCATCGACATGACGTCGTAATATTTGCCCTTGGAATCCACCATGCCGGTGACCATGACATTCTGTTCCCAGATATCGATATTCACATCCATCAGATAGGTGTGATCGACCTTGGAGAACTCCCCAAGGATGCCGGACTTGATCTGGGTATCGAGCCACTGGTCATTGCCTGTGCGGTCTTCCAACGGCATTTGCAGCGGCCCACAAGCCGCAAGTGGCACTGCCAGCAGCGCACATACCGATACCGTTTTCAGGACACGGCCGAAACCGCTGGTCACCTTGATCATTCCTGTTCTCCTTGTTCATGCCTGCACGACATGGGTCGATTTTCTTGCGTCAGTTCCAACGCCGCAGGACGTCAACTGTTCCGGCCAATACCTATCGCAGCCAATTTTGACAAAAAAAAGCCCAACATCAAACCGGGCAAACGCATCCTATTTCAGAGATCATGAATGAAAGAAAAATGGACCGGGAATTTCTTCCCGGTCCAATTCGCCGATCAATCTTCTTCCATCGACATCAGGGATGCGTTGCCCCCCGCTGCCGTGGTGTTGATCGTGATTGTCTTTTCCGTCGCAAAGCGATGCAGGAAGGCCTCATCAGGCAATGCACCGTCATCCTCTGCTCCGCTATCGGAAATCAGCGACAAGATTGCGCCATCGCGCTTGGCCAGAAGCTGCTTGAACGACGTCACCCGATCAAGCGACGCCACGCACGATACCCCCGCGATGTCGCCATCATACATCGCACCAAGGCCGGTATTGGCACCGACAGCCTTAACAAGCTTGGTCGGAAGGCCCGCCTGCTGTGCCAATGCCGGAATATCAGCAAGCCATTTCTGATCGCCAGCAAGGATCACCGCATTACCGGCGGCAAGTGCCGCCCCCAAATGACGGATGACTTTTGCCGCATCGGCATCCTTGTCTGCCTGTACCAGATAAACACCACGCCCCTGACAATACAGATCGTTGGTTTCACCGGTCGGACCGGGCATACGGGTCGGCGCGACAAAGCCGTTCTCCGAAAGGGCAGCAAAGTTCGCAACATGATCCGCCCCGGCGATCAGGGCGTCGTTGCCAGATGCCTCCATCTTGGCTGACAGCTTTTCAAGAATGGTCACCCGCGCATTGCCATCGGTGGCCTGCCATTCTTCCTGGGCTGCCAACATCGCGGCATATTCGTTGCTTGCAATGACATCCTTGACGATGATCGGCGCACGATCATCTGATGCCTCCTCGTTGGAGATGGTATGTTCTCGGGCGATCGGCTTGGCAAAGCGCTCGACATAGTGCGGACCACCCGCCTTTGGGCCGGTACCGGATTTACCCTGCCCGCCAAACGGCTGCACACCGACCACCGCACCGATCTGGTTGCGGTTTACATAGCAGTTCCCGACGCGCAGCTTTTGGGAAATTTCCCGTACAGTCGTATCAATACGCGAATGGATACCAAGGGTCAGGCCATAGCCCGATGCATTGATCTGATCGAGGATCTTGTCAATGTCGCGTGCCTTGTAACGCACCACATGCACGACCGGGCCGAACACTTCGCGTTCCAGCACATTGATTGATGGAATTTCGAAGCAATGCGGCGCAAAGAAATTGCCGCCCTCGCACTCCGGAAGGGTGTCACAAGCATGCAAAAGCTTGGCTTCCTTTTTCATGCGTTCGGCATGGGCTTCAAGAACCTTGCGCGATTTTTCGTCAATTACCGGACCGACATCGATATCAAGGAACTTCGGATCACCGACGCGAAGTTCCTTCATCGCACCAACCAGCATGTCACACAGCTTGTCAGCAATGTCTTCCTGTACAAACAGGACACGAAGGGCCGAGCAACGCTGACCAGCCGACTGGAAGCCGGAAATGATCGCATCCTGCACGACCTGTTCGGGGAGTGCGGTCGAATCAACAATCATCGCATTCTGACCACCGGTTTCGGCAATCAGCGGCAACGGCACGCCCGGGCGCTTTGCCAGCGCCTGGTTGATGAGCTGCGCAGTTTCCGTTGACCCGGTAAAGGCCACCCCGGCAATGCGCGGATCATTGATCAATTGATTACCAATCACACGCCCAGGCCCCGGCACCAGATGGAATGCCGAGCCGGGCACACCGGATTCAAGGATCAGTTCTGCCGCACGGGCTGCAACCAGTGAAGTCTGCTCTGCCGGTTTGGCAATAACAGCATTTCCTGCTGCCAGCGCCGCGGTCACCTGCCCAAGGAAGATCGCCAGCGGGAAGTTCCATGGACTGATGCAAACAATAACGCCACGGCCTTCAAGCGGGCTGCCTTCGCGGAAGGTTTCCTCTGCCCGGTTGGCGTAGTAGCGGCAAAAATCGACCGCTTCACGTACTTCGGCAACGCCATCAAGGTAAAGCTTACCTGCTTCGCGCTGACACAGGGCGATGAACTCGTCCATGTTTTCTTCAAGCAGATCGCCCAGACGGCGCAGCGCTGCTGCGCGATCACTTGCCGGCGTCTTGTTCCAGGTCTCATAGCCCTTGACGGCCGCCACCACGGCGGCGTCGACGTCGGCCTCGGTCGCTTGAACAAGGTCACCAACCTTTTCGTTCTGTTTTGCCGGATTGATGACATCAACCGGCGTTCCGGAAACAAGTTTGCCGTCTATAAGCGGGGCTGCGTTCCAGGTCTTGTCCTTGATCCCGGCAAGCTTGGCACTGAGCGGCAACAGCTTTTCCGTGTCCGTCAGATCAATCCCGCGCGAGTTCACACGCGTCGCACCGTAAAGATCAATCGGTGCCGGGATCTTCGGATGACCCTTGCGCGGAAGGGCTGCCATCTTTTCGATCGGATCGGCAATCATTTCCTCGATTGGCAGTTGTTCGTCCTGAATACGGTTCACAAAGCTGGTGTTCGCACCGTTTTCCAGCAGACGACGCACCAGATAAGCCAGCAGGTCTTCATGGGTGCCAACCGGCGCGTAAACACGGCATGGAACGTTTTCGCCGTTCTTGTCGACGATCTGCTCATACAGGGCTTCGCCCATGCCATGCAGGCGCTGGAATTCAAAGGTGCGATCATTGCCCGCCATTTCAAGAACTGATGCCACGGTATGGGCGTTGTGGCTTGCGAACTGGCAATAAAACGCATCGCGGCGCGACAGCATGTATTTCGCACACGCCAGATACGACACATCGGTCGATGCCTTGCGGGTAAAGACCGGATAGCCGTCAAAGCCGTTTTCCTGGCTGAATTTGACTTCGGTATCCCAATAGGCGCCTTTGACAAGGCGGACCATCATCTTGCGCCCGACCTTGTCTGAAAGATCGGCCAGCCATTCCAGAACATGATAGGCACGCTTCTGATAGGCCTGAACCGCCAGACCATAGCCCTCCCAACCATCAAGATCCGGGTCGGCAAAGACAGTACCGATGACATCAAGCGACAGGTCAAGCCGGTTGGCTTCTTCGGCATCTACGGTAAAGCCGATGTCGTATTTCTTGGCCAACAGGGCCAGTTCCTTAAGCCGCGGGGTCAGTTCGGTCATCACCCGTTCATAGTTGGCGAAGTCATAGCGCGGATGAATCGCTGACAGCTTGACCGATATACCCGGGCTATCAATCGGGCCGCGGCCATTGGCAACACGACCGATATCGTGAATCGCAGTTTCATAGGCCTTGTAATAGCGATCAGCGTCTTCCATCGTGCGGGCGGCCTCGCCCAGCATGTCATAGGAATAGCGATAGCCTTTTTCTTCGTTCGCCTTGGCGCGCTCGGATGCCTCATCAATGGTGCGGCCCATCACGAACTGGCGTCCCATGATTCGCATCGCGTGGTTAAACGCCTTGCGAATAACCGGCTCGCCAGACCGGCCGATCATGCGTTTGATCAGGCGGCCCGGATCGGCTTTTTCCGCCTTGCCGAACTTGATCACGCGCCCGGTCAGCATCAATCCCCAGGTCGAGGCATTGACAAAGAAACTGTCGGAATGGCCCAGATGGCTTTGCCAGTCGGCATCAAACAGCTTGTCCTGAATAAGTTTGTCTGCAGTCACCGCATCAGGCACGCGCAGCAAAGCTTCGGCCAGACACATGAGGATGACGCCTTCCTTGCTCGAAAGCTCGTATTCATGCAGCAGGGCATCAATGCCGCTTTTGCCGTTATCAGCGTCGCGGACTCGCGCGACAAGCTGATAGGCGCGACCCTGAACACGCGCAGTTTGTTCCGGGGAAAGACGCGCGGTTTCGATCAGGCTTTCAACAACGGTCTCTTCATCGGCGCGATAGGAATCGCGAATTTTCTGACGGATTTCGTTTGGCTTGGGCAGTTCGGTACGGAACATCTTCTAAAGCCTCTCCCTGATGTTTGACTTTTGCCACCCCCGAAGAACGCACGTAATTCCAAGCGCTTCAGGGCCTGTTACACCTCTATGGTTACCGACAATATTATTTCACCCGAAAAATGTGCTGCCAATTTTCCAAAAAATACGATATATCATCCATTGTTTTCACATTAATGCAGTCACATACACTGGATGGGTGTCCTTAATGCAGAAGAACCACAAAAGCCTGGACAAGATCGACAAACAGATCCTCCGCGAACTGCAAAATGATGGTCGCATGTCCAATGTTGAGCTGTCGCGCCGGGTCCACCTCAGCCCGACCCCGTGCCTTGAGCGCGTTCGCCGCCTCGAACAGAACGGCTTCATAACCGGGTATATGGCAACCCTCGACCCGCGCAAACTCAACCAGGCGCTGGTGGTCTTCGTTGAAATCACCCTTGATCGCACCACACCAGACGTCTTTGACGTCTTTGCCACAGCGATCAAAAAGCTCCCCGAGATCGAAGAATGCCACATGGTCGCGGGTGGCTTTGACTATCTTGCGAAACTGCGCGTCGAGGACATGTATGCTTACCGCGAGTTCCTTGAACGCCTGTCTTCTGTTCAGGGTGTCGGTCAGACTCATACATATGTCGTCATGGAAGAAGTAAAAGTCCGACCGGGTATCGTGATCCCGTGATCATGGCATAGGCCTATATTTTTTTGTTGATTCGCAACAACTTAATAGATCAAAATCGTCTCCACCCAAGCAGGCGTCAGATCTGTCGGAAAAGTTGTTGGTGAAAACAGAACGGAAAACAGGTGCAGGAACATGTCTGAAGTCAGCTTCTATTTTGATTTCTCGTCACCTTATGGCTACCTTGCCGCCGAACGGATGGAAGACTTCGAAAAGCGCAATGGCGTCACGGTCGTCTGGCGCCCTTTCATGATTGGCGCAGCATTTAAACAAACCGGCCAAAGCCCGCTTCTTGATCAACCGATCCGCGGCCCCTATTTCCGACACGACATGGAACGCTGTGCACGCCTGCAAAACGTGCCATTCCAAATTCCCGACAACTTCCCCTATGCGGCACTGGTTCCGACCCGTGCCTATTACTGGCTTGAATCACGATCTCCGACGCTGGCGCGCAAGTTTGCCAAGGATATCTATCGCGGCTATTTCGCCGACGGACTTGATATGTCCAACCCGGAAAATGTTTTTGCCGCCGCGACCCGCCATTCTATCAATGCCAGCGAAATGCGCGCAGCCGTCGAATCCCAGAAATGGAAAGATCATGTGCGCACTGTCACCGAAGAAGCCATTGCCATGGGTGCCTTTGGTTCGCCGTTCTTCTTCTATGAAGACGAACCCTTCTTTGGGAATGACCGCATTGATCAGTTGGCGCAGTGGATTTCACTGCGCAAGAACGCAGCAGGCAGTTTGATCGACTAACATCACCCGGCACCTACCAAGACCGGATCTGACCAGACCTTTTGCACCTGCGCATCGCCGTGCGCGCACCCTTCGCGGACGCAACAAACACGTCAATTCAATTCGTTACAAGAACGTCAAATCCTATATAGATAATTTCGGTACTAAAATACCGATTTAATATTGACGTTTACGTAAACTTCACCCATAACAACAGCCATAAACACCCTGTAAGCGGGCCGAATTGCCCACAACAATAAACGGTGAAAACGGACGATGACGGTACTGAAATCTGCGGTTAATGCCCGTTCAGAAGAATTCCGCAACAATGCCGACCATATGGAAAAGCTGGTTTCCGATCTGCGCGATCAGATCGCGTCGGTAAAACTGGGGGGCGGTGAACGCGCCCGCGACCGTCATACCGGACGCGGCAAGCTCCTGCCGCGTGAACGTATTCGCCAGCTTCTTGATGTCGGCTCCCCGTTTCTCGAACTCTCGCAGCTTGCCGCACATGGCATGTATGGCGACGAAGACGTTCCAGCGGCGGGCATCATTACCGGCATCGGCCGCGTTTCAGGCGTCGAATGCGTGATTGTTGCCAATGATGCCACGGTCAAGGGTGGCTCCTACTATCCGATGACAGTGAAGAAGCATCTTCGCGCACAGGAAATCGCACTCGAAAACAACCTGCCTTGTATCTATCTGGTCGATAGCGGCGGTGCCAACCTGCCCCGTCAGGACGATGTATTTCCGGATCGCGACCATTTCGGGCGCATCTTCTTTAATCAGGCGACCATGTCGTCCAAAGGCATCCCGCAAATCGCGGTTGTTATGGGGTCCTGCACCGCGGGTGGCGCTTATGTCCCGGCGATGTCCGATGAAAGCATCATTGTCCGCAAGCAGGGTACGATCTTTCTGGGCGGTCCGCCGCTGGTAAAGGCCGCGACGGGCGAAGTCGTTTCGGCCGAGGATCTTGGCGGGGCTGATGTTCATTGCAAAACGTCCGGTGTAACCGATCACTATGCACAGGATGACAGCCACGCGCTGTCGATTGCACGCGATGTCGTCAAAAACCTGAACTGGACGAAAAACCCCGGCCTAACATTGACCGAACCGCGTGCCCCGGCCTATGACCCGCGCGAGATTTATGGCGTGGTGCCGACCGACACCAAAAAGCCTTATGACGTCCGCGAAATCATTGCGCGCATTGTTGACGGGTCGGAGTTTGATGAGTTCAAGGCACAGTATGGCACGACCCTTGTGACCGGCTTTGCCCGTATCTTTGGCTATCCGGTTGGCATCATTGCCAATAACGGCATCCTGTTTTCCGAAAGCGCGCTTAAGGGTGCGCATTTCATCGAACTTTGCGCGCAGCGCGGCATTCCGCTGGTTTTCCTGCAAAACATCACCGGCTTTATGATTGGCCGCAAATATGAAAGTGGTGGCATCGCCAAGGATGGCGCAAAACTGGTGACCGCTGTTGCCACCGCCAATGTCCCGAAATTCACCGTCCTGATCGGTGGTTCATTTGGCGCGGGCAACTATGGCATGTGTGGCCGTGCGTACAATCCACGCTTCCTTTGGATGTGGCCAAATGCCCGCATTTCGGTGATGGGCGGTGAACAGGCGGCCAATGTGTTGACGCAAATTCGCGCCGACGCCATGGAAAAACGCGGCGAAACCTGGCCAGAGGCCGAGCAGGAAGAGTTCAAGGGCCCGATCCGCGATCAATACGAAGAACAAGGCCATCCCTATTACGCCTCCGCTCGGCTTTGGGATGATGGTGTGATTGATCCGGCCGATACCCGCATGGTTCTGGGTCTTGGCCTGTCAGCTGCGCTTAACAAACCGGTCGAGGAAACCCGGTTTGGCGTCTTTAGAATGTGAGGCCGCCATGAGCAATGTAAACACCGATAACATATCCGATGCGGCGATCTGTGAAATCACCGATGCCGGAATTGCGACCATCACACTGAACCGCCCGGAAATTCACAATGCCTTTGATGATGCCCTGATCGCCGATCTGACGGCCAAGGTTGAGGCGCTTGAAGCCGATCCGGCGGTCCGCGTGATCATTCTGACCGGGGCTGGCAAAAGCTTTTCGGCCGGTGCGGATCTTAACTGGATGAAGCGCATGGCGGGCTATAGCCATGCTGAAAACCTTGCCGATTCCCGCGCGTTGGCGAAACTGATGAAGGTTTTGAATTTTGTATCAAAACCGACCATCGCACTGGTCAACGGGGCTGCCTTTGGCGGCGGGGTTGGTTTGGCTGCGTGCTGTGACATCGTGATCGCGTCCGATCGTGCCAGTTTCTGTCTGTCGGAAGTCAAGCTGGGCCTGATCCCGGCGGTGATTTCGCCTTATGTTGTGGAGGCCATCGGGGTTAATCACGCGCGGCGTTATTTCCTGACCGCCGAGCGATTTGATGCCAAGACCGCCCAGCAGATTGGGCTGGTACATGAACTCACCACAACCGATGAACTGACTGCCCGTGGACAGGAAATGGCAAATATCCTGCTGGCCAATGGGCCAGACGCCATGCATGCCGCCAAGAACCTGATTTATGCCGTCGCCAACAAACCGATTTCAGATGCCGTGATTGATGACACAGCACAGCGCATTGCCGATCAACGCGCAAGCGACGAGGGCCGCGAAGGTGTCGGTGCCTTTCTGGAAAAACGTCCCGCGAACTGGAGCAAGAATTAACATGCCGCGCAAACTTCTGATCGCCAACCGCGGTGAGATCGCCTGCCGCGTGATAAAGACCGCCCGTCGCATGGGAATTGCCACGGTTGCTGTTTATTCCGATGCCGACGCCAATGCCCTGCATGTCAAACACGCTGACGAGGCGTACCATATCGGCGCGCCCGCCCCCAAGGACAGCTATCTGCGGACCGACCGGTTGCTTGAAGTTATCGCGCAATCGGGTGCCGATGCCGTCCATCCGGGCTATGGGTTCCTGTCGGAAAATGCCGGTTTTGCCGATGCACTTGAAAAGGCAGGCTGTGTTTTTGTCGGCCCGCCGGCAAGTGCGATCCGCGCCATGGGGTCGAAATCCGAAGCCAAGAAAATCATGGGCAAGGCCGGTGTCCCGCTGGTGCCGGGCTATCACGGCGAAGATCAGGACTCAGACCTTCTGGCGGCCGAGGCCGACAAGATCGGCTATCCGGTATTGATCAAGGCATCCGCCGGGGGTGGTGGCAAAGGCATGCGTGCGGTTGAAAAGGCATCCGATTTCAAGGACGCGCTGATCAGCTGCAAACGCGAAGCTGCCAGCAGCTTTGGCGATGACCATTGCCTGATTGAAAAACTGATTGTCAAACCGCGCCACGTTGAAATTCAGGTCTTTGCCGACAGCCATGGCAATGCAGTTTACCTGTTTGAACGTGACTGCTCCTTGCAGCGCCGCCATCAAAAGGTGATTGAAGAGGCCCCGGCACCCGGTATGAGCGAAGAACTCCGCGCCCAGATGGGCAAGGCCGCTGTCGATGCCGCCAAGGCGATTGGCTATCAGGGCGCAGGAACAGTTGAATTTCTGCTGGACGCGTCGGGTGCGTTCTATTTCATGGAAATGAACACCCGCCTTCAGGTCGAACATCCGGTGACGGAAAAAATCACCGGCGAAGACCTTGTGGAATGGCAATTGCGGGTGGCCGATGGCGAAAAACTGCCAAAGGCGCAGGAAGAGCTATCGATCAACGGTCATGCCTTTGAAGTTCGCATCTATGCCGAAGACCCGCAGAACGACTTCCTGCCGGCAACCGGCAAACTTGTTCACATGCGCATGCCACACGAAACCGATCATGTGCGCGTTGATACCGGCGTTTATGAGGGCGGCGACGTATCGATCCATTATGACCCGATGATCGCCAAATTGATCACTTGGGATGTGGACCGCCCATCCGCGCTCCGTCGCATGGCGTCCGCCCTTAATGATGTGCAGATTGTTGGTGTCACCACAAATACCCGCTTCCTTGGCAATATCGCCCGTCATCCGGCCTTTGAACGCGGTGACGTCGAAACCGGCTTCATCCCGAACTATCAGGATGACCTGATCCCGGCCCCCGACACACCGGATAACGAAGCCCTGGCTTTCGCCGCACTTGATATCCTGTTGACCCGCGATACCGAGGCCGCCCGCTATGCCGCGCAAAGCAAAGATCCCTATTCGCCCTGGCACAGCACCGCAGGCTTCCGGCTGAATGACGATAACCACCATGACCTGATCCTGCGTCATGATGGATCGGACATGCTGGTAAAGGTGCATTACCGCGATCAGGGCTATGTCATCGATATGCCTGATGGTAGCGCTATCATGGCGAGTGCTGAATATGACGATAATGGTGCCATCGTTGCCCGGCTTGATAACGTGCGCAAACGCGCGTCAGTCCTGCGCGACGGCAATCGTCTGATGATTTTCCGCGATGGCCGTTCCGACCGTCTCGACATCTTTGATCCGCTGGCCGCAGCCGGTGGCAATGAGGGTACGGGTGGTGGTCTGACCGCTCCGATGCCGGGCAAAATCATCGCTGTGATGGCAGAGGCCGGTCAATCGGTCACGGCCGGTGACAAACTGGTCGTGATGGAAGCCATGAAAATGGAACACACCATTTCAGCCCCCGTCACCGGCACGGTCAAGGAAGTGTTCTTTGGTGTGGGGGATCAGGTCGATGATGGCGCAGAACTGATTGCGATAGAGGAGGCCGAATAATGGCCCTGATTTCCGGTCTGCCAAGCCATGTCAAAATCGTTGAAGTCGGTCCGCGTGATGGCCTTCAGAACGAAAAGGCAATGGTCCCGACCCAAACAAAGGTCGAGTTGATCCATCGCCTGAATGATGCCGGATTATCGGTGATCGAAGCCACCGCCTTTGTCAGCCCGAAATGGGTACCGCAAATGGCCGATGCGCCCGATGTCATGGCCCAGATCACCCGAAAACCCGGTGTGACATACCCTGTTCTGGCCCCGAACATGAAGGGTCTTGAGGCCGCGATTGCAGCAGGCGCGACCGAGGTTGCGGTTTTTGGTGCGGCATCGGAAAGTTTCTCGCAGAACAACATCAACTGTTCGATTGCTGAAAGCCTTGATCGCTTCCGCCCGGTCGCGGATGCCGCACGTAAGGCCGGCCTTGCGGTACGTGGCTATGTGTCTTGCGTGCTGGGTTGCCCCTATGAAGGCGACATCGCGCCTGAAAAGGTCGCAGAAGTCGCCAAGGCGCTATATGACATGGGCTGTTATGAAATCAGTCTGGGCGACACGATTGGTACCGGGACGCCGGCAAAGGCGCAGGCGATGATTGCCGCCGTTGCCAAGCATGTCCCCACCGAAAAGCTCGCCGCGCACTTCCACGACACCTATGGTCAGGCGCTTGCCAATCTTTTGGCCGTGCTTCAGATGGGTGTCGCCACAATCGACAGCTCTGTCGCCGGTCTGGGTGGCTGTCCCTATGCCAAGGGGGCCAGTGGCAATGTCGCGACCGAGGATGTTGTCTATATGCTGAACGGCCTTGGCATCAAAACCGGTATCGATCTTGAAAAGCTTGCCGATACCGGAAGCTGGATTTGTGATCAGATAGGAAAATCAAGCGCATCGAAGGTCAATCTGGCCTTGGCAGCAAAAAGATCAACGCCCGGGGACTAAAGGATGGGCCCGTGCCGTTTCAATGACACTGGGCCCACCAACTTCAGACGCATCAGATCAGGCAGATCGAACCGCATCAAGGAACGTTCCAACCTTTTGACGCAGCATTTCAGATTGCTCGGACAGTTCACTTGACGCTGCAAGCACCTGCTCGGCTGCGGCACCGGTCGAACCAGCTGCTTCATTCACACCAGCAATATTTGCCGAAACCTCGGTCGTGCCGGTCGAGGCTTCCTGCACATTGCGCGTGATTTCACCGGTCGCAGCCCCTTGTTCTTCGACAGCACTTGCGATGGTCGCGGCAATTTCACTGATTTCTGAAATGGTCGTCGTGATAGAGGCAATCGCATCGACCGCCCCCTTGGTTTCCTGTTGAATACCAGTGATCTGACTGGTGATTTGTTCGGTCGCCTTTGAGGTCGCCGTCGCAAGGTTTTTGACCTCTGCGGCAACCACAGCAAAGCCCTTGCCCGCATCACCGGCGCGCGCCGCCTCAATCGTGGCATTGAGCGCAAGAAGGTTGGTTTGTTCGGCAATGTCACTGATCAAACCAACGACATCCCCGATCTTCTGTGCTGCCTCGGCAAGGCCACGCACCTGTTCATTGGTACGCTCTGCATCGGCAACCGCACGATTGGCCACCTGCGAGGATTGCGCCACCTGTTGGGTGATTTCAGAAATCGAAGCGCTAAGCTCTTCGGTGGCACTGGCAACGGTCTGTACGTTATTTGAAGCCTGCTCGGCTGCGGCGGCAACGATGCTTGATTGCCGACTGGTTTCCTCGGCCGTGCTGGTCATGCCAGTTGCAGTTGCCTGCATTTCGGTTGATGCCGATGCCAGGGTCTTGAGAACGACGGAAACGTCGGTGTCAAAGCCCGATGTCAGATCGGAAATCTTCTGAGCCCGCAACTCACGACGTTTTTGCGCCTCAACTTCCTGGGCGGCCAATTCATCGGCACGGATCATGTTTTCCTTGAACACCAGAACCGCGTTGGACATGTCGCCGATTTCATCCTTGCGACCCTGTCCCGGGATATCAGACTGCTTGTCTCCATCGGCCAGTGATTTCATGGCATCGGTAATGGCCCCGACTGGACGCGAAATCCCGGTACCAATGACCCATGCCGCCGCAATCCCGATGACAATGGCAATGCCTGCAAAGACCTCTGTTATGATCGTTGCAGAGCTCACAGCCTCCTCAGCATGCTGTCCGAGAGTTTCCTGCTCTTTCTTGACTTCAAGTTTCAGTTTTTCAAGGTCTTTGGAAACAAGACCGCCAAGTTCTGCCAAACGTCCGCTCACAAGACTTTGCCGATTGGGGTCGGATGGTTGCATGGCCGCAATCTGATCAAACACGGACTGAAATTCCGCCAGCTCTTCTGCGGCGGTGGTCGCGACCTGCAACCGGTCAGGCTTCACCAGCATGTCGACCAGGCCAGTATTGTAATCAATTGCCGTCGCAATTCGCTCCTTGACCGTTTGCGCCGATGCCGGGGCATTCGTTTCAATGAACTCATTGATGTTAACACGCGCTTCGAGAAGATTGGCCTGCACACGGGCGGCCTGATTGGTTTGCGAGGCAATGACGCGATACCGGGCAAAGTCATCGCCGACAATACCAATTGAAATTACCGCATACAAAGACATGGCTGCCAGAAGCACCAGAACCAGGCCGAACCCGCCAAACACCTTCGTAGAAATTTTGAGGTTGTTTAAAAAGGCGGTCATGTAAGTCTCCCACATATATATTTTTTATATTTGTCATATGGGTCCGGTAACACGATCACGTCGGAAACCTTGTGATCAAAGTCACAAGGCAAATATCTGCCCACTGAAAAGCTTGCCGCGACAGGAAGCTGGATTTGTGATTTGATAGGAAAATCAAGTGCATCGAAGGTCAATCCGGCCTTGGCAGCAAAAAGATCAACGACCGGGGACTAAAGGATGGGCCCGTCAAAATACAGCTTCAGACGGGCCACCCCAAACGATCTGCCAATGATTGGCCGCTGGCTGCATGTGCCCGAAGTTGTCCGCTGGTGGGGCGATCCGGATGAGCAGATTGAACTGATTTCCGAAGATGTCGAACTGGCCGAAATGGCGACACTGATTGTCTCTTACCGCAATCGACCCTTTGCCTTTGCCCAGCATTACGACGCCCACCAATGGCCACAGGCACATTTTGATCCGTTGCCTGAAAATACACGCTGTCTGGATGCATTTATCGGTGTGCCCGATATGATGGGCTGCGGGCATGGTCAGATGTTTCTGAAAATGCTGACCGCCCAGCTGTTCGAGCGTGGCGCGCCCATGATCGGGATCGACCCCGATCCTGAAAACGAACGCGCCATTCGCTGCTATGAGGCGATTGGTTTTGTTGCCGGGCGGGAATATGAAACCGCCAAGGGCCCGTGCCTTTTGATGACACTTTCCCCGCCCGACAACAGAACATCATGACAGCAATCAGACTGCCCGCACAGCGGCCAGGAAATCCTCGACCTTGTGACGCAGGCCTTCAGATTCCCGCGACAATTCTGATGCCGCACTCAGCACCTGCTCGGCAGCAGCCCCGGTGGAGCCCGCCGCTTCGTTCACGCTGACAATGTTTGACGTCACTTCTGTTGTACCAACAGAGGCTTCCTGAACATTGCGGGTGATTTCAAGGGTGGCTGCCCCCTGTTCCTCGACCGCACTTGCGATGGTTGCTGAAATCTCGCTGATCTCGGCAATCGTCGATGAAATGGTGCCAATGGCGGTTACCGCCCCATCGGTTTCATTCTGGATGCCGGTGATCTGATTGGTGATGTCTTCGGTCGCGCGCGAAGTTGCCGTTGCAAGATTTTTGACCTCTGCCGCGACAACGGCAAAGCCCTTGCCCGCATCGCCGGCACGCGCCGCCTCGATGGTGGCGTTCAGGGCCAAAAGGTTGGTTTGCTCGGCAATATCGCTGATCAGTCCGACCACATCACCGATCTTTTGGGCTGCTTCGGCAAGGCCGCGGATCTGGGTGTTGGTTTTTTCGGCATCCTCGACCGCGCGATTGGCAACAGACGAGGACTGACTGACCTGCTGAGTGATCTCGGAGATCGAGGCACTGAGTTGTTCCGTTGCGCTGGCAACGGTTTGCACGTTGGTTGACGCCTGTTCGGCAGCGGCTGCGACGATACTGGACTGGCGACTGGTTTCCTCGGCGGTACTGCTCATGCCCGTCGCGGTTGACTGCATCTCGGTCGCCGCGGAAGCAAGTGCCTTGAGGATAACCGACATGTCCTGATCAAAGTCCGCTGTCAGTTCATTGATTTTCTCTGCACGTCTCTCACGGCGCTTGACGGCCTCTGCCTCCTGGGCGGCAAGCTCCTCGGCACGGATCATATTTTCCTTAAAGACCAGAACCGCCTTGGACATATCACCGATTTCATCGAAACGATCCTGTCCGGGAATGTCAGTCTGCTTGTTACCGCCAGCCAGTTCCTTCATGGCGTCGGTAATTTGCTGAATCGGGCGGGAAATACCCGATCCGATCTTCCAGGCGGCAAAAACGCCAAGGATCAACGCCACACCGGCAACAATGGCCGTAATGATCACAGCCTGCGAAGCAGCCTTGGCCGCACGCGGACCGATTTCATCTTGTTCGTGCTTGACGGTCAGCTTCAGGTCTTCAAGGTTCTCAGCCACCATCGGACCGATTGTGTCGAGTGTATCGGTCACTATCTGATCACGGGCCGGATCCCCGGCAGACATTGTGGCAACCTTGGCAAAGGCCGCGCGATAGGCTTTCAGGCTTTCGCCAGCAACTTGGGCGACTTCGATCATTTCATCGGTATCAAGCAAGGCAACGAGTTCGTCATTCAACGTTATCGCGCTTGCAAGCCGGTCATCGACATTTTTCGCTGCCGCACTTTCGCCGGTCAGCAGAAACTGCTTTACCGAAACACGCGCTTCCAACAGGTTGGCCTGCACACGTCCAGCCTGATTGGACTGCAAGGCGATATGACGATAGCGCACGAAATCATCTCCGACGCTGCTCACAGAGAACTCCGACCAGATTGAAGCGATCACGAGCAAAACGAGGATGACGCCAAAGCCGCCATATACCTTTGTGGAAATCTTGAGACGATTGAACATCGACATAAATGAGGCCCCTAAGCAGTTTATCTCTCCTCATTAGTCATATTATATTTTCACAATCATCGCGCGATATACTGGGGACTATCTCACTATTCTTTATTGACTGTAATCCTACCCTTACGGGGCGTCATATACGTGCAGGAATTTCATATATCCATACCATGACATATAGGTTTTAGTTACTATAGAAAAACGTAGAAGTAATTGTTTTGTAATATTTTTTGAAACCACGACCACTGCTATATGTTCGCCACAACACAAAAAAAGGGGCACCTTCGCAGGCGCCCCTTGATCGCAATTCCACGGCCCGTTCGACCATGGTATTAAGTATGGTATTACGATCCTAAGACTGCAACGCGGCGCGACGTCGTTCGCGCAGGGATTGTGCCGTTACCCGACCATCACCGGTCGGCTGATAATAAACCGACATTTCCTTGAGCGCGGCCCGCACCTTGTTCAGGGCGACGTCACCTTCAACGTTAAGGTCATAGGAATCAAAGCCGCAACGGTGCATATAAAGGATTTGGTCGCGCAGGACGTCACCAACTGCCCGAAGCTCGCCCGTGAAGCCCATACGTTCGCGCAATACGCGGGCATAGGAATATCCACGACCATCCGTGTAGGCCGGGAAATTGACCGTGATGATCGACAGACGATCAAGATCATCTGCCAGATCTTCCGGCGCATCCCCCGGGTTCAGCTGAACACCAAGACCACCGTTACGTCCCAACAGGCTGTCACGTTCTTCCTTGAAACGTGCAAGCGGCACGATCAGGTTTTCATCGCTTGATGGCAGATCGCCTTCGGCGTCAGCCGTGATCCACTCCTGTTCGATCAGGCTGTCATTTTTAACGATCGCCATAAAGAACCTCCTTGAACGGATCCATGCCAACACGCCGATAGGTGTCGATGAAGCGCTCACCGCTTTCGCGGATATCAATATATTTGGTCACGAGGCTTTCGATGGCATCAACCACCTCAGCCTCGGAAAAGCCGGCACCGGCGATCTTGCCAATCGAGGCATCCTGGCTGGCATCGCCGCCAAGGGTGATCTGATAGAATTCCTTGCCGCGTTTATCGAGGCCAAGAATACCAATGTGGCCAACGTGGTGATGTCCGCAAGCATTGATACAGCCGGAAATCTTGATCTTGAGTTCGCCAATATCATGCTGGCGATCAAGATCACCAAAGCGTTCGGAAATCCTCTGTGAAAGCGGGATCGAACGCGCCGTGGCAAGTGCGCAATAATCAAGTCCCGGGCAGGAAATGATATCGGTCACATAACCAAGGTTTGCCGTGCCAAGTTCTGCGGCGTCCAGTTCGCTCCAAAGTGCGAACAGGTCGGCCTTTTTGACATGCGGCAGAACAAGGTTCTGTTCATGGGTCACGCGAACATCGGCAAAGCTGTATTTTTCCGAAAGATCGGCAACCAGTTCCATCTGTGTATCGGTTGCATCCCCCGGGATGCCGCCAATCGGTTTCAGCGAGACGTTGGCAATCGCATAGCCCGGCTGTTTATGTTCGATCACATTCGAACGCACCCAGTTGGCGAAACGACGGTTTTCGGCCTTGTGGCGTTCGAAGTCGGCGTCGTCGTCAGACAGGGCTTCAAACGCCGGCGGTGCGAACTGTTCGATGTAATGGGCGATTTCCGCATCATCAACGCGCAGCGACCCATCCTTGATCTGGGTCCATTCCTCTTCGACAAGTTCGCGGATTTTATCAATGCCTTCCTCGTGAACGAGGATCTTGATACGTGCCTTGTACTTGTTATCGCGACGGCCAAAGCGGTTATAAACGCGCAGGATGGCTTCGAGATACGAGAACAGATCGTTCTTGCCGATAAAGTCGCGAATGGTCTTGCCAACAAACGGCGTACGACCAAGGCCACCACCGACGATAACTTCAAAGCCGGTCTCGCCCGCATCATTCTGATGCATGCGCAGGCCAATGTCATGAACCTTGACGGCCGCACGATCATTGGGAGATCCGGTAACAGCGATCTTGAACTTACGCGGAAGGTAAGTGAATTCCGGATGGAAGGTCGACCACTGACGGATCAGTTCGCAATAGGGACGCGGATCTTCGATTTCATCGGCCGCGGCACCGGCATACTGGTCAGTCGTCGTGTTACGAATGCAGTTGCCCGATGTCTGGATGGCGTGCATTTCGACCTTGGCAAGATCCAGCAACGCGTCGGGGATCTCATCAAGTTTCGGCCAGTTATACTGGATGTTCTGGCGCGTGGTGAAATGGCCATAGCCCTTGTCATATTTGCGCGCGATCATGCCAAGCTGGCGAAGCTGGTCGGCGCGCAGCGTGCCATAGGGAACGGCAACGCGCAGCATATAGGCATGAAGCTGCAGATACACACCGTTCATCAGACGGAGCGGACGGAACTGTTCCTCGGTAATGTCACCGGCAAGGCGGCGTTTTACCTGTTCGCGAAACTGTTCAGTGCGTTCATGAACAAGCTGGCGGTCAAAATCGTCATAACGATACATGGGGTCTCTCCTTATACCGCCTGATAGCCAAGGTCCTCGCGGACACTCGGGCCTTTGGTGCGCAGAACTTCGCGGTATTTTGTCGGCACGAGATCCGTGCCCTGCTGTTCGACATCAATCAGATACGGCCCGACAATCACTGTGTCGAGTTCGGGCGCACTTGCCTCGGCCAGAAGCGCGTTTGCGGCTTCCTTGTCTTCGGCGGTGCGGGCATCGTTGATGTTTTCGCTCCAGCTACCATCGCTGGTCAGGAACACCACCAACCCGTCTTCCAGACGGTTTGCCGTGACAACTTGCAGGGACATTCGGTTCTCTCAGCCTGTAAATCTCTCGGGTTTGGTCCTGGCACGGACCTTTTCTGCACCAGAATTTGGCTGATTACCCCTTATTGGTCAAGTTTTTTTGTGAAATAACATATACTACACTTAATTAAGTGTTTTAATAATCCGCTATTGACCGTTTGACGTACGGGTTCTACCTCATCAGTCATCGAACACCAAAGCACAAGAAACCTTCCTGATATGCCTTTGAACATTATCAAACTGAGTGTCGGCACGGATAGCCCCGAAAGCCTGAAGGAATGGCAGACCTATTTTCAGGCCATGCATGGACGGATCTTTCACACCACACGCATGACACCCAAGCGCAAGACCGAGATTCTTGATGGTGGATCAATTTACTGGGTCATCAAGGGTGCTGTGCGCTGCCGCCAGCGGGTGATTGATCTTGAAGAATTCGTCAACGAGGAAGGCACGAAATATTGCCGCATCGTGCTGGATGACGAACTGATTGCTACGCGCCCCTACCCGCACCGTGCGTTTCAGGGATGGCGTTACTTCACCGATGATAAATGCCCGCCCGATGAAAAACAGGGTAGCGGCACTGACGCCCTGCCCGATGATATGGCCGATGAATTGCGTGACCTTGGGTTAATCTGAGCTTAGCCCCCTACAGGGGCGTCCGCCTCATCCGGATCAATTTCGCGCAAGGTCTCAGCCACTTCATTTTTAAGCCAGCTGACAAATGCCTTTACGCGCGGACGTCGAAGGTGCTCTTCCGGGTAAACCAGATAATATGCCCCGCTTGATGCAACACTTTGCGCAAAAGGCCGCACAAGATTGCCCGCCGCCAGATCAAGCGCGGCCAGGCTTGTGCGCGCCATGGCAATCCCCTGCCCCATCAGAGCTGCCTGAATGACCATGTCGCCGGAGTTAAATCGAAGACCGCGGCTGACATCGACACCTTCGGCACCGACACCGTTGAGCCAGAATTCCCAATCGGCGGCATGCGGGTGGTCCATAAAGGTGGTGGCATCATGAAGCAATTGGTGCCCGGCGACATCGGCGGGGGTTTTCAGTTCCGGATTGGCGGCAAGATAGGCAGGGCTGCACACCGGGAAGGACTCGTCACGCATCAGCATCTCGCAAACCAGTCCGGGATAATGACCACTGCCAAACCGAACAGCCAGATCAATGCCCTCAGTGCGCAGATCAACCAGCCGGTCATCGGCATGAATGCGCACATCAATATCAGGGTATGCATCACGGAAATGCCCCAGACGCGGCACCAGCCATTTCACGGCAAAACTTTGCAAGACACTGACCGTAACCACCCCGGTTTCCTCGACCCGGGTCAGGCGTTCGATCTCGTCAGCGATCCTTGAAAATCCTGCTGTGGTTGCCTGCGCCAGCTGTGCACCTTCTTCGGTCAGATGAATCTGACGTGGCAGCCGATGAAACAGTTTGAACCCCAGATACTCTTCAAGTTGGCGGACCTGCTGACTGACCGCCCCCTGTGTAACAAACAGTTCTTCGGCTGCTTTTGTAAAGCTCAGATGGCGGGCGGCGGCATCAAAGGCGCGCACGGATTGCAAGGGCGGAAGCCGCATAAGATCCACTCCAAACCGATGGATTAGAAATGCTAATCCGTTTGATCAGAAATACTCGTTTGTTCTGCATAAGATATAGCCGCAATATCATCTCAACAGCAATCATTGCATTAGCAATATTAACTCATGGAGAGAATGATGGCTTACTCGCTTAGCCCTGCTCCTTCTGCCGTGGAGCGCCAGCCCAGAGCACATATCCGCTCGTTCTTCGCCACCGTTTTTGGCCGCCTGAATGATTTTAACAACCGATTTGAACGGCTCCGTGCAGCGCGTGAAGAACGCCGCACTCTACTTAGTCTGAGTGATCATCTGCTTTCGGATATCGGTATTACTCGCGCACAGGCTGAAGAAGAATACCGCAAGTCTTTAAGACTGCGCTAATCCCGCACGGGATCTGTCCTGAAGCACCCCGCCCCCACGGAACAGCTCGCAAGACAGATCCACCCTTCGTGCCACCGCACACCCTGCCGACCGCCCGATCAATGCCCCACATTGATCGGGCTTTTTTATACGCAACACATCAGTGCCCGCATTCCCCGCTATTTGATCCATTGCATTGCGACAGGCCGATTTATCGCGCAAAGTTATGGCGATATCTGGTTACAAATGACGGAACGTGGCGCATGACAGCGGAAAAGAAAACGCCAAAAAAGTTTGGCAAAACGACTCAGGATGACACAACTGATGCGTTGGCCAATGCCACGCGGCGCACAGCCAAAAGCCGGTCGGCTGCCAATCGCTCCGATGCCCTGTCCACGCTTGATAGCGAAGCAAAAGATCGGTTCTTGCTGGACTCCGAAAACATGACGATGGACCGGCTTGACGACTTGCCGTCTGCCGCAGGCAAAGCAAGCAGTCAGAACCTTGGCAACATCCCCGACGACAAGCTTCCGCCTGATATCGACCTTGATCCCAAGGCGCAGGCAAAGAAGATGCGTGGCAAGCAGTATCTCGAACTGATTGCGCCACTTCATATTGAACTTCTGAAACTGCAAAACTGGATCAAGGCCGAGAACCTCAAATCCCTGATCATATTTGAAGGCCGAGATGCCGCAGGCAAAGGTGGCACGATCAAACGGTTTACCGAACACCTCAATCCGCGCGGCGCCCGGATTGTTGCGCTTGGCAAGCCCAACGACCGCGAACTGACACAATGGTATTTCCAGCGCTATGTCGAACACCTTCCAAGTGGCGGGGAAATCGCGCTGTTTGACCGGTCCTGGTATAACCGGGCGATGGTCGAACGGGTTATGGGATTTTGCAGCATGTTTGATGTCAGTGAATTCCTGCAATCGGTGCCGGAACTTGAACGTATGCTGATCCGATCCGGTATTCACATGACAAAGTTCTATTTCTCGGTCAGCAAGAAGGAACAGGCGCGACGCTTCAAACAGCGTCAGACCGACCCGCTCAAACAATGGAAGCTGAGCCCGGTTGATCTTGCATCCCAGAACCTATGGGACTCCTATACCGAGGCCAAACGCGACATGTTCTTCCATACCTCGACCACCGACAGCCCATGGGTCATTGTGAAATCTGATGACAAGAAACGTGCACGCATCAATGCCATTCGTTTCTATCTGTCACAGTTTGATTACCCCGGAAAACGACCGGAAATTCTGGTTTATGACCGCCGGATCATCCACAGCGTGGCCGAAGAACTTGACGAGGACTAGGGGCATTCAATCTGTCTGGTCTTCCAGATCGTGAAAACATTGTCACGGTCACATTTGCGTTCATTGACATTGCCATCACTGCAACCTTTACTGGATGAACATAAACCTTCGGGAGGCAAACGATGGCAAAATGTGCATTTATCGGTCTGGGTGTCATGGGATATCCGATGGCCGGTCACCTGCAAAAAGCAGGTCACGACGTTACCGTGTATAACCGTACCGCCGCAAAGGCGGACAAGTGGGTTTCCGAATTTGGTGGATCGTCCGCCCCCACCCCGGCCGAGGCAGCAAAGGGCGCGGAGTTCGTCTTTTCCTGTGTTGGCAATGATGATGATCTGCGCAGCGTGATGCTGGGCGATGGCGGTATGTTTGCCGGCATGGACAAGGGTTCTGTCCTGATTGACAACACCACCGCGTCCGCAGATGTCGCACGCGAACTGTATGCCGCGGCCAAGGATATGGGCATCTCATTCATCGATGCCCCGGTTTCCGGTGGTCAGGCGGGTGCGGAAAACGGTGTTTTGACCGTCATGTGTGGCGGCGACCAAGATGCATTTGATCGCGCCGCCCCAATCATTGATGCCTTTGCCAAGTCCTGCAAACTCATGGGCGAAAGTGGTGCTGGCCAGTTGACCAAGATGGTTAACCAGATTTGCATTGCCGGTCTGGTTCAGGGCCTTTCGGAAGGGGTCAATTTCGGCGTTAAGGCCGGCCTTGATATGGAGAAGGTTCTGGATGTGATTTCCAAGGGTGCTGCGGGAAGCTGGCAAATGGAAAACCGCGGCAGCACCATGGTTGAGAACAAGTTCGACTTCGGCTTTGCGGTTGACTGGATGCGCAAGGATCTGGGCATTTGCCTTGAGGAATCCAAACGCAACGGTGCCCGCCTGCCGGTCACAGCCCTTGTGGATCAGTTCTATGCCCAGGTGCAGGAACGCGGCGGCAATCGCTGGGATACCTCCAGCCTGATTGACCTGCTGTCACGCGGCTAAAACACCCGCACCTTAAAGGTTGAGACAAAAGAAAAGCGCGGCCTGATAGGCCGCGCTCTTCGTATTGATCATATAGTGTTCGGCGATTACAGACCGGCGCGCAACAGCGGCTCTACCTGATTGCGGTAATTGGCCAGCGGGCCGTTATCGAAATAACCGACAGCACATTCAAGAACGGAATCCCTTGGCGGTTCTTCACCCTGTGCCAGATTTTCCTCAAGGTTATCACGGCTCGATTTGCCAAGACGTTCGATCTCGATATCCTGCTCGCAGGTTGTCGCTTCAAGCGTTGCAAGGGACTGACGTGGATCGCGACGGCGCGACGGCAAGGCGTGCTCAAGATCAATCTCACGCTCGAACTCCTCGGCATCGGCCAGTACGACCTCGATATCGGGGATCACACCATGGCCCTGCACGATGTGGTTTTCCGGCGTGGTGTAATATCCGGTGGTGATTTTAAGCCCACCGCCCGAGGTTAGCGGCATAATCCGCTGCATGGAGCCTTTGCCAAAGGATCGCTCGCCAATGATGATGCCGCGCCCGTTTTCACGAAGAGCGGCTGCCATCAATTCCGCACCTGATGCCGACCCGCGATCAAGCAAGATCGCCATCGGAACATCTTCAAAGAAATCGGAACGATCCGCTTCGTAACTGCGCAGTTTCCGCTCACCGCGCCCTTCGGTCGCGACTATCAATCCATCTTGCAGGAACTGGTCTGCAATGTCGGCAGCACTATCAAGCAACCCGCCCGGATTGCGGCGCAAATCAACGATGACCCCGCGCGGCGATGCAATCCGGTCTTCGAGTTCACGCAGGTATTCCTGCGTCTGATCAAGTGTCGTGGCATCGAAACGAGACACACGGATATAGCCAATATCCTGATCAATGATGCTTGCTGTAACAGACGGCACTTCAATCCGCGCACGCTTTACAGTGACATCAAAGCTGTCCTCAACACGTTTAATCGTCAGCGTCACCGGATCACCGACGCGACCGCGCATACGCCGGACGGCTTCCGAGATCGGCTCTCCGACCATGTGATAGCCATCAATATGCGTAATACGGTCGTCAGGGCGAAGGCCGGCACGGGCGGCGGGCGTGTCATCAATCGGCGAGACAATCCGGATGCGTTTTTCATCATCAAGCGCAATGACAATGCCGACACCTGCAAAGCTGCCTTCAGTACTTTCCTGCAGTCGGCGGAACATGTCATCCGTCATATAGGCGCTGTGCGGGTCAAGATCATGCAGTCCGTCATCAAGAACCGCGCCCACGACACCAAGCGGTGATGTATCATCGGTCTCGAGTTCGCCAAGCACGGCGATGCTGTTATCAATAAACGCCATTCGGTCGATTTTCTCGACATATGTCTCGGACAGAACCTGAAGTGCTTCGACATACAGCTTGTCAGCATGAGCAAATTGTTCCGCGCTCGCACCTGCGGTTACGCTGGCACGGTAGGCATCAAGAAATCTGCGTTCTTCATCGCTTGGCCATGCCGGTCCAGCACACGCCACCAGTCTTGTTCCGGCGAACGAAATCAGCACCGCAAACAAAATTGGCAATATTCCTTTACGCAGCAACAGCTTGCTCCTGTCCTTCGATACAATCGACCGGATTGTCATCCGTTTTCTTTTTGACGTGTTCAACAGTAAGTCTAGCCTGCCTTTTTTCGATTGGCGACCCCCGGACGCGCAATAGTTGACTAATCACGCAACTTTTACCTGTTGAACACATCAAACACCGGCCTTTGCAACATATCGGAAGCATTTCGTCGTTTCGCCAGTGGTCAAATGCGGAACACCTGGTTCAACCAATGTTGAATACATCCTTTGGCAATATCTGACGAAACTGACTCGATCTTAAATCCCCGGGTCGTTATGCTACCACCCAACAAATAAAGTTGGCACAAAGCCGACTGTTGCGAGCGGGCGGCTCATCATTCAGGGAGACGTCTTTTTTCATGAGCGACTTTAGCCCACCCATCTCAGATATACGCTTTCTGATTCATGACGTGATTGGTCTTGATACCGTGTCTAGGCTGCCGCCATTTGGCGAAACAAGCCCGGATCTGGTTGACGCAATCCTTGAGGAAGCAGGAAAATTTGCTGCCTCTGTTCTCGCACCGTTAAATCGGGTCGGTGATCAGGAAGGCGCAAAACTTCTTACAGACGGCACGGTTGGCACGCCCACGGGCTGGAAAGAGGCCTATGCCCAGTTTTGCGAAGGCGGCTGGCAAGGAATTTCTGCCCCCGAAAGCGAAGGCGGCATGGGGTTGCCGATCTTGCTTGGCGCGGCAGTTGCCGAAATGTGGCAGTCCGCCAACATGGCGTTTGCATTGTGCCCGATGCTTACATCCGGTGCGATTGAAGCCTTGACTGCGCATGGCTCGGAACAGCAACGTAAACTGTATCTGTCGCGTCTTGTCTCCGGTGAATGGACCGGCACCATGAACCTGACAGAACCACAAGCTGGTTCCGATCTTTCAAAGGTTCGCAGCACGGCAATCCAGCAAGATGACGGGACCTACAAGGTTTCTGGCCAGAAAATTTTCATCACCTATGGCGATCACGAGATGACCGAGAATATCGTGCATCTTGTTTTGGCCCGCACACCCGATGCGCCCGCCGGGGTCAAGGGCATTTCGCTGTTTATCGTTCCGAAGTATCTGGTTTCAGATAACGGAGAAATCGGCGCGCGTAATGACGTAACCTGCGTGTCGCTTGAACACAAACTTGGCATTCACGCCAGCCCAACCGCGGTTTTGCAGTTCGGAGATAACGGGGGTGCTACCGGCTACCTGATTGGCGAAGAGGGCAAGGGATTGGCCTATATGTTCACGATGATGAACAATGCCCGCCTTGCAGTTGGCCAACAAGGTGTCGCCATTTCCGAGCGCGCCTTTCAACAGGCTCTTGAATATGCCAACACACGAAAACAGGGCCGCGACAGCAAAACTGGCGAAGAAGCAGCAATCGCAGCTCATGGAGATGTGCAGCGTATGCTAATGCGCATGCGGTCATCCACCGAGGCGGCGCGCGCGCTTTCACTTTACACGGCCAGCCAGCTTGATCTTGCGCATCATTTGTCTGACGCAGATGAGCGTGCCGCTGCTCAGGCCCGCGCAGACCTTCTCATTCCGCTTGTGAAAGCTTGGTCGACCGACCTCGGGGTCGAGAATGCTTCGCTTGGGATACAAGTGCACGGTGGCATGGGCTTTATCGAGGAAACTGGTGCGGCCCAGCACCTTCGCGATGCCCGCATTGCGCCAATCTATGAGGGCACGAATGGCATTCAATCCCTTGATTTCATAGGACGCAAGGTTTTGCGCGACCAGGCAGGTGCACTTACAGCATTGCTCACGGAAATCAAGAACACAATCAACGGCGTTCGTGAGGACAATGAAGCCACTGAACTTGGCCACGCATGCGATGCGCTTGATCATGCTATTTCCGAACTTGAAAGATCTACAGACATCGTGCTTGAACGCGGCGCGAGAAATGCCGAGGTGGCGCAGGTGCTTGCAACTCCTTATTTGCGCCAAGCAGCATTGTGTATTGCCGGCTGGTTGATGCTGCGCTCCCTGCAGATGGTGAAAAAAGCCGGTACACCGGAAGATATGAAATCAGAGAAAACGCAAAGCTGTTTGTTCTTCTTTGGTCAACTTCTACCGGAGGCCGATTTTATGGCCGCCCAGGTCCGCAATTGCACGGACCCGAAGATGCTCTAGGCACAGCCTTATTTTCGCCGTGCTTCTTGACCAAGGATATGGTGCATCGCCGCTATCGACTGATTAAGGCGGTGCACCCATTCGGCCCCATCCATCAACCCTGCCGTTCTTTGCTGCACTTCTGGCCCAACATTCGGAAATTCCGCAAGATTTCGCCGGATTTGATGACAATTTCCTGTTTCGATTTTCAATTGCTTCTCTATAATCCGCCCAATGAATCGCTTAACCCGATATATGCTGAAACAGCTGTTGATCATGATGGTCTTCGTGACACTGGGTCTCCTCTGTGTCATCTGGCTGTCGCAAAGCTTGCGCTTTGTCGAAATGATCGTCAATCGGGGGCTGTCGATCACCGTATTTTTGCAGCTGACCTCCTTGCTGCTGCCCAGCTTCCTGACGATCATTATCCCGATCGCGTTGTTTTTCGTGATTGTTTTTACCTACAACAAACTCATTCAGGACCGCGAACTGATCATCATGCGCGCAGCCGGGCTTAGCCAATGGGCTCTGGCCAAACCGGCATTGATGGTGGCGCTGCTCTCCACAGGTGTATGCTACTTCCTGACGCTGTTTTACCTTCCCTATAGCTATACACAGTTCAAGGAACTGCAATTTTCGATCCGCAACGATTTCTCGTCAGTTATATTGCAGGAAGGCAGCTTTACCGATCTCGACGGATTGACAGTTTATGTGCGTGAGGTCGGCCGGGACAATGAGCTGCTTGGCATTCTGGCACATGACGCACGCGATCCCGATGCCCAAACGACAATGATGGCGAAACATGGCGCCTTGGTTAGAACCGACGATGGGCCTCGTATTGTTCTGCTGGATGGTAACCGCCAGGAAGTGAACGCAGACGATGGAACCATGTCGATCCTGTATTTCGATCGCTATGCGGTTGACATTGCCCAAGGAGCTGAAGTTGAAGGCATTCGTTATCAGGATGCTCGTGAGCGGAGCGTCTACAATCTTCTAACCGGCGTTCCTCCTGATATTATTGAACGAGACCTCAACGCGTTTAGAGCAGACGGTCATGATCGTCTGATCTCGCCTCTATACTCTATTGCGTTTGCCGGCATTGCTTTAGCGGTACTTGTTTCAAGCAGCTTCTCTAGGCGTGGTCAGACAGGCAGGCTCTTGATCGCCATTGGCATTATGGTCTTGTGTCAGGCTTCCGGTATTGCGATGAAAAACCTTGCCGCCAAGAACCCGGCACTTGTTCCGCTGATGTATATGAACGTATTGCTCCCGACTGCTGCAGGACTTTATTGGACATTCCGCGGCCCTGTGGTCAAAGCACGGCGCACACAAGCTCAAGAGGCAGAAGCATGAGGATTTCGCCGCTTCTGACATGGTATTTCGGCAAGAACGTCCTGATTTCCATTTTGTCTATTCTAACACTTCTGATCGGCCTGATTCTAATCGGCGATACCATTGAACTTCTTCGCCGCGCAGGCAACAAACCGGATGCAACGGTCAGCATAGTATTGCAGATGGCGACCAGCCGTATTCCATTCATGACCGAGAAAGTTCTGCCCTTCGCCGTACTTTTCGGGTCCATGTTCTCGTTCTGGAAGTTGACAGGCAATCAGGAACTGGTCGTAACGCGTGCGGCCGGCGTGTCCGCATGGCAGTTTATGTTGCCGCCTATCCTGTGTGCTGTCCTGCTTGGTATTGTTCAGGTGGGTGCTCTAAATCCATTGTCCTCGATTCTGCTACAGAAATACGAAACACTTGAAGCACGCTATCTGCAAAATAACGCAAGCGTCATGAACCTTTCCTCAAGCGGGCTTTGGCTACGGCAAGGCACACAGGATGGCCAAGCTGTTATCTATGCACGTTCCGTCAACCGGCAGCAGGGCGATCAACTCGATCTTCGAGACGTCACAATATTCCGGTTCGAAGATGCCGACAGTTTCACAACCAGGATTGATGCCGAACGTGCGGTTCTGGAACCAGGCACTTGGCATTTCTATAATGCATGGACTTTTGTTCCGGGTCAGGCCAGCACATTCTCAGATGAGCTGATGTTGCCAACCAATCTTACTACCCGGAAAATCCAGGATAGTTTCGCATCGCCAGAAACCATGTCATTCTGGGACCTGAAACCCTTCATCACTTTGCTTGAGCGTGCTGGTTTTAACGCAACTCGCCATCGCATTCACTTTCACGGCCTGTTGTCGAGACCTTTACTTTTATGCGCAATGGTTCTGATTGCGGCTGCGTTTTGCCTTAAATTTTCTCGACGTCGGCGCGCATCGCTTGTTATCGGTGGGGGTGTCGCAACAGGGTTCATACTCTATTTTTGCACAGACGTAATTTCGGCTTTGGGTGTTTCAGGGGGCATTCCGCCTATTTTATCGGCTTGGGCCCCTGCGGGGATTTCCTTGTTACTCGGGGTATCCACTTTGCTGCATCTTGAGGATGGCTAGCCTATGGTCATGGCGGGGGGAATGATAAAAAGATTAGCAACAGGCACCATTCTGGGCTGTGGAATTTGCATTGCCGGGGGGCTTGCAAACATGTATCCCGCAATGGCTCAAACAACTGACTCAGAAGTTCGCCAACCAGCCCCGGCCATTCTGTTTAGCGCAGATGAGGTTGATTACAATCAGGATCTTCAAACAGTCACCGCACGCGGGAATGTCGAAATTTCACGTGACGGCAGGATCTTGCTTGCTGATACAGTCAGCTACGACCGTTCACAGGATGTATTAACGGCTTCGGGAAATGTCAGCATTACCGAGCCAAGCGGCGAAGTGACCTTTGCAAGCTATGTCGAACTGAGTGGTGACTTCAAGGAAGGCATCGTCGAAGACATTTATGTCTTGCTTGACGAGAATACCCGTATCGCCGGATCCGGAGCCCGACGCAGCGGAGGGAATTTCACCGAGATAGCCAAGGCTGTCTACTCCCCTTGCAAGGTTTGTGAAGAAGATGGCGGCAATTCAACCCCGCTTTGGCGTATTCGCGCAGCTCGCGTCTTGCATGATGCCAATGCCAAAACAGTAGAATATAAAGACGCGCGCCTCGAAGTTGCCGGTGTACCAATTCTGTACTCGCCTTATTTTCAACACCCCGACCCAACCGTCAAACGCCAATCAGGCCTTCTAGCTCCCTCCTTTGGCAGTACCAGTCATGTTGGTAGCTACTTCAGTCAGCCTTATTACTGGGCGATTGATAAAAGCAAGGACATGACGTTCACTCCCACCTACACAACGGATGAAGGCCCGTTGCTCGCGACAGAATACAGACAACGCTTTGACAGTGGCGAGATGGAATTCGTCGGCAGTGTGACCAACGACAATGAAGACAAGTGGAAAGGCCACATTGACGCAGAAGGTCGGTTCGATATTGATCGAACATGGCGTTGGGGCTTTGATGCCGAGCAAGCGACCGAAAAAACGTACCTGTCGCGCTACGGCTTCGCGTCACCATCAGTTTTGACATCCAACTTGTTTACCGAAGGTTTTCGGGGAGCAAGCTATACCCGGGCAGACGCGTATTACTTCCAGGGTTTAAAAAGCGATGACGATCGAGACACGACGCCGTTGGTACTGCCGCACATGCAGTTCCACGGACAGTCTTCCCCGGCGAAATACGGAAGTGTCACGACGCTTGACCTCGACGCATTGTCCCTAACCCGAAAAGAAGGCGCAAATTCACATCGCATATCTGCCAAAGCAGGGTGGGAACTTCCGCATGTGGGCACAATGGGAGATGTCACCAAATTGAGCCTCTCTGTCCGCAGCGATAACTACATCGTTTCAGACGTAAGTCGTACCGGCAAGAGCGACTATGACGGCTACGCGGGCCGCATCCTACCGCTCGCTGCGATCGACTGGCAGATGCCGTTTGTGAGCAACCAGGGTGCATACCATCAGGTTATTACCCCAATGGCGATGGCCGCATGGTCTCCGAACGGTGGCAACCATGATGAAATTCCCAATGAGGACTCCCAATCCTTCGAATTCGATGACATCAATCTCTTTGCGCATGATCGCTTTGGCGGTCTGGACCGCGCAGAGGATGGTTTTCGGGCAAGTTATGGTCTTGAATGGGCCGTTTATGGGCCTGATGGAGGCTACACCAGCGCCATGGTTGGCCAAAGCTATCGTGCCAACGAGAATGACACGTTCGCCGCTGGTTCGGGCCTAGATGAACATCTTTCAGACTATGTCGGACGCGTAACTGTGGCGCCTAACCAGTATCTTGACCTGACGTATCGCTATCGACTGTCAAATGACGATTTTTCCGCTCGACGGAACCAAGTTTCCGCCAGTGCCGGCTCCGTTGATACATTGCGTATAAATACAACTTATGTCCACTTCACTGACGATGCTGGCAGTGAAGAGTTCGCAGAACGCGAAGAGTTGTATTTTCAGGCACAACGTCGTTTCAACCAGTATTGGACGGGTCGTGCCTATGGACGTTATGACATAGATCAGTCTGACCCCTTGGAATATGGCGTTGGTTTCGTTTATGAAGATGAGTGCTTCATCTTCGATGGTCGTATCCGCAGAACCTTCTATCAGGATCAGGACCTTGGCGAGTCAGACGAGTTCCTTTTCCGTTTGGTCTTCAAGACCCTTGGCGAGTTTGCATCTGCAGCCGGATTGTAAGTTAAAATGATTTCCAAATTTTCGATTTCTACATCCTTGAAAATCTGTGCTGTGATGATAGCCGTCACACTTTCAATGTTGGCAGCACCACTTCGCGCCCAGTCCCCTGTTGGCGTCGCGGCGGTGGTGAATGACGATCCGATTTCGATTATTGACCTTATCGAGCGCATCAAGCTTGTTGCCGTCTCTTCAAACATCGAGATGACACCCCAGCGCAGCAATGAAATGGCGCCGCAGATTTTGCAGCAGCTGATCAATGAAAAGCTGCAAATGCAGGAAGCGGAGCGTCGTGGTATTGAGGTGAGCGATGAAGAGATCGCACGTGGGAAATCGATAATCGAGCAAAATGCAGGCCTGCCGGATGGCATGCTTGATACCTATCTCGCAGAACGTCAAATCGCCCCGGGAACGCTTGAAAACCAGATCCGGCCGCAGGTTGCATGGCAGAAGGTTCTGGGCACCATGCGTAATGAAGTCCAGATTTCCGACTCAGAAATCGACGACAACCTTGAACGCATCATCAGCAATCAGAACAAGCCACGAAATCGGGTGCAGGAGATTTTCCTGCCGGTCGACAATCCCCAAGACAGCACACGTGTATATCAGACCGCACAGGAAATTCTAAATGCGGTGAACCAGGGTGCAGATTTTGGTGGTCTGGCCCGGCAATTCTCTGCAAGTGCCAGTGCTGCCAACGGCGGTGACCTTGGTTGGCTTTACGCCGGTGAAATGGCGAGTGACTTGCAACAGGCCGTCAATCAGCTTCAGCCCGGCGATGTCAGTGCCCCGATCCAGACCATTCGCGGTTACTACATCGTGAAACTGCTGGATCGTCGTGTAGGCGATACCAATGCAGTGACAGACACCCGCCTAGATCTTTATCAGCTGTTCGTACCGATCAATGGCGACATGCCGCAGGATCAAATTGATGCCAAAATCGCCGTTCTGCAAAACACGCGCGAAACTGCCAATAGCTGTGACGCCATGGCAAACGTTGCCGTGGACCTTGGTTCCGATCTGAGCGGCAAGATGGAGGGCATTTCGCCCGAAGAACTCTCCGGTCCGATCCGGCAGGCCATCGGCAATCTTGAGCAAGGCACGCCATCCAATATTGTTCGCGTTGATGGCGGAGCTCTGATGGTTATGATTTGCAACATCACCGAAGAGAGCAACCTACCCAGCCGTCAGGACATCGAAAACCGTCTGCGGATGGAACGTCTTGATATTCTGGCACGTCGCAAACTTCGTGAACTGCGTCGCCAGGCATTTATTGATATCCGGATCTGATCCGGTCAACAGGACCCAGACAGGATGACAGAAATCGCCCCCATCGCGCTGACCATAGGCGAACCCGGCGGCATCGGGCCGGAGCTTGCGGTCAAGGTATGGCTTCGGCGCACGCAGGATCAAATCGCGCCATTCTGCCTGTTATCCCCTGTCAGCATTGTCAAACACGCAATCACGCAAAGCGGAAGTGACGTTCCGCTGAAGGTTATTGACACGATTGACGAGGCAGCATCAACATTTAATCACGCCTTGCCGGTTCTAGAGGTCGCGAATATTACCACCGATATCGTTTCAGGTATCGCATCGCCGAGAACAGCAAGTGTTGTGATTGAAAGCATCACAAAGGCCGTCGAATTGGCAACCAACGGCGACGCGTGTGCCGTCGTGACCAATCCGATCCAGAAAAGTGCGCTTTATGAAGCGGGTTTCAGCCATCCCGGCCATACCGAGTTTCTGGCGGAACTTGCCGGTCCGGGAACAATTCCGGTCATGATGTTGGCCAACAGCAAGCTGCGTGTTGTTCCGCTGACCATTCACATCGCGCTCAAGGATGTCCCGACACAGCTGACAACTGAGCTGATTGTCGAGCGTTGCCGGATCACGCATCAATCTTTAAAGGATGCTTTCGGGGTCGCATCTCCGCGCATTGCCATTGCAGGCCTGAACCCGCATGCGGGAGAGGATGGCGCGATGGGCATCGAAGAACAAACCATAATGCGCCCCGCCATCGAACAGCTTCGTGGCGAAGGTATTGATGTGAGCGGGCCACTGCCAGCAGACACCATGTTCCATGAAGAAGCACGGGCGAACTACGATGTGGCACTTTGCCCTTATCACGATCAGGCACTGATACCCGTCAAGACACTCGATTTTCATGGTGGCGTGAATGTCACGCTGGGATTGCCATTTATAAGAACATCACCAGATCATGGCACCGCGCTTGATATCGCGGGCAAAGGCATCGCGCGCCCAGATAGCTTGATCGCAGCACTCAAGATGGCAGCAGAAATGGCAACAAAACGCCTCGCGACAGGAGCCTGACCGACGTGTCAGAAGAAACCGAAACAGTCGGCAAACTTGCCAATGATGGCCTTCCGCCTCTGCGCGAAGTGATCGCAACCCATGATCTTTCGGCGCAAAAGAAATTTGGCCAAAACTTCCTTTTTGATTTGAACCTGACCGGGCGCATTGCCCGCGCAGCAGCACCACTTGACGATGCCACCGTGATTGAAATCGGTCCGGGCCCTGGTGGTCTGACGCGTGCCCTGCTGTTCAATGGCGCAAAGAACCTGACCGTGATCGAGCGTGATCCGCGCTGCCAGCCTGTTCTGGAACAGATCAGCAATCATTACCCCGGTGCGCTGCATGTCATTGATGGCGATGCGCTGGACGTCGATGTCACAACATTGGGCCCGGCCCCGCGCAAGATCGTCGCCAACCTGCCCTATAATGTTGGCACACAGCTATTGCTGGGCTGGTTGATGCAGATTGATCAATTTGCCAGCCTGACCCTGATGTTCCAGAAGGAAGTCGCCGAGCGCGTCGTGGCGCGGCCAAAAACCAAGGCCTATGGGCGTTTATCGGTGCTGTGTCAGTATCTGTGTGACTGCGACATCCTGTTTGATGTCCACCGCAGTGCCTTTACACCACCGCCCAAGGTAACCTCCGCTGTCGTGCAACTCCGACCCAAGGCAGACCGTGGCACGGACATCAATCTGGATAGCCTCGCCAAAATCACCCAAGCTGCCTTTGGTCAACGGCGCAAAATGCTGCGTGCCAGCTTGAAGACATTAAACGTCAATGTAGGAGAATTGCTTGCAAAGGCTGGCATTACCGAAACGGTGCGAGCAGAGGAACTGAGTGTCGCGGACTTCGTTCGCCTCACACAAGTCCATGATCAAATGACCGCTTCTTAAAGCGGCCATTCTTGTGTCCGATATCAATCGGTCAGAAGCTTTTTGACAAAGTCCGGCAGGCCCGTTTGACGTTCGCGTTTGATGCGTTCGGCGCCAATAATGTGCCGAACATCGTCAATGCAGCGATCCAGATCATCATTGATCAGCACATAGTCAAACTCTTCCCAATGGCTGATCTCCGCCCCGGCCTTGGCCATGCGTTTCATAATCACGTCATCGGGATCCTGCCCGCGATCACGTAGGCGGCGTTCCAACTCGCCCGATGACGGCGGCAAGATAAATACCGACACAACATCCTCTCCACCCTTGTCGCGCAGTTGGCGGGCACCCTGCCAGTCGATGTCAAACAGCACGTCACGGCCTTCGGAGAGCGCATTTTCGACCGGACCAAGTGGCGTACCATAGTAATTGCCAAATACTTCTGCCCATTCAAGCAGCTCGTCATCAGCAATCATATGCTTGAAGTCGTCAACCGACTTGAAGAAGTAATGCTCACCTTCTTCCTCACCCGGGCGGGCTTCACGAGTGGTTGCCGATACAGAAAGCGATATCTTGTCGTCGTTTTCTAGCAACTGACGGGTGATTGTCGTTTTACCGGCACCCGACGGGGCACAGAAAACCAGCATCACACCACGGCGGTTATGCGGATCAGTCATCAAGTTTCCTTCCCTACCCGCTTATTCGACGTTCTGGACCTGCTCGCGGAGCTGATCGATGATCACTTTAAGCTCCATCCCGCAATTGGTCAGTTCAATATCGTTGGCTTTCGAGCACAAGGTATTGGCTTCGCGATTGAATTCCTGACACAGGAAATCAAGCTTGCGCCCGATAGATCCACCCTTTGAAAGCATATCACGGGCAGCCGTGATATGGGCTTTAAGGCGATCAATCTCTTCGCGGATATCGGCCTTGGTGGCGAGGACTGCAGCTTCCTGATGCAGGCGTTCTGGATCGAACTTGCCCGCATCCATCAGTTCTTCGACCTGACGTTTCAGACGATCCTTGATCACCTCGGCACGGGCTGCCTCGCACTTCTGGGCGCGGGTCACGGTTGCTTCGATGTTATCGATATGTCCGCGCAGCATCGCATCCAGCTTTTCGCCTTCTTCGGCCCGGTGGGCGGCCATCTGATCAATTGCATCATTCAGGCTTGCCAGCACGGCGGCGTCATTGGCGTCCCGGGTTGCTTCATCTTCCTGTGGCTCATAGGCCTCAAGCACACCGCGCACATTCATCAGATCCGCGATGGTGCCGCTCGACAGGCTGCTGGTATTGTCAAACTCCTCTGCAATCTGAACCAATTCGGAAAGCAGTTCCCGGTTCACCGAATAGGCATTCGTATCACCAGACCGCGACACATTTAGCGTGACGCCCATATTTCCACGTTTAAAGCGTTTGGAAACCGCGTCGCGTACCTTGGCTTCAAGGCGTTCAAACCCGCCATTCAGGCGCAGGCGAACATCAAGCCCTTTGCCGTTGACGCTGCGCAACTCCCAGGTCCAGCCAAAACCATCTGCAGCGCCATCAACGCGCGCAAAGCCGGTCATGCTTGAAACGGTCATACTTTCATCCAATCTGCTTTTGTGTTTCGGCGTTTATAACGATTGCCCCCTGTTCCGCCAAGGGTGAACACCGATCGTCCACGCGATATCGACAATATGGTATTGATTGCTGCTATTTCATAATGCTGCCCTATTGCTGCAGCATGTTCCGCAAAAATCGATACTGATAATTCAAAACGTCGTAAGAGCAAAAATGTCCTTTCAGTACAATGCCATTCTGATCACTGGTGCCAGTTCCGGCATAGGAGCGGCGCTTGCCCGCCATTTTGCGCGTACCGGCGTGACGCTTTTTATCAGCGGGCGCAACCAAACGCGTCTGCAACTCGTGGAAAATGACTGCCGGGCAGCCGGGGCAAATGTGTATGCCGATATTCTGGATGTGACATCGCGCGAAACCATGGAGGCTTACGTCACCCATTGTGACGAAATCGCCCCGCTTAGCCTTGTCATCGCCAATGCCGGTATTTCAGCGGGCACTGGCGGTCTTGGCGAAAGCCCCGAACAGGTCCGCGATATCTTTGCCACCAATGTTGCCGGGGTCCTGAACACCATTGATCCTGCGATCAAGGTCATGCGCGCGCGCAAACGTGGGCAGATCGCCCTTGTTGCATCGCAGGCATCCTGGCGTGGCTTGCCTTCTGCCCCGGCATATTGTGCCAGCAAGGCAACTGTAAGGGTTTACGGTGAGGGATTACGCGGCGCATTGGCTCCTGACGGTGTGAAGGTAAATGTCATCTGCCCTGGCTTTGTAAAAAGTCGCATCACCGATGCCAACGACTTTTCGATGCCATTCTTCATGCAGGCCGACAAGGCCGCAAAGAAGATCGTGCGCGGGCTTGAGCGCAACAAGGGCATGATCGCCTTCCCTTGGCAAATGAACCTGATCATCGGGATGGTTAAAATGACGCCGCAGTGGTTGATGGATCTTGCAGCATCCCGGATCCCGAAGAAAACGTCATCTTCCGATACCCACGACGGCCCCTAAAAGGAAAGGCGGCATCAGATTGATGCCGCCTTCCTCAATTTTGTTCCAAAGCGTTATCGTACTCACTGCCCGTCACGAATGCGCCGCCACTTGGCGACGTTGCGATTATGCTCATCAAGCGTGCGGGCAAAGGCATGTCCGCCCGTGCCATCGGCAACAAAGTACAAATCCTCCGTCGCGGCCGGATGCAGCACGGCATAGAATGCCTCACGACCCGGATTGGTAATCGGCCCTGGTGGCAGGCCTGCATTCACATAGGTGTTATACGGGCTTTCAAAGCGCCAGTCCTTACGCGTCAACGGACGTTCAAGACGCTTGTCCGGGCTGAGTGCGTAAGCAACTGTCGGATCAGATTGCAAGCGCATGTCACGTCGCAGGCGATTGACAAAGACACCGGCAACCCGTGCACGTTCACCCGCCACACCGGTTTCCCGTTCAACGATGGATGCCAGAATGACGGCCTCTTCGATTGTGTCAAACGGCAAGCCTTCCTGACGAACGGGCCAAAGCTGTTCGACCATCTGGTCATGGGCCGCGCGCATACGATCAATGATGCTTTGCTTGGTATCACCAAACGAGAACTGATAGGTCTCGGGCAGCAAGGTGCCATCGGCGGGGATATCGGTGATCTCGCCACTGAGTCCATCAACCAGATTGATCCGTTCAACGATTTCGCCAGACCGAAGGCCTTCCGGAATCGTGACAAACCGTTTGACCGTATCTCCGTTTGCAAGGATTTCCGCTGCCCGTTTCGGGCTGACACGCGCCGGAAAATGGTATTCCCCCGCACGAAGAGACCGGTCAAGCTGACTGAAGCGGACCCCAGCAAGGAAGATCAGCGGCTCGGTGATGATGTTTTCACGTTGGAAAATCTCGGCAATGCCGCGCACACCAGTCCCCTGCGGGATGATGATGTCGCGTTCCTGCGCCATATTGCTGGGCGATGTGTATTGCACATAAACATACACCGCTGCCCCACCTGTGGCGAGAGCAGCGGTGATGATCAGAAAGCCAAGAAAAAGCAGAAAACGCTTCAAGGGAATGCTCCCGGGGTTGCTCTGCTGTTTAAACGGCTTTGAACACTAGCGACGCGTTGGTGCCACCAAAGCCGAACGAGTTCGACAGCGCGACATTAACTTTACGCTGTTTGGCTTCAAGCGGAACCAGATCGATGCCTTTGCATGCTTCGGACGGATTGCGCAGGTTCAGCGTCGGCGGAACGACACCTTCATGGATCGCAAGGATCGAGAACACTGCTTCAATCGCACCGGCAGCCCCCAGAAGGTGACCCGTTGCCGATTTTGTCGAAGACATCGACATGTTCTGGGCGTGATCACCAAACAAGCGCTTGACCGCACCAAGTTCGATTTCATCGCCAAGCGGAGTCGAGGTGCCGTGCGCGTTGACGTAATCAACATCTTCCGGGTTTAGACCCGCATTGCGGATTGCATTGCGCATCGAACGGAAACCGCCATTGCCGTCTTCTGCCGGTGCGGTGATGTGATAGGCATCACCCGACATGCCGTAACCGGCAACTTCGGCATAAATCCGTGCTCCACGCGCTTTGGCGTGTTCGTATTCTTCAAGAACGACACAACCGGCACCTTCGCCCATGACGAAACCGTCACGGCCTTCATCCCACGGACGGGATGCTTCGGTGGGCGTGTCATTGTAACCGGTCGAAAGCGCACGTGAGGCGGCAAAGCCTGCCATACCAAGACGGCAGACAGCGGCTTCGGCACCACCGGCAACCATGACATCGGCATCGCCAAGCATGATCATGCGCGATGCGTCGCCAACAGCATGTGCACCGGTCGAACAAGCGGTAACAACCGCATGGTTCGGACCTCTAAGGCCGTGCTTGATCGAAACCTGACCCGAAACCAGGTTGATCAGGCAAGACGGAATGAAGAACGGACTGACGCGGCGGGTCTTGCCGTTATTGACCAGATCAGATGCCTCGGAAATCCGTGGCAGACCACCGATACCCGAACCAATCAGAACGCCGGTGGCTTCCTGGTCTTCTTCGGTTTCCGGCTTCCAGCCGGAATCGGCAAGTGCCTGATCAGCAGCAGCAACGCCATAGACGATAAAGTCGTCCATTTTTTTCATGTCTTTGGTCGAGACATGATCTTCAGCGTTGAAAAGTCCGTCACCCTCACCGCGCGGCACAAGGCCAGCGATCTTGGCAGGGATATCCGACACGTCAAACGTATCGATGCCTTTGATCCCGGATTGGCTTTTCAGCAGTTTCTGCCAAGTATTCTGTGCGCCGCTTGCAAGCGGAGTAACAGCACCAATACCGGTAACAACTACGCGTCTCATCCCGCATTACGCCTTTATTTTATGAATCCAGCAAAGACGAAAAGGGCGCCTGAGGATGCCCTCTGGCGCCCATGTCTGACAGCGAACTTAGCTGTCCGCCTTTTCGATGAAGTCGATCGCGTCTTTAACGGTCAGAATTTTTTCAGCCGCGTCGTCCGGGATTTCACAACCGAACTCTTCTTCAAACGCCATAACCAGCTCAACGGTGTCCAGGCTGTCTGCGCCCAGATCGTCGATGAAGCTTGCGTTTTCAGTGACCTTGTCTTCTTCAACACCGAGGTGCTCGACAACGATCTTCTTCACGCGATCTGCGACATCACTCATAGCTCAAATCCTTCAATAGGTTTTCTGTCAGTAGTGTAAACGTGGTACCCGATCCGTCCCCCTATTGAAGGAGTTCCCGGGAACCGGAAACCGACAACGAACAATCGCCAGTTTCAATATTTGGTATAGCGGCCCCTTTTAAGCAGAAAAGAAGGCAACCCGCAACGGGTTAAATCATCGCCATTCCGCCATTCACATGCAAGGTCTGTCCTGTGACATAAGCTGCTTCGTCACTCGCAAGATACAGAACCGCTGCAGCGATCTCTTTGCTGTCGCCCATGCGACCTGCCGGGATACCGCCCAAAAGCTTTTCTTTCTGGGCGTCTCCGAGTTCTTCGGTCATCGCCGTGGTGATAAAGCCCGGTGCCACACAATTTACCGTGATCCCGCGGGCTGCAACTTCCTGTGCCAGCGATTTTGACCAACCAATCATGCCGGCTTTGGCTGCGGCATAGTTGGTCTGGCCCGGATTGCCCGTCACACCAACGATCGAGGTAATATTGATGATACGACCATGACGACGCTTCATCATGCCACGCAGGGAGTTGCGCGCAAGCTTGAAGGCTGAGGTCAGGTTCACATCAAGAACTGCCTGCCAGTCTTCGTCCTTAAGGCGCATGGCAAGCTGATCACGGGTGATTCCCGCATTATTGACCAGAATATCAAGCTGACCGCCCAGCGCCTCTTCGGCATTCTTGATCAGGCCATTGACCGATTCTGAATCCGAAAGGTTGCCCGGAACCACCACCGCGTTGTCACCGATTTCAGCAGCAACCGCTTCGAGGCGTTCCTGGCGGGTCCCCGACAGAGCGACCTTCGCACCAGCGCCAGCCAGAACCTTGGCGATTTCGCCACCGATACCGCCGGTCGCACCGGTTACAAGTGCCGTTTTCCCTGCAAGATCAAACATAAATTCTCGTTCCCTTTGGGTTCGTTCGTGTTCACAACACTCTTTAAAGAGCGCCGAGGAATGCTTCGATATCTGCCGGACCGTTGACAGCCGTGCTGCTCAGTTCGCGGTCAATGCGGCGTACCATACCGGTCAAAACCTTGCCTGCGCCGATCTCGACCAGATCGGTGATGCCTTGTTCCTTCATATAAAGAACCGACTCACGCCAGCGCACGGTTCCGCAAACCTGCTCTACAAGGAGTTTACGAATGGTTTCCGGATTATCAGTTTTTTCTGCGGTCACGTTGGCAACAACCGGCTTGCCCGGCGCATTCATGGTGACAGCGGCCAGTGCCTCGGCCATGCGATCAGCAGCCGGCTGCATCAGGGCACAATGGAACGGTGCAGATACCGGAAGCAGGACAGCGCGCTTGGCACCCTTTTCCTTGGCGATTTCAATTGCGCGTTCAACGGCTGCCTTGTGGCCGGAAACAACCACCTGCCCGCTGGCATTGTCATTGGCCGCGGTGCAGACTTCGCCTTGTGCTGCCTCTTCGGCAACGGCAACGGCATCCGCATAATCAAGACCAAGAAGCGCAGCCATTGCGCCAACACCAACCGGTACAGCGGCCTGCATTGCCTGACCACGGATTTTCAGAAGGCGTGCGGCATCGGCAATCGCAAAGGTGCCCGCAGCAGCAAGTGCGGAATATTCACCAAGGGAATGGCCCGCGACCAGTTCGCATTTGTCGGTCAGGGTAAAGCCGCCCTCTTTTTCCAGCACACGGGTCACCGCAAGGCTGACCGCCATCAGGGCCGGCTGCGCATTTTCTGTCAGGGTCAGTTCGTTTTCCGGTCCTTCGAACATCAGTGCGCTCAGCTTTTGGGAAAGCGCGTCATCAACTTCCTGGAAAACTTCGCGGGCAACCGGGAATGCTTCTGCCAGTTCCTTGCCCATACCTACCGCTTGCGACCCCTGGCCGGGGAAAACGAGTGCGCGTGTCATTATATTAAATAAACCCTTGTCAGCTTCTACGAAGGCTGTGCCGAAAACCGGCCCCTTGAAATTGAGCCACCCTTGATAACGTGCGCAAGCGCACTGTCAAGAACTGAAACCCCTTGGGTGCGGTCCGTCCGGCTTTTCATCACCCGAAAATACACACAACAATATAAAGTGCATGCATCGGGCCTTTTAATCATCTTCGCGCGTTTATGGCATATTTCGCGCCATTTACGAAGGACTGCCTGTTGCGCAGCGCACAATAGCCGCCCCGATAACCTTGACCGGCAACCTGAAACCTGCGCGCCTTGAAACCCCTTTGTTTGTGGGGTTTTGAACACCAATTCCCGCACCCCGCGCCGCAAAAACCCTCTTCACACGGCAACGCATGACCGTTATCACAAAAGCGCAACGCTCATAGCCCCGGATGGCTTCGCCGCAACCCGAAGGGTTCTGCGGGTCAGGCTTAATTGATCTGCCTATCCCGTAAACGGTAAAAAGCTGCATTTGGCGTTGCACTCATGGGTGAAAAGTGTATATTCCGCCGTCTCACGGCTCCTTGCCGGGATTGCCCGGCTATGCCTGCATGGCACGAGGTCATGTCAGGAAGAGATAAGCCAAAAGGAGTAATAGGAGTATTATGAGCAAGTACGAGAGCGTGTTTATCGCACGTCAGGACTTCTCGACCGCACAGGTCGAAAGCCTGAATGAAAAGCTGACCCAGACCATCGAAGGTCTCGGCGGCAAAATCGCCAAAACCGAATATTGGGGTCTGCGTTCCCTGGCATACCGTGTCAAAAAGAACCGCAAAGGCCACTATACCCTCTTCCAGATCGAAGCTGAAAAAGACGCGATCGCGGAATACGAGCGTCAGATGCGCCTGAACGAAGACGTTCTGCGCCAGATGACTGTCAAGGTTGACGAGTTCGAAGAAGAACAGTCTGCCATTCTGCGCAACCGCGACGAGCGCGGCGGTCGTGGCGGTAATCGCCGTGGCGGTCCCCGTCAGAACGGCTAACAGATAGCGAGGAGATAATATCATGGCTGGACGTCGTCTGTTTTTCCGTCGTCGCAAAACCTGCCCGTTCTCGGGTGCGGAGGCGCCGAAGATTGACTACAAAGATGTCAAACTGCTGCAGCGTTTCGTTTCCGAACGCGGCAAAATCGTTCCGAGCCGTATTACTGCGGTTTCGGCCAAGAAGCAGCGCGAACTGGCGAAAGCCATCAAGCGTGCACGCTTCCTGGCGCTGCTGCCTTACGCAGACCAGGTCTGAGGCAGTCGGCAAGAGACCCTTTTGAGGTCTCGGGCCGGGAGTAGATGATGCAACGTGACACCCTCATAGCGATCGGGACCGGACTTGGCAGTGCCGTTCTGTTCCTGCTGGTTCTATCAGGAAATCCGTTTGCTCTTTTGCTCTCATACTTCGGGCATCTGCCGCTTTTCCTGACGGGATTGTGGCAAGGGCCCAAACGCCTGCTGGTTGCGGCATTTGCCGCATGTATTGCCCTCGTTCTTTTGGGGGGATTACTGCCTTTCACGGTCTTTATGGTCGTGTTTGCCGGACCGGCGATGTTGTTGACCCGCATGGCGCTGGTCATCCGGAAAGACCAAAATGGCAATGTTGCCTTCTTGCCTTCCGGAATTGTCGTAAGTGCCATGGCCGTCATGGTCGCGACGGTAATGATCTTCGTTACCGGAACACTGACGGCGGAAGGTGTGGACATACAGGACTTCATCGCGAAGTTCCTGAGCCAGATGTACTCGGAAATGGGTGTCCCCATGACATCCGATGTTCAGGGTCTGATTGGTATGTTCCAGACGTACTTCCCGGCGATTGCTGCGGTGAGCTGGCTGTTGATGCTGTTCGCCAATGCCGCAATCGCACAGGCAATTTTGGTGCGTGCAGGCAAAAACCTGCGTCCGACACCAAGTATGGCATCCTTTGCCTTGCCTGGCTGGTCACTGTTTGCGTTTGCCCTGGCCGGGTTTACGGTCGGCTTTGCCGATGGTTCGCTGGCCTATGTGGCGCGCAACGTCGCGGTGGTACTGGCGGTGCCGTTCCTGTTTCAGGGATTGGCGCTGGTGCATGGGCAGGCAGCCCGATGGCCGCAAAAACGTGTAATTCTGACGGTGTTTTACATCGTCGCGGTTCTGTCCACTTGGTCGTTTATCGCGATCACCGGACTTGGAATTGTTGAGCATTTAATCAGGCTGCGGGGGAAAGAACCGATGACCCGTAGCGATGAGGAGGATCGGTGATGGAAGTTATTCTGCTCCAGCGGGTAGAAAAACTCGGTCAGATGGGTGACGTAGTCACTGTCAAGCCGGGCCACGCCCGCAACCGCTTGCTGCCGCAGGGCATGGCCCTTCGTGCAACCAAAGCAAACATCTCTGTGTTCGAAGCACAGAAAGCACAGCTCGAAGCTGACAACCTGGAACGCCGTAAGGAAGCAGAAGCTGTTTCCGAGAAGATGGGTGAACTCGCAGTCACCGTCGTTCGTCAGGCATCCGACGTTGGCCAGCTTTACGGTTCGGTCACTGCCCGCGATATCGCAAACGCAGTAACCGAAGCAGGCTTCACTGTTGCCCGTACCCAGGTCGTTCTTGATCAGCCGATCAAGACCCTTGGTCTGCATCAGGTCCGTATCAACCTGCACCCGGAAGTTATCATTGAGGTAACTGCCAACGTTGCACGTTCCGAAGAAGATGCCGCTGAACAGCTCCGCAAGGGTTCTGCTGTTCTTGGCACCATCGAGGAAATGGAAGCGGAAGAAGAGGAAGCTCTGGAAGCCGCTGAAGAACTCTTCGAAGAAGAAGTTCCGGAAGACGTTGCAGAAGCACTCGAAGCTGCTTCGGAAGACGAAGAAGAAACCAACGCTTAATTGCGGGTTCTTCGAACCATTTGAAAACGGCACATCCCAATGGATGTGCCGTTTTCTTTTGCCCTGACGCCAAAGCCCGTCGATTTTTTTTTCAAAGCATTTCAGGAGCCTGCAGCATTCGCGACCTCTGCGCTGGCGGAATACCGGCTATGAGCAAGCGCGATTAACTCTTTGCGCATATGCGGATGCCTGCTACCTTTTCGGCCCATGACAGATCCCAATTTAGATGCCCTGTTTGCCCCGCTTGAACCGGACCGTGGTGACGACGCCGAAATGGTGCTCGAACGCATGGCGCCGCACAATTTTGAGGCGGAGGCCGCCCTTCTTGGCGCAATTCTTAATAACAACGCTGCCTATGAGCGCGTGTCCGATATTTTGCGCCCCGAGCATTTTGCCGACGGGCGGCACGGGCGCATCTTCGAGGCCTGCGGAAAGCTGATCGAACGCGGCCAGCTTGCGAACCCGGTCACGCTCAAAGCCTATTTCAAGCAGGACGAACATCTTGCCGAAATCGGCGGCCCGCAATATCTGGCCGAACTTTCAAACAATCTGGTTTCGGTGATCAATGCCGGTGACTATGGTCAGTTGGTCTATGATCTGTATTTGCGTCGTGAACTGATCGAGCTTGGCGAAGAAGTCGTCAACGAAGCCTATCAGTACGAACTTGATACCGACGCCACCAACCAGATCGAAAAAGCCGAACAGAAACTGTTCTCGCTGGCGACTGCCGGTTCTGCGGAATCGGGCTTTGTCGCTTTTGGCCCTGCCCTTGCCAAGGCCTATGAAAACATTGATCACGCCTACAAAAACGCCGGGCGCGTTGTGGGCGTGACAACCGGTTTGCGTGACATTGACCGCAAGCTGGGTGGTTTGCACCCGTCTGACTTGCTGATCCTTGCAGGTCGTCCGTCGATGGGTAAAACCGCACTTGCGATGAACGTGGCCTTTAACGCCGCCATTGCATCACACCAGAACCGGGCCGCAGGCGAAGATACCCGCGATGAAACCCGAACCGGTGCGGTTGCCGTGTTCTCGCTTGAGATGGCAGCAGAACAGCTTGCCGGGCGCCTTTTGTCGCAGGCGGCAGAGGTTTCTGGCGATAACATGCGCCGTGGTGACCTGAACGAGCAGGATTTCGAACGCTTGCTGCTGGCAACCCAGGAACTCAACACCGTTCCGCTTTATATTGATGATACGCCGGCTCTTCCGGTATCGACGCTGCGTACCCGTTGCCGCCGCCTGAAGCGCCAGCACGGCCTTGCAATGATCGTCGTCGATTACCTGCAGCTTCTGGCACCGCCGACCAACTTCCGCGGCGATGGCCGTGTGCAGGAAGTTTCCGAGATCACCCGAATGCTTAAAGCCATTGCCAAAGAACTTGAAGTTCCGGTTCTGGCGTTGTCGCAGCTTTCGCGTGCGGTCGAACAGCGCGAAGACAAACGTCCGCAGCTTTCAGACCTTCGTGAATCCGGCTCGATTGAGCAGGACGCCGACGTCGTGATGTTCATTTATCGCGAACAGTACTATCTCGAACGTGCCGAGCCAGCCCAGCGCCCGGAAGAAGCCACCGACAAGTTCGGTGAACGCTATGCGCAATGGCAGGACCGTTTGAACCACGTCTATAACACCGCTGAGGTTATTGTTGCCAAACAGCGTCACGGCCCGGTGGGCAACGTGCGCCTGTATTTCGACGGGAACTACACCAAGTTTGGCGATCTCGATCACACAGAAGAAGAGTTTGAACAGGGATAAGGTTCACGCCTTTCCATCAACGGATTCCACGGGGTATTACGAATGACCGTTCTTCCCGCCGTCGGCCGTGCTGCCGAGTGTGCGGAACTGCAAATCAATCTGAAAGCAGTTGCCGACAACTACCACACCCTGAAAAAGCGTTACACCGGACGCACCTGTGCTGCCGTGGTAAAGGCCGATGCTTATGGCCTTGGCGCAGAAACCATCGTGCCGGTTCTCAAAAAACAGGGGTGCCGCCTGTTCTTTGTTGCACAGGCCAACGAAGCAGCCGAACTCTTCCCGCTTTTGCGCGGCGGCGGACGGATTGCGGTCCTCAATGGCGTTTTGCCCGGTGACGAAGCGTTCTTTATCGAAAATGACGTCATCCCGGTCCTCAATGACCTTGAACAGATCGAACGCTGGTCAAATCTTTGCCGTGAATATGAACGTCCGGCCCCGGCCTTTATCCATCTTGATACCGGCATGAGCCGCCTTGGCCTGACCCCGCGCGAGGTCAGCGAACTGGTCGATCGTTATTCATCGCTGCTATACGGCTTTGAAAAAGCTGGCTACATGACCCATCCGGTCGCCGCGGACGAGGCCGAAAACCCGGTAACCAAGGAACAGTATGATCTGTTCATGAAATGGTACCGCCGCCTGCCCCCGGCTCCGCGTGGCTTCTGTAACTCGTCGGCAATTTTCCGCAATGACGATTACCATCTTGAATTCTGCCGTCCGGGTATCGCGCTTTGGGGTGGCAACCCCACACCGGAAACCACCAACCCGATGCGTTCTGTCGTAAACCTTAAGGTCAAGGTCCTTCAGGTGCGTGAGCTTGATGAAAATCAGGCTGTTGGTTATGGCGGCACCTGGAAGGCAAAACGCAAATCGAAAATTGCCACCATTGCGCTTGGCTATGCCGATGGCTGGCTGCGCTCGCTATCGAATTCGGGCAAGCTGATCATCAAGGGGCACGAAGTCCCTTATGTCGGGCGCGTTTCGATGGACGCCATCACCGTCGACATTACCGACCTTCCGGGCAAACCGCTTAAAGCCGGGGATATGGTGCCGCTTCTTGATGACAAGATGACGGTTGACGACGTTGCATCTGCTGCTGGTACAATCGGTTATGAAATTCTAACTTCTCTTGGACATCGCTATCGGCGGGTTTATACAGAGAGCTAAATCATAAGAGCCAGCCAGAAAATTCCGGCAGGTCGATAACAGGGGACTTCGAAGTACAGATGCCGATCTTTGCGCCGGTTGGCCATATGTTTCTGACCTTTTTGGCCCTTGTCGGTCGCGTCACGGTATTTGCGGGACGCACCATTGGCCACATGGTCACACCACCGATCTATTTCCGCCTGATCTTCAAACAGATGCGTGAAATCGGCTATTTCTCATTGCCGGTGGTGGCGATGACCACGCTGTTTGCCGGGATGGTTCTGGCGCTGCAATCCTATTCCGGGTTCTCGCGGTTTTCGGCCGAAAGTGCGGTTGCGACCGTGGTTGTCATTTCCATGACCCGCGAACTGGGGCCGGTTTTGGCGGGCCTCATGGTTGCTGGCCGCGTTGGTGCCGCGATTGCCGCAGAAATCGGGACAATGCGTGTGACTGAACAGATCGACGCGCTGGTGACCCTGTCGACCAATCCGTTCAAATACCTGGTGGTGCCGCGTGTGATTGCCGGCCTGATCACCCTGCCGGTTCTGGTTCTGATCGGCGATATCATTGGGGTTATGGGCGGCTATCTGGTGGGCGTGAACAAGCTTGGCTTTAATGACGGGTCCTATATCCGCAATACCTTCCAGTATCTTGAACAGCTTGATGTGGTGTCCGGTCTTGTGAAGGCCGCCGTGTTTGGCTTTATCATCACACTGATGGGCTGCTATCACGGGTATCATTCCCGAGGTGGTGCTCAGGGTGTTGGTCAGGCAACGACCAATGCGGTTGTTTCAAGCTCCATCCTGATCCTGATTTCGAACTATATCGTCACCGAACTGTTCTTCACGCGATAAGGGTCGGTTGACAGGATCATGAGCAGCACAGCCAAGATATCGCTTCGCAACGTTCACAAGGGCTTTGGCCCGAAAAAGGTGCTTCAGGGTGTCGACCTTGATGTTGCCAAGGGTGAATCGGTTGCCATCATTGGCGGGTCGGGGACCGGCAAGTCCGTCACGCTGAAATGCGTTCTGGGCCTGCTTACCCCGGATCGGGGCTCCATCAAGGTCGATGGTGTTGAGATGACCACGGCATCGCGCACCGAACGTGATGAGATGCTGGCGAAAACCGGCATGCTGTTTCAGGGAGCCGCCCTTTTTGACTCACTGACCGTTTGGGAAAATGTTGCCTTTGGCCTGATCGAAGGTCAGGGCATGAAAGCCGCCAAGGCCCGCGATCTTGCGATTGCGCGGCTTGAGGATGTCGGTCTGGCGGCTGATATTGCCAACATGTCCCCGGCATCGCTTTCGGGCGGCATGCAAAAGCGTGTGGGCCTCGCGCGCGCCATCGCGACGGAGCCGGAAATCCTGTTCTTTGACGAACCGACCACCGGCATTGACCCGATCATGGGCGACGTCATCAATGACCTGATCGTCAAATGCACCCGTGAACTTGGTGCCAGTGCGATGACCATCACCCACGATATGGCCAGTGCGCGCAAGATCGCTGATCGCGTTGCCATGCTGTATCAGGGCAAGATTATCTGGGATGGTCCGGTTGCCGATATTGACGATGCCGATAACCCCTATTTGCAACAATTCGTTGCCGGTGATATCGAAGGTCCGCTTGAACTTGATCTCAAGCATCTCTGAGCACTGTCTGACCGACATTCGCCCTTACTGACACTTCTTTGATCTGCGGAGCATTCTGTGGCCAAAACCCAAAGCCGTTTCATCTGCCAGAACTGTGGTGCCGAGTACCGCAAATGGACCGGACGTTGCGACGGCTGCGGCGAATGGAACAGCATCGAGGAAGAACGCGTTGAAAGCGGCCCAAAGGCCACCGGCGGCATTGCCGGGGGTGCCAAGGGCAAAACCATCGATTTTGTCGCCCTTGAAGGTGAAAGTGCCAGCCCCAAACGCATCATAAGTGGCATCGCCGAACTGGACCGTGCATGCGGTGGCGGGCTTGTACCAGGTTCCGCCCTTCTTGTCGGCGGCGATCCGGGGATTGGTAAATCGACGATCCTTTTGCAGGCCGTTGGGGCCATGGCCGCCAAACACAAATGCGCCTATATCTCGGGCGAGGAAGCGGTTGATCAGGTCCGCATGCGCGCCGCCCGTTTGGGCCTTGAAAAGTCCAAGGTCGACTTTGCCGCCGCCACCAGCCTGCGCGATATCATCACCACGCTGGAAGCGAGCAACCATGACGTGGTGGTCATTGACTCAATCCAGACCATGTATGCCGACACCCTTGATAGTGCACCGGGCACGGTGTCGCAGGTCCGCGCCTGCGCGCTGGAACTGATCCGCCTTGCCAAGCGCAAGGGCTTTGCCGTGCTGCTGGTCGGCCACGTCACCAAGGAAGGCCAAATTGCCGGTCCGCGTGTTCTTGAACATATGGTCGATACGGTTCTGTATTTCGAAGGCGAACGCGGTCATCAGTTCCGTATCTTGCGCGCGGTGAAGAACCGTTTTGGTGCGACCGATGAAATCGGTGTGTTTGAAATGGGCGATGCCGGACTGGTCGAGGTTCCCAACCCATCCGCGCTGTTTCTGGCAGATCGTGATTCGCCGGTCAGCGGCACGGCGGTCTTTGCCGGGCTTGAGGGAACGCGCCCGATGCTTGTGGAAATTCAGGCGCTTGTTGCGCAATCGGCCCTCGCCACCCCGCGTCGTGCGGTCGTTGGCTGGGATTCTGCGCGCATGAACATGATATTGGCGGTGCTCGATGCCCGGTGTGGCCTGCCGCTCAGTCAGTTTGATGTCTACCTCAACGTTGCCGGTGGCTTGCGGGTTGGTGAACCGGCAGCCGACATGGCGGTTGCGGCTGCGTTGATTTCGGCTGTTGCCGATGCCCCGGTTCCGGCCGAGACCGTGATTGTTGGTGAAATCGGCCTTTCGGGGGAAGTCCGCCCGGTCGGGCAACTCGAATCGAGACTGAAAGAAGCCACCAAACTTGGCTTTGGCAATGCCTATACCCCCAAGAATGGCACCCAGGGCAAGAAGAAGTTCGCAATCAAGGGCCTCAATCAGACCGAAATCGGCCATCTTCAGGATTTGGTAAACCTCTTCGGCGACGATGTCCGCGACAAGGTGCGTCCGCGCGAAGGCATGTACTAAACGCCTTCACAGTAACGTACTCCGCCACCCGGACTGACGAACAAGGTTTACGAATAGATGGATTTCTCCGCCCTGCCCGATCTTGGCGCACGTGATGTGTTTGACCTGATTGTTGTCGGCATTCTGCTGATCTCGGGGATTTTTGCCTTTTTCCGCGGTTTTATCCACGAAACACTGTCGATGATGGGCTGGGTCGGGGCCGGGCTTGTCGCCCTTTATGGCTATCCGGTTGCACGCCCCTATGTGCGCGAACTGATCCCGTCTGAACTGATTGCCGATCTGGCAACCGGGGTCGGCCTGTTTCTGATTTCGTTTTTGATTTTCTCGTTCATCAGTGGCCGGATCGGCCGGGCGGTTCAGAATTCCGGTCTGGACAGCCTTGATAGCACGCTTGGCTTTGTTTTCGGGCTTCTGCGCGGGGCGTTGATCGTTTGTATCGGCTTTCTTTCCCTGTCCTGGTTACTGCCGGCAGATTCGCAACCCGACTGGGTCCGCGATGCCCGCACCCGCCCGGTTCTGGAAGAAGGCGCGTTCCTTATTATGCGCATGGCACCTGACGAAATTTTCGATACCACCGCCCAAGAGCTTGAACGCGCTCAGCGTGAGGCCGATGCGAACGAAAAAACCTATCGCCAACTTCTTGGTCCGGAACCAAAAGGGACTGGACCCGCGCCCCTAAACGGGTATACAAGGCCCTCGCGCGATGATTTGGATCGCCTGATTGAGGCGACCACTAACGAGTGAGGCGTGTGGGTTTCGTACTAATGACGAATTCCGTGCGCCACCGGCGAGAGAGCGGAACCCACTCATGCTGACCACCAATCCATTTGACGACGACAAGCTACGTGAAGAATGTGGCGTCTTTGGCGTATTTGGCTCCCCAGATGCGACGGCACTAACGGCCCTTGGCCTGCATGCCCTGCAGCATCGCGGACAGGAAGCCGCAGGCATTGTGTCCTATGACGGCGAAGATTTTCCGGCACACCGGGCATCCGGCCAGGTTGGCGACATCTTTGGTTCAGAAGATGTCATCAAAAGCCTGCCCGGCCACCGTGCGGTCGGCCATGTGCGCTACTCGACAGCGGGTGGCAAAGGCCTTCGCAACGTGCAGCCACTGTTTGCCGATTTTGAATTCGGTGGTCTGGCGATTGCCCATAACGGCAACCTGACCAACTCGCTTGCGGTGCGTGAACGCCTTGTGAAACGTGGCTCGATTTTTCAATCGACCTCGGACACCGAAACCTTCATTCACCTGATTGCGACCAGCCTGTATGAAAAGATCGTTGATCGCCTGATCGATGCGGTCCGTCAGGTTGAAGGGGCTTATTCACTGGTCGTCATGACCCAGAAGAAACTGATCGGTGTGCGTGACCCGCTTGGTGTCCGTCCGCTGGTTCTGGGCAAGCTGAATGATGCCTATATCCTGTCATCGGAAACGGTTGGCCTTGATATTGTTGGCGCGGAATTCATCCGCGACGTCGAACCGGGCGAAATCGTTGAAATTACCGATAATGGCCTGCGATCGATCAAACCGTTCAAGCCGCAAAAGTCGCGCTTCTGCATTTTCGAGCATGTCTATTTCGCCCGCCCCGACAGCATTGTCGAAGGCACAAGCGTCTATGATGTGCGCAAGAATATTGGCCGCGAACTGGCGCGTGAATCCTCTGTTGATGCCGACGTTGTCGTGCCGATCCCGGATTCCGGTGTGCCGTCTGCACTTGGTTATGCCGAAGAAAGCAAAATTCCGTTCGAACTTGGCATCATCCGAAACCACTATGTCGGGCGTACCTTCATCGAGCCGACCGACCAGATCCGCCACCTTGGCGTGAAGCTGAAACACAACGCCAACCCGGGCAAGCTCAAGGGCAAGCGCGTTATTCTGGTTGATGACTCGATCGTGCGTGGCACCACCTCGACCAAGATTGTTGATCTGGTCCGTCAGGCCGGTGCGGCAGAGGTGCATATGCGCATCACCAGCCCGCCGACCATGAACCCGTGCTTCTATGGTGTTGATACCCCGTCCAAGGATAAACTGATGGCGGCCAATCACGACATCGAAAGCATGGCAAAGATCATCGGCGTTGATAGCCTGGCCTTTGTAACCATTGACGGCCTTTATCGGGCGACGGGTCTTCCGGGCCGCGATAATGACGATCCGGCATTCTGCGATGCGTGCTTCACGGGCGATTACCCGATCAAGCTCACCGATCACAATGCCGAAAACAAGGACCGCAAGCTCACCCAGCTGGTTGAAAGGCAGTCCGCATGACCGATACCAAGCGCCTTGAAGGTCGCGTCGCCCTGATCACCGGGGCGTCGCACGGGATCGGTTGTGCTGTTGCCAAGCGCTTTGCGGCCGAGGGTGCGCATGTGATTGCGATTGGCCGCAATGTCGGCGCGCTCGAAGAACTGAGCGACGACGTCACAGATGCCGGTGGCAAGATCACCCTGCTGCCGCTTGATCTGACCATGTTTGACAAGATCGATATGCTTGGCCCGACGATCTATGAGCGGTTCGGCAAGCTGGATATTGTGGTTGGTAACGCAGGCCTTCTGGGCGAAATCGCCCCGGTGGGCCATATTGATGCGCAGGTGTTCCAGAACACCTATGCCACCAACGTCACGGCAAACTTCCACCTGATCCGCACCACAGACAAGCTCCTGCAGCTTTCTGACGCGGGCCGGGCGATCTTCGTGACCTCCAACGCCTCATCCAAGGGACGTGCTTTCTGGGGCCTGTATGCGTCGACCAAGGCAGCCCTTGAAAGCCTTGTTCTGTCCTATGCGCAGGAACTCGAAGAAACCAAGGTCAAGGTCAACCTGATCAATCCGGGCCGCATCCGCACCAAAATGCGTGCCGAAGCCTATCCGGGCGAAGATCCCGAAACGCTTCCCCCACCGGAAAGCATCACCGACGTGTTTGTCGATCTGGCCGAGGCGTCCTGCACCAAACATGGTGAAGTGGTTGACGCTTACTAAGTTCAGACGGACACCAAATTCAAAGGCCGGGTTTTGCCCGGCCTTTTTCAGTTCAGATCGACATTTTCAATACAGAAATCCAGAAACGCCCGCACACGTGCGGGCATCAACCCGCCCTGCCCGACATAAACGGCATGAATATCAACCCCGCCATCGGGCTGGAATGGCGCCAGCAACACACGCAGCCGTCCGGCCGCAACATCGTCCCTGACATGGAACGCCGCCAAACGCGCAATACCGCCACCGGCAACCGTCAACAAACGTGCACTTTCCGCATCCCCGACACAGACCTTGCCACCGGGCATAACGGTTTTGATTGTCCCCTGATCATCGAATGACCACTCACTGATCGCACGGGGGAAGTTATAACCAATCAATCGATGATCACTTAGATCCTCGACACGAAGCGGCGTACCAAACGTGTCCAGATAGTCCGGTGACGCGACAATCACCATCGGACATTGCCCAAGCTTGCGCGCGATAAGCCCCGACGATTGCAAAGGGCCGCTACGAATAGCGACATCTGCCCGTTCCTCGTACAAGTCTACGACCTTGTCACTGACCGTGATATCAAGATCAATATCAGGGAACTGTGCCTGAAACCTTGGTACAAGTGGCAAGATACGATGCAACCCGACTGGCAGGTTCACCGTAACGCGAAGCTTGCCACGCGGCTGCACGGCACTTGCGGCTTCGTCCTCTGCATCGGTCAAATCGGCCAGAACACTGACTGCACGGTCATAAAACCGCTGACCTTCGGGGGTCAGTTGCAATTTCCGGGTTGAGCGATTTAACAACCGCACGCCAAGGCGGCCTTCAAGCCGGCGAACAAGCTTGCTGACAGCTGATGGTGTCATATTGAAATCACGTGCCGCCGCAGAAAACCCGCCGCGTTCGACCACGCGGACATAGACTTCCATCTCCCCGGAACGGTTTGTGTCAAGACGCACCATGTGGAATTCAACTCACAAATAATGTTCCTTAGGTCTTACTAGTTGAAAATTGATCTTCTGTCCATATTCGCAAGCAGTTCACACGATCACCTGTCAGGAGATTGAATATGGAATACAGACAACTGGGTCGCTCCGGCCTTCGGGTTCCTGCCCTGTCACTGGGCACCGGGACCTTTGGCGGGCAAGGTCCGCTTTTTTCGAACTGGGGAACGACAGACGCCGTTGAAGCCACATCACTGATTGATATCTGCCTTGAACATGGGGTGAACCTTTTTGACAGTGCCGATGTTTATTCAGACGGCGCGTCTGAAACCGTTCTGGGTCAGGCGATCAAGGGACGGCGCGACCGCGTCATGATATCGACCAAACTCGGCCTTCCGATGGGCGAAGGGCCCAATGATTACGGCACCGCACGTGGCCGCCTGATTACCGGCACCGAACAGGCGCTTTCGCGTCTTGGCACCGATTACATCGATCTGTTGCAGCTTCATGCCTTTGACGCCTACACACCGATCGAGGAAGTTCTGGTCACCCTTGATGATCTGATCCGGGCGGGAAAGATCCGCTATATCGGGGTGTCAAACTTTGCCGGTTGGCAGATCATGAAATCGCTGTCGATTGCCGAACGCCATGGACTGTCGCGCTATGTCGCCAATCAGGTTTACTATTCGCTGGTTGGTCGTGACTACGAATGGGATCTGATGCCGCTCGGCAAGGATCAGGGCCTTGGCGCAATGGTCTGGAGCCCGCTTGGCTGGGGCCGCCTGACCGGCAAGATCAGTCGCAATACCCCGATCCCGGCCCAAAGCCGGTTGCATGAAACCAGTCAGTTCGGCCCTCCTGTTGACGAGGCAACGCTGTATGACATCGTCGATGTGCTTACCGAAATTGCCGATGAAACCGGCAAGACCGTGCCGCAAATCGCGATTAACTGGCTGTTGCAACGCCCGACGGTATCCTCTGTAATCATCGGGGCGCGCAATCAGCAACAGCTGATCGACAATCTTGGCGCTGTTGGATGGTCACTCAGCGACGATCAGATCGCGCGTCTTAACAAGGTTAGTGAGCGGACACCGCCCTATCCACACTATCCCTATTATATTCAGGACGGATTTGCGCGGCTTAATCCGCCAACCTGATATACGGAGAAAGGCCTTGCTGAAGCAGCAAGGCCTTTTGTTTTGGATCGAAGGGGCGCCCCTACTCGGCTGTGCTCATGCCCATGCGCAGCAGGACACGCCGTTCAACGACGACGACCAGTTGATAGAACACAACGGCAAGGATGACGGACAGGGCCGCCACGGTCCAGATCATGCCGTAATCCATATAACCGCGCGACTGGTTCAACAAATTGCCAAGCCCCTTACCCGTCGCAAGCCATTCGGCAATCATCACCCCCAGAAGCGCGCGCGGCACCGTCAGGCGCGTTGCCGCAAACAAATATGGCATGGATGCCGGAATGGTGATGATGCGCAATTCCTGCCCCGCAGAGGCCCCATATGCCATGGCCAGTTCACGGGTCGCGCGCGGTACCATTGATATCCCTTGCGCCAAAATCACGAATGCCGGGAAAAACGTTACAGATATCGTCACCCAAAGTGTCAGCGACGTGCCCCGCCCCAACAGCAAAACCAGCAAGGGCGTCAGCGCAACCAGCGGCATGGTCTGGGTTACCAGCGCGACCGGCATAAAGGCACGCAAGAATCCCGGAAACAGCCGCGATGAAATCGCCAGCAAAAAGGCAAAAGTCAACCCACACAACAATCCGATACCAGTAATCGGAAGCGTTTCCCAAAGGGCAGCAATCAAACGTTCCTGAGCGCTTTGCGCCGCAGGTGAAAAGAACAGATATTCCACCACGCCAATCGGGGTTTTTGAAATCATTGCCGGCACGTCAAGAAGCCGGATAAATGCCCACCAAAACAGGAACGGCAATAGCACTGCCATCGCCCCGGCCAGAATTGATGACAGTGGTCTACTTTGTCCATACCCTGCCTTTTCAGGCACCGACATGTTCATCGTGACCGCCCGGCTTGCACCTACGAAGCGATGCGACATAAGCGCAAACACCCCATAGGCCAAACCGGCAATCAGGGTGGCGACAACACCAATTCCCCAAAGACGTTCCGGTTCGGCCCGACCAAGCGAGCCCAGAAGATACGCGCCAAGGCCCCAACGACCGCCACCACCAAATTCAGCAAGGATAGCACCAAGAACCGCATTGGGTGCGGCAACGCGCAAGCCCGACAGAATGGATGGCAAGGCGCTTCTAAACTGAACCATGCGCATGATCAGCCAGTTACTGCCGCCATAAACCCTGATCAGGTCCGCCGCCCGGCTATCAGACTGGGACAGGCCAATCACGGTTGCCGTCATGGTCACGAAGTAACAGCCAAGGGCGGCAAGAACCACCCGCGGGGTCAAACCCGACAGCGTCAGCGACAGGATCGGCGCAATGGCAATGGGCGGCAGAGCAAAGATCGCAATGTTCAAGCCGCGAAAGACACGCAATGACACCGGGATCAAAACAAAGAAAATACCGGCCACCACACCAAGCAGATTGCCGATCACAAACCCAAGTCCGGATGCCTTGAGCGTTTCCCAAACATGGAGCGGATAGTCGGATCGGTCGTTCCAAAGCCCGATAAGGATCTCGCTGACCCCGGGCAATGCGCCATCGGCAATCAAGTCAAGTCTACCGACCACCTCCCAGACAAGAAGCAGGACGACAACATTGCGCAGTGGAGCGGCCCATTGTTTATTGCCCGCCATGAAGTACCTCAGCAACCTTGTCGCACAGGGCATGGAAGGCAGGATCGGAAAACAGCTCGGGTTTGCGCGGGCGTTCGAACGGAACATCAATCACCACCGAAAGACGCCCCGGATTGGCCGACATCACTGCAATCCTGTCTGCAAGGAAGACGGCCTCGTCAATGCCGTGGGTGACGAGAAATGCCGTGGCCTGACTTTCCTGCCAGATGCGTTGCAGTTCAAGGTTCATCTGACGCCGCAAGATTTGATCGAGTGCGCCAAAAGGTTCATCCATAAAAAGCACGCGCGGACGGGTCACCAGCGCGCGGGCAATTGCCACACGCTGGCGCATTCCGCCGGAAAGTTCGCCCGGCAGGGCATTTTCATAACCTTTCAGGCCAACCAGTTCGATCAAATGCTGAACATCCGGGGCAAAGTCCCGAATGTTCTTTCTGAGGACTTCCAAGGGCACTTCGACATTCTGGCGCACCGACCGCCAGGGCAGAAGTGCCGCATCCTGAAAGGCAACACCGGTCAGACCGGCCCGCGTCGCATCCTGTGGTTCGCGATCCTCGATCAGCACCGCGCCCTTGTCGGCATCTTCAAGACCCAGCGCAATCCGCATGGCTGTGGACTTGCCACAGCCTGACGGACCGATGATCGCGGTAAACGACCCCGAAGGACAACTCAGGGACATATCCCTGAGCGCCTCGATGGTTTTTCCGCGCCCGCTGAAGGTCTTGCAGACACCGTGGAATGTGATCCCCCCAGAGGGCATCCTAGATCTCCTCAAGCAGCGTGGTATCGAACATGTCGCGGCTGCCGTTGATGCCAATTTGGCCAAGGGCAGTCAGGCAGGCTTCGATGTCGTCCTCAGCCATTGAGAAGATGCCATTCGGGCTTTCAACGAGCGGCTGCTGCGCCTTGTTGAAGTAGATTTCGTTTTCGATGGTCCGGCCCGTTCCCTTGAACCAGCTATCGGCCCATTTCGGCGGCCAGACAGTCGGATCAACAAAGTTTTCTTCCCAGCCGCGACGCGATGCGCGCAACCAGCCAACCAGTTCCTTGCGCTTGGTTTTAAGCGTTTCTTCGGTCACCACAACTGTATCGTTAAAGATGGTAAAGCCGAAATCATAAAGCAGGAACGAGGTAGCCTCTGCCCCCTGCTGGGAAATTGTAAACGGAACATTGGTGGTGAAATCAAGGCTGGCGTCAATTTCACCCTTGATCAGCGGGGTCGGATCATATGCATACGGAACGATGTTAACATCGGCCTTGTCGATACCGTTCAGTTTCAGCATCGCTTCAACCGAAATGACATTGACCGGCGGCACGGCAAGAGTCTTGCCGACAAGATCTTCGGGTTTGTTGATCGGGTTGGATTTCAATGAAACGATGCCGATCGGGTTTTTCTGATATTGGGTGCCGATGATCTTGAACGGTGCGCCCTGTTCTGAAATCGCCTTGATGGTGGTGTCTGGTGTGGTCAGGGTCAAATCGGCACGCCCGGTGATGATCGTGCTTTCGGGAATAACATCCGGTCCCCCCGACGCATAGCTCATATCAAGGCCTTCGTCGGCGTAATAGCCCTTGTCGAGCCCCAGAAAATAACCCGCGAATTCCGCGTCATTGATCCAGGATGCCTGCATGGCAAACGGCGATGCGGCCATTGCACGGAACGATCCGAACGGCATGGCGGATACAGCGGCGCCTGCGGCAGCTGCGCCAAGAAAACGGCGACGGCTCAGTTTCATATCCATAACTTAATCACCCTGATGAATTTCGGTGGTCGGCCTGCGCATTTTTTGCGCTTATGCCAGCCCCTGAATACGTTGAAGTTCCTGAAGCGGAGGCGTTTCCTCGATTTGTTTTGGGTCCAGAAGCGGCCATTTCACACCACTTGGACGTTTTGCCCGGCGCCCGACATCAAGCACGCGGGTGGGTGTCATGATCTGATCCACAAGAATGTCGGTTTCCGATGGTTGAAGCATCTCTGCGACCACCTGAACATCATGAACAACGGCCACAACCGGGGTGGTTTCATCGACCAGACCAAGATCGGTGAACATGCCCCATTCAAGATCAAAGAACCCGTGTCCCTTGCCAAACCGCACCCCGTTCATCGACACGGCCGACGCACCGGTGACCATGTAGTCAAAGCGACCACGTTTGGCGATTTCTTCAAGGGTGATCGGGCGGCCGAAATGCTCCATACCATCCAGCCAGGATGCATAAAGCGCGGCCCCATCGGGGACCATGGAAGGCTCAAGAAGCAAAAAACCGCGATAGATGCCATAGGTCGACATGACAAAAGTTTTGCCATCCTCGATCATCCGACGACGAAGATCGGCAAGGCAGTTATCCGGGGTGATAAAGGCAAACTCGGATTTCTGATAAGCTTCGGTTTCGACGAGCTTATCGACCGCCTGTTCGGAGCCGTCAAAGTCAGGAATGACTTCAGCAAAGTTCAAATGGAAACGTGTATCGGGCTTTGCCACGTCGTGAAGCTTTGACCAAATTCGTTCGCGAACCACCTTGGAGGTTGACATGATGCAATCCTGCGTCGTTTCATAATTGTGCGTTTCACTGTTTCAAAAATAAGAAACACCTGTTTCATTCGTCAAGATGTTTCTTGGCTCACCTCTAGGTACAAGGGTCGAAAATGGCCTCTCGACTGATCTTACGCATCCAGGAAAAACAGGCCCGCCTGACAAGCGGCGAAAAGAAAATTGCGAAAACTATCCTTGAAAATCAGGATATTATCGAAACTCATACGGCAACCGAGATCGCCAATCTATCCGGCGTATCAAAGGCCACGGCCGCACGATTTTTTCGTACCCTTGGTTATGCCGATTTTGAGGAAGTCCGCCTGCAGGCCCGTGAAGAACGCAACCAGAAACAGCCATATCGTCAGACCATTGTTTCAGAAACGGCCGTTTCACTGGGCCGTTCCATTGGCGACCATCTGGAACTGGAACTTCAAAACCTGACGCGCAGTTTCGAGGAACTCAGTTCCTACAAACTGATGGAAACAATTGATATTGTTGCTTCAGCACCCAGTATCTGGTTTCTTGGTTTCGGGGCCGAGGATGGTGTTGCACGCACCGGCCGGGCGATGTTTTCACGCCTGCGTCATGGCGTTCATTACATTTCGGGAGTCGGCCAAGACTGGTCAAGCGATCTGGCCATGGTCGGCCCGCGAGATGTCCTGATTTTACTCACGCTCGACACCCGCCCCAAGGTGATGCGCCCGATCATCAATTATGCCCGCACATCGCGCATGCGCGTCGTCACCCTGACTGATCACAGCTATGAAAAACAGGCCGCGCGCTTTTCCGACGTGGTCCTGCCCTGCCATGTTGCAAGCTATGGACTATTGCCAACACATGCGACGCTACTATCCATGCTGCGCCTGATGGGCATTGCCTATGCCGGAAAGAACCCGGAGTCGGTCAAACAGCGTGCCGATACGCTTGATGCAATTGTCGAAGAACTCGACATCATGGAATAGGACGGGCGAAATATTGCTGTTTTGCCTTGGCAATCAATTGATTGCCAA
>Ga0114905_1000019_pt1 | contig 221623 bp, 199 predicted proteins | sample MalvireepMed_b05_FD_83499 | JGI IMG/M metagenome (GOLD analysis project Ga0114905, IMG submission 83499) | Marine viral communities from the Global Malaspina Expedition - Malaspina viral metaG DeepMed_b05 | ecosystem: Environmental > Aquatic > Marine > Oceanic | place: Mediterranean Sea...
GCGGTCGCAGATAACCGCTCTGCAAGCGCTTGAGAAACAACTCGTTTCACTGAGAGCGAGTTGCAACGATGACCGGGAAGTTGAGGCGTGTGGGGTTCTTGCTGGAATTAGCGAAGGAAACATACACCAGCAGTAGGTGAAGCATCAACCAGATAATCCGATGAGATGCCGGTCTGTCTCACTCTCATGCAAAGGTAAGATCAACCATTTAATCCGCTTACCCGCTTTATTCAGTTCACATTATTCAGCCCACATTCTCATCAGGTTGCTTCTGGCTTTTAAAATATGCAGCCGCGCCTGTCTATTTTCTTCCGTGTCTGCCATCTGTTGCAGCGCCAGGTACAGATCAAACAGCGTGCCGCGATGCTCTTCAGAGCGAACCTGGCTCTGAATCCAACCAACGGCTGCGTATCGGACGCCGCGGGTGACGGGGGCGACATAGTGCAGTTCGCGAGTCGGATAAATGTAAACCGACCCTTGGGGCAATTTAATCACGTCGTCCCCATCGTGCTTCTGCAGGATCAGTTCGCCGCCATCGTAGGTATCAGGGTCGGACAGAAACAAGGTGAACGACAAATCCGTTCTGGTTGCGTGAATAAACGCGTTGTCGACATGAGAACCGTAAGTCATGCCCTCATCATAGCGACTGATAATGATGTTGCTGAGTTTATCTGGAAACGCCGAGTTGGTGACCATCGGATGCTTACGCAGCGCTTGTTCAACGAGCTTTGTTGCCGCAATGATTTTGGGCGACTTAGGGTCGGCCTGAAGGTTCTTTTTTACGGCGCGGGCAGTCTTGCCTGCTGTTTTTTTACCATCCACAAACAGGTCGTCGCTGAGGCTGTTCAGAACCGCAGTTACAGAGTGGACATCCAACAGATTATCTACGAGAATTGTCATGGTATCGAAAATGAGAACTGATCGTATATGCTATTGATAGTAGCATAAAGATGTATCCGCAAAACGAATTTTCAGGAGACCTGAGTAATGGGTAAGCGCAACAAACTGTGGAAAAGCATCAGTGTGATCGGCCTGGCCGGCGCAGCAGGCATGAGCTTGAGTGCTTGTACCGAAGAAGAAAACGAAGGCGAAGCGGCGGTTGCGCCGATTGAGACCTCCGTTGATGCCGTTGCACTTGCTGGTGAAGGCGAGGGTGAAGGCGAAGTGATCTCTGCCGGTGAAGGTGAGGGCGAAGGCGCAGCAGCAACAGAGCTGACGTCTGATGATCTTGCTTATCTGACTCACCTCAGCCTGATTAAGGGTCACCTGTATGTCGGCGCCGAGCTCTACAAGGCTGGCCATATCGAGCACGCTAAAACACACATGAAGCACCCAGAAAGCGAGTTGTACGCTGATCTGGTTCCTGCTTTAGAAGCACGTGGTACCGCTGGCTTCGCGAAAGAGCTGACTGCCGTATCCGATGCGGTTAATGAGGAAAAAGGTGTAGAAGCTGTACAGACTGCGCTGGATACCCTGCTTGCCGCTATCGACACCAACGCTATGGCCGTTTCTGAAACCAGTGCGACACCGGCAGAGAAACTGAAGCTGGTTGTACAGCTTCTGCGTACTGCGGCGGATGAGTACGCTATCGCAGTGGTGGACGGCAAAATGGAAAATGCACACGAATATCAGGACGCATTTGGTTTCACTACGATTGCCACCGACTTGGTTGAAGGCATTGAGTCCGATGAGTCAGCGGTAACCGACGCGAAAGCAGCTACTCTTGCCATTCTCGCCGATGTTAAGCCGCACTGGCCTGGTCTGATTCCACCAGAGACCCTGAAAACAGAAGCGGGTGCTCTGTACGGTGCTGCGGCGCAGATTGAACTGCTGGCACTCGGCCTGTAACAGACTGATCCTGCCGTTTTAAAAAGAAGGTGGAGCATGGCTCCACCTTTTTTTTGCTTGTTTGATACCATGACAGCATGAGTGGCATTTCTATAATTAGATTGGTGTGTTCCGCCGTGGCAGGTGTGCTATTAGTCAGCACGCCCTCTCATGCTGCCGACTATTCAGGCAATGGGTCCTGGCATCTTGGGGCTGCCTATGAAACGGCGACAATTGATCAGAATCTTCTTGATACCGGTGCGTGGTCGTCCACTTATCCGAGGTTAACGGTCGGTGGTACCGGGCCTATGAATGCGCGATTTGAAATCAGTTGGACGCGCATGAGAGCCGATCGGGAAGGTGCGAATATTGTCGGCCTCGATGGCGATGTCTGGTTACCCTATGCTCTGGATGGAGCCCCCGCCTCACGATTGCGGCCCTATTTAATCCTTGGGGTCGGCTATCACAGATACTATGGTGAGACGTCGGTACTGGACGAGGAAGGTGCTGACAATGGCGCGCGCAGTGTGAACGCTGGTCTTGCGGTGGTGGGTAACCTGACTCAGACGACAGAACTCGTCGCTACATTCCGTTATCGCTATCTGACATGGGACGCACCCGATGATGATCTGGGTGAATCGGTCAGTGCTGCCAATGCCACAATCACCAGTGTATCCTTCGGTATACAGCAGCTTTTTTAAATCGAGTAATTACATGCACAATCCATTCGAGCCTCTAGCCTTTCGGGCCGCAGTAACTCCGGATTATCCGGCCTTTTATGATGGTCAATCGACACTGAGCTATGCACAGCTACATAAAACCGTTGTGCAGGTATCAGAAAAGCTGGCAGAGGCTGGAATCGGGTCGGGGCACCGGGTGTACTTGCTGCTTCCGGAGAATCTGGCATTTATTGCGACTATGGCGCTGTTTCATCGTGCCGCAGTAAGTTGCCTTGGTATCCCGGGGGCTGATATCCCCGAGCAGCCTAACTTCGATTTTGTTATCTCGTTGCAAAGCAGTAGCGAAATCAATGGTATTCAAAACATTGTGCTTAGTCAGGAGTGGTTCAATGATGCTCGCATCATGCCGGGTCTGGAGCCAATGCAAGCCTATCCTTCAGCGGAAGATATCTGCCGCATCATTCTGACCAGTGGGACCACCGGTCAGCCAAAAGCAGTCGGGCTGACTCCGGCAATGATAGAGCAGCGACTCTATCGTAATCATTTGGTATGGGGTAGCGCGACAGGTAATGACCTGAATCTTATGGGGCACTCCAGTATTGGTGGATTTATGGGATCACTGCAGACGATTCAGGCAGGCAAAGTTGTGCTCTTACCTGCGAGTGCCGATGCATTTGCTAAAGCAATCCGTACTTTTTTTGTGACTTCGATACTGAGTTCATCTACGGCGCTTTTCCGCCTTGTGAACTCCAATACCCTGTCTGCAGCGGATCTGAATGGCGTGCGTGAGATTCGTCTGGCGGGCAGTGCTTTGTCACCGGGTATGATCAGCCGTATCAAACAGATATGTCCTCAGGCGCGTATCTTTAACGTTTATGGATCGACCGAAGTCGGTGCCGTCGGCATGACTCAGATAAGCAAGCCGGAGCTGGTTTGGAAAACTGCAGTTGTTCAGCCGGGAGCGTCAGCGGAAGTCGTTGATGATGAGGGGAGAGCAGTACCGGACGGAACCGAAGGTATTGTCCGTGTACGCAGCTCAGGGATGGTCAGTGGCTACATGGCGGGCAGCCCGGACAACAATGAATTCAGGGGTGGGTGGTTTTATCCAGGTGATCGCGGTGCATTCCGTGAGGGGGCGCTTTGCCTTACCGGACGTGAGTCTGAGGTTGTGAATCTTGGCGGGGTAAAAATAAATCCCGCCGAAATAGAGGCCGTGGCCGAGCAGATGTCAGCACTGATTGATGTAGCTGCCTGTCAGGTTGAGCGTGCAGATAACTTGGAGAAACTTGCATTGGCCTATACAGCCGACAGTACAATTCCGGTGTCGGAGATTGCCGAGTTCATGAAAGCCCGAATTGATGCGTCGCTCGTTCCGACAGAATATTTCCAGTTGAAAGAGATTCCTCGAAATGCCATGGGTAAAGTAAAACGACAGGAACTGAGCCGCAACCTGAGCGCTGTGCTGCGCTCAGGTAGCTAGCAAGGGGGCTTACCAGCTCTTGTATGGCAGGAATTTGCCATTCAGCGTGAGAAGAACACGGTCGCCTTTTGGGTCTTCGATTTTGTCGACTTCCATGGAGAAGTCGATGGCGCTCATGATGCCGTCGCCAAACTTCTCCTGGATAACTTCTTTCAGCGTGTCACCGTAGACGCCCACAATTTCGTAGAGTCGATAGATTAATGGATCAGTAGGGACAGCCTGATCCCATATTTTGGTTGGGTATGCTTCCAGCGCGGTGGCCATGCTTTGGTCAAATCCCAAATACTCTGCAATGGCCGCGGCCTTTTCGGCAGGGGCGCTGTTCATGCCCAGGCAGGCAGACGTCAGCCAGACAGGAGACATTCCAAGATCCGCCCCCATTTGTTCCCACGTCAGTTCTTTCTCAATTTTGCGGGCGATAATCGCCTCAGTCATCGTTGCTTTATCCATCGTTATCCCCTGTCAGTCCAGAAAGCACGACGGCTCATCGTGAGCCGTTTCGGTGCAATATCATTGGTAAAGGTCCCGTTTAAGGGAGCTAAAGGGATAACAGCAACTCTGGTGCCAGCTTTCAGATCGGGCGTTTGTGTATGTAGCTGACGAACATATCTTCGCGCAGTGGTCGACTGAACAGGTAGCCTTGATAATTACGGCAACCATGATCTTTCAGGTAGATCTGTTGTTGATCTGTCTCGACGCCCTCGGCAATGATATCCATATCAAGATTCTGACCAAGCTGGATGATGGCATCAACGATACTTGCTGGCCGGTTATCAGGGTTGATGTCCATCACGAACGCCCGGTCAATTTTCAACTTATCTATCGGCAGTTTCTGTAAATAGCTCAGAGACGAATAGCCTGTGCCAAAGTCATCCAGTGCAAAAGTGTATCCCTTGTTGCTGAGACGCTGCATTTTTTCCCTGATCAGATCTTTATCGCCCATAAACAGGCTTTCGGTAAGCTCCAGCTCCAGCACGCTGCTATCGATATCACAACTTTTCATGGTCTTATCGAGCTTGGCTTCGAATTCCGGGTCCATGAATTGGGCTGGGCTGATATTCACCGCCAGGCGCTTGAAGCTTGGCGGTAAGGATTTGTTTCTGATCCACTGGCGCAGTGTCTGGCAGGCATGGGTAAGCACCCAATCCCCCAGCGGCAGAATCAGGTTAGTTTCCTCAGCCGCGGCGATGAATACGTCAGGGTAAACGGATTGCCCGTTGTTGACCCAGCGACACAGCGCTTCGGCCCCGGTGACTTCACCCTCTGCATTGTGCTGAGGCTGATATACGAGCGTGAAACCGTTATCCCGAATAGCCTGATAAAGATCATTAAACAGGTGCAGGCGTTCGCGTGTTTCTTCCTGCATCCGATGGTTGTACAAGCACAATTGTGAGCGGCCCTGATGTTTTGCCCAATACATTGCTGTGTCCGCTTGTCTTATCAGGTCGTTTGCCCCGCAGTCGGTCGAGGGGAAAATCGAAATACCGATACTGGCAGTCATATGGAATTTATTGATATCGATACAGAAAGGCTTGCGAATAGCTTGAAGCACGGCGGTACCCAGCTCAACCGCTCTCTCTTCGGCAAGTTCATGCGCGCTGAAAACTTCATCAGGAATAATCAGAAACTCATCGCCCCCAAGACGGGCGATCAGGTCTTTCTCCCCGACGGTGGCTTTCAGCCGATGTGAGGCCTCAATAAGCAAGCGGTCACCGATCGGGTGTCCAAGCGAGTCGTTAATATTCTTAAAGTGATCAAGGTCGATAAAAAGTACACAGCCGAAGGTTGCGTCTTCTTCTGACCAGCTGATTTTTTTCTCCAGCTCCTGCAGCGCCATTCTGCGATTAGCTAATTCGGTCAGAGGGTCGTAGTTGGCTTGATACTCGATGAGTTGCTGCTTTCGTTTCACTTCTGAAATATCGCGAATCAGCCAGATCAGAGCATCTTGCATATTGGCATGCTCTTGCAGTGGAATCATACGCGATTCGAGATAGAGATCATCGTGGTTGAATTCCGTGATCACCAGCTCTTTTTTTTCCAGCGCGCGATTGCGAGCTTCTTCGATTTTTCGGGTCGCCGACAGGTTCAGCCAGGCCGTGAAGGGTGTTCCTGTCAGGTCTTCGTTAAGGCGCTGAACGCGCCCGTTGGGGTTACCGAAACGCCCGTTGATCACTCCTGTTGCGGTGACGAGCAGACCTATGTCAGGGAAACCCGCGGTAAAGGCATCGTTCAGTGCCTGCTGGTGGGCAATCCGTGTGGTGGTTTCATCGAGGTGTTCGCTGAGGTCGTTAAACGCTTCTTCCAGCTGTGCAATCTCAGTGGCACTGCGACTTTCAGGAATACTGGCGTATTTGCCTTGCTTTATCGAACTGGTCAGCTGTACCAGGTGCTTGACCGGGATAAGAATATATTTACGGAGAATCTGGCTCTGAACGACCAGGAAAATAATGACCAGCAGGGCGACAAGTATTGTTTTTCGGGCGAGAGAACGCAGCATAGAGTCGTAATCACTATGTGCATCATAATGCGCAAATAGCCACGCGCGGGTGTCCCTTTTTATGCTCTGATCCGTATTGCCGGTGTGTGGTGACACCGGGTATTTAAGGTTCACTGGGAATAAAGCATAGAACTCCGATTTGTAGCGCTCGATCTGGGGCTCCTGCACGCCAGTATTCAGGGAGTGACTGCTTAGCCGGTACTTGGTGTTGTGCAGCCGGTCGCTGGCGTTGCTTGAAAAAATAACGCGGTCCCCTGCTTCAGACAAAACAGCGAGATAACGCAGAGACGGGTCGTCAATACTTTCTCTGATCTGGCTCTCAATGATGTGGCTGCTGCTCTGGCTGACGTGGTACTCCACGTTTTTGGCGATACTTTCCAGCTCGAAGCTGATGCGTCGCTCCCAGTTTGTAGAAAACTGCTCCAGTTGTAGTTGAAGTAGCAGGTACCCCAACCCACAGGTGATGAGCCCTAGCATGAGAAGAGACCAGTTCAGTAACAGCTGGGCAAGCGATCTCCGGGGCGTCATTCTGACCCCCTGACGGGCTTCTGGGGATTAAGTGCCCCAAAATCGAACACTGCAGTCTGTCGCTTATGTGACTGTCGCAGAATACTCACTGCATGGTGCACGATCGTGTGTGCCTCCCTGATGGCGGTTTATTAGCTCTGACATTCAGTGTAGCAGTGCAATAGAGGGTTGCCCGCGATCCACCGGGAATGGCCACTATTAACCCAATGTTGCCAATGTGGACAATGGGTCAGGCGGCCGGTTCGTCTATTGCTGTAAAGGTTATGAAGTGCCTGAATAGGTGCATAAAATTCGAGAATCACCGTGGAACGGTTCTGCATGTCGATAAATTGGAAGCACTATGAATTACAGGAGGGTTTCTACGATGAGCTGATCAGCTCACCCGGAAATCCAAGAGTCCCCGCCCGGCAACTTGCCAACTATCTGAATAGCCTGACAGAAGAAGAAATACAGTCCCGTAAGCTGGCCGCAGAATCCACCATCAAAGATATGGGGGTTTCTTTCACCGTTTATAGTGAAGGAGAAAATATCGACCGCGCCTGGCCGTTTGATATTGTGCCGCGGATTATATCGGCCCAGCAGTGGGAAAAAACAGCGGCGGGTCTGCGTCAGCGCCTGAAGGCTCTGAACATGTTTATTGATGATCTTTACCACGAACAGAACATCATAAAAGACGGCGTCATTCCTGAGTTTGTATTAAAGCAGTCAAAGAACTATCGCCCGGAGTGCGAAGGTGTGAATCCTCGCTTTGGCGTGTGGGCTCACATCTGTGGTACCGATCTGGTGCGCGATGGCGACGGTCAGTTTTATGTCCTTGAGGATAACCTGCGGGTACCTTCCGGTGTTTCTTATATGTTGGAAAACCGCTCTATCATGAAGCGCGTTCTGCCTGAGGTATTTGAGAAGGTCAGCATTGCACCGGTCGGCGATTACCCTGAGGCTCTTTTCAATATGCTTGCTTCTCTGTCACCAAGGCAGAATGGTAGCCCGGTCGTCGTTGTTCTGACTCCCGGAATTTTCAACTCAGCGTATTTTGAGCATGCCTTCCTTGCTCAGCGTATGGGTGCCGAATTGGTTGAAGGCAGCGATCTCGTCGTCGGTAAAGACGATTGTGTTTACATGAAGACGATCTCGGGCCTTGAGCGAGTGGATGTAATTTATCGTCGTATTGACGACATGTTCCTCGACCCTGAGGTCTTCGAACCCGAGTCGGTATTGGGTGTTCCGGGGCTGATGCGTGCCTGGCGTAAAGGTAAAGTAGCTCTGGCAAATGCTCCCGGCGCAGGAGTCGCTGATGACAAGGTCGTGTATGCCTACGTGCCTGACATCATTCGCTATTACCTGAATGAAGAGCCGTTGATTCCTAACGTCGAAACCTATCTCTGTTACGACGATAAGCAGCGTGAATACGTACTGGATAACCTTGATAAATTGGTTGTGAAGCCCGCCAATGAGTCGGGTGGCTATGGCATGTTGGTCGGTCCACACAGTACTAAAAAAGAACGTGAACAATTTGCCGAGCTGATCAAAGCCAACCCGCGCAATTACATTGCTCAGCCGACTCTGGCGCTGTCGACGGCACCGACCCTGGTTGGGCGCAGTAAAGTCGAGCCCCGTCACCTCGATTTGAGACCTTTTATTCTTCAGGGGGAATCAACGTATGTAACGACCGGAGGCTTGACTCGCGTTGCCATGAAGAAAGGGTCACTGGTTGTTAACTCATCGCAAGGTGGTGGTAGTAAAGATACCTGGATTGTTGATACGTCTGCGGGGAAAGCCTGATGTTATCCAAAGTTGCTGAACGGGTTTACTGGGCCGCCCGCTATCTCGAACGGGTAGAAAGCACAGCCCGGATGTTGAGTATTTACGATACCCTCCTGTTCGACCTGCCGCGTCAGGTGAATCTCGGATGGTATAACCTGATTGTGATCAACAGCCTTGAACAGGATTTTAATGAACGTTACTCCGTTCAGGATGAGCGCAACGTCGTGAAATTTCTGGTCGGGGACGATACGAACCCAAGTTCTATCGTGACTTCGCTGAAGGCAATTCGCGAAAATATTCGTACTACGCGGGATGTTATCCCGGCCGATACCTGGGAGCTGGTTAACGAGCTGAGCCAGTATGTTCAGGATCATCTGCAGCAGGGTATTAATCGTCGCGACCGACATGAGTTTCTCGGCAATGTGATCAGTGCCTGCCAGCAAATTATTGGTCTGTGGCAGGTCAATATGCCGCGGGACAGCGCCTGGGAAATGCTCAAACTGGGGCAGAATCTCGAACGCGCAGATATGACCACCCGCAACCTTGATGCTGCGACCGCAGCCATTATGCAGATCGAAGACGATGACTTTGCGGTGAACAGTCAGCAGATTATCTGGGGTAACGTTCTGCGCTCACTGAGTGCTGATCAGCCATACCGCAGAGCCATGCGCAGTTCGGTGAAAGCGCCGTTGGTTTGCAGTTTTCTGTTAACCGATCAGCGCTTCCCTCGCTCAGTCGAGTATTGCCTGAACCATATGATTCAGGGCGTGAAAGCACTGCCGCGTGCTGAAAAAATCATCGCAGACATCCGTAAACTTCATAAGACTGTCATAGATCGCGCTGAGGATAGCGCTCCCGGTCCTGAGATGCGGGAAGCCCTTAATGACCTGCAGATTTCATTGCAGTATCTTCATTTTTCTATCAGTCGTACCTGGTTCCTGAATGATCAGGAACAACTGGCGGTGGCCCAATGACAATTACAGTCGCGCTTAATCATAAAACCCGGTATGACTTTGATCGTCCGGTATCCTTATCACCGCATGTCGTGCGCCTGCGCCCGGCGCCTCACTGCCGTACGCCCATCCGTTCGTACAGCCTGAAAATAGAACCAGAAGACCATTTTATTAACTGGCAGCAGGACCCGTACGGAAATTTTCAGGCGCGACTCGTTTTTCCTGAAAAGAGTCGTTGCTTGTCGGTAGAGGTTGAAGTGATCGCCGACATGACGGTGATTAATCCGTTTGATTTCTTTATCGAAGAGTACGCTGAAGAGTTTCCATTTAAATATGGAAAGAGTCTCAAGAAAGAGCTCGAACCGTATCTGCATTGCACCACTGAAGGTGAAATGTTTACCACGCTGCTGGAGAGCATTCCTCGCAAGAAAAAGCGCACTATCGATTTTCTCGTCGATATTAATATGCGGCTGCAACAGGATGTCGACTATCTGGTACGCATGGAGCCAGGTGTTCAGACACCGGAAGAAACACTCGAAAAAGGTAAAGGTTCCTGCCGGGATTCTGCCTGGTTGATGGTGCAATTACTGCGTCACCTGGGTCTGGCCGCTCGTTTTGCGTCTGGCTATCTGGTTCAGCTTAAATCGGATGAAAAATCGCTCGATGGTCCTTCTGGCCCAGAAGCGGACTTTACTGATCTGCATGCCTGGTGCGAGGTCTATTTACCGGGCGCTGGTTGGGTCGGCCTGGACCCGACGTCTGGTCTTTTTGCATCAGAAGGACACATTCCGCTCGCTTGTACTCCGGAACCCAGCTCTGCGGCGCCGATTTCGGGCTTTACCGATGAGTGTGAAGTTGAGTTTACCTTCTCGAATGAAGTCACGCGTTTTCATGAAGACCCGCGGGTGACCAAACCCTATACCGAGTCGGAATGGGAAGACGCTCTGGCCCTCGGTGAGAAGGTCGACCGTATTCTGAAAGAGGATGACGTCCGGCTGACAATGGGAGGCGAACCGACGTTTGTCTCCATCGATGATATGGAGTCCGCGCAGTGGAATACCGAAGCACTGGGCAAAGACAAGCTGGCATTAGCGAAGACTCTGCTACTTCGCCTGCGTGATCATTTTGCACCGAAAGGTCTGCTGCACTACGGTCAGGGTAAATGGTATCCGGGCGAAGAGGTTCCACGCTGGGCCCTTGGATTATTCTGGCGCACTGACGGCGAACCTTTATGGCAGGACAAAGATCTGCTCGCACGGGTCGATAAAAATTACGGCCATACTGAGGAAGATGCGCGCGTATTTGCCCGTCGCCTTGCAGAATTGTTGAACGTACCGCAGCGCTGTGCCCAACCTGCTTTTGAAGACGGCCTGCACTATCTGCTGCAGGAGCAGAATCTCCCCGAAGATATTGATAGCCGCATTGCCACGAGTAAAGACAGCCTTGAGCGCCGTCGTCTGGCGCGTGTGCTTGAACAGGGGCTGGATACTCCGACTGGTTATGTGCTGCCACTGGAGTGGAATTTTTACGGGCATTGCTGGCAGTCGAGTGAGTGGAAGTTCCGTCGGGATCGATTGACATTGATTCCGGGCGATTCTCCTATGGGGTTGCGCTTGCCTCTCGAAAGTCTGCCCGCTGCGGAAGAAGATCCACTGATTCAGGAAGCGGACCCACACCGGGAGACAGAAACTCTAGAAACAGCAGAGGCTGCGGTTAAAGAGGCGCTGGCCCGCAATAATCGCCCGACGGTTCAGGCTCAACCGCTTACGCCGTCATCATCGACGCCTCCTGTGCAGAAACAGAGCGCTCAGAAGAAGGTCGAGGGTAACGAGAAGGCTGAGCCTGCCGCTAAGAAAGACGATTATCGCTGGAAAAACCTGGTGCGCACGGCGCTGGGTATTGAAGCCCGTGACGGTAAATTACATCTGTTTCTTCCGCCGCTGCCTTACCTCGAAAGCTACGTGAATCTGTTGGCGCTGATTGAGCGAACAGCGATGGAACTGGATCTGCCTGTCATCATTGAGGGGTACGAACCGCCGAAAGATCATCGCATGCAGAAGCTGTTGGTGACGCCCGACCCGGGCGTGATTGAGGTGAATATTCACCCATCAGACAACTGGTCAGACATGGTCAGTAACATGACCGAGCTTTATAAAGCCGCGAAAGAAAGTCGCCTGAGCACAGAGAAATTCATGCTTGATGGCCGTCACACGGGCACCGGTGGTGGCAATCACATTACCTTAGGTGGTGCGACGCCTTCCGACAGCCCGTTCCTGCGCAGACCTGACCTGCTACGTAGTTTTGTGACCTTCTGGCAGAACCACCCGTCGCTGTCGTATCTGTTCTCTGGCGCCTTTATCGGCCCAACCAGTCAGGCACCACGCGTGGATGAAGGCCGCGATGAGGCCCTCTATGAACTGGAAATTGCTTTCCAGCAGATGCCTGATGGTGATGTTGCTCAGCCGTGGCTGGTGGATCGCCTGTTACGCAATCTACTGATTGATATGACAGGTAACACGCACCGAGCAGAGTTCTGTATTGATAAGCTTTTTGCACCCGGAAGCCCGTCAGGGCGCTTGGGTATTCTCGAATTTCGTGGATTTGAGATGCCGCCGCACAGTCGCATGGCGCTGGTTCAGGCACTTCTGCTTCGTGCTCTGGTGGTGCGCTTCTGGCGGAAGCCTTATAAGCAGAAACTAGAGCGCTGGGGCACCAGACTCCACGACCAGTTTATGCTGCCGCACTATATCTGGCAGGACATCAAAGACGTCGCTGCTGACCTGCAGGAGCACGGCCTGGATTTTCGCGCTGAATGGTTGCTGCCTTTCCGTGAATTCCGTTTCCCGCACTACGGAACCGTCAATCTCGGCGATATGTCGCTTGAACTGAGCTGGGCTATTGAGCCCTGGAATGTGCTCGGTGAAGAGGTCTCCAGTTTTGGTACGGCGCGTTACGTAGATTCCTCGGTAGAGCGTTTGCAGGTTCGCGTTACCGGAATGACCGGCAGCCGCTACATTCTGGCCTGTAATGGTCGCAAGATACCGCTGCGGGCTACAGGTAAACACGGTGAATATGTGGCAGGTGTTCGCTACAAAGCCTGGGCGCCGCCATCGGCGTTGCATCCGACCATTGATGTTCATGTTCCCTTGCATTTCGATTTGATCGATACCTGGAACGGGCGCTCGGTGGGCGGGGCGACCTATCATGTGTCTCATCCGGGTGGGCGAAGCTATGACGTATTCCCGGTGAATGCGGCTGAAGCCGAGTCCCGCCGGGGTAATCGCTTCACCACGACAGATCATACACAGGGGCCTTACACGCCCCGGCCTGAAGTCGATGCCATACGTGAGTTTGCTGCGCATACAGACGTCAGGCCGATGAGTGCACCTGCGGAAGAGTCGTATGATGAATATCCTCTGACGCTGGATCTCAGAACCCAGCCTAAACGCTGAGAATCTGCCATAATTGCGGCCAGATAACCTGAGATAGCCACTATGACTGATGAGTCAGCCATCACGCCGACTGCTGAGAACCTGTATCCACCGCTGCAACGCAGCGGTGATGCTGTTTATGATGCTGCCGGGACTATGCTTCCGCACTGGAACTACGTCATGGAGAGTCTGGCAGGAATGCCGGGTGCTGTCCTTAATGACCGACAAGCCAAGGCTCGTCGCCTGCTGCGTGACGATGGCGCAACCTACAACATCTACACCGATAACTTCCGCGATAAGTTGAACGACTCCCGCACATGGGGGCTTGATCTGATTCCGAATGTTATCAGCAGTGATGATTGGGCAGCCATTGAGAGTGGATTGGTTGAGCGTGCAGAGTTGTTGAATCTGCTGTTGCGGGATATCTATGGGCCGCGCCAACTGATTCGGACCGGAGTGATTCCCCCTGAAGTTATCTACGCCAACCGTGGCTTCCTGCGCGCCTGTCAGGGGCTTCGTATGCCCGGTGAGCATGATCTGATTATTCATGCTGCCGATATGGCCCGAGGCCCCGACGGCAATATGATGGTACTTGCCGACAGAACTCAGAGCCCGAGCGGTGCAGGTTATGCGCTGGAAAACCGCACTGTGATGTCACGGGTGTTACCGAGCTTATTCCGGGACAGCCACGTTCATCGCCTCGCAGGGTACTTCCGGCAGTTGCGCAGTAAAATGCAGAGCTTATGTCCGCACCGGTCCTCTCCGCGTATCGCGGTGCTGACTCCTGGCCCTCGCAACGAAACCTATTTTGAACACGCCTATCTGGCAAATTACCTCGGTTTTTATCTAGTACAGAGCGATGATCTGGTTGTGCGCGGTGGTTTCCTGTGGATGAAATCACTTGATGGTTTGAGTCGTGTCGATGTGCTGATGCGTCGCGTTGACGATTGGTTCTGTGATCCGGTCGAGCTGCGTGGCGACTCGCGCCTTGGGGTTCCGGGGCTGCTTCAGGTAGTAAGAGCCGGAAATCTGGTGGTTGCCAACTCCCTGGGCTCGGGGATTCTGGAAAGCCCCGCGTTGCTTAAGTACCTCCCGGATATAGGCCGCGCACTACTGGGCCGTGAGCCCCGCCTCAACAGCGTACAGACCTGGTGGTGCGGTGACGCAACAGATAAGGCCTATGTGCTGGATAATCTCGCCAAGCTGGTCGTGAAACCGACCTATCGCAAGCCGGGTGAACTCAGCTTTTTCGGCCCTAAAGCCAGTGCTGAAGAGCAGGCCAATATGGCCGCCCTTATTAAAAGTGATCCCCAGCGCTATGTCGGGCAGCCAGTGCTGGAGTCGAGTTTTTTACCGACCTTGCAGAACGATGTATTAGCACCGCGCCCGGCGATACTCAGGGCGTTCACTGTGGCCGGTACGGGTTCCTACAGCGTTATGCCTGGCGGTCTGACCCGTGTTGGTCTCAAAGAAGACGCCCTGCTGATCTCAGGTCAGGCGGGAGCAACCAGTAAAGACACCTGGGTCGTTGCCTCTGAACCCGAGCGTATTGTCACGAATCAGCACGAGGACGTAGCGCCAGCGCGAGAAAGCGAAGCGACCAACCTACCTAGCCGTGTGCTGGAAAACCTCTTCTGGATGGGGCGTTACGCAGAGCGTGCAGAAGCCTGTCTGCGACTGCTAAGAACCTCATATTCCATGCTTAATGGTGAAGATCCTTTATCGTCGGATTTACGCCTGACGCTACTGAAAGCCGTGACTGAGCTGGCGACCATTGCGCCGATGAAAACCCCGCAAAGCGATGAGGCTATGATTGAAGCATTGCGCCGTGGCGAAGCCCCGCAGTCCATCGCGAATACTCTTAACAGCATGTTGTTCTGTGCTGATGAAGCCAAGGAGCTGTTGTCGTCCGATACCTATCGGGTGATCAACGATATCCGCGACGCAATCCCGCTGTTGGATGGTGATGAGCAGGATGCTTACCTCAGCCCTGATGAAGTACTCGACCCTCTGGTTACGGCTTTAATGGCATTAGCGGGCCTGACGCATGAAAGTATGACTCGTGGCTACGGTTGGCGCTTTATGGAACTTGGGCGCCGTATCGAACGCGCTATGCAGACCGGCCGTCTCGTAGGCACCTTGCTTGGCCCAGAAATGATGGAGCCAGAGCAATCGCGCATTGGCGAAGCCTTACTGCTCACCCTCGAAGGCCTGATTACCTATCGCCGTCGTTATGGCGCCCGCCCTGATCTGCGAAGTGGCCTTGATCTGGTGCTACTGGATACGGATAACCCGCGCTCGGTGATGTATCAGTTGGGCAACATACTGCGACAACTGCGCAAGCTACCAAGTCATGCTGGATACCTGCATGAGCTACCGCCTGCGGAGAAAGCACTGATCGAATGCAGCACTCGTGTGCGCCTGTTTACTCTGTCTGAACTGTCCACAAGCACTGAAGGGGAGCGAAAAGTGCTTGTGGAAGAAATGCAGACCTTAGACAACGCGTTAATGGACATCAGCGACATGATCGGTGACCGCTACTTCGATCACAGAGAAGACTCTCAACAGCTGGTCGACGCTCGCTGGGAGGGGCTGTAATGAAATACCTGATCAAACATGTTACAGCGTACAAATACGCCAGTAGGGTATCGCACTGCTATAACCTGGCGCAGATGATTCCGCGGACGACGCAGCGCCAGACGTGTATCAATAGCAAGATTGAAGTCTCCCCAGAGCTTGCGATGGAGCAACGCCGGGAAGACTATTTCGGTAACCAGGTGTTCCAGTTTGAAATTCAGCGGCCTCACAAAGCCCTGACAATCACTGCGACCAGTCAGGTAGAAACCCGCCCTCAGATTGCAGATACAAACCTCGACCTTGGCAGTACCTGCGCAGAAGTACTTAGCAAAATGCAGCAGTCGAAGTCAGAAGATGTGTTGCTCGCGCGCGAATATCAGCTGGATTCTTCGATGATCGCCGCAGCGCCTGAGTTCCGGGACTACGCGGCGGATCTGTTTACCGCCGACCGTTCTCTGCTATCCGCATGCTTTGCCCTGACCGCGAGAATTTACGAAGAGTTCAGTTACTCACCGCTTGCGACAACCATTGCCACACCGTTATCTGAGGTTATGCAGAATAAAAAAGGGGTGTGTCAGGACTTTGCTCATCTGCAGATTGCGTGTCTGCGCTCTCTGGGGTTTGCTGCTAAGTATGTTTCTGGCTATCTGGAAACGCTGCCGCCACCGGGCCAGGAAAAGTTGGTAGGTGCCGATGCAACGCATGCATGGTTGTCGGTCTTCTCGCCGGGCGAGGGCTGGGTGGAATTTGATCCGACCAACAACTGCCTTGCCGGAGAGCAGCATATCATCACTGCTTGGGGGCGTGATTTTAATGATGTGACGCCGCTGAAAGGTGTGATCTTCGGTGGTGGCTCTGCGCCTGAAATGACGGTGTCTGTGGATGTTAGTCGTTTGTAAGTACGTTCAACAGCCAGGTGGTTAATCCCCCGGCTGTTGAATACTGTAGCCTGTTATTTAGACAGGTAAACAGAAACGCCAAAGCCGAAGAGCAGGCCAGAGGTATCACTTTCGATACCGGAAGAATCTTCTTCCATAGTCAGGACTGTGTACGCTGCGGCAGCGTTAAGCGAGACGAAATCATTGATGAAATGATTGTATTCAGCCAGCAGTGCGAAGCCGGTCGTGTCGAACTCTACGTCTTCTTCGCCGGTCGCTGACATTTCTTGTGAGCCAAAACCAAACTCTGCACCAAGAACAACTGAGTTTTCATCATCAAGTGACAAGTTATAGAACACACCCGGTGACAGGAAGACAGAGGTGTCTTCTTCTTCAAAGCCACCTTCGTATTCAATCTCAGTATTCTCGTAAGAATAACCAAGGCCGAGGGCAATATTGTCCTGGATGTAATAACGACCACTGAACTCCATATTCAGAGTGGTTACGTCAAACTCTGTGTCGAAGTCATCAATTTCAGTTGTAGTAAATCCAAGTTCGCCACTAGTGCTGCCAGAGACCGAGATTGTACCTTCAGATATATCTTTTGCAGTTGCAGGAAGGGTGAATACCAGTGCAGACAGCGCAGCAGCAAGGGTAATTTTTTTCATTTTTTTCTCCATGTTTTGTGTACAGGCCAAGTCCAGCCTGGCCTGTTTCCTCGCCCTGTGGAAAGGGCAGCGGGAGTATGCCGCAATAAGTATTACGAAATAAAGCGCCCCTCGCGCCATGTTGGCTAGGGAGGTCACAGGCTTATGCGACTTTCCTCTAATAGGCACAGGTTGGCCGCAGTGCCAAGCTGAAGGCTTGATGGAGGTTTTCTATGACGACGCAGAAACAGGATATGAGCAAGCAGGAGCTACCGACAACGCGGTTTGAGCGTATATTTTTTCGTTATATTGCCTGGTTTCCGATTCTTACTCTGCCCATGCTGGTGTGGGAACTGATGGAAACGGGGCAGATGGGCATGGGGCTGATTATAGGTCTGGTGCACGCGGTACTGGTATTCCGCTTTGTGTCGGTTAATAACGTTCCGGGCTGGTTTACAAAAAAGGGCAGCTGATGAGCTGCCCTTTTCTGAATTGCTTACGCTTCAGCCTCGCGCAGACAATTTCTGACGAGCACGACCGGCTGCCGCACGCACCTGATCAGGCGCGGTACCGCCAATATGGTTGCGGGCTGCGACGGAGCCTTCCAGTGTCAGGACATCAAAAACGTCTTCTGTAATTTCGTCAGAAAATTGCTTCAGTTCTTCCAGCGTCATTTCGCTCAGATCTTTGCCTGTTTCCAGGCCGTATGCCACGGCTTTACCGACGATTTCGTGTGCATCACGGAATGGAATACCCTTACGTACCACATAGTCAGCGAGGTCGGTGGCGGTGGAGAAACCACGCATTGCCGCTTCGCGCATAAACTCTTTTTTGGCCTGCAGGTGTGGGACCATATCGGCGAACGCGCGCAGTGAGTCACGCAGAGTGTCTGCTGTATCAAACAGTGGCTCTTTGTCTTCCTGATTGTCTTTGTTGTAGGCCAGTGGCTGTGACTTCATCAGAGTCAGCAGGCTTATCATATGGCCATAAACACGGCCGGTTTTGCCGCGCACCAGTTCGGGAACATCCGGGTTCTTCTTCTGCGGCATAATGCTTGAGCCAGTACAGAAGCGGTCAGGCAGATCAACAAACTGGAACTGTGCAGACGCCCACAACACCAACTCTTCAGAGAAGCGCGACATGTGCATCATGATCAAAGATGCCGCGCTGGTAAATTCGATGGCGAAGTCACGATCAGAGACGGAGTCGAGACTGTTCTCGGTCGGTGCTTCAAAGCCCAGCAGCTCGGCAGTGTAATGACGATCAATTGGATACGTCGTACCAGCGAGTGCAGCAGCGCCCAGAGGCATCTGGTTCACGCGCTTGCGGCAGTCCTGAAGGCGAGCGAAGTCACGCTCGAGCATTTCGTTCCAGGCCAGCAGGTGATGACCAAAGGTCACTGGTTGAGCGGTCTGGAGGTGGGTAAAACCGGGCATGATGGTATCGGCTTCGCGCTCAGCCAGTTCAACCAGACCCTGCTGCAGTCGTGTCAGTTCGGCAGAAATGACGTCGATCTCGTCTCGCATGTACAGGCGGATGTCTGTGGCCACCTGATCGTTACGGGAGCGACCCGTGTGAAGCTTCTTACCGGTAATACCAATCTTGGCCGTCAGGGCAGCTTCAATATTCATGTGCACGTCTTCAAGTGCAATCGACCACTCGAAGTTGCCATTCTCAATGTCGCTCTGGATTTCGTTCAGGCCATTGATGATGTCATCGCGTTCCTGTTCAGTCAGAACACCGACTTTGCACAGCATGGTCGCATGGGCGATTGAGCCTTGGATGTCCTGACGGTACATGCGCTGATCAAACTCCACAGAGGCCGTGTAGCGGGCGACAAAGGCATCGGTCGCTTCAGAAAAGCGGCCTCCCCAGGAAGCATTTGTGGATTGGTCGGTCATCAGGCACCTCTGATCGGACATTCGTTGAATTGAAGAAAGGCGGGATTATAGCCTTTGCGGCTTTGTGTTCATACCGGGGCCTGAGCCCTTTACGGCGGCGTAGAATACGGCGAGACTCTGAGAGTGCATTGGCCGCCACTGAAACAGGAAATTGTGTGAAGGACAAACAAACTCATTTGCGGGATGAGCTGCTCGACGGTTTCTTTTTGCCCGACCTGTGTAACGCCCGGGCAGTACTGATTCTGCTGATTGTCAGCGAGGCACTGGTACTGGCGCTGACATTGATCGAGAGCGGCATTGAAGGCTTTTCAGGGGTGCGCTTTGGCCTGGTGTCACTGTTCGTGCAATGGGTGGCTCTGGTCTCGGTTGCTATGTTATGCCAGGCACGTAGCCAGCTTGCCAGATTGCCGGTTTGGGCGGCATCAACAGTGGCGCTGTTGATGATTCAGTTCGTGACTCTGGGCATCAGTTTGCTGGGTGAGACCTTTCTACCGGCGATGCAACCTTCACTGGACTGGTTCTGGGTCGCACGCAATCAGCTTGTCAGTGCAATTTTTTCGGCCATGGCGCTACGCTACTTTTACGTGCAGAGTCAGTGGCGTTTGCAGACGCAGGCTGAACTTCGCGCGCGTCTCGCCGCACTACAGGCAAATATCCGCCCTCATTTCTTTTTTAACACCCTCAACACGGTCGCTTCACTGATCGTCATTGATCCCGAAAAAGCAGAGCAGATGCTGCTTGAACTGGCGCAGCTGTTCCGCGCGGTATTGCGCGGAACCGAAGAAACCACCTCTCTGAGCGAAGAAATCAAGCTGGGGCAAGGGTATCTCGATATTGAACAGACCCGGTTAGGCGACCGTATGCGGGTGGAATGGGAGCTTCCTCACACATTGCCTGAAATCAGAGTGCCACAATTGATATTGCAGCCTCTCCTCGAAAATGCGGTTTATCACGGTATTCAGCCTGTTGTAGAGCAGGGGAGTATCAAGGTATCGCTTATTCAGGCAGCCAAAGGTTGGTTACTGGAAATCAGCAACAGCAAAAGCAGCGAGTCCATTGAGACTGGCGGCAATCGCATCGCGCACCAGAACATCCGGGCTCGTCTTGAGGCGCACTTTGGAGGCGGTGCGACACTGAATGTAGAAGATCAGGGAAATCGCTATGAAGCCCAAATCCTGATACCGATGAATGAGGACAAAGTATGAGTTACCGCGTTCTGGTGGTGGATGACGAGCCACTTGCGCGTCAGCGCCTGAAGCGTCTTCTCGATGAACATAAAGACTTCGCCTGTATCGCAGAGGCCGGTGATGGACAGGCGGCCGTAGATTGGTTGTCGCAGTTCAGAGCTGACCTTGTACTGCTTGATATCCAGATGCCCGGTCTTGACGGCCTGCAGGCTGCGGAGAAAATCAGAGCGCAGGTTAACGCGCCCGTCATCGTATTCTGCACCGCCTTCGACGACCATGCGCTGGCGGCGTTCGATGTCGACGCCGCAGACTACCTGCTCAAGCCCATCCGCAAAGAAGACCTCACCCGGGCATTGAGTCGCACGGCAGAGCGCCTGAGCCGTCAGGTGTCCGGCCCCGCGGCGCGCACACATATCAGCGCACGTACGTCACAGGGCTTAGTGCTTACTCCGGTTGATGATGTGCTGTTCTTCAGCGCCGACCAGAAGTACGTCAGTATGCACCATGCTGACGGAGAGACTCTGATAGACGACTCGCTGAAACAGCTGGAAGAAGAGTTTCCACAACGCTTTATGCGCATTCACCGCAGCTATCTGGTGGCTTCTGATCGGGTGCAGCGTCTCGAAAATACAGAAGAAGGCGTCGTTCTATGGCTGCGCGATTGTGAACAACCCCTACCAGTCAGTCGCCGGCACGCACCCGGAGTCAAGAAGCATCTGCGCGGGGGCTGAGGCCCCGCAGCAATCTGTCCTCAATCCTGTTATCATCCGCGCCTGATAAATGCACAGTTTCAGGTTCGAGGACATCATGCCGACACCATCCCTACTCCGCATTGCGACCCGCAAAAGCCCACTCGCTATGTGGCAGGCCGAACACATCAAGGCTCGACTGGAAGCGCTGCATCCGGGCCTTCAAGTCGAACTGGTCACCTTCACGACTCAGGGCGATAAGATTCTTGATGTTCCTCTGGCAAAAATCGGTGGTAAGGGGCTGTTCGTTAAAGAGCTGGAAAATGCGATGCTCGATGGCCGGGCCGATATCGCTGTGCACTCGATGAAAGATGTCCCGATGGAATTTCCGGAAGGCCTCGAACTGGGCGTTATCTGTGATCGTGAGAATCCACTGGATGCGTTCGTCTCAAACAAATACAAGGCGCTGGCTGAGATGCCTGAGGGTTCAGTACTCGGTACATCCAGCCTGCGCCGTGGTTGCCAGGCAAAAGAGCGCCGACCTGACCTTGAGGTAAAAAGCCTACGCGGCAACGTGCAAACCCGTCTCGGTAAAATGGACGCTGGCGAATACGACGCCATCATTCTTGCTTCGGCGGGTCTGTTGCGCATGGAAATGGACGAGCGTATCGCCGCGTTTATGCCGGCAGAGGAATCACTGCCTGCGGGTGGCCAGGGCGCTCTGGGCATTGAGTGGCGCAGTGCCGATAAAGACATTCATGCGCTGCTCGCACCTTTGCATCACGAAGTTACAGCACAATGTGTCCTGGCGGAGCGTGCTATGAACCGCCGTCTGCAAGGCGGTTGTCAGGTACCCATCGCGTGTTACGCCATCATTGATGGTGACGAGCTGTGGCTGCGTGGTCTGGTAGGTAGCGAAGACGGTCAGCAGATGCTGCGCACCGAATTCCGAGGTTCGCCAGAAGACGCCGAAGCCTTGGGTATAAAGGCCGCAGAAGACCTGTTGGCACAGGGAGCGAGTGATATCCTGCGCGCTGTGTATGGTCATGACGTTCACTGAGCAGCTGCCGCCCGTCATCGTGACGCGGCCAGCCGATAAAGCCGACGAATTGATCGGTTCGGTGGCGAAGCTCGGATTTGAAGTTCGCCATCATCCCTTGATCGAGATACGTCGCTTTGATGATGACGACAGTGCCACATCGCGCGCCTGCCGCCAGAAAATTCTCGATATCGATCATTACGATGCCGTCATCGCCATCAGTCAGAATGCCGCAGAGTCAGGCTTCAGCTGGATGGATGATTACTGGCCACAGATGCCTGTCGGGTTGCGTTGGTACGCAGTGGGTCCGACAACCGCAGCCGTTTACCGTGAGCATAACGTCGACATAGAAATGCCGGTTGACCGTTTCGACAGTGAGGGGGTACTCGCGCTGCCATCGCTACAACAGGTTGAGGGTGAGAAAATACTCATCTGGCGCGGAGTCGGTGGTCGGGAAACCCTCGCATCGGTACTACGTGAGCGTGGTGCGCGGGTGGATTACGCCGAGCTTTATGAGCGCCGCCAGATAGACTGGCCTGAGGCCGATTGGGAAAAAACCCTGCAAGACAGTCCGGTTCTGCTACTGAGCAGCGGTCAGGCACTCGATATTGCACAACAACAGATACCTGATATCGCGACCCGGGTAAGCACCATCATAGTGCCAAGTGAGCGAGTGGCTACTTACGCCAGACAGCAAGGCTGCACTGACGTGATAGTTGCGGCCAGCGCCCGTAATGAAGATACTTTGCACAGTCTGCGCGCGCGGTTTGCCGCAGGCCGTTAAGATTTCGCCGTTAAGGCCAATTTCAGAAGGAAATTCACCGTGAGCAACGAACAACAGACTAACGCCCCGGCTGATAAGGGACAGAAAGAAAAGCGCAGTTCTAATGTGCTTTCCTGGTTTAACCTGCTCCTGATCATCATCCTGTTTGCTCTGGCAGGTGCGGCAGGCTTTTTCGCCTGGCAGCAGCATCAGGCTGCGACCGCTGAGACTGCGGCGCTGACTGATCGCCTCAACACTGCGCTGCAGCAAATTGAAGCAAGCAATGCGCGTGAGGCCACCCTAATGCAACGTGCAGAGGCCCTGAACACGGCGTCTCAGAATCTGGCGGCACAGGTTGCTCACAACACCGAGCGTCTGGGTAAGCTACCGGGTGCCGAGCGTCAGGACTGGTTATTGGCTGAAGCAGAGTACCTTCTTCGTCTCGCCAGCCAGCGCCTTGAACTTGAGCGCGACTGGGAAGGCGCTATCAGCATGCTGACGGCAGCAGATAACGTCATCATTGAAACGCGCAACCCACGTTTCGATAAAGTCCGTGCTCAGATTGCACGAGAGCTGATTACACTCCGTGCCGTGCCTGCGGTTGATCGTGTGGGTGCTATCTTCCGCCTTCAGGCGCTGCAGGAGCAGGTGACAGCACTGCCATGGATGCCAGAAAAACTGATCGCTGAACCGGTTGCCGAAGAAGAGCCGCTGACGCTGGATGAACAGACCTGGTACTGGAACCTCTGGTACACCGTCAGAGATAACGTCACCCGAATGGTACGTATCCGTGAACGCGACGAGCCTATTGCTGCGCCGCTGACGCCAGACCAGCAGTACTATCTGCAACAGAACATGCACCTGATGCTGGAGCAGGCTCAGATTGCACTGCTACGCGAGCAGACCGAATTGTATGAACACAGTCTGCAGCGCGTATCTGAATGGCTGGATGCTTACCTTGTGATTGAAGATGCCCGCACTCGTGCGGCCCGCGCTGCGCTGTCTGAACTGCAGGCGTGGGAAGTTGCTCCTGAGCGTCCTGATGTTACAGCGTCTCTGCTGATGTTGCAGAAGCTGGTTGAAGAGCAGCGTCGCAATGGCACGGTCCAACCGGCAGAAGAAACTGCCGGTGAGGCTGAAGAGGCCGGTACGGAGGACGACGCATGAGACTGATCGTTCTTTTTTTATTGCTGGTTGCGGTAGGTGCAGTCGCCGTAGGTGCATTTGTTTATATTGATGCTGGCTACGTCATGCTCAGCTGGGAAAACTACACCGTAGAAACCAGCCTGTGGATGTTCCTGGTGCTGGGCGCGATTGCACTGCTGGCTGTATACATCGCATTGCGTGCGCTTCTTGTACTGTTTGGTAGCGACCGTCGTTTCAATGAATGGCGTCAGCGCCGTCGTAGTCTGCGTGCTCGCCGTCAGACCACTCGTGGCCTGCTGGCTCTGGCACAGGGGCAGTGGCGTCGTGCGGAGCGTAACCTGACTAGCAGCGCTAAAGATTCAGACCAGCCTCTGATCAACTACCTGGCGGCAGCTCGTGCAGCCTATGAGCAGGACAAGTCAGAAGCCACCGACGAATGGCTCAAGCAGGCAAGCCTGAGCACCAAAGGTTCAGACCTGGCGGTGGGTATTACTCAGGTACAGCTGCTGCAATCGCGTAATCAGAACGAACAGGCGCTGGCCGTACTGATCAGCCTGCGTGAAAAGCACCCGCGTCATGCCTATCTGCTGAAGCTGTTAGTAAAAACGCTTCAGGATCTGGAAGACTGGGTTGCGCTGAACGAACTGCTACCCACTCTGCGCAAAGCGACCAAGATTCCGGACGAAGAATTACGCAAGCTGGAGCGCAACGTTGCTCTGCAACTGCTCGACCGCGCGCGTCATGCGAACGGTGGACAAGGCCTGACCTCTACCTTTGATGGCCTGGGCCGCGACGTGCGTTATACCAGCGATGTCATGAAGTCCTACATCGACCTGCTGCTCGAAACAGAGCAGGAAGAGAAAGCAGAAGAAGCGCTGCGTGAAGGTCTCAAACACGTGTGGCATGACGAGCTGGTCGAGATCTATGGTCGTCTGAAGGGCAAAGACGCCAACAAACAATTGCTGTTTGCTGAGCAGCAGTTGAAAGAGCGTCCTAACGACCCGCTCTTACTGCTGACCCTGGGGCGACTGGCGCTGCGTGTTAACGATCTTGAGAAGGCTCGTGAGTATCTGCAGACGGGGCTGAGCATCAAAGGTCTGGCTGAGCTACATGCTGAAATGGGTAAGGTTATGTTAGCCGAGGGTGATGAGACGCTCGCTTGTGAGCACTTCCAGCTGGCTCTCGGTCACTGATCACCAGGACGCTGCCTAAAATCAGTCCACAAAATAATAAAAACCGGCGGCCTTGAGCCGCCGGATTGGTATCAGGGGGATGTTATGAATGATATGCCACATCGCTCGGCGCTTGCCGACTACCTCACCATACTGACGGGTCTGTTTACCATCCTGAGTGGAGCCTACTCACTCTACGCCGGTGGTGATGTCTCTGCGGCGGCGGATACCGAAACCTATTGGGATGGTCCTCTGCGACATGCTATTGCGATTACGCTGACTGTGATGGGGCTGTACTTCTTTATGGATCTCTCTGTGAAAATCGCAGGTAAGATCGTCAGAACCGGCACCAGCGGCCTGCCCGGTTGGTTGGTTTTTGGCCTTTTCTATTTTGGTGGTATGGCGTTATACGGGGTCTTTCAGATCGTGCTCCAGTCGAATCTGTTTGCTGAATTACAGATCTCATATTTTATCACTTCGCTTGTCATCTGGCTGGCATTGACCATTCCTCTGGCCATCATGTCGGCTTTCAAACCAAAGCCCCGCCGTTAAGGCTCTCCATCACTACCTGCTCCACCTTACTACTTCAGTAGTCTTTACTCTTCTGAGGGATCTCTGCGCAGAAGAGTATTGCCTTTCTTTATAATATAACGATAATTATTCGCATTAATATTTATTCAGAGGCGAGTCAGCTATGAGTTCAGCATTGAGTCAGGCATCTGTCGGGATCATCTTCGGAACGGATACCGGGAACACCGAGGATGTTGCGGAGAAGATATCTGAGCAGCTACAGGGGGCTGGTATTGTTGCGGAACTGGTTAACATCACAGATGCCGAGCCGGAGCAAATCCAGGGTTATGACCTGGCCATTATGGGCATACCAACGTGGGACTTTGGAGGCATTCAGGTTGACTGGGAAGACGTGGAGGAAATGATTCAGGCCCTGGATATGTCCGGGAAAACGGTTGCCCTCTATGGCCTGGGAGATCAGTTTGGCTACGGTGACTTTTTTGTCGATGCCATGGGCTGGTTACAGGAACATCTGCAAAAAGCTGGTGCGCGTTTTATCGGTTACTGGCCAACGGAAGGATATGAATTCGAAGCTTCGCGCGCAGTAAATGACGACAAGACACTGTTTTGTGGTCTGGCTATCGATGAAGACCAGCAGTTCGAACTGACTGATACCCGCATTGAAAAATGGGTAGCTCAGATCATCAGCGAATACGATGCATTGGCGGCAGCCTGATATGAAATACATATGTGATGGTCATCGCCAGTGGTTAATGGATAACCCATCTGAGCTACAGGCGGGCTGGCTGCGAGCGACATCCATGGGCTGTGAGGCAATGGCCGGACGGCAGTGGCAAAGAGCGACCGTCTGTTTTGGTAATGCGGTTGAAATTGCTGAGCTGGAGTTGTCGAAAAATCCGGACAAAAAAGCCCAACAGCATTATCTGGACGCTGCAGCTCAGATGATGGCAGCCTTTCGCCGTCTGGGCGATCAGCGTAGCTGTCGTTTTCTGTTCAGCAGAGTGCTTGATCAGTTGGGGCAACTGTCGGTCAGAACATTCTGTAATGACAGCCTGGTATTACTCCGTGAGCTTACTTTTGGTGACTTGAGTACGGCAGAGAAATCTCTTTGGCAGAAGCTGTCGTTGAGTCCTGTCCGGCGTAATGCGCTGCATTGAATTGATATCTGTTTGATCGCAGAAAATACAGGGTAAATCGGAAATATTTCTCCAAAATAATTCTAAAGAATGAGAGAAACATCGTTATTTAATCGGGATACAAACCGGTTACATTAAGAGATGCAATTTAACACAATAATTCTTTAGTAATTTAATTGCCCGAATCGATAGTTTTGAAAACCTGAAGGCCAGATTGCAGTGATGTGAAATGATGGCCTGAGTGTTTTTATTATCTGATCGAGGGCCCCGAATTGAAACATCTGATGAAATCCTTACCGCTTGCCTTTCTGGCAGCGGCTGCTTCGGACATTGCTTCAGCGAAGCAGTATGTCGTTGAAATAGACCCTTCTGTAGCTCACTCAAAGCAATTACTCACTGATGTTTTACCGGTAGATGCAATTAAACGAAGCATGCTGAATGGCCAGTACCTGGTTATAGATATACCGGGGAAAGGGCAGCTGCACCGGTCTGCGATGGCGGCGATCCGGTCGCAGAGTTTTGTTAAGCGGGTGGAAGAGGATATCTGGGTAACGACGCAGGCTGTCCCGAACGACGCTCTGTACAGTCGCCAGTGGTATCACTTTGAAGATGCGGGTGGTGTCCGTGCACAGAATGCTCACGATATTACTCGGGGAGAAGGCTCGGTCATCGCGGTCATTGATACCGGTTATGTTCCGCACCCTGACCTTGATACGAACCGCCTGCCGGGTTACGACATGATTTCGAACAGCTCAACAGCCGGTGATGGTAATGGTCGCGATGGCAACGCCATCGATGAGGGTGACTACACCGGTCTATTTTCGGGGTGTGGTAGCTCAGACTCGTCGTGGCACGGAGCCCATGTGGCCGGTATCTCTTCGGCCGTTACCGATAATGGCACTGGGATTGCCGGGATTGCGCCACTATCGAAGTTCGTTCCTGTGAGGGCGCTTGGTCGCTGTGGTGGCACTTTGTCTGATATTGCCGATGGGGTTGTCTGGTCGGCAGGTTTGCCAGTAGCAGGTGCTCCGCTTAATCAGAACCCGGCGGATGTTATTAACCTTAGTCTTGGCGGAACCGGGAGTTGTACGTCGTATATGCAGGCTGCTATTAATCAGGCCGTTGCGGCAGGTTCGACGGTAGTTGTCGCCGCTGGTAACAGCAGCGTTGATGCCCGTGGTGCGACGCCTGCGAACTGTCAGAATGTGATTACCGTTGCTTCGACTGGACGAGATGGGGCTAGAGCAAGTTATTCTAATTTCGGCTCCGTAGTTGATATCGCGGCGCCGGGTGGCGGGAATGGTGGTGGCATACTGTCTACCATTGATCGTGGCCGGCAGGGGCGCGAAGGGGCGACGTACGCCGAGTATCAAGGGACATCAATGGCTACTCCAGTAGTGGCCGGTGTGATTGCTCTGATGCGCTCAGTGAATAAAGACCTGACCCCTGCTGAAGTCGAAGCCGCGTTGTCTGAAAGCGCACGCAGTTTCCCGGGCACATGCGCTGGTTGCGGCGCAGGTATCGTGGATGCTACCGCTGCAGTGCTCGCGGTCGATAACGGTTCACAGCCTGAGCCAGAACCACAGCCTGCCCCCCAGCCTGAACCACAAGTCGTTAATTATGGTGGCGCTACTGACATCGCTATCAACGATGCGCGCCGTTCCTTTTTCTTCACCCGCTCGGGTATCACTCGAGTCTCGCTGAATGATGTCAATCAGGGTTCTGATGTGACAGTCAGTCTTGTAATCCGTCATGCTCGCGCCAGTGATCTGTCCGTTGGGTTGACTGGTACATCTGGACAGCGAGTAGCCCTCAGCGTCGTCGCTCGGGAAGGAGATGACTACCTCCTTGAAGGGCAGTTGGTCAGTGCGCAGCCGGGAGATTATCTGCTGACAATGACGGACAGTACCGCCGGAGTTCGCGGCAGTCTGCTCTTCTTTGGCATTGAACAGTCAGAGTGAAGCAGAAGTGCAACAGGGAGAGTGGCCATTCGGCCGCCTTCTGTTGCATAAAGAGATTGCTGTCATTCTGATTCGAATAGCTCAGGGCAGCGCCTATTTCAAATAAGCCGACGATAAGATGACGAGCGAAGCATAGTCGTTAGCAAAGATGAAAGTGTTGCTCAGAGGAGGGCTTATCAGTTTCCGACGGGGCAATGCTCGCCGGAATTCAGGCCAGCTCGCTGACTCTAACAGGAGAAATCGATGTCGGTCGGGCCGAAATAACCCTGCCATCAGCAGGTTCTGTAGCTGTCTGTAAGTTACTGTTATTAATATTTGTTTTCAATTGCTAACGAGTGTAGCACAACTAAATTTATAACTCGTCTTATGTTGTATCGGGGCTTCCTGGCTCCTGTCTCTATGGAGCCTTCATGATCGGTATCATTCAGAAAGTATTACTGGACCTGCTGGAGGAAACTGGCGGCGCTCCGTTAGTCACCGATGTGCTCAGGCGTGCTGAGGTACATGAAGACGTAACCTACCGTATTGACCAGAATTACTCTGACGACGAATTTCATCGCTTGCTGCAGGCGAGTGGTGAGGCGACAGGGCTGTCCGAAAGTGAATTGTGTGTTCTTTATGCCAAAGCATTTCTTACCCGTGCCCGTGAGTTATTCCCACGTTTCTTTGAGATGTCGTCATCGTCAGAAGAATTTTTACTTCGCCAGGCAACCATCCACGCGGTGATGGCCTCAGGTCTCAAGACCAGTGAAGACAGAAAAGCCGTGACGGATAAATTCTCTGCCGAACAGGTCCGACCGGGGTTTGTTCGGGTCAGCTATCGTTCGGCGAATAAACTATGCGAGCTGTATAAAGCGTTGGCACACGAAGTGGCATCTTTATATGGAGAAAAACTACAGATCAGTTGTGAGCATTGCATGAAGCGCGGTGATGCAGAGTGCCGTTTCGCGATTAACTGGCAAACGCCCAGGTCTGTACACTCTTCAGGTATGGCGGTAGCTCCGGTATGAGTTATTCCGGGAGTGACAGCGAATTACAGTCGTTAATAGCCAGTATTGCGGATCAACTTTGCGACACAGTTGATAATAAGTTCGACATGCACGTATCGATCGACAGCGACGATGTGCAAGGGCAGAAGTTATCGCTACTGGTGAATTTTCTGCTGGAAAATGTACGCAGAAACATGAGCCAGCTTGAGCAATTAAATAATCGTCTCGAGCACAAAGTAAAAGAACGAACGGAATTGCTCGATCTGGTGATTTCTGGTTCAGACGACGGTGTCTGGATCTGGTTTTTTAATCAGGATCGTGTTGAGTTTTCGCCCAAGTGGCATGCAATGGTTGGCGAGCCAGTGACCGATGAATCTCAGGATCTGAATCACTGGCTGCAACGGGTTCATCCTCGTGATCGTGCTGACCTTCAGGGGGCGATTAAGGCCTTGCTTGAAGGTCGGGAGAATAATCTTACCGCAGAGTATCGTATACGCCATGCTTCGGGCGGCTACCGCTGGATGCTGTGTCGCGGAGCCTGTCAGCGCGATGAAAATGGAGAGCCTACCCTGTTGGCAGGCACCCAGACAGACATTACCAGTATGCGTCTTGTAGACCAGCGCACGGGGCTTCCTAATGAGCATTTCCTGCGTGAGCGTATGGAAGATGTGATGGATAAAGGCGCCAGTTTTTATCTGATTCTGATTGCTTTTCACCAGTTAGATTCACTCAGCGAGTCGCTGGATCATTCTGGCTTGAGTACATTGCAGGACGACGTGTCCCGTCGGCTCATAGGTACGGTCGATGTCCGTTCTGTGGTGGCTAAGATTTCCGGTAATACGTTCGCTGTTTTTGGCCAGGTACGTGGCAATGACGACCCTACCCAGCTAATGGAAGCCGAGTGCGATGCCATAGCAACGAGTTTTTCTGAGCCTTTCCGAATCCAGTCATATGGCGATCACGTGATGAACACTGCGATTGGCGCGTTGGAAAGCACTGAGTTGGCCAACACCAGTGCTGAAGAAATGATCAATGCAGCCTGGTCAGCATTGCGCTACGCCAAGAAGCGAGGCGAAATCTGCTTTTATGATCAGCAGCACCGGGATGTCAGTGCTCGTCGTGTGTTGATTGAGCAGAAAATTCGCAGCGGTATTCGCGACGGAGGCATTGCGCCCTGGTTTCAACCAATATTTGCAGGGCGCACTAAAGCACTGGTGGGCTTTGAAGCTCTGGCACGTATGGATTGTCCCGGTGTTGGGACTGTATCCCCAGCCGAGTTTATTCCCGCAGCAGAGCAGAGTGGCTTGATGGGGGAGTTGGGAGAATGCATTCTGTCGCAGAGTATTGCTATGGCGAAGTCACTGACCGCCGGTGTGCTGCGCGGCGAGCCCTTTTATATCGGCGTGAACGTGTCAGCGATGCAGTTACTGTCGGAAGGTTTTGCATCGACGGTCTTCAGACTTCTTAACGAGCATCAGCTCAGCCCGGAGTTTCTGCGTCTTGAAGTCACCGAGTCGGTATTTGTTGGCAACATAGATATCGCCAAAACTGAGCTAAGTAAACTACGTAACGCCGGTATCAAGATCGCATTGGATGATTTTGGAACCGGATACTCATCGCTAAGCTATCTGCGCCATTTACCGATTGATGTGTTAAAAATTGACCGTAGTTTTATTACAGACCTTGAGCAGCAGGATAGCAAAGCTGCAATTGTTGAAACCATTGTCAGCCTGGCAAGATTGCTGGAGCTGGATGTGGTGGCAGAGGGGGTTGAAACCGAAGCCGAGCTGGCGGCTCTCAACGCCATCAGTGCGATGTCAATTCAAGGATTCTATTTCAGCCGGGCTCTGCCTGAGTACGAGCTGGGACCATTGATCGAACACAATCTGAACAGCCGCAGAGTTGTGAACCTTCCTGCCCGCGTTTAGGTGCGGCCATAAAAAAACCGGCGCATTCGCCGGTCTTCTTTAGTGTGATAATAAATCAGTCGTCTTTTTCCATATGCACAGATACCTGTGGGAATGGAATTTCAATGCCTTCTTCATCGAAACGAAGTTTCACTTTTTCCATCATGTCCCAGTGTACTGGCCACAAGTCCGCAGCGTTTACCCATGGGCGGCAGATAATATTCACAGACGAATCAGCCAGTTCATGGACGGCAATTTTAGGTGCTGGGTCGGCCAGAATACGCTCGTCGGCGGCACACATTTCTTCCAGGATTTTCTTCGCTTTAAGAAGGTCCGAACCGTAGCCAATACCAAACACCATGTCGACGCGGCGGGTTGGCTGCTCTGAGAAGTTGGTCATAGTGCTGGAGAAAACATTACCGTTCGGAATGGTAATAACTTTGTTGTCCGGGGTTTTCAGTCGGGTATGCAGAATGGTGATCTGCTCAACGGTACCCATTTCGCCATCGAGTTCGCAGAAGTCGCCTACTTTGAATGGACGGAACAGTATCAGCATTACGCCGGCTGCGAAGTGGGAGAGGGAATCCTTCAGTGCCAGACCAACAGCAAGACCAGCGGCACCAAGCAGGGCGACCAGTGAGGTTGTATCAACGCCTAACTGCGATAGTGAGAAGACGATGACAAGAAGGAGGAGGACGCTGCCGATGATATTCGCGAGGAAGTTCACCAGCATAGGCTCAAGGCTGGCTTTCTCCATAACCTTACGCGTTCCGTTAGTGACGGTACGGGCGATGATGCGGCCGATAAAGAACACCAGAATAGCTAATACGATCTGGGTGCCCCAAGGAAGAATGTAGTCGGCCCACAGTAGCTGTGGATCAAGGTTCAGTTGTTCCCAATTGATATTCACAAATAAATCCTTACTCCGGAGGAGGTATTGAGTATAAAAGTCTTTTTGTTCGCCAGATCATTGCGCCAAAATCATTCTGGTGCAAGCGAGCACTGCCATTCTGGGGCTCAATTCAGACAGATTTATTGCGGCTTAGCTGTTCGCTGAAAAATCGGCCCGATTGGCGTAGGCAAATACGTCGGAATGCATATTGGACTCTTTCAGGCCTAAAGGTTCCAATTGATCGAGGGTACCGAACACCATGTTGGGTGAACCGCAGGCGAACATATCGACGTTTGACAGGTCATCGAAATCTTCGTGAATGACTTCATATATCCAGCCGGCGCGGCCATTCCAGTCATCGGCGTGCTGCTGAATAATAGGATGGTAATGGAAATTGGAAAAATCGTTCTGCCAGCTTTGTGGCAACTCTGGCAGGTAGAAGCCGACTGCTGCGCGGTTCGACCAATAAAGGTGAATCTCGCGATCAGGGTCGAGTGAGAGAGTCGCTTCTATCAAAGCTTTGATTTGTGAGAACCCTGAACCAGCAGCCACCATGAGTAAAGGTTGACCTTTGCGTTGATCAAGAAAATGCTGGTTTATATAGCAGTCGCCGGCAGGAACAGTGACACGGGCGATGACGGCTTGCTGCAGGAAGTTCACTACCTCATTTGCCTTGTCGCTGTTGGCCGCAATATGTAGCTCGATTTCCCGGGGCTCTTTGCCTGTGAGCGCGCTTGGAGCAGAGGCGATGGAGTAGGGCAATTGTTCCTCGTTTGCGTTGTCTCCGATGTGGAGCATCAGGTATTGCCCGGCCCAGAAATCCGGAGCTTTGCCGGCAGGTGCGAGAAGTATCACTCGGTAAACGTCATCCGCCAGCAGCTCGACCGACTGCACCTGACAGGCAAGTGTGGCGGGCTGTTTGTGGTCCGGAGCGAATACATCGGTCATAACGATCTCAACATCAGATTTGGGAAAAGCTACGCAGCATAATACCTGATTATCCTGCTCAAGTATTGGGTTGCCCAGCCCATTACGAAAGCCTAGTTCACCAGACAGTCGTTCGCCCATGCACACATGACAAATACCGTTCTCGCAACTTACGGGCAGAATGACTCGTTGCTCGAGGGCCGCATCAGCAATGGTCTGATCCGAACGGCAGCGAATGGTGACACCGTTAGGCTGAAAGGTCACCCGATGCGTTTGGGCAACCTTCGGGTTGGTCGGAGCGCTCACTTCAGACCAATGTCCTTACCGATTTTCTTCACCAGTTGGTCGACGCTGTCTTTGACATTGTCGTCCATCACAATCGGTACACCCCATTCACGATCGGTTTCTCCCGGCATTTTATTGGTTGCGTCTAAGCCCATTTTCGAGCCGAGACCCGACACCGGTGATGCAAAGTCGAGGTAATCGATCGGCGTATTCTCAATTATGGTGGTGTCGCGTGCGGGGTCCATGCGGGTGGTGATGGCCCAGATCACGTCTTCCCAGTTGCGGGTGTCGACGTCATCGTCAACGACGATCACAAACTTGGTGTACATAAACTGTCGCAGGAATGACCACACTCCCATCATCACGCGTTTGGCGTGGCCGGGGTACTGTTTCTTCATGCTGACCACCGCCATGCGGTATGAACAACCTTCGGGCGGCAGATAGAAGTCGACGATTTCCGGAAACTGCTTTTGCAGGATCGGCACGAAGACTTCGTTCAGAGCAACACCCAGAATCGCGGGTTCGTCTGGTGGACGGCCGGTGTAGGTACTGTGATAGATCGGGTCTTTGCGGTGAGTAATACGCTCAACCGTAAAGACCGGGAAGTGATCCACTTCGTTGTAATACCCTGTGTGGTCACCAAACGGACCTTCAGGGGCCATGTCGTCTGGGTGGATCACACCCTCCAGCACGATTTCAGCCGACGCCGGAACCATCAGGTTATTACCTATGCTTTTTACCAGCTCAGTACGAGAATCACGCAACAAGCCAGCAAAAGCGTACTCACTGAGAGTATCCGGTACCGGTGTGACAGCGCCCAGAATCGTCGCTGGGTCTGCACCCAAGGCAACAGTGATCGGGAAAGGCTTGCCCGGGTGCTCCTGCTGCCACTCACGGAAATCCAGTGCACCGCCACGATGGCTCAACCAGCGCATGATCACGCGGTTTTTACCGATAACCTGTTGGCGGTAGATGCCTAAATTATGACGCTCTTTGTGCGGACCTTTGGTGATCACTAACGGCCAGGTAATCAGGGGGCCTGCATCACCGGGCCAGCAGTGCTGCACCGGAATCTTTGAAAGATCGACGTCGTCGCCTTCAATCACAATTTCCTGACATGCCGCTTTTTTCACTTCTTTTGGGCCCATGGCCAGCACTTTCTTGAAAATCGGCAGCTTCGACCAGGCATCTTTCAGGCCTTTGGGTGGCTCGGGTTCTTTCAGGAAAGCGAGCAGCTTGCCGATTTCACGCAGTGCCTCAACGGAATCTTCACCCATCCCCATCGCCACACGTTCGGGGGTGCCAAACAGGTTGGCCAGTACCGGCATGTCATAACCTTTGGGGTTTTCAAACAGCAGAGCGGGGCCTTTAGCGCGGAGTACGCGGTCGGCCAGTTCGGTCATTTCGAGGTGTGGGTCAACAGGCTCTTTGATACGAACCAGTTCACCGCGTTTTTCCAGTTTCTTGATGAAGTCGCGCAGGTCTGCGTATTTCACGAGAAGCTCTCACTGTTTGAATCAGGGGGAGCATTCTAACAGCTTCGCTTGAGGGAAGTAGAGGTGGGGTTAGTCAGGAGCAGGGGCGAATTTAAGTGATTGGGATAAAGCTCGGTAAGACGCGGTAAATACATCCCTGTACGCTCGGATGCGCCATCTGACCGCCAAGGATGGCGGAAATGCCGAGGGCTGTATGGAACAGCCCCGGTCCTGGCGCATACGCTTACCTCGCTGTACCCCAATCATTTTTGTACTGGCCCATCCGCTCCCTCTCTCGAGAAGGGAGTGGCGGGGTTAATTAAAGAAATCAAACGCCCAGAAGTGGTCGAAATCCGGGAAGATGCCGCTGTTCTTCTGCGATTCCTCGCGCCAGAAAGCACCAGCAGCCCGCTCAACCTGTACCGGCTCAGCGTCCGGGTCAGGAGACTGAACGGACGTTGGCTTACGACCAGACGTTTCTGCATCGGCAAGGTTGTAGATACCGTCTTCGTCACGGTCGAAAGCGAGGCGCTCGCCGCTGCCCGGAGCTGCACAGGTAAAGGTGATGCTGTTGCCCGGTATCAATGAGGTCCAGCGCAGGCGATTGAAGCTGCTTGCGTCGCCGTGCATATCAACGAATGATCCGGTATTTGCACCGGTATCGACAAAGCGCCATGCGCGCTCTTCACCACCGATAACGCCGTTGGCGATCAGGTCACATTTCTGTTTACGCACGCTGCTGTCAAAGGTGTGCGCCAGTGCCTGAGCCATCATGGTCGATACCAGGGCGGCATCCGACTGTGAGGTCAGGTTGAAGGTCGCCTGCTGGCCGACAATCGGCGCGAGACCGGTCGGGATCTGTGTCACATACTCCATGACTTCAGGAATATCTGGTGTATCGACGTGGAATACGTTCAATGACAGGAAGTTCTCCAGTGTATCAATCGCGCCATCATGGGAAAGGCCGAAACCGGTGACTTGAGGGCCCATTTCTGTTGCGGTTGAAGTGCGCTTCCGCAGTTTCAATCCATACATACCGATCCGGGTGTATACGTTGCGAAGGTGCGCTACTTTCATATCCTGGGACACTTCTGTACCTTCGAAGCTCATCAGAGTCGACGTACCGAAGCGCTCGATTTCCGGATCGACCTCGTGGCAGTCGTTACAGGTAATCATCGCGACGTTGCCGGTGTTTTCCGCTTCAAAACCAGTGGTCTTTTCGTTGAAGTAGATGTTGGCGCCAAATTCCGCGTCTGGTGTCAGTGTGTCGTCGAGATTGCGATTCGGGTTCGGCGGGTAGCGCATCTGCATAACGAAGTCGGCGAACTTGTTCATTTCGTCTTCGGTAGGCTCCTCGGCACGCCCAAGTAGCTCAGTGAACGCACCACGGAATTCTTTAAATGCCGCGTGCTCAAGGGATTCACCCGCCACCTGATAGGTGCCGGTTTTGTCGCCACGCCAGTGCAACGGCCCCTGGAAGTCCATACCGCGGAACGATTGAGTGAGCATAGGGCCTTTCAGTGGGTGGTGGACCGGCAGTGCGTTCATCTCCATAAAGAAATTCACGTAACCGCGAGGGTTTTCCGTGGTCACGCCATCCGGGTTACCCAGTTCCCACGCCAGGCCGTCCATATCGCCGAACAGATGGCAGGAGCCACACGAAGAATCGCCACGGCCAGAGCTGAAGCGGGCGTCATACAGGAACGGACGCCCCTCTGTAATGTAGTCCGGTTCTGGGTTGTACATGGCCACACTCTGGGTTTCGCGGCCTTCGTTCAGGTCAATGACGGCGACAGAATTATTAAAGCGGGTCAGCACATACATGCGGTCACGGGATTCGTCGAGCGCGATGCCCGCAGGGCCGCCACCAGAGACTTCGATATGATTGTCTTCGGACGGAGTAAATGTGCCGTTCTCCAGCTCGCGGGTATTGAAGATACCGATCTTGGACGAGCTGTAGGCTGCGACATAGAGGGTTTCACCAGCACTGTCGACCGCCATCTCCAGTGGCATCGCCAGCGAGCGCGCGTTTTCAGACGGCGAGCCATCCGGGTTGCTGTCACGTAGGTGAGAGTTCAGCTCACGCGGAGTGACATCGCCATTTTTGATGACGGTGATCTGGTTCTTAATGAAGCGACCGCGCAGAGTCTGTTTATCGCTACGATGGCCATGGCCTTCGTATTGCAGTTCGTTGCGGGCATCCATGTTTGAAACATACACAGCGCCGTTCACTGGGTTAACAGCCATGTTAAACAGAGCATTACCTACGCCAGTGTATTCGCCTACGGCTTTCGGATCGGCCGCGGTGGCGTCGATTTTAAAGACATCATAGTCGGGCAGGTCAAAGTACACCTGGTGATCCCAGCGGGTACCGTAGACGTCACGCCAGTGCTCGCCGTCGTATTTCACAATTACACCGGTGTTTGGCGCAACAATGCCATCGGCATCTGTGTTCGGGCCCGGTTTACCATTGATGGTGCTGGTCGGTCCCCAAACCCGGTAGTTGTGCGCCGCAGTGGTAGTCTGGTTGCCCGATTTATAAATGGAGGCGTAGACGGTTTCGCCATCTGGCGTCACGGCAAGGCCGCGCGGTGCCATGCCAAACAAGGTGATGACTTTTTCCATCTCGGCATCGGGGGCATCGAATACCCAGACATCGGCACGGTCTGTGCCCGGCGTCATGGCATCAAGGTCCGACGGCGAGTGCTGACCGCGATGCGCGGTCGTCACAAAAGCGCGGACATTGTTGCGGCCAGCAAAGACAATGTCCTGCGGTTCATCACCGACATGCAGCGTTTTCTTCACGTAGGGCAGGTCAGTATTCAGTTTAACGATACTGACGTTATCCGAGAGGTGATTGACCACCCAGGCCTCGTTATCGTTGCGCAGAGCGATGGCAACAGGCTCAACCCCGACGGGAACGCTGTGCATCAGCGCAGGGGTTTCCCCGCTGACATCAAAAATTTCGAGTTTGCCATCCGGCGTGTTCAGCGCGTACAGGCGGGTGTTGTCTGAATTCAGCGCCAGTGGGCGAACTTGGCCTGACTCGAAGTTGGTGTACGAGCCCTGAACCTTAATATCGATGGTGCCGTTGGTGTCGCCGTCAAGGTTGTCGCTGACGTTAAATACAATACGGTCATAGCCGGTATATTCGGCATTCGGTATATAACGCACGTTAGGCGGTGTGCCTTCGACCCGTCCATGGAGAGGCCCTTCGGCGATGCTCCAGCTGAGGTTGTTATCGGGCTCGCCTTCGGGGGTGACATGCTTCGCGCGAAAGTCGATAGCAATACCCTGATTGCGGAACGTCGTGATGCTGTAGGACTTTGCCTGCGGTATCAGGAACGGTCGGATATGAGCGCGCTCGCCAATGAAGTCAGATACAAACTGCATTTTAAGCACTTGTTCCAGGCTGCCCTGCCAGGCATCGCCATTCTTGGTTGCATAGCCTTCCACGCTGGCGAAAGCGCAGGTGGCCGATACAATTAACCCCGCTCCACAGGAGGCCTTAAGCGCCAGCCTGCGTGCTGTTGTTGTTATAGTCATGTGGTTCACCAGGTGAGTCTTTTTATTGTTATTGCAGCGTTTATTTACCGCATTGAATGGAAAGATAGAGGTTCGATCAAAACGTGAACAGAGTTGAGATAATACTGGCCTCCAGAGGCACATGATGTCTGGCCATATAAGAACGAAGCACCTCGAAATTTCAGCTTTCCTTTGCGTCGCAGGTTGTGACCTGAGCGCGTCAGTGCTCTATAATCAGCACTTTTTTCGGGGATAGACGATGCAAGCCAGAACCTGCCTGAACATAGCTGCAGTAGCCGGCTTTACCGGGGTTGCTTTCGGTGCATTCGGTGCTCATGGGCTCAAAGGGGTCATTGAACCCGAACTTATGGCCGCTTATCAGACAGGTGTTTTGTATCATCTGATGCATGCGGTCGCACTGCTAGCGATGTCGGCCTGGTTGTTTGTGCGCCCTGCGTCCTGGATTCGCCGCAGTGCGATCATGATGTTGTTAGGATTGATTCTGTTCAGCGGCAGCCTTTACGCCATGGCCATCACAGGGCAGCGCTTTCTCGGGGTCATTACCCCATTTGGTGGCGTTAGCTGGCTTATCGCCTGGGCGTTTCTGATTCTGGCTGCGTTCCGGCTGCCTCCTCCCCATTCTGACAGTGAGAATAAGAGTGTCTGATTCCAACCAGGTTGGCGATGCCGACAAGCCGCAATACCGACGTGGCATTAAGAGTTTTGTTATCCGTGCTGGCCGCCTGACCAAAGGCCAGCAGGGAGGGCTGGACCGACAGTGGCCAGTGATGGGGCTGGAGCTTGAGCAGGGTGAAATCGACCCTCCTTCCGTATTCGGGCGTGACGGACATGTTGTGTTCGAGATTGGCTACGGTATGGGGCAGTCCCTCGTGGAAATGGCTGCCGCAGCGCCTGAGAAAGACTTCATCGGTGTTGAAGTGCACTTGCCCGGCGTAGGTTCCCTGTTGAACCTCGCAGAAGAAGCCGGTGTCACAAATCTGCGCACGTACAAAGACGATGCGATTGAAGTGTTGAAGCTGATACCGGATAACAGCATTGATACAGTGCAGTTGTTCTTCCCTGATCCATGGCATAAGAAAAAGCATCATAAGCGCCGTATCGTACAGCCAGAGTTTGCGCAGACGCTGCGTCGTATCCTGAAGCCGGGTGGCGTATTCCATATGGCGACCGACTGGGAAAACTACGCTGAGCATATGATGGAAGTCATGGAAGCGCAGGAAGGTTACGAAAACGTGGCCGGTAAAAATGAATATGTTCCGCGCCCGGAGCACCGCCCGTACACCAAGTTTGAAAAACGCGGTGAAAATAAAGGGCACGGAGTCTGGGATTTGATGTTCCGGAAGGTTTGAGATTACGTGCAGATAGTCTGATGGGGTTCTCTGGCTCGCCGTGAACCCATCCATGGGGGCTCCGCTGTGCCAACTGACCACCATGGATGGTGGGAATGCCTTAAACTGTCGGGAGCAGTTTTGGCCATGGCACAGAGGGCCAGCGAAACCCATCAGACTATCAACATCAAATGTATTTAGGAGAGTGAAAATGCAGAAAAAAGATAAAGAAAAAGTATTTGGCGGTGAATGGTCTGAGGCGCAACTGCGTGAATTTCTGGTTGCAGAAAGCTATGACGGTTCAGATGCCGATTACATCGCAGTGATCCGTGCGTATCGTCATATGGTGCCGCAGACGTTTGCAGAGTTTATTAAACTGTTTGCAGCGGAAGGTCATAACCTGGAAGCAAAAAATGCCGAAGGTGTTTCTTTGCTTGAGACCATCGACTCTCACGCTCAGGGCAAAGAGTACGCAGAAATTATTCGTGCTGCAGCCTGATCTTCGGTTGTAAAAAGTATCGATTAAGCCGGAGGGCTTATGAATAAAATAAAAATATTACCACTTTCATTTATCACTCTGGCCATGGTGGGCTGCGGAGGTGGTGGCTCCGGCTCAAGTGGCTCAGATGAAGATAACTTCCCGACAGGTCTGACGTATTTCACCCTGGATGATTATCGCTCTACTGCAGAGCTGTTGCAGCTAAGAGGCGACAACGAAATTACAGGTACTTGGGTTGGAGTACGTAATAATACCTACACCGATGCTAATACCAGTGGCCCTGATTTCAAACGTTATGAGAGCCGCCTTGAATTTCTCGTTATTCGTGAGAGCGCCGAGGCTGAAAGCGGTTTCGAGTTTGCCTCATGTAATGCGGGGGGCTTCGTTGAAATACGAAGTGTAACCTCTACAGCCGTAGCTACAGTGGGGGCTGGAACGTACAATCGCTCGGCGAATAACGTACTGACATTAGAAGTTGAAGGTGCAGTAGCGCCCGGTGTCAGCTTATTTTCCTCCAGTGAGTTTATCCGCTTAAAAGAAAGTACTGGGCGGGTTGGTTCAATGGGTTGGAATTGGGGGCCTGGCCTGATTGTCACCGACGAAGATGTTTTCTGTGCCGGTTTGCATAATCTCGAAGATTCAGAAACCAAGTTGTCTGTCTCGACCACAAACGAAGAAGACGGCGATTCGATTCTTGACCTGAGTACAGAGACATATTCTTTTACTGAACGGGATATTTATTTCTTTGATGCAGTAAATAGTCTTTCACATGAGTCTGCTGATTCTTCTGACGATATTGGTATTACGATTACCGATCAGGACATTTACGGTTACGAAGCCTCGTTTAATATTCAACGCAGTGATTCGAACGACGATACGGTCGTAGGTAACGTTTCAATTGATGTGAATTTTTAAAAATGTTCTTCCCCAAAAAAACCGCCCGAATGGGCGGTTTTTTTGTTCTTCTCTTTCGATTAAGAACCGAATGGCCAGAAGTAGTTAAAGTCAGGGAACCGACCTTTACGCTTCTGAGCAGCTTCACGATCAAAGCCGTTGCCTTCGGCTGGAACCATAACGTCCTGTTCTGGGGCTGCAAATGGATCCATAGGTTGAACGCTGGTTGGCGCGCGGCCCATCAGTACGGCGTCTTCCATATTCAAAGTGCCGTCTTCATCGCGGTCGAGTGCGACACGGGTACCAGAACCCGGAGGTGCACACAGATAGGTCAGGCTGTTGCCGAACTCGGTGCTGGTGGCACGTAGGTCTGCGTCCGATATGTATTCACCGTCATCCGACAGAAACTCGCCCGATTCCTGCATCATCCAGCCACGTTGCTCACCATCAATGACGCCGTGAACGACCAGGTCGCATTGCTGCTTGTTGGGGCCTTGAGCAGAGGTATGCAGCAAGGCCTGGCTGATCATAAGGTCGATCAGATCCTGGTCGTTCTGTTGCTGAGCATTCAGGGTCACCTGTTGTCCTACGATTGGGGCCAGCCCTGTAGGTACCTGGGTCACAAACTCGAATACCGGTGCAACGTCTTCAATATCAACGTGGAATACGCTGACGGTCAGGAAGGTTTCCATCGTATCGACCGCACCATCGTGTGACAGGCCATATCCGGTTACCTGATCACCCATGTGTTTACTTGTCGATGTTTCATCGCGGAATTTCTGGCCGAACATGCCTACACGGGTGTAGACATTACGCAGGTGCGGAATTTTGAAGTCCTGCGGGTTTTCGGTGCCTTCGAAGCTCATCAGTGTGTTGGTGCCGAAACGTTCGATATCCATTTCGACTTCATGACAGTGGTTACAGGTCTGCTTAGCAATGTCGTTCTTCGATTTGAAACCGGTGGTTTTTTCATTGAAGTATACATCGGCCCCCGCTTGAGCTTTCGGCGTCAGTGTGTCGTCGAGATTACGGTTGGGGTTGGGTGGATAGCGCAACTGCAGTACAAAGTCAGCGAACTTATTCAGTTCATCTTCTGTCGGCTGTGCATCGCGACCTAACAGTTCGGTAAAGGCACCGCGGAACTCTTTGAACGCCGCTTTTTCGAGAGACTCACCATTGACGCGGTAAGCGCCAGTGCGGTCTCCACGCCAGTGCAGTGGCCCCTGGAACTCCATGCCACGGAATGACTGAGTCAGCATCGGTCCTTTGAGTGGGTGATGAACGCGGAGCGCATTCATTTTCACGAATTCATCGGCGTAACCGCGAGGATTTTCGGTCCAGTTTACGTCTGGATTGCCCAGCTCCCAGGCAAGACCATCCATATCACCAAAGAGGTGGCAGGAACCGCAGGAAGAATCACCACGACCGGAACTGAAGCGTGCGTCGTACAGGAAAGGACGTCCTTCGGTGATAAATTCCGGTTCGGGATTGTACATCTCAACACTGGCAACCTCTTCGCGTGCTTCAAGGTCAACGACTGCGACAGAGTTATTGAATCGCGTCAGCACGTACATACGGTTCCGCTCTTCATCCAGGGCGATACCTGCTGGCCCGCCACCGGAGACTTCTATGTGATTCGCTTCTGAGGTCGTGAAGTTGCCGTTCTCGAGTTCTGCAGCATCGAAAATCCCCACTTTCGATGAACTGTAAGCGGCGACGTAAAGTGTCTCACCGTTGCTGTCCATCACCATTTCCAGTGGCATTGCCAGAGAGCGGGCATTGTCGTCAGCTGATCCGCCCGGACGTGAATCCGCCAGGTGGTTGTTCAGGTCGCGCGGGGTCACGTCATTGCCATCAATGACTGTAATCTGGTTCTTGATAAAGCGTCCGCGTAACGTCTGAATATCGCTGCGATCGCCGTGGCCTTCAAATTTCAGCTCGTTACGGGCGTCCATGTTCGAGACATACACCTTACCGTTGGCTGGGTTGACCGTCATATTGAACAAGGCATTACCGACACCAGAATGACGCTTGGTCCAGGTTGGTGATGATGCCATCGCATCAATTTCAAAGACGTCGTAGTCGGGCAGGTCGAAATAGATCTGACGGTTCCAGTTGGTACCGTACTGGTCACGCCAGTCATCACCGTCGTATTTCACCATCACGCCAGAGTTCGGTGCTTCGACACCGCCGGCGTCGGTGGTGGGCCCGGGCTTACCATTGATGGTGCTGGTGCGGCCGAACAAACGATAATTATGCGAGGCGATGGTGGTCTGGTTACCTGACTTATAAATGGCCGCGTAAACCTTGCTGCCGTCCGGAGTGACAGCGAGGGCGCGAGGCGCCATGCCAAACATAGAAATTACTTTCTCAGGCTCCGAATCACCAGAGGCTGCATCAAAGACCCAGACATCGGCCCGGTCAGTCCCTGGCGTCATGGCATCCAGATCGGATGGTGAATGTTGACCACGGTGTGCGGTGGTGACAAAAGCACGGTTGCGGTCCGGGCCGCCGAATACAATATCCTGAGGCTCATCACCGGTGTACAGGGTACGCGTGACGTGTGGAATATCGGCAGCAAGGTCGACCACGCTGATGTTATCCGACAGGGTATTCACCACCCAGGCTTCGCTATCACTGCGCAGGGCAATCGCGACAGGCTCGAGGCCAACCGGAACGCTGTGCAGCAATTCAGGTAATTCACCCGAAACGTCGAACACTTCGATCTTGCCGTCGGGGGTGTTCAGTGCGTAAAGGCGGGTTTTATCGGAGTTCATTGCCAGAGGACGTACCTGACCACTTTCAAACGCCGTGTAAGAGCCCTGAACCTTGATATCAATGGTGCCTTCAGTGCTGCCATCGGCGCCGTCATCGACTTTGAAGATCACCCGGTCAAACCCTGTGTAGTTGGCGTCCGGCGTGTAGGTCATATTGGGCGGGGTACCCGTCAGAGTCCCATGCATGGGCAATGAGGAAATGGTCCAGTTAAGATCATTATCAACGTTGCCATTGGCATCCAGATGTTTGGCCCGGAAATCAAAGCTAATGGCCTGGTCCCGGAAGGTGGTAAGACCATGGGATCTTGCCTGTGGAATCAGAAACGGGCGGATATTGTTTGATTCGTTAATGGCTTCAGCGGCGAAAGAAAAGCTAAGAAAGAACTCAGCAGTTGATTGCCACAGATCGCCGTTGAGTGTGCCCGGACCTGTTACATCAGCACTGGCAGATTGCGTACTGATAAGACCGGCACTGAGCGCGGACGCTAGCAGCGCGCGCTTAATACGGTTTGGTTTAGTCATAGTAACCCCAGAAGAGCATTTTTATTGTTGTATTCACCCGAACCGCGTTGGTGAGACTTAAACGCTTACATCAGGGTGCAGCCTGACAGCCTGCCGGGCTTAAAGGGGGTAGGCAATCACTCCACGGTAACTTGGCTTGCGCGGGCACATCTGAGCGAGAAATTACTGAGTGAAAAGATTATTTGAAGTCATATACGTAGTCTGGCGCACGATGGAATTTTTCTGCGAAAACGAATGAAACAGTGCGTCGCAGGTAACTGGCTGGTCGCTTGGCGTGAGTTGTCATATCCTCTTGTTTTTGTGACTTTGTGAGCCTCTGATATGACGATCTGGTTTTCGACTCCTGATATTCAAGCAGCCAATAAGGCAATGGAAAATACGGCCTGCTCCAATCTGGGCATTGAGATTACTGAAATTGGTGATGACTGGGTGAAAGGAACGATGCCAGCTGACCCGCGCACTTTTCAGCCGATTGGGCTGGTGCACGGTGGCGCCAATGTATTGTTCGCCGAAACACTGGGCAGCATGGCCGCGAATATGTGCCTTGATAACAGTAAAGAGTATGCAGTCGGGCAGGAAATTAACGCTAACCACCTTCGCGGAGTACGATCTGGCACCCTCACAGGAGTGGCAAAGATCGTTCATCGTGGCCGTACGTCACAAGTCTGGGAAATACGGATTTACAACGACGAAGAAAAGCTCAGCTGCATTTCGCGTTTGACGATGGCGGTGATTCCGGCGGACTGATTGAAATTGCGAGATCGGATAGGGAGCCTGGCAAGCATCATGTCGGCTCAGGATACTGACGCGATAGTGTACCTGTCGTATCCTGACAGTATTATCAATTACAGGGATACTACCTCTATGCGCTTGGTTTTTCTTTCGTTGTTACCTCTGGTGGTCACTGCCTGCGGTGGCGACGATAGCAGCTCATCTGATCCATTCTCGGGGATAGAGCGTTATTCTCTCAATCCTTATGTTGGAGCTTCAGAATCGTTACAGAACGATAGTTACGAAGGTACTTGGGTGGGTGTTGTTGAGGTGACTCAGGAACGATACAACATGGTAAATGCTGAGGTTCCGGAAACACGTGCTGTGAGTAGTCTTACGAGTATGGTTATCCGAGAGCGTAGCAATGGTGCAGGGCTGGAGGTAGCAAATTGTTCGGGGAACTTCGAGGACTTATCGTTAACGACTGCTGGAGTTCAGAGTTCGTTTATCACTGCAGATAAAAACAGTGCAAATACGTTGACGTATGGTATCAGCGGCAGTCGCTATGTCCCCTTGAGTTTTGTATCTGGTTACGATGAAGATTACAGCGTGGAGGCAACCTTCCAGCGCGTCAGTGATTCTGTAGCTGCTATGGGAACGATGACTTTTAACTGGTCGGACACTGATGGGCAGTCAACTAGCGATGTCTACTGCATCACCGTTGAGAACTACCCTGACAATCAGAAACGAGCGATTTATTCTGGCGAAAATGACAGCATTATTTCACTCGCTGACTTCACGGCCTACCCTCAGTATGATGTATACGTCGCGCAGGATGAACATGAAGGTGTAGTAAGTGGTGTTTTGGATACAGGGACACGTAACTTCTCATTTTCAGAAGAAACGGACACTTCATTTTCTATGACCTACAGTGCCGAAGGCTTGGATGGTCTATCCGTTTCTGGTGAAGCCAGCGCCACAATTCCAGTTCAGTGATATAAATCTGAAAAAAGCTGAGCGGGGTATTCCGCTTAGCTTCTTTCTATAACACTGAATTTGGTCTGTTTGATCTATTCAAATTTATTGCGTATCAAATATTGAACTAAGACTTTCCCGGGTTTTACCGCTCTTTTTTCATAGAGTAGTTCGTAAAGCCATTGGTGCCTTTGACTTCGCCCCCCCATGTGCGTTGACCGTCTTCCCCCAATCCTCGCAGTAATTCGCTTGGACAGGCTCAGGTGCTCATCGGAAATTAGATTACTTCCCTCTGAACACCTAGCGCATTTTGGGTTACATTAGCCCAATACTTTAGTGTGGGGTGTCGCTAGCTGACAGTCCTGTCAATGCAGAAAGCCTTCGCCCCGGATGTAACAGGAGAATGGATGCACTACTTAATCATTGATGATCATTTGCTCTTCGCCGGTGGTTTAGCCGGGCTTCTTGAGCAGTCTTTGGCGCCCTGTGATACGACACAGGTCCGTACCGCGGAAGAGGCAGAGCAAGTATTGAATGACATGGATGAACAACCCGACCTGATTCTGATGGATCTGAATCTTCCGGGTATCAGCGGCCTGACCCTCATCCGGCGCCTGCAGCAAATGTCAGTCTGGTCACCGGTGATGATGATCTCTGCTTCTGAGTCACTGTCAGACGCTGGGAAAGCATTGGAACATGGAGCACTGGGCTACTTGCCTAAGTCATCACCGCCGGAAGTATTGATCAACGCAATTCAGGATGTACTTAACGGTGAGACCTACCTACCTGAGGGCTGGCTTGAACTGATTCAGAGCCAGAAACAGGAGCTGCCCGACATACGACTTACACCGCGCCAGCAGGAAATTCTTCATCTGCTCGCGCAGGGCATGTCCAATAAAGTTATCGCCAGCGAACTCGATATCTCTGAGAACACCATCAAAGGTCATCTGCGGGATGTTTTCCGGTTATTCCGGGTCACCAATCGCACCGCTTGCCTGAATGCCGTACGCCGTTTGGGACTTCTGCCTGAATGACCGTCGCAACAGACGATATCGAGCTGAGCGATGATGAGATTAATGCGTTCCGCCGTCGCCGGGCAACGGATGATCTGTACGACCGCATCAGCACGATAACGATTGGCACCCTCATATTAACGACGGTATTGATTGTTAATCAGAGTCCCCCGGCAGGCGCGGTATACGGTTATCTCTGGTATGCCGCCTGTATCGGGCTTGAGGTGTTTGGCACAGGCCTGTTGTGGTGTTACCGGAATTACTACGAGCGGCGTTCACTGACCTTCTGGCGCGGTATGTACATGGCGGGTGTGATCGTGCTCGCTACCTTATGGGGCAGTGCGGGAGTGCTGTTCTTTAACGTCAGTGAGTTTGCAGAACAGACCCTGCTTTTTGTGCTCATTATTGGTGTCACAGTATCATCGGTCAGCACCAACGCCATCTGGTTGCTTACCCATGCGATTTATCTGGTGGTCAGCACGATGCCGATGATTGTCATGTGTCTGATTCAGCCCGACCCACAGTACAAGGGAATGGGGCTGGCATTCCTCGCCTATATCGGTGTTGCCTATTCCGTTGCCCGTTCGGGCAGCATTACCTACAAAGATATGATGGCACTGACACTAAAAAATATTCGTCTGGCTGAGACCCTGCGCGAGCAATATGAAATTACCGATGCAGCCAGTCGCGCAAAAACTCAGTTTCTCGCATCAGCCAGTCATGACCTGCGCCAGCCGGTTCATTCACTCTCTCTGCTTTCGGAAGGGCTGCGACAGGAAGTCAGTACTGAGCGCGGTCAGCAGTTGGTTTCACACATTCGTTCGGCTGTTACTTCGATTGATGACCTGTTGGGAAAGCTGCTGGATATTTCGCGGCTGGATGCCGGAGACGTTCGTGCCGAGCCCTCTGATTTCAGACTCGATCCTCTTATTCAGAGTCTTGTTATTGAAGCGCGCCCTGTCGCAGAAGCTAAGGGACTTGAGTTGGTGGCTATGCCTTGTCAGTGCGCGGTGCACAGTGATCCGGTATTGCTTGGCAACATCCTCCGTAATCTGATTACAAACGCCATTAAATATACCGAAACCGGGCAAGTGCGTGTTGACGTGGTGGCGGGTGACAACGTGTCTGTGCAAGTCAGTGACACCGGGATGGGGATTCCGGCGGATCAGCAGGATCAGATCTTTCAGGAGTTTGTGCAGTTGAATAACCCTGAGCGGGATCGTCAGAAAGGGTTAGGACTCGGTTTGTCGGTATGTCGTCGTCTTGCCGGACTATTAGGGCACGAACTTGAAGTGGATTCTGAACCCGGCAAAGGGTCGGTATTCAGTGTGACTCTTGCTGGTGCCGAATGGACGGAAGAAGACGGAGCCGTGGTATCGCTGACCGAAGGTGTGACACCTGCATCCGCCGGCGTTTTCAGTGGCGTGAATGTGCTGTTCGTTGAAGACGATGCCATGGTGCGCGAGAGCACTGCTCAGCTACTGGCAGGGTGGGGGTGTCATGTGCGTGCCTGTGTTGATGCTGTCGAGGGATGGGCGATCGTCGAAGCAGAGCCTGATTGGGCAGATATTCTGATCAGCGATTATCGCCTGCCCGGGAGCATGACCGGGCAGGAGTTAGTCTCGCGCATTAAATCAGAGCTTCTGCCCGACTTGCCGGTACTCATGATCACGGGAGACACGGCTCCTGAGCGTATTAAAGCATTGGCCGAGGAGGGGATTACTGTATTGCACAAGCCAGTGCGGCCCGGATTTATGCGCAATGCAATACGCCAGCTACTTGCTGTTCAGAGAGTGTAGACGCTGAATTATTCTGCGGCTTCCAGTTGCTCGGTCAGGTCCATCCACTCCATTTCAATGTCATCCAGCTCGCCTTTCAGTTTGCCTTGTTGCTGAATCAGAGCGTTGAGCTCGTCCTTACGTGATGCATCGTACAGAGTGGCGTCACCCATGTTTTCTTCAATGGTTGCCAGCTCTGCCTGAAGTTTTTCCATCTTTTTTTCCGCCGCTTGTTGTTGCTTGCGGATGGGAGCCAGGCGCTGGCGTTTTTCGGCTTCGATGCGTCTTTGTTCTTTGCGGTCAACTACCGGCTGCTTCTCGCCTGAGGTTGCTGGCGCTGTTTCTCCGGCAGTCGGTGTGTTGGCTTCACGCTTATTCAGATAATCGTGGTAATCATCAAGGTCGCCGTCGAAACTCTGCACCTTGCCGTGGTCGACCAGCCAATATTCATCGACGGTGGACTTCAGCAGGTGGCGGTCGTGGCTGACAATTAAAATAGCGCCTTCGAAATTCTGTAGCGCGAGAGCCAGTGCTTCGCGCATTTCAATATCCAGATGGTTCGTTGGCTCATCAAGAATCAGCAGGTTTGGCTTCATCCAGGCGACACATGCCAGGGCCATGCGGGCTTTTTCACCCCCAGAAAACGGCTCAATCACTTCTAATGCTTTATCGCCATGGAAACCAAAGCCACCGAGAAAGTTACGGATTTCCTGCTCGCTCGCCTGTGGACGTAAACGCTGCAGAATCAGCGACCCGCTCGCTTTTACATCCAGTGATTCCAGCTGGTGCTGTGCAAAATAACCGATATGGCAATGTTCACCGGTGCTGCGCTCGCCTGCGAGTAAAGGAACCTCTTCGCACAGCGTTTTTAACAGCGTAGATTTACCGGCACCGTTCGGACCGAGTAAACCAATTCGGTGGCCCGGTACGATGGATATTTTTACCTGTGGCAGGATAGTTTTATCGGCATAGCCCAGGTCGGCGTTATCAATAGCCAATAACGGCGTCGACATTTTTTCGTAGCAGGGAAATTCAAAGCGGAATGGCGAGTCGACGTGCGCTGGAGCAATCAGCTCCATGCGTTGCAGCTCTTTTAAGCGGCTCTGAGCCTGCTTGGCTTTACTTGCTTTGGCGCGAAAGCGGGCGACAAACTTCTCGATTTCAGCAACACGCTCCTGCTGCTTTTCGTAGACCGTCTGTTGTTGAGCCAGCTTTTCGGCGCGGATGCGCTCATAGGCGCTGTAGTTACCCGGGTACACCACCAGCTCGCGGTTATGAAGGTGAACGATATGGTCTGCAACTGAATCAATAAAATCACGGTCATGGGAGATAAACAGCAGAGTACCGGGATATTTTTTCAGCCAGCCTTCTAACCACAAAGTAGCCTCAAGATCTAAGTGGTTGGTGGGTTCGTCGAGGAGCAGAAGGTCAGAGGGCATCATCAGCGCCTGAGCCAGATTCAGGCGGATACGCCAGCCACCGGAGAAGTCTTTTACCGAGCGTTTCAGGTCGGCTTGCGAGAAACCAAGGCCATGCAGCAGTTGTTCGGCTTTCACTGGAATCTGATAACCCTGGTGCTCGTCCATGGCATCCATCCAGCGAGTCAGTGCGTTATCATCGCTGGCGTTGGCCATACCGGCTTCGATTTCGCGGTAGCGCGCGTCCCCATCGATGGCATAATCGAGAGCACAGCGTTCACTGGCTTCGACTTCCTGCTTCATATGAGCGATGCGCCACTTGGCTGGCATATTCAGATCACCGCCATCGACGGTCAGTTCTCCGTTAAAAAGAGCAAACAGGCTCGACTTGCCGGCCCCGTTAGGGCCGATAAGCGCCAGCTTCTGGCCGTCATGAATGCGCAGGCTGGCTTTTTCTAACAGAAAATTAGTACCGCGCTGTAACGAAACCTGATTAAACTCGATCATAGAAAACACACAGAAAAGGGGCTGGTAATGGCGGCGCAGTTTGCCACAGAAGCGGGTGACGGACCAATGGATAACGCCTTATGGCGCTATGCATTACGCGTGTATTCACGCTCGGGAGTAGAAGCTCAGCTGCTTCGTATGCAGGATGAGCACGGTGCCGATATCCTGCAATTGCTGACGGTGCTCTGGTTATCTGAACAGGGGCTTGAAGTAAACGAGGCGGCTCTGGTCAACAGTGAATACCTGAACTGGAAGCAGGATATGATCGAGCCTCTGCGCCAGCAACGACGTCAGGCGGACCGCCTTGAGCATGGTGATCTCTACGAGCTGTTGAAAAAATCGGAGCTTGAAGCAGAGCGTTATGGTCTTGGGATCTTATGGGCCAGAAATAAAGATAATCGGGCGGATAAGGGCCGCTGCACAGTCTCTGACCTTATGCTAGTCTGCAGTAGTGAAAAGGAATGCACAGCCTTGGCTGAACTCTCTCAGGGCTGACACCGGATATCTGTACACGCAGTTTCAGGAGGAAACATGTACTCAGCCGCCTATCCGCACGACCCCATCGAGCAATTGTTCCCTGATGTGTTCTGGGTACACGGTAGCATCCGTGTCGGGCCAGGAATGCGCCTCAACCGCAATATGATTATTCTGCGTGAAGGGAATGAACTCACCCTGATCAATCCTGTGCGCCTTCAGGAAGACGCTCTGCGCGAGCTTGATGCCTTGGGACAGGTCGCCCGGGTGGTGAGGCTTGGTGACTTTCACGGACTGGATGACCAATACTACGTTGACCGCTACCAATGCCTGTTCTGGGCCCAGGCCGGGCAGAGTACATACAGCTCACCAGAGATTGATGTGCTGGTGGACGAAGCTTCGCCAGGCCCCATAAGAGATAGTCTCTTCTTTGTTTATCGCAATGCACTGTACCCTGAAGCCGCGCTTCTTATAAATAAGCACAGGCTGCTGATTACCACCGATAGTCTTCAGTATTACCGCGACTGGGATTACTTTTCAGGCTTTACCCGGTTTGTATTCAAGCTGCTTGGTTTTCACCGGGGCATGAATATCGGTGGGCCATGGTTGAAGCGCGTAACGCCCAAAGGTGGTTCTTTACAGCGGGATTTTGAACGCCTGATTCAACTCGACTTCGATGCCCTGGTCGGTGCTCATGGCCAGGTTCTGAGAATGTGAGCAAAAGCGGCAGTCAGGGCCGAAGTTCGTCATCTGTACGGCTATGAAGAAGAGGCCTGAACTCAGATTCGGTTACGTTGGATTTCCTGCATCGTTTTATTCAACCAGATCATAAGTGGTTGCCACTCTTCCTGTTCTTTCGGGTGTTGTCGGTCAAAATCGACAACACCAAAGCCGTGCTCTCCGGCCTTAACATAGAATTGTGTATCGCGAAATGCGGTTACAAATGGGATATGCAGATCGTCGAGGAAAGACTTCAGCGAGTTGAAACTCAGCGTGTTCCGTTTAACGCGGTTAGCGACTACTGCAATGGCGCAGGCTCGTTGGCGGTAGGCCTGTGTCTTTCTTAATTCTTCAATAAATTCTGTGGCGGCGCGCATATCGATGGCCGATGGAATGACTGGAATGATGACGATATCCGATTGCGCAACCAGGTCAGACAGTGCATTGCCATAAAGGCCCGCTGGCGTGTCGATCACCACACGCTCTGTTGCGGGATGAATTCGCATACGCCAGCTGAGTGTTGAGCCAGTGCGGTGACGTTCTCTGACCGCTTCAATACCATTAATAATCGGAAGCTTAGCGCTACGTAGCTTCAGCCAGTCGGTGGCGGATGCCTGAGGGTCGTGATCAATGAGAGTCGTTATCTTACCCTCGCGGGCAAACTGGCAGGCCAGGTTCGTGGCCAGTGTGGTTTTACCACAGCCGCCCTTCGCGTTCGCGACCAGAACCCGCATCGCTTTTGCGTAGGTAACCACTCTGGGCTTTTGACTGATAACCCCTGCAGTCATAGATGACATCGTTTCCCTTCAGCGATGGGTGTTAAGATAGATTTCTCTATCGGACAGTCTTTAGCATACTGCAAAAATCCGGATTTTGCCGGAATACAGTCGACAAAAGGAGTTGCTATGAAATTCACCGCGATCCTGTTTCTTCTCAGTGTCCTGGGTGTGGCGATCGGCACGCCCTACATTATGAAAAAAGTGAACAGTGGTTCATCATCAGGGCTTTCGGCCTATACGCCGCCTGCCTCCACAGAGCAGACGCGCCAGACGTTTTACAAGTGGCAGGACGACACTGGCCAATGGCATTTCGGCAACGAAGCGCCGGAAGGTGTGACAGTCAAAGAGGTTCACATCGATACCGCAGCAAATATTCTGGCACCGGTCGCAACGAAGAAAGAAGAAACACCAGACGCCGAACTGATTACTCCCGAGCCTCAGATACCTGATTCGCCGATCGTTATGCCGGGTCAGGCGCTGGAGCTGATTGATCAGGCAAAGCAGGTGAAGACTATGTTGGAGTCACGGTACTCAACTGAAGAACAGAAGTAGACGTCGTCTTCATATGTGAGCACTCTGCATGTTCTCGGGGTGAGCTGTATCAGAGCGACCTGTATCACAGCGACATGTGATAGACGCGTCCGTTCGCAGCCGCCGCAACGACGCCTGTGTCGGTGAAGGCGACGTCTTCGAGGGCAACGTTATTTCCTACCCAATGATCTCCGGGCGTTGCGCGCCAGCGTTTAAGTTCAGCGCCCGTCTGAACGTCCCAGAGTTGTATCTGCCCCGATGTATTGCCTGTCAGCAGCCGTTGTTCCGACTCGTCGAACCTTGCTGTACTGAAGTGTCCGCGACCACCGGGTAATTCGAGCAGCAACTGGCCACTGGCGGCATCCCAGATGCGCCCTGCCTCGCGCAAGGCTGACGTGAATATCAGGCGACCACTGGGCGACAGTTCGGCGGTTTTGACCTGGTTGTCGTGCTTCAGAGTCGCAATCGCTGTACCGTCATTGAGATTCCAGACAATGGCTGTCAGGTCATCACTGGCAGAGGCGCCAAGTAAGCCATCGGCGCTCAGGCTGACGTCGTAAACAATGCCGTCGTGGGCAAGTCGTTGTCGGATACCGCCATTGCGGATATCGAACAGTGTGGCGGTGTAGTCTTGCATACCAAGGAGTGCAAGATTGCCGTTTTCGGTGAGAGCAATGTCTTCGATGTCGCCAGGCGTATTCCAGAACCAGACGGCTTTACCTGTGGCGACTTCCCAAAGCACGATGGTGCGGTTATCCGCGCTGGCAACGTAAGCGTCGTCCGGTGAGAAAGCCCCACTGGTCAGGTTACTGTAGCCGTCGGCTTTGTGATTCCAGTCGAAATGACGCTCGGCCGGGTCCAGTGTCCAGTAGCTGCCACCATGATGCAGACTGCCGATAAAGGCGGCATTGCCGGAATGGTTGATACGCATGCTATACACGCCCTGAGTAGCAACTTCAGAGAAGCGCTCAGGTTCAGCGGCGTTATCGCAGGCGGTGAGCAGAGTCAGGGAAAGCAGAAAAAGAATAAAACGCGGGATCATGACAACCTGTTCCGTGAGCGGTCAGTGGACGCGCGAAGTGCGCGCCCTGTTGTCAGTGTAGAACAGAAATTCTGTCTTAGCTGGCAACCGCTTCACGGTGAACGTTGTGCATCTTCTCGATCAGGTTATCTTCAATCTGGAAGCGTTCTTCGAGAACTTCACCGATCGCTGACAGGTCGGCCGGCAGCTTCGCCAGCTGGTCCAGAGTGCAGTGCTTGTCGTAAGTGTCATTGAAATCGACACATTCGCCGGTCAGAGCTTCGAGACGTGGCATCTGTTCGTTTGCCAGATCAATGGTGCCGTCGTCAAACTCGCGAGCTTCGTTCATCAGCTGCTCGTAGATTTCGAAGTGGCCAGCTGAGCAGTAGTCCATCATCACCTCACAGAAGCGCTGTAGGTTCTCTGCCAGTGGTTCTTCTTCAGACAGCGGTTTGCTGGCGCTCAGATTGCAGAACAGAACGATCAGGCTCTGGCGCTCATTCAGCCATTTGTCGATCAGTTGGTGAACACCGCCCCAGCGTTCCTGTGCATTTTTACATTTTTCCAGCATGTCAAAATTCCTCTGTGAAAACGGTGCTGCTTATGCCTTAGTGTCACCAATATAGGCGCGTGGAAAGCGGCATTTCAAGCAACTTTTTTCAGTTTTTTTTCTTGCAATACCGCGGTTATGTGCATCAGCCCTGCTTGTCTGCGGCCCAGGCGCGGACAAGCCCCAAAAGGCTAACAAGCGTAAACACAACAAATATGACACGAGTCCATTCGGGCATACTCATGTTCATGAAGTCCCACGAAATATCCGCGCAGCTGCCACTGGCCTGAAGCATGAAGCTAACCAGTTCGGTGAAAGGCAGAACCTCAGCCATGTATTCAACGCTGGGGCCGCATTCCGGTACTTCGTCTGCCGGCAAGCCCTGAAGCCAGACATGTCGGTTAGCGACCCAGACGCCAAATACGGATGAGGCGAGGGTGAATATCAGAGCAATACGGTGCGGCCAGAGAGTATGTCGCGCAATGAATGCCAGCAGACAGCCTATGCCGATCCCCAGCGTCGCGATGCGCTGAACAATACAGAGTGGGCAAGGGTCAAGAAACATCTGGTATTCAAAGTAATAAGCCGATGCCAGCAGAAGGACACAGATAAGAAAGCCGGCCAGATAGCCACCGGCAACCAATGGCGCGGGAAGTAAACGTTGCAGCATCATAAGTCGTTCTATGAACTCGTGAATTAGTTGTTCGGAGTCTATCACGCACTCCCAGCGGAATCCGCGTCAGCTGCTAAGCTTGACCATAATCTACATTATGACGGAGACGCGGCATGTTGAAGCGCCTTATTTTCACGCTACTGGTAGTGCTACCAGTGATGGTTGTTGCAGAAGATGAAGCGGCCCCTGCAGGCCCTCAGGTTCAGTACATCTACTTCGAACCTGCGTTTGTTGTGAACTACGGCAGTACGGGCAGGATTAAGTATTTGCGCACGGATGTCGCTCTGAAGGTGAGTACGACCGAGGCAGGCGCTGCTGTCGCGCATCACAAGCCCTATCTGCGCAACAGTCTGGTGATGCTGTTCAGTGCCCAGGAGGCAGAGATTATGAATTCGACGAAGGGGCGTGAAGAGCTTCGTCAGATCGCTCTGGATGAAGTCCGCGCGGTCATGACTCAACTGGAAGGTGCCCCGTCAGTGGACGATCTGTACTTCAATAATTTCGTCGTTCAGAATTGACGGCTTAGCACTGACAGCCCAGAGCTGATGGAGCCGTCCGTCAGCGGGTCATGTACTCGCGCAAGAATTCATCAAAGGGCTGAGTGTCGTTTGCTTCGAGTTCAGCCTGCGCTTTGAGGCTTTCTTCAGCCGTTGCTTTCCACTGGTCGCGTACTTCAGCAGACAAGGGTTCGCTCAGGAATTTGCGATGAGCCTGAGCTTGTCGCAGCGTCAGTTCTGCAAACTCAATATTTTCGTCTTCCAGAATTCTCAGTACTTTCGCTGATGGCGTATGACTGCTGTCCGCAACTTTAAGCCGCTGCTGGCCCAGCGTATCGAGGTGGAAGCTGTGATGATTTGCATCGTCCAGCAAGGATGCTACGGGCTGCATGCTATTGAGAAGGTCGGTCGCCCACTCAGTCAGGGTTGTTTCTCCGCTGGCACTTTCGAGCGTTAACCCTGGTCGGCGTCCCTCGTAGACTACCTTGCTGAAGTTACGATTAATGCGCTCGTACTCGGCATCATCAATCTCTCCGCTCTCCTGCAGACCACACCATGTCAGGAAGATGTCCATAAAGTGCATCTGAGGAACATCAATACCCAGTGGCAGGAATGGATTCACGTCGGTGCTACGAACTTCAATGTATTGAATGCCTGCGCGCGCAAGAGACTCCAGTGGCTTCTCCCCCGATTCGCCAACGCGTTTCGGACGGATGTTGCTGTAGTACTCATTTTCAATCTGAAGAAGGTTGGTATTCAGCTGTTTATACTGTCCGCCCTCTTCCTGCATGCCAATGGCCTCGTACTCAGGTACTGGAATCGTCAACGCCTTACTCAATGTGTCGATGTAAGACTCCAGAGAGTTGTGGCAGATGACGAGACCTGACTGGGCGTTGTTCTGATACCCAAGGTCGCTCATTCGCAGCGACGTTGCGTATGGAGCATACAGCGTGTGTTTATGAAGCTTTTGCAATGAATGCGCGCGACCATCAAGAAAGGTGCGGCATACCGCTGGCGAGGCACCGAAAAGATACATCAGTAACCAACCATAGCGACGGAAATTGCGGATCATGCCGAGATAGCGGCGCGACACGAAGTCTTTGTCGGCTTGCTTGCCTTCCTGCTCTGCCAGCAGCTTCAGCAGGTCGTCTGGCAGTGAGAAGTTGTAATGGATACCTGAGATTGCCTGCATAACACGGCCGTAGCGATGCCAGAGGCCGTGGCGGTACGCATGTTTCAGGCGCCCGATGTTTGAACTGCCATATTCGGCGATAGGAATGCTCATTTCGCCTTTCAGGATGCACGGCATGGACGCTGGCCAGATCAGTTCACCTTCCATTTGCTGGTAGGCAAAGCGATGAGCTGTTTCGAGGTACGCAGACGCCTCATGGGCGCTGTTAAATACTGGCGTAATAAACTCCAGTAAAGCTTCCGAGTAATCCGTTGTAATGGCCGGGTGCGTCAGCGCAGAGCCCATGCCCTTCGGGTGAGGCGTCTGAGCGATCAGTCCGTCATTGCTGCAGCGCAGACCTTCCTTTTCAATTCCCCGTTGCAGCCGGGAAAGCATGGGTAGGTGCCGGGAGTCGGCCAGTAGCGCCAGCAGTGAATCGTAGGAAGCCAAGAGCACCTCTGCATCAGGTTGTAAGTCAGCGGATTATAGGAGGAATCGATAAGATCTTATACATGCTTGTATCAGAAATTGGTCTCAGATTGTTCTTCCAGCCTGAACAGTGTTGTGTATACCTCTACTCATTGTTCGCTTGGTCAGCGATCAGAAAGAAACACTGGCGCTGATCTGAAAACGCACTGCCTGTGCGTAAGGTTCTGAATCTGGCTTGAAGGTGTCGGTGGTAAAGTCTCGCTGAGCTCTGAAACTTAACCGGGTGGTTGTTTCTGCTGACGTAAAATCGCGGTACAGGTTCAGCTCCAGCGTATGCAGGTCGGCAGCATTGTCGCCACGATTTACCCGGCGGCCGTCTTCAATGACAAAGGCGCTGAGCTGGGTAAAAATCTGCGCCGGCCAGGGCTGAAACCATGAAGCTGAGTGAGAGCGCGGCGCATACAGAGCCACCAGATCACTGTCGTTGAGATCGTCTGTTGGGTCTACTTCTGTCCGTAACCAAGCGCTGGTCAGGCGGAACTCTGCAGTTTCTTGAGTCGTGAAAGCCAGCTGGCCTTCGGCGCCGGTATAAGTGATTTCGTTACCATCATTGACGGTATCCAGCCGGATCGATGGATAGTGATAGATGACGTTGGTGAGTTCTTCTCTGAATAATTTAACGTCCCACTCTATATTCCCGCCAAAGAATGATTTGCTGGCAAAATAGCCCAGTTCGAGTGAATGAATAATCTGAGGCTGAAGATTACCTGGGCCTTTGAATCCATCGTAGTATTCGACACCGGCGTATGGCGACTGCGTCTCTGCATTGTCGACGACTAAAATCCAGTCTGCTCTCTGCTCTAGCATGTCTGGTGTGCGGCCCGCGCGGCTGAAGACGAGCCTTACAGATTCAAGCGGGCTGATCAGGTAGTTGGCTGCCAGCTTTCCTGACCAGACATCAGTGCCCCCTTCTTCATATTCATACATGACGCCTGAATGCAGAGCCCAGCGATTACTGACTCTCCAGTTGATATTGCCGAAGCCGCGAAACTGGTCTGAGTCTATGTAGCCGTCGTAAAACGGCTTTGAGTAAATCTGCTCTCTACGATAACCGATGCCGCTGATCATGATCAGGTTATCTGTGAAGGCGACCGTATCTTGTATTTCGAGGTCGATACGCCGTTCATTGGTATCGGCGAGGACATTACCGCTGATTGGGATAAAGAAAGCAGCGGGATCACTGCCGTATCGAGCCAGTAGTTGTTGAGCCAGCGCCAACTCTTCCGGGTTGCTGGTATCCAGTGTCGTCAGGGATTCTCCCTGAACAAACTGATCTGCTGCCTCTGGGTTAATTTCATCCAGTTGTCTCAGCAGCGGATCAAATAAACCGGAAGGTCCACTTTCCAGCACACCATGCTGGCGACGTTCGAACCGTGTTGCATGGGCTGAGAGCTTAATCTCATGCGACGCTGACAGGTCATGCTCATAGATCACGCTGGCTTCAAATTGATTGGCCTCAACATGGTTGCTTGAAAATTCGTAATCAGGCACGTCGCGGTAGGAGTTGGTGATCGTAAAAGCCGTATTCAGTCTCTGCGCATCACTCAGTTGGTGGCTGGTATTCAGCATAACTGCAGCGAAATCGCGGTTGTCGTCGCAGGGGTTTATACAGCCTATGCTGGCGTCCTCACTGTCGCGCAGGTGTTCTGTAGAGTAGGCCTTAGCGGACAGGCGCCAGTGATGAATCTCTTTGTCGCCGGTCGTCCGTGCGTATAGGTAGGTATCTCTGTTATTGCCTTGCTGCGCGCTGATCTGATCATCGAATGCATCCTGTGGATAGTGCGTGATGATATTGATCACAGCCTTATAGGCGTTAGTGCCAAAGCTTGTAGCAGCGGGGCCACGAACGACTTCGATGCGCTTAATGTCCTCTACCGCGACTGGCAGGTCCTCCCATGATACGGCGGCTAACCCGGCAAGGTATTGTGCCCGCCCATCAATAAGTACCTGAAAGCTTTTCGGCAGAATGGAGGGGCCACCGTGATAGACGACGGCATCACTGTTATCACGAATGTCGTAGGCAACCAGCATTCCGGGGACATAGCGCAGCAGTTGCGAGATGCGTTTAATGCCGGTTCGCCGGATAAAGTCAGCATCCAGCACAGTAACACTGCCCGGTACTTCTGCGGTTGCCTGATGCAACCTGGCAGGCGTCAGAACATGGGGAATATCGGCGGCAGTGCTATCCCAGGAGGCGGAGTCCCAGGCGAGAGACGAGAGATCATCAGTGCTTTCATCTGCCGTTGCGTGCAGTGGCTGGTAAAGGCTCGCAGCGCACGACAGTATGATGAATAACGATCCTTGTTTTAGCACGATAACTTCTCAATATCTGTTTTACTTCTTACGAGCGTTGGCAAAAGCCGCTGCCATGGCTCCCGCCATCGCACCATTGCCTGCCGGTTGCTGCGCAGGCTTCGATCCACGAGGTTGGCGCTGGGACCTGTCTTTACCACCGCGTTGCGATGACTCACCTGCAACCGGGATATCATCCCCGAGTCGCATGGATAAGCCAATGCGCTTACGCGACACATCGACTTCCATCACCTTCACTTTAACGATATCACCCGCTTTAACGACGTCGCGTGGATCTTTCACAAAATGATCGGCGAGTGCTGAAATATGCACCAGGCCATCCTGATGCACGCCGATATCTACAAATGCCCCAAAGGCCGCTACATTCGTGATGGCGCCTTCGAGAATCATTCCTGGCTTCAGGTCTTTGATATCTTCGACGCCCTCTTTGTACTCCGCGAAGCGGAATTCAGGGCGAGGGTCGCGGCCGGGTTTCTCTAACTCTGAAAGGATATCCTTCAATGTTAGCTCACCAGTACTCTCGTCAGTAAACTGGCCCGCGTTGACAGATTTCAGGAAGGCACTGTCACCAATCAGGCTGCTCACATCGCGTGAGAATTCATGAGCGATACGCTCCACTACCGGGTAAGACTCAGGGTGAACGCCGGAGGCATCCAGCGGGTTTGTACCGTCCATAATGCGCAGGAAGCCTGCTGCCTGTTCGAAGGTTTTGTCTCCAAGGCGCGGCACTTTGGCGAGGTCTTTGCGGGAAGTGAAGGCACCGTTCACATCGCGGAAAGCAACGATGTTATTGGCCAGTGTGGCGTTCAGGCCTGAGACTCGGGTCAGGAGTGGTGCAGACGCCGTATTCAGGTCAACGCCGACCGAGTTCACACAGTCTTCCACCACCGCATCCAGCGTGCGGGCCAGTTGGCTCTGGTTCACATCGTGCTGGTACTGACCCACGCCAATGGATTTCGGTTCGATTTTCACCAGCTCGGCCAGAGGGTCCTGCAGGCGACGGGCAATAGAGACCGCGCCTCTGATGGTCACATCGAGATCCGGAAATTCTTTCGCCGCCAGTTCGGACGCCGAATACACCGAAGCGCCGGCTTCGTTGACCATGATTTTCTGCGTTTTCAGGTCTTTGTGTTTTTTCAGCAGATCGCCGACGAACTTATCGGTTTCGCGTGAGGCCGTACCGTTACCAATCGCGATCAGCTCGGCATCGTGCTTCTGGATCAGCGCCAGCAGAACGGCCTCGGATTCCGCAATACGATTCTGCGGAGGCGTCGGGAAGATTGCACAGTGATCAACGACCTTGCCAGTCTTATCCACCACGGCGACTTTTACCCCGGTGCGCAGGCCCGGGTCGAGGCCTATGGTGGCTTTCGGCCCAGCAGGGGCGGCGAGCAGCAGGTCTTTCAGGTTATCCGCGAAGACTTTAATGGCACTTTCTTCGGCTTGCTCGCGCAGTTGGCCGACCAGCTCGGTTTCAAGACTGGTCAGCAGCTTGATACGCCAGGTCCACTTCACCACCTCGGCGAGCCAGCGGTCGGCGGCGCGGCCTTCGTTTTTAATGCCGGAGTGTTCGGCAATAATGGCTTCGCAAGGGCTGGCGCTGAGCTTGTCGTTAGGGTCGCCGGTGACCAGCGCGAATGACAATACGCCTTCATTACGCCCACGGAGAATTGCCAGTGCGCGGTGGCCAGGCACCGACTTCAGCGGTTCGTCATGTTCGAAGTAGTCGGCAAATTTTTCGCCTTCACGTTCTTTGCCCGGCACAACCCGCACTGAGAGAGTCGCTTCCTGTTTCAGGAAACGACGCAGTGCAGCGAGCAGGTCAGCGTTCTCGGCAAAGCGCTCCATCAGAATGTATTTAGCGCCATCTAAGGCAGCTTTGGTATCACCGATGCTGTGTTCTGCGTTCAGGTACTTTTCAGCTTCTTGTTCGGGCGTCAGGTTCGGGTCGTTGAACAGGGCGTCGGCCAGTGGTTCAAGACCGGCTTCGATCGCCATCTGACCTTTGGTGCGGCGCTTTTTCTTGTAAGGGAGGTACAAGTCTTCGATGCGGGTTTTGGTATCCGCGGTCAGTAGCGCTTGCTTCAGTTCGTCGGTGAGTTTGCCTTGCTCTTCGATACTTTTAATGACGGAAGCCCGGCGATCTTCCATATCGCGTAGATAGGTCAGGCGTTCTTCAAGGTTACGTAGCTGGCTGTCATCGAGTGCACCGGTCACTTCTTTCCGGTAGCGAGCGATAAAGGGCACGGTGGCACCTTCATCAAGGAGGCCGATGGTGGCATCGACCTGTTGTGGACGGATATTGAGTTCAGTAGCGAGACGTTGGGTAATCGAAGGCAGGGTCATAACTCACAAGTACATTATTCACGATGACGTGAGTATACCTATGCTATGACCCTGTGAATATTACTCAGCGTGGTTCCCAGTGCTCAGCGATAAAGGCTTCTGCTTCTTCTCGCTGAGCGGCACAGATGTCCATTGCCAATATCTGCTCTGCGGCATAGGAATGATCGGCGGATATATCGCCAGTGGCGAAGAACTCGTTACTGACCGCTGAAGCGTGAACCTTAACCAGTTCATAAGCGCACTCTGTATCGCCGGTTTTATAAACGGTGATACGAGTGTCTTTTTGCTCGACTTCAGTGTGGATCTGGTCGTGCAGGAAGGCCTCAAGGACAAACAGCTTGTCCCATGCCCGGGGGATACTGCCCATTTCATGCACATGCATCATAAATTCAATGTGGCCTGCGAGGATTTCCGCATCCTGTTCTGTATCCGCTTCAATATCCCAGTAGACCTGATCTCCGTTTATATGAAGTTCGACCGGGTAGCTTTCGATATCACCATGATGACTGTAATGGTCATGGTTCTCGCGCAGGTATTTTATGTTCGCCCCGCCCTCTGATGAGTTGTGATTATCTGTATTTTCAGAGCCGGGACCGGCCGGCTCTTTATCAACGAGAGAGTTCTTTTCCTTAACCTTGGCGCTATTACTTCCTTGAGCTTGGCCTTTGTCTGAAGAGGCTTCACCGCCACAGCTGATCAGGCTTAATGTCGCGAGAGTGACCAGAATAGTTCTTGTTTTCATAATATAACCTCATGCGTTGTTAGTTATATTTTATGGCATGATAGCTATCGATGGATGTGGTGGATTGTCGCAGGAGTGGGGTCAGCGGCATGGACACAAAAAAGGGCGCCGTAGCGCCCTTTTTTATGATCGTAAACAGGTTCAGCTTACAGCTGAGGGCCTGCGTTTACGATAGCGTCAGATACGTCGTACTTCTTGAAGTTCTCAACGAACTGAGCCGCCAGGTTCTTCGCAGCACCTTCCCAGTCTGAGCTGTTAGCCCAGGCTTTGGTTGGGTTAAGCAGAGTTGCATCAACACCTTCCAGAGAGGTTGGAACCTGCAGGCCGAAGATTGGCAGTTCTTCAGTGTCTGCATCACGCAGAGCACCAGACTGAATTGCAGCGATGACAGCACGGGTCGTCGGGATGCTGAAACGCTCACCGCCGCCACCGTTAGGACCGCCAGTCCAGCCAGTGTTAACCAGGTATACCTGAGAACCGAATTCAGTCACACGCTTCATCAGCAGTTCAGCGTAAACGCCTGCTGGACGTGGGAAGAACGGAGCACCGAAGCAGGTAGAGAAGGTAGACTTCAGGCCTTTAGAACCACCCATTTCAGTAGAACCTACCAGAGCGGTGTAACCAGACAGGAAGTGGTAAGCCGCCTGTTCTTTGCTCAGGATAGACACTGGAGGCAGAACGCCAGTCATGTCACAGGTCAGGAAGATCACAGCTTTTGGTTCGCCAGCCATGTTCTCTTCAACGCGCTTCTCAACGTGAGTCAGCGGGTAAGCACAACGACCGTTTTCAGTCAGCTCAGTGTTGCTGTAGTCAGCAACGCGAGTGTTTTCGTCGATGGTGACGTTCTCAACGATCGCACCGAACTTGATCGCGTCCCAGATGATAGGTTCGTTCTTCTGAGACAGATCGATTGTTTTTGCGTAGCAGCCGCCTTCGATGTTGAAGACAGTACCTTTGCCCCAACCGTGCTCGTCATCACCGATCAGGTAACGCTCAGGGTCAGCAGACAGGGTGGTTTTACCGGTACCAGACAGACCGAAGAACAGGCAGGTATCGCCATCTTCGCCAACGTTGGCAGAGCAGTGCATTGGCAGTACGTCTTTTTCTGGCAGCAGGAAGTTCTGTACACCGAACATTGCTTTCTTCATTTCGCCTGCGTAACGCATGCCAGCCAGCAATACTTTGCGCTGTGCGAAGTTAACGATCACTGCGCCGTCAGAGTTAGTGCCGTCACGCTCTGGAACACATTCGAAACCAGCAACGTTCAGGATCTGCCATTCTTCTTTGTCAGAAGGGTTGTAGCTTTCTGGCAGGATGAACAGGTTACGGCCAAACAGATTCTGCCATGCAGTCTGAGTGGTCATTTTTACTGGCAGGTAGTGCTGTGGATCAGAACCCACGTGTACCTGAGATACGAAGCTGTCGTGCTGGGCCAGATATTCTTCTACACGCTCCCACAGGGCATCAAATTTGTCTGCGTCGAACGGGCGGTTGATGTTGCCCCACTCAATCGCGTCTTTGCTGCTTGGCTCTTCTACGATGAACTTATCCATCGGAGAGCGACCTGTGCGCTTACCGGTTTTGATAACCAGAGCGCCGTTATCCTGCAGTTCACCTTCGCCGCGGGCGATGGCTTGTTCTACCAGGAGAGGAGTAGATAAATCGGTGTAAACAGTCATATCGATGCCCCGCAGGGTCCTCGTAAATTCAGTACGGCTTGTGGCCATACTTTGTATCTCAATAATCCGCCCTGAAGGGTGCCCGGGCGAGCCCAAAAGTTTAAGGCGCGCAATTATGCCAGAAAATTCATTGCGCGCTAAGCCCCGCTGGTCGCTTTTTGACCGATAATTATTCGCAGCAGAGCTAAGTTATTGTTTTATCAGGTTTTACTGGAGATTCTGCTCTGGGAAGAGTTCGTTAACCTGCTCTTTGTCGAAACTGTAGGCCTGCTTACAGAAATCGCAGTTGATGCTGATTTTTCCTTGTTCTTCAATGATTTGCATCAGTTCGTCTTTTCCGAGCTGGTGCAGAGCATTGCCGATTCTGTCCTTTGAGCAGGTGCAGAAAAAGCTCAGATCGCTCGCAGGATAAGTACGTACCTCTTCCTCATGGTAAAGGCGGTGAAGCAGGACATCGTTGTTAAGATTAATCAGCTCTTCTTCTTTGATTGTGCTGGCCAGATGAGTGAGACGATCCCACGCATCCGGATCATCGCTCTGCTCTGATGGCATCTGCTGTAGCATGAAACCGGCAGCATTCTGACCATCGCAGGCCAGCCAGAAGCGTGAACCCAGCTGTTCTGACTGTTCAAAGTAATCTTCCAGCGCGCCAGCGACATTACCGCCTTTGATCAGAGTGATGCCCTGATAGCGTTGGCCGACTTCAGGCTCGACAGTGATGATCATCTGGCCGTCGTCGAAGCTCAGTTCGCTTTCTTCGGTACCTTCTTCATAACGGGCGATGGCTCGCAGCTGACCTTTGTCGCTGGTTTCTGCTTGCAGCAGGCTGATGTTGCCCGGCAGACGAATCTGTAAGGTCAGGCGCCCTGTAAATTTGAGGTTAGCACTCAGCAAGGCTGTAGCGGCCATCAGCTCACCGACGGCTTTAGCTATCCGCGTGGGATACTGATGACGCTTCAGTACTTCGCGGTAGCTCGCATTTACGTGAGCCAGCTCGCCGCGGATATTGGTGTTGTCGAAGCTGAAGCGTTGCAGGCTGTCAGCGCTGTTTGGAGTGTCAGACATTCTTCAGTAGTCCTGATTGTGCTCAAAGCGGCGCATGTCGCGACGCTCTTTCTTGTTTGGTTTATGGTCGGGTGCTGCTTGTGAGGCTTTGACGACCTTGCGGTACTCCGCTTTATCCATACGCGCTTTAATGCTCTCGGGAGTTTCCTCATAGAGCAGGCGTGCTTCTGGGGCGCCGCGGCGTTGCTCAGAGAGCGCTTTAATGACGACGATTTTCTCGTCGAAGCCCTGCCGGATCGTCAGTTTGGCGCCCACGTCGACGGTTTTACTAACTTTGCAGCGCTGACCCTCGTAATGCACCTTACCGCCTTCAATCGCGCCTTTCGCCAGCGCACGGGTTTTGAAAAAGCGCGCGGCCCAGAGCCATTTATCAAGTCGGATTTTATTTGTCTGTTCGCTCATGCGTCCTCGAAGTTCGCGTTGGTAGGGCTGTCGATGACCTTGTGTGCCATGGATGGCACACGAGAGCCTCCATGGATGGATTCACGGCGAGTCAGAGACGGCCCTGGCAATGCAGAATTCGGTTTAAAATTTGAATTCGTCGAAGTGGTGAATACCCGGAAAGCGACTGTCGGTATTTGGCGCTTTCTGGCTGTCTGGATGAAAGATCGTCAGCAGCCAGCGGATACCCCATTTCTCTGCCGATTCTAACACAGCCTGGCTGTCGTCAATCAGTAGGGAGCGCTCTTTATCAAAGGGTTCTTCGCGTTGCAGATGGTCCCAGAACGCCTGACTTTCTTTCGGTTCTTTATAATCATGGGAGCTGATGACGTGGTCGACGAGTTTATCGAGCCCGGTGCGTTCCATTTTCAGGTCCACACTGTCGCGGTGGGCATTAGTAACGATCACGGTGCGTTTGCCAAGCTTCTTCATGGTATCGAGGAAGTCTTCCACATGCGGGCGAAAACCAATTTTGTCCTGCACATCGCGCTTAAGCTCAGCGATGGGCAGGCCCGTAAGGTCACTCCAGTGATCCAGACAATACCAGTTAAGCGTGCCACGCAGGCCGACAAAACTTTTGTTCAGCTCTGCGAGCGCTTCTTCTTCTGAGAGGCCGTGATGCTCGGCGTATTTACTCGGCACGTGCTCCAGCCAGAAGTAATTGTCGAAATGCAGATCGAGCAGGGTGCCGTCCATATCTAACAGAACCGTGTCTATCTCTTGCCAGTCTGGCATCGTCATGCGCTAATACCTTACGAAAAGTGTTCACCGACTATTTAAACAGGGCTGTCATGCATAAAAAACCCGAAATCCTGAATCGCCACATGGTCGCAGAAAGTCGCCTGTTCCGGGTGGAATCCATTGACCTCAGGTTCAGTAACGGCGTTGAGCGAACTTACGAACGACTGGTGCCCGGTGGCAGCGGCGCCGTCATGATGGTCGCTCTGCTGGATGATGAAACGATTGCCCTGATACGTGAATATGGGGGCGGTGTTGAAGATTACACCCTTACCCTGCCAAAAGGTGCGGTGGACCTGGGCGAATCGATGCGTGATGCCTGCAACCGCGAACTGCAGGAAGAAATCGGCTTTGCTGCGCGCGAGTTCGTTTATCTGAAGAAAATGAGCCTGTCGCCAAGCTACATGCGAGGGGGCATCGATGTGGTGCTTGCCCGTGACTTGTATCCGTCAAAGCTGGAAGGCGATGAGCCAGAGCCACTGGAGCTGGTTGAGTGGAAGCTCAAGGATCTGACCGAGCTTTACGGCCGCGATGACTTTAACGAAGGTCGTGCAATCGGTGCCTTAGCGGTTGCTGTTGAATATCTGAATGGCCGCTTTGAGGGCACGCCGCTCTAGCGGAATCTGGGTGTAACTTCTGATGTCGAGCAGCGAAGACGAGAAGCTCCGTCTTGAGCATGAAGCGGCCAAGCTGTTTATGCGGGCGTACGAGAAAGAAACCGGCCATAAAATACGGCATTTGTGGCACAACCTTCCGACCAAGCCCGATGTGTCCTGTCTGCTTGAAGGAGATAAGCTCGACATTGAAGTTGCTCATTTATACGGCAGCGAGGCCGAGGCCATGAAAATTCTGGGTCGGTCGCTGAGTGCTGAGACACAGTCGGCTTTGGCGGAACAGGAGCTGGAGCACAATACCGATCAACGCCTGGTCAGTGCACTGAACCGGATACTGCGCCAGAAAGCGGAGAAAACCTATCAGAGCCAGCGTGCCTGGCTACTTATCCGCAACGCACACCCGCAATGGAATGCGCGCAAGATCATTCAATTCATCAATAAAATTCAGGTGCCCGCATCTCACCCGTTTGAGCAGATCTGGATACTTGGCGACATGCATGGCAAATCTGGCATCCTGCAACTGGCCTGAACAGACTATCCCGCGCGCCGCCTGTTAAGACTGTGGTACTGTGCAGCCGGTCATCTTTTATTAATTCTGGGGTTTTATGAGCGTCGAAGGCGCATTACTTACCAGCGGCTCTGTGGGGCGCCACCTGTATCACCAGACGTTGCCTATGGTGATAGGCATTCTGGCACTGATGTCGGTCGGGCTTCTGGATGCTTATTTTATTGGTAATTTAGGCAAGGACCCTCTGACGGCCGTTAGCTTTATCTTCCCGGTGGTGTTTGCTCTGTCCTCGCTTGGTGTCGGAGTGATCGCTGCCATTGCTTCTGTTGTTTCGCGGGCGTTAGGTTCAGGGCAGAAGCACAAGGCGCAGAGTCTGGTGGCTCTGGGGATTGTGGCGGCAGGTATTTTTGGCATTGTCATCACGGTGCTCCTGTTGCTCTTCAAACGCCCATTGTTTGAAGTGATGAATGCTTCTCCAGACCTGTTGCCATTAATCGACTCCTACATGACCCCCTTTGCGTTCGGCTTCCCAATGTTGTTGATTAATATGGGCGGTAATGGTGCTTTGCGTGCTCAGGGCATGGCGGGTAAGGCGTCTCTGATTCTGATGATGATGGCGCTGGTCAACCTGATACTCGATCCTATCCTGATCGCCGGTATTGGTAGCTTCGAAGGTTTCGGTATTAAAGGCGCGGCTTACGCCACGGTGGCGGGTTGGACGCTGGCGTCCATTCTGGCACTGGTGCTGATTGCGCGAAGCCCTGTCGGCCTGAACTTCTCTCGCCTGAAAGAGGCGCATCCGGGTGAGGATATTCGTGCTCTGTTGAGGGTGGGTGCCCCGGCGGCAGTATCTAATTCCGTAAACCCCGTCGGCCTGTCTATCATGACGGCATTACTGGCGAAGTACGGCGATGCCGCAGTCGCGGGGTTTGGCGCCGGTGGTCGCTTGCAGGCGCTTGCCGTCGTACCTTTGTTGGCGCTCTCGAGTTCGATTGGCGGAATCGTTGGTCAGAACTGGGGGGCAGGCTATGGCGACCGGGCTCGTCGGGCGTTGTGGATGGCCATTGGCTTTTGTGTGGTGTACAGCCTGACGGCGGGCGCTTTGCTGGTAACCTGGCGTGAGTCTCTGGCGACAGTGTTTACTGATAGCCAAGCAGTAATTGATGCTATTTCAACGTATCTGATGATCTCTGTCTGGGGGTATGCCGGCTTTGGTGCCCTGATCGTTGTGAATGGTGCGTTTAACGCAATTGATCGTGCTTACTGGGCGCTGGGGCAATCGGTCGTTCGTGTTGCTTTGATTATGGTACCTGTGGCGGTTGGCTTGAGTCTGGTGCTTGAGTCGCGTTCGATTTATGCCGCAGAGCTTATTGCTAACCTGGTCGGTGGCTTAGTGGCTATCATCCTTGGTCGTGCGTTACTGGATGATCGTTGGTTACGAAAATAGTATCTAACAATTGTTAGATACTCGGGCTTCGTCTTGAGTCAGCTCGCGAAATAGCCCGCTTTTCAAAGTACTATCAAGTTCAATATTACCGATACGAACTCGGTGTAATTTTAAAACCGGGTTCCGAAAGCGTCCGAACATACGCTTGATCTGATGGTACTTTCCTTCCATCAGGGTCACTCTGGCTGAGTACGCATCAATAATCTCTAACTGAGCTGGTTTGGTCGTAATGCCCTCATAGGGGAAGAACATACCGTCACGGAATGCCTTGATGTACTCATTATTCATCGGCTTTTCAACCGTCACCTGATAAACCTTAGAAATATTTTTATCCGGTGCGGTCATTCTTTTCGACCACTCGCCATCGTTGGTCAGTAAGAGTAGCCCGGTTGAGCTGCGATCCAACCGACCGGCAATATGCAGATCATTAAGGGCGCAGTCGGAAACGCCGGAAGTACGGAGAAGATCTATGACGGTCGGGTGTGTTTTATCGCTCGTAGCACTGACGACACCGGCAGGTTTATGCAGTAAGAAATAGCGCCGTTGATTTTTCTGAAGCGTTTTTCCATCTAAAACGATATGAGAAAAATAATCGACCAGCAATCCAGTATCGCAAGCGACGTCGCCATCAACCTTGATACGGCGAGCGGCAACCAGCTTGCGGACGTCACCGCGCGGAATCTGCGATGCCGCACTGATAAAACGGTCGAGTCGCTGGCGGGCATTCGCCACGATCAGCGGTTTTTCCAGATATTGGCGACCGCCTTATCATTGCCTAGAAAGCCAACAATTAAACAAACCAGACCGATCAGCCCGAAAATAATCGCCGGGAATGCGCCGCCCGCCTGACCTGCCTGAACAGCAACCCAACCGCCGGCAGCCGACAGCACAAGAAATAAACTGCCTACGGCAATCAGAATGGTGCGGTGAGACGCTTTATAAACGTATTCATCTTCGCTGTTTTCAAAAATATTCAGGATCGGAGCAAAGAGTTTTCTTAGAGCGTTTTTCATAGTAAATACTTTTTTATTGTGGCTTTTTACATCACTAGCGGTAACAGAACCGCGTGCAAGGTTGCGGTCAGAGTCATCGCCATCGCGGAATAAGCCGCTTGCTGATTTCCCAGCTCAATCGCACGGCTGGTACCAATGGCATGAGCACAGACACCCAGCGTAAGTCCCATGGCTTTGGGGTCATCGAGTTTAACGGATTTAAGCAAAGGCGGTATCATCAACGCACCGAACACGCCGGTAATGATGACAAACGCAGATGCCAGTGCACCGACGCCACCCAGTTGCTCACTCACTGTAACGGCCACAGGCGTAGTCACCGACTTGGTCGACATCGTAACTGTGATCGGGTCATTGCCGATCCAGAAGTGCGCCATCGCCACCGCAACGGCCACCGTGGTGCCGCTGCCCAGGCTGATTGCCAGTGAAATGCGTAGCCACTCTTTCTTCATCACATGAATAAACTGATACAGAGGGACAGCCAGCATCACCACCACCGGCCCCAGCATCAGATGCAGATACTGCCCGCCCTCCATGTAGGTATCGAAACTGATGCCAGTGACCTCAAGCACCACGGAGACCAGAATGATGCCCGTCAGAATAGGCGGAAGAAACGCCGTATTACCTAACAGGCGATAGATATGCTGGCCCACAGTAAATGCCGCGATCGTCAGCATCGCCCAGAACAGCGGCATATGCAGAAGCTCATTCAGCATCAGACTTCCTCCGGAACCTCATAATGGCCGCACAGACAATCGCGCCGGGCACAATACTCACTGCCATAATCACCAGCAAGGCAACGCCGTTCTCTGCCAGCAGCTCCTTCTGAGTCACGATGCCCACGCTCACCGGGATGATAAACAGAGGTAACAGTGGCGACAGCGTCTTACTGATCTGCGACAGCGACTCAGGCGCACGCCCACGAATAATAAGAAACACCAGCAACAGCAGCATACCGATGATGGAGCCGGGGACGGGCGAATCCAGTTGGGACTGGAGCAGGGTGCCTGCGACCAGAAAGAGCAGAAGTATCAGAAGGCCAGTCATGGGCAGCCTGTGTGTCATGTATCTGCGGCTATTGTAGCGGCGCAGACCAGATAGCAGAAGGGAAGGCGGGAGATACTTAAGTCGCAAGGAGTGTGTGTTACAGAGGGTTCTTGTGGGAAGTGGTCCGGTTTTTATTGACCCGAAGGGAGAATCAGGCATTCTTTTCAGGGGCTCGGTTCATACAGCTGGCCAGTCCATGTAGGTGCTGGCGAAGAGAAAGGGATGCTCTCTCCTTACATGCTCATGCACTGTTTCTCTGTTGTTGCTAAGTTAATAATGAGTATTGTCAAAAAAGATTCGGGATGTTAGGAGATGAGTTTAAATTTAGCGTTTTTATTTTTGTTCGCTGGGTTAGTGTTTTATTTAAGCGTCTTCCTTTATCTTATTTTTTACAGAACTCATGTCCTTATTAATAAGATAAAACGCATATTTCCGGATTGGCATGGTTCAGAAGATGAGGGTTATGATTATTTTTATAGTCTTGGTGTGACTTGTCACTTTCAGGTAGCAAGAGATGGTGCAGATGTCTCATTGCTTAGCTTTGGCCATGGTATCGTAATTTTTAACTATTATTATTTGGCATATCGGGAACCAATTAATGACGATGCGGCATCGGCTTATGCCAATAAAAATAGCTTATTAGCCTCTAAGTTGAGAACCAGTGGGGTGGTTTTCAATCATATGGAGCTGGAAGGTTGGCAAGATAATTACAATTTAAAGGATATTTCAGAGTGTATCCTTCTAAATGGTGGGTATGTTACATACTTCATAAAACTAAGCCCTTTTTATGGCTCTGATGAACTAAATGAACTTTTTAGAAGAGTGCTATTGTAGCTGTGAGAGCCCTCTGGCAGAAGGGGTGGCCGGAGGTACTTAAGTCGAAAAAGGAATCATTGATGGATCGAAGTTGCCCACGGTGCAAGGCGGATGTGATTGGACTCGTTAAAAAATCCATGCGCGAGCGGGCTGTCTCGATTGGTGTGATAAGAGAGCTTCAACGAATTAATCGGTGCCCTGCATGTAAGGTTAAGCTGTATGCAACCCCTCACCCGATTGATCGGTACGTACAGTCATCCATGTACATACCGATTTTTATCTTTATTTCGGGTATATATACTGACTCTTCTTCGCTGAAGATAGTTAGCTATTTAGTCTTCGTGGCTATCGGTTTAGCCGTTGTTTTGATAATAAATTTATCCTCATATAAAAAGTGGCGCTACTTCCATCTATATGAATGATGCAGGAGCTACAGCCCCTGCACCGTCTCCAGTATTTTCGCGTATTCCTCATGCTTATCAGGAAACACCAGCATGGCTTGCAGGGTCTGAATTGTTGCTGCCATTTTTACCGTATTCATCGCGTTTTTGTGTTCACTTTCGGCGATTGCCTGCAGTGAGCTTATGAAGGCATCCATGACTTCGCGTACGGCATGGTTAAAACGGTCGGCTGAGCCCAAATTACATTCGAGTGCGAACTTCACGGCTTCTTCGATGGTTTTATTCAGGTTTTCTTTGATATTTTTCTGTGCTTCTTCTGATTGCGCTTTGAGTGCTTCGGCCTGTTGCTCTGTTACGTTTTCTATCGTAGCGCTCTGAGTGCTGTCGCTAGGGGTATTCTTATCCGTAGTCTTCTGCGCTTGTGGTGCTTCTTTAGCCGCGTTCCTGGCATCAACAGGCGATGTGGCTTTCGCTTCTGTAGAGTTGGTCTTTTCGAATTGAGCCGCAGTACTTGCTGTGTCGATGCTATATAGCGTCGATATGCCCTGGGTCAGTGCGGCTTGTGCCGTGACTGCAGCCTGCTGTTGAGCGGTAGTGGCATTATGCGCCGCGTTTGAAAGCGCCTGAGCGGTCGCTTGATACAAATTTCCCATGGCCATTGCAGGGGCGTCGGCCAGAACTTTTACATTGCTTTGGGTGATGGAATCAGTGATCTGGTCATTAACTGCGGTAGGGAAGGCCATGGGGTTAATCCTTTAAAAATGGTTAACCCCACAGTAAAGCGAACTCTGCTTCAGAGTAAAGTCAGGATGCGCCAGCTACACGGAAGAATATGCCCTGGTATCCAGAGTACGCTCCACTCAGGGAAAGGCGCCAATAACACCCGGGGAACTGCCGGTTTTTATTCGAGGGCCAAATTTCAGATGGCATCTTGGGACACTTGTCAGGAATGATATGACTGTTTAGGAATGGTCTCCCGCAAAGCATTCATTGCAATGCAGGAGGTTAGTGAGTACTTGCGAATTGTAAGCGTTACTTCACCGTTCAGGCGGTCGTTGCTTCTCGCTCAGCAGTTTCAGTTACTGTCTCAGACTCCATGGATGCGAGACTTCCCAGTTCCTGGTCGAATTCGCAAATAAAGCTTTCCATTTTGTCATCGGAAAATTCAGCCGAGGGGTATGACAGGTTCACATTAAAGACGCCATCAATATTGCAGAGCGTCATGAACATGCCAAACGTAGGAACGGTAGCGATAACATCTTTTACTTTCGCTGCTTCGCCGGCTTTGTTCAGAAAATCCAGACTACCAACCGTAGAGAAATGAATGGTCGGTACTGGGATCGTTCCTTTTCTTTTGCCTGCCAATATCCCCAGAGAGTAAAGCTTCTTACCGACGAGAGTGAATGCTTTATCAAGAAGCCAGGGGTAAGAGAGCTTTTTGTGCTTAAGCCTGTCGATCGCATTGGTGAGTTGGCTCTGCAGGTTTTCCATCATGCGCTGTGGGGATGCCATATCTTTGCGGTATGCCCTGAGTATGGAAGTAGTCACGTAATTACCGAACACAGGCGCGTCTTTTTCGAAGTAAGTGCGCAGATCGTATGAGAGACGGATGGATACAGTATCGCCGTGCTCTTCGCCATATCGGTCAAAGAAACTTCGGGCAAGCGCCGTCAGGAAGTAAATATTCAGGCTGTAGCCCATTGATTTGGCTTTCGGCTTCAGGTCGGTCAGTTCATTCTGGAGGTACCGGTGCTTCATAGAAACAGAGCCGATAAAGTCTGTTTTTGTCTCTGCCGGGCTGATGATTTTGTCCTGAGCCGTTTTTTTATTTTCGGCTGAGAGTAATTTCCAGGACTTAAATACCTGGATCGGTGCGGTGATGTAGGGTTTCTGGAATACACCTGGCACCATTGAGGGGTCTTCAAGGGATTGCGCTACGGTTTCTTTGCCATTCAGGTGCGCCATCAATGACGAGACCATATTAATCCAGCCTACACCGTCACAGGTCATATGGTGAACTGATATCAGCAGGATGTTTTCTTCGGGCAGAAAGCGGATTTTAATCGGTAGAGCCTGCTGAAGAGTGAATGACTCGTTGAGAAACTCATTCTGGTAATCCTTGAAAGCCTGTGAATCAAAAGGAAGGTCTCTCTTTATCTTGAAGGCGTCATCGAATAAAGCGTTGATATGAATTTCATCAGAGATAACCTTCAGACGCTGCGAGAAAAGTGTCGGTTCTACAATTGTTCTGAGTTTCGGATAGAGATCCATTATGTGCCTGAAGGCGGATCGGATTTCCTCCTCAGAGTGCACCGTCGCAAGCCTCAGCGTAATCATCTGTGAGACGGAGGGTGCAAGGTCCTCGACGACCAGATAGAGAAATTCAGATTTGTTCAGCTTGAGGTATTTGCTGTCGGTTTGCATGATCAAACTCCTTTTGGTGACGTGCACCCCTGATCGTCTTGCCAGGCACTGCATGCGCTTTGGAATCGGTGAGAGATTTTTTCTTTAACAATACTGCGGTTTAAAGAGGCTTGCTACCGGAACGAATGGCTTGTGCTGCGGATGTCTGTCGATTGGCGTGAATAGGCCATCTAAGTAAAGCGAGACGGGTGCTGCGTGGAGTTACTACTGAAAATCACCTACTCAGAGAGAGTAAGTGGTGCGGAAGGAGAGACTCGAACTCTCACACCTTACGGCACCAGAACCTAAATCTGGCGTGTCTACCAATTTCACCACTTCCGCAAAGAAGAGGTGGCGATTCTACTGATTATTGCGGTTATTGCAAGCCTATCTTGGCGCGTTCTGGTGTCTGCGGTATCGTACGGGCATCTGACAACAGGAAGTTCTCTATGAACCCAAGCGATACCCGCCTGAACACCAATATTCTGCTCGTAGCTGCTGCCTTTGTGATTGTGATCGCGGGTGTTAAAAGCGCTGCGAGTATTCTTATCCCGTTTTTGTTGTCGATCTTCATTGCGATTCTGAGTGCTCCCGTGATGCGCTGGCTGACGCGCCATCGCGTACCCGAAATCGTCGCTGTGATTCTGATTCTTGTGGGATTTCTGCTGTTCGGGACGATTCTGGCCACCTTCGTTGGTCGAACGATTAATGCGTTCTACCAGGACATGCCTCTGTACGAGAGTAAGTTACAGGCGCTGGTCGATCAGTCGGTTGCCTGGTTGCAGGCCAACGGAGTGGACGTCTCTGATAACGTACTGCGAGAGTACGTGAATCCGGGTGCTGTTATGAACATGGTCGCCAATGTTTTCAATGGTTTGGGCGGCGTTTTAGCGAATACTTTTCTGATCCTGTTCACCGTGATCTTTATCCTGCTTGAGGCGGCGGGCTTCCCGGCAAAACTGAGAAAAGCCCTGGGTGACAAGACTCAGGCGGTTCAGCACTTTGCTCGCTTCTCTCAGTTGGTTCAGAAGTACCTGGTGATCAAGACTCTTGTGAGCTTAATGACGGGGGCCAGTATTGGTATCGCGCTCTGGATAATTGGTGTTGATTACGCTGCGATGTGGGCGCTGGTCGCATTTCTCCTGAACTACATCCCGAATATCGGCTCTATTATTGCGGCGGTGCCAGCTGTGCTGGTCGCACTTATTCAACTGAGTGTTGGGGAAGCGGCCCTGACGGCGCTTGTGTACGTTATTGCCAATACCTTCTTTGGCAATATCGTTGAGCCGAAAATGATGGGGCGGACGTTAGGTCTCTCGACTCTGGTAGTGTTCCTGTCGTTGGTGTTCTGGGGATGGGTGCTGGGCCCGGTAGGTATGCTGTTGTCTATTCCGCTCACCATGGTTGTGAAGATCGCGTTTGAGGTTAACGAGCGCACCCGCTGGGTCGCGACTTTACTCGACCAGTGACCCGCGGGTCAGAGGAAACGTTGGTCAGTGTAAATCGGTAAGCGTAAATAAGGGTAAAACCGTGTGGGCGCAGTTACAGCGCGGGGTTACTCTGAATGTAAAGATTAAGGGTAAGCTATGAAATCTGTACTGTTGATTGATGATGACGTTGAACTCGGCGAACTGCTCAAAGAGTACCTGTCCATGGAAGGGTTTGAACTGACTGCAGTGCACGATGGCGAATCCGGCTTACAGCAGGCGCTGTCGGGTGATTACAGCCTGGTGCTGCTCGACGTAATGTTGCCCAAGAAAAATGGTTTTGAAGTTCTGCGTGAGCTGCGCCAGAAGTCTTCTATTCCGGTCATTATGCTGACTGCCCGTGGCGAAAGCGTTGATCGTGTTCTGGGGCTCGAACACGGTGCTGATGACTATATCCCTAAGCCTTACCACCACCACGAGCTGATGGCGCGGATCAAAGCGTTGTTTCGTCGTATTGAAATGTCAGCGGAAGAGCCTGAATCGACCTCAAATGAGCTCAAGGTTGGCGAGCTTGAGCTGAATCCAGCGACCCGCACTGCCACGCGCAGTGGCGAAGAACTGCCCCTGACGGGTGCAGAATTTGGTGTACTGCAGTGCCTGATGGAAAACGTCGGGGACCTCGTGGATAAAGACAGTCTGTCGATGGCGGCACTGGGCCGCCAGCTGATGGCCTACGACCGCTCGATTGATATGCACGTCAGTAACCTGCGTAAAAAGCTCGGTAAGCGTGACGACGATTCGGACTGGATCAAGACCGTGCGTAGCCGTGGCTACATGCTGGTGCGGGTGTAAGGTCTGTTTTGCTGACTAGCTTTATTACTCTCTGGGTAGTGGTGAGCCGCTGATGGTGCGCTGGTACCGCTCTCTCTTCTTACGCATCTTCCTCTGGTTCTGGTTGATGGTATTTTTCTCCATGACGGTGGCGATTGGTGTCATCGTCTGGTTGGAGGATGACTACTACCGCGAAGCCAACACGCAGGAAATCCGCTTGTTGCGCACCATTGTAGAAACTCAGCGTCCGATTCTTGCTGAAGAGCGTCGCTTCTGGCGCCGTTTGCGGCCGGGCTGGAACCTGGTCATCACCCCCCTCGATAACATCAGTCAGCTTCCACACGATATCGAAGAGTTCGCCGACGAAGCGGCAGAGCGTTCTCAGATCCTCTGGGGGCAGGACGACGGCTGGCAGATGATCGGCCCGGTGAGTCGCGGTAATTACCTCTATGTTGCCGTTGCGCGCAGTGGTTGGCAGGGCGTGCTCGAAGATGAAAACCGCTGGCTGATCCCCGTGACAGTGGTCCTGGTAGTGACGCTTATGTGTTCGCTACTGGCCTGGTCCATGACACGCCCGGTTCGACGCCTGCAGGGCGCAGTGAAACGTCTGGCGAAAGGTGACTTTGATATGTCTGCCCTCAGCAAGACCTATCGCCGCCACGACGAAATCGGTGCCCTGACGCAGGAAGTGATCGATATGGCAGATGCGCTGCAGCGACTGTTGCAGAGCCATCAGCAACTGCTCCGCGATGTATCGCACGAACTCCGTTCGCCACTGACCCGCCTTCAGATTGCTTTAGCGATTGCCCGTAAAAAAGACGAGGGCAGTAAGTTGATCGCAGAGCATGATCGTATTGAACGAGCTGTCGGTCAGGTGGATAACCTTATCGGACAGATGCTCGATCTGGCGCGCCTGCAACAACAGGATCAGGCAGAGCTGCTGCGCGAAGAAGATATAGTACAAGAGCGCCTGCAGGAGTGGCTTGATGACGCTGAAATCGAGAGTAACGACCATAAGCTGAGCATTCGCTGTGAGATCGATTCCAAACCTATTAAGGCCAACTGGGACTGGCTTCTGGTTGAGCGGGCCTTCGATAATATTCTGCGCAACGCCATCCGTTTCTCGCCCGAGGGCGGAGAGCTTGTAATTAGCTGTCACGAGCGAAGCGGAGTCGTGGCTTTGTCCGTGCGTGATTCAGGCCCCGGTGTTCCGGAAGAAGAGTTGTCACGTATTTTTGATGCGTTTGCGCAGGTGGACTCTGCCCGTGATCACGCCTCTGGTGGCTATGGTATCGGCCTTGCCCTGGTGAGTCGTATCACCGAGCTACACAATGGCAAAGTAGTCGCCGAAAACCAGTCGCCGGGCCTGCGGGTGACGCTTTCCATGCCGGTATCTGATAAAAAATCGACCTGACATCATGAAATGTTCATAAATCATCCAGATTCCCCCTTTTCTTCTGGAGTTTCCCTGTTGTTTTTGGTATTAAATACGGCCCTTTTGCCCCAGCACCTCCGGAAGAAGCGGTGTAAGAGGCGAAATTACACAAACAGCGACGAAACTGGACACCGACTATGTCAGAAGATTTCAAACAAGCGGCATTGGATTATCACGAGTTTCCAAAGCCGGGTAAGATCAGCGTTGAGCTGACCACGCCAGCACAAACCTCACGCGACCTGTCATTGGCATACAGCCCGGGTGTGGCTGAGCCTGTGAAAGAAATCGCTGCTGATCCTGAAAACGCTTACCGCTACACCGCCAAAGGCAACCTGGTTGCAGTAATCACTGACGGTTCTGCCATTCTTGGTCTGGGTAACCTCGGCCCGTTGGCGTCTAAGCCAGTTATGGAAGGTAAGAGCCTGCTGTTCAAGCGTTTCGCTGGTGTAGATTCAATCGACATTGAAGTTGAATCTGAAAGCCCACAGGCCTTCATCGATACAGTTCGTCGTATTGCTAATACTTTCTGTGGTATCAACCTCGAAGACATCAAAGCGCCTGAGTGCTTTGAAATCGAACGTACTCTGATCGAACAGTGTGAAATTCCTGTATTCCACGATGACCAGCACGGTACTGCAATCGTAACGGTTGCCGGTGTACTGAACGCTCTGGAAATCGTTGGTAAAGACATCGCTGACGTTAAAATGACTGTATTGGGTGCAGGCGCGGCAGCAATCTCTTGCTCCAAGCTGCTGATCCTGGCGGGCATGAAGCCAGAAAACATCTTTATGTGTGACCGTAAAGGCGTGATTCACTCTGGCCGTGACGACCTGAACCAGTATAAAGCTGGCTTCGCTATAGACACTGATAAGCGCACCGTTGACGACGCTCTGAACGGTTCTGACATCTTCCTTGGTCTGTCTGGTCCTAACATGGTGACTGGTGAGCAGATCAAGACGATGGCGGCTAACCCAATCATCTTCGCTTGCGCGAACCCAGTACCAGAAATCATGCCTGAAGAAGTGGCAGCAGCACGTGACGACGCCATCATGGCGACGGGTCGTTCTGACTTCCCGAACCAGGTAAACAACGTACTTGGCTTCCCATTCATCTTCCGTGGTGCTCTGGACGTACGTGCCCGCCGCATCAACGAAGAAATGAAGCTGGCTGCTGCTAAAGCGCTGGCGGGTCTGGCGAAAGAGCCAGTGACTCAGGAAGTTCTGGATGCATACGGTCTGGATTCTCTGGAATTCGGCCCTGAGTACATCATCCCTAAAGCGGTTGATAGCCGTCTGCTGGGTGTTGTATCGACTGCAGTTGCACAGGCTGCCATCGATACTGGTGCGGCTGATGGCCCACTGCCAGCAAACTACCCACTGAAGTCTATTTCAGACATCTGATTAGTCAGATTCAGTGAGTAACGAAAAGGCCGCTATTTGCGGCCTTTTTTGTATCTCAATGATTTGCTTTATTGCGTCACAGATAGATCGGCAGGCACGATATATAAGCGGTTACCATCGATGGTGTTGGTATCGAGCATTTTCTGCTCCAGCTCTCCGCCGGTTGACCAGGTAGCGAAATCATCGTCGTTAAGCACGCCGAGGTATTCGTCATTAATAATCCACAGTCCTTCCATTTTATCGTGCGGATAATCGACCTCGGCGACCATATCTACCACCAGAGTTTTTTCAACTGGCACGATGTTGTGTTCAGCCAGAGTTGACCAGTCACCGTCTTCCAGAACCTGTTGCTCCAGGGTATTACCATTAATTAGCAGGCCAAGATCAGGGTCTTGTGACAGGGTCGGAACAGCGATCGCTTCTGCTGCAGCCACAACGCTTGGTGCCACCGATTCGAGATCTGTACCTGTGCTCAGGTCGATACGATACACACGTTTCATGGCATCTGGTTTAGCGGCTTCTGCGCCGTTAGGCCCGCCGTAAAGAAAGCTGCCGTCGCGCTCAATCAGAATAAACTCGTTGGCACTCAGCGCCGTGATTTCGGAGTTGGAGTTCTGAGTCTTTTCCTGTTTATAGAGGTATTGATGAACATCTCCGGTCTCGGTATCTACAGTGACGATACGAGAAATATCGAGATTTTTTACTGAGCTGTTCGGTAGGTACATGGTGGATTGCATAATTCCGATCAGGGTCTTTTCATCGGGTGTGATCGCAAGACCTTCCATACCACGGTTAGCGCGACGATAGCCGAACTCAGCAGGCAGGGTGTGGGTGTTACGTTCGTCTTCGGCGAAGGCGTTAATGCGGCCGATCTCTACACCGTTGGCATCGAAGTGCACCATGTGTGGGCCGTATTCGTCAGACACCCAGAAGCTGCCATCACTCAGAACCACAAGACCCTCAGGATCGAGGCCGTAGTCGTCGAGTTTGAGTGGGTTGGTTGCTTCATCGTAGGGTAAGGTCGGGTCAACGACGACCGGAGAGCCGTCAGCGTTGTATGGCGTTTCTCCGGTGCCGCCAAGGTCTGAAGTGTTTGGCAGTCCGGTGATCAGAGAGCCGTCAGGGCGCTTCATCAGAGTGGTTTTAATCAGGCTTATTTCGCCGTTTTCACTGATTTCAAAAAGGCCGATACGTGGTGTGTAATCTGGCGACGGGAATTTCTTACCTTTGCCGTATTCACCGGTAAAGGTTGCATTTGGCCCGCGGTCAGTGAGGGCGTAAAAACGATTATCGCTTTGCGGATCTTTGAACATCGCCGAGCCGAAGCCACCATTGCGTACTTCAAATGGCAAAGATGTTTTGTTGTCGATCAGATCGGAGCGCAATACGCTGTAAGGCAGGTAGACGCCTTCTGCCGCCAGCGATTCATAGAACTCAAGAGTTTCTTCTGGTGCTGTAGGTGCGTCTGACGTATCGGTCACGTCATCGACCACATCGCTGCTGTTGTCGTTGTTACTGCTATTGTCGTCACCGCCGCAACCGGTCAATGCGAATGACAGAATGAGGGTCGTGAGTAATGATTTTTTGAATTCCATAGTACTTCCGTTGTTTCAGTCAAATTAAGAAACGCGGAGTCTAGGGCGTTAGGGTGACAGTTCGGTGACGCTGGTATGTGCATGTATTGAGTCTGATTATGTTTCTTGTAGCCACAAAAAAGCCCGGCAGATTTCTCGGCCGGGCTTTTTAATCAAACGCTTCGCGAGTTAGCCTTTTTTAGGCTTAGCGCGCTTACGTTCGTTTTCGGTCAGCAGTTTCTTACGCAGACGGATGCTGGTAGGAGTAACTTCCACCAGTTCGTCGTCTTCGATGAATTCCAGTGCCTGCTCCAGAGTGTGTTTCACTGGCGGGGTCAGGTTGATGGCTTCATCGGTGCCGGATGCACGGACGTTAGTCAGCTGCTTGGCTTTGGTTGGGTTAACCACCAGGTCATTATCACGGCTGTGCAGACCCACAATCATGCCTTCGTACACTTCAGTCGCTGGTGATACGAACAGACGACCACGCTCCTGCAGAGTAAAGAGTGCATAACCCAGGACTTTACCCGGAACCATAGAAACCAGTACACCGTTGTGGCGGGTAGACCCCAGACCTGTCTGAACCGGACCATAGTGGTCGAAGACGTTGGTCAGGATGCCTGAACCAGAGGTCATGGTCAGGAACTGGTTACGGAAACCAATCAGGCCACGTGCTGGCATGATGAACTCAAGACGAGTACGGCCTTTGCCATCCGGAACCATGTTGGTCATTTCAGCGCGGCGGTTGCCCATCTCTTCCATGATGGAACCCTGGTGCTCGTCTTCGATGTCGATAACAACCTGCTCGTATGGCTCCTGCAGTTCACCGTCGACTTCTTTCTGAACAACTTCCGGCTTACCGATCGCCATTTCGAAGCCTTCGCGACGCATGGTTTCGATCAGTACAGAGAGGTGCAGCTCACCACGACCAGAAACTTTAAACTTCTCCGGGCTGTCGCCTTCTTCAACACGAAGAGCAACGTTGTGGATCAATTCCTGTTCCAGACGGTCTTTGATATTACGGGAGGTAACGTATTTACCTTCTTTACCAGCGAACGGTGAATCGTTCACCTGGAAAGTCATGCTTACCGTTGGCTCGTCCACCGTCAGTGCAGGCATAGCTTCTACATTGCCAACAGCACACAGAGTGTCAGAAATGTTCAGGCCGTCGATACCAGAGATACAGACGATGTCACCTGCATTGGCTTCTTCAACGTCGACACGGTTCAGGCCGTGAAAACCTTTTACCTGCTGAATGCGGCCCTTGCGGGTGTTGCCTTCAGCTGTAATCAGTTGAACGTCTGTACCAGGCTTCAGCTTGCCGCGCTTAATACGGCCAACACCGATGACGCCAACAAAACTGTCGTAGTCGAGTGCAGAAACCTGCATCTGGAACGGGCCGTCCAGTTCAACGTTAGGTGCTTCAACGTGATCAACGATCATCTGGAACAGTGGCGTCATATCGTCAGCCATGTTGTCAGGATCATCACCCGCGATGCCGTTCAGGGCGGATGCGTAAATCACCGGGAAGTCGAGCTGTTCTTCGGTCGCGCCGAGGCGGTCGAACAGGTCGAAGATTTCATCCATAACCCAGTCAGGACGTGCGCCCGGACGGTCGATCTTGTTGATTACAACAATCGGACGCAGGCCGCGCTCGAATGCTTTCTGCGTTACGAAGCGGGTCTGAGGCATAGGGCCATCAACCGCGTCTACCAGCAGACATACTGAGTCGACCATCGACATTACGCGCTCAACTTCGCCACCGAAGTCAGCGTGTCCAGGGGTGTCGACGATGTTAATACGGTAGTCGTTCCATTTAATGGCGGTGTTTTTCGCCAGAATGGTAATACCGCGTTCTTTCTCCTGATCGTTGGAGTCCATCACGCGCTCGCCGCCCTGGTTGCGGTCCAGAGTACCGGACTGCTCTAGCAGCTTGTCGACCAGAGTGGTTTTGCCGTGGTCAACGTGAGCGATGATGGCGATGTTTCTGAGATTCTCAATCACAACAGTAGCCTTCAGAATGGTTAGCCCTGATGGCACTGCGCAGGCAGAGTCAGGAGCAGGTTAAAATTTGAGCGCGGAGTATACCTGAAAGACATTACAGCTGGGATATTTCTTTCATTCTGTGTCGCAGGAATACACAAGAGGTTTCGGTGCGCCAGAAGGCGGGATAAAAAAGGCATGGAATTGCACCAAAGAGCATATACGGCAGGGGGCCGGTGAACATATACTGTGCGGGCCTGAAATCGCACACCCGATGGATGGATATAATTGCATCAAAATAGTGCACATTGCCAGATGTGTGATTCATAGAGGTGCATTTGCAGTGTGCGACATTCCGGTTTAGCCCGTAAATAGCGGGTTTGCAGTGATGTCCAAAATGGCACACTACTTGCTCTAACAGTGAGCATGGAATCCGGGGCTTGCCCCGAACTTAATAGAACCAGCATCTGGAGAAAGACAATGTCAGAGAACACTCTGAACCTGATCAAAGAGAATGAAGTGACGTGGGTAGACCTGCGTTTCACTGACACCAAGGGTAAAGAACAGCACGTTACTATTCCGGCTTCTTACGTTGACGAAGAATTCTTCGAAACTGGCCAGATGTTCGATGGTTCTTCTATTTCTGGTTGGAAGGGTATTAACGAATCTGACATGATCCTGATGCCAGATGACGAAACCTGCTACATGGACCCGTTCACAGAAGACGCTACTCTGATCCTGCGTTGTGACATCATCGAGCCTTCAACTATGCAAGGTTACGAGCGTGATCCACGTTCTGTTGCTAAGCGTGCTGAAGCTTACCTGCAGTCTACTGGTCTGGGTGACACTGCTTTCTTCGGTCCAGAGCCAGAATTCTTCATCTTTGATGACGTAACCTGGGGCTCTGATATGCAGGGCAACTTCTACAAAATCAACTCTGACGAAGGCGCATGGGCCACTGCTTCTAAAGTAGAAGGCGGCAACCTGGGTCACCGTCCACGTGTTAAAGGCGGTTACTTTCCTGTACCACCTGTTGATAGCCTGCACGACATCCGTGCCGCTATGTGTAACACCCTGATGGCTACTGGCCAGGACGTAGAAGTTCACCACCACGAAGTGGCGAACGCGGGTCAGAACGAGATCGGTGTTAAGTTCAACACTCTGGTTAAGAAAGCGGACGAAGTTCAGACTCTGAAATACGTAATCCACAACGTTGCTGCTGCATACGGCAAAACGGCTACCTTCATGCCTAAGCCAATCGTTGGTGACAACGGTTCTGGTATGCACGTTCACCAGTCTTTCTGGAAAGATGGCGAAAACATGTTCGCTGGCGACGGCTATGCTGGCCTGTCTGAGACTGCTCTGTTCTACATCGGCGGTATCATCAAGCACGCTAAAGCACTGAACGCGTTCACCAACCCGTCTACTAACTCGTACAAGCGTCTGATCCCAGGCTTCGAAGCTCCAGTAATGCTGGCATATTCTGCCCGTAACCGTTCTGCTTCTATCCGTATCCCATACGTTGCAAGCCCTAAAGGCAAGCGTATTGAAGCCCGCTTCCCAGATCCAACTGCTAACCCATACCTGGCGTTCGCAGCTATGCTGATGGCTGGCCTTGACGGTGTTAAGAACAAGATCCACCCTGGCGATGCAGCTGACAAAGACCTGTACGATCTGCCAGCTGAAGAAGCTGCTAAGATTCCACAGGTTTGTGGTTCACTGCGTGAAGCGCTGGAAAGCCTCGAAGCTGATAAAGACTTCCTGACTGCTGGTGGCGTGTTCACCGAAGACATGATCGAAGCTTACATCGAGCTGAAGATGGAAGAAGTGTACCGTGTAGAACACACTACTCACCCAGTAGAGTTCGACATGTACTACTCTTGCTAATCTTCGGATTAGTCGAGTTGAAAAGGGTCGCTCTAGCGGCCCTTTTTTGTGTCTGCTTGAAACTGCTGCAATAGCGGGCTCGGTGTGTTCATGAACACAACTCTTAACCCGACCCAGTAGAGTTCGACATGGTCTACTCTTGCTAATCTGCGGATTAGTTGAGTTGAGAAAGGGTCGCTTTAGCGGCCCTTTTTTGTGTCTGTAATTCAACCAACCGCGACACACCCCCTCAAAACTGGATAATGGCGCACAGATACTCTTTCCCGGTGCGCTACCATGCAGATCAAGGTCAACTTTCTCGATAACCTCCGCCTCGAAGCCAAGTTCGATGACTTCAGCGTAATCGCTGATCAGCCGATTCGTTACAAGGGCGATGGCTCGGCGCCTGGGCCGTTTGATTATTTTCTGGCATCGTCGGCGCTCTGTGCGGCCTACTTCGTGAAGGTCTACTGCAACGCCCGAGATATCCCTACCGAAAATATCCGCCTTTCCCAGAACAACATCGTTGACCCGGAAAACCGTTATAACCAGATTTTTAAGATTGATGTTGAGCTGCCGGAAGATATCTCAGAAAAAGATCGCACCGGGATTATCCGCTCGATTGATCGCTGTACGGTGAAAAAGGTCGTTCAGACCGGGCCGGACTTCCAGATCAATGTGGTTGAGAACCTCGATGATGATGCGCAGGCGCTGCTTGATGTCCCTGAGATGGCGGGGGAAGGCACTCACATTACCGGTAAAGACCTCCCGTTGGAGCAGACTATTGCGAGAATGACGGGACTGCTGGCCGATCTTGGTATGCGCATCGAGGTCACATCATGGCGTAATATCGTGCCGAATGTGTGGTCGCTGAATATCCGTGATGCGGATTCTCAGATGTGCTTCACCAACGGTAAAGGCGCTACCAAAGATGCGGCGCTGGCATCCGCATTGGGCGAGTTTATGGAGCGCCTGAACTGTAATTTCTTTTACAACGATCAGTACTTCGGTGAAGAGATTGCTAATGCAGAATTCGTCCATTATCCGAGTGAAAAATGGTTCCAGCCAGGCCCGGAAGATGAGTTGCCTGAAGGTATTCTCGATGAATACTGTCTTGAAATATATAACCCCGATGGTGAGCTTTGTGGCTCTCACTTAATCGATACAAATTCGGGCAACATTGAGCGGGGAGTGTGTTCACTGCCCTATGTTCGTCACTCTGATGGCGAGACGGTGTATTTTCCATCTAACCTCATCGAAAACCTGTTTCTCAGTAACGGTATGAGCGCGGGTAATACCATCGAAGAAGCAGAGGTGCAGTGCTTATCTGAGATCTTTGAACGCGCGGTGAAACGCGAAATTCTCGAGAACGAACTGGCACTGCCGGATTTGCCTGAAGAGGTTCTGAGCCGTTATCCGAATATCGTAGAAGGTATTGAAGGCCTTGAAGAGCAGGGCTTTCCTATTCTGGTAAAAGACGCCTCATTGGGTGGTCAGTTCCCGGTGATGTGCGTGACCCTGATGAATCCGAGAACGGGCGGTGTCTTCGCCTCGTTTGGTGCTCACCCGGATTTTGAGGTCGCGCTTGAACGTTGTGTGACTGAGCTGATGCAGGGCCGCAGCTTTGAAGGTATGAACGATGTACCTAAGCCAACATTCGAGTCTCTGGCGGTGACAGAACCGAATAATTTCGTTGAACATTTTATTGATTCAACGGGTGTCGTTTCCTGGCGTTTTTTCAGCAATAAGTCTGACTTTGATTTTGTAGATTGGGATTTCACCGCGGGCGGCACTCGTTCAACTAAAGAAGAAGCAGGTGCACTGTTTGATCTGCTTAAAGACCTTGGAAAAGAAGCCTATATGGCAACCTATACCGAGCTGGGCGTGCCCGCTGTCCGTATACTGGTGCCCGACTTTTCTGAGGTGTATCCGGTTGAAGACTTAATCTGGGACAACACCAATAAATCATTATTTTTCAGAGACGATATTCTGAACATCCATTCGCGCTCTGACGACGAACTTGAAGCCTTACTCGAGCGTCTCGAAGAAAGTGAACTGGATAATTACACCGATATTATTACCTTAATTGGCGTTGAATTTGATGAAAATACGGTGTGGGGCCAACTGACAATTCTGGAGTTAAAGCTTCTGTTATGCCTAGCACTTGGCCGCTTGGAAGAAGCGAAGGAATTCACCGAGATGTTCTTGCAGTTCAACGACAATACGGTTGAACGCGGACTCTTCTATCAGGCGATGGACGTCGCTCTTGAGGTGACACTCGCTGATGATATGGACATCAGTGAGTACGAGCACAACTTCCGTCGTATGTTTGGCGATGAGCGCATGAATGCAGTGTTGGGCTCTATCTCCGGTACCGTTCGCTTCTATGGCCTGACGCCAACTAATAATCGCCTCGAAGGTCTGGATAAGCACCTGCGCTTAGTCGAAAGCTACAAGAAACTGCACGCCGCGCGTAGGGCGGTACATACGAGCTGAGAACACGCGACTAGCGGGGTATGAAAACATCGTTTTAAACCCCGCAATCCCCCTCTATACTTGATCTCAAAGTAAACTACTTAACAGGATCATCAGGCCACTTATGAGCTGGAGCCGTGAATCAGTTGTCGCTGAGCTGAAAGAATTTGACTGGTCGCTACCTGATGCCCAGCCAGGACCTGAGCTGAGTGCCTACAGCGCACATTACCACCTTAATTTTGAAGACTCTGCAGAGGCCCTTTCTCATCAGGCGGGTTACCTCGACATTGCGGAATTTCAGATTGTTGTGCAACGCTGGATGTGCCCGGGTGCGCGCGGTACGGCGGTGATCATTCACGGTTATTACGATCATCTTGGGCTTTACGGCTCGCTGATTGATTACTGTCTGCGTCAGCAGTTAAATGTGATTGCCTTTGATCTTCCGGGGCACGGTCTGTCGAGCGGTGAGCAGGCGACGATTCGGGACTTTCAGGAATACGATGCGGTATTCAGCGGGCTGATGGATCAGGTCACCGAGAATATGGATGAAGGGCCAGCCTCTAATTTGGTGGCATTTGGCCAGAGCACCGGTGGTGCCATCCTGATTAATTATCTGCTTAAGCGCGGTTTCACAGTCACCGACTGTCCATTTAAAGATGTGATTCTTCTCGCGCCTCTGGTTCGTCCGGTGGGCTGGCGTAAAGGGATTATCTTTCACCCGGTCGTCAGTCTGTTTATGAAACAGATGAAGCGTAAGCATGGCGACTCGTCGTCTGATGAGGAATTTCTCGATTTTGTCCGCTCACAAGACCCACTACAATCGCTCTATCTGAGTGTGCAGTGGGTCGGAGCCTTGATCCGCTGGATGCGCTTTATTGAAGCTCAGCCCGCGACGGATGTGAACCTGTTTGTCGTGCAGGGTGATAACGATGGCACGGTCGACTGGCGTCACAATATGAAGGTGCTTGAGGCTAAGTTTACGGCCCGCGAGATGTTTATTCTTGAAGATGGTCGCCATCATCTGGTGAACGAATCGCGTGATAAGCGTGAGGATATGTATGAGCGGATTACTGAGCGCTTAAAACAGACACTTAATACACCGGTTTCTGCGGCCTGAAGTAACACCATATGTGTATGAGCCGTTGAGGTAGCTTCGGTTCTGACCGTGTGTCGCATGGATGCGACGCGCGAGCCTACAGGGACGTATTTACGGCGAGTCAGAACTGAAGCTGCTTTAACGGCTCACTTAAGAATGCTCCAGCCCCAGAATAGTTTCCCACTCTTCTTCTGATACCGGCTGAACAGATAGCCGTCCGCGATTCAGTAATACCATTTCACTCAGTGCCTCATGCTGGCGCAGCTCTTTCAAGGTAATGACCCGGTTCAGGGCACGATCAGCTACGACACGAATTGTTATCCAGCGCGGATTGTCTGGCGAAGATTTCGGATCATAGTAATTTGATGTTGGGTCCAGGGAACTCGGGTCTGTGATATTCGTCTCAGTGACCGTGCAAAGACCCGCGATGCCGGGCTCTTTACAGCTGGAATGGTAAAAAAATGCCTTATCACCCACATTTATGTCGTCTCTGAGGATGTTGCGGGCTTGATAATTACGCACACCATCCCATACTGTGCCCTTGTTTAGGGCGCTCTCGAGATCTGTGTACGAGAACGTATCCGGTTCGGATTTGAGTAACCAGAATTTCATAATAGCGCCTTATCTTGGCTCGCAGATTGCTATGGGCTAAATGCGCCTTAGGTTGCTTAAGACGATCAGCGTCTACTCGCGATCCAGCAATTATAAAAATGAATAGAGGAGCATCCCTTTGTTGGATGACTTCTCAAGTAAGAATAACAGCTTAAAATTGGGAACACTGAGTAATGAGAAAGCCAGATGTACTTATATTTCTCTCACTCCTCGCCATTATTGGTTCGGCCGTCACCAGCATCGCCGCAGAAGAGCGCCGCGATCCTACTGTGTTAGCTTCAGAGGCGAGTATCCGCTGACAGGTATTGATGCGGCGTTCATGAAAGTCGCGTCAGGCCCTGATCTGTCGCAATGTATTGCAGCGGGATGTCCCACGATTCTGCGGGCAGCATTCGGATCTCTTGAAAAGCGTACGCACAGCCAATCAGGGCGGGTTTATGGCCTGGTCGGCGGCTGAATGCCAGCGTGCGGTCGTAAAAGCCGCCGCCCATTCCCAGACGATTGCCGCGCTCATCAAACGCAACCAGTGGCAGACCAATCATGCTGAGAAAGCGCGCTGGTACATGGGTACCCCGGCGGAAGTCTGGTTCTGAGATCCCGAACCGGTTCCGACGCATGGGCGTCTCAGGTTGGTACCGTATAAATGTCAGATAGCCTTTGCGCAGAGGGTGCAGTACTGGCAGGTAAACTTCTTTTCCCCGTTTCCATAAATCTTCGATGGCCCAGTGTGGATCAATTTCACCATCATTGCTCAGGTAGAGAGCCATCCGATTGGCACTCAGGTATTGAGAGCTATGATGGAGGCTACGGATCAGGCCACGGCCAGCGTTATATCGTTGCGCAGATGTCAGGGCTCGGCGCTTTTTGCGGATCAGTTTACGGAGTTCTTGCTTGTTCACGGAGAGGCTTCCAGAAAAGAAAAGCTCCCTGGCGCGCCCTTATGTCGGATAAAGCCCTTGAACCCTATGGTTCAAGGTGGGGGGTTCGGTCATCGAATTAGGCTTTCCGGTCATGCCGGACATGCTCACAACAACGAGAGAAACCCTCCTGGGTAATAAGCATCGGCTCGAGGTCTTTACCGACCAGGCACTCCAGGGAGCAAATGAAGTATAGCAAAGAGCAGGGGGCGGATGTCACGGAAAACCAGGTGAGAATTTGTGAAGTGCTGCAGAAAAACACTATTTTTCTGCAGCGAAAGGGTTACAGCTCGAGTTGCGAGTCTTCTTCGAGAAGGGCGTCGACACGCTTGTTCAGGCGCTCTATGTCGCTGTTAACCTGCACCTGGCCGTTCTCTGCTTCGCGCAACTGATGGGTGATGTTCAAGGCTGCAATGACTGCGATACGGTCAGCGCCTAATACCTTGCCGGCTTTCGAACTGGCTTCACGGATTTCGTGCATCTTGTCGTTCAGATAATTCGCAGCCTCGCGCAGTTCGCTCTCAGCACCTTCTGGGCAGTTGATACGATATTCGCGCTCCATGATAGTCAGGGATACGGTGTTAGGTGTCTTAGCCACTGTTACGCTCCAGAGTCTGCAGGCGGGTGATCATTTCAGAGACTTTGCGGCGTGCGATTTCATTCTGTTGAATCAGTTTCGCACGCTCTGCCTGCCAGGCGGCTTCGGCATTGCGCATGGCCTTATTCTGCTCGCGCAGATCTTCATGAATATCGAGAAGTTTCTCGATCTTTTGTAGTAGTGCTTGAATCTCGGCCTCTTGCATCGCGGTCCGTCACCTTATTTATTGTCGGGCACAGGGCTGCCAGATAGTGGGTACTATAAGAGGCAGTCGGGCAAATGGTCAACGTGCGGCCCCGGTTTTGGGACGCATCTTCTTACTCAGGTCGCCCCAAGTGGTACAATCTGACCATAAACTGTTTCTGAGGTTCTTATGGCACTGAATTATCCCGAACTCGCCGACCAGTGGGAAGAAGACAAATGCTTTCAATCGCCTTCGGCGTTGCATGGCTGGCTAACGGGTTTTCTCGCTGCGGGTGCGCGCCTGACCACCGATAACTGGCTGCAGGAAGCAGCTGACTATCTTGAAATTGAAGCAGTGCCCGACGATTTGCGTCCTCTGCTTGTTGCTTTCTATGCCGATGTTGTCGATACGCTCGGCGCCGAAGACATGGATTATCAGGTGTTGCTGCCTGAGGATGAAGAAGCGGACGTCGATGAGCAGGTCGAATGTCTGGCGCAGTGGAGCAAAGGCTTTCTGGATGGTCTGGGAGCCTCGGGCAAAATTACCGGGCGTCCTGATAAAGACGTGATGGAAGTACTGCAGGATCTCGATGCCTTCTCACAGGCTCAGGTTGATGACGTGAACGACCCTGAAAATGTGCAGTTGCTGAATGAACTGGCAGAACACGCCCGTGTTGCGGCTCTGACCGTGTTTTATGCTTACAACAAACCTCAGCAGCCACCTGCAGGTGCCACCCAGAAAACATTGCACTGATTGACGAGACAGATAATCAATCTGGATATTCACGAGAGCAACGCACATAAGATGCTAAGAGAGATCACTATGATCAAGCTGGATTCTGCCGAGTACGCAAAACGCCGTAAGGCGCTGATGGACAAAATGAGCCCGAACAGCATCGCGATTCTGGCTTCTGCACCAGTGACCGTGCGCAATCGCGATGTTGAGCATCCTTTTCGCCAGGACAGCGACTTTTACTATCTGAGTGGTTTTGACGAAGAGCATTCCGTGCTGGTTCTGATTCCGGGCCGGGAGCATGGCGAGTACGTGATGTTCTGTCAGGAAAAAATCAAAGAGCAGGAAATCTGGACCGGGCGGCGCGTTGGCCCTGAAGCTGCGCCAGAGATACTGGGCTGCGACGATGCGTTCCCGGTGACGGATATCGACGACATTCTTCCGGGGCTGATCGAAGGCTGTGATCGTATTTATGCGAACCTGGGGACGAGCCCTGAGTTCGACCGGCAGCTGATGCAATGGGTCAATCATATTCGTGCGCAGGTGCGAAGCGGTGCAACGCCTCCTCACGAATTCAGTGCGCTGGATCATCTGCTGCATGAGCAGCGTGTGATTAAATCGGACGCCGAGGTCGCTGTTATGCGTCATGCGGCTGAAATCAGTGCCGAAGCACATACCCGCGCGATGCAGACCGTGCGCCCGGGGATGCGTGAATACCAACTTGAAGCTGAGATGATGCAGATCTTTATGGCGGCAGGCAGTCGCTGGCCTGCCTATCCCTCGATTGTGGGTTCTGGCGATAACGGCTGTATTCTCCATTACACGCGCAATGACGACGTCATTGAGGACGGTGAACTGGTACTTATTGATGCCGGTTGTGAGCTGGACTATTACGCCTCTGATATCACCCGTACTTTTCCATCCAACGGCCGTTTCAGTGAGCCACAGCGGGCGCTGTATCAACTGGTGCTTGATGCACAGTACGCAGCGATTGAGGCGACGAAGCCCGGTAACCACTGGAACCAACCTCATGAGGCTGCAGTTAAGGTTCTGACGGCGGGGCTGGTAGAGCTTGGACTGTTGAGTGGTGAGGTCGATGAGTTGATTGAATCCCTCGCGTACCGCCAGTTCTACATGCATAAGACCGGGCACTGGCTTGGCATGGATGTGCACGACGTTGGCGAATATCGCGTTGATGGCGAATGGCGAACGTTGGCCCCGGGCATGGTACTGACCATTGAACCAGGTATTTATGTCGCGCCGGACGATGAGTCTGTTGATGAGAAGTGGCGGGGTATCGGCATCCGTATCGAAGATGATGTCGTGGTGACCAAAGACGGTTGCGATGTTCTGACCAAAGATGTCGTTAAAGAGATCGCAGATATTGAAGCCTTGATGAGTGCCTGAGGCCATGACCGCAGAAAAACTGAACGCAGATATTACGATTCTTGGTGCTGGTATGGCGGGAGCCAGTCTGGTTCACCTGCTCGCGCCTGCGCGCGCCGCCGGTCTGAGTATCGCGCTGATAGATCGTCAGCCGCTTAGCTGGGATAACGACCACAGTGACCGGCCCCCATCATTCGATGGCCGGGCAACGGCACTCTCGTGGGGAACACGGCAGATACTCGAAGAGTTAGATATCTGGAGTAGCATCGCCCCCTACGCCTGTCCTATTGATCATATTCAGGTCAGTGATGAGGGTCGCTTTGGTCAGGCGCAATTGCATGCGGATGAACAGAACACCGAAGCGCTCGGTTATATCATTGAGAACCATCGTCTTGGGCAAGGTCTGTTGTCTGGGCTGAGTGCCTCAGAAAGCCTGAAAGTGATGGCTCCGAACAGTGCGGAACATGTCCGTATGACGGCAGAAGGTGCCGAACTGAAGCTGGATGATGGGCACACGTTGATTACAAAGCTTCTGATTATGGCCGATGGTGGGCGCTCCCCTCTGCCGCGTCAGCTGGGTATTGAACAAAGTCGTAAAGAGTACGGCGCACAGGCACTGGTTACTCAAGTGAAATGTGACAAACCGCATGAGCATTGGGCGTATGAACGCTTCAGCAGTGATGGGCCTATTGCGTTTTTGCCATTAAACAAAGACGAATATGCCGTGGTCTGGACACTTAACGATGATGAAATTGATGAGGTTCTGGCGCAGACTGACGACGTTCTGATTGAGCGGTTGCAGGCCCGTATCGGTTACCGTGTTGGTAAGATATCCGCCATTGGTGAACGGCTGACTTACCCTCTGGCGCTGGTGCAATCCTCCGAGCAGGTCAGGCGCTCACTGGTCTTACTGGGTAACGCTGCACACAGTCTTCATCCGGTCGCCGGTCAGGGTTTCAACCTGACGTTACGGGATGCCGCCGTGCTCGCAGAACACCTGAACCGGGCCGCTCTTAAGGGGCAGGATGTTGGTAGCCTCGAGGTGTTAGAGGCTTACCTGCAACAGCAGTCGGCGGATCAGCGCAACACCATTACCGCCAGCGACCTTCTGCCGCGAATATTTGGCAGTAAAGCACCAGGTATCGCTTTTCTTCGCGATGCCGGTCTGTTGACGATGGCGGCTGTACCGGTCGCCCGCCGTTTATTTGCTCGTCATGCTATGGGGCTGGGTCATACAGCCGCGAAACTGGGGTAAGTTGCTATGCAGTTTGATGTTGCCATTGTAGGTGCGGGGCTGGTTGGACAAGCCATTGCCGCGGCTCTGAGTAAGGGCGCTGATGATATCCGTATTGCTTTGATAGACCCATCTGAGCCAGTAACCGCTGGTGAATGCAGTGGTGTTCATGATTATGATCTGAGAGTCAGTGCACTGACCGCTCAGTCGCAGGCGTTCCTGACAGATGTTGGTGCCTGGGAGTGCATTCCGCATCACGTGTTGAGCGGTTATACCCGCATGCACGTCTGGGACGCAGAGGGGACGGGCTCTGTCACCTTTAATGCGACCGACCTGCACGTTCCGGCGCTGGGACATATCGTTGAAAATCGCCAGACGCTGGCAGCATTGAATCAGGTCACGGAGTCTGCCCGCTCAATTGAACGTCTTCAGACCGCAGTACAGAGTTTCGACAATCCAGATGAAGGTGGTTGGGTTCCGGTGACTCTGGCGAATGGCAATATCCTTACAACACGGCTACTCGTTGGTGCGGATGGTGCGTTATCTAACGTGCGTCAGATGGCTGGAATGAGTACCCGCGAATGGGATTATGGTCACCATGCGATCGTCGCGACTGTGCGTACAGAGCAGAGCGTTGCTCAGACCGCCTGGCAACGCTTCCGTCCGGAAGGACCGCTCGCGTTTCTGCCGTTGCATTCAGATGATCATCTTGCCTCTATCGTCTGGTCGACATTGCCAGAAGAAGCAGACAGGGTGCTGGCGATGTCCGATAAAGACTTCTGCGCTGCGCTTACAGATGCCTTTGAAGGTAAGTTGGGGCAAGTCACAGAAGTATCACGCCGACAGCGCTTCCCATTGCGTCAGCGTCACGCATCCCAGTATTACGAAGCCGGTGTGGTTGTCGCGGGTGATGCAGCACATACGATTCACCCGTTAGCTGGTCAGGGCGTGAATCTTGGCTTTAAAGACGCTCAGGTCTTATCTGAAGAGATTCTTAGAGCGTTTGATAAAGGGCTGTCTCCGGGCACTGATGCGGTACTGGCCCGGTATCAACGTCGCCGCCAGGCCGATAATCTGGCGACCATGGCAGCAATGGAAGGCTTTAAGCGTCTGTTTGCGTCTGACCAGCCGCTGGTCCGCTTGTTGCGCAACGAGGGAATGCGCCTGTTCGATAAAGTGATGCCAGTGAAGCAACACGTCGTTATGAAAGCCATGGGGTTACAGTAAGCTGCTCGTGCTGCCTCAGTAGTTCTGGGCGTTTCAATAGTTCTGGGCGCCTACACCGCTTTCATCATAAGCGAGCGACAGCTGTTCGACGTCGTAATCTCCAAGGCCGAGGTGAGCAAGAATTTCGCTTCCTGATGCCTGCCACTCCAGGTCTTCTTCCTGTTGCCCAAGAATGCGGTAGTTGCCGCAGATGTGTTCGGCCAGCTTCAGAATCCCTAATAGGGTTTTGCGCTCATCGTCGCTGGTGTTCTCCGGGCGGAAGTAATGAGTTGCGTTATGGTGCTCGGCAATGACGTCGCAGATGGGTTTAGGCACTCGCCATGATTTGGCCGTGTAATACCCTATCACTGCGTGATTAGTGTTGAGGATGGCATTCTCGGTATCAACGACACGTCTGTCGGGGTGCGCGTATGACTCTTCCATAACGTCAAAGTAGTTATCAAACCTCATCATCATGAGTGGAATGCCGCAGTTGTGGAACAGCCCTAGCATATAGGCCCAGTCAGTAGGTTCAAAATTGATGGTGCGGGCGATATCAACAGAGATGTTTGCAATGTCAGTGGCGGTATCCCAGAAGCGGTTAAGCTGCAATATATTGGCATCACTGAGTTCGCTGCGGATAGCGAGACCGTTGATCACGTTGATGACGCTGTCGATGCCGATCAGGTTCACAGCGTGCTCGACGGAGGTGCTTGGTGAACTCAGGCTATAAGCCGCTGAGTTAACGACCTTAAGAATGGCACCTGTGAGGCCGACATCCTGACTGATCAGTTTAGCGATGCTGAGTGGGTCCGGGTCAGGGCACATCTGTTCCATCTGTAGGTCAACCAACACCTGCGGCTGCGGTGGCACGCGGATGCCCTGCATAATGTCGCTTATCTGTTGATCTGTTAGGGGGTGAGCCATGGCTGCCTGCCGAAATCGGAACCGTCGAGTAGTGACATAAGTTTAGTCACTACTCGGCACAGGTGTTTATTATTTTGTAATCAATGTGCGTTTGATCGTACCTTCACCACCGACTGCAGATCAGATGCGGAACTTGGACGTCGAGTCCTGTAAGTGTCCGGCGGCGCCCTGAAGGTTTTCCGCAAGGCGGGCAAGCTCAGTGAATGACCGCTGAATCTCGCTCACGGTGTCGTTCATGGCACTGATACTTGTATGAGTGTCTCTTACGACAGCCGTTTGTTCTTCGGTCGCTGCGGCGATCGTCAGCCCCATCGAACTCACGCTTTCTACCCGGCTCTTAATCTGCGAAATGTGCTTGCCCGTCTGTTCGGCGTTCTGTTCATTCTGTTCTGATTGTGTCTTCGCCAGGGTCATTGACTGAACGGTTTCATTGGCGGCAGATTCAAGACGATCGAGTACATCACGGATCTCCGTCGTCGCAGAGGCTGTTCTTGAGGCGAGTGCCCGTACCTCGTCAGCTACCACTGCAAAGCCACGCCCTTGTTCGCCTGCACGTGCGGCTTCGATCGCAGCATTAAGTGCCAGCAGGTTTGTTTGCTCGGCAATGGCAGAGATTACATCAAGAATCGTCGATACATCGCCGGTGTCGCGTACCAGTCGTTCCACTCTCTCAGAAGCTTCCAGTATCTGCGAGTTAAGTTCGCGTGAATTGTTGATGGTTGACTCGACGATCTTAAGGCTTTCGGCAGACTCGTCCCGGGTCTCCTGCATCACGCCACTGGCTTCGCTGGCAGACTGACTGACCTCCTCAATCGATTTCGCCATTTCATTCATAGCATAGGTCGCCTCGGAAGCCTTATGGCTCATATTTTCGGTGACTGAGCGGACGTGGTTTGTACTGCCACTCATGGCGTTTGCGGCGTCTCCCACCTCTGGAGCAACTTCTTTAACCTTACGGATAATCTCATTGAGACGGTCCATAAAAGCGTTGAAGTTACGTGTCATGACACCCAGTTCGTCAGCGGTTTCTACTTTCAGGCGGGTATTCAGGTCACCGCTCCCATCGGCCAGATCGGCCAGAGAGTTCTTCATTGAATTAACCGTGTTACTGAACAGGCGGCCAATATAGAAAATCAGCATGCTGAGCAAAATCAGAAAAGCGACATTGGTCACTGTCACCATGTTCAGGGTGCGAGAGCTGCTCGACAGGGCTCCGTCGATCGCCGAGGAGAATTGCGTATCAACGTTCGCTTTGTGCTGCTTCAACAGCGCATTGGTCTCGCTGAGGAGGTCAGATTTCTTAGCGCCCAGGCTCTGCAGCTGCGAGAAATCCGGGTTGTCGCTGAGCAGGTTATTCAGCAGTTTGCTGGACACGCTGAGGTATTCCGCAGCACTGACTTTGATCTGACTGAGCAGATCTTTGTTGTAAGCATCGATGGTCAGCAGGCGATCAATATTGCTGAGGAGATTCCCAACGGTCTCCTCACCTAACGTCTGCATATCAGGGTCACCCGCGGTGACCGACTGAGTGAACATTTCATCCGCGCGTTGCAACAGAAAGCTATTCTGAGTTGCCAGCTGCACCGACTCGTAGATACGTTCTTCGAGGTTAACAATATACTCTTTGGTATCGTTAACGCCCTTGATGCCAATCGTAAAATTGATTGCGCTGGAAACCGCGTAAACCCCAAGTATGAGCATGATTTTGTGGAACACGCTAAGACGGCTGAACCAAGTCATGACTATTACCCTTATGTAAATCTGTCTATAAACAATAGACAAGGATATATTAGTCGGCCAGTGATTAGATAAAAAAATCGTGAAGTTGCTCCAACCACTATTAGGCCTCTAGTCCTACCTTGAATCGGCGAAATTTTCATTAGCGACTATTTCGATCATTGATCGTCGTCAGTTATCTCTTATCAATGCTGGAGGGGTCGGGATCGGTGGCAATTACTAGCTTTCGCGACGTTGTAAAGATAGTTAATACTCAATTAAAAATTTCCTTGGCATGTTAATGCGAGAGCGCCTCAGGAGGGGATGTGGCATATCTGACAGGTCAGTAAAAGTAAAATACTGCAAACAACTATGATTTTATGATCTATGGTTCTTATGAGTATAATTAATATGGAACTAACTCTATGCTTAAAATCAAACTTCCTTTAGTATCGCTGGCCTTGATGAGTGCAAGTCCGGGACTATTCGCCGAAGAACTGGTAGTCAATGGCTTCATGAGTGTTGGAGCAGGCGTACTGTCCAATTCTGAGGTATCTGTTAAGGGGTATGACGATGATATATCCTTTTCGGCAGACACTGTTGTAGGCGTTCAGCTATCGAAACAAGTGAACGATTCAACATCTGCTACGACCCAGTTGGTTTCCAGGGGGGGCGAAGATTATGATACCGAGGCGGCTTGGGCCTATGTGGCGTACTCACCTGATGATGTGACGACCCTTCGAATCGGTCGTTTACGTACCCCCTTCTTCTATTATTCAGATTTTCTCGAGGTTGGCTACGCTTATAACTGGATAAGGCCGCCAGAAGAGGTATACAGTCTTGACACGTTCTCATCTTTTAATGGGATAGATGCTTCGCGGCAATTTCTGATTGGAACCGCTGAATTGTTTACACAAGTCTATGTGGGGCGTCTACTTGAGGATTTTTCAGTAAATGGTACGGCCTATGAATTTTCTTTGCAAAATCTCGCAGGTGTCGTATTTGGACTGACGCTTGGTGATTTCGGGTATCGTGCTTCAGTACACACTGGCGACGGTTACACAGATTTGGAGCTTGGAGGAACCAGGGACCTTGATCAAGTATATGGGCTAGCAACCGCAAGTGGAGTTGGTGAGAAATTTGCTTTGGATGGCAAAACAAGTCATTTTTATGAATTGGCTGCAACTTGGGATAATGGTGATGTCAGCGCAATAGCTGAAGTAACTGCTTTAGAGCATGAAACCGCAATGCTTCTTGACGAAATGTCCTCTCTCTTTAGTGTAGCGAAGCGCTTTGACTCAACAACGGTACATTTGAGTTACGCATCGGTGCGAAGTTTGAAGGAATCAGATGCTACAGTAAGAAACATACAGTCTATGTTCGAGCGACATGATAGCAGCTGGATTCTCGGTGCTCGTTATGACTACGACTCCAGCGCTGCATTTAAATTCGAAGTTCAGAAAATCGAAGAAAAGATTCAAGCCGGTTCTACTTCGGGTGAAGACGGCATGCTTTATTCTGTCGCACTAGATTTGGTATTTTAAGGAGAGATTATATGAATTTGACTAAAATCTTATTTAGCTTAGTAGGCTCTACGTTACTACTGATAGCTCTTCCTGCTAGCGCTGGCACGGTTGTAGTAGTAAGTAGTGGCAATGGAATTACCGAGTTGGACGCAAGTGTCATCTCTCGCATATATTTGGGCAAGTCCTCAAGTTTTCCGAATGGAAGTTCCGCGGTGCCTATTGATCAAACCGAGGGGTCAGCACCGCGAAACGAATTTGCAGAGAAGGTCTTAGGGAAGAGTGAAAGTCAGCTCAAGGCCTATTGGTCCAAGCTTATTTTTACAGGTAAGGGAACTCCACCTAAGGCAGTCGGTGATAGCTCTGAGGTCAAGAAGTTGATAGCTGATAATCCGAATATGATTGGTTATATCGACGAGAGTGCGGTTGATGAGGCAGTGAATGTGGTATTTCGTTTTTAGTATGCTGAATTATGGCTCGTAAGTATGGACATGATTGAGGGGTACTGCGCTTTATTTACTAAATGTTGTCCGGTTCCTTTAACTTAACACTACTCTCTAATGCCCTGGTGAATCTTATGATGCGCCGGGGCTTTTCGCGTATACTTCCGCGCTTTGCTCGCCATTGTTTTTAACTCTCTATTTTTACCGGAGCCTGTTTCATGCTTACTTCTCTGCGCCTGAAGCCAAAGACGGAACGTCGTCTGAAGTCTGGCCACCTGTGGGTCTACAGTAATGAAGTCGACACGGCGCAGACCCCGCTGAAAAACATCACCGCTGGGGAGCAGGTAGTGATTGAGGCCGCGAGTGGAAAGCCACTTGGCGTTGCGGTGATGAATCCCGATCAATTAATTTGCGGTCGTCTTATCAGTCGTAGTCCTTCGCAGTTGCTGGATGCCTCGCTGATTGTTCACCGACTTCAGGTTGCGCTTAGCAGTCGTGAGCTCTGGTATCCACATCAGTGCTATCGCTGGGTATATGGTGACAGTGATGGCCTGCCGGGTCTGGTAATTGATCGTTTTGGCGATGTCGCCGTGATTCAGATCTCTAGCGTTGCGATGGAGATGCTGCGCGATGACATCATCGACGCTGTGCATAAAGTGGCGTCGCCTGCCACGATTGTGCTGAAAAACGACGGTAAGTTACGTGCGGTCGAAGGTCTGGACGAGTACGTTGATATTGTTCATGGTCAACTGGAAGACGATTGCGCTCCGCTGATTGAAAACGAGACCCGCTTTATGGCGCCAGTCATTCATGGTCAGAAAACCGGTTGGTTTTATGATCACCGTGAAAATCGCGCGCAACTTAATCGCCTGGTTAAAGGTAAGCGTGTGCTTGACGTATTCAGTTATGTCGGAGGTTGGGGCGTGCAGGCTGCCAACCATGGCGCCAGCGAAGTGCATTGTGTCGATGCTTCCGCACAGGCGCTGGATTGGGTTGAAGAGAATGCCGCACTTAATGGCGTTGAAGATAAGCTGCATTGCTGGGAAGGGGATGCCTTCGCTGCTCTGAAGCAATTGCGCGATAACGGAGAGCGGTTCGATATCGTTGTTGTCGATCCACCTGCATTTATTCCACGTCGTAAAGATGTAAAAGCCGGGGAGCAGGCTTACAAGCGTATTAATCAGATCGCGATGAGGTTGTTAAATAGAGATGGCATGATCGTCGCGGGTTCATGCTCTATGCATCTGGCGGATGATCGCTTGCCCGATATTCTGCGGGTTCTTGGGCGAGAGCTGGATCGTGAAGTGCTGATTCAGCACGTGGGCTCTCAAGGGGCAGATCATCCGGTGCTGCCTGCTATTCCGGAGACCCGTTATCTGAAAGCGGTGTTTGCTCGCGTATTGCCAACGCGCTGAGAGCTGTCAGCTACTCGCGGGAATCTGCAACCCGAGCTGATCGTTGATCTGTTTCAGTGTGATCAGTAAATCCAGCATCTGCTGGCGGCACGCAGATTGACCTTCGAGGTAAGACACAGCCGTTTGCCAACCCGCAATGCAGGCTGTATCGGCGCTGGTCAGAGTGATAACTTCGGCCAGTAGAGTAAGATCTTTTTCCTGCTTGCGCGCTGTCAGTAAAGGTTGAAGCCCACTCGCCCCGTCTTCAGAGATTAATACCTGACGAATACCGCGCATAATGGCTTCTACATCGACAGGTGTACCACCACTGAAAGGACTGCTGCCAGTGTCCGTCAGGTAATTCTGAAGCAGGTCCTGTTCGATGATGCGGTTGACTGTCAGTAGGCTGGCTTGCAGTGTTTCTGTCGGGGTCGCGGCAGACAGCAGTTGAGCGTAATACCCCTGGGCCTCCGGTGATGGCGCCCAGCGCATTTGTAGCCGCTGAAGGTCAGCAATCAGTATATCGGTGAGTGTCGCCAGATAATCTCCGCGACGCTGCTGATGAGCCACTGGGCTGCTATCGTCCTCTTCAGGTTTTGCAGCAGTGCTGTCGAAATCAGACGCAGGTCGCTGGCCATGTTCTCCCCAGAGAATGAACTCAATCGCGTGGTATCCCACACTGACGTACGTCGCATCGGAAAACTGGTGCTGCGCCAGCAATGAATCTCTGTCGATGACCAGAGTCGTGTCATTAACGATCCCGGTAAAGGGATAGCCCTCAAGGTAATCAATGTAACCCGGTTCAATAGGCCAGCTGTTGATCTGTTGAGCCAGGTGTCTTCGTGTCAGCTTCGCAGCAAACCATTCGCTGGGCTCGCGCACAGGAATATCTGAGGCCGCGAGCGATGAAAGATAAGCAGAGTAACTGGCGCGCCAGTGGCCCCTGGCCTCTTCGAGACGCTCAGGCGTTGCGTTCTTACGCAGTGCTGCTGCGCTGGACTGCAATGCCTGTGCGGCTTCTACCGATTTTGAGAGTTGAGCATAGGCGATGTTAATCAGGCGTTCGGGATAGGCTTCATCAACCGCGAGGCTCTCTGGTTCTGGCAGGCTTGAAACTTCTCTGCTCATAGGCTTGCTGTGCTCGCTGTCAGAGCAAGCAGAAAGGAGCATCAGTGATCCAAGCAGAACGGAGGCAATGCGCTTCATTGATTCAGCCTTCTTATGGTGATCTCAGTCTATTCGCAGGCTGATCACTGGCCAGCCGTTGGCTTCCGCTTCCGCCTGAAGTGTTGGATCAGGGTCGACAGCCACCGGATGATCGACCAGGCGCAGAAGTGGCAGGTCGTTGTGTGAGTCACTGTAGAAGTAGCTGCCTTGCATATCGTGCTGGTGCTCTTCCATCCAACTTTTCAGGCGGGTTACTTTGCCATCCTGAAAGCTAGGTATGCCGACGGTTTTACCGGTATAGCGTCCATCAATGACCTCCGGATGCGGGGCAATAATGTGTGCAATGCCCAGGCGCTCAGCGATCGGGTACGTCACAAAGCCGTTAGTGGCTGTGATGATCAGCAGGGTATCTCCGCGCTCTTCGTGGTGGCGGATCAGGTCTCTGGCTTTCTGGCTGACCAGTGGCTCAATACGATCGTTGAGGAATATATCCCGTTCTGCGTGCATGTGATCGGCGTCATATTCAGTCAGAGGACGCATCGCAAATTCGAGATACTCATGAATATCCAGACTGCCCGCTTTGTACTGTTCGTAAAAATGATCATTGCGGCGCTGGTGGACTTCGGGGTCAACCAGACCGCGGTCAACGAGAAACTGGCCCCAGGCGTGGTCGCTGTCGCCTGAAAGAAGCGTATGGTCGAGATCGAAAATTGCTAATGCCACGGTAACCGGCCCTGTATTGGCAGATGAATCAGAAACAGATCGCTATTCTAGCGGGAACAAGCCATACTTTCCTTATTATGTTTTACGCACCGACGTGCACCCTTGATCTTTGCGATAAAATCGGCAAGGTTGAGTGAATAGATAGAGTTGGATGGCATTGTGATAGACGAGCATGGGTATCGTCCGAACGTCGGCATCATCATCTGCAATGCAATGGGGCAGGTGCTGTGGGCCCGTCGGATTGGTCAGAATGCCTGGCAATTCCCACAGGGGGGAATAAAGCGCGGAGAGTCACCGGAGAAAGCACTGTATCGTGAACTTCAGGAAGAAGTCGGTCTTTTACCCGAGCACGTACAGATCATCGGTTCGACCCGCGGTTGGCTGCGCTACCGCCTGCCAAAGCGGATGGTAAGACGCGACAAGCGCCCTGTGTGTGTTGGGCAGAAACAGAAGTGGTACTTGCTGAAGTTGCTGGCAGAAGAATCAGAGATTAACCTCTCAGCGACGGGCAACCCAGAATTTGATGGGTGGAACTGGGTAAGTTATTGGTTCCCTCTGGGTGAAGTCGTGGCCTTTAAGCGCGATGTATACCGGCGCGCACTGGCGGAGCTGGCACCGCGTATTGCAAGGTTGCAACGTAAGTCCGGTTGAGTCCGGAAGATAATAACAACGAATGAGATAAACTGAGCCTAATAGCGAGGCCAGAAAAGAAAGCATGCTCGATATACTGAGACGTATCGTACAGGAGGTCAGCTCAGTTACTGAACTGAGTGAGGCGCTCAAGGTAGTGGTTGCCCGGATTCGCGAGGCGATGCAGACCGAGGTATGCTCAGTATATCTGTATGAACCAGACGAAAAACGCTATGTCCTGATGGCGACCGAAGGTCTGCGTCAGGATGCTGTGGGTAAGGTCAGTCTTGCTGGCTCACAGGGCCTTGTCGGCCTGGTCGGCACCCGCGAAGAACCTCTGAATATCGATAATGCTCCCGAGCACCCCCGCTTTCAGTACTTATCAGAAACTGGGGAAGATCCTTTTTTGTCTTTCCTGGGTGTACCGATCATTCACCATAAACGCCTGTTGGGTGTGATGGTGGTGCAGCAGCGCGACAGCCGCCAGTTTGATGCGGGTGAAGAAGCCTTTCTGGTCACTATGTCGGCGCAGTTGGCCGGCGTTATTGCGCATGCCGAAGCGACCGGCAATATTCTGCATATTCCTCAGACAGCCACTGAACCGAAAAAGAGCACGCGCTTTACAGGCGCTCCGGGTGCTCCGGGCGTAGGTCTCGGCACTGGTGTGGTTATTTCTCCGGCAGCCGACCTTTCAGGCGTTGTTGACCGTGAGCCTGAGTCGCTCGATACCGAACTTGAGCGCTTTGATCTGGCATTAGAAGCCGCGCGGGAAGAGATACGTTCACTGGGCGGCAAGCTCAAAGGCGAATTACGCCCTGAAGAGATGGCCCTGTTCGATGTGTACCTGAACATGTTGGACGACAATGCGCTTGGTGCTGAAGTTAAAATTGCGATCAACAAAGGTAACTGGGCGCAGGGTGCTTTGCGTCAGGTTGTGATGGAATATGTGGGGCACTTCCAGATGATGGAAGACGCCTACCTGCGTGAGCGCGCCACAGACATTCTTGATCTGGGCACGCGCATCCTTGCGCACTTGCAGGGTAACGAAGCGACCTCCCGCCCTGATGATTACCCCGACGATACCATTCTGGTCAGTGAAGAACTGACGCCAGCTATGTTGGGTGAAGTGCCGACTGACAAGCTGCGCGCCATGGTGTCGGTGAAAGGCTCTTCCAACTCTCATGTGGCCATTCTGGCGCGCGCCATGGGCATTCCAACCGTCATGGGCGCGGTGGATTTACCGCACGCTCAGCTGGACGGCAAAGACCTGATTGTTGATGGGTATCGCGGCCTCTTGTTCTCGAATCCGAGTGATGAGCTGCGTGAGCAGTACTATGCGATTTATGAAGAAGAGCAGGCCCTTGCCGAAGATCTTGAAGGGCTTTTGCATCAACCTGCTGAAACACTCGACGGCCACCGGATTCCGCTGTGGGTAAACACCGGCCTGATTACAGACGCGCTTCGCAGTCGTGATCGTGGTGCCGAAGGTGTGGGCCTGTACCGCACCGAAGTCCCGTTTATGATGAAGGATCGTTTTCCTTCAGAAAGCGAACAGCAGGAAATCTATCGCGAGCAGCTGGAGACCTTCAGCCCCGACCCGGTGACCATGCGTACGCTGGATATTGGCGGGGATAAGGCGCTTACGTATTTCCCGATTAACGAAGCGAACCCGTTTCTCGGCTGGCGTGGCATTCGCGTCACCCTCGATCATCCTGAGATTTTCCTGGTGCAGGTACGCGCCATGATGAAGGCCAGTGAAGGCCTGAACAATCTGCGCATTATGCTACCTATGATCAGTAATGTGGCTGAGGTGGATACCGCGCTGCATCTGATTTACCGTGCGCATGTCGAAACCCTTGAAGAAGGGTTTAAGGTCGAGATGCCAGAAGTCGGCGTGATGGTAGAAGTCCCGGCGGCGGTTTATCAGATTAAGGATCTGGCTCAGCGGGTCGATTTTTTATCGGTCGGCAGTAACGACCTGACGCAGTACCTGCTTGCGGTTGATCGCAACAATCCTCGTGTTGCTGATCTCTATCAGGCGTTTCACCCCGGTGTGCTTCAGGCGCTGAAGCGTATTGTCGATGATGCCAAAGCGGAAGGTAAACCGGTCAGTGTCTGTGGTGAGTTGGCGGGTAACCCTATGGGCGCTGTTCTGCTGATGGCAATGGGCTATGACTGCCTGTCTATGAACGCGACGAACTTGCCGAAAGTGAAGTCGGTACTGCGTGGTATCAGCCGGGAATGGGCAGAAAAGCTACTCGAAGAAGTTATTACTATGGAGAGTGGTGAAGTCATCGCATCAACCTTGCAGTTGATGCTTGAGAAGGCCGGTTTCGGACGCATTATCGGCCCGAATGTCGGCCTGAACTAAGATTCTTTCGGCAAGGGTTACCCCTGCCAGCGACGAACCCGCCCGGTATCCAAATGAACAAAACCGCTTTCTGGATAATAACCAACACCGCCACTTCTCAATTCTAACGCTGCACGATGCAGTTCTTTGTGGGACACGCCTGGTATACGTAAATCAATGGCGCGACCTTGCATGTGCAGACTCTTCTTCGCAACACCAGAAGAACCATTGCGCAAAGCTGCATTGGTTTTAGGCGAGCGGTAGCCAGAGATGATATACATCGGCTTGTTGGGTGAGAGGCGGGTTTGTAGTTCGTACAGATCCTGATACAGCTTGCGATCCATGGATATCACGTCATTCGCGCGGAAATCGCGAACCAGCATGTCAATCATTTCAATTTCGCTGTCGATGAACTGTCCTTGAGACCAGAAGGTGCTTTTGACCGTTTCACCTGTGTGAATGTTGTACAGGTTCAAAGTACGATCAGGGCTTGAATCAATAACAGATTCTGAAGCGGCGTAAGCATTAGTACTGAGGCCTGTCATACCTGCAGCAGAAACAGCGGCAAACTGTTGCAGAAAACGGCGACGGTCCAGCATGTTCTGACTCCTGTTACATTGGGATTACAGTGAAAGGTCAGTATGCCAAAAGTCCAACGGAAAAAATCTGAACCAGTTCATCAGTAAGTTCGTCACGACAGGAGTGTCACGTCTGTATTTCGTAAATACGCGCCAGTGTGTAAGTAGTTGTTACAGGCTGGCGTGGGTAGCAGTGCCACCAATGAGGTCGCGCTGATAAACATCATCACGGATTTGCAGGCTACCGTTGTCGTCGACCCAGGTCGTCCAGTACATCAGGTGCACGGGGACAGGGTCTTTGATACGGATACGGCTGGTGCGGTTGTGGTCGATCGCTTCGTCGATGCGTCCGCGGTGCCAGCCGTCCTGTGACTGAAGTAGTTTCTCAGCCAGAAGGCGAGGCTTCTCTACCCGGACACAACCTGAGCTGAGTGCTCGCTGATCTTTCGCGAACAGTTCAGGGCTGGATGTATCGTGCAGGTAGATACTCTGGTCATTCGGGAACAGGAATTTCACTCTGCCGAGCGCATTCAGTTTCCCCGGACGTTGCACAAAGGTGTAAGGCAGGTTGCGGCCACTGTAGTTTTTCCAGTTAATCTCGTCAGCGGCTACGTGTACGGCTGAACCGTTGCGCCACTGCAATACATCGAAACCTTTCTGCTTGAGATAGTCAGGGTTGCGCTTAAGTTTGGGCAGCAGATACGAGCTGGCAATGCGGGGAGGCACGGTCCAGGTCGGGGCGATCTCAATAATACGCATAAGGTCAGTCATGACCGGCGTACGGCGATCAAGACGGCCGATAATCACTTTCATCTCAAGCTCAGGAGAGCCGCCATTCATCAGACGCATCGAGTAATCGGCCATGTTGACCATGATGTGGCGATGGCCAAGATCGCTGGGTAACTGGCGCCAGCGTTTCATGTTCAGGGCGATGCGCTGGGCCGTCTGATAGGGCGGAATATTCAGACGGTCGATGGTTTCTTTATTCAGCTCACCCGTGCTTTCAATTTTGTGGCGTTCCTGAAAATTACTGATGGCAGTGCGGATTGGTCCATCGAACAGGTACTCCGGCTTGCTCAGGTCGGGGCTTTTCTCCCGTGCAGGGGCGCGTAATGTATTCTCGCTCTTATCCCCCAGGAACCAGGCCAGAGTCCCTTTAGGCAGATCGCCGTATTGATCCAGTAGCCAGCGTAGGTAAGGAACATCAGGATGGCGTTCGCCGGCACTTAACGTCAGCTCGTGTGAAATCGGGCGCCAGCCGCCGCTGCGGTCAATGTCGCGATAGCGTTTCAGTTCGGCGCGCAGGCGTCGGTATCCGTCGTGCTGAGGTGCCATACCGGCCAGTAGCTCATCCAGTTTATTCTGGCGCACAGACTCATGCAGCAGAGTGATGATCTGCTCTTCGGTAATGCGGTCTTCGCCCGACAGTACGACCCTGCGCATCGTTGGGTGATCGTTTTCGTCGGCGTTAGGGATCAGCTCGTTGTTAAGAGCCTGTTCTGCGTAGGTCACGAACGCGTCTGTGAGTAAGACTTCCATCGCAGTCGCCTGCTCGGGCAGATTGGTAAGCTTGCGCATCTCGCGCTCAAGGGTTTCGAGCGAATAGCCATAGTTGCGCCAGTCGTCGACCGAGGTTTCGCGGAGTAATTCGATGAGTTCCAGTGCTTCCGGGCGCAGTTGATAGCTGTCCAGCCAGATGGGCTGGTATTTGCGCTTGAGATAGAAGGGCTCCATGTTGCGGATGTGCCGGAGCCTGACTTCACCAGCGACCTTACGGGCGCCTTCGATCAGCCAGTGCTCCATGTGCTCTTGAGCAACATTGGGCGGCATAAAAGGGCGTGTATGGAGGCTGGCAGCCAGAGCCGCAAACAGCAGCAACACGCATACGCCGCCGACAATCAAAGGTACGCGGTGGGTGTGGCTATTAGGTGTTTTGCGTTTTATACACGTCATAATTTAAGTATGGACGTGCTTTTCGAACTCGCTCTCACTCTTGCGTATTTGTTTGTAACAAACGCGGACAGACTACCTGTCTTTAATGGCTAATCTGTAGCTTTTCTCTTCAGTTTTCTGGCCGCGTTCATCCCAGGTAATTTCCTGTAAATCGATGTCGTTTCCAGAAGCGAGAATACCGGTACTGCAACGGGTGCCGTACCCGGGTGCGATGATAAACTGCGCGGACAGCAGGCGCTCCCAGGTAATCGGCACGCCTGTCGCAGGGAGTACCTCATCTGGCCAGGGTTCGCGTCGACTCAGCAGGTTCGCCAGATCGCTATGAGCCTGATCCAGCTGGTCTTTTGCCAGTTCAGCCTTGGGCCACGGGCTATTAAGGTGGGCATTACTCAGGCTGTGGCGGCCGGGCTGCAGTAACTCCAGCCGACGTGTCGGATAATTACTCAGATACCAGAGTTCGCTCGCAGTGCCCGCGAGTAAATTGAACGGCGCATACGCGTCGCCGTCGATGCTATCGAGCCAGCCCTGAGGAGACAGGGTGGATTCAATAAAACCTTTCACCAGCTCGCCACGCGATTCCGGGTTATCCGGGCCAGCGCCGGGTGCTCGGACGTTGGTCAATGCCGCCCAGCGGCCAGTATCTCTGACACCCAGCCAGGTGCCACCTTGCTCAAGGTCTTTGCCAGCATAGAGGCCGGGGATGCTTTCCCATGAATGCATTGGCAACGCAGGACGTTTATAGAATTCATCGCGGTTGGCGCTCAGACGCAGCCACTGCGGTTGACCGGGTTGCCAGTCGAGGACGATTAAGCACATAGCGGCAGTGTACACCAAGCGCGAATGCTTCATAATGCCGCGACAACGAAGAAGAACAGATCTGTATGACCTTTATACTTTATTTGCTGGTAGGCGCGTTTGCTGGCGTCCTCGCCGGACTGTTTGGAATCGGCGGGGGCATGGTAATTGTTCCTGTGTTGATTTTCAGTTTCGCAGCTCAGGGTGTTTCTGCTGAAGTGCTCACTCATATGGCCGTGGCGACCTCTCTGGCCACCATCGTATTTACGTCGCTTAGCTCGGTACGTGAGCACCATCGCAATGGCGCGATCGATTGGTCGCTGGTGCGCAGCATGGCCGCAGGAATCGTTCTTGGCACAGTGGCGGGTGTCACTTTGATCAGTGAGGTCCCCGGACCGGTATTGCAGAATATTATCGGCGTCTTTGCGCTGTTGCTGGCACTGAAAATGTTTACTGGCTGGGAGCCTCCGGGCAAGGGAGAGCGCCCCTCTGTTGCTGGCCTTATAAGTGCTGGTGGCGTTGTAGGTTTTGGCTCCTCTTGGTTTGGCATCGGCGGCGGTACCTTTACTGTCCCCTATTTGTCATGGATGCGCTTCAGTATGCGTCAGGCTGTGGCGACGTCGGCAGCATGCGGTATCCCAATCGCACTGACCGGGGCTGTCACCAATATGATTGCGGGACACGGGAATGATCTCTTGCCGCAGTGGTCCACTGGATTTGTCTACTGGCCTGCGGTTCTTGGTATTGCATTGACCAGTGTACCCTGTGCTCAGATTGGGGCTCGTCTGGCGCACAAGCTGGATGCGGCGCTGCTGAAAAAGCTGTTCGCTGTGTTACTCTGCGTCGTCGGAATCCGCTTTATTTTCTTTTAACTGTTTTACTGTCAGGGAAGTACCATGCTGACTTATCCGGATATCAATCCAGTCGCGTTCGAACTCGGTTTTATCAAAGTACATTGGTACGGCCTGATGTATCTTGCTGCATTTGCGTCGGCATACCTGCTGGCAACATGGCGCGCTAAACAGCCCGGTAGCGGCTGGACCACACAGCAGGTCTCGGACCTTATTTTCTACGGTGCCATGGGGGTCGTGATTGGCGGGCGCATGGGTTATGTGCTGTTTTATAACTTCCCGCAGTTTCTTGAAGACCCGCTTTGGCTGGTCCGTGTCTGGGAAGGGGGCATGTCGTTTCATGGCGGCCTGTTAGGCGTCCTGACCGCTATTCTGATCTTCTGTAAAATCCATAAAAAAAGCTTCTTTGACGTCGGCGACTTCGGTGCGCCTTTTGTCCCCCTCGGGCTGATGTTCGGTCGCATTGGTAACTTCATTGGTGGTGAGTTATGGGGGCGTGTTGCTGATCCTGAACATGTGCCTTGGGCGATGGTATTTCCGCGTGCCGACGAGTTTGCTCGTCATCCCTCGCAGCTCTATCAGGCAGGTTTGGAAGGCTTAATGCTGTTTGTTATTCTCTGGTTTTACTCGTCGCGCCCGCGTCCGCAGAAAGCGGTCAGTGCGATGTTTCTGATTGGTTATGGGGTTTTCCGTACCATTGCTGAATTTTTCCGGGAGCCGGATGCGCACATCGGCTTTGATATGTTCGGATGGATGACCCGCGGGCAGATGTTGAGCCTGCCAATGATCGTATTTGGTCTGATTTTATTGGTCTGGGCCTACCGTAACGGCACAAACAGCGGAGCTAAGAAAGCATGAAACAATACCTCGATCTGATGCGTCACGTGCGCGAACACGGTGTATTTAAAGAGGACCGCACAGGAACGGGTACATACAGCTGTTTCGGATATCAGATGCGCTTTGATCTCAGTGAAGGCTTTCCGCTGGTCACCACTAAGAAACTGCACCTGCGTTCCATTATTCATGAGCTGCTCTGGTTTCTGAGTGGCGATACCAATATCAGCTACCTGAAAGAGAACGGCGTTTCTATCTGGGATGAGTGGGCTGACGACGAGGGGAACCTTGGGCCGGTTTACGGTTCGCAGTGGCGTAGCTGGCCAACAGCGGATGGTCGCCATGTCGATCAGATTACTCAGATCGTCGAACAGATTAAGAACAATCCTGACTCGCGTCGCCTGATCGTCAGCGCCTGGAATGTTGGTGAAATTGAAAATATGGCGTTACCGCCTTGCCACGCTTTTTTCCAGTTCTATGTTGCTGATGGCAAACTTTCCTGCCAGCTTTATCAGCGCAGCGCCGACATCTTCTTGGGTGTCCCATTCAATATTGCCAGCTACGCTCTTCTGCTGCATATGATGGCTCAGCAATGTGATCTGGAAGTGGGAGACTTTGTCTGGACGGGAGGGGATGTACACTTGTATTCCAACCATCTTGAGCAAACAGATCTGCAGTTAAGCCGCGAGCCGCTGCCGCTGCCAAAGCTGGTAATCGAGCGTAAGCCTGAAAGCATTTTCGATTACAAGTTTGAAGACTTTGTGATCGAAGGCTACGAGTCACACCCTCATATCAAGGCGCCGGTGGCTGTCTGATATTCTGCTGCGACAAGGCGCCTGTTTTTCGTCGCTGTTTTTCGTCTGAGAACTGACGCCTGACTTTTGTGTTTCTCCCGGGCTAATACCGGGAGGCCTTCTACACTCTCTGTATACATCACAGGGAGATTCTGTAGTGGCCTTTATTAAACCCGTTAAGTTCGAAACCCCAATCGTTTTCTGGCACTCCATTGATGATGCCGAACCGGCTCTGCCAAGCGCCGTTCGGGTGTATCTGTGTGAGGACGGAAAATCACTCGCCGAAAGCTGGATGGAGTCGGAAGGCGTCATTGTGCTTCATGCATCGACCTACAGTGAGCGGTTGGCTCAGATTCTCGATTACACTACGCAGGCCCTGCCGGAGGCTCCGCTGGTCGTGATTCTGAATTTTCCGGATATGCGTATGGAGCGGTTGCTGGAGTTGGGTGCTCAGGAAGTGGTGACGAATCCCGCCGAGCTGATTCCCGCCATCCGTACTGCTGCAACACGCAAGACCCGTGAATGCTCTTTGCGTTCGAATCGTTATCTCGACCCTCTTACCGGGTTGCCTAACCGCTATTTGTTTCAGGATCGCCTGGAGCATTCACTGGAAGCACACAAGCGTAGCAAGCAGCCGATGGGGTTGGTCATTCTGGATCTGGACCATTTTCATAGGCTGAGTGAATCGTTCAGTCATTCAGCCGGGGATGCCGTACTGGCTGAACTGACTCAGCGACTGCGCTCCGTCACCCGCAAGTCAGACACCCTTGCCCGGATTGGTGGCAACACTTTTGCGTTGATCGCCGAAAACCTCCGCCAGACGCGTAATCTCATTCAGGTCTGTGAAAAGGTCAGCGCACAACTCGACGCCCCTGTGATCTTTCAGGGAGAGAAAATACAACTTTCTGGCAGCATCGGTGCCGCGTTTGCAGGCGAAGCCGATCACGATGCCGGTAACCTTATTCTGCATGCCGAGCAGGTATTGTCGGGTGCGAAGCAGATAGGTCAGAACAGCTATGTTATTTATAACGCACGATCCGCTGAAGATCGGATTCGTGGAGGGCTTGAGAAAGCGATATATCATGCACTGGATAATCGCCAGATATCCATGGAGTATCAGCCGCAAATGAGTATTGATGGGCAGCGAATATATGGTGTGGAGGCCCTGATGCGTTGGAATCACCCTGTGTTTGGCGAAGTGCCTCCAGAGCAGTTTATTCCGGTGCTGGAAACCACCGGCCTGATCGAAAAATTCGGCATGTGGGCGCTCGAAAGTGCCTGCCAGCAGTTCCGGCAGTGGCTTGATGGCGGGTTAATGCCCGACGATGCCAGAGTCTCGGTGAACCTGACATCCCGACAGTTCTTTCAACCCGATCTTGCCGATCAGATACTCGGTATTCTTGATGAAATTGGGCTGGCTGGTAAACATCTCACGCTGGAAATTACCGAGGCCATGATCATGGAAGGAAGCGACCGTACAGCGGACACACTCGCGCGCTTACGATTTGAGAATATCGCTATCGCCATCGATGACTTCGGCACCGGCTATTCATCGTTTGCGAATTTACGTACGCTCCCCATTGATTACCTCAAAATTGATCGCGACTTCATTAAGTCTGTTGGAACCAGCAGCGACGATGATGCGATCGCAGGCTCAATGATTCATCTTGCTCACAGTCTCAAACTTAAAGTAATTGCCGAAGGTGTCGAGCATGAAACAACGCAATCGCGCCTGGCTGGACTGGGCTGCGATGAATGTCAGGGGTATTTATTTTCGAGGCCTCTCGCCGCTGACAGAGTCCCTGATTTTGTAGCGCGCTGCGCCTGACAATATGGTGCGGCATCGTTATCATAGTCGCTGAATTTTTAGTGATGAGATTATTCTGTGAAGCTCTCTATGATAGTGGCGGTTGCCGAAAATGGTGTGATTGGCCGCAATAACTCACTGCCCTGGTACTTGCCGAACGACCTGAAATATTTTAAGCAGACCACCATGGGTAAGCCGGTGATTATGGGGCGCAAGACGTACGAGAGCATTGGTAAGCCGCTCCCCGGACGTACGAATATCGTGATTACCCGTCAAGCCGACTACCAACCCGAAGGCGTGAAAGTGGTAAACAGCGTCGAAGCGGCAAAAGAGCTTGCGGAGAGCGTATGTCTGATCGACGGTCAGGATGAAGCTATGATCATGGGCGGTGCAGAAATTTATGCGCTATCACTGCCTTATACGGATCGATTGTATCTGACCGAAGTGCATGCAGACGTTCAAGGGGATGCTTTTTTCCCTGAATACGACAAGAGCCGTTGGCAGGAAGTCGCTCGCGAAGACTTCGCCGCCGAGGGCCCTAACCCATATAGCTACAGCTTTGTTGTCTATGAGGCGAAGGCCTGACAGAGTTCGGAATCGTCCAGGCCCTGTCGTGCCTTCATCGCTTCCAGGCTGGCTGAAAGTTCGATGCGCCAGTCGGGGGGATAAATTCCCAATTCAGGTAATTTTTGCGATATCAACGCGGAGTTATGCGGCCTCGTTGCTCGCGAGCCTGCCTGATTAATCGGTTTAGGTACCAGGCAGCAGTATTCATCGATCAATCCGAACTTATGAGCCTGCCGCAGAGCCTCACTTGCAAAAAGATACGTGCTTGCCGTCGGAGTGCCTGCAAAGTGGTACCTACCTCGTGGAATGCGCCCTTGCTCGGCCAGGTTGGCAATCTGCACCATGACTTCTGCTAGTGCGACCGCGGGTGTTGGAGAAACATAGGCGTCACTGGCGACGTCTACTTTGTGTGATTTACGGGCGTTGGTTAACAAATCGTTGAGTGGGTTTTTTCCAAACTGACTGAATAGCCAGCCAGTACGTATGACAATGGCTTTTGCGCAGGTTTCCATCACGGCCTGTTCTCCGGCCAGTTTACTTCGTCCATACTCAGACAAAGGACAGGGTAAGGCACTCTCGGAGTAAGCGTCAGCCATCCAGCCTGAAAAAACATAGTCTGACGATAAATGAATCAACCAGGCGTCATTGTCGTTGCACCAGCGCGCCAGCGCTGAAGGTGCATGAGCGTTTACGCTCCACGCGCGTTCAGGCTCTTGCTCGGCTTTATCCAGATGAGTGTAGGCTGCGCAATTAAAGACCACTTGTGGCTTGCTGGCGTTAAGGACGCGAGTCATCAGCTTGTCGTTGGTCATGTCTAATGCATTGTGACTGAGCGCTATGATACGGCGTCGCGATTCTCTGAGTTGTTGCTGCAAGCACTGGCCTACCTGGCCACCCGCACCTGTTATCATCCATGTCATACCATTCTCCTTCGGTATCTGATGCGTGTTTATTACCTTAAGTTACCAGACCACAAACCTACAAACAGTGACCATCGGAGCCACCTGGATCACTTTGAGAATTGCAGAGATTGTCAGTTCTTTCTTGCTCGGACAGCAGCGTCTCTCAGGCCTGACAATAATTTATAGTCGTGTACGTTAGTTCTGTCAGCTCTGCCGTAGAATACTCGTGAAAAATTTGAAGTCGTCAGCATTTTTCACTCATTCACTTCTATGGAGCAGGAGTCATGTCTGATAAAACCCATGTATGGGATATATTCACCCGCATTTTCCACTGGGGGCTGGTGGTTTCTCTGGCAGGCGCCTGGCTGAGTGTAGAACAGGGCTGGATGGACTGGCATCAGACCTTCGGCCTGGCGGCACTCGGACTGATTATTTTTCGTGTGCTGTGGGGCCTGGCTGGGCCTGCTTACGTCAGGTTCAGTCACTTTATCCGGTCGCCGAGAGCGACACTGAAGTATGCGAGAGATCTTCTCAGAGGACGTGAGTCGCATTACCTCAGTCATAATCCGCTGGGCGCACTGGCGGTGATCGGTTTGCTGGGGCTCGTTGGTTTTCAGGTGATTTCTGGTTTGTTTGCCACCGACGATGTCTTATTTGAAGGGCCTTTGTTCTCGTGGGTGAGTTACGACACCAGCCTGTTGCTCACTGAGCTCCACGAAATTTCCTTTAATGTGCTTCTGGGCATCGTTGGCCTGCATATTCTGGCAGTACTGTTTCATCAGTTCGCGAAAAACGAAAGCTTGCTGCAGGGGATGGTGACAGGCAATAAAAAACCGGGCCGGTATGCTGACGGGCCGGTGAATAAAAAAGCCCGGGCGCCTGTGTGGGCCGGGCTTTTTTCTGTGGCGCTGGCCGCCGGAGCGGTGGCGCTTTTAATCAGTCTTTGAAGTCATCGTGGCAGCCTTTACAGGTGCGGGCAGTGGCTACGAAGGCTGACTTGATCGCTTTCATATCATCGCCTTTTGCGGCGACCGCTAAGGCGGCTGCTTTTTCGCTGAAGGCATCACCAGCTGCGGTGAAGTCTTCCCATTCGTCTTCAATCACAGGTAAGGCTGATGTGGCACTGGCGTAGGTGCCTGGGCGGAAACCTTCCCATGGCATCTGACTTAATGCCGCAAGCAGATCTGCGCGGCGCGCGAAGTCTTCGCTGTCGAATTCAGCTTTACCTTTGACCATGTCACCCATAGCACCGAAATGCCATTTAACGGCTTTAAAAATACCCTTTCGGTATTCCACAGCCTCAAAAGGTTTAATGTCGGCGGCAGCGTAGCCGGCGACACCCGCAAGTACCAGGGTCGCGGCAACTTTAAAAAGTGGCTTCATCAGAGTTCTCCATCTCGGTAGTCGGTTGTTAGAACTCAGTGTATATGAACCATCCTGCGACGGACTGAGCACTTACTTTCCTTTACCCATGCCCCGGCAGAGTGAGACTCTCTGACGCTTCATGACGTTCTCAGAGCTCGCGCTTAGCCTGCGTCATGTCGCTCCAGTGGGTGATCGCTTCTTTAGCGACTGCCTGATTAAAGTCAGCACCGACGGCTTCACAGATTTCAGGTGTCAGAGCGCGCTTACCTTTGCGCACACCGGCCATTTTTACCAGTGCATGGCCACACAGCTTTCCTTTCACCATCAGGCGATGTTCGAAATAAATATACTTTTCGTCCCAGGTCAGGAGTTTGCTATGAATCTCATAGCTACTGAACAGGTTCAGCTCACGGATAAAAGTGATTTCCAGTGACGCCACGACCAGATTGATTCGCTTCTCGAAGAGATGCTTAAACCAACCGTTGTCACGAAAGAGCGTCCAGCGTGCGCCTTCCAGAACGTTCAGGTATTTGGCGTTATTCATATGAAGGTTGTAGTCGATCTGGTGTGGCCAGACGCGCTGGCGGACTACTGAGGTTCCCTGCGCAGGAATGATTGCAGGCTCATTGCGTTTGATAATCGACTTGATGATCTGACCGAGCATGGAGATACAGCCTCATGAGTGATTCGTGAAAAGCAGGCATATTACACCAGACGAGCGCCGGTGCATTGGCAAGGATGACGCTTATTTTCTTGAGTTCGGCCTGCCAGCTGGCAGGCCATCTGAAGGGCCGGGTTTATCTGGCGGAAGCCAGAGGGCGGTTCCGTACCCACAAGGTAAACAGGGTCGCAGTGACGAACATCAGCAGGCTGTATACCGATGGCGCAACGGCCATTTCAGGGCTGGCCAGAATACCGGTAACGACCATCAGAGCCAGCGTACCGTTCTGGAGACCGACTTCGAGGCAGATCGTCCGGGCCTGGTCTTCGTGGTGGAGTAATGCGTTACCTAGCAGATAACCAAGCCCCATAGTCACCAGGTTCAGTAACAGGGCTGCAGGGCCAGATGTAATGACGAAGTCGATAAGCTGAGGCCCCAGGTTGATGCAGATAGAGACGATGACCAGAGCCAGTACTGCGACTGAAAAACGGGACACCCAAGGCTCCATTTTAACGGCGAAATTGTTTGCAAAGCGGCGTATCAGCATACCAATAATGACAGGAATCACTGTCACCACCATGAGTGTAATCCAGGTCTTTGCCAGTGGCAGCTCAAATGCCTGGTCGGCATCGCCGTACTGGTGAATCGCCCAGGCGCCAAGAATCGGGATAGTAAAAGGAGTGATGAAACCGATGACCGCCGTCAGTGACACGGATAAGCCGACGTCACCACGTGCCAGAAGCGTATAGAGGTTTGATGTCGTGCCACCAGGGCAAAGTGCGAGAATAAACAGACCAATTGCCAGGGGGCCGGTGAGCCCGGTCAGTTCGATAATGCCGATGGCAATCAGAGGCAATATGAGCATCTGACAGATGGCGCCGATTAAAAAGGCTTTGGGTTGTGCGATGACGCGCCCAAAGTCAGCTGGGGTAAGGCCCATGCCAACACCTGCCATGATCAGGATCAGGGATATAGGAAGAGCAACCTGGGTAAGAATCTCGAACATGGGAGTTCCTGAATAAGTTGTTATTTAGCGACGAACGCTAACTCAGCGGCAAGGCCATGGCAAGGTGGAATGACTCTTGCGATGAGAGTCGGTACTATGCGATTTCGCTTACGATAACAGGGTTTTAAGATGGATCTGACAGCTTTCGCAGTATCATTTCTCGGCTTTGCCATTATGTATGCAGGTATCATTATGGCCCGGCAGGTAGACAGCAAAGGGTCGGCGTCGGTATTTCGTATCGGGGGCATATTTATTGGTTTCATGATGGTGCCAATGCTCCATACGGCACTGGGCTCTCCGGTGACGTCCGCAGAGGTCTCAGGTAAATATCTGTTGGGGATGGTCATCGCTGGTTTTATCGTCGATTTTTTCTTTGTAAAGCGCCGCAGCCAGGGGTAAGTCAAAGATCAAACCTAGCTCTTTACCTGTTCCAGGCTTGACCTGTTGGGCGTTCCGCGCCATTGTTTTGTCCATTTCACGTATCAGATTCTAATAAAAACAATGAAAATACAGTATGCAATTGGCGCGCTTATCGGCGCGGCAGCGTTTTGCTCATTCAATGCATCGGCAAGCCAGTACCTGGGCGTCGGTGCAGAATACGGTGTGCTCAAAGAGCAGTATTCCGGTGCCGAATATCCCATCCTGAACTTTGAAACCCGCTTCGGTATGGATTTCAGTGATCGCTTCTCGGTTGAAGTTGAAGGCGCCGTTCTGGGTAAAGATGAGCGCGAGTTCGACGGTGGGTGCCTTGACCCGGGGGCGGTTGAGCGAATCAATGATGACTTTTCCGTTGGCTGTGCTTACCTCGACAGTGTCAGTCGTCAGGCGGTTACCGTGAACTTTATTCTGTCTCAACCTTTTGCGAACTTTGATCTGTTTGCCGGTCTGGGTGTCGGAGCCGTACGCACGAGCTATACCTTTATGGTGGATAGTGTGGGGGTCAGTTCGACGGAAGCGTTTCAGGAATACTCTGCTGCGGACGTTCAAAGGGCTGAGGATCAGATTAACTTTGGGTTAAGTCTAATTGGAGCTGATCCGATCGATTTACAGCTGCCGGATGATATTTCGGAAACTTCCATTGATCTGCTTTACTCATTAGAAGGCGGTATTCTGATTGATGACACACACCGATTGTCGGTTACCTGGAACCCAGAGTACGGCAGCGAAGAAGTCGGTAAATATGAGTACGTTGGTTTTTCGTATTCATGGTTGTTCCGCTTCGACGATTTTTAACGCAGAGAAATGGATTTACTAAAAACACTCTGACATGTGAGTGTCAGAGTGTTTTAAAGAAGACCTTCGAATTCCGCTGGAAATTGTATAATTTCTGTTTTTCCTGCGGCAATTCAGTGACCTGCCCTGCTTTAAAGCCGTGCTCAATAAACCAGTGTGCTGTACGCGTCGTCAGTACAAAAAGGCGGTTGTAATGACGTCTTTTCGCTTCCTGCTCAATTTGCTCAAGCAGTCTTTGGCCGCGGTTACTGCCGCGATAATCTCCGTGGACAGCGACGCAGGCCAGCTCGGCTTCGTCGTCTGAGTACGGATAAAGTGCCGCGCAAGCGGTAATTAAACCGTCTCGCTCGATAACATAAAAACGATGAATTTCGGTTTCCAGTAATTCGCGCGAACGCCGCACAAGAATGCCGTCGTCTTCTAAGGGTTTCAGCAGATCAAGAATTCCCGCTACGTCGTCGATGTTAGCGGCGCGTAGCTGGTCATACGCATCCTGACTGATCAGGGTGCCGCTGCCTTCGCGGGTAAACAGCTCTTGCAGCAGGGCGCCATCAGTCTGGTAGCTCAACATATGGACCCGTGGCACGCCCTGACGTACACACCGCAGTGCCATATCGGCTTGCCAGCGCGGGCTGCCAGATAATGAGCCAAGTAAATCTTCCAGCTCGCGGCAGGTCAGGTCTTCCAGTGCTGTGCCATCTTCGTCGGTTAAGCCGTCGTTTTCACCAAAGGCGATCAGTTTATCGGCGCGCAAGGCAACGGCGGCATGGCGCGCAACATCCTCAACGCTCAGGTTAAACATCTCACCAGAAGGGGAGTAACCCGAGCAGGACAAGAGCACGACATTCTGTTGATCCAACAGGTTGCTGACGGCCTGATGTTCAATACGACGAACTTCCCCCGTGTGTTGATAATCGACACCATGGATGACACCAAGAGGCTTCGCCGTGACGAAATTACCGCTGACCACGCGGATGCGGGCGCCGTGCATTGGCGATCCCGGAATACCGACTGATAGCCGGGATTCAATATCGGCTTTCACCATACCAACCGCCGCTTTGACCGCGCGCAATGCCTCACCGTCGGTGATGCGCAGGTCATTGTGGAACTGGCTGGTAATATCCAGACGCTCCAGAACCGCATCAATCTGTGGACGAGCACCATGTACCAGAACCAGTCGCACGCCAAGGCTGTTCAGCAGAGCAATGTCCTGAACCAGAGTGTCGAAATTCGGGTGCAGCAAGGCATCGCCATCAAACATAATGACGAAGGTCTTGCCTCTGTGCGCATTGATGTACGGTGAGGACTGGCGAAACCACTGTACGTATTCGGTGTTGTCGGTCAAAACGGAACTTCCTGATTAATCCCGGCGGAAATTGGATCTGACAAGTTGCGGGAGCAGCAAGCATCAATTTCCACAGTACGGTGATGTGGAAGAATTGAGGCGGCCGAGCCTGCAGGGATGCATTCACGGTGTCCCGACGAGTTATTCCATATCACGCTTATTCGTCTGATTTAATCATGAGCAGAGGTCAGACAAAAGCGCTCAATCAGATTGCGCAGAATATTCACGCATGGCTCTATCTGGTCCAGTGCCATAAATTCATCGACCTGGTGTGCCTGATCAATACTACCGGGGCCCAACACCACGGTTTCCATCCCCAGGTTCTGCAGAAACGGCGCCTCAGTGGCGTAGTTGACGGCGACACTAGTGTACCCGGTGAGACGCTCAGCTTCTTTGATCAGTGCGCTATTTTCGCTTTCGGCAAAGGGCTCAACACCTGAAAATAACTGTTCAAAGGACATTTCCACATTGTTCTGAGCGGCAATTGGGTTCATACGTCGGCGAATTTCTTCGCGTAAATCATCATTACTCATACCGGGCAGTGCACGTAAATCGAAGGCCAGTTCACAGCTTCCACAAATGCGGTTGGGGTTATCACCGCCGTGAATACAGCCAAGGTTCAGGGTCGGTGTCTGCACTGCAAAATGCGCATCGCGATAATTTTCAGCCAGCTCTGCACGGAGACTTTTCAGCTCGCCCATGACCTCATGCACGGCATCCATTGCATTGATACCCAGTGCTGGGTTGGACGAATGCCCGGCCCGACCTGTTACGCGGATGCTGTCCATGATGATGCCCTTGTGCATGCGCACAGGACGCAGACTGGAAGGCTCACCGATAACCGCATAACGACCGCCGGGGCCAGTGCTTTGGCTGAGTGCACGGGCGCCACTCATCGAACACTCTTCATCTGCCGTCGCCAGGATCATCAAGGGCTGGTGGAATGTTTTGTCGCGAACCTGTTCTAATGCTTCCAGTGCCAGGGCAAAGAAGCCCTTCATGTCGCAGGTACCCAGTCCGTAGAGTTTGCCGTCGCGTTCTGTCAGAGTGAACGGGTCGGAAGTCCACTTTTCAGGATTGCAGGGTACGGTGTCGGTGTGACCACTGAGTACGAGGCCGCCCGGCCCGCGGCCGTAGGTCGCCAGCAGGTTGAATTTCCCCGGATGGCCCGCAATCGGCATAATAGAAACCTCGAAGCCGAGATCCCGGCACCAGCCTGCCAGCAGGTTGATTACACCTTCGTTACTTTGATCGTATTCGGGTAATACAGAGCTGATACTGTTCTCAGCGATCAGAGCCGAGAGCTTTTCGAGCGTGGAGGGCAGCGGCATGATGGCCTTATCCTTGATGATCTTAAACTGCAAAAATACAGCGACGTAAAACAATAGCGCGATGGCAAAAGAAATTGAACTGAAACTCAGGCTCCTGCCTGAACATATCCCTGCGCTGGTCAGTTGGCTTGATAACAAAGCGACAGCAACGGGCCAGAAAACGCTGAACAACGATTATTTTGATACGCCTGAGCTGGCGTTGTCCGCCGCGCATTCCGCATTAAGAATACGCTCGACGAACTCGGGATTTGAACAGACTTTCAAGGCCCGCAGTCAGTCCAGCAGTGGCGTACAGGTGCGTCACGAATGGAATTGGCCTTTGCCTGAAAGGCAGCTTGATCCATCGTTACTGGCGCTACCAGAGGTACAGACGTGCTGGCCAGAACCGGCAGCAAGGGATCAGCTTCAGACGGTGTTCAGCACCGACTTTGAACGTCGTAGCTGGCTATATACCGCTGCGGAAGGCTCGGAGATTGAAGTGGTTATCGATCAGGGCAGCATTCTTGCCAACGGTCAGTCTGAACCGCTGTGTGAGTTGGAGCTTGAATTAGTTTCCGGCGATGACACTGCAATGTGGCCGCTGGCGGAAGTGCTGCACTCGGTATCGCCTTTGTGGCTGAGTGACATTTCCAAAGCAGAGCGTGGATACCGCCTCGCCGGGGTGGTATCAGAATCGTTCCATAATACCGAAGTTGATGCCCGGGGAGCTGGCCTGGCCGAGCAGGCGTTTGATCTGCAGCGTGCGCTTGAATATTACTTGTGGGGCGAGGGTGATCTGGCGACCATCTGGCAGCTGGGGTTCCCACTCTCGGTACTTTCCGGTGTCAGTGACGCGCTAACACTTTTGCTTGAGCAGACACTGACTGAGGCGCCTGCAGACCTTATCCACGATAAGGTAGCTGCGCGGGCGCTGACAGAGGCGGTTCAGCAAGTAGCCCGACTGTGCTCTGATTCGCAACCTGTTAATGAAAGCGTGCGTGACCTCTGGCTTGAGGCTCGCAGCCGGGTGGGGGATGTGATTGAATGCAGTGAGACATCTTCGTTATCAGCTTCTTTGAAACAGTTACTAAAGGATTAATGCATGCAGGCGACGCCAGACCGGGTAATCAATCTGTCGACACTGGTGAGTGATCTACACCGCGATGGCTTGCTGACAGACGAAGATCATCAGCTGGCATTGACGATTCGCCGGGGCACGGATGAAGCTGCTTTGCATCCTTTGACCCTGATCGCCCGCCAGCGCTACAAAGATGCACGCAGCGATGGCAAGGTGCTCAGCGAGCACGCTCTGACCGAGTGGCTGGCTGAACGTGAGTCGATGGATGTGATCAATATTGATCCACTTGAGATTAACGTATCTGCGGTAACTGAGGTGATGTCATACGCCTTTTCAGAGCGGCACAAAATCCTCGCGGTGAAAGTCAGTACTGATGAGGTGGTGGTGGCCTGTACCGATCCGGATTCATCAAGCTGGGTCGGTGACCTGGAACACGTGACCCGTCGCAATGTGAAACGGGTGTTAGCTTCGCCATCTGATATCAGTCGCTACCGGGTTGAGTTTTATCAGTTAGCAAATTCGGTCTCTAAGGCGCGCAAAGATCATTCTGGTATCAGCTCGGTGCAGAACCTGGAGTCGATGCTGGAGCTGGGCAAAGCGAAAGCGCCTGACGCCAACGATGAACATATCGTCAATATCGTGGACTGGTTACTGCAGTATGCCTTTGACCAGCGCGCCAGTGATATTCACCTTGAACCGCGTCGCGAGACAACGCACGTGCGTTTCCGTATTGATGGTGTTCTTCATAATGTCTACGAGTTACCAGCCGCAGTAGGTATGGCCGTGATTGCGCGGGTTAAGTCACTGGGGCGTATGAATATTGCTGAGAAGCGTAAGCCTCAGGACAGCCGCCTGAAGACTAAAACGCCCGAGGGTGATGAAGTCGAGCTGCGTCTGTCGACCTTGCCCACTGCTTTCGGCGAAAAAATGGTGATGCGTGTCTTTGACCCACAGGTGCTGATGCGCAGTTTCTCTGAAATGGGTTTCTCGCGTGAAGATCGCCGTCGCTGGTCTGAAATGACGGACAATAATCACGGCATTATCTTCGTTACCGGGCCGACCGGCTCGGGTAAAACGACAACCCTGTATTCCACACTGCGCCAGCTGGCGACCAGTGAAGTGAATGTATCGACCATCGAAGACCCGATTGAAATGGTTGAGCCTGCGTTTAACCAGATGCAGGTCAACCCAACGATTGACCTGACCTTTGCGTCAGGGGTTCGCGCTCTGCTGCGTCAGGACCCGGACATTATTATGGTGGGTGAGGTGCGCGACCTTGAGACGGCCGAGATCGCCGTACAGGCTGCGCTTACCGGACACCTTGTTCTGTCGACACTTCACACCAATGATGCGCCTTCGGCCTTTACTCGCTTACAGGAACTGGGACTGCCTGCTTACCTGATTCGCTCCAGTGTGATCGGTGTTATGGCCCAGCGCCTGGTGCGTACTTTGTGCCCACACTGCAAAGAAAAACAGCCTGTCGACGAGAAGGTCTGGAAGCAGCTGACCGCACCATGGCTCATGAAAACGCCAGAACACATCTATACTGCAAAAGGATGTCTGGAATGTCGTGGGACAGGTTACCTCGGGCGAATGGGGATATACGAAGTGATGCCTCTTTCAGAGTCTCTCGAGCCCCATATTAATGAATCAACGGATTACCAGAAGCTGCGTCAGGCAGCGATGAAGGAAGGGATGCACAGCCTGCGCCTGAGTGGTGCTCATAAAGTCGCCGCAGGCATGACAACGATTGCAGAGGTCATGCGGGTCGCCCCAGCGAGCAGAGCGTTGTCTCAGTAGTTGAGAGCCGTAAAGGCAGTAAAATAGTCGCATTGAATAATCCGGCCTGAGCGTCCAGAATGCTGGCCTGAAATTAACGAGAATATGGCAGTTATTTGTGAGTAGTTCCCTTCCACCCATCATTGACGTCGAAGCCTCTGGATTTGGCCGGGGGAGTTTCCCCATCGAAATCGGCTTTGCTCTCGAAGACCGGGAAGTGCACAGCTATCTCATCAAGCCTGTCAGTCACTGGACGCACTGGTCAGAAGAGGCCGAAGCGATCCACGGCATCAGCCGCGACAAACTTGAGCAGGAAGGTCTGAGCATTCGTGATGTCGCCCTGCTACTCAATGAGCATCTTTTCAACAAAACACTTTATTCAGATGCATGGAGCTTTGACAGCTCCTGGATTGGTCGCCTGTTTGAAGAGGCGGAGCTGGTTCAACGCTTTCGCATCGAAACCATCAATAAACTTCTGACGATGGAAGAAATGGAGCGCTGGGCAGACACCAAATGCACACTCTGGAATGAGTTAGATGTCGACCGCCACCGCGCTGCCAATGATGTAAAGGTGTTGCAAGAGACATTCTTGCGGGTCGTTGGCGACATGTAACCTCCATCGGTCTGTCATTTTATTTTCGTGACGCAAAACATCTAGGTCTGATGGTTTTTATTGGGCCGTTTTTTCTTCAATTACTCTAAATGACATCCCTAAATGTCATATCCCTGTGATTCACTTCTTCTCCGGTCTGGATAGACCACATTAAAAAAACAAAAATGAAGGAGACAATATGAGCATCTGGGTAACCTGGCCTGGCTTGGTGAAATTCGGGACGCTGGGTATTACTGCCGGCCTTCTTACGCTCGCCGTGGAACGAAATGAACTGTTTGAAAACAACCTGTTTGATTTCGAACGCTGGGATGAATACAACGCCGACATCGACTGTAATGAGCGCAGCCTGACTGCCCGTATGGAAGACGGTACCTGTAACATTCTTGAAAATCCTGCTGAGGGTTCAGCCAACCGTCGTTTCGGCCGTAACGTGGAGCTTGACGCAGCGCACGGCGAAACAGACACGTTGCTTAGCCCTAACCCTCGCGATATCAGTAACTCACTGATGGCTCGCGATGAATTTAAACCTGCACCTACGTTGAACTTTATCGCCGCAGCATGGATTCAGTTCATGACGCACGACTGGTTCAGTCACGGTGATGGTTCTACTACCGACTATATCGATGTTGAACTGCCTGCTGGCGACAGTCGCGGTACTGGCACAATGTCGATCCGTCGCACCCTCCCTGATCCGACACGCATCGCAGCTGAAGATGAAGCTGGCTTACCGGATGCTTACCTGAACGAGAATACTCACTGGTGGGATGGTTCTCAGATCTATGGCAGCAATCTGGAAACGCTGAATACACTGCGCGAATTCCAGGGCGGCCGTATGCTGGTGAACTCTGATGGGTCACTGCCTCGCGACTTTTTCTCAGGTGTGCCGAAAACCGGTTTCACTGATAACTGGTGGCTGGGTCTGAGTATGCTGCACCAGTTGTTCGTAAAAGAGCACAATGCGGTTGCATAAATGCTGGCGGCGACTTACCCGGAAAAAGACGACCAGTGGCTGTTCGATAAAGCGCGTCTGGTAATCTCTGCCCTGATGGCTAAGATTCACACCGTTGAGTGGACGCCAGCCATCATTGCTAACCCAGTAACCGAGCGCGCGATGTACGCAAACTGGTGGGGTCTGGTTGGTAATGCTGAGGCACGTGATAAGTACGGTGCAGAATTCGACAAGCTGGCCGAAGATCTGGCGAAGTCTGATTCCTGGGTTCGTCGTATTCTCGGCCTCGATCCTAAAATGTCAGAAGCGCTGGATAACGGTAAAGCCATTGAATGGGCTGTGACTGGTCTGGCCGGTGCCCGTAACTCTGATAATGCCGGTGTGCCATTCACACTGACCGAAGAGTTCGTCGCGGTTTACCGTATGCACCCACTGCTGCGTGACACCGTTGATGTCTATGACATCGGTTCAAACGTGGTATCTGAGAGCATCCCACTGACTGAAACCCGCGATGGCGATGCAGAAGATATTCTTGATGACCAGGGCGGCGACCGTCTGTGGTACTCCTTTGGTGTTACTCTGCCGGGTGCCCTGACTCTGCGTAACTATCCGGAATTCCTGCGTGACCTGTATGTACCGGGGCGTGGTGTGATTGACCTTGCAACCATCGATATCATTCGTGATCGTGAGCGCGGTGTACCTCGCTACAACGAGTTCCGTCGCCAGATTGGCCTGACCCCAATCAATGACTTCACTGATCTGACCGATGATGCTGAAATCGTTTCTGAACTACGTCGTCTGTACGACAACGATGTTGAGAAAATTGATGCGCTCGTAGGTCAGCTGGCTGAAACCGTTCGCCCTGAAGGCTTTGGTTTCGGTGAAACGGCGTTCCAGATTTTCATCATGAATGCGTCGCGTCGTATTATCGCTGACCGTTTTTATACCGCTGACTACAACCCTGAAACGTACACTCAGGAAGGTTATGACTGGGTAGAAAACACCACCATGGTTGATGTGCTTAAGCGTCATTATCCAGCACTGGATCTGTCTCTGGTGGGTGTTGATAACGCGTTCAAGCCTTGGGGTCTGAACATTCCTGCGGATTACGACAACTGGGCGGCGTGCGATAAGCAGTCACTGTTGTGGACCAACGGTGTGAAGCGTACTGAATATGCTGCGGATGAACGTCCTGAAATTCCACCGGTTGATATTGGTGGTCTGATCAGCAGTGTTATTTCTGACAAAGTGAAGTACGTAGGTGATGTTGCTCCTGTGGGGCACGCTAAGCCAATTCACCCGCATGGTGCGATGGCAAAAGTGGCGTTTAATTCAACGGGTAACCACCCATACACTGGCGTATTCGAGGGCAACGAATGTGGCCTGCTGCGTCTGTCTGTAACGGGTGATCCGGCGGATCGCGGGTTTGCTCCTGGTTTTGCCTGGAAGACTCTGATTGACGGTCAGCCGTCTGAGAATATTTCAGCGCTGTATACCCTGTCAGGTCAGGCCGACAATCACGATTTCTTCGCTAACGAGCTGTCGAATTACGTGAGCCTTGAAGCGAATGACACACTGGGTTCAAGCCTGCTGTTCTCATTCGTGACCAGCAAACCAACCCTGGTTGTGGCAAACGCCATGGCAGAAACACAATCTGACGGTTCGGCAGAAGCCAGCCCTGTGTCGCCGACTCAGGTGTACTTCGTACCAACTGCCGAAGTACGCGGTCTTTTTGCTGAGGGCGAACATGACTTCCGTGATGACCTGCTGAGCCTGCCAGAAGGCACTAAGTTGTACGATGTTTATGCGACCGATATGGAGATTAAATCTTCTATCTGGCCTTCCCGTCAGCAACGCCTGCAGGATGAACGCCGTGACGATGCAGTTAAGATCGGTGAAATGGTTCTGACATCCGAGTTCACTACTTCAGTATTCGGTGACTCTGGCGTGTTCTTCAAGCATCAGCGTTACGAAGATCGTTAATACGTTGAACTATAAAAGGGCCGGGTATTCTCCCGGCCTTTTTTATGGGTTTTATTCTGATGAATCGGCCAGACGATTCAGTCCTGCTTGAAAAATCTTTTCTGGAGTCCGTGTTGCTCTTTGGTGCAAGTCAGGTATTTCGCGCTTTCTTCTAAAGCGTCGTCCGGGTTCAGCCGTACTTCCTGTATGCGAACGAAGTAACCTTCTCTTAATAAATTCTATAAAAATCATAACGTTATGAATTTTCCTGCCTGAGCTGACGAATCTGGCATAAGTGTCGCTATATATCTTGTATACAAGTATGAATTCAATGGCGGTTGGCATGACAGAAGTAACGACAGGAATTGGCTGGAATCTGAATGACTGGGGCCGGGCGTACCGGAATGGCGCTGATGCGCGCGGACTTCTTCTGTCTACCCGGAACGCCATTGCAGCAGATGAGCTGGATGCGAATGGATTACCCCGGCGTGGTAGTGCTTGGATTGCACTCGCCAGCGAGGAGCAGCTTACTAAGCAGATCAGTTATCTCGAAAGTCTGAAAGCGTCCGCCGAGGAGGAGGGAACAGTCCTTCCTCTTTATGGTGTTCCGTTTGCGGTGAAAGACAATATTGATGCTGCGGACTTTCACACCACAGCGGCGTGCCCTGAATATGCCTACGAGCCGGATGACGATGCGTTTGTTGTTCAGCTTCTGCGCAAAGCAGGCGCGATTGTGATGGGAAAAACAAACCTCGATCAATTCGCAACGGGGCTGGTGGGCACACGATCGCCCTATGGTGCTGTAAATAACGCATTTAACCCTGACTATATTTCCGGCGGCTCGAGCTCCGGCTCTGCAACCGCTGTGGCCAAAGGCCAGGTCGCTTTTTCATTGGGGACTGATACGGCTGGCTCTGGTCGGGTGCCTGCGGGTTTTAATCACATTGTTGGTTTAAAAGCGACGGTCGGAGCAATAAGTGCCTCAGGTGTTGTGCCCGCGTGTCGCAGCCTGGATTGCGTGTCCGTCTTTGCATTGAATACCCGTGATGCAGAACGTATTTACGAAGTTGCAGCTCAGTACGATGAAGCCGATGGCTATGCCCGCTCACGTACGATGGTGCGCAATGAGCGTATTCAGACCCTTGGCATTCCTGCCGGCGCCCCATGGTTTGGTGACGAAGTTCAGAAAGCCGCCTATGACAAAGCCTGCGATCAGGCAGTTAATGCAGGGTTCGAATTAGTCGAAGTCGACTTTACCCCGATGTTTGAACTTGCCAGTCTTCTCTATCAGGGGCCATGGGTTGCAGAGCGTTACGCGGCGGTCGGCGAATTTCTGAAGCAAGACTTACCGGGCATTAACCCTGTCGTAAAAAGTATTATTGCTGGTGGCACCGAAGGCACTGCCGTGGATGCTTTCAAAGCCGAATATCGCCGTAAAGATCTGGCGCGGAAAATTCAGGGTGTCTTCAAGCACGTTGATGCATTGTTTGTCCCGACCACGCCACGTTTTCCATCGTCAGCGGACGTTGAGTCGGCCCCGGTTGAAGTGAACAGTCAGCTTGGCACTTACACTAATTTCGTCAACCTTGCAGACCTTTGCGCCTTGGCACTACCAGCACATATGCGTGAGGATGGCTTACCTTTTGGAGTGACTCTGATCGCACCTGCATGGCATGAGCTGGCTCTCACCAACTTTGCTGGCCAGTGGCAGTCATCTCTGCGACTGCCGGAAGCACCGGTCATGCTTGGCCAAAAAGAAGATGCCACGGTTGTGGTCGCCGTGGTAGGTGCACACCTGACGGGGATGCCTCTGAACCATCAGTTGACCAGCCGTCACGCTACCCTGCTGGAGCAGACGCTTACGGCAAAGAAATATAAGTTGTATGCGCTGGCCAACACAGTACCACCAAAGCCTGGCCTCGTTCGTCTGAGTGAGAGTGAACTAGAGCGCGATGCACAAGCCGGACACCAGTTGATCGTCGAGTTGTGGCGTTTAGATCAGGCAGCTTTTGGTTCTTTCGTCGAAGAAATTCCACAGCCGTTGGGTATAGGTACCCTCGAGTTGGAAGACGGTCGTCTGGTGAAAGGCTTTATCTGTGAGCCCGAAGCGGTTGCGAGCGCAACCGACATCAGTCATCTCGGAGGATGGCGGGCGTATATTTCTTCTCTCAATTCATAGGATGCGCCTGTGAATCTCGCCGAGAAAGTATATCGACAACTGAAAGAAGATATCTTCGATTTCAGAATGCTGCCCGGAGACCGCTTCAGTGAAAGTGAAGTTGCTGAGCGAATGCAGGCTTCCAGAACGCCTGTCAGAGAGGCTCTGTATCGCCTTGAGCGTGATGGGTATGTGCAAGTGTACTTTCGCAATGGCTGGCAGGTCAGGCCTTTTGATTTCCGCTATTTTGAAGAACTCTACGATGTCCGCACTCTTCTTGAGTGCGAAGTCGTGCGGCGTTTGTGCATGGAAACCGATAGGGCAGAGCGTTTATCCGGGCTGGTGACAATATGGTGCTGCAAACCTTCGCAGAGACAGGTCGATCCTGTTGATGTTGCTTTTCTGGATGAAGAGTTTCACTTTGGTTTGCTGGAGTGCGGTGAAAATACACAGATGGAAGCTATTCACAAAGATGTGTGTGAGCGCCTGAGGATTATAAGGCGGCTGGATTTCTATGAGCCCGGACGGATACAGGCTACTTATGAAGAGCACAGTAGTATTTTAGAAGCGATTTTGTCCGCCGATAGCTCCCGCGCAACACGGGAGCTTACACGGCACATTGAGGTCAGCCGAAATACAGTCAGGGATATCACTGTTCACAGAATTCAGGAAGCGCGGCAACGGTACACCACCGATTTATCAAGGAAATAGATATGCACGATTTCAACGCACTACCATCAATCTCCTGAGCACTAATGGTGCGTCATAATTAATTCCGACCGGAAATGCTCCCCCGGAGGGCACTCTATGCCCTGAAATTGCCGAAAAAATAAGAAATAAAAACTGGTACGGCGATTGCTCTAACTAGATCGGTTTTATAGTTGCCCGCTCTTACACACCCCCAATAAAAGAGTCGAGGCCGGACATAATCCTGACCATAAAAAGGAAATAACTATGAAAAAAGTAAGTCTCAAAACTCTGATGAAAGCTTCTCAAATTGTTGGTATGACAGCGATGGCTGCAGGTGTAAGCATTGCTAACGCTGCCGATGACACCATCAAAGTGGGTGTTCTGCACTCGCTGTCGGGCACTATGGCGATTTCAGAAACCACTCTGAAAGACACTGTTCTTATGATGATTGAAGAACAGAATAAAAAAGGCGGCCTGCTGGGCAAGAAACTCGAGCCAGTGGTCGTTGACCCTGCGTCGAACTGGCCGCTATTTGCAGAAAAAACCCGTGAGCTTCTTGAAAAAGAAGACGTGGATGTCATCTTCGGTTGCTGGACGTCAGTATCCCGTAAGTCCGTTCTGCCTGTTGTAGAAGAGCTGAATGGCCTGATGTTCTACCCAGTACAGTACGAAGGTGAAGAGTCTTCATACAATGTATTTTACACGGGCGCAGCGCCTAACCAGCAGGCAATCCCGGCGGTTGATTATCTGATTAATGATCTCGGTGTTGAGCGTTTTGTACTGGCCGGTACTGACTATGTTTACCCACGTACGACCAACAAAATTCTTGAGTCATACCTGAAGTCGAAAGGCGTTGCCGAGAAAGACATCATGGTGAACTACACGCCATTTGGTCACAGCGATTGGCAGACCATTGTTTCTGATATCAAAAAGTTTGGTGCTGCGGGTAAGAAAACAGCCGTAGTTTCTACCATCAACGGTGATGCAAACGTTCCTTTCTATAAAGAGCTTGCCAACCAGGGTGTTGCTTCTGAAGACATTCCAGTGGTTGCTTTCTCTGTCGGTGAAGAAGAACTGTCAGGTTTTGATACTGCACCGCTGGTCGGTCACCTTGCTGCATGGAACTACTTCCAGAGCGCAGAAAGCGAAGCGAACGATGAGTTTATCGCTGCATGGCATAACTACATCGGTGATGAAGATCGTGTAACCAATGACCCGATGGAAGCGACGTATATCGGTTTCAGCATGTGGGCCGAAGCAGTTGAAAAAGCAGGCTCTGCTGACGTTGATAAAGTGCGCTCTGCCATGTACGGCATTGAAGTACCTAACCTCACTGGCGGTACTGCGGTCATGAACGAAAACCACCACTTGTCGAAGCCGGTACTGATCGGTGAAATTCAGGAAGATGGCCAGTTCGAAATCGTTTGGGCAACTGACGAAGAAGTGAAAGGTGACGCATGGACGGATTACCTGCCAGAAAGCGCCAACCTGATCTCCGACTGGACGGCACCCATTAATTGCGGAAACTACAACACCTCAACGAAAACCTGTGGTGGTTCAGCGGTTGCTGGCGAGTAATTTACTCCCATGGCAACAGTGCGTGAATAAAAGCGCGCTGTAGTTCGCAACAAGGACAGGCGGGGGGAGTTCTCCCCTGCCGCTCTCAAAAATTCCCGGTGATAACTATGTTTTCTGTATTGATACGGACGGCCGTGCTGTTCGCATTTGTTTTGTATACTGTGGTGGCAGGGGCTGAAGCATCACCTACGAAGCCCAACACAGCATTGCATGCGATAGCTCAAGAATTAATCGATGCAGGGTATCGAGAAAAACAGGCATTAACAGAACGCCTGACGACCATCGATGACCCAAAAACTCTCGAATTTATGCAGGTGATGGTCGAAGGTGACCTGTACTACCGCAAAGATGATCGCGTTGTCGTTATTAAAGGCGATAACGCGGTAACAACCTTCTTCAGTGGTGAAGAGATCACCCTGGAAAGTAAGCGCGATATCAAAAAGATCAGTGTAAATAATAAATTGCGTGTCTTGCTCAGAGGCGGCATCGCACGTTTACAGATCTTCTCTGATGATCCGGAAATGCGTATGCAGGCAGCCGTCAATCTGCTGAAGTCTGCAGAGGATCTCGATCAGGCAACACTGGACGAAGCATTAAGCAACGAAGAAAAACCTGACGTTCGGGACGTCCTGTCGCTGGTGAAAGGCATTCGTTTACTGGAAGCCGATACCGAAAAAGAGCGTTTAGAGGGAGTAAGTTATCTATCAGGATCACTTTACCCAGATGTTCGTGGCGCATTGGCTAACTATCGCCGTGCTGCTGAAGCAGATTCCCGTACCGAAGAAATTCAGGCAGCGGATGAGGCTCTCAAAAAGATCGAAAGCCTGCTGTCACTGAACAGCGTTGCTGAGAACCTTTATTTTGGCCTGGCACTGGGTGCTGTATTGCTGCTTGCCGCGATCGGCCTGGCGATTACGTTCGGTGTTATGGGTGTGATCAACATGGCTCACGGCGAGATGATTATGCTGGGTGCCTACACGACGTATGTCGTCCAGCAGCTGATGCCGGATCATATTGGTATGTCTCTGGCGGTTGCCGTTCCGGCTGCGTTTCTTGTCAGTGGATTTGTCGGTGTTCTGATTGAGCGTGGTGTGATCCGACACTTGTACGGGCGCCCGCTGGAAACTCTGCTGGCCACTTTCGGTATCAGCCTGGTACTGCAGCAAGCTGTGCGCTCTGTCTTCAGCCCGCTGAATCGTGAAGTGGCTACGCCTGACTGGATGGCGGGAACCTTTATGATTAATCCGGCGCTTGAACTGACCTTTAACCGTTTATACATCATTATTTTCAGCTTGCTGGTACTGGCACTTCTGGCTCTGATTCTTAAGCGTACTTTGTTCGGTCTGCAGATGCGTGCAGTAACTATGAATCGCCCGATGGCGAGTTCGATGGGTATTCGTACGGGTTGGGTCGATGCGCTGACATTTGGCCTCGGCTCAGGTATCGCAGGCATCGCAGGCGTTGCCTTGTCGCAGCTTACTAACGTTGGCCCGAACATGGGGCAGGCCTACATTATCGACTCCTTTATGGTCGTCGTATTTGGTGGCGTGGGTAACCTGTGGGGCACTTTAGTTGGCGCTATGTCGCTGGGGGTTGTGAATAAACTGCTTGAGCCATGGGCCGGAGCGGTTGTCGCAAAAATTCTCGTACTGATATTTATTATTCTGTTTATCCAGAAGCGTCCTCGTGGGTTGTTTGCCCTCAAAGGTCGTGCAGCGGATATGGGTTAAGGAGCACACAATGAAACAGGAAATTAAAGGTGGCCCTTTAACCCGGTTGATTATGAACGACGTCGCCGGGCGACGGATGATGATGATCATCCTGGCCATCGCTATTATCGTGCCTTTCTGCAATCTGGTCTTCCCTGAAGGTTCTGCACTGCATGTATCGACCTACACAATGACCTTGTTAGGTAAATATCTTTGTTACGCCCTTCTCGCGGTATCCGTTGATTTAATCTGGGGCTACTGCGGAATTCTAAGTCTGGGCCACGGTGCGTTCTTTGCTCTGGGTGGTTACGCGATGGGCATGTATTTGATGCGTCAGATTGGCGATCGCGGTGTGTATGCCAATCCAGACCTGCCAGATTTTATGGTGTTCCTGAACTGGACAGAGCTACCCTGGTATTGGTTCGGCTTTGATCAGTTCTGGTTTGCCATGGTGATGGTGTTGGCCGTACCGGGGATTCTGGCGTTCGTATTTGGTGCGCTGGCCTTCCGTTCGCGGGTGACCGGGGTTTACCTCTCTATTATTACTCAGGCACTGACGTATGCCCTGATGCTGGCGTTCTTCCGTAATGATATGGGCTTCGGCGGTAATAATGGTCTGACCGACTTTAAAGATATTCTGGGCTTTGATTTACAGGCCGACTCAACGCGAGCAGCACTGTTTTTTGCCTCCGGTATTGCTTTGATCCTTGGGTACTTAATCAGTCGCTTTATTGTGACGTCCAAGCTTGGACGAGTGTTGGTTGCCATCAGGGACAGTGAGTCACGGGCGCGGTTCTTAGGGTATCGCGTGGAATGGTACAAGCTCTTTGTATTTGTCGTTTCCGCGATGCTGGCGGGTGTTGCGGGGGCCTTGTACGTGCCTCAGGTTGGTATTATTAATCCGGGCGAGTTTGCACCGATTAACTCGATTGAAATGATTATCTGGGTTGCCGTCGGTGGTCGTGGCACCTTATTTGGTGCTGTGATCGGTGCCATATTGGTGAACTATGCAAAAACCTACTTCACTGGCGCCTTTGCAGAGCTCTGGCTGTTTATGCTGGGCGGCCTGTTTGTTCTTACTACGCTCTACCTGCCGAAAGGTGTCGTTGGTTTATGGGCGCAGATAAAAGATAAATTTTTCTCGTCGGGTGGGGGTGGCCAGTCAGGCAATCCTGCCACCGATAACGCGGAGGGCAAAGTATGAGCCTTGCGAAAACGAAACATATTGAGCAGCCTACTGTTCTCTACATGGACGGTGTCAGTGTCAGTTTTGATGGCTTTAAAGCGTTGAACTCTCTGTCGCTTTTTATCGAACCGGGAGAAATGCGCGCAATTATCGGCCCGAACGGTGCCGGTAAAACTACCATGATGGATGTCATCACAGGCAAGACCCGCCCCGACGAAGGGACGATTCTGTTTAATGATGAGCTCGACCTGACGCGTTACGACGAAGCGCAGGTAGCGAATATGGGCGTTGGTCGTAAGTTTCAGAAACCAAGCGTGATTGAGAGCCTGACAGTATTCGAAAACCTCGAAATGTCGTTAAAAGGTGGTCGCTCAGTCTGGCAGGCGCTGACCCATAAACTGACGGGCGCAAAGCAGGATAAAATCGACGAAATTCTATCCATGATTGACCTGAAAGATCGCCTCTATGAGGACGCGGGTAGCTTGTCGCATGGCCAGAAACAGTGGCTTGAAATCGGCATGTTGTTAGGTCAGGAGCCTGAACTGCTCTTGATTGATGAACCTGCTGCCGGAATGACCGACGAAGAAACGATGAAAACGGCTGAGCTGTTTAAAGAGCTCTCTAAAAAGCACTCTTTAATGGTAGTCGAGCACGATATGGACTTCATCGAAGCCCTGGATTGCCGTGTGACGGTACTGCACGAAGGGTCGGTACTGGCGGAAGGCAGTCTGGCGAATGTGAAGAATAACCAGCAGGTTATCGAAGTGTATCTGGGGCGCTGATATGTTGAATGTAACGGATTTAAATGTTTCTTACGGCGCCAGTCAGGCTCTTTACAATGTCAGTCTGAAAGCGGATGTCGGTAAAGTCACCTGTGTTCTCGGCCGCAATGGTGTTGGTAAAACCACCCTGATGAAGTCGCTGGCAGGGCATCTGGCACCGGGGTCGGGTGATATCACCTGGGACGGAAAAAGCATTATAAAACTCGCGCCCTATGACCGCGCGAAACAGGGGATTGCGTTTGTACCCCAGGGTCGGGACATCTTTCCGCAGCTGACGGTAGAAGAAAATCTTCAGACCGCGTTTTCAGCGGTGCCGCGCTCCCAGCGTTTTATCGACCCGGAAGTCTTTTCGCTTTTTCCTGTGTTGCAGCAGATGCTCAAACGTCGTGGTGGTGACCTCTCGGGTGGTCAGCAACAGCAGCTAGCGATTGCCCGTGCTCTATTATTGCGCCCCAAAATGCTGATTCTTGATGAGCCCACCGAAGGTATTCAGCCTTCCATCATTAAAGATATTGGTCGCGTGATTAAACTGCTTCGTGATCGCGGTGATATGGCGATTGTTCTTGTCGAGCAGTACCTCGACTTTGCTAAAGAACTCGCGGATGAATTTATTATTCTTGAGCGGGGGAGAGTGGTAAGTCAGGGGACGGGTGAAGAGCTTGAACACTCTGAGGAAGCGAAGGAGCTTCTGGCTATTTGATTTGTTGGCGGCTTTGAAACCGCTGATTCCGTAGCCGCTGGCGCGGGCTAAAGTTTTTGGCTGCCGCCAGCCCCCCCTGCTTTCGCGCTTTCTGGGCCGTGTTTCTGATATTTACTGGCTTTTTCGGCAGACGGCTCCGGCGGGCATCCATGCCCGTATGGAGCCTCGTTCGGCATCCTGCCTCACGTTGCCTTCAAAGCTGGCGTAAATCTCAGCGGCCCCAGAGGCGCAGAATTTAGCCCTCAAGATCGTATTCCAAAGATATATTGGTCTTAACGTTAAAGTGTGTGGTGCGCAATGCGTACCCTACAGGTTCAGGCAATGTAGGGTGGGCACTGCCCACCATTAAACCTATCTAATTAAGAACAATACTTTCGCGTACTGATAAATGCGCCTCTGGGGCCGCCGATCAGAACGATGAGAAGCCCGCATGGCCCCGGCATGGATGCCGGGCAAGGGGCTGGCAGCAGGGATGCTGCGTTGGCCCGTTGCGAGGGTTCTCAAGTTCTGTGAAGGAAATACGGCCCAGACAGCGCGAAGCAGGGGTGGGGCTGCCCGCCCGGGGACAAGGTCCCCAAACAGGGCAATAGAACCCTGGCGGCAGCCATAAAAGTCAGCCCGCGCCAGCGGCTACAGAATCAGCAGATCACTCTGCCTCTAACTTAGCCACCCGCTCTTCCAACTCCGCCAGTCGTGCACTGGTGCGACGCAGAACCTCTGCCTGTACATCAAATTCTTCGCGAGTCACCAGATTGGCATTGGTAATCAGGCTTTGTAACTGAGACTGGAGCGCCAGCTTCAGATCGGATGACAGGCTGGCAAACGGGCTCTTTTCCAGCATTTCTTCGAGTCGGCTTTTAATCGCATCGGGTTTCATTGTGTATCTCCGGAAGGGTTTTGGCGCAGTGTACCAGAAAGGGCAAAGGGGATAATTTCAAATACTGCACTCAAATAGTGCAAAGGATTGCAAAGGTGTGCAATAAATGGGTGCTGGTTTTAGTCCTGTGCCCTCTTTTGGTTGCGTCAATGACTGTAAAAATCCGCATGTTTTTACTAAGTTATTGATTTTAAAGGATATATCAAAAGTTGGCACACACCCTGCTATAACCGAGTGACAGAAAGATATCGGTGCGAATCACCCTTATCGACCATTTTGAAAGATCAACAGCTAAAAAAACCGTAATAGGAAAAAGAACGATGAAAGAACTGACTAAAGCAATCGCTCTCGCTGGTGTAATGACTACAGGTCTGACTGGTGCTCAACTGGCTCAAGCTGAAGTAGATGTGTCTGCATCTGCAGCTGTTGCGAGCATGTACCTGTGGCGTGGTCTGGATCTGGGTAACGGTTCTCCAGCCGTTTCTGGTGACATCACTCTGTCTGCTGGTGGCGCTTACGCAACTATGTGGACATCAAGCGGTGATAGCGCTGCTGGAAACGAGTATGACCTGGCTGTTGGTTACGGCGGCGAGATGGAAGGTTTCTCTTATGACATCTCTGTATGGACTTACGTTTATCCAAGCGCAGGTAACTTCTCTTACGTAGACACTACCGATGAAGATGGTAACGGCATTGCAGATGTTCTGGAGTCTGAGCAAGACACTAGCGGAAACACTTTTGATCTGTCTGAGCTGATCGTATCTCTTGGTTACGAAGGTGCGTCTTTCTCTTACTACTACCCAGTATCAAGCAACCCTAACGACTATAGCTACCTGACGCTGGGTTACGGCATGGGTGCTTTCAGTGCAATGGCTGGTATCACTATGGTTGAAGATGATGCAGGCGAAGACGCTGGCTACACTCACCTGGACCTGAGCTACGCATACAACGACAACCTGTCATTTACTGCGAGCAAGGTTGTTGCTGAAGACGAAGAAGACTCTTACGACGACGATCTGAAGTTTGTTGTTTCTTACAGCCTGCCTATCGACATGTAAAAAGCATACAATAGCCCGTGCCCCCGCACGGGCTATCTGTAACCTTATCTAAAAATTGAAAGGGGTTTTCTATGAAACTCATTACTGCTGTTGTTAAGCCGTTCAAGCTTGACGATGTTCGTGAATCACTGTCTGAGATCGGCGTTCAGGGCATCACAGTGACTGAAGTAAAAGGCTTCGGTCGTCAGAAAGGCCACACTGAACTGTATCGTGGCGCTGAATACGTGGTGGATTTTCTGCCAAAAGTAAAAATTGAAGTGGCGGTTGCTGAAGACCTGACTGAGAAAGTCATCGAAGCAATCACTAAAGCAGCGAACACCGGCAAGATCGGCGACGGCAAAATCTTTGTCACCAGCCTTGAGCAGGTTATTCGTATCCGTACTGGCGAAACTGGCGCAGACGCGCTGTAAAACGTCCGACCACTACATAACAGAGCCTGATGCGGGGGGCTTATAATGGAATCGAATCTTAATCATATTTTTGAACTTCAGTTCGCCATGGACACCTTTTATTTCCTGGTGTGTGGCGCGCTGGTAATGTGGATGGCGGCAGGTTTCGCCATGCTGGAAGCGGGTCTGGTCCGCTCTAAAAATACCACTGAAATTCTGACCAAAAACGTCGCCCTGTTCGCGATCTCGTGCACCATGTACCTGATCTGTGGTTATGAACTGATGTACGGCGGCGGTTACTTCCTCTCTGGTGTGACGACTGTTGCTGGTATGGACGACGCTGCGATCGCAGGTGTTCTGGCGGCTTCTAACGAATCAGGCTTCGGTGACATGGGCGAATACGCCGGTGCTTCTGACTTCTTCTTCCAGGTTGTGTTTGTAGCAACTGCAATGTCTATCGTATCTGGTGCGGTTGCTGAGCGTATGAAGCTTTGGGCTTTCCTGGCGTTCGCTGTTGTGATGACTGGTTTCATCTACCCAATGGAAGGCGCATGGACTTGGAACGGTGACTCTGTATTCGGTCTGTACGAGCTGAGCTACTCTGACTATGCAGGTTCAGGTATTGTTCACATGGCGGGTGCTGCTGCAGCTCTGGCTGGTGTTCTGTTGCTGGGTGCTCGTAAGGGTAAATACGGTCCTAACGGTGAAGTTCGCGCTATTCCTGGTGCTAACCTGCCACTGGCTACCCTGGGTATGTTCATCCTGTGGATGGGTTGGTTCGGCTTCAACGGTGGTTCTACTCTGAAACTGGGTGGTATCGCGGTTGCAAACGAAGTTGCTAACGTATTCCTTAACACCAATGCTGCTGCTTCTGGTGGTCTGATTGCTGCACTGATCACTGGCTACATCCTGTTCCGTAAGGCTGACCTGACTATGGCTCTGAACGGTGCACTGGCTGGTCTGGTTGCGATCACGGCTGAGCCTGCTGATCCATCACCTTTCCTGGCAACTCTGATTGGTGCCGCGGGTGGTGTTCTGGTTGTTCTTTCTATCCTGACCCTCGACAAGCTCAAAATTGATGATCCAGTAGGTGCGATCTCAGTACACGGTGTTGTCGGTGTATGGGGTATCTTCGCGGTACTTCTGTCTGACGCTGATGCGACCTTCATGGGTCAGCTGGTAGGTACTCTGACTATCTTCATCTGGGTATTCGTAACATCTCTGATCGTTTGGGGCGTGCTCAAGGCCATCATGGGTCTGCGTGTCAGCGAAGAGCAGGAATACGAAGGTGTCGACATTGCTGAGTGCGGTATGGAAGCATACCCAGAGTTCACTTCTAAGTAAGTCGAACCTCAGCTGGCAGGGATGCCAAAAAGAAGAACCGGCCAACTGGCCGGTTTTTTTATGCCTGTTATTTTTAAGTTCAGGATTGATCAGCCAGTATTTAAAGGGGATAGATTACCGTGTAGCCGCAAAAACCATCGCCATTAGCCAGGCAAGCTGGGTGAATAGCTCCTACAAAATCAACCCGCCATCTCAGGTAGTAGTAGTCAGCCTGTAATTATCAGTGGGAGCAAATCAGTCTGAGTGCATTCCCTGGTTATTAAAAATGCCGAGTTCCGCTGATGAGAAAATTCAGGCAAAAAAAAGCAGCCAACTGGCTGCTTTTTTGTACTGCGGACTGATCAGTCGAAGTAGTAGGCTTCGAGATCTTTTTCTAAACGCTTTCGCTCAAGGTGTGCCTCAATGGCCCGGCGGGAGATTAATTTCTTGGAGGCGTGGGCCTCTTTGTTGACAACAACGTTGCCGTTTTCGTCGAAGGATACAGTTTCTTCAGAAGTATAATCTTTAGCGGTTTCCATAGTGTTTTTCCCTCTGGGATTCACAAGTCCGGTTGCGATTGTGCTTATTTTTGTTTACAGACAGATTACAGGAACTGACTGATAATCCAACCGGTTTATTCAGCCAAACTCACTAATTGGGCGTGATTGTCCTAATTCCTTTATTGAGTACTTCATTAGTAAAACTCCGTCCTAATGATCGCTCTCAGACCGCAATGATCGGATACTTTGTTTAATAGCGTTAAGGTGATTGGCAAAATCGGGGCCGCGACGTTGTGTGACGGCAACAGCCAACATATCAATGACCATCAGGTGAGCGATACGGGACGTCATCGGCGTAAACTGATCGGTGTCTTCTTCGATATTAATATGAATCGGTAAATCTGCAGCATTACTGACTGGCGTGTTCTGAGGCGCGAGGCTGACGACGACTGCTCCGTGCTGCTGTGCGAGTTTAATGGAGTGCATAAGATCCAGAGTACGTCCGCTTTGAGAAATAGCAACGACGACGTCTCTATCCCCTAGAGTGACGGCAGACATCGACTGCATATGTGGGTCACTGTATGCAGCAGTCGCGACCTGCAAACGGAAGAACTTATGTTGGGCATCTGTCGCAACGGCTCCAGAGGCGCCAAAACCATAAAACTCCACGCGCATTGCACTGCTCATGGCCTGCGCGGCTTCCGCAACCTGAGCGGGCAGTAACTGAGATTTAACCTGATAGAGTCTCTGAATAGTGGTGTCGGCAATCTTGGTGCAGATATCGTCAATGCTGTCGTCTTCGGCGATGGCAAACTGCCCAAGGTTGTTGGCTACCGCCGTTTCCTGGGCGATACGCACTTTGAACTCCTGGAAGCCATTGCATCCGATCGCGCGGCAGAAGCGTACGATGGTGGGTTCACTGACCTGGGCTTCCTGGGCCAGATCGACGATGCGCATATGCATCACTTGCTCGGGTTCGGAGAGAACAAAGTCTGCGACTTTGATTTCTGACTTGCGCAGAGACGACCGGGCGCTGGCGATTTCTTTCAGAATGGGCTGATTTTTCACGTGCGTTCCAGAGCTCAGGTGTCAGAGTCTGATTATACGAAATTCACTCCCCTTGGCTATGGGCCTTATCCGTAAGCCGATGCAGGTAGTAAGTGTTCAGGGCCAATGAAACATTCTGGTAGACTTGGTGCCCATGGATATATCGCTTCTTATAGATCAGCTGAATGATGGTCAGCGCAACGCCGTGTGCGCCAGCTCGCCACATCAGCTCGTACTCGCAGGTGCCGGCTCGGGTAAGACCCGTGTGCTGGTACATCGTATCGCCTGGCTGTTAAAGGTCGAAAACGTGTCACCGTTCTCTGTGATGGCGGTGACCTTTACCAATAAAGCCGCGCGTGAGATGCGCACACGTATCGAACAGGTGCTCAATGAACCCTCAAATGGCTTATGGGTCGGTACCTTCCACGGGCTTGCTCACCGGTTGTTAAAGCAGCATTGGCGTGAAGCGAAGCTCCCTCAGTACTTTCAGATTCTGGATAGCGATGATCAGGTACGTCTGATCAAGCGCTTGATGAAAGAGCACAATATCGACGACAGTCGTTATCCACCCAAGCAGATACAGTGGTACATCAACGGCCAGAAAGACGAAGGTCGTCGTGCCGCTCATGTCATCCCATCTGCCGACCCCTTTACCCGTCAGTTGCACGAGTTCTACTACATCTATGAGGAGCATTGTCAGCGTAACGGGCTGGTCGATTTTGGTGAGATTCTGCTGCGGGCGCATGAGTTGTGGTTACAGAACCCTGAGTTGCTGGCACATTATCAAAGTCGCTTCCGCAATATTCTGGTGGACGAGTTCCAGGATACCAACAACATCCAGTACGCCTGGATACGAATGTTGGCGGGCAATACCGTCTCTGTGATGGTGGTGGGGGATGACGATCAATCTATTTACGGTTGGCGTGGTGCCAACGTCGGTAATATCCGGGCGTTTCAGGAGGATTTTCCCGGCGCTGAGATGATCAAGCTGGAGCAGAACTACCGCTCCACGGCGAACATTCTAGCTGCTGCGAATGCGGTGATATCCAACAACAGCGGTCGCCTTGGCAAAGAGCTGCGTACGGATGATGAAGACGGCGAGCCAATCTCACTGTACGCCGCATTCAATGAGCAGGACGAAGCGCGTTATATCGCCGATCTGGTTGATGAGTGGGCAAGGGCTGGTCGGGCGCGTACGGATATGGCCGTGCTATATCGCTCGAATGCACAGTCGCGAACGCTGGAAGAAGCATTTTTGCGTTCAGGTATTCCCTACCGGATTTACGGCGGCCAGCGCTTCTATGAGCGTCTCGAAATTAAGAATGCCCTGGCGTACCTGCGTCTGCTACTGACTCGCGACGACGATGGCGCAGTGGAGCGCGTGATTAATGTTCCGGCCCGTTCGATTGGTGAAAAAACCGTTGAATCTCTGCGTGCGATTGCTCGCGATGAAGGCTGCTCTTTATGGCAGGCGTTGCACAAAGCGCTGGAGCACAACAGCCTGCCTAAGCGCGCTGCGGGAGCGGTGCAGGGGTTTATTGATCTTATTGAAGAACTCGCGGTCGGTGCAGAAGATTTACCGCTTCATGAATTGGTCGATAATGCGATTCAGCAGTCTGGGTTAATTGACCATCACCGCAAAGAAAAAGGCGAAAAAGGTCAGGCTCGTATAGAGAACCTTGAAGAACTTGTTACGGCAGCGCGTCAGTTCGAGCCCGACTTTATTGACGACGAAGAGGAAGAAGAATCTGCGTTGGCGCGCTTCCTTGATAGTGCGGCACTCGAGGCCGGAGAAGGTCAGGCCGACGAATACGACGATGCCGTTCAGCTGATGACCCTGCACTCGGCCAAAGGTCTGGAGTTCCCGCAGGTGGTGCTTGCGGGTGTCGAAGAGGGCTTATTCCCGCACAAAATGTCGATGGACGAAGCGGAAGGCCTCGAAGAAGAGCGACGCCTTGCCTATGTCGGCATTACTCGTGCCATGGAAAAATTGATTATTACCTACGCTGAGAGCCGTCGCTTATACGGGCAGGAAAACTTCAGTACGCCATCCCGGTTTATTCGTGAGATTCCATCTGAGCTGGTATCCGAAGTGCGCCTGAAAAACAGCGTCAGTCGACCGCTATCAGCACGAACCTCTAAGCCGTCTTCTTTTGGGCAGCCCGACTTTGTACAAGAGCAGTATCCTTACAGCCTTGGCCAGCGAGTCTTTCATGAAATGTTTGGTGAAGGCACCGTCATGCAGTTTGAAGGGCAGGGGGCAGGCTTACGGGTTCAGGTGAATTTCGATGATGCTGGCAGCAAGTGGTTAGTGGCAAGTTTTGCAAAACTAGAAGCGTGTTAAGCGCATAAAATAACAAAGCAGGAGATCCCAATGAAACGACTGTTAGTGATGGTGGCGGCAGCACTCGTGCTGAGCGCATGTAATAAGGACTGTGAACCTCAGGCAGGAGCCGCGGGCGCCGAGTCAGCAAAAACGTTTAAATGGAAACTGGTGACCTCCTGGCCTAAGAACTTTCCGGGTCTGGGTACAGCGCCTGAACGTTTTGCCGAGCAAGTTGAGCAGCTGTCGGGTGGCCGTTTAACCATTAAAGTGTATGGCGCTGGCGAACTGGTGCCTGCGTTGCAGGTGTTTGATGCCGTATCGCAGGGTACGGCGGAAATGGGTCACAGCGGCGCTTACTACTGGAAAGGCAAAGCCTCTGCTGCGCAATTCTTCACCTCTGTTCCGTTTGGTTTAACTGCACAGGAAATGAACGGCTGGATTCAATACGGTGGCGGTCAGGCCCTGTGGGAAGAAGTTTATGCGCCATTTAATCTCCTGCCTTTACGGGGCGGTAATACCGGTGTGCAGATGGGCGGCTGGTTTAATAAAGAAATTAACAGCGTGGATGATCTGAAAGGCCTGAAAATGCGAATTCCGGGTCTTGGTGGTGAAGTTCTGGCACGTGCTGGCGGTACACCAGTGACTCTTCCGGGCGGCGAAATATTCACCTCACTACAGACAGGCACCATCGACGCAACCGAATGGGTTGGCCCATACAATGACCTCGCGTTTGGTTTGTATAAAGTCGCAGAGCATTACTACTATCCGGGCTGGCACGAGCCGGGCTCCATGATGGAATTCACCATCAATAAAGATGCTTTTGCTGAATTGCCAGCTGACCTTCAGGCTATTGTCCGTATCACCGCCAAAGCGATTAACGAAGATATGCTCGCGGAATACACTACCCGCAATCAGGCGGCATTGATCGAACTAAAAGAGAAGCACGGCGTAGACGTGCGTGAATTCCCGGCGGATGTACTCGACAAACTTCAGACATTATCTGATGAAGTCGTTGCTGAGGTTGCAGGCGCTGACCCACTTTCTCAGAAAGTATACGACTCTTATAAAGCCTACCGCGATCAAGTGAAGGCGTATCATGCAGTGAGCGAGCAGGCGTATATTAACGCGCGGGATTAAGGTTCTTTCTCTAAAGGCAGCCCTTGCGAATCACCCCTTGCGAATCACTCGGGGCATTCTGCTTCGAGTGGTACACAGAGTTTGTGTATCTCTAGCCTATCGTAGGAGCGCAACGCGAAGCTTGCGCGATAATGTAGGGAGGGTGTCTCTATTTCCGCTCTTTCTATCTTAAACGTCCTGTGAGTAGGTTTGAGGTTGTATGTAGGAGGCTATTATTCAATATGTTTCTCGTGAAGAGGGGCGCTCGAGAAATTTAGAATGGTATGGCAGCTGCCAAAGACGGTTATGTTGCTTAGTGCAGGCTAAATGAATATAACTGATTATTGTACGTGGTGCTGGCCCGTAAGGATGAGAAGCGAGAGATGAAGTATCGGCCCGGATATTTACTAGTAGTCACTGGCTTTTGGGTGACCGGTATATATATTGGCGAACGTTTCTAGTGTTGTTGGGATAATATACAGTATTCTAGGATTTATATTGATGATAGCGCATGTCTGGCATCTAAATGCACAAAGGGCGATTCTTTATCAATTTTTTCTGTATTCAATTTCGATCTCATTGGCAACCCTTTGTTTGCTCTCTTTTTTATCCCCTTCTCAAAGCTTTCGTGAAGTAGTTATAGAGCATCAGTGGTTCTGGTGTTGGGCTGCCATTTCGCTACCTATCTCGGGTCTTCTCTATCCGGAGAATCGATGACCAATTTAGGTATTGGCTCTTGAAGCGCTGGCTTAAAAACTATCAATGTCGGTAGCATTGAAAGAGTCTACGGCATCAGTCAGACCTGTTACCGCTACCAAGCAAAGCTAAGTTCGGAAAATCGCGAAATAGCCGATTGGCTGTTGCGCTTAACGATGACTGACAGTGATTGGGGTTTTGGACTCTGTTTTGACTATTTACGCAACGTCGAAGGGTTTGAATGGAATCATAAGCGTATCTACCGCATTTATTGTGATCTGGAACTAAATCTCCGAATCCGGCCCAAACGGTGCTTGAATAGAAGTAAGCCAGAACCTCTCAAGGAGCCAATCAGGACTAATCAGATTTGGTCAATGGACTTCATGCACGATCAACTTTCTGACGGACGAACGTTTAGATTATTTAATGTCATTGATGATTACCGGCGAGAAGGATTAGCAATAGGAGCAGGGTTTTCATTGCCATCCGCAAGAGTAATCCGGACGTTGAATCAGTTGCTCGAATGGCGTGAAACACCGTTGGCGATACGCTGTGATAACGGGCCAGAGTTCATCAGTCATGAATTTGTAAGCTGGTGTAATCAGAAAAATATCAGAATTGAATACATCCAGCCTGGAAAGCCACAACAGAATGCATATATCGAGCGTGCAAACAGAACGATCCGCTATAGCTGGTTAAGTAAGCATCTGTTTGACACATTGGAAGAGGTTCAGGACTATGCAACTGAATGGCTCTGGTTTTACAATCACAAGCGGCCACATAGGGCTAATGGCGGAAGGCCACCACTAATGGCTGCATAACCTCTACTTTTGATATCAATTAAAAATGGGGGGATTACCAGATCAGGACAACGAGAGCACATCTCATAATGGCCAGAGCACAGAGCTCCCAAACAGGTCGGATATAAGCGTGCAATCTCAATCTGAAACGTCGAAATGGCTTGCAACAACGGGACGGGTCCATATAAGCGCAACGCGAAGCTTGCGCGATGTATCGGGTCAGGTTCTGATCAGACTGAAGATTAGCCTTTCGCGATTTTCAATTTTAGGAATTCAATAAGTTGATTAGGAAGAGATCTTTTTGAAATATTGTAAAGCCATATCCAGTGCATCGAAATACGCCGGACGGCTAGCGTTCTGGTTGCCATTACTTTATATCGGCGCCCCTCTGCTTCTTTTTCCGTTTTCGTTCAGTTGGATCTATGGCTATGTAATAGATGCTGCCAAGTTGTTATGTCTGTTAAGTTTGAGCATGATGCTCTTACATTCTCTGCACCTTGTTACGATTATTTTTCGAAAAAGAATGTTTGGTTTTCTGGTTCGCTTTCTCTTCTTTCATATTTTCTTTCATGTCTTTGCACTCTATCTAGTTTATTACAGAGTGAATATCAATGAAGAAGACCTTGATATGAGTATATTCAGATAGCCTGGTGAAAGTACGAGTCCATGACTTTCAATTCTACTTCACAAGCGCTGTTCAAGGCCTCCAGAGAGAGTCTAGGCAGCCGGGAATTAGCGAAAAAGTCAATAAAGAAGGCTTTCATCTGACCCGGTATCGGATGCGAATGGTGATGCAGCGATTAGGATTGAAGGCCACGCAGCGTGTGGCTTACAAGGTGACAACCAAACGTAAAGACAGAGACCGGGTAGCGGTTAACCTTCTAAACCAGCAGTTCAATCCACTAGGGCCGAACCAGGTTTGGGCTGGTGATGTGGCTACCTTTTGATTGTCTTGTGTACAACTCGCCTTGCCTATTCTACCATTGTCTGGAAGAGAACCCTTGAGAACCTAGGAGAACCCTGTGGCCCTGAAAGCGACTTCAGTACGTTTGGATGACGAAACCCTGCGCCGTGTCGGTGAGATGGCACAGGCTATGGATCGACCTCGTGCATGGTTGATGGCGGAAGCCATAAAACAATATGTCGCTCGTGAAGAATGGTTCTCGCTGGAAGTTGAGAAAGGCCTCGCTGCTGCCGATGAGGGTCGTTTGCTCGACCACGCAGACGTGAAGGCCAAATGGGAGGCTAAGCGTGCAGCTCAAATGGACTGATCTTGCTGCTAATGACTTAGAAGCGATAGAAGCTTATATTACTGAAGATAATAGTCCTGTTGTGGCCATGGATATGGTGATCAACATTCTGAATATCACCGAGCAAGTACTCGTCGCCCACCCCCGGGCCGGCCGACCAGGGCGTGTTAAAAATACACGGGAGCTGGTGATTGATGGTCAGCCCTACATTGTTGTTTATCGCGAAAACAGAGAAATGCTTTTTGTCGAAATCTTGCGTGTTCTACACGAAGCACAGCAGTGGCCCGGAGGTAGGTAAGTAAGAGTGTATGCGCTCTTACCTGGGCACCTTTCTTATTCTTCCCGCCCCATCAATTGCCACATAGACAAATACTGCATCGACCACTTTGCGCTCCGCCGATTCTGTCGGGTTGTGGGTCCAGGCTTCGACGGCGATCCGAATAGGCGACATAAAAACAACTAATTCCATCGCGACATTGGCAATGCGAGCCTTGGTTAGTCGGCTGACCGCGCTTATCTTGCTATGGCTTATGATGCTGTGCTAACGTTTGTGTGTACAGTTGTGGTTGTGCATATAAAAGTGAGGCTCAGAGTGGACACCCGTATACAGTTCCGAGTGGATGAAGAAACCAAACGCTTGGCCCAGTTAATGGCTGAGAGTCAGGGGCGCACGCTGAGTGATGCTTGCAGAGAGCTCACTGAAGAGCTGGCAGAACAGCAACGCAAGGTGATGACTCACGACCAGTGGCTGACAGAGCAGGTTAATGCTGCCTTCAGTAAGTTAGAAAGTGGCCAGAGTGAGTTTGTCAGCCATGAAGATGCACGTATGGATATGGAAGCCCGGAAAAGTAAAATCCGGAATACAGGCTAAGGGATGATTGCCATCGTTTGGGAAAAAACCTCACTGGACGATCGCGAGCGCATTTTTGAATATCTCTATGCGTTTAATCCATTAGCTGCAGATAAGGCGGATGCGATCATTGAGTCGAAGGTTGAAAATCTGATTCAGCAACCATTGATGGGGGTAGAAAAGGAAGGGTTACCGGGTAGATTATTGATCATCCCAGAGGTATCAATGATTGTTTTGTATTTCCTAAAAGAGAACACCATCCACGTTCTTCGTGTCCTACATCAGAAGCAAAAATTCCCCGACCACAATTGATTCGTAATGCAGTGCTGCAAACGCAAGTGCTTAATCAGCATTTGAGAGTCTATGTAGGAGGTGAGCTTCTCACCGAAAGCTTGTCGGGAATAAGATTCCCTCTTACAAAGAGATTGGCGATTAACGCCAGTAGATCGCGAATAGCCTCCGGCTGATTCGCTCCCACAGATAATTTAAGGCTGACTTGCTCCAACAGTGGCACTCTTACCGCGGTACTCTTATCTGGGCACTTTTCTGATTCGTCCCGTCCCATCAATCGCGACATACACAAACACTGCATCGACCACTTTGCGCTCGGCGGTTTCTGTCGGGTTGCGGGTCCAGGCTTCAACTGCGATACGGATGGATGATGTGCCAATCTCTAATAAGCGGGTGTAGATGCACACTTCGGCACCAAGGCGGATAGGCGACATAAACACAACGGATTCCATCGCGACGTTGGCGATGCGCCCTTGAGCGATTCGGCTGGCGTCTGACTCTGCAGCATGGTCCATCTGAGCAACGACCCAGCCACCGCTGATATCGCCGTGGATATTGCAGTCGGCACGGGTTGGCAGCAGCTTTAAGGTGAGGCTGCCTTCAGGTGACGGTTGGTTGTCTTCGGTCTTTTCCATGAGGACACCGGCTTTTATTATTCTGTTGGTTGCAAATTGTACCGCATGGCGTGCCAATGTATAGGGTGCGGGGCCTCTTTCGTCTAACCGTATATCTGATCAGGTAACCATGTTGCCAGTTCAGGGAACACGGCCAGTAATCCCAGAACAGCCACCTGAATAACAATAAACGGAATAACGCCTTTGTAGAGCGTCCGGGTGGGCAGCTCGGGCGGCGCGACGCCGCGTAAATAGAAGAGCGCGAAACCAAACGGTGGCGTGAGGAATGACGTCTGCAGGTTGATGGCGATCATGATGCCAAGCCATACCGGGTCAATGCCCATGGCGAGTAATACCGGGGCGACAATCGGCACGACTACGAAGGTAATTTCGATAAAGTCGAGAATAAAGCCCAGCAGAAAGATCACCAGCATCACCAGCAACATGGCAGAGAAAACACCGCCGGGCAGATCATTAAATACTTCATGGACCAGCTCTTCGCCGCCAAAGCCACGGAACACCAGCGAGAACAGAGCTGCGCCAATAAAGATCAGGAAGATCATGCTGGTGACCTGCAGGGTTGCATCCATGACTTCGCGCAGGCGCTGCAGGCTGAACTGACCGTATGCGATGGCCAGAACGAGTGAGCCAAAAGCACCGATCCCTGCAGCTTCTGTTGGCGTCGCTTTACCGGTCAAAATGGAGCCGAGAACAGCGACAATCAGCAGCAGTGGAGGCAGAAGGCCTTTGAGTAATTCGAATATAAAGGCTGGCGCCAGGGGCTCGCGGTCCTGAACCGCTGGAGCAGCTTCGGGCTTAAATATGGCCACAATGCTGGTGTAAATAAAATAGCCGAGTACCAGTATTAATCCGGGGATAAGAGCACCCACAAACAGGTCGGCAACGGAGACAGTTTCTGGCGAAAATATGCCCATCTTGAGCTGCGCCTGCTGATAGGCACTGGATAACACATCGCCGAGAATAATGAGCGCAGTCGATGGTGGAATGATCTGACCGAGTGTCCCTGTGGCACATATAGTGCCGCTCGCCAGTGATGGGCTATAACCATTGCGCAGCATCGCGGGTAATGAGATCAGCCCCATGGTAACCACGGTTGCGCCGACGATACCTGTGCTGGCCGCCAGCAGCATGCCGACAATGATCACGGAGAAACCCAGACCACCCCGTACCGGGCCAAATAACAGGCCTAAATTGCGGAGCAACTGCTCCGCGATCTTCGACTTCTCCAGCATTACCCCCATAAAAACGAATAGGGGCACAGCGACGAGTATCTGGTTAGACAGAATACCGAACATGCGGTTCGGCATGGCATTAAGAAAGGCCGGGTCAAAGGTGCCGGTTAATAAACCAATACCCGCGAAGAGCAGTGAAGTCCCTGCCAGCGTGAAGGCCACCGGGAAACCACACATAAGGACCAGACAGACAACGGCAAACAGCACAAGAGGCATAAACTCAGCCATGGTGATTTGCCTCGCTGCTGTCGTTGGTATTTATGTCGGAATCAGTGTTCAGCCCAGTAAAAGTGCGCAGTAGTTCAGCGATGGCTTGCAGAATCAGGGTGACAGGTAAGACCACAATTAAGGTTTTCAGAAGATATATAAAAGGCAGGCCTGCGGCCTCCTGAGAGCGTTCGCGGATCGCCCAGGCATTGCCGACGTATTCCCAACTCGCCCAAAGTAGAAACAGACTGGTCGGCAATACCAGAAGAAGAATGCCAAGTCGTTCAACCCATCGACGGCGCTCTTCTGTCCAGCCCCGGTAAAATACGTCAACGCGTACATGTCCGCCTTGTTGCCAGGTGTAGGCGGCGCCCAGCATGAACAAAGATGCGTGCAGGTACATCACGCCTTCCTGCAGGGCAATGGATGGCATATCAAACAGGTAGCGCAGAACAACAACAGAACAGGTAGCCAGCACCATAAAGAGTGACAACCAGCGGGTTACCCGGCCGGTGGCCGATGTAAAACGATCAATCAGGCGTATTAACTGTGACATCCCTTATGACATCCCTTGTGATATCGCTGTGGAGCAGGGTAATGGAACCCGGATAGTAGACGGGGCGGGAGTATATCAGGGTCGGCGGCCCCTCAGTAGCGAGAACTCAGTAGCGAGAACTCTGTGGGGGCTGGGCGCAGCAGTGTCGAGGTCGGGTGTAATATAACTGTCATGTGGGTGTAACAAATTGCCGCTTTGTCACATTTCTGTAATATACCATCCTGATAATGGCCAGCATCCGAAATCAAGTGACTCAGGCATACAACATGCCACACAACATGAAGGACACTCTCATGAAAAAAGTACTTCTGACTGGTGCCGCTCTGCTGGCAACCATGACTGGCTCAAACGCTTACGCTGAGCGTGATTACATCAGCATCGTAGGCTCTTCTACTGTTTACCCGTTCTCTACTGTTGTTGCTGAGCGCTTCGGTAAGTCGTCAAGCTTCCCTACACCAAAAGTTGAGTCTACCGGTTCAGGCGGTGGTATGAAGCTGTTCTGTCAGGGCGTTGGCGCGAACACGCCTGACATCACTAACGCTTCTCGTGCGATCAAGCAGTCTGAAATCGATCTGTGTGCAGAAAACGGCGTTAAAGACATCGTTGAAGTGATGGTCGGTTACGACGGTATTGTACTGGCCGGCAGCAACGAAGCACCACAGTACGAACTGACTCGTAAAGACATCTTCCTGGCTCTGGCGAAAGTCGTTCCAGCGCAAGACGGTTCTGAAACTCTGATCGACAACCCATACAAGACCTGGAAAGACGTTAACCCAACACTTCCAGCGAAGAAAATTGAAGTGCTTGGCCCGCCACCAACGTCTGGTACCCGCGACGCGTTCGTTGAGCTCGCTATGGAAGGCGGTTGTAAGAAATTCCCGTTCATCAAAGAGATGAAGAAAACAGATAAGAGCAAGTACAAAGCTCTGTGTCACGGTATCCGTGAGGACGGTGCGTACGTTGAAGCAGGCGAAAACGACAACCTGATCGTTCAGAAGTTGGTGGCTAATCCAGATGCACTGGGTATCTTCGGTTACAGCTTCCTGGAGCAGAACGCTGACAAAGTACACGGTTCTATCGTTGAAGGTCAGGCGCCAGAGTTCGACGCAATCTCTGACGGTTCTTACCCAGTAAGCCGTTCACTGTACTTCTATGTTAAGAAAGCACACGTTGGCGTGATTCCTGGCATTGAAGAGTACCTGGCTGAGTTCGTATCTGACAAAGCGATGGGCGAATACGGTTACCTCGCAGACAAGGGCATGATCCCTATGACTGAAGAGGAATATAAAAAAGTGGTTGATACTGTCGAGAATCTGAAGACAATCTCCGCTAAATAAGACAGACAGTTGTCTGTTGAAAGCCGGGCGTGCGAATGCACTCCCGGTTTTTGTGCATTCAAAACACTTACTGACAGAAGTAACCCATGAACTACAGTACTTTGCTAATCGCGTTGTTGATCGCGCTGGGGGCAGCATACTTTCTCGGACGTAATCGCGCCCGGTCTCTTGCTGGCCAGGGAGAGAGTATGCACTCACTTCCAACCCATTACGGCGCACTGACTGCGCTCTGGACTACTCTGCCGCCGCTCCTCATTTTGATAATGTGGGTCATGCTGGAACCTCGCATCGTTGATGCGCTGCTGACGATGCAACTTCCTGAAGCCATCCGTACGGCCAGTGAAGCAGAAGTCCGTCTGGCGCTCTCAAAGGTTCACAATATCGCCAGCGACCCATCGATGATGGGGCAGAGTGAACTCGGCTCTGTTGCCGCGCATCTGGTCGACCTTGAACAGCGCGCTGCGATTCTTAAGGGCGGCGTTATTCTGTCATTGATTCTTCTTGGCGTTGCCGTGACCTGGCGACGTATTCAACCAGATCTTCGCGCCCGTGGTGAAGTTGAACGCATCGTTCGTGTGATGCTGTTCGCCAGCTCGGCCATTGCTGTACTGACTACGCTGGGTATTCTCGTCAGTGTTCTGTTTGAAGCGGTGCTCTTTTTCCAGAAAGTTTCACCCATTGAGTTCCTGTTTGGCACGACGTGGTCACCCCAGGTGGCATTACGTGCGGATCAGTCAGGTTCGTCTGGTAGCTTCGGGGCAGTACCGCTGTTTGCAGGTACGCTGCTGATCTCTGCCATCGCCATGTTTATTGCGGTTCCGGTCGGCCTGATGGCGGCGATTTATTTGTCTGAATACGCAACGTCTCGCGTACGTCAGCTGGCGAAACCAGCCCTCGAAGTTCTGGCGGGTATCCCGACCGTTGTATACGGCTTTTTTGCCGCCCTGACCGTCGCGCCATTTATTCGTGGTGTCGGTGAGTCGGTTGGGTTGGATGTCTCGTCTGAGAGTGCACTGGCGGCGGGCCTGGTCATGGGCATTATGATTATTCCTTTCGTTTCATCTCTGTCTGACGATGTGATTAACGCTGTGCCGCAGTCACTGCGTGACGGCAGTTATGGTCTGGGCGCAACCCGAAGCGAGACGGTACGTCAGGTGGTTATTCCTGCGGCTCTGCCGGGTATTGTTGGCGCAGTCATGCTCGCCGTTTCGCGTGCTATCGGCGAAACCATGATTGTTGCTATGGCCGCGGGCCTTGCTGCAAACCTGACCGCGAACCCTCTCGACAGTGTTACGACCGTCACTGTGCAGATCGTGACTCTGCTGGTCGGTGACCAGGAGTTCGACTCGCCGAAAACACTCGCCGCCTTCGCGCTGGGCCTTGTGCTCTTTATCGTGACGCTGGTGCTGAACTTTGTAGCTATCAAGATCGTACAGAAGTACCGGGAACAATATGACTGATTCAACCATGACAACGCGTCAGAAAGTCGAAGCCAGTATGCGTCGCCGTCGTGCGGCTGAAACTCGCTTCCGCCTGTATGGCATGGCCTCTGTATTATTTGGCCTGCTTTGCCTGGTGGTTCTGTTCGGCGATATTTTTTCAAAAGGTACGTCTGCCTTTTCACAGACTGTGCTGACGACCACCATTGAGATTGATGGTGACTACCTCGATATCACGCCGGATTCCTCCGAAAGTGACATCATGAGTGCGAACTACGATGGTCTGATCAAGCGTCATTTCAAGAATGACGTTCAGCCCAAGGGGCGTTCAGAAGCACGTAGTCTGTTCAGTCTCATCTCTTCAGGTGCAGGCTGGCAGATTCAGAGCCAGGTTCTTGAAGACCCTTCTATTATCGGTAAAACCGTGACGGTGGACCTGCTCGTCGATGACGATGTCGACCAATGGTTCAAGCATGAATACGGTAATGACAGCGGCAGTGTGCGCTTGAGCGAAAAACAGCTCGAGTGGATTACCAGCTGGATCGACAGTGATGCGCTTAAAACTCAGTTTAATACCACCTTCTTCGTGAACGGGGATTCCCGTGAGCCTGAGCTTGCAGGTATTCGTGGCGCAATTACCGGGACATTGCTTACGCTGCTGGTGACCTTCTTGTTGTCGTTCCCAATTGGTGTTGCTGCTGCAATTTACCTCGAAGAGTTTGCACCCAAGAATCGTCTGACTGAGATTGTTGAAATCAACATTAATAACCTTGCCGCAGTCCCATCGATTACCTTTGGTCTGCTCGGTCTGGCTATTTTTATCAATATATTTGGTGTGTCCCGCTCGACGCCTTTGGTGGGTGGTCTGGTACTGACGCTGATGACCTTGCCGACCATCATTATCTCGGGGCGTGCTGCGATTAAAGCGGTTCCACCGTCTATTCGCGAAGCGGCGCTTGGGCTGGGGGCATCTAAGATGCAGACGGTATTTCATCACGTACTGCCCCTGGCCATGCCGGGCATGCTGACCGGTACCATCATCGGTATGGCGCAAGCACTGGGTGAAACGGCGCCTCTGCTGATGATCGGTATGATTGCCTTTGTCGTGGATGTTCCTGGCTTCATCAATGACCCATCCACCGTATTGCCAGTGCAGATTTTCCTGTGGTCAGACAGTCCTGAGCGCGCTTTCACAGAACGTACATCGGGCGCCATTATGGTTCTGCTGGGCTTCCTGATCATTATGAACACTGCCGCCGTTATGCTTCGTCGTCGTCTTGAGCGTCGCTGGTAACAGGCCTGAAACAGAAATTATCGGATAACGTTATGAGTATTATTGAAAATCACGAAACGGTCGGCTCTCCTCTCAGCGAAGGTGCGAAACTTCGCGCTCGCGACGTCTGTGTGTTTTACGGTGAGAAGCAGGCCATTTACAACGTCAGTCTGGATATTCGCCAGAATGAAGTGATCGCCTTAATCGGCCCTTCAGGTTGTGGTAAATCAACCTTTCTGCGCTGCCTCAACCGCATGAATGACACCATCGACATCTGTAATGTCACGGGTGAAATCCTGCTGGATGGCGATAACATCTACGATCCACGCGTCGATGTGGTGCCACTTCGCGCGACGGTAGGCATGGTTTTCCAGAAGCCTAACCCTTTCCCTAAGTCGATTTACGACAACATCGCTTATGGCCCGCGTATTCATGGTCTCGCATCGTCACGTGTTGAACTGGACGAAATCGTTGAAAAAAGTCTGCAGCGTGCGGGCCTCTGGAATGAAGTGAAAGATCGTCTGCATGCACCGGGCACCGGTCTTTCTGGCGGTCAGCAGCAGCGTCTTTGCATTGCGCGTACCATTGCGGTTGATCCTGAAGTGATTCTGATGGATGAGCCGTGTTCTGCACTGGACCCGATTGCAACTGCTAAAATTGAAGAACTGATCGACGAGCTGCGTGAGAACTATACGATCGCGATCGTTACTCACTCGATGCAGCAGGCTGCCCGTGTGTCACAGCGCACTGCGTACTTCCACCTGGGCCAGTTGATCGAAGTGAATGCAACAGATAAGGTATTTACAACGCCTGAGCATCAGTTGACTGAAGCCTATATCACCGGCCGCTTTGGCTAAGGAGCAGTACGATGGAAATGAATTTTAACCAGCATATTTCTGGTCAGTTTAATGCCGATCTGGAAGCGATCCGTAACCACATGATGAGCATGGGCGGACTGGTCGAGCGCCAGGTAAACCATGCGGTTCAGGCGATCTGTTCAGGTGATACTCAATTAGCCGATGATGTTATCCGCCGTGAAGATGACGTTGATAAAGCAGAAGTCGCAATTGATAACGAGTGCACTCAGATTCTGGTTCGTCGTCAACCAGCCGCGTCAGACCTGCGTATGGTTCTGGCTGTGTCACGTGTGGTTCGCGACCTTGAGCGTATCGGTGATGAGGCAAGTAAAATTGCAATTCACACGCTGGAAGTAAAAGACTCGAAGAACCCACAATTCTGCCAGCAAGCCATCCGTTACATGGGTGAAGAAGTGGTGAAAATGATTTCTGGCGCTCTGGATGCCTTCGCCCGTCACGACGTTGAAGGTGCGATTGAGGTGGTGCGTACCGATAAGCTGGTCGACAAGCAATACGCTTCTGCGTTGCGTGAGCTGATCACCTACATGATGGAAGACCCACGCTCTATTGGCCAGGCGATCAATATCCTCTGGATTCTTCGTGCTATTGAGCGTATCGGTGACCATGCACGCAACATCTCTGAACAGGTTATCTACCTTGTGAGTGGCACAGACGTTCGTCACAGCTCTCTCACAGAAATGGAAGAAACCGCTCAGAAAGAAGATTGATCTGATCCCCCGCTTTTTGCGCCTCAACCTCCCCTGAGGCGCGAACTTTCCCTTTGCTTTCCTGAAACTGGCCTATACTAAGCAGCGCAATATCTTGTTTGCTCCTGCATGGCTTTCTCTGAATATGACAGTTTGATTTCACAAATATGACTGATTTGTCATATTGCTGTAATAAAAGTGCCATAGAGTAGACATCATCCTGTAACACAGTGCGTTGCAGTAACTATTAAGCAAGACCATCTTGCACATAACTAACTCTGGATGAGAAGCATGAAAAAAACAGCACTCTTTATCGCTATCGCTTGCGCGGCAGGTTTTGCTCAGGCAGATGAAAAAGATGATCTGATTATAAAAGTCGGCGGCGGCCTGATGGCTCAGGAAAAAGAAATTAAATTCCAGACGGGAGGACGCTTGCAGTGGGACTACAATCTGGCGAAAAAGAATGGTGAAACAGACGAGTCTGACATCCATGTTCGTCGTGCTCGTATATACGTGAAAAGTACAGTGGGTGACTGGAGTCTCAAGTCGCAGTTCAATATTGATCAGGCGTCAGAAACCGATGACGGTGCACGGGAAGATTCCGGTGGTACTGTGGAAGACCTATACATCACTTACGAAGGTTTTGGTAAGCCAGCTAAGATTTCTGTCGGTCATCAACGGGTTGAGTTCAGCCTGGAAGACTACACCTCTTCCAATGATAATACTTTCCTTGAGCGTAGCGCCGTGACCGAGGCATACTCTGTTGGTCGTCTTGCTGGCATCCAGGTGAAAGGCGATATTGATGGTCTGCATTATGGCGTAGGCTTGTTTGAAGATGGTGAAGATAAAACGGAAGCCAGCGAAATGTTTCTGGCCGCTCGTGTGGCTTACGCTGCCGATATTGATGGCGGACTGGTCCACGTTGGCCTTGGTAGTCACAACCAGGGTGAAGACACCTTAACTGCGGGCTTGGAACTTGCTGGCGTTTTTGGTCCACTACATGCGCAAGCTGAATATATGCAGCGTAGTATCGATGATGCAGACGATCTTGCGGGCTCCTACGTTCAGGTCGGTTACGTATTGACCGGCGAGACCCGTCCATACAAAGCTGGTAAGTTTAAGCGTATCAAGCCTGCCAGTAGCAAGGGCGCCTACGAGGTTGTGGTCCGTGCTACTCAGGGGGATGGTAACTACTCAGATACTGAGCTTGGGGCTACCGAGGCCTCTGAAATCGGTATTGGTCTGAATTACTATGCAAACAACAACGTTCGTCTGGGGATGTCGTACTCTGTGGCTGAAGGTGATGCTACCTCTGATGAAGGGCAGGAATTCCGTGCGCGTGCTCAGTTCGTATTCTGATTCTGTTTAACTAATCTCGTAAGACGTGAGGGCGCCTCCGGTTGTTTCGGTGGCGCCTTTTTTCTTTTATGATAATTGCTAAATAAGGGCGCCAGGAGCCTGGCATGTATAAAAGAAAGTTGTTCCTCTTCGGTTTTATTTCAGCAGCTGTTCTTTTCGTTGCGCTAAGTGGTGTTGCCGTTTCTGCATACATAACCAAGGAAAATCTTCGTCAGAGTGCCACTGCACAATCCTTGCTTTCTGAACATCAGATGCTGTCGAGTATCTCCTACCGCTTGTTTAAACAACTCACCGATGAACTGATCTTTGGACGCAATGCCAACCAGGCCGAAGTACGCAATAAACAGGCTCTCATTGAGCAGTCATTAATGGTCATCCGGGACCTTGAAGTGCGTCAGAGAAATGAGCTTGGTCCCGACATTACTCAGGGAAGTGTTGAAGATACTGACGAATTGCAATTTTTAATCGCTGAAATTATTGACGAGTTCAATGCGGTTATTGCCATGAACGATACAACTCCGCTCAGTCAGCAGGAGCGTGTCCAGCGCTTGCTGGAGTTCACTATTGATAATAAATTCCGCGAAGCAATTAATGCGGCTGTATCACGCCAGAGTAAAGTAGTTTCTGCGACGAATGCTCGTATCGAAGCGTTAAACTCAGCCATCGTATGGTTCAGTATCATTCTTTGCGTACTGGTTGGCCCCTTTATTGTCTTCGGGTGTGTGTGGCTGTTTAATCAGCTTTATCAGCCCCTGACTGTGATAGGGAGTGGTACTCAGGTCATTGCGTCCGGGAACTATAACTTCCGTTTACCAGAAAACCTTGATCAGGAGTTTCACTCACTCGTTCAGTCTCTCAATCAGCTAGCAGGCCAGATGGCTGAGCATGAGAAGCAGGCAGAAACGATGCGTGATCAGCTTCAGTATGAGGTAGACCAGCGTACATCAGAACTGACCGAGGCTAATAGACAGCTCACTCTGATTGATACCAGACGTAAGCAGTTTATTGCGGATATATCGCATGAACTCAGAACACCGTTGACCATTATTCGTGGAGAGGCGCAGGTAACCTTGCGTCAGAATCATGCGGATACCAGAGACTACAGAGCTGCATTACAGACAGTACTTGATCAGGTTGTTGGCCTGAGCGTCCTGGTCGATGATCTGCTACTGCTGGCTCGTGCTGAAATTAACCAATTACGGTTATTTCCTGATGATCTCCAGGTCGTTGATATTCTTGAACACCAAGTGGAGCAGTGGCAGAGAAAAATGCCATTGCGATCTTTCCGATTAAATACCGCAGACGCTGAGAAATCACGCATTGTTATACGCGCTGACGAGCAGAGGCTACGTCAGGTTATGACCATCCTGATAGATAATGCGACTCGTTATTCTGATCCGGGTGACCCTGTCGAAATATCACTCAAAGCGACAGAGGATCAGGTAATGATTAGTGTCCGCGACCATGGCGATGGAATCTCACCTGCCGACTTACAGTATATTTTTGAGCGCTTCGTACGCTTTAAGCCACGGACAGATGGCGCCGGTCTGGGTTTATCAATTGCTCGCACCCTGGTAGAAGCGCATCAGGGTGAAATCTATGCAGAATCAGAACAGGGGCAAGGATCAGTGTTTACCGTCGTTCTCCCAAGGCAGGCCGCAGAATGAAGATTCTGATTGCGGATGATGAACTGCCATTGCTCAGCTTTCTGCAGCGAGGACTGGAGTCTGAAGGGTATGATGTTATATCGGAAAGTGACGTTCACAACCTGATCGTGACCATAAGCAGTGAGCGTCCTGTCGTAGCAGTTCTGGATCGTATGTTCGATGATGTGGACAGCCTGGTATTGATACAGAGTATTAAGCGACTGCCTTCGCCGCCTATGGTGCTGTTGCTGACGGCGATGGACGACGTCAGTGACCGGGTGGATGGACTGCGTCAGGGCGCCGATGATTACCTCTGTAAACCGTTCGACTTCGAAGAATTGTTAGCGCGTATCCAGGCGATGACACGACGCGCAGCGCCCTCAAATCAACACATTGAAGAAACGCTTCAGTGTGGGCCGTTAACACTCTATCGCGATGAACGTATTGTCCGGCATGCAGGGGTCGAACTATCGTTAACCCGGCTGGAGTATGACCTGTTGGAGTTCTTTGTTGAGAATAGGGGCAAAGTATTGAGCCGCGAGAGAATTCTTCAGCGGGTATGGCAATCAGAGAAAGATCCGATGACTAATATTGTGGATGTATACATCAGCAGGGTTCGCCATAAGCTCGCTTTTACTGATGCGCTGATTATTGAAACACTGCGCGGAAATGGTTACCGGCTGACGACTGCCAGCCGGTAGTATCCATCGCTGCTAGGGTGCTGCTTAGGATTCTTTGTTAACCCGCGTATCTGGTCAGTGTATTTCAGACAGCAGCTGCGGGTTCAGTACAAGATTGCGTACACCGTGAGCGTGGTCTTCATTAAATTCATTTTCTTCGCACCAGTCGGCCACTGTTTCAATATCAACGACAGCGACTTCCGGGCGCACGCTCCAGCTCACCTGTAACGGGGAACCTTTTTCATTGTATGACGGGCCTGTTGTTGATCCCGCGTACTGGACCGGTGCACCCGTATCGGATGGAATATTTGGCGCCTGGTAATAGCCGTTTACCTGTTCAACGTTTGCCATCTCACCAAAGTCGAGGGCGTCATCGTCATTGGCCAGAACAATCACCTGGGCTTCGACGCGCAGTTGAGGATTCATGATGTTGTCTGACAGACAGGCGCCAAGTGTCGGGCCTGGTTGAATCTGAGCGGTGGTATGTACGAAGTGCACCTCGATGGTATCCCCCGGAACCAGGTTTCTGCCTTTTGCTGCACAGACTTCGCCTTTAAACGGTTTAAGCTGTTTTTTAGTCAGTTTGCCGTCGTACAGATAACCTGTATCAGCGCCCTGACCATTACCATTTCCAGCATAAGTCGTGAACTCTCCGCCTTTGTGTTCGGCACCAACGTGGAAGTGAATATTGCAAAGATTCATTTGAGTATGCGCAGGGGCTGGCTGGAACATGTTGCTGTTCTCGCCCGAAACCTGATCGATATCGCGTGGCGATTGAGGTCCAAAACCCTGGCTCTGGGTGTTTTCCGCGAGGCGTTCGCGCTGTTCAGCGATCACCTTATCCGACACAGTTTCGGATGAAGAGTAATTACCCGCCAATACGGCAACAGGCATCAGTAAAGAACTCGCGACAACAGCGTGCTTAATTATGGACATTTTTGTTCCTCCTAGGTGAAGCCACTACGATACGGAGGAACACTAAAAAGAACCTGACTCCTTTATTAATAAAAGATTAACGTCCATAAATGCTGACGATTCGGATGTGCGAGAAGCGCACTCAGGCGTTGTTTTCTCTTCGAAAAGACGGGATCACAAAAGAAAAGGTACTGCCTTGCCCCAGCGCCGATTCAATTTTAAGCTCGGCATCGTGATGTTCCAGTGCGTGCTTAACAATCGACAGCCCGAGGCCTGATCCACCTACGGTAGACTCCCGCGACTCATCCACACGATAGAAACGCTCGGTTACTCGAGACAGGTGCTCAGGTGGAATGCCCGGCCCCTGATCTTTAACGGCAACCTCGATACCGCGGTCACTCGGGGCGATGTCGATATTCACTTGCTTTCCATCACCATATTTAATCGCGTTAGTGACTAGGTTGGTCAGAGCGGAATGCATCTCTTCTTTGAAGCCATCGACAATCAGGCTGCGCTCGGTGTTAATTCTGACTTCAGCATCGCCTGAGTAGCCTTTCATTTCTCCGGCAACCTGATGGCACAGCGCTGTCAGGTCAAAGGCCACACCATCCCGCTCCCGGCTCGCACTTTCCAGTTTGGATAGCTGAATAAGGTCGTTTACCAGATTTGTCATACGGTTCGCCTGGCTATCCATTTGTGCCAGTGCTTTAGACAGTGGAGCTGGCGTATCCATATCAGAGAGCATTTCCAGATAACCATTAATGACGGTTAGTGGTGTGCGCAATTCATGGGAGACATCGGCAATAAAGTCCTGGCGCATGGTTTCTACGCGTTTGCGTTCAGTGACATCTCTGACGAGCATGATTTTCTGATCGATACCAAATTCAGTGATCTGAACCTGCAGACTGACATTTCTGAGATCAAACTGCAGAGGCTCGCTGAAGTCGCTGCTGCGGAAATAGCGGACAAATTGAGGGGTGCGGATAAGATGAGTTATGTGCTGACCATTATCATCTTTACGCAGGTACAGCATACGCGTTGCTGCGCTGTTGAATGTCGTAATGTGGCCGGCGCTGTCGAGTACAACGACACCATCTTTCAGTGCTTCAATCCCCTGATTATAGCGTTGCAGCATTTTCGCCTGATTCAGCAGGCGATCTTTAAGTGTCTTTTCTCGTCGGATGATGCGGTCGGCAGAGTAACCTATCAATCCACTGTCCTGTGGGGCCGGGCCCTGGCGATAACTCCATTTAAAAATAGTGGCCGCGTGGCGGATACTGATGATCTGTGAAACGACCAATCCGATCAGTAAGCCATACAGGGAATATCCGACTGACCAGCCGGCAGCGAAACCTGCAAGCACTATAATGCCAACCCGAAACAGCTCTCGCTGCAGTGCATCCTGATACAAACCTGCGTTACCTCACCTTACTGATCGGGAGAAAAACGATACCCACTTCCCCTGACTGTTTGAATCAGACGTTCGTGGTTATCGATCGAAATCGCTTTGCGTAAACGCCGGATATGAACATCAACGGTGCGTTCATCGATGTAGACGTTGCCGCCCCAGACCTTGTCGAGCAGTTGTTCGCGGGAAAACACCCGGTTCGGGTGGCGCATAAAGAATTCGAGTAGCTTGTATTCTTTCGGGCCGAGCGATACCAGTTCACCCTTGATACGGCATTGCTGCTCATCTGGGTGGCACGTCATATCGAGAACGGTCAGCGCTTCAGACGACGTGGTCTGACTGCGGCGGAGAACCGCCTTAATGCGCGCATTAAGCTCTCTGGGCGAAAACGGTTTAGTAATGTAGTCGTCAGCACCGCACTCCAGCCCTTTGATTTTGTCATCTTCTTCGGCACGCGCCGTAAGCAGAATGACAGGGATGTCTTTTGTGCGTTCTTCGCGCTTCAGCCGGGCTGTCAGCTCCGGTCCGCTCATCATCGGCATCATCCAATCCAGTACTACAAGATCCGGTTGTTCGTTGATGATCATCTGGAGGGCTATCTGGCCATTGGCAGCTTTCCGGGTTTTATATCCCGCAAGCTCAAGACCGGTACAGATCATTTCGCAGATGGCTGGTTCATCGTCGGCAACGAGGATAAATCCGGCGTTCATGTCGGCACCTAGTGTATTCATTTCAGGGGGATGTATTGTGACATTTTTATTACGATTTTGGACCGTTTTTAGTCTTGGTTAGCTTATCTCACAGGGATAGAGGTTAACTTATTGAAAAATAGTAAATTCTTTTTGAAAAGTGGTTGACGACCCCCGGGCTGATCAGTAATATTCCCGCCCACTTAGCCGGTATAGCTCAGTTGGTAGAGCAACTGACTTGTAATCAGTAGGTCCCGAGTTCGACTCTTGGTGCCGGCACCATACAAAAAAGCCCGTACACATGTACGGGCTTTTTTCTTTTCTGCCAGTCTGTTTTTCCAGACGCATTCTAAAGTCAGAAGAATACCTTCACTTCGACCTGGTAACCCTTACTGCTATCGGTTTCGCTCAGACTGTAACGCCATTCCCCGGCTTCTGGCTCGCCTTTGTAGAGATCATAGGCCGTCGACAGCACTCTCATCGCCTGTTCTGAATCACTGTAACTCTGTTGTTCTTCTTCTTGCAGATACCAGTAAGTCGCCGCTTCATCCTGAGCAGAGAGCATGTGCTCTTCAGGGTCATATGCGTATGTCACTGACATGGGAGACAGGAGGGCAAAACAGGTGGCACAGGGGCGCAACCATCGCTGCTGCCGCAGGACGCGTTTAAGCACGCCCTCATCAATAGCACCCAGCGCAATCAAGGCTTCGCCGAGCTTCGCCCCTGCGTGTTCTTTCTGGTATTGAAGTGCATCATCCAACTGTTTACGAGTAATTGCGCGTCGGTTCAGAAGAAGCTGCCCGAGGCGCAGCTTAAGTGATGGTGATGGCATACTATTCTTCCGGTGTGTTTTCTATACGGATACAGAATGACACAGCCTCAATTACGCACCACAACAGTGGGTATGCCGATAGTAGCCTTTTGTAATGGCGCTGATGGAAATTTGACGAGCTTTAAATGATAACGGTGTCATTATCTGGCCGGTGTTCCAGAGGGAGGTTTAATGCGTAGCAAAGGGCTGTTACTTAACTGATTTCGTGTTTAACAAACGTACAAGTTGTTAACGGAACATGTCTGTGTGCAAGAGAGTTTTGAGAGTAATGAGGGGGAGTTGGTTTCGAGTGGTATGACCGGGAGCTAAATGGGCGGCCAGGACATCCTGTCCTCACCGCCACAGCACCCTATACCTTCCTGGTATATCGTCCTTGAGCGAGATCCTCTCTACCGTCCTGGTTGGCCTCCTGGCCACAATATTCCGTCGCTTCCTATATCGTCCCTGTGCTTCCTGCCCGGCGATCCTGCCGAATCCTGCATCCTGCTGCTGATTCCATCAGCACCTTGCGTCCTGCGAAATTAAAGATAGCAAAACTGTGAGTTCGTGTTACGTGACTATTGCGACATGATGTGTCGCCAAATGCCAGTGATTGTAAGAAAAGTCTTTTAAAACAATGAGTTGGGAATAATCTAGGGAAGGGTTTCGGAGGTTAAGACAGTGTTATGCCTATATCTCCCACTTGCTTGTGAGATATATCGCACAAGCGAGTGGGTGAATAACCTACAGTGTAATTTCTGGGCTGAAACCTGCCGTAACACTGTTTTACGATATTACATTTGAGTGCGCTTTGTTGCACTTTTTGTTTTGTAAAAATCTGTCGCAATCAGAGTGTCAGCGCTTCTTTTTGGCTGCTCTGTGCGCATTATATAAATCAGAAAAGCCTTGCGGATCCGCCAGCTCGCCATCTTCTCTCAAGTCAGGGTAGCTGAGATTATTCTCACGACACAGAAGAGCAATCTTTGGCTGGCACCATTCGAACAGTAAACGGTCAAACCATTCGTCTGGCAGGCGCTGTTCGTTATACATGCCGGCGGCCTGCCGTTGATAATGGGCTTCATTGAGAATAATGGCTGCGGCGACGGAGACGTTAAACGACTGAACCATGCCTCGCATGGGGATAATCAGGTGTTCGTCGGCCATATCAGATGCGGCATCGCTGACGCCTTCTTTCTCTGTACCCATCAGCAGGGCTGTTGGTTGAGTGAAATCGTAATCGCGGTAGTCAATGGCGCGATCTGTCAGGTGAGCTGCTACGACCTTGACGCCATTATTCTGAAGCTCACGGATACCGGTTTCGATATCGGCATGGGTCTGCACTTCAATCCAGTCGGAAGAACCTGCCGTTGCCGCTGTTTTCAGGCGGTAACGATCGCGTGGCCAAACGCAATGAATCTTAGGAATGCCGACGGCATCGCAGGTACGGGCAATGGCTGCCAGATTGTGAGGTTTATATACTTCGTCCGTAATGACGGTTAGGTCCGGCTGGCGCATCTCCAGGGTTTTGCGGATGCGTTCGTAGCGTTCCGGGGTCATGTCCGGCACTCCTGGGTGGTCAACAAAGGGCGAGGATTGTATAAAAGGCTTTTCGCAGATGCACGAGGGAATCATGAGCGGTAATCCTTTTACTGGTATGCAGTATGTCTGGCGTGGTTTTCAGAACTTAAAAACCCCCGGGCTGCGTCGTTACGTGGCGTTTCCACTATTACTCAACATCATCGTTATGGGCTTTGCCAGTGTCTGGGGGATCAGCCAGCTGGATGCCTGGATTGGTGAGCTGGTTGATCTGTTGCCTGGCTGGCTGTCTTTTCTTTATTGGATACTGATGCCGCTGGTCGTCATCTTTCTGGTGTTATCGCTGGTGTATTTCTTCAGTGCGGTGTTGATGATTATTGCCGGGCCGCTTAACGGCCTGTTGGCGGAACGGGTTGAAACTTTGCAGGGGCACTCGATACCTGACGAATCTATTCCGGCAATGACGCTTCGCACCCTCGGGCGCGAGTTCACTAAGGTGAGATATTATCTGCCACGTTATCTCGGCATTTTCTTACTTGGCTGGATTCCGGGCGTTGGGCAACTTGTTGCTCCGCCACTGTGGTTCTGGTTTGGAGGGTGGATGATGGCTATTCAGTATATGGACCTGTCATTCGATAACCATACAAAGCCGTTTACTGAAGTGCGGGAACGCCTGGCGGAAGACTTATGGACGGTGATGGGGTTTGGCTTGCTGGTGGCGCTTCTGCTGACGGTACCGATTGTGAATCTTTTTATTATGCCGGCAGCGGTGATTGGTGCGACTCTGATGCGTCTGGAGCGTATGCCCTTCGGCGGCGATTCTGGCAAAAGCAGCTATGCTGAGTTAACAGAAGATGTGACTCCAAGGCTGACGCACGATGAAACTGAGGGTTCTGGTCGTCGATGACGCTACGTTCGTCCGCGACCTTGTGAAAAAAGCGGTCCGGGATACCTATCCGGGCTGTGAGATTAATGAAGCGGTTGATGGTCGCAAAGCCGTGACCGTTATGAATCAGCGCGAAATTAATCTTGTGCTTTGTGACTGGGAGATGCCCGAAATGTCGGGCATCGAGGTTCTCGAGTGGATGAGATCTGACGAACGTTACAAGAAGACGCCTTTCATGATGATTACCAGTCGTGGTGATCGTGATCATGTCGTCAAAGCCGTTCAGTCTGGTGTTTCTGACTACATTGGTAAGCCTTTCACCCGGGAAAACTTTGTCGCTAAGGTCTCTAAGGTTGTCGCGAAACATCTGGGCGTGAAGCCGGGTGAGGGCCCCGCGTTCAAAGGCATGCCGGGGCAACAGTCCGCAGATGTTCTTATGGGTAAGCCTGCTGGTGCTGACAATTCGGGCGGTAAAGCGGGCGCTAAGCCTGTCTCGCAGGACATGGGCGGTGCCAGTGTACTTATGGGCGGCTCATCCTCTCCAGAAGCCGCACCGGCTACCAAGCCTAAGGCTAAAGCACGAGGCGTCGCGAGTGTTCGCTTTGGCTCGGGCAGTTCTGCCAAACTCGTACTGAAAGATATTAACCTGCAGGAAATGATCGGCGTGTTTCGCCGCGATGGTGTTCTGCCTGCACTGTTGGAACCTGCGGTTGCCGATATTGTTGATCAGGATTCAGGTGATGTGGCGCGTATCAATGGGTATGTCCGCATGATGCAGGCTCAGGAGCCGCACCCAGAAGCCGAGACAATTCAGATGCTTATCCGGTTTGTGGATGACGACGAAGACAAACTAGCCGTGCTGTCGCGCTTTATCGCCAAAGTTCGCTGATGATTCAGGTGCCTCAAAGCAGGCCGTAAAACAACTGCCCTTGCCATAGTCGCTGGTGACCTGCAGGTTGCCAGCGTGTCGTAGGAGCACGTGCTTCACTATGGCGAGCCCGAGCCCTGTGCCACCGGTGTTCTTGCTTCGGCTAGGGTCGGCGCGATAGAAACGTTCGGTCAGCCGTGGCAGGTGATGCTCCTCAATGCCGATCCCTGAGTCCTGAACGCTCAGGCAAAGATTGTCTCCATCCCGGTACCAACGGATACTGATGTTGCCTTCGCCAGGCGTGTACTTCACCGCATTAATGATCAGGTTTGTGAAGGCGCTGCGCAGCTCATGCTCATAACCATTCAGGCACTCGTCGGTGTCTATCGTCAGGCGTATAGAATGTTGCCCCGCAGATACCGCGATGGCTTCTTCGGTGATCTGTTCAAGCAGTGTAATGATATCGACGCCGGTTCTTGGGTCGTGTGCTCCATTCTCAAGGTGCGACAGGGCCAGAAGGTCCCTGACCAGAGAGTCCATTCGCGAGGCTTGCTCCTGCATCTGAGTCAACATACGTCCGGCGCGTTCTGGGATGATATCTTCAAAGGTCTCAAGGTAGCCCTGAATCACTGTTAACGGTGTTCTCAGTTCGTGACTGACGTTACCGACGAAATCTTTGCGCATTTGCTCCAGCTGGCGCAGCCGGCTGACGTCATGGGCGACGATCAGACGCTCGTTGCGCCCGAACGGTGTGATGTTCAGTGACAGACACATGTCTTTGGCGACTGGCGAGTTGAGTTCGAGTGGTGTATCGAAATCGCCTTTTGAAAAGTAGGCTGTGAATTCTGGTGCGCGGATCAGGTTCGTAATGGGCTGATTGATATCAATCGGGTCGCGCAAGCCCAGCATTTTCCCGGCTGAACGGTTCCACCATTCCAGATTGCCATAGCGGTCTACCATGACGATGCCTTCCTGAAGTGCAGAGGTTGAATCCTGCAAGCGGTCGAATAAGGCCTGAAGCTTGTGTCGGTAACGCTGGCTGCGTTTGGTAGGGCGTAAACTCAGCTTGATCAGGTCTTGCCAGATGCCGCTGCTGGTTGGGGCTTCCTGAGTTTCGTAGCTGGTCAGCCAGCGTTTCATGCGGATGGACTGGCGCAGGTGCCAGAGGAGAATTGCCAGGCTGATGACCGCCAAAGGTAGAAATGGCCAGGGGCTCCACCAGATCCCGCTAAGGCCAACGGCCAGCAGAAGCAGGAGCCGCTTTAGCTCCTGATGCCAGCCCGGCATGATCAGGACGCTTTGGTAGAGAAGCGGTAACCGGTACCACGAACTGTCTGAATCAGCTGCTCGTGCGATTGGCCAAGGGCTTTACGCAGGCGACGGATATGAACATCTACCGTGCGCTCTTCAACGTAAACGTTGCCACCCCAGACCTGATCAAGCAGCTGTGAGCGTGAGTAAGCGCGCTCCTGGTGAGTCATGAAAAACTGCAATAGACGGTATTCGGTGGGCCCTACGTCAACCGCTTTATCGTGAGCCATGACGCGATGGCACACAGGGTCGAGAATCAAACCATTCACTTCAATGGTTTCTTCGACACCTGGTGGCGTTGCGCGGCGCAGCACGGCTTTCAGGCGGGCAACCAGTTCGCGTGGCGAGAATGGCTTGGTGATGTAGTCGTCAGCACCGCTCTCGAGGCCTTGAACTTTATTTTCTTCTTCACCCTTTGCCGTAAGCATGATGATCGGCAGTTCGGCTGTTGCTTCTTCGCGTTTAAGACGTCGGGCAAACTCAATACCGCTGGTGCCCGGGAGCATCCAGTCGAGCAGAATCATATCCGGGCGTTGATCGACAACGAGTGAATGGGCGTCCTGAACATTTTCGGCTTCCAGGCACTCGTAGCCTGCCATTTCAAGCGCAACAGCGATCATTTCACGGATGGGTGCTTCATCGTCAACGATGAGTACGCGTTTTCCAGCGTTAGTCATAGTCCGGTCACAGATTAGTTATCATTACCGGCGTATTACACAGGTGAAATGTTACAGATATGTGACCAGGGCGGGAAAACTCAGGAAGTGGGCCATAGATAGTTTCCGGCAATGCCCAGCCAGACGATGGCGCCAAACCAGTGAGACTGACGGAACACCCGGAAGCAGTCGTCGCGGCTGCGGCTGCGAGCGCTCCAGATCTGCCAACCGAGGAACAGGGCACCGATGACGAGGCCGAGGTAGTAGATCCAGTTGAAACCGAATTGCTGGCCGGCGAAGAACAGGAAGGCGAGGTTCATCGCCTGCAGCAGGCTGATCATCTGTAAATCGAGCTCACCAAACAGGATCGCGGTCGACTTTACGCCTATCTTCAGGTCGTCATCACGATCGACCATGGCATAAAACGTATCGTAAGCCACGGTCCAACAGAGGTTTGCCGCGTAAAACAGCCAGAGATACGCGGGAAGCGATTCCGACTCAGCGGCGAAAGCCATTGGTATCGCCCAGGAAAAAGCCGCACCCAAAAAGAGTTGTGGCAAATGCGTGTGGCGCTTCATAAAGGGGTAAATGGCTGCGAGCGCGACACCGCCAAAAGATAGCCAGATAGTCATGCTGTTAGTCAGTAACACCAGCGCAAATGACACAGCACAAAGAATACCGAAGCCAATCAGTGCAGCTTTGGCAGATAAGGCGCCCGTCGCTAATGGGCGCTCATTCGTGCGTTTTACATGGCCATCTACTTCGCGGTCGGCGTAGTCGTTAATCACACACCCGGCCGAGCGCATCAGAAATACCCCGGCAGTAAATATAAGTAGGTTGCTTACCGAAGGGATGCCCTCTGCGGCGGTCCATAGGGCCCAGAACGTCGGCCACAGTAACAGGTAGGAGCCAACGGGCTTATCCAGGCGGGTGATGGCAATCCAGGCGCGCCATTGTGGCCACAGAGAATCCAGTCGGGTGGTCAGCACAGTTACCTCAGTTCGTTCTGTTTGGGTGGTCAAATTTGTTCAGCGATGGGCTGAATGCCTCAGTCACCATCAAAGATTTGCCTCCGAGGGTGAAGACAGACCTGCGGGCCCATTCTAACCCGGCCGCATTGGCTTTGCAGTGTGATACGCGGACGAACGTTCGACGCATGTCTGGTTGGCTGAACAGAAACGTCCCCAGAGAGCGGTTTCCCAGATGCTTGAGTCGTGCCAGTCGACCGGTGAGTGCGGAGCCGGGCACTACGGTGCGGGCATAAACGACGGGCACATCGCCCAGTTTCAGAATCACTTCCCGGAACCAGACACGCTCGTTCGCTGACAGTTTAAGCTCTCGCTGCTCTGCGGGTGTTGGATACCCGAGCCCCTCGTGTTGGCAATCGACGCTGAATTGACCCGGTCGCAAAGACGACAGTCGTGCAGTCAGAGAGCCGCGCTCAAGTAGCCAGGAACGCCAGAACGGTGGCAATGTCTGCGGCGCAACATTAAGGCAGGTTGACCAGCCGGGGCGCGCGGGGTGCAGGATGACAGCGAGATCAGAAGAGTGCTTCATGGCGCGGAGAATGCGCTAAATCAGGCGGTCAGGCAAGTCAGACAGAACGACTGGTCAAAAAATGCCCGGAATTGACCGTTGATTTTAGCGGGCTGGATAAGTACTTTTAGCGACCTTTAAAAACTCACCGAATCATAGGTTATTGGCATGAAGAAGTGGCAATGTGTTGTATGTGGCTGGATTTACGATGAAGCGGAAGGTGCACCTGAAGAAGGCATCGCTCCGGGTACCCGTTGGGAAGATGTGCCTGACGATTTTATCTGCCCAGACTGTGGCGTAGGTAAAGAAGATTTCGAGATGGTAGAAATCTGATTATCTGGGCTACCGGCTACCGGCTCCCGGTAGCCCTCCTGCATCCCTGCAGACCTCCCTTACCTGATAACTGAACGGACCCTTCTATGAGTAATTCATCTGCTCCTATCGTAATTATTGGCTCAGGCCTGGCCGGATATAACCTGGCAAAAGAACTTCGTAAACTCGCCGCTGATCAGCCACTGCTGATGATCACCGGAGATGACGGCCGTAGCTACTCAAAGCCAATGTTGTCTACTGGGTACGGCAAGAATAAAACCGCAGATGAGTTGGCGATGAGTACCGCTGCAGGTATGGCTGAACAGCTGAACATGACGATCCGTACGAATACGGTTGTGACAGCGATCGATATCGATGCGCATACCATTAGCCTGGGTGACGAAACGGTTGAATACAGCAAGCTGGTTCTGGCCTGGGGGGCTGAAGCGGTTGGCCCACGCATCGAAGGTGGCGCTGAAGATCTCGTGTTCTCGATCAATGATCTTGAAGACTACGCTAAGTTCCGCACCGCAGCCGAAGGTAAAAAGCGTGTTCTGATCATGGGTGCCGGTCTGATTGGTTGTGAGTTTGCCAATGATATGACCGCTGGTGGCTATGAGTGTGAGATCGTGGCTCCTTGTGAACAGGTGTTTCCGACTCTGCTGCCTGAGTCCGCGGCTAACGCAGTACAGGCAGGCCTGGAAGGCATCGGTGTTAAATTCCACCTGGGCCCTCTGGTCAGCCGTATTGAACGCGACGGTGACGGCGTTGTCGCAACTCTGGATAACGGTGATGAAATTCGTGCCGATGTAGTGGTTTCAGCGATTGGTCTGCGCCCTCGCACTCAGCTTGCGGGTGAGGCAGGCATCAAGGTTAACCACGGTATCGTTGCTGATCGTCACCTGAAAACCAGTGCTGATGATGTTTACACTCTGGGTGACTGTGCCGAAGTCGAAGGGCGTGTACTGCTTTACGTATTGCCGCTTATGGCTTCAGCACGTGCGCTGGCAAAGACACTGACCGGCACGCCGACAGAAGTCAGCTATGGCGTTATGCCTGTCACTGTTAAGACGCCAGCGTGTCCAGTGGTTGTTTCTCCACCACCGGGTGGTGATGCCTCTGGTCGTTGGATTGTCGAGCAGGAAGGCAATGACGTTCAGGCAGAATACCGCAATGAAGCGGGTGATCTGCTCGGATACGCTTTGACCGGAGCAAAAGTAGCGAATAAAGTAGCACTCAACAAAGAATTGCCGGCAATCATGCCCTGATTCTCTGTAACATCATTGGTCCTGAACAGATCAATACTGACAACAGAAACAAGGATATTACTATGCGTAAACCAGAACTGGCTGCGGCCATCGCTGAAAAAGCAGACCTGAGCAAAGAAAAAGCGGCTGAAGTTGTTACTGCTTTCACCGACCAGATTGCTAAGTCTCTGAGCGAAGGCGAATCTGTGACTCTGATCGGTTTCGGTACTTTCGAAGTACGTGATCGCGCTGAGCGCCAGGGTAAAAACCCGCAGACTGGTGAGCCAATCACCATTGCAGCCGCTAAGGTTCCTGCATTCAAGCCAGGTAAAGCGCTGAAGGAATCCGTCCAATAAGCGGCGTTCCTGATGTTACCGCCGCCGCTGAACTGACCCGCGAGTGGGTCAGCCGGCTGGTGGTCGGTGAAGGGCTTTGTCCTTTCGCCAGTCCTGTCATGGACACTCTCCGAATTGAAGTCTCTTCAGCCTCTGATGACTACACCGCAACCGGTGAGTTTATGACCCTGTTGCAACGGGTCGCTGAAGCCCCGCCCTCTGAACTACCTACCGCACTGTTTGTTGTTCCGAATCTCTATCGTGATTTCGATGAGTACTGGAACTGGACTCTGATTTGCGATGACCTGCTGGTGCAGATGGGGTATGAAGGACGATTGCAGCTGGCGACTTTCCATCCAAAGTATGTGTTTGAGGGGGAAGACGCAGATGACATGAGCCACTTCACCAATCGCTCTCCGTTCCCTATGCTGCACATCATCCGTGAGCAGGATATCGAAGACGCCTTAACACAGATCCGATTCCCTGAGAGAATTCCTGAAAGAAACCGGCAACATATGCGCCGTCTGGGGCATAATGGCTTGCTGAATATTATGCCGTCATTGGCAGAAACTGCCGTATTTGCCGACGACGATGATCAAAATCCGCCCGACAACTAATGGGCGTTGCGAGCTGAGGAGACTCCCTTGTTTAAATTCCGCATGTTGCTTTGGGTTCTGTCCAAACTGATGAAAAAAGCAGCCAAAAAGAATCCTAAATTCCGGGAGCAACTGGCAGGGCAGGACATGGCATTTCAACTACAGACTGAAGATGGCAAAGCCGTCCGTCAGTTTGTTGTTAAAGATGAGACCATTTCCAGCAAAGGCAAGGCACACAGTAATCCTGCATTTACGATCAGCTTTAAAGATGCGCATACCGGTCTGAAAATTCTTACATCGAAAGATCGCAATGCCTTTATGCGCGGTATCCAGGTAAAAGACGTCACTATAAGTGGCGACCTGTCGAAGGTGATGTGGTTTCAGGGAATCAGTAAATATCTGAAACCCTGATGCCTGTCTGGCCCTGATACCTGGGGCCAGGGATTATTGAGAATTAATCAGAATAATAAGGAGGCTACACTGTGACGCTGACAACCCGAATTCTTCTGGCAATGGCCTTTGCCATCGTACTCGGCACCATCACGTTCAACCTCCTGGCAATGCCAGACCTCAATGACAACGTTCGGTACGTGCTTGATGACATGCTGGCGTCTGGTCTTTTCGCCCTTATCGGTAAAATCTTTGTTTCCAGCCTGAAAGTTCTCGTTGTCCCGCTTGTATTTGTCTCTCTGGTCTGTGGTGTGTGTCACCTGAGCGACCAGAGTAGCCTCGGACGCATGAGCCTGAAAACGGTTGTTCTGTACCTCGTAACCACGGCGATCGCGATTTCAGCGGCTATGACGCTGGCGAACATCGTGAACCCCGGCATCGGAATTGATATGTCGGTGGAGGCAGAATTTAGCGCCCCTGAGGTCGTACCTCTTATCGATGTACTGGCGAATATATTCCCAACCAATCCGTTCCAGGCAATGGCCGAAGGCAACATGCTGCAGGTGATCGTGTTCGCTATTCTGGTCGGCCTCGCCATTGGTCGCTCGGGTGTGCCGGGTGAGCGTATCGGTAAGCAGTTCAGTGACTGGAACGAAATTCTGATGACGTTGGTTACCATGCTGATGAATCTTGCGCCGTACGGTGTGTTTGCTCTGTTGTTCAGCCTGTTTGCATCCAAAGGTCTGGGGCCAGTGCAGGAGCTGTTAGCCTACATGTTTACCGTGGTCGCGGTGTTGCTGGTGCACGGTATTGTTGTTTACTCTGCCATGCTGCGTATGTTCGCTGGTGTCTCTCCGGTGACCTTCCTGAAGAAAATGTGGCCGGTGCAGATTTTCGCCTTCAGTACTGCCTCCAGTAGCGCCACTTTACCTGTCACTATTAAGAACGCTGAGCAGAACCTCGGTGTAGGTACTCGCGCTGCGTCGTTTGTACTGCCACTGGGTGCCACCATCAATATGGATGGCACAGCAATTATGCAGGGTGTGGCGACCGTGTTTATCGCTCAGGCGTTTGGTCTTGATCTGAGCATGGGCGATTATCTGCTGGTCATTGCTACTGCCACGCTGGCCTCAATCGGCACTGCTGGCGTGCCGGGCGTGGGGCTGATTACCTTGTCGATGGTTCTCCAGCAGGTCGGCCTGCCAGTGGAGGGCATCGCATTAATCATTGGTGTCGATCGTCTGTTAGATATGTTGCGCACCGCAGTCAATGTGACGGGCGATACTATGGTGTCGGTCGTCATCGCCAAAACAGAGGGTGTTCTGAATCATGAACGATATAACGATTTGAGCATCACTGCGGCGAGCAACAGCGACGAGAAATAAAGCGGCTTTCTATGAATAGGTTTCTGACGTCGTTGGTTGCGGTCACAGGCATTGCTCTGACCTCCGCTGAGCTTGCGTATGGTGATGGTGCGAATGAAGGTGCCGCTGAGCGTATTATTTCTGGCAGTGGTGTTTCGGGGATTTCTACTCAGGTCCGTCAGTTAGCGGAGGCACAGCTGAGCGACTCGAAGGATATAGAAAGGCGTCAACGCATGCGCCAGCTACTGCCCTGGTCCCCTTCTGCTCTGAACGAATCTTTTACCCACCTGCTTGCATCCTTTACTGATGACGAGATTACTCGTTTATTGATGATCATTGATGACAGCATCATGGCCCGTGGTCGATTAATGGAAGACATTGCGCTTCGGGAACAGGGAACGCCAGAATACGAACGTTACATGCAAAGGCTAGCCGCTTATCCACCGGCCGTTTCGCGCGTGCAACGGCTCGAAGGGCTGGTATCTGCGACCCGTATGTCGGAGTGGTTGATTCACGCACAAACGTCCGTTGCAGGGGTTCTGGAGCAGGACCTTGATCAAGGGTATGAAGCAACGACGCGGGATACAGTGCTGAATTTTATGCTGTACGCATACCGGCGTGTGAGTAATGCAGAGATTGATGCCCTGACCCGGTTGTGGACTGATCCGGTGATGCAGCGCTGGCTAACGGAGGCACTGGCTGTATTGCCAGAGACCGCCGGGCCATCTTTCGTCACCGACGGTCAGCTACTGAACACGTCTCAGTGATTGAGGATGCTGATCAGGTCGGCGAAACTGTCCTGATTTTCTACCAGGGTATCCGCGACTTCAGCGGCGTCCTCGGCGGATAGTCCCAGGCGTGTGAATACCTGCTCTGGAATGACTTCTGACGGGCCGTCACCGACACCACGTTCACGCAACAGACGCACGGCGACATAAAGAAGATTCGCATAGCCGGAGTAGTCACCATCATAATCTGCGTTATGCATTTGGCGCAGCGAGGCGATCAGTTCTCCCGGCATCTGCCATTGCATCATTAAGGCTGCAGCACATTGTTCGCGGCTCATCCCCAGTAAGTAGTTTTCGATGTAGAAACGGTTGATGTGAGGATTTGCTTCAATATGGCGATTAATCAGCGAGAACTGAGGTGGAAATATTTGCCCTAGAATCAGGAAACCGAAGTTATGCAGCAAGCCACTCAGATACGCCATGCCCTGTGATGGGCGCCCCGCAGGTTCTATTTTTCGTACCAGTTCGCCGCAGAGTGCAGCTGTCATTACCGCTTGTTTCCAGAATGGTGTATACCCGTGCGGACCCTCTTTAGGAACCGCCAGAGAGCGACCTAAAGCGAGGCCGAGGGCGAGGTTAATGACCAGATCAAAACCCAATACCCGGATGACGGCCTCTTCAACGCTTTTGATTTCGCCGCGGGTACCGTAGTAGGGCGAGCGCGCCCAGCTCAGAACCTGGGCCGACATGCCCGGGTCCACTTCAATCGTGGTTGCCAGTGATTTGCTGTCGGCTTCCGGGTCGACCCTCAGCTCAATGATTTTACGGGCAACTTCAGGCAATGGCGGTAAGTCGAGAGTTTCTTCAAGGCGTTGCTTGATTCGTAGGGGCGTGAACTGACGAATGGCTGAGTGTACGTCATCAAGATCCTGATCGCTGCCTTGCTCCGGCTGGTCGGGGCGCAGAGGCGTGCTGTAGTTGCCAACGTGCGAACTGGTGGTCAGGGCACGAAATTCCGACATCGGAATTTTGATCCAGTTTTTACCTTCCTCGCCTGAATAAACAAACAGCTCCTGCTCTCGCAGCAGTGCCTGATCAATCATGGTCTCCATTTCGGTGATCTGTGGGATCGCCGGAAACTGATCAATCTTGTAGCGTGCCTTAAGCAGATCCAGCTCGTCTACCGACAGGGCCGTGAACTGCCTGCCAAAGGCATGTGATAACTGGGTGAGATCAAGCATCCGGTCGCCCGGTACCAGAACCTGCACTTGCCCCAGCTCATCTTTCAGGAAAACGTTATAAGCAACCTTGGAAGAGTAGGATGCAGGCGGATTACTTTGCATGATTTCAAACAACTCCTTGTCATCAGCGGCGGAGTAGGGGATTCGCCAGTCTTCAAGGATTTTCTGTACGACGGCTGGAATGGCTGACATGTTTACGCCCCGGAATTGGTTCTTTCAGAAAATATAGTAGAGATCCAGAAAAATGTGGTCGATCGGGACTAAATTGGCCGATATTTCTTTGCCAGAGTCAGACGTTGGCGAAACGCTCGGCGTTCCCCAGCCAGCGTTTGATCAGGGGTTCAACGGTGGCTGGGTGCTGATACCAGAGGTCGTTAGCCATTTCCTGCACTTGTGGAAGAAGCCCGGCATCGCGTTGCAGGTCGGCAATCCTGAGCATTTGCAGTCCGGTCTGGCGGTGCCCAATAGCTCTCCGGGGCCGCGTATCTCAAGATCCTTCTCGGCAATATAGAAGCCATCCTGGCTATCGCGCATCACTTGCAGGCGTTGCTTACTGGTGAACGACAGTGGTGACTTGTAGAGCAGTACGCAATGGCTTTTCGCGCTGCCCCGGCCGACGCGCCCACGTAGCTGATGCAGTTGAGCCAGCCCCAGGCGCTCCGGGTTTTCAATAATCATCAGGCTTGAATTCGGGACATCAACGCCGACTTCGATAACCGTGGTTGCGACCAGTAGATCCAGCTGATGATCTTTAAAGGCAGCCATGATGTCTGCTTTATCAGCGGCCTTCATACGTCCGTGAACCAGACCTACGCGCAGCCCCGGAAGCGCTTTCTGAAGCTCCTCGAACGTGTTCTCTGCGGCCTGACATTGCAGGGCTTCGCTTTCTTCAATCAGGGTACAGACCCAATAAGCCTGCGCCCCTTGTGCGCATGCTTCCTGTACGCGCTGAATAATTTCCGGACGCCTTTGATCACTGATCGCAACCGTAGTAATGGGGCTGCGCCCCGGAGGCAGTTCGTCTATGACCGAAGTATCGAGATCGGCGTACGCACTCATGGCCAGAGTTCGCGGAATAGGTGTGGCGGTCATGATCAGCTGATGCGGCGCCAGCCCGGCGCGCTCGCCTTTCTCTTTTAATGATAGGCGCTGATGAACACCAAAGCGGTGTTGCTCATCAATGATGACCAGACCGAGCTTCGAGAAGTGTACGTCTTCTTGAAACAGGGCATGCGTACCGACAACCAGTTGCGCTTCGCCAGCGGCGATTTCATACAGCGACTTCTCCCGGGCTTTTCCTTTAACTTTGCCGGCAAGCCAACCCATACGAACACCCAGAGGTTCGAACCATCCGGCGAGATTACGCAGGTGTTGCTCGGCAAGAATCTCGGTCGGTGCCATTAACGCAACCTGATAACCTTGTTGAAGCAGATCACAGGCAGCGAGTGCCGCAACTAAGGTTTTACCAGAACCAACATCGCCCTGGACCAGGCGCAGCATCGGATAGGGTTGCTTGAGGTCTTCAGTGATTTCATCGGTGACGCGTTGCTGGGCACCGGTTGGAGTAAACGGCAGCTTCTCCAGTAGCGCGTTTCGCAGCGTGTGGTCAGTCAGGATGGCAGGCGCTTTGTCGGCCTGAACCTGAGCACGTAATTTAAACAGGGATAACTGGTGCGCCAGCAGCTCCTCGAGAATCAATCGCTTATGTGCCGGGTGACTCCCTGACTCCAGTTGCAACAGGTCAGTGTCTGAGGGCGGGTGGTGAAGAAACAGCAGCGCTTCTCGCAGGCCCGGCAGGCGCCATTGCGCACACCACTGCTCAGGGAGCAGGTCTGGTAGCGCGACCTCATCCTGCCTTAGTAGCTCAACCATCTGCTCGTGAAGCAGTCGCAGCCGTTGCTGGGTAATGCCATCAGTCGCTGGGTAAATGGGTGTAAGCGAAGCCTCCAGAGGCGTATCCAGACCGTCTTCGATGCGCTGGTATTCAGGATGGTACAGCTCAAGCCCGCTGGCTCCTCGACGGGGCTCTCCATAGCAGCGCAACAGGGTGCCCTTGCTCATCTGATTTTTCTGCGCCGCATTAAAATGAAAAAAGCGCAGATTGATCAGTCCACTCTGATCCTGAAGCTTAACCAGCAGGCTGCGACGCTTGCCAAACACCACGCTCGAGCCCTTCACCTCTCCCTGAATAACCGCGGGCCGCATAGGCATCAGGCCAGCAATGGGGGTGATTTTACTCCGGTCTTCGTAGCGGAAAGGCAGGTGAAAGGCGAGGTCAGTGAGAGAGTGGATATTCAGTTTACCCAGCTGCTCTGCCAGTTTCGGGCCGACACCTTTCAGATCCGTTAGCTTACCGGAGTTCGCCATCAGCTTACTTCTTTGACCAGCACAGCTGGGCGTTTTCGATCAACAGGTCGATGGCATTGCCTCGAGGGAAACTGGCTCGCCAGGCAAGGGCCACCGTCCGAAACGGCGCCGGCTCACGGAACGGACGCGTGGCCAGCAGATTTTCGTCCATATTCCCGAGGGCGGATTCAGGAAGCACAGTCACACCAAGACCAGTGGCGACCATATGTTTCAGAGTCTCCAGCGAACTGCCCTCGAGAACACTGCCAACACGACTGTGCTGTTTACGGTGCAGAGCCGGGCAGTGCTCAAACACCTGATCCCGGAAGCAGTGACCTTCGCCCAGCATCAGTAGGTCGAGGTCAATGAGTTGTTCGGGATCGATGTCTTTCTGTTTCGTCAGCTCATGCTCTTTTGGCATCACGACCACAAACTTCTCTTTATAGAGAGGGCGAGTCACAACGTCGGGTTCGGTAAATGGCAGCGCGATCACAATGGCATCCAATTCGCCTTCCCTGAGCTGCTTGCGTAATACTCCGGTGTAGTTTTCTTCAAGGTACAGCGGCATGCCCGGTGCGGCGCTGTGAATCTGTGGAACAAGATGAGGAAACAGATAAGGACCGATAGTGAAAATAGCCCCCAGACGCAAAGGCGTAGATAACTGGTTCTTGCCCGAGCTGGCGATATCTTTAATAGCTCGGGACTCTTCTAAAACGCGTTGCGCCTGGGCCACAATGCGCTCACCTAACGGGGTTACGGTGACAGAGTTCTTGCTGCGCTCAAAAATAGCGACCTCTAACTCGCTTTCCAGCTTCTTTATCGCTACGCTGAGCGTCGGTTGGCTGACGTAACATTTTTCAGCGGCTCGGCCAAAATGTCGCTCCTGTGCAACAGTGACGATATAGCGGAGTTCGGTTAGGGTCATGATTGTTACCTTGAATGAAGGTGGCTTATCTGATTTATTCTACCTATCCATTGCGTCAGCGAAAGACCGTAACAAAATAAAACGTAAGGTACCGCCAAGATGCGGTACAAAATGCCTGAAATAGCGGAGGAAAGGCATGGCTTCTATTTTGGTTGTGGGCACCGGAGACATCGGCGGCCATCTGGCACAGGACCTCGCCCGGGAAGGGCATGACGTGACAGGCGTCCGCCGTTCGGACAAGCCTGTTGGTGAAGGGGTTAATGTGATCAGTGCTGACGTGTCAGATGCCAGCACCCTGACCGACCTGCCAGACAACATTGATATTGTCGTTTACAGCGTAGCAGCACCGGTTTTTTCGAAAGATGGCTATCACGCTTACTATGTGAAGGGCCTGAAGAACATACTCAAAAAGCTGAAAGGGCAGCCACCTAAGCGTGTTTTCTTTGTTTCCAGCTCGTCGGTATACCACCAGATGGATGGTGAGTGGGTGGATGAAAGTTCTGAAACCACACCATCAAGCTTTGCCGGTAAAGAAATGCTGGCAGCAGAGAAAGTACTTCTTGATTCGGCGTTCGATGGCACTGTTGTGCGTTTTACCGGTATTTATGGTCCGGGTCGTGAACGCATGATTCAGCAAGCCCGTCAGGGTGGCTACTGTGACCCAGAGCCTGCCGTATGGACGAATCGTATTCATCGTGATGATTGTCTTGGAGCGCTGAAGTTTCTGATTAACCGTGCGTTAAACGGTGAGTCATTGGACGACTGCTATCTCGCCACTGACAATGAACCAGCAACATTGTTCGATGTACTGGAATGGATGAAAGATCGTATCGGTGAAGTTGACCCAGACAGCGATGTGGGGGAAGTATCACGCCGTGCTAATCGTCGTTGTTCTAACAAACGACTGCGCGAACTGGGCTACGAGTTTAAATTCAGCAACTATCAGGAAGGCTATGATGTGATGCTGAACGAGATGGGGCTGGTCTGACAGCCCTTTGGCATTGCCGGAGTATTCCGGCAGTGCCTTTAAACTTTACACTCACTCCCTGTCACTTGAACCCCGCTGATATTCAGGCATTCTGATGACATCTGTCACCGGAAACGCCTATGACTTCTGTTACTGAACGTCTTCTCTCCCGTATTGAACATGCAGGGAATCGTCTGCCTCATCCGACGCTGCTATTTATCTGGCTGTGCGGGTTAGTGCTGCTCATCTCGGGGCTGGCATCTGCGCTCGGGCTCTCAGCCATACACCCTGTTAATGGTGAGCAGCTTACAGCAATGAACCTGCTCTCTGCTGAAGGGGCGGCGAAGATACTGACCCAAACGGTCTCCAATTTTACCGGGTTCGCTCCCGTAGGAACCGTTCTGATTGCCATGTTGGGCTTAGGCGTCGCCGAGCGCAGCGGTCTTATTGCTGTTCTACTGTCATCCATAGTGCGCGGAGCACGCGGAAACTTGCTGACATTTCTGGTGGTTTTCGCTGGGGTGATGTCGAGCCTCGCCGCTGACGCAGGTTATGTCGTCCTGATTCCGCTGGCTGCGCTGGTATTTAAAAGTGCAGGTCGCCATCCGCTGGCAGGCATTGCAGCAGCCTTTGCGGGAGTCTCTGGTGGCTACAGTGCAAACCTGTTGCTCGGGCCATTTGATGCGGTATTAGCCGGTATCAGCACCGAAGCGGTGAGGCTGGTTGACCCCGGCGGTGAGGTAAATATCGCCGCTAATTATTGGTTTATGGTTACTTCTGTTTTTCTCGTTAGTGCGTTGGCCACTCTGGTAACAGCACGTTGGGTCGAACCTCGACTGGTCTCAATAGAGATTGAAGATGACGACAAAGCTGCTGCAAAAGAGAAGCCGCAAGAAAAGGCGGTTATCAAAAAAGGTAACGAGCAGCAGGAAGAATTTAATCAGAGTCGCGGACTGAAAGCCGTTGCGCTTTTTACCCTGATATTTGCGGTGATCTGTGCCAGTGGGTTGGCCGGAGAGAATGCCTGGTTACGTCAGGGAATGGCCATTATTTCTTCGCCATTTATGAAAGGCATTGTGGTTGTTATCTCGATTTATGCGCTTTTATGTGGGTATATCTATGGTCGCTTCAGCGGAACCTGGCGTCACTCACATAAGTTGGTTGAAGCCATGGAAGGCAGTATGGCGACCATGGCCGGTTACCTTGTATTGATGTTTTTTGCGGCGCAGTTTGTTGCCTACTTCGCGTGGAGTAATCTGGGGATTATTCTCGCCATTCATGGCGCAGAGCTGCTGACGCAACTGAATGCTCCCGCTCCTCTAATGCTGGTGGCTTTTATCCTTATCGCAGCAACCATTAATTTATTTGTTGGAAGTGGCGGTGCTAAGTGGGCGCTATTAGCCCCGGTATTTATTCCTATGCTGATGCTTGTTGGAATTGCACCAGAAATTACTCAGGTAGCTTTCCGAATTGGTGACAGCAGCACGAATATTATTACACCGCTCATGCCATATTTTGGTGTGGTATTAGCGTTTGCGCAGCAATACCGCAAAGACATTGGCATCGGCACCATCATGAGTATGATGCTGCCGTACAGTGTGGCATTTCTTATTGGTTGGACAGCACTACTGGTGCTCTGGGTAGGGATGGATTGGCCGCTTGGGGTGCTGTGACTCGCTAACCTCAATCGGATTTCTGTAACCGGCTGAGAGCAATGTCGTAAACTTCATTGCGGTTTCGTTTGCCGACTGCGACGACAGTTACGGTGACAGTGGAATCTTTAACAGAGTAGACTAAGTGGTAGCTGGACTGTCGTAGTTTTATTTTGTACAGGTTACTGCTTCCTGAGAGCGCAGCGGCAGGAACATGCGGATTTTTAAGTCGCTCTGCAATCTTTTTTTTCAGTTGCTCTCTTACTGTATGGCCTAGCTTTTTCCACTCTTTCAGTGCTGACTTTTTAAACTCTAGATTATAAGTCATCAAGCGATACCTGAACGGAATCCTCGTCCAAGCGCTCTTTTACAACTTTTAGCAGTTCTGCATCATCAATTAGTTCCATTAGAGCTTCGTATGCCTGAGCGGGAACGCAATAGAACGCCGGCTCATTTCTGTTTAGCACAGCGATGGGCAGTCCATTTCCACTAGAGACCACTTTCATGGGGTTGGCCTTCAGTTCAGTTATGCTAGCAGCGGTGTCTGTTAATACTTGGTACGTCATGTGTCTAGCACCTATAATAAGACCTATTAATAGGTCTTATTATAGGTCATTTTGATTGCCGGTAAAGTCATATTTGATGATAACTACATGACATCTTGATGGTCGCATGTCTGGAAAGGCTATGGTCGCCACAACGCCTTTGGTAACCGTGTTGCTAAACTGGTCGACGGTGTAATCACTGAAAAATACCTCTGGGAAAACAAAACCCGTCTGCTGGCGACGTTCGACGGTAACAACAACCTCAAGCACAGCTACGAATACACGGTAGGTAACACACCGACCTCGTACTATGCAGGCAATCAGCGTTACTACATTCTCACCGACCAGCTCGGTAGCCCGCGCATCATCACCGACAGCGCCGGTAACGTACTGCGTGAGATCGAATACGACAGCATCGGCACCATTATGAGCATGATGCTGCTGTACCGTGTGGCATTTCTTATTGGTTGGACGGTACTTCTGGTGCTCTGGACCGGGATGGATTGGCCGCTTGGGGTCATAAACCCACAGGCGGCCAACTAAGCAGGATTAACGTGCCAATTCACGTACCAGGCGGAAGCCGGTGAATTCGTCGGCGGTGCCGTTGTGAGCAGTCACTGTGCTGTAACGACATTCGTTCAGAGGTGTCTGTCTTGAGCCACCGGCAGCAACCAGTTCGTTATCGCGGTATGCCCACTCCTGAACATTACCTACATGCGATGCCAGGCCATAGGAGTTCTGCTTACCGTTGGTGGTTTTGTGCAGCTCAAGACCTTTCTCAATAGCTCCGTATTTCAGGAAGCAGTTACGCTCCGGAAATTCAGCTGCCCCATCGGCGGTCGCTGCCGTCAACCATTCGTCATAGGTTGGCAGGCGGTAATAATGCCCAGTAACGGAACTCAGCCAACCGGCAAAATTCTCAGCAAAATCCACTTTGATATTGTGAATAGGCATGAAATTACGTGCGTATTTATCGGTGTCACACAGCTGCGAGACGGTGCAGTAGTCGGCGACGTCGTCGTAGGTGATTTCGTACTGGCTGATGGCGATGGGACGTCCACCGTCCGGAGCAGGCACTACCACCATCGTTGGCCCCAGTGCGTCACGCGGCAGTGGATCTGCACAGGTGTAACGGCGCCCTTTGGCACCAGTACCTGGTTCTAGGTGTGAGCAGTAATCGACAACGAGTGGGTCCAGTTGACCTTGCGATGGCAGCAGTTCACGGGCTTCGGTCAGCATGGTATCGGCGGCAAATGGGCTGACAGCTGCTAGTTTGTTAAAGCAATTGGTCAGTGAGTTGGCGACGATAGTACGAAGATCTGCTGAGCGACCCGGGTCCAGTGACTCAAGTGCTTTCAGGTGACTGGCGACGTCACCAGCGACATCAATCTGGTTCGGGCAACGCAGGGATTTTTCGAGCGCAGCCACTTCCTGACGGATACGGATCTGGCGTGCTTCTTCGAGTTCTTTCTCCCGTTTTTCCTGTTCCAGGCGCAGCAGGTCGGCTTCTTTTTTCGCAGCGGCGAGACGTTCATTTTCTTGTCTCAGTCGTTCTGCTTCCTGATTGGTCAGTACCTGATTGGTCAGCAGTTCGATCTGCTCTGCGGGAGCTTCCCAGCGACTGGCGTACTGCAGCAGACTCAGAACATTCTCGAGGTTGTTGTCTGCGATGCGCTGCTTCGCTTCTTTTATGTACGCTGAAATAACACGCTGACGAACACTTTCGTTCAGTTCATCAGTATTCAGCCCGTCGATATTCGACACCAGATTTTCATAGCTCAGCAATTCACGACGTAGCTCCATATCCCACTTTGGGGTAAGTGCTGCGATCTGAACCAGCTGTTCAATTTTCTGCGTCTGGTTGGTGATGGCTGAGTCTTCAAGTTTCTGCGCGAGTTCTTCTTCGAGCTGAACTTTTAATTGCGCCTGCGCGATCAGCTGTTCCTGATACTGTTGGTAGTAAACGCCGCCACCAATTATGAATGCAGTCACAGACGCAGCCAGCGCCCAGATAAGCATGCGCGCTTTTCCGAAGAACTGTTTGTAAAATTCATCGACTGTCTGGGTGCGATTTTCGCGTTTTAGCTCTAATGCCCCTGACAGAGCATTCCACTGGCGACGGCTCAGGCCTTTAATACGTTTAGGCTTCAGCTTTTTAGTCAGCGCCTGATCAGCGGGTGTTTTATTAAATGGGTGCTTGCCAGAGTAAAGCTCGTAGGCGACGCAGCCCAGGGCATAGAGGTCATCGGATTCTGCAGGCTCCGCACCTTTGAGCATTTCGTAGCTGGCATAGGCCGGAGTCAGTGCTCCCAGGGTGCCCGCATCAAAGATGGTCTTTTCACCTGCACCGTGCGCCGCGCTGCCTTCTGATACGGCGCGGGCAATACCGAAGTCGAATACTTTCGAGCCTTTATTCTTGGTGACGTAAATATTTCCGGGCTTGAAGTCGGAATGAATAATATTGTGCGAGTGCGCGTAAATCAGTGCGTTCGAGATATCACGCAGTGCGCTTTCGGCCTGCTCAGGCGGCAAACCGTTTGGATGTTCGCGCAGCAGTTCATCCAATGGAGCACCTTCAAGGAACTCCATGGTCATAAATACGGTGTCACGGTCCCGGTCAAAATCGTATACGGTTACGATGTTCGGGTGAGCGAGTGTCTGTGACTTACGTGACTCCCGTTGCAACGATATAAAGGCATCAGGGTGTTGACGGAAGTCGTCATTCAGCAGTTTAACGGCCACATAAGGGTCCGAGTCACTGGCTTCAACTTTACGTCGGTCGAGTGCTTTATAAACAGCACCCATGCCGCCTGCACCGAGCATAGAAACCAGTTCAAAGCGGCCTTTGATTACTTTGTTGTTCAGGGCTGACACGCGCGGCGTTGTTCCGCCTGTCGTGGTGTTGCCGGTACGACTGCTGGTCGGTGTCGACAGGGGCGTCTGAGATGTAACCAACGTGGCGTCTGGATTTCGTGTAGATTTATCCGACGTCGGGCCGCCCGCTATTACGGTAGCGTCGTCGTTTTTTGCGGGGCCTTTGGAAGATTTTCCGCTTGCCTTGCGGTCTGAATTGCTGGCGTTTCCAGTGGATTTTCCACCGGTGACAAGACGTGTCTTGTCGTCCCTATTATCGGTCATAATGAGCCTGTCGTATCGATACCCTTGACGTATTTCGTCCTTTTCGAGCCCCGGTTCCTCGCTGGCCCGACCTTCCGTTTGCTTGAACTCAGAAAGTGGCGCCGATATTATAGGACTTGCTCGCGCGGCTCAAGACAGGTGTCTGTTGTGACCGCTCACCTGCACTGCGGTTACTTTTCTTTTAGCTGCTGAAACACAGGAACCTTACGGTGAAGAAATGGACTTGATTCTGACGGTCGTCGAATGCCCGCCTCACGCCAATATGCTCAATCACACAAAAGTCTTCCGCAGTGCGGGTGGCTCGGTAGGTCGTGCCGATTCGAACGATTGGGTATTGCCGGACACAGAGCGCATTCTTTCTTCCCGCCATCTTGAAGTGGTGTTTGCGGATGGTCGTTTCTCATTGCTGGATCACAGCACCAACGGCACATTTGTTAATGACAGTCAGGCGCCGCTCGGACCTGGGAAACCTCACCCTCTGGCCGCGGGCGATGTTTTAATCTGTGGTGAATATCAGTTGCAGGTGACTCTGAAAGCACCGCCAGCGGAGCCTGCTATCCCTGCAGATTTAGGGTCGGCGGATTTCCTTGATAAGGGGGATCGCACGACGTTTAATCCGGCTACAGCGGCGAAGCAGCAATCGGCGAACAGTGCCAGTCAGCTGGATTCCTGGCTTGAGCCCGGCGCTCAGACACCAAAGCAACCAGAACAGGACTGGGGCGCGGTGGTGTCTCAGTCGGTGGGGGCAGCTAAAGATGACCCGTGGGGTTCATCGTCGTCGGATGATTCCTTATTTGGGGAATCGTTTGGGGCGTCTTTTGGATCGTCTTCATCGGGCAATGACCCCCTCGCTGCGTTAAACAAACCTGCTTTCTCAGCCCCTACGCCATCGTCTTCGGGTTGGGATGATGGCGATGACTGGTGGAAAAGCGGATCTGCATCGGATCACGCTCCGGTCGAACAACAGAATATGAGAATTCCCCGGCCTGAGGCGCCTGTGCAGCAGCCCTTTGAGTCTCAGCCGCAGAAAGCCGCAGACCCGTTTTCTTCAGATTCTTTTGCGTCAGCGTCGACCGCATCAGAGCAGAATCCGTTTGCGGCATCCGAAGCTGTCGCTGGCGGTGCCGATGATATCGATAGTTTGTTTGGCATACCTACGTCTTCAGATAAGCCCCAGAATACACCACCGGCATTTTCGTCACGTCCTGAGTCGCAGCCGGTGCCGCCAGTGTCGGAGTCGCAGATTCCAGAACCAGCAGCGGCTACACCACCTGCACCCGCAGCTCCCGGTCAGGCTACGCCGGGTTCAGGTGCCTCCAGTGTTGATGTTCGCCAGCTCGCAGGCTTGATGGGGCTGAACAATATTTCTGATGAGCAGTTAGATACGTTAATGCCCGAAGTCTCGGGGATAGTAAATGAAGCGGTGACCCGCTTAATTGATTTGCTACGTGCCCGTACCGCGATCAAGAACGAACTTCGCGTGCAGCACACCATGATTCAGACGGTGGATAATAATCCGCTGAAGTTTTCTGCTAACGCCGAAGACGCGTTAAAGATGATGTTCAGCCGTGATGCGTCTGCGTTTATGCGTCCGCAGGATGCGGTTCGTGATAGTTTTGACGACTTGTCTGATCATCAGGTGGCCGTGTTGAAGGGGATGCATGCCGCGTACGATACGATGTTTAAACATTTTGACCCGGACAACCTGAAACAGCACATTAATGCCCGTGATTCGCTGTTAGGTAATAAAGATGCGAAAAACTGGGTCGCCTTCGAACAGTATTTCAAAGCACTGAAGTCAGACTACGAGACAACATATAACCAGTTGTTTGGTGAAGAATTTGCGCGCGCTTACGAAAAACAGTTGGCGGAGCTGAAGAATACACGGGCTCTTAACCGAACCTGATTACTTTTAGGGAAAGACAATGCAGTTTAAGAAAGGATGGCACCTGATATCGCTGGTGCTGGTACTTACGATGATGTCGGGGTGCCAGTCGGCGCGTAAAGCGCTGAACATGAACACCAGTGCAGTGATTGAATTTACGGCAGGCGCACAGATCAATCCGGATGCTGATGACCGCCCATCACCCGTCGTAATTCATGTGTTTAAGCTGGCTGATGACCGTCAGTTCAGCCGGGAAGATTTCCTGAGTTTGTACGAGGGCGCGCCCGCGCGTCTGGGCAAAGATCTGATCGATACGATCGTTCTTAAGGAGCTTACGCCGGGTGAGAAGCGCATCGAAACGATCGAGCTGGCGACTGAGGTTAAGTATCTGGGGCTGATGGCTGAGTTTATTCAGTATCGTGACGCCGAGGCGCTACTGGTCATTCCGGTACTCGAACACAATGAAAATGTGGTTCAGGTCGGTATCGAGGGAAATCAGATTGCCATTGTTGAAATAGAAGAAGACAACAGTGCTGCCACGCCTCATAAGAAACTACGCAGCGATCGCTCTTCACAGCTCTGACGGTCGCGCTATTCAGAATTCGGAATTCACTGCACGATCTGTGCAGTCACGGAAAGGATGACTCATGTCTTCAAAGAACAAGGTAATCTGGTCGGAAGGAATGTTCCTGCGTCCTCAGCATTTTCAGCAGCAGGATCGTTTTGTTGAGCGCCTTGTTGATGTGCGCACGGGTGCTGTTGGTAGTTACTACTGGGGTATTCAGGAGCTGACGATCGATGTCGAAGCGCTTGAGCTGGGTAAAGTATCTATCTCTTCTGTACGAGGTATTTTCCCGGACGGTACGCCAATACTGGCGCCCGAGTCAGAAGAACTTCCGCCAATTATTGAGATCCCCGAAAATACCCGCGATGAAATTGTCTACCTGTGCGTGCCTATGCGCCGCCCCGGTGCTCAGGAATCGGTTCGCGATGCTGAAGAGTTTCCACAGGCGCGCTTCCAGACCTATAACTTCGATGCTCGTGACAGCTCTTCGGCGTCAGGCCAGTCGGCACGCATCCAGATTGGTAAGTTATCCACCTGCTTTAAATTAGGCTCAGAAGATCTTGGTGGCTATGCCTGTATTGGTATCGCACGTATTGCGGAAAGGTTGCCGGGTAACCCGGTGAAGCTCGATAAGACATTTATTCCACCCGTACTCGACTGCACGGTGAGTGGTGAGATTAAAGGCTATATCGAAGAAGTATCAGGCCTGCTGCGTCAGCGCGGTGAAGCATTGAGCCACCGACTGAGTGATTCGGGGCGTTCCGGCTCTGCCGAAATTGCAGATTACCTTCTGTTGCAAGTCATTAACCGCGTTCAGCCACTGGTGAAACATCTGACTCAGTTGGCGACACTGCATCCCCTGACACTTTACACCGAGCTGCTGCAACTCGCAGGTGAACTGTCGACATTTACAGCCAGTGATAAGCGCCCACCAGAAATGCCTCCGTACATTCACACGGATCTGCAGCAGACATTTGCCGGGCTTTTCTCGGCGCTGCGCCAGTCACTTAGCATGGTGCTTGAGCAATCAGCCATTTCTCTGGATCTGGTTGAGCGTAAGTACGGTATTCATGTTGCACCGATAACCGACCCATCGCTGACGCGTTCAGCGTCGTTCGTGGTTGCGGTAAAAGCGGATATGCCAACTGAAGTGTTACGCAGCCGTTTCCCCGCGCAGGCGAAAATTGCACCGGTCGAAACGATTCGAGAGCTGATCACGACGCAGCTGCCGGGTCTGAGAACACGTCCGCTCCCTGTGGCACCACGCCAGATTCCTTACCACGCCGGATTCACTTATTTCGAAATCGAAAATACCGGGGATCTGTGGAAGTCGATGCAGCAGTCCGGTGGTTTTGCAGTACATCTTGGCGCCGATTACCCCGGCTTAATTATGGAACTCTGGGCGATCAGGAGCTGATGTATGGGCAATGATGGACAACAACCGGGTGCGGCTGATCGTACGGTCATGATTCCTACGCCGGGCGCTTCTCGTTCGTCTGCGGGCGCTGCTCAGGGGCGAGCTTCTTCGCCTCAACCAGCGATGCCAGGCAACGAAAAAATCGACGTGCGACATGGTCTTAATCCGTTAGTGACAGGGGCGACAACGCTGCTGACCCTGGTGACAAAACTGCGTTCGACCATGAAGCATGATCAGGTGCCTGATCTTCATAAGCGCCTTACCGAAGAAATTAAAAGCTTTGAACGCAATGCACGAAATAGCGGTATTTCGGGCGACTCCGTTGTCGCTGCGCGTTACCTGTTATGTTCTGTGATTGATGAAATGGTGTTGAATACACCATGGGGCGCGGGCAGTGGGTGGAGTCAGCATTCACTTCTGAGTCTGTTTCATCAGGAAACTTCAGGTGGTGAAAAATCGTTCCTGATTTTACAGAAACTGCTCGAAACGCCGGGAACTCATCTGGACCTTCTCGAGCTGTACTACCTCTGCCTGAGTTTGGGTTTTCAGGGAAAGTATCGCGTGATGCCCCGGGGGAACGAACAACTTGAGCAGATACGCGAGAATCTGTATCACACGATTGAAAGTCATCGTCCTGGCTGGGAATCAGAGTTGTCCCCTCATTGGGAAGGCTCGGTTAAACCCAGTGAATATCTTAAAAATTACATTCCTCTGTGGGTCATCGCCAGTGTTGTGATGGCAATACTCGTACTGACCTATTCTGGCTTTCGCTATTGGATGTATCAGGAGACGACCCCGGTCGCTGAAAGTATCTATACCGAAATATCCGGTGTCGATGGTGCACCTGAACAAGGTTCAGACGTGGTTTCACCGCCACAGGGTAAGCGGTTTTATTAGTCTTGCGGTCTCTGATGAGATTGCAGCTGGATAAGTATAAATGACCATCGGGTAAGGATGCGCCTCCCGTTGTGTACATGGAGAACACATGAAAAAGCTGTTGGCGTTTCTGCAAAATAAGTGGGTCGTCGGAATTATTGGGCTTACGGCTCTGTCATTGCTGATCTGGTTTGGTGCTGAATTTATTAAATTCGGCGCAGACAATATGACGCTGAGCCCGATGACACGAGCGATCATTATCGGATTCTTCTGGTTGTTCTGGCTAACATGGAACGTTAGTCAGTGGCTTGTTGAACGCCGCCAGAACAAAGAACTGCTGGGTGAAATTGAGTCGTCACAGCAGAAAGATGCTGATGTCGTCGACCCCGATCAGGAACGAAGCCAAGAAGAGCTGGCTCAGATGGCAGGCCGTTTTCGTGATGCTCTGGCAACACTTAAAAAGGCACGCTTCAGCTCGCGCCGGGGCAAGCTCAGCCTCTATCAGCTTCCTTGGTACATCATTATTGGCCCGCCGGGTTCAGGTAAAACGACGGCATTGGTTAACTCTGGCCTCGAATTTCCACTGGCGGATACCCACGGCAAACAAGCACTGGGCGGCATTGGTGGAACCCGCAACTGTGATTGGTGGTTCACTAATGATGCCGTGCTGATTGATACCGCTGGGCGTTACACCACACAGGACAGTCACCGTGTGGTGGATAACAATGCCTGGCAGGCGTTTCTGGCACTGCTCAAAAAATATCGTCGTCGTCGCCCAATTAACGGTGCCCTTATTGCAATCAGCCTTCAGGATCTGATGGTTCAGACAAAAGAGCAGCGTGAGCAGCAGGCAAAAATCATTCGGGCCCGCATCAGTGAATTACAGGACGAACTCGGTATTCGCTTCCCGGTTTATTTAACCTTTACCAAGGGCGATCTGGTCGCTGGCTTTGCGGAATTTTTCGGTAATCTTTCACAGGCCGAGCGCGAGCAGGTCTGGGGTGTGAGTTTTCCTCAGGAAGAGAACGAAAACACCGGTGCCGATATCAGCCGCTTCCGCCACGAGTTCAATCAGCTTGTCGAGCGTTTGAACGAGCGTTTGCTGTGGCGTGTCCAGCATGAGCGCAATACCGATAAGCGCGCCATGATTCAGGGTTTTCCGCCAGCTCTTGAGAGTCTGGCGAACGTTGTGGATGGTTTTATTCAGCAGACATTTGCACCGAATAACTACAGCACAGTGCCTATGTTGCGTGGTGTCTACTTTACCAGTGCAACACAGGAAGGCAGTCCGATTGACCGTATGATGGCGCAAGTGAGTGCTAACTTTGGTCTTGAACGTAGTATGGGCAAGCAACAACATAATAGCGGGAAGAGTTTCTTTATTACCCGGCTGTTCCGTGATGTTATTTTTCCTGAATCCGAACTCGTTGGCGTTAACCGGAAGATTGAAAACCTGCTCCGTTGGATGCGTCGTGGTGCGGTTGCGGGCCTGACCGGTTTATTGATTGGCTGTGCCGCTCTGTGGACAGGTGCCTTGGTGCAGAACCGGGCTTATATGGCCGAGGTTGATAGTCTGCATCGCGACTATCTGCAATTGCGCGAAACAATTCGTCCGGAGCAGGCAACAACGGAAGAAGCGCTCAAACTTCTGACGCCACTCTATCAAGCCAGTCTTGTCTACGATCAGGAAGAGCACCCCTTCATCAGTTACCTCGGCCTGTATGACGGTCGTGTCGATGCCGCGGCAGATCAGGCGTACAACACGCAGCTCAACCAAGTGTTTTACCCGGCGGTTGCCAATATGCTTGAGCGTCATTTAAATGCGCTTGGCGCAGACGACAGCGCGCTTCTGCCAGTCTTTCGTGTGTACCTTATGTTGTTTGATCGGGAGCATCGTGACTATGGACAGATTCGTGCCTACGCCGAGACCCGCTGGCAGGATCTCTTGCCGGGTGAGGCAAGCAAACAGTCGCAGCTACTCACACACCTGGATCATCTGATCGAGCTGGGTTTCGACGAGCAGCTCCAGTCCGATGAATATGTCGTTACCCGCACACGCCAGTACCTGCAGCGTATTCCGGTTGCGCAAAGACTCTTTGCGCAGCTTCAGAAAATGGGCAATAACGCACGAGAAGTCGATCTTTACCGTGAGATTGGTGGTAACCCACAACAGGTATTTGGCTTAAGTGAAAATGATCCGGTATTTATGATGCCGTTCCTTTTCACCAAGGCAGGATACGACCAGGCAGAGTACGGCCCTGACTCCGAAATGATGAAACAGATCGCTGCAGATCAATGGATTTATGGCGGTAATATCAGTGGCGAAGACTACAGCAAGGCGGATCTTGAGAAATTAAGTGCCGATGTCGAGAAGTTATACCTGACTGAGTATGCCCGCCGCTGGCAGGCCTTCTACCAGAAATTCAGCCTCGCGAATTTACCGGGTGGTAGCCAGTCTGTCACCCACCTGCTTAAGTTGGCGGATCAGCTTTCATCACCACTGTCTCAGGTGACAGAGTTGGTTGTGAAAAATACGACCCTGACGCCAGAAATTGAAATGCCTACGGCTTCTGGTGCCGCAGGCGGTCTGGTCGAAAAAGCGGCGGGGATGGTGTATGACCCGACGCTGGTCGATCTCCGTTTTCGCGACATACAGCGCATGCTGGCGGCCGAGAAAGGCACGCCTTCTAAGTTCGCAGGTTATCTGGAGGCTATCGGTGCACTGGCTGAATATCTTGGTCAGATCGATGGTGCACCGGATTCAAATGCGGCGGCCTTTGAAGCGGCGAAAAAACGTTTCTCTGGTGGCGGTGCTGACGCTATTCAGCAACTCAAAAACCTGGCGGCCACCGCACCTGAACAACCTGCTGACTGGCTGAATAAGCTGGCCGATCAGACCTGGGGGGCTGTTATGGGTAAAGCCGGCGTACACCTTAATACCGTGTGGCGTTATCAGGTCTATGAGACGTTCCGTAATACTCTGGGCGACCGCTACCCATTGGTTGCTGGGCGTCAGTCAGAGGCCTCAGTGGTTGCATTCAACGAGTTCTTTAAACCGGGCGGCATTCAACAGGCCTTTGTTGATGAGTATGTTTCTCCGTTTGTAGATACCTATCGCTGGAAGCAAAAAGGGTATGGCGGCTTCTCTATCGGTTTAAGCAGCGAAGCGCTGCGCCAGTTTCAGCGCGCGGATGATATTCGTCGTGCCTGGTTCTCAGAAGGTGAGGCGGCTGCCCTTAACTTCCGCGCCACACCAGAAAAACTGCACTCCAATGTCCGTTTGTTTACGATGGAAATCGGTGAGAACCGCATCAGTTATTCTCATGGCCCACGGATTGAAAAATCACTGAGCTGGATCGCAGGTGAAAGTGGTCGCTCGCGTATTGTGTTCGAAGATCTCGGTGAGCGGGTGTCGAATGATCAATACGATGGTGACTGGTCACTGCTTAGAATGATCGATGATGCGCAGCTGCATTCCACTGTGAATAAATCAGAGAAGGTAATTACGTTTACCGAGTCTGGATATCAGGCGCAGTATCGATTGGCAGCGAGCACGAATGTAAATCCGTTCGACCTGTCATTGCTTCGTAACTTCCGTTGCCCACAGTCCTTGTAAGGAAATCGTATGAATTACGGCATTTACGGCAAGTTACCCGCGCATGGTGATTTTCTGGTGCGCAATCTGCCTCAGACATTTATCGATGTCTGGGATGAATGGTTGCAGTGCGTTGTGGCAGGGTCGCGTAATATTCTCGCCGATGACTGGCTCGAGTTTTACTTAACCAGTTCAGTCTGGCGCTTTGGTCTTAATGCTGGGGTTATCGATCAGCAGTGTTGGGCAGGAATTCTTGTTCCTAGTGTGGATAGTGTGGGTCGCTACTTTCCATTAACCATTGCTGTGCCTGTCGGTCAGGGGGAAAATTTATATGCACTGATAGCTGATGGCGAACACTGGTTTGCAGAGCTACAGCAGGCGGCGATATCCGGGCTTCAGGACCAGCTGGCGGTTGACGATCTTTGTGAAAAGTTGAGTCAGGTTGCAATACCGTCATGCCCGCGCCATTGCTTTACCAGTGCTTCCGGGAGCCAGGTTTCTGTCGGTGGCACCAAACCTGAATTCGGTTCTCTGCACAGTATGGCTCAGCCAGTGCCGGGCAGTGCCAGCCTTTGGGGAATGACTGCGAATGAAAATGCGCCGTCTGTTGCTTTTGTCGCATCTGGTCTTCCTTGTCCGGAAGAATATACGCGTATGCTGACGGGACAGTGGTCATAATTTAATGGGTGTTAACAGCCTACCGCTGGTGTAGTATCATTTTCCTACTGGACCAGAAATACCAAAATTGAAAGGACTCTGCCATGCCATTTGGTCATGTTGTCGATATCGATAGCCTCGTCGCCCCTGTTAATGAAGATACTCCACAGGGTATTGATATTCGTGAAGACCGCTCCCCTACATCCGATTACTACACCATTAAAGATGCTCGTAATGCGGCTCGCGCAGCAGAGCGTTCGGCCATGTTTGGTGGCGACGATGAGGTGGATGTTGCTGGCCCGTGGGATATTGTTCAGCGTACCGCCAATAAGATTCTGACTGAGTCTTCAAAAGATCTTGAAGTTGCTTCCTGGTATCTTGAAAGTCTGATTCGCAGCCATGGTGTTTCTGGTCTGCGTGATGGTTTTTCAGTGATTAATCAGCTTATTAACGAATTCTGGGATGATGTTTATCCGCTGCCCGATGAAGACGGAATTGAAACACGGGTTGCGCCGCTCACAGGCCTGAATGGTGATGGCGGTGATGGCACACTGCTGGCGCCGCTGCGTAATATCGAAATTACGGTATACGGTGATAAAGGCGCATTTAGTTATTACCAGTATTTGCAGGCTCGTGACGCTGATAAGATTGATGATGACGATAAGAAATCAGAGCGAATTGCGTCACTGGGTTATAGTCTGGCTGAAATTACCGATACGATAGCCGCCACTGACCTGCTTACCTGTCAGAATTTTGTAACCACACTTGAAGAGTGTGCCGAACTCTATAAAAACATCAGCTCGACCTTGCGTGAGAAGTGCGGCGCCGAAGCCCCACCAAGTTCAAAGATTACTGAGCTGATCGACGAAATCGTACGTACCACCCGTTTTATCTATAAGCCAAAGCTCGATGAAGCGGATGCCGCAAGCGCTGCGGTTGAAGCCGAAGAAAATGCCGCTGCTGCTGAAGAGGCTGCGGCAGACGCCAGCGCCATACAGGGAGGGCAGGTTGTGCGTTTAGTGAATGGAACCACAGGGCCGATTACCAATCGTGAGGAAGCACTGAAGCGTCTTGAAGAAGTTGCTAAGTATTTCCGCCAGTACGAGCCACACACACCACTGGCGCCAGGTCTTGAGCGTCTGATCAACTGGGGCCGGATGACGGTTGCTGAGTTGATGATGGAGCTTATTCCAGACAGCAATGCACGCGGCCTGTTCTCGCAGTTTACAGGCGTAAAAATGGACGGTTCAGATGAGTCAACATATGTTGCTCCTCCTGCCGCTCCGGCAGCGAGCGAAGCAGCCGCTACTCCGGCTGCAGAAGCTGTCCCTCAAGCTGAGCCTGAACCGAAGTCTGATACCAGCTGGTAAGAATTAACAGAATTACGGTGAACACCGTTACTCAAAGGAAAAGGAGTTACTCATGTCCGAAAGTATCCACAATAAACTGAAGCGCGTGCGTAAGCCTCGCGTACACATCACATATGATGTTGAAACGAATGGCGCTGAAGTTAAAAAAGAACTGCCGTTTGTCGCAGGTGTCATGGGTGACTACTCAGGTGATAACGCTGAAAACCGCAAGGCACTGAAAGAGCGTAAATTCGTTCAGGTTGATCGCGATAACTTCAATGAAGTGATGGCTAAAGTTAATCCGAAACTGAACCTGCAGGTTGAAAACACACTGGCAGGCGACGGCAATACCATGGCTGTGGATCTGGACTTCCGTAAAATGGATGACTTCACACCGGAAGCGATCGTAGAGCAGGTTGAGCCATTGAAACAGCTGCTGGACGCGCGTAACAAACTGCGTGACCTGCTGAGCAAAGCAGATCGCTCTGAAGAGCTGGAAACGGTTCTTGAACAAATTCTGAAAAACACTGACAACATCACTGAGATTTCTCAGCAGCTGGGTGTTGGCGAAAGCAAAGAAGGAGCTGAGTAATGAGTACTGAAGTCGAAGCTGCGGTAGGCGCAGAAGCGGAAGAACAGTCGGTTAGTCTGCTTGAACAGGCAATTACCTACACCAAGCAAACTGGCCGTGAAGAAACTGAAGACCTGCTGGCAAACCTGACCGAGCAGGTTCTGAAAGGTACCGTTACCTGGGATCGTAACCTGACCAATACAATTAAGCAGGCAATTACTGCGATTGATCAGGCGATGTCAAAACAGCTCAGCGCTGTATTGCATGACGAAAAATTCCAGAAGCTCGAAGGCTCATGGCGCGGTCTGAACCACCTCGTGATGAACAGCGAAACGGGTGCAACTCTGAAAATCCGCATGCTTAACCTGAGTAAGCGTGAGCTTTTCCGTGACCTTGATAAGGCGGTTGAGTTCGACCAGAGCCAGATCTTCAAAAAAATCTACGAAGAAGAATTCGGTACAGCGGGTGGTGAGCCATACGGCTGCATGATCGGTGACTTTGAGTTCACTAATCACCCTGAAGATATCGACCTGCTGAGTAACATGTCTAACGTTGCTGCGGCTGGTTTCTGTCCGTTTATTTCAGCGGCGGGCTCCGGCATGTTCGGTTTTGATGACTTTACTGAGTTGTCTAAGCCACGTGATCTGGGCGGTATTTTCGAGTCTCAGGAATACATCAAATGGCGCAGCTTCCGTGACAGCGAAGATTCACGCTTTGTCACTCTGGTTATGCCACGTGTTCTGGCACGTACTCCATACGGTGCGGCGTCTAAACCCGTTGAAGCCTTCAATTTCGAAGAGTTTGATCTGGACGAGTCTGGCATGTCGAAAGCAACTGAGCACGACGATTACTGCTGGATGAACGCGTCTTATGTAATGGGTACCACCCTGACACGTGCGTTCTCTGAAAACTCCTGGTGTACTGCGATTCGTGGTGCCGAAGGTGGTCGTGTTGATGGTCTGCCAACCCACATCTTCAAGAGTGATGATGGCGACACTGACCAGAAGTGCCCTACCGAAGTGGGTATCACTGACCGTCGTGAAGCTGAGTTGTCTAACCAGGGCTTCCTGCCACTGTGTCACTACAAAAATACAGATTACTCTGTGTTCTTTGGTGCTCAGTCTACTCAGAAGCAGAAAGTATTTGATGATCCGGATGCCACTGCAAACGCGTCGATCTCTGCTCGTCTGCCCTATCTGATGGCGACTTCACGTATTGCTCATTACCTGAAAGTAATGGCGCGTGACAAAGTAGGTTCGTTCATGCAGGCAGAAAACTGCGAGCGTTGGTTGAATCAGTGGATTGCCCAGTACACCAACGGCAACCCAGATGCGTCTGCTGAAATGAAAGCCAAGTACCCACTGGCTGAAGCTCGCGTTGAAGTTAAGGAGATTCCAGGTTCTCCAGGTGCATACAGCGCCGTTGCTTACCTGAAGCCTTGGCTGCAAATGGAAGAGCTGACAACTTCTCTGCGTATGGTTGCGAATATTCCGCAGCCTAAGTAAGCAGATATCGGGGGCCTCAGGCCCCCTTTATAATTTCTTCTTTAGAGGTTTTCCGTGCTGAACGATTCCGCAGGCATGGCTGTCATGTCAGAGAATCCTTCGCCAACCCTTTCATCGGACGAAATACCCCTCGCGGATATTTATTCTTTCCTTTCTGAAAACGATGATGTGGAGGCGTTTCGCCGTTGGGTCGAATTATCGTCACCTGCCGATACGTCACGTCTGGAACCTTGTCGCTGGCTTGCACAGCAAATTGCTTTTATTGATGAGCTGATCTCTGAGCAGATCGATGCGGTATTGCACAACAATCGCTTTCAGGCACTTGAAGCATCATGGCGTGGCCTCTGGTTTCTAATTGATGCCGTTGTTAATCCTGAAAATACCAAAATCAGATTACTGGATGTCAGTTGGAAAGATCTCGCTCGTGATATGGAACGTGCGCCAGATTTTGATCAAAGCGGTTTATTTCACCTGATTTATAACGAAGAGTTCGGTACGCCTGGTGGTGAACCCTTCAGTGTCCTTTTGGGTGACTATTACGTTGCGCACAGGCCCTACGAAGATCATCGCATTGACGATGTTTTCACTCTACAGGGTATCAGTCGAGCTGCAGCTGCTGCTTTTTGTCCGTTTGTCTGCAGTGCAGCACCTCAACTCTTCGGTCTGGATAACTTCGATAACCTGGGTTTGCATATTAACGTTGATGAGATTTTCCGATCTCATGATTACGTGCGCTGGCGCTCAATGCGGGAGCACGACGATAGTCGTTTTCTTGCGCTGACATTACCTCAGGTATTGATACGTGAGCCGTACAAGGATAATCGCCGTTCGCGCCGGGGCTTGCGTTTCAATGAAAATGTTGCCGGCAAAGACAATCGCAAATACTTGTGGGGCAACGCCTGCTTCGCTCTCGGAACGGTGCTGATCAGGGAATTTTCTGAAGTCGGTTGGTTCAGTCACATACGCGGCGTTCCACGGGATCATTACGGTGGTGGTTTGGTTACTCAGTTTCCGACGCCGGCCTATCGCACCGATTCATCCCGTGCGATGGTGAAAATGTCGACGTCTGTCACTGTGACTGATCAGTTAGAGCGTGAACTGAGTGATTATGGAATGATCGCGCTTTGTCACTGCTTCCAGACGCCTTTCGCCGTATTTAATAATTGCCCGTCCCTGCAGATCCCGAAGGTGTATGCGAAGAAATCGGCAACGGCTAACGCACGTATCAGTTCGATGTTGCAGCAGATATTGTGTGGCTCGCGCGTGGCTCAGTACATCAAAGTGATTGTTCGCGATAAGGTCGGTTCATATACCACTGCCGAATCATGTGAGCGCTTCTTACAGAACTGGTTAGATCAATATACGACGGGTCGGGATGACCTGTCGTGGGAAATGATGGCACGGTACCCCTTGCGGGAAGCTCGCGTTGTGGTCGATGAAGATCCGTCAAATCCCGGTTACTACTCAAGCCTGGTACATCTGAAGACGCACTACTCAGTAGATCATTTGGTGTCAGAACTTAAGCTCACGACTGCGTTAAGTCAGATTGATATTGGCAAGGTATGATGAATGTCTGAATTAAAAGATAAGCCTCTGGTCGCGCCTCTCCTTGATCGTTTTCTTGAACAGAACAAAGGCACGGACTTTCGTCAGAGTCATCAAATTGTGCGCAGCCTGCGGGAAAGTATACGACGCGATCTTGAGAATTTGTTTAACACCCGTTATTGCTGTGTGTCGCCGCCAGCGGGATACAGCCATCTTGATGATTGTGTGTTGAATTATGGCTTGCCAGATTTATCGACGATCAACATGACCTCGTTCGATAGTCGTAACGAATTCTGCCGTCGGATTGAAAAGGCAGTAAAGCGTTTCGAGCCAAGGATTCGTTCAGTCAAGGTGAAAACCGACATGGCGATCGATAACGAAGACCCGACGATCCGTTTTAGGGTTGAGGCAACGCTCAACGTAAATCCGCTGCAAGAAATGATTATATTTGAATCGGCGCTAAACCCCGTCAATCAGACGGTGAATGTTTCGGAGATTTTCTGATTATGAGCGACAGGCTCTTATATCATTACGAAAAAGAACTGGCGTTTATTAAGCAGTCGGCCAGTGATTTTGCACGTCAGCATCCATCGGTCGCTGAAAGCCTCAAGCTGGGCAACGACTCAGTTGATGATCCGCTGGTATCGCGTCTGCTTTCCGGCTTCGCCTTCTTGAATGCGCGTATTCAGCAGAAGCTGAGTGATGATTTTCCTGAATTGACGGATGCCATGCTGGAGACGCTTTATCCGCATTATCTGCGTCCGGTTCCATCCATGGCGATTACTCAGTTTGCTCCACTTGATGACCTGGACTCTCCCGTTCAGATTCCGGCGGGTACCTTGCTCGATACTGACTCAGATGGCGAAGAGTGCCGGTTCACGACGTCTTATCCGGTAGAGTTGTTACCCTTGAAGGTCGAGACCGCTCAATTAATGCCCCGACCATTCGTTGCACCGGGCAGTCTGGAAGTGCAGGGTGCTGCGGCCGTACTCAAGGTCTCTTTCAGAACGTTGAGTGATGATCTCGTTCTGAATGAAATGGATTTCTCAAAGATTCGCCTGTTTCTTAAAGGGCAGCTACCGCATGTCCATCCGCTGTATGACTTATTGTTAACCAAGTGTTTTAAAGTTGTTGTCGCCAATGGTGAGTCTGATGTCGCTCCCGTTTTCCTGAACTCCGATTGTCTGGAGCAGGTTGGCTTTGGAATTGACGAAGGCATGCTGCCTTACCCGCCCAACTCTTTCGCCGGTTACCGGCTATTAACTGAGTTTTTTGCGTTTCAGGAGAAGTTCCAATTCATTGATCTGACTCAGCTCGATGTCGCAATGAATGAGTCTTACACCAATACGCTGAATGTTTATTTTTATTTGCGTGAGAGTGACTCAGAGCTTGAGCACCAGGTGAATGCTGGGATGTTTGCACTCGGGTGTACACCGATTGTAAATATATTCGAGACGACCGCTGACCCTGTTGCTTTAACGCACACGGAGTCGCGTTACCCGGTTGTTCCGGACTCCCGGCGTCGAGATGGCCTTGAGGTGTATAGCATTACCGATGTTGGCGCGACCGACAGTGATGGCTATTACACACCTTATCGACCGTTTTATGGCATGAATCACAGTCGTAATACTGATGCTAAGCCAGCGTTCTGGTTAACGCATCGCCGCGAGGTGCTTGAGGGTGACCATCGTAATGAACTGGCATCCGAGGTGGATATCAGTCTGGTCGATATGAATTTCACCCCGCATCAGGTTAAGAATCAGAACCTTGAAATGAAGCTTTTATGCACTAATCGCAATGTGCCAAGAAAGCTGACCACAGGACAAGGGCGCCCTTATTTTGAAGTGGTTGATGATGAGTATCCAACCGAGCGTATCCAGTGTGTGGTTGTTCCGTCGGCAACCATTCGTCCGCCACTGCGGGAGCGCGGTTATTGGCGTTTGATTTCGCACCTTAATCTTAATCACCTGTCTCTGAGTCAGGGGGGAGGCTCTGTTGAAGCTCTGAAAGAGATTCTGCGCTTGTACGACTTCAGAGACTCCGCCAGTACACGCAATATGATTGATGCTATTGCTGCGATTCATACGAAGCCTGTTACCTCTCCTGTTCAGGTGGATGGCATGGTGTCTTTGTGTCGCGGTACGCAGATTGATCTCGAACTGGACCCAGTGATGCTTGCGGGAACGAGCCCGCTTATGTTCGCCAGTGTGCTGGAGCGCTTCTTCGGTCTGTACGGTTCGATTAATTCGTTTACCAAGTTAACAGTAACGCTCAATGGAAAAGATGGGGAGTTTAAGCGATGGCCACCGCGCGCCGGCGAAAAAGCCTTAATCTGATTGAGCAGTTACAGACTGAGCCACAGCGCTTTGATTTTTTTCAGGCGGTGCGGCTACTTGAATCTGCCTCACAGCAGAATACCGAGGATGATGATGTTGCTGATGCATCGGTCGGTGGATTAGCGCGTCCGGATCAGGAGGCCGTTCACTTTACGTCTCGCAATTCGCTGGCCTTTAATGGCTCTGACGTCACCAAAGTATCGCAGAAGCGGATTCATAGTCACGATTCTGAAGAAAACCCTGCACTGCAATGGCAGGTCGAAGTCGCCATGATGGGGCTGACGGGTAGCCAGGGGGTGATGCCTTACTATCTGAGTGAGACGGTCATCTCTGAGCTGAGACAGAAAAATCCGGCATTGAAAGACTACCTGGACCTGTTTAATCATCGAACTGTTTCGTTGTTTTATGAAGCGTGGCACAAGTACCAGATGGGCCCCTCATTCGAGCGAACGGTCAGAGAGGGTACTGAAAAGAAAGACCTTTTCACCGACGCATTGTTGTCGTTGGCTGGCCTGGGTATTCCTGAGTTGCGTTATCGCTCGACCATGCCGGACGAGCCTATTGCTCAATACGCCGCTCATTTTGCTCGCGGAATCTGTTCGGCAGAGTCTTTACGGAGCAGTATTGCAGGCATGTTCGGTCTCGAGACTTACATCGAGCAGTTTAATGGCTCATGGTATGACTTACCTGAGGACGCACGTTGCCGTTTACCGGATGAAGATCATCCCCATGGCGTTAATAATGCGCTGGGTGTGAGTACTGTTATGGGCACCCGTTGTTATCAGGCACAAAGTAAATTTACCGTTATTACAGTGCCGCACAATGAAGAAGAGTTTCAGAGCCTTGCGCCAGGATCGCGTGGGCTCGAAGAGTTAAAGTCATTCATACGCATGAGTGTGGGGGAAGAGCAGGACTTCGATATCGAAGTGAAGCTGGATGCCAGATACTTTCCGCTTGATGACCTGTTTGATCCAACCAAGTCTGATTCGCTTCTTGGTTGGAATACCTACATGAACCCAGAAAAGATAAAAGATAATGCGTTATCAGTCCGGCTCTCTCAGCACGTACCTGTGCCGGATGACGCATTACCAATGGCGTACTAATCGCACGGATCACATGGATTCAATAATTTCAGAGATGAACGAGGAATAAACCCATGATTAACATCAACCTGAAGTCGCTAGTCGACAAAATGTCGCCGTACATGAGGGACTCGCTTGAAGGGGCCGCTGGCCTTTGTCTTGCTCACAGCCAGTACAATGTTGAACTCGAGCATTGGTTGCTGAAACTCCTCGATATCTCTGATACCGATTTTGTTACCTTGCTGGAAAAGCACGACGTTAATCCCGGTAATGTCGCCAAACAGCTGGCGGGTACTATTTCGCGTTTCCGTTCAGGCAGTAGCCGTCCAGCCGCACTCGCCCCAAGTATTGTCGAAGCTGCTAAGAACGCCTGGATGCTGGCATCAGTCGACTATGCACAACCGGTCGTAAGCTCTGGTCACTTGCTGGCTGCTTTGTTGTTAGAAGACAGCACGCGTCGTCAGCTGCTAGAAAGCTGCCCTGAGTTAAAAGAGATTGCACCAGAATCTATTCGTGAAACGGCCCGTGCTATTTTCGGCACCACTGGCGAGACTGATTCACTGGTTCGTGGCAATGAACCGGGCTCAGAAGGCGGCCAGGCAGGCCCTGTGTCTGCGTCTAAAACGCCAGCGCTTGATAAGTACACAGTGAACTTAACCGAGCGTGCTCAGAGTGGTCAGATTGATCCTGTACTCGGTCGTGATGAAGAGATTCGCCAGTGTATCGACATCCTGACGCGTCGCCGCCAGAACAACCCCATCATGACGGGGGAAGCCGGTGTGGGTAAAACCGCGGTTGTAGAAGGTTTTGCTTTGCGTATTGCCGCAGGCGACGTGCCTGAACCGCTGAAAGGTGTTGCTGTACGTACGCTCGACCTTGGCTTGCTGCAAGCAGGTGCGAGCGTGAAAGGCGAATTTGAGAACCGCCTCAAGTCCGTTATTGAGGAGGTCCGCGCTTCTGTCACACCAATCATTCTGTTTATTGATGAAGCCCACACCATGATTGGTGCGGGTGGTAAAGAAGGGCAGGGCGATGCAGCAAACCTGCTGAAACCTGCACTGGCGCGTGGCGAGCTGCGCACGATTGCTGCGACGACCTGGGCTGAATACAAAAAATACTTCGAACGTGATCCGGCACTGACCCGCCGCTTCCAGGTGGTGAAAGTCGAAGAGCCGTCGGAAGAAAAAGCCATTGATATGATGCGTGGTATTGCGCAATCGCTGCAGGATCACCACAAGGTTCGGATTCTGGACGAAGCTATTATCGCTTCTGTGACTTTATCTCATCGTTATATTCCGGGACGCCAGCTACCCGATAAGTCTGTCAGTCTGCTGGACACGGCCTGTGCTCGTGTGGCGCTCAGTCAGTCCGCGACGCCGGGTGCAATAGAAGATGCGCAGCGTCGTATTCAACGTGCCGATACAACCATCGGTAAACTGGAACGGGAGGCTGCAGCGACAGGAGAACACACCGAACGTCTGGCAGCACTCTACGAAGAAAAGCAGAACGCAGAAAGTCTTTTAGCAGAGTTGAATGCTCAGTACGAAAAAGAAAACGCATTGATTACGCAAATTCGCGAATGCCGCGATAAAATTGATCAGAATTTTATGGCATCGGCTGACAGTAAGTTGTCTGATAGCGAAGCAGACGAGCTGAAAACCCAACTTAAGGCACTGACGGCTGAGCTGGCAGGTATTCAGGGGGATGCGCCTCTGATGCAAGCGAATGTCGATGAGCAGGCGATTGCCGAGGTTATTGCCAACTGGACCGGTATTCCGGTCGGTAAAATGGTCAGTGATCAAATTACTGCTGTTCAGACGCTTGCTAATCGCTTAGGTCAGCGTGTCATCGGTCAGCCTCATGCACTGGAAGCTATTGCACAGGTGATCCGGACGTCGCGAGCAGGCCTGACCGATCCGCGTAAACCTATGGGGGTATTTCTGTTCTGTGGTACGTCGGGTGTTGGTAAAACCGAGACGGCACTGGCACTGGCAGACGAACTGTTTGGCGGTGAACAGAACATCACCACCATTAACATGTCTGAATTCAAAGAAGAGCATAAAGTCTCCATGCTGCTGGGCTCACCTCCAGGCTATGTAGGTTATGGTGAGGGCGGTGTGCTGACCGAAGCAGCACGTCGCAAGCCATACTCCGTTATCCTGCTGGATGAGATGGAGAAGGCACATCCGGGCGTACAGGACATTTTCTACAACCTGTTCGACAAAGGTACGATCAAAGACGGTGAAGGTCGGGATATCGACTTTAAGAATACCATCATCATCATGACGTCGAACGCCGGTGAAGATGCCATCCGCGCTATCTTTAATCAGGTTGAAGAAAAACCAGAGCCTGAAGTGCTGCTCGACAATATCCGTCCACACCTGCTTCAGCATTTCAAACCGGCATTCATGGGGCGTGCGAATACCATCGCTTACTATCCATTGGATGACGAGAACCTAATGCAGATATCGGCGATTAACCTGCGTAAAATTGAGAAACGTCTTACCGAAAAATACGGTGCAGAGTTTAGTTACGACGAAGACGTACTCATCAATATTGTCGCGCGTTGTCAGGAATCCGATACCGGTGCACGTAACATTGAAACCATCCTCAATCGTACTGTGCTGCCTGCATTGGCATCTGAGTGCTTAGCGAAGATGGCCGAGGGCGAAGAAGTTACTAAAGTACACATCGGTGCAACTGAAGAAGGTGACTTTACTTATCAGGTAAGCTGATTGTCGGGTAGGAACAAAAAACGGGGCAAAAGCCCCGTTTTTTATATCGATTTTCCATTAACCAAAACGGCATCGAGAATCTTCTGGGCTTGCTCACTGACTTTTCGGTGTAGTCTTTCAAATAGGTTTCTAATAAAGGCCAAGGTAGCATCTGCTGCTTCAATGGTCCTTCTCATTCCAAGCAACTCTGCGATTTTTCTTAGTAGCGAAAGTACAAGCGTGGACAGATGTTTGGTTAGGTCTATCCCCTTCCTTAAAACGTAAGCCAATTGATCCAGAAGTGTAAAAGATCCAGTCAGTCCTGCTCCAACAGCACTTCCTATACCTTTGACTACCTTAAGCAACACGTAGTTTATAGCTTTGTCTAAATACTCCAGATTAGTCGGGTTAAAGCTGATTGGGGACTTATTGTTAAGCCAAGGCTCTATTTCTGTAGGTTGCAAATTCTCATATCTAAGCCCCCTTAATGACTCCCAGCCTTTATCTTTAACTGACTTTTTGTATAGCTTCATATCATGTGCGGCCAATGCTGCAAAATTGCCTTCACTAGGTAGGAAGTAGTCATAGTCTGCACCTGTAGTTATCGGAACATGCGTAAAAGGCCAGCATGGGATGCATGGAATCAGATCAGTGCGGTGATAAGCTCGGTATATATTCTGTGGACCAATTTTCCTTGTGAATTCATCGGAAAAGTTCCTCAGGCCAACTCGGGGAGAGCCAAATGTATAGCATTTTACTGGTAGAGTAGGATATTTGGATTTTGAGTATTCAGTACATAGAGTGGCGAGGGCGCCACCAAGGCTATGGCCTATGATATGAAGCTGTTCGATATTTCGTTTGCAGCATTCAATCAAAAATCGGTCTATTTGGCTCTTCATTGAGTTGAATGAATCGGAAAAACCATTATGAACCGGATGGCCATATGAGGATCTTTGCGTAATTCCCACACTTGCATCAGTTAAAAGATCAGCGGCGAATACTTTGTTTGTACCTCTGAATACTATAAATGCCTCACCTTCATGCTCTGTCCCTTTCCCAAATGCTGTAAGTCCCATACCCGTTTGAGACTTAAGTAAGAACAATGAACCCGTAGTTCCCTTTAAAATAGGGAGGCTAGAATAATCAACTTTTTGGCCTATGGGAGGTGGTTCTGGAAGATCGAGATAATCTTCATGTAGATCATAAAATGTACCGTATCCGAGTCCGGTTGTATCGGCTGTTATGAAGTAGTAAATATCGTCAGCTATTTCCGCAGCATTGATAGGTGGAAATTCATTCATGATTTAATCCCTTAAAGTTATTATTCTGTAGATGATGCTATTTATCTCTTGTCATGCTCTGCATCCCACTTGCACCTGGAACCAAAAGCATTGCCATCTACTCTAAATCGGATTGGCTCATCGGTTAGTTCGCAGGTAATTACCCAAGGCTTACCCCGTGACTCTGTAAACTCCGCTTCGTTACGTTTGATCCCTTCCAAAAGAAGATACTCCATGCCATCGACGTATACGTATAATTTCTGTGCTGATGCGAACTGACTCGGAATGAATTTCCTCATTGCATTGGAAATGGATGTGTCGAAAACAGAAGGCATACTGAAATAGCCATTCTCATTAGTTTGGGATTCATCTGTTTTCTTATCTGAGGTTCTCTCTATTCGCGCATTTGATACAGGTTTGCCATTGAGAGTAATTGTGCCGGATATAGCTGAAAACAGGCATGTCTTGTTGTTCTTTGATGACATGGCATTTGCTCCTACGAAAGCAGTAACTAATATGAGTAAAACAGCGAGCTTGGACATGTCACCCACCCACCAACACGGTAGGGCACCCCAAAACAATCTTGCCGCCGTGAGCTGTTGAGTCGCCCATCCGTGCTGCAGGTTTATTGCTCATCAGGACGGTTGTACTGCCCATAACAATAGAATCGGGAGGCCCAACGCAGACACACATGCTGCCCAGAGTCGCGGCTGGCATGTTACCGATGAGCACCGTCGGCGCGCCGGGAGAGACAATAGGGCCACCAACGTGCGGTACCGGGCCAGATGACATCGGGCAGACGTGCATATCAGTGATGCGTGAGGCTGGTTTTCCCATGATCAGGCTCCTTCAATCATGCCGTTTCCGCCGCGAGCCAGGTCGATCCCTTGGGCGAGGAACAGCTTGTAGTTGTCTTCTATTTTTTCTGGGTCAATCGTGGCTGAGGCGAGTGTGATACTACCCGCCACGGCATGGGCGTATAGGTAGGCTGGTGGTGGCACTTCGGGTTCGCCTGGTGGCGTCATGCTTCCGGTACACCAACTTGCTGCGGTGGCCGCCCAGCTGGCTGCAGTTTTGTACTGTGTTTTTTCACCGAGTTCTTTGCAGCGCTGGCGATGGTCCTCGGTGGGTTTGCGAGCCCAGGTTTCGGTCGCCAACAGGGCATTAATGTTGTGTTCGTCGGTATCTGGCTTTTGGGCTTTTCTCGCTGCCAGACAGGCCCACCAGACAGCTTCTCGCTTAGGCAGGCCGTGGGCCAGTAGCTTGATGGCATCCTGGTAGTAACCTGCTTCCATTAAACGCTCAATACTAATCTGCGGGGCTGTATCAGGAATTACGACATCAGCGGCCTCTGGCTCAGTTAATTCAAATTCTTTGAGCAGTTCGTCGGCGGTCAGCGCCTGTATTTTTATCAGCTGAGTCATGCTGTTACCACTTAGTTAATTTTGGTCAGGGCACCCTTCACCGTGAGTATGCCGCCAGCTGATACTTCGCCGATGGCGCTGGCCTTGGCCTTGAGCATGGTGCCTTTAATCTGAACGCCGGTCTGGTCGATTTTGATGCTGTTAGCGCCGACTTTCAGTTCGATTGAGGTCTTGGAGGTAATTTTAATCGCGCCCATGGCGTCGATAGTGGACGTTCCTTTGCTGACTTTCAGGCTGTGATTGCCTGAGTCTACTTTGGTTGTCTGATTACCTTTCGATACGGTCAGTGAATCGTTGCCTTTGCTGACGGTTGCTGTGCGATTCTGTTCGACGGTCAGTTTCTGGTCGTTCTTAACGGTAACAGTCTGGTCGTTTTCGACGGTGCCGGTCTGGTCATTATGAATGATCCAGTTGTGATCCTTGCCGGCTTCCATATAGATTTCTTCGCTGCCCTTTTTATCGTCAAAGCGTAGCTCGTTAAACTCGCTGTCTTTGATCATGGTCTTCCAGCCACTTTGGGTCGATGTGTAGTTTGGACCAGCGTTGGTTCCATTATATACGGCACCTGTGACCAGCGGACGATCAGGGTCACCATTGATGTAGCTGATCACCACTTCCTGGTCGATACGCGGGACAAAGTTAGCCCCCCAGCCTTTGCCAGCAAACTGTTGCACTACTCTGACCCAGCATGAGTTCTGCTCGCTGTTCCAGGGAAAGGTGACTTTGACCTGAGTAAAGGTATCTTTGGAACTGTCGCTGCCGGTCGCCTTTACCTCGGTTACGGTGGCAACCTGTGGCGCGTGAACCTGGCGTCGATAGGCATCGTGTCGTGGTCTGACCAGGGTGTCTGACGGTACACAGCTGAAGCGATTTGAATTCTGGGTTGATTCACCATTGCCGTCGCGAGCAATGATGCTTAGATGCGTAATCAGGTATTTACCGGTCTCGCTGGAAATAGGGTGATCAAGCTCGAAGCGCGCACCGGCATATAAGGCAATAATATTACTGTTGCCTTGAGCAACATCGAATCCGGCTTCTACGGCTTCCATGCTATTCTCAGCAAAGGACTTACTCTGAGCATCCACCAGTGTATGCTCGCTATCGCCTTCGGGCTGCAGATGGAAGGCGCCATAGCCCTGGGTTGTTAAACCAGCAATTTTGTTCAGATCTGACTTGGTTTTAACTGTTTGTTTGTGATCTTTACTCGTCGTGTTTTCAGAGTAATCACGAAATTCGAAAGCGTTCGTGTGGTAATTGAACGTACGCTGCCAGCTGTGCACTGAGGGAATATCCGGCTGGACTCCGCCACCGTCATATTCGGCCTTGGCCGCGCCTGAGTCGACGAAGTCTTGAGCATCGTCCACAAAAATCAGTTCGTGTTCGCCGTCTTTGTGCGTGAAGTAGTAGCTGATTCCCTCTTCTGCGAGTAGACGTGAAACGAAGGCAAAGTCCGTTTCTTCAAACTGAACACAGTATTCACGTTCGGCAAATTTACCTTTGGTGTTCAGCTTGAATGAGACAACCTTACTGTATTCTTTCAGGACTTCTTCAATAATCTTGTCGGCGGTTTTTTTCTGGAAAATCCGGTTTTTTGCACCGAGTGTGGTAAACCAAAGTCCCGGCACTACTTCTGCGCGGTAGCGACGTAAGCCTTCATCATTAACATCAAGCATGGCCAGATGGTTGATGTAGCCGTGAATAAAGCGAGATTCCTTAGTCTTTTCTGATTGCAGGCTGATTGTGACGTCTTTACCCAGAAGATCTTTCTGAGCAATCTCGTGGTTGTCAGAGTATAAATCGAGATGAAAATGGAAAAGATCTGAAATGTATTCGTCGCCCGTCAGCTCCGACACGATCATTGCGTCTTTACCTAGCGGAGTCGTTATCTGAATAAGGCGGTTGTTCTGACTGAGTGCCGTCATGCTATATCACCACTGCGTTTGTGATGGGTAGCGTAATGAGGGGGCTACGCTTCCACTTGCGTTAGAATCCTTTAGAACAGAGCAGCCTGTTGCAGGCTGCTCTGAGGTGTAATGGGGTAGGATACCCTATTACAGTGGTTTTGCAGTAGTCAGGTCGTAACCAACCTTCATGTTCTTAGTATTCTTGTTGGTCTTGTCTGCGTGAGTCAGGTCAGCTTCGATTTTTGCGAAGCTCAGAGAGATAGACTCAGCTGGAGCACCGCCAGCTGCAGCGCTGATGCTGTAAGAAGAGATGATGACTTCTTCCAGAGTGTAGACAGCGTACTTCTCTACTTTCTCTGCACCAGTCTGAACAACGTGGATTTCTACCTTAACACCAGCATCACCAGTAACAGATGACTTGAACAGACCACCTGAAGCAGCGTCCAGTGGCTTAGTTACAGTCACTTCGCTGATGCTTGGACGAGATGCTTCACGGTTAGACATTGCACCCGCTTGCATAGTGATTGAGCGGCCAACGCCGAAGCTCATGCTATCAACTTCAATCCAGTTTTCGTAACCAGCTGCGGTTACGTTACCTGATGGGTTGTTGCCGTTGAAATTCATGTAGATAGCCATTTAACAATTCCTCTGTATGTAGTTAAAGATTTCCTTCAAGCCTTGGCTGTGCGGGCTGATTTAAAGCGCTTAAACCACGGCCATATGGCAAGTGAGGCCAAGTTAAACAGATTAGATTCGAGACGAAAACCCCTGTTTTTCGATTATTTATTCGACTCTGGCACGAATTTAACAGGCGCACTTTCGGTGTAGGCAGGCCCGACAGACAGGGCCTTTAAGTAAATGGGGAAAGATAGGTGTCAGTGGGGACTTTGACTCTGACACGATTTATTAAAAGAAATTTTTTGCTGAAATCGAGAAAATCACGATGACTCGTAATATTGCGCCATTAGGTGCGTGCGCCGATTTAAACAGTGGTCGGTTTTGACTTTTTCTTTGGGCGGCCGCGCTTAAGTGGACGTACCCGGTGGTTGGCAATTTTTTCAATTTTCTCGGTGAATTGATCTCCGCCGAGTACCTGGCCAAGTTTGATGGTTTCAGCAATGTAGGTCAGTAGTCCGCGGTCGAATTCATAGCGGAATAGCTTGCTGTATTCATTCGCACGTTCTTCGTAGGAGTCGCCGAGCGCCAGATATAGACGGTGGTCTTGCAGGATCTTACTTTTTTTACGACCAGTGTGGTGATTGAAACTCGACCACTCATAAAGCTCAGGGCTCTCGACAATCCCTTCATGCATGGGCTTCAGTTCAACGTAGCGATAGCAGGTAAGCAGATAGGCCTCGGAATCAATGACGCTGGACTTATAGCGACCACCCCATAGTGTGCCTGAGCGCTGGTAGCGGTGATTGACGTACTGCACATAGCGACGACCAAGCGACTGCATCATGGATGAAATGCCATTTGCAATGTTCGGCGTAGCAACCATCTGAATCGCATTGGGCATTAATACGTAGGCATGGAGGTCAACATCGTATTGCTCAGCCGCTTTTTGCAGGGACGCCAGATAGAACTCGTAATCTTCGTCGTCGAAGAAGCAGTTCAGGTTGTTGTGCCCGACCTGAATGATGTGCTGTGGAATGTTGGCGATGTTAATACGCGGCAGTCTTGCCATGTCGAGTATGTATCCCTGCTGACGGTGATTCCCTGAAGTTTCAGACGCTGCCACGCTGAAGTGAGGCCAATTATGCTGAACAGGTGTTGCAAAATCAACCAGAGGCGATTCAGGAAAAAATCTGTCACCGCCCCGCTTTTTTTGTTTTAATCGCAGCAGTCCACACAGAGCCGCTGTATCCGCAGCCTGCCCGGAGGGCGAGTGCTCTGTTCACTTGAGATATGGAAAATGGAATGAGCAGAAGCGTCTCTCTTGCAGTAAATGGTCGCACGGATATCGGCCAGATCAGGGAGGAAAATGAGGATGCAATTACCTGGTTTGCTCATCCTGATCAGCCGTTCGCGTATGTCGTCGTTGCAGATGGCATGGGTGGTTATAGCGGTGGGGCGCTTGCCAGTCGGATTACTATCCAGACGCTCAGTCTCTGTTTCAGTCAGCTAATCACGCCCACATTTCTCGCCTGTACGCCCGAACAACAGAAACTGATGATTCAGTCCGCAGTTCGCAGTGGGATTCATAAAGCCAATCTCTCGATCATCGAAGCAAAAGCAGAAAATCCTGACTTCTCTCATATGGGGACGACGGTTGTTCTCGCCGTGGTCTGGCAAGACCAGCTTACGGTGGCTCATGTCGGTGATTCCCGTGCATACCACTGGAGTCTGAAGGGGCTGACGCAGTTGACCCGCGACCACAGTGTGGTTCAGGAAATGATTGATGCAGGTACGCTTACCGAGGAAGAGGCCAGGACGAGTGATGTGCGCAACCATATTACCCGTGCTCTTGGGGTACATGACGACGTCGAGCCTGAGCTTAAGACCTACCGTTTAACCGAGAGCGCATTGCTTATGCTCTGCTCTGATGGTCTGACCGAGTATTTTGACAATGCCGAATTGCAACATATTCTTGCCACGCACCGTCCGGCACTCGAGTGTTGCTACCGCTTAATTGACGATGCGAACCACAGTGGCGGTCGGGATAACATCAGTGTCGGCATGCTGGAAGTTACTGTCGGACCCCATCAATCTGCAGCGCCGGTTATCTCAGTACCGAGCGGGCAGGGTGAAGATACTACTGTTCGCAGGAATCAGCCGCGTCCAGGGGAGTAACCTTGTTGAGTGGTTTCTCAGTAATATAGATACCCATTTCAGCCCCGCCTGACTTTCTGTGCGGGGCGCCTCTTTGCCCTGTGGATTTCTTTGGGTAAACTCCCGTTCAGAAATAGGTTTACTCTTTTATGTGTTTTAACAGGCCGGTATTCAAGCACTGATCATGTTGCTATAATGCCGCCGATTTTTACTGGGTCTGGCGTCAAAATAGCGTTGATAAGGCCCGATTTATGCGGCTCTGCTCTGGGCAGGCGCTAAACGGATTGCAATTTCAGTAGGGCAAGGATGTCTCAGAATTTTCCTCATAGAGATCGTTACGTGGGCCGTTTCCCGGCTCTACTGCTTCTTGTTAAAACACAGATGCGTGCAGCCGTGCCTGCACGTTTAAGGAACAGGGATATGTTGATTCATTCCAGCCTGGGTGCGTCCGTGCGCCGGGGTGTTACGTTGTCGTTACTGTCACTTTTTGCCGCTGGCGTTGTTCAGGCAGCGGATCCTCAGGTCCCTGGTATTTCAGCCCAGCAGGCATCTTCTTTACGTGATGTATTTGGTATTAATGCGCCTGATGATCAGCCTGACGCAGATGAAGATTTTCGCCAGCGCGCTCGTCAGAAAGATCTGATGCCAAGCACGGATGGCGATATCCCAGATATTAATGATCGTGATGCTGGCCCTCGCATTCTCGTGAATAAATTCGCTTTCGAGCGCCTCGAAGAATTTCCTGAGTTCGGTATTACACGAGAAGGTGTGCTTGCCGAGGCTGAGCGTCTGCGTATTGTTTATATGAAAGAAGATCAGCGTGGTGATGCTGGTTACACGCCCGATGAGCTTCGCGAAATTACAGCCTATCTGCGTGATATTGGCAGCGATTCAGATGTTGATGATCTGACGCACGAAGACATGCAAGCGCTGATCGAACTGATTCGTGACCAGAAACGAAGCCGCGGCCTTAGCTTCGCTGACCTCGAAGAAATTGCGAACCTGCTGACGATTTATTACCGCAAACGGGGTTTGTTTCTCGCGCGTGTCCTTCTGCCTGCACAAGAAGTCGAGAATGGTGTTGTTACCTTCACTGTCATGGAAGGGCGTTTAGGTCAGCTTGAAGCTCTTGGCAACGAGCGCTACAGCGAAGAGCTGCTCGAGTCGCCACTCGAGCACATCGTTGGCGGTATTGTCACGAGTCAGCAAGTTGAAGAAGCCCTGTACATTCTTAACGACCTGCCGGGTATGACATTAACGGGTGCGTTCAGCGCTGGTAATAACCCAGGTGAAACACGGCTTCGCTTGGTGGTTCGTGAGGAAGATGATTTCTCTTATCTCGTGCGCTTTGATAATCACGGTGCTCGGTTTACAGGTAAAGCGCGCGCATACGGCAACATGCAATGGCACAACCCGGCGGGCATTGGCGACAACCTGAGCATCGGCCTGCTACGTTCTGAAGATATCGGCCAGAATGATTCGGGTGACGGTCTTGCAGATGAAATTGGTACGCGGGAGGCGCACAGCAACCTCGGTCAGATCAGTTACTCGTTGCCTGTATTTAACCTGCGCAACCGGGTGACGATCAGTGCCGATCGCAACACCTTTGATCTTGTTGATGAAGACGGTGGCATTATTAATGCCCTGGAAATTAGCGGTGTAAATACTACCTACGCGCTTCGTTACGACTATCAGATTCGCCGTACCCGTGACTTTAATATGTCGACGGGGCTGGCAGTTACCGATAAAACCTCAACGGTAGAGAGTTATATCGATTTTCTGTCGACCGAAGATCACGTAGTGGCGGGTGAGTGGAACTTCTACATCGATGGCCTGAGCCAATCGGGTATTCGTATGCTCAACACAGCGAATCTCCGCGTTCAGTACGGTAGCTTCCAGACCGACGTTGTTGAGGGTGCTGATGAAAATTATGTGCGCACGGCGATTGATACCAGCTCGCTATTCTTCATTCCTCTGCCATTTACCGAGAAATACAGCCGCTTACTGACCAGCGTTCGCCTTCAGCATACTGACCAGTCGCTCCCTTCGTTTGAGCAGTTCAGTATGGGTGGCTCAACGGGCGTTCGCGGTTTTCAGGTCGGCGACTTTTCTGCTGATAAATCCGCATTTATTAGTAACGAGTGGTACTTCGACCTCCCTGAGTGGAATCTATTCGGTAGAAATACCCTGAACGATGTATTCCAGGCCGGTATTTTATTTGATCTTGCATACGGCATTCAGAACGGCGGTTTCATAACGGATAGCGGTACATTGGCAGAAGACGAGTGGGCGCAGATGAGTGCTGCTGGTCTTGTATTTAAAGCAAGCTGGGGTTCGACCTTCAGCAGCAAAGTGTCTGTTGCTACCCCTGTATATGGTAAGTCGAGCCTCGACCCGCAGGAGGGTGACTCCAGTACCGAACCACTGAATAACAATCCTGATGCTATCGAAGTATTCGCTGACATCAACTTTTATTTCTGACGCACAAAAGCGCAGCGCCGGTGACCAGACAGCCGGTACACATGGATAAGCTACCGGAGGGTTCAGCCCTCCTTGCAATGAGAGCAGTGACAATGACCCACTACACGAAAAAACGCATTGAAACCGTATCAAACAGTTTCAGAAAAAATGCCCTGAGCGTTGCTATATCAGCCTTGAGTACGACCCTTGCCGGGGTTCGTGATGGCCTGAAAGGTGGGGTGTATGTCACTTTAATTGCAGGGCAGGTGGTAGCGCCAGTTGCGTGGGCGGCGAATCTGCCTGAGCTGGCTGGGGGGCCTAGTCCAGTTACAATTGATAGTAGTGCTTCTATTGATGGTATCGAAGCAGGTAACTCCGCTGTCTATGATGTTTCAGGTAATCGAGCTCTTGCTAATTGGACGAGTTTTAATATTGCCGATGAATTTGGTGTTGAGTTTATTCAAAGTGGTCCTGGCAGTATTTTGGTTAACCAGATTACTGGCTCTGCAAGCGAGATTGCTGGCCTACTTAAAGCAAACGGTAATATTATCCTTGTCAATCCGAATGGTATGACAATTGCGGGTACAGCGATAATTGATGTTAATAGTTTAGTGGTATCTGGGATGGGGTTATCTGGTGGCATTGATGCTGGTAACCAGGATTTCTTTCAAGGTAATGATGAGGCTGAAAACTACAATAACCTTTTGCTTGTAAAGACTGATGCCAATGGAAAAGTTACTATTGAAAGTGGCGTTGATTTTATCAAAGATGCTGAGGGGGTAGCTCACACTAGGAATAATAATTTTGTCGCTTTAGGTACTGAGGTAGAAAATTCTGCTGATATCGTTGTTGGAAGCCTTATAGGTCTTGGAACTGGAGGGTCAGGATTTTTAAGCTTCGACCAAGACGGCTTAGTAGGGTTTGAAATTTCCAGTGATGTTGCCTCGGAAAATGCACTCAAAAGTATCGGTGATTTAACTGCAACGAACGGAACCGTTGTCTTATCAGCCAATGCTATTGATGCAACAATCAATAGTGCGCTTAATATCGAAGGTACAGTCCAGGCTGCCACCATTAATATTGATTCCAATAAAATTACCCTCGGTGAATTAGGGCAGACAGCCAGTCACGATGTTAATATCAGCGCTACCAATTCACTATCTCTTTCAAACTTAAGCAAAGTAACAATTGAATCTGGCGCAGACTACTCTATAACTGCGCCCTCAGTAAGCTTGTCTGCAGAATTTAACGATATTACTACCTCAGCAATCGATACAAATATACTCAGAGCGAATGGTGATATATCAAGAGTAAGCGAGACCTCTTCTGAGCCGGGATTGTTAATAAAATCAGTTTCATCTGCTCAACTAGAAAATGGAAATATCTCGACAGATACTAATGCAAACCTCATAGCTGATTTAGGATTAGGGTTAGATAACTCACTTCAAACGAACGGAATATCATTTTCAGGTGTTAGTTCGGCGGAGCTGAACAACAATGTTCTCTCAGGTTCTGTAGGCACGGACAGTTTCGAAGTCACAGGTACTGCTCTGACGGCTAACGCAATCTCTGTGACCAATGCAGCCACAGCCATTGATGCCGGTAACGGCGACGACACAGTCACTGTTAACGATGCCAACTCAACACTCACTGGTACTGACAACGCGCTGAACACAGCAAATTATCAGTTCACCTCGATTGAAAGTGCAGACCTCACATCTAAGGCTCTGACGGGTACCGCTGGTGTCGATACGTTTGATGTGACTGGTCATAACGAGCTAACGTCTGCAGACATAGACTTCACCAATGTAGCTTCCGTGGATGCCGGCGACGGCGATGACCAAGTTAATACTGATGCCGCTGCGTTGGTCGCCGATACTAATGAAGCTTTGGTTACAAATAGCATTAGTTTTACGGATATTGAGTCTGCTGATCTGGACAGTGGCGAACTGACAGGTACGACCGGTACAGATACTTTTGATGTGACTGGTGCAAATGCCCTGACGTCGGCAGACATCGATTTCACCAATGTTTCCTCTGTGAATGCCAACGGTGGTGATGACCAGGTTAATACTAACGCAGCGACTCTCGTCAGTGAGACCGATGTTGCAGGA